>ERZ773075.1-NODE-1-length-538405-cov-41.9084_pt1 | contig 538405 bp, 545 predicted proteins | sample MGYA00580614_ERZ773075 | MGnify/ENA primary metagenome ERZ773075 (study PRJEB29015, sample SAMEA2738021) | human oral metagenome | biome: human oral; feature: human-associated habitat; material: dental | place: China | collected 2043 ...
ATGCCGCTGTAGCTCAGTTGGTAGAGCGGCGCTTTCGTAAAGCGTAGGTCACCGGTTCGAATCCGGTCAGCGGCTCCAGAACAGCATGAAGAACCATATTACAAACACATTACGACAGATAATGAAAGACCGCTGGCTACTTGGTCTTGTTATTGTTAATATCTTACTAGCGTCAATAATTATTATCTCCTTTGCTGTTACTATCAAGCCTAAAGAAACCCAAGTTATTGTTCAGCATAGTGCATTTAGTGTGACGGGGCTTTATCGTGGTCACTGGTATTCGCTTTGGACGTATGGCGTGTTGCAGCTTATGATTACGGTTGGGCACATCATATTGAGCGCTAAGCTTGCTGTGGTACAGCGTCGAGACTTAGCACTGGCACTTCTTTGGCTCACAATCGCTATATCAGTTATACTAGCACTGTTTGCTTACTCAATAATCGTAATCGCGTCGGTGGTGTAGAATTATGGATATAGAAATACCACTTGGTAAACGAAAGCCGCTCTATCGATTTTTAGAGATTCTGCCGGGTCTGTTGAGCTATGGTGCAATTATTCTTCTTGTCATACTGTCGATTTTTAGTCCACTGCTTGCGTCACTCTATCTGCTTATTATCATCCTGTCGATGATGGTGCGCGTGGTTGGCATTACCTATCATATGGTCGCTGGCCGTGCCAGGATGGATAAGGCGTGTCTGATCAATTGGCATGCGCGTCTTGAAGATCTCGAAGATCCGCAGGCGGTATATGCACGTATTCGTGACCAGCGACAGAAGGAGGTCGGCTTTGCAGAGCACAAAGAAAACTTACGTCTCATTGCTTCTGCACAGCCAGGGTTTTTCCCGAAACCATCTGAAATTTATAATGCAGTCATCATGCCAGCCTATAATGAGAGCATTGAGGTAATCGAACCAGCCATTCAAGCAGTAATCGCTACTACGTATGATAAAAAGCGTATGATTATGGTATTTGCGTATGAAGAGCGAGGCGGTAAGGATATCGACACGACCGCCAAGACACTGCAAAAACGCTATGGCAAGTATTTTCACGCCTTTCATATCGTCAAGCATCCAAAAGACATTCCGAATGAGGTGATCGGCAAGGGTGGCAATATTACACATGCCGGGCGCTGGCTGAAGGGGTGGCTTGAGAAGCAGCATATTCCGTACGGTAATGTTATTGTCACGACGATGGACTGTGATAATAAGCCACATGAAACCTACTTTGACTACCTGACATACGAATATATCGTCCGCGAGGACCGTAAGCACTACTCGTATCAACCGGTTTGCCTATTTACTAGTAATATTTGGGATGTGCCGGCGCCGATGCGTGTGGTCGCGACGGGTAACTCATTCTGGAATATTATTAGCTCAATGCGCCCTCATTCGCTACGTAATTTTGCTTCACATGCTCAGCCGATGGATGCGCTCGTTGAGATGGACTTCTGGAGTGTTCGAACGATCGTCGAAGACGGCCACCAGTATTGGCGCAGCTACTTCTATTTTGGTGGTAACTACGGGGTCGTGCCACTCCATGTACCGATTTATCAAGACGCGGTATTGTCAGCTACGTATATAAAAACGCTCAAAGCGCAGTTTATCCAGTTTCGTCGTTGGGCGTATGGGGCATCTGATGTTGCGTATGTTGGTGAACGGGTCTTTACTAAGCAGCGTAATGTACCATTTTGGGCTGGTTTCTCACGGTTTGTGCGGCTACTTGATGGGAATGTGACATTAGCCTGCAATTCGGTTCTAGTTGCTTTTGGTGGCTGGGTGCCGCTTATTGTTAATGCCGAGGCAGCTCGTAGTGTCGCCGCGCATCAATTGCCTGATACGGTGAGTACGCTGCAGCAAATTGCGTTGATTGGTATGGCGATAGCGATTTTTAGTGCTTTCAAGATTTTACCACCGCGTCCAGTTCGCTACACGCGACGTCGAAGTGTCTGGATGCTTTTACAATGGGTACTAATGCCAGTGACGTCTATTGTCTATAGCTCTGCTGCGGCGTTTGCCGCGCAGACTCGCCTGTTAGTCGGGCGATATCTCGATAAGTTTGACGTCACCGAAAAAGCCACAGCGGCGATTAACGCTCGCCAGAGGGCGGCTGCACGTAAACGGTCGAAGACCTCCCGCGTCGTCGAGAAGTGATGAGGCGGTGCTGAGCGGCATACTGGAGTGCCGCTACTGGATCGTAGCGTTGGAGAATCATGTGTGTTATTTGAGTGATGATTTGCGTAGATAGCGGCTTACCTTGCTTGATAATCTGTTGCTGCACAGTTTGTGCAAGGAAGTAGCTATCATGTGCTGCAGCATGCTTATTATGTTGAAAGCTACGGCTAATGCTTATGATGAGCTTTCCTAAATTGAAAGGGGTGGTTGACCCGTCGTGTGTTAGCACCATGCGCCCGTCTAGCGTAGCTTGTTCGTATGTCGTAAAGACTGCGCCACATTCTGGACAGGCCCGTCGCCGCCAGACGCTGGGGTGTTTCGTGTGCTTGCGGGAGTTTTTTGTAGTAGTTTTATCGTGAAAACAATTTATACAAATCATATCAATATATTGACATATCGCTATAAAAAATACTAGTGGAAAAGTATATAAAAATGTGTAAAATAGAAAAAACTAAAAACCCTCCGCACTGCGAGGGTTGTATGCAATAATGGTGGGCAATAGAGGATTCGAACCTCTCACCTCTTCAACGTCAATGAAGCGCTCTAGCCAAATGAGCTAATCGCCCGACTATTGTCAATAATAGCAGGAATTAGTGGTGAATGCAATTACCTCTTGCGGAGAGCGTAGGGGTTGGCCGTCATGTCGTTTCTTGGTGTAGTATTACGGATCCGCTACCTAGTCCATGCGTCGTAAGGGTTGCCCGGAACTTTTAACTATGATACGGTGAGAATAGCAAGGACAGAGACTAACCACCTCTCGAGCAACGTGAAAGCGGTTGCGGCGCACGAAACCAGCCGGAGCAAGAGTCATCGCCAAGGTGGAACCTCCTGGCTCGTCCCCAGGACCGAGGCACGCACGCTATACGCGTTGGGCGTGCTTTTATAATTACTTAAAGGAGGTTTTATGAGCGAAGATAAACTCTATGCAATGCGACACAGCCTGGCGCATATTATGGCGGCGGCTGTGCAGCGGGTATGGCCAGACGCCAAGTTTGGAGTTGGTCCGGTTATTGAACATGGGTTTTATTACGATATTGATCTTGGTGAAACGAAGATCAGTGAGCAGCAGTTTAATAAAATTGAAAAGGTAATGCGACGAATCATTGCCGAAAAGCAAGACTTTGTGTGCACAAAATGCCCAATTGATGAAGCAATTCAATGGGCCAAAGATAGCCATCAGCCATATAAAGAAGAACTTCTTAATGACCTAAAACGTGCCGGGACAACGGTAGCAAAAGATCTGGACGCTGCAGAAATGGGTACAATTGCCGAAGGTGATAGCGCGCTCGATGAAGTTTCGTTTTATACCAACGGGTCGTTTAAGGATCTGTGTCGTGGACCGCATGCTGTAAATACCAGTCAGGTTGGTGCATTTAAGTTGATGCGGGTTGCGGGCGCCTATTGGCGGGGCAATGAAAAGAATCCTCAAATGCAGCGACTATACGGTGTAGCTTTTGCTACGCAGGAAGAGCTGGATAAATATTTGGAGAAATTAGAGCTGGCCAAACAGCGTGATCACCGCAAGTTAGGCAAGGAGCTTGATCTGTATACCACCTCGCCGCTCGTGGGGGTTGGTTTGCCATTATTTACACCTCGTGGAACTATCTTGCGCGATATCGTGGCCCAATACTCAAATCAGCTGCGTCAGAGGTTTGGTTTTGAAAAAGTCTGGACGCCGCATATTACTAAAAAGGACTTGTATGAAACGTCAGGCCACTGGGCCAAATTTGGCGAAGAGCTATTTTTAGTTAAAAGTCAGGAAACCAGTGATGAAATGGCGTTAAAGCCGATGAACTGCCCGCACCATACGCAGATTTTTGCTTCACAACCTCGTAGCTACCGCGATATGCCGGTGCGCTACTTGGAGACGACCACTGATTATCGTGACGAGAAAACCGGTGAGCTTGGTGGTCTGAATCGCGTGCGCTCATTAACCCAGGACGATAGTCATGTTTTCTGTCGTCCAGATCAAATTGAGCAAGAGATCAATAATTTGTTGTCCGCTGCCCAGGAATTGTACGGTACTATTGATATGAAACTGCGGGTTCGACTGAGCTATCGCGATGATTCTGATGCATATTTGGGCGAATGTGAGCTGTGGGCTTCCGCACAAAATCAGTTGAAATCAGCCGTTGAAAAAGTTGGTTTGGGCTATTTTGAGCAGGAAGGTGAGGCCGCCTTTTATGGTCCAAAGATTGACTTTATGGCGACTGACGCTATTGGCCGTGAGCACCAAGTTGCAACGGTGCAACTGGACTTCGTGCAGCCGCAACGGTTCGGCTTAGAGTATACCGAGAGTGATGGTAATTTTACAACACCTGTGATGATTCACTGTGCGCTGCTCGGGTCGATTGAACGATTCTTGAGTGTCTTCATTGAACACACGGGTGGCTGGTTCCCGTTTTGGGCGGCGCCAGAACAAGTACGCATTCTAACGATTAATGACACCGTCTCAGACTATGTTGATGAAATTACATCGATTTTATCAGAGGTGACCTTAATGAAACCAATAAAATACAACGATGTAAGATTTACAATAGATAGTCGTAATGAATCCCTCGGGAAAAAGATTCGTGAGGCGACTGTTGTAAAAATACCAATACAGATTATTGTTGGGCCAAAGGATCAGATAGCGCGTGTCGTAAGCATCAGGACGCATGCGGGTGAAGAGCAAATTCCGCTTGAACAGCTAGCTGAGTATGTACGGGGACTGTAATCTTGTGCGTAGGCTAAGAATTGCAATTGATATCGACGATGTTCTAGCAGAAAATGCAATCGGGTTTGTGGCGTTTAGTAATGAACGGTGGGGCACACGATTGAGTGTTGATGACTATAGCGAACACTGGTCGGAGATGTGGCATGTTGATAGCGAGGAGGCAGAACGGCGTGCTCATGTCTTTCATGACTCTGGTGCGATAAGGGGATATGCTCATATAGGGGGGGCGGAGGAGGTGCTTAGAAACATGTCGCAGGTGCATCATCTCATGGTGGCTACTTCGCGTCGCTTGCAGGTGCAAAGCGATACACTACTTTGGATCGAGGAGCATTTTCCAGGGATTTTCGCCAGTTCTGCGGTCTACTTCTCTGGCCTATGGGATATAGTGCACGAGGGCTCTCATAAACTGACAAAAACAGAGTTAATCACGCAAATTAATGCCGATGTTTTAATTGATGATCAGTTGAAACATTGTTTAGCTGTTTCCGAGACTGGTCGTAATGCTATCTTATTTGGTGATTATACTTGGAATAGAGCAGATAGTTTGCCGGATAGAGTGGTGCGATGCCATTCGTGGTCAGAAGTGGAGGTGGAAATTGAGCGAATTGCCAATAGCTAGCTTGCGAGACCGGATCTATATTCTCATGGCGCAGCTACCTGACGACAAGGTGACGACGTACGGTGACTTGGCAGCACTGTCTGGACACCCATACGCAGCGCGAATTGTGGGCGGGATAGCGCATGGTGGCCCAGAGAATTTGCCGTGGCATCGCCTAGTGAACGCGAAAGGTGGCTTGGCGGTAGGTTTTCCGGGTGGGCAAGCTGTGCAAAGGCAGCTACTTGAACAAGACGGTATTTATTGTGATGAGAGGTGGCGGATAATTGATTTTGAGGAACGACGATGGCGGCCGAAACTATAAAAGCAAAATTACCCCTAGTTGTTATCACGGGGCCGACTGCTAGTGGTAAGACCTCGCTAGCGATTCGTCTGGCAAAACAATATAATGGCGAAATAATTTGTGCCGATAGCAGAACAATATATCGAGACATGAATATTGGTACAGCAAAGCCAACTATGGCTGAGCGAGAAGTAGTGCCTCATTGGGGCCTTGATTTAGTTAGTCCGGGCGAGACATTTAGCGCCGCACAGTTTAAGGAGTATGCTCTGCAAAAAATAAGTGAAATTCGCTCTCGGGGGTGTTTACCATTTCTTGTCGGCGGCACGGGTCTCTATATTGATGCGGTAATTTTTAATTTTCAATTTGGAGATCCTCCCGATTCTGCTTTACGGTGTGAGCTAGAAAAAAAGACGGTAGCTGAATTGCAATATTATTGTTGTAAATACAACATAAAATTACCAGAGAATAACAAGAATAAGCGCTATCTTATACGTGCTATTGAACAAAAAAATAAAAATAACAGATATGAATTTATGATTAGAGATAATAGTATCGTTGTAGGTATAGCAACAAATAAGGAAATATTACGAACAAGAATTATGTTCAGATCTGAACAATTATTTTTAAATAATGTTGTGGATGAAGCAGTGCTGTTGGCCCGGAAATATGGCTGGGATAATGAGGCCATGACAGGTAATGTCTATCCGTTGGTCCGAGAGTTTTTGAATAAAAATATTACCGAAAGTGAATTAAAGCGGCAATTTGTTGTAGCTGATTGGCGGTTAGCGAAGCGACAGATGACGTGGCTGCGGCGTAACCCGTTTATCATGTGGGCGACGCTTGACTCTGCTGAACACTATTTGTCACAACTTTTGGCTCAGGCGTAAAATTTATGGTACAATTCTTAATACATGATTGATGCGCTGTTTGGCTCAAAAACGAGGGTGAAGTTACTACACCTGTTTTTAGCGAACCCTGAAAAATCGTTTTATGTTAGAGAGATTACGCGATTGATCGGCGAGCAAATTAACTCGGTACGGCGTGAACTATCAAATATGCTCAGAGTCGGAGTCATTGTTTCGAATAATTATGACAATAAGTTGTATTATGCTGCGAATCAGCAGTATGCATACTTCACGCCACTAAAGATGATTTTTGCCGATGAACGACCGAGTGAGCAGGTTGACCATAACAAGAAGAACAGTATACCGTGGGTGAGCGATATTGCTCGGCTGTCCGGGCTGAAGATCGCTATAGTTGCCGGTGCGTTAGTGCGTGGATCGACGAGTCGGGTTGATATACTGTTAGTTGGTCGGCTATCGGAGTCGAGAGTGGGTGTCGCCATTAAGAAAATTGAAAAAGCCGAGGGGAGAGAGCTGAATTATGCTGTAATGAGCTATGATGATTTTTACTATCGTCTGAGCGTTAGAGATAAGTTTGTGATGGAAATAATGAATAGTAAGCACTCGGTTGTGGTAGACGCAGAGAGCATACTAGGATAAGGAGACGTATATGTTTGAAGTAGAATACAAAGGTGCAAATAATGTTATTTTTACAACGAAAATGGTAAAAATTGCGTTTGATCCAGCGTTATCGCTGGTTGGACTTAAGGATAGCCTTGGGGCACAGGATGTTGAGATATTGTCAGAGGATAGATTTGCCGTAAGTAATGTAACACCACGGTTACTCTTCAGCGGTCCGGGTGAATATGAGGTCGGCGACGTATCTCTGAAAGGGGTGGCAGCCTGGCGATACATTGATACGGAAACTGATGTTAAAAAATCAACGATTTACCGTTTAGCAATTGGTGGTGTGCGTGTTGTGATTATAGGTAACGTTGCCCCAAAATTGTCAGAGTCTCAGCTAGAGGAGATTGGTGTCGTTGATGTTGTTGTGATACCGGTTGGCGGTGGTGGTTACACGCTTGACGCGACATCTGCGGCTCATATGGTACGCCAGCTGGAGCCGAAAGTAGTTATCCCAATGCATTATGCTGATGGCGCGTTACACTACGAAGTGCCGCAAGACGACCTGTCGGTGTTTGTTAGTGAAATGGGCGTGGAGACTATTGACGCTGGGCCAAAGTGGAGGGTGAAGGGGGCGGCATCTTTACCTGAACAACTATCAATCATTACTGTCGCGCGGAGCTAGGCTGGTCGATACGTTGCACTAATAATCCCCCTCCTTGTCAGGAGGGGGATTGAGCTTAGGCGGTTTTTGTCTGTATCGGGCGTAACAGCCCTTTCTTTTTAAGAGTACGAATTGCTTGAGTACTCAGAACCAACGTAACTTTTTGACCATCTACTACAAGAGTTTTCTTCTGTAGGTTTGGCTTAAAAGTGCGCTTGGTACGGCGAAGGGAAAAGCTAACGTTGTGACCGTGTTGCTTGCCCTTGCCGGTTAGTTCGCATCGTGATGCCATTTCCAACCTCGCTTTATATTAAACTAAACAATCTATCGTATTGTAGCGGTATTTCTATAATTAGTCAAGGTGTTATAATGGTAATTATGGATTTGGCATATTTAGGTATGGTCTTGGTAGTCATTCTCGTCTCAATGACGCTACACGAGGCGATGCATGCGTTTATGGGCTATTTTCTTGGAGATGACACAGCCAAGGCGGAGGGACGGCTGACGTTAAACCCGCTGAAGCATATTGATCCGTTCATGACGCTTTTGCTGCCATTATTACTAGCTATGCTAGGGCTGCCAATTTTTGGTGGTGCTCGACCGGTGCCGTTTAATCCTCAGCGCGTACGACACGGTGAATGGGGCGCAGCGTTTGTGGCGCTTGCTGGGCCACTGACTAATTTGTTTTTAGCGTTTTTAGCGTTTGGCGTGGGTGTCGTCAGCGGGGTTATTACTAGCGGCGGGCTGATTCAAAATACATTAGTGGGGCAAATCATTAGCCTCGTCGTGTTGGTTAATTTAGGTTTTTTCGTGTTTAATATGTTGCCGCTGCCACCACTCGATGGGTCGCGGGTACTGTACGCGCTTGCTCCAGAGGGTGTGCGCCGTGGCATGGAGTGGATTGAGCGCTACGGGGTAATGGTGGTGTTTATCATTATTATGATTGGGCAGGCGGCAATTGGGCGAATTATGACGTTCGCTACGAACGGTATTATCCAATTCTTTTGCATGATTTTTGGTGTATAATAGAGATAGCCCCAGGTAGGCGGGCGCATATGATTTTCCTAACATCATATGATAGGGAGTCCTAATGGTCAGTCATCGTGGTGACTGGTTGCGGATACCCACCTTGCATTTATGCGGGGGAATATCACGCGCTTGCACTGCTTGGGGCTTTTATGATGTATAATAATAGGGCAGTCTACTAAGCGATCGCTTGGCGGTGAAGCCAAGAGGAAAGTCCGGGCAGTAAAGGACACCGACAGTCGCTAACGGCGACCGGGGGTAACCCTAGGGAAAGTGCCACAGAAACAAAACTACCTTTGTGGCGATAGACACAAAGGAAAAGGTGAAACGAGTAAGGTAAGAGCTTACAGTCCTCGGTGGTGACACAGAGGAGAGGTAAACCCTGTCGACTGCAAGGAGGTCTACAAATGAGTTGTCCGCTCGTAGGCCGATAACCGCTTGATTTATCTGGCAACAGGTAAACTAGATAGATGATCGCTCGCGACAGAACCCGGCTTATCGGTAGGCTGTAAACTAAAACCTTCTCTCAGCGGAGAAGGTTTTAGTTTGCTGAAGTCGCTTTCTTATAGTGCTGCTTTAACAATTGCGGTAAAGGCCGTAGGTTCGTTAACGGCTAACTCTGCCAACACTTTTCGGTCAAGCTCAATATTCTTTGCCTTGAGAGCAGCCATGAGCCTGCCGTACGTCGTGCCCTCTTGGCGAGCGGCTGCGTTAATCCGGGTAATCCACAGGCTGCGGAGGTCTCGTTTTTTATTGCGTCGATCACGATAGGCATATTGCAGAGCTCTAATTACCCCCTGCTTCGCTAAGCGAAAGCTACGAGTTCGATTGTGCTGCATGCCTTTAGCGGCTTTCAGAATTTTCTTGTGCTTTGCGTGTCCAGGGACGCCTCGTTTTACCCTCATAGATTAAACTCCCATTGCCCGTCGGGCATTCTTTGCCATCGAGCCTGTTACTTTCGCTGTTGTATTAATCGCCCGCTTACGGCTTTTTGACTTCTTGGCTAAGAAGTGACCGCCAAATGCACGTTGACGAGTTAACTTGCCAGAGCTCGTTAACTTAATGCGCTTTGCGGTACCTTTGTGGGTCTTTAGTTTTGGCATTATTTACTCCTTATTACCACACTCAGATTGCGACCAGCCATCTGAGGTTTTTGTTCTAGAATTGCCTCTTCCTCAAGCTGATCAGTGATTTTTTGGATCAATTCGTAACCGATTTCTTTATGCGCCATCTCGCGACCTTTATAGACGACTTGGATACGGACCTTGTGTCCATTAGCGAGAAAATCTCGTATTTTGCGCAGCTTGACTTCGAGATCGCCAGCGCCAATCTTCAGGCCAAAGCGCATTTGCTTGAGATCGCCGACTTTTGCCGCGCGCTTGTTGCGCTGCTGGTCTTTGATCTTCTGATATTGGAACTTGCCCCAGTCAATAATTTTGGCGACTGGTGGATTGGCATTTGGTGATATTTCAACGAGATCAAGTCCCGCATCCTCCGCCGCTTGAAGGGCGTCGCGCAGGGGCATTATCCCCAACTGTTCACCATCAGAACCAACAACGCGCAGTTCCCGAGCACGGATCGCTCCGTTGATACGAATTGATTTATTAATCTCCTAGCTCTCCTTTTGAAGCAATTTTAGATTAATTTCATCAGTCATTGTATCAGGTATAAGGGTGGATTTCAAGCGCTAGGTCGGGATAATCTGCCGGTATTGTAGGCTTTCGGCGACATGAGGAATGGTTATTTCTAGTGATGACTCAAGATCAGCGATAGTGCGAGCGACCTTGATAACTTTGAAATAGCCACGAGCGCTTAGGTCAAGCTTTTTGGCGGCTGTAAGGAGAAATTGCTTGGCCTCAGTCGTTAGGGCAGTTATTTTATCAACACTACTGCCATCTATATCAGCGTTGTATTTATTACCATTACCGTATCTGTTAGTTTGTAGTGTACGAGCTACCTTAATCATAGTTTCAAACTGTTTTTGTTGTGAATCCGACGATGACTTACGGGACAACAAATCTTCATGTGCGACGCGGGAAACATTGATTGTTAGATCAATACGATCAAGGAGCGGGCCGGATAATCGTTTCTGATAGTTCAGGATTTGGGTCGATGAGCAATGGCAACTTTTTTCTGGATCGCCCAGATAACCACATGGACAAGGGTTCATCGTGGCAACTAACATAAAATTGGCGGGGTAGTAGTATTTACCTTGGGCGCGGGAAATTGTGATCTGCTTATCCTCAAGCGGCTGACGAAGCGATTCTAATGTTGTTCGTGGATATTCTAATAATTCGTCTAAGAAAAGTGTGCCGTGGTGCGCGAGGCTAATTTCGCCGGGCGTGGCCTTTGCGCCACCACCAATCATTGATATGCGGCTTGCGGTGTGGTGTGGTGTGCGAAATGGTCGGTCGGTAACGATATCATGACTAACTTGATTGCCGTCAAGATTGTGGAGTTTCGTTACTTCGATAATCTCAACGTCAGATAGCGGCGGCAGGAGTGAATTGAGTGCGCGTGCTAGCATGGTCTTGCCGGATCCCGGTGGTCCGGACAGCAAAATATTGTGCCTACCCGCGACGGCAATGGCGACAGCTCGCTTGGCCTGCTCTTGTCCGCGGATGTCATCAATGATGATGCCGCGTTTCTTTTGGCGATATTGCTGCTTTGTTTTTACTGCGGGTTGGATGAGTTTTTCTTGTTTGAGGTGGAGAAATAATTCGGTCAGATTATTGACGGGGATTACGGTAATATCAGAAATAAGCAAGGCTTGTTCGCTGTTGGAAGCTGGTAGGTATACCGTCGAGATACCGTGCTGCTTGGCGGTTTCGGCAATAGTAATGGCCGAGCGAATGGGGCGAAGACTACCATCGAGTGCCAATTCACCAGCAAATAGCGCTCCCTCTAGGGCGGTTTGAGGAAGTTGTTTGCCGAGACAGAGAATTGCGAGGGCTATTGGTAGGTCGAATTGCGTACCGTCTTTTGGTAGTTCCGCCGGGGCGAGATTGATGGTAATTTTACCTTTTGGAAAATCAAGTAGCGAGTTCTTGATGGCGCTGCGAACGCGATCACGCGATTCATCGATTGCTTTGTTGCCAAGTCCGACGATTTGTAGTCCAGGTAGTCCTCGTGATATGTCGCCTTCAATTTCAATAAGCTGACCGTGAAAGCCATATGGCGTCGCTGAAACTACCTTGCTAACCATATACCTAGTAAAGCATAGATAGCTAGACTTGAAAAGGGAAGGTTGCTATAATTCAAGGCAGATTGATGGGGCTGATATAGCTTTCGACAATTGGACTTTATCAAGGTATTCTGCGGGCCGACGATACGCGTAACGTATGTTTTAGTTGCAAAGTCTAAACTTGCAGGTGTATTTGCTAGCTTAAAGAGCGTTTTCACTCCGATGGCTGCTGCACCAGTCGCTGCTTAATTTAAGCGACCGTCCTTGCTTTGCGGCAACAGGCAAAGCCTAGGGTGTCATATATATGTTGCTGGCTGCATGTTCGGAAGCGGCGGACATGTGGGACTTTCTCCGCGTAACGAAGCTTGGTTTTTTGGTTCGTTTTTAAGCCGAGCAACGTTATAAAATAAATTAAAAGAACCTATGCTCGTAGACGGATATCATGATACCAGTTGGACCCGGGGGCAGTACCCGGCAGCTCCACCAGACAGTTATATATCGACCTAAAGAGGTCGATTTTTTATCGTAAAACAGGTGATAATGTGGCTGCGTGTGTTGCTATGAAATGAAAACAACCACCTGCGAGTAGTGGTTGTTTTCAAAAAGTGGAGTTTTACGTGTGCTGTTTATTTTTGGCTCCCGACAAGTTGTGTATAACTTTTTTATTCAGAAGCTACCCCTATAGTAAATGATAAAAATGGTTATGTCAATAATCTTTGAGAAAAAATCTAGGTAAAAAATACCACATAATTTAGAGGGTCAGTGAAGTGGTTTGATGAAAATATAGGTTGTTGCTGGACGAGACGGTTGAACCCTGATGGTTCCTGGTCGGTGCCCCGCACGGCCGGTGTTTTACCTGCGAGATGGCGAAACGGGATACGCTAAGGGCTTGGTTGTTTTGGTGTTTTATTTGTGGAAACGTTCAGCGAGCCGCATTAATTGCTAGATTATTTGTCAGATTTATGATGTCGTATGGAGTGGCTATACAAGAACTATGGATTAGCGGGCGGTATAGTAAGCATATGTTTATATTACAATGTTGTGTATAAAACATTTCATAGAACATAACAGATGAAAATATGTAAAGATTGTTACAAAAAAGTTATAAATACAACATATTTTTTATGTGAAGTATTGACCGATAGGCGTATGCATGATAGTATTAGTACAAGCTTTTAAGAGAATAAAAAGCAAAAATCAGTACAATAATAAATAACAATAACAACATTAACAATTTACGTGACCGAATTCACAGTAACGCATATCGTTTGGCGTATAGTCGGCAGCAGTATGAAGCCAGAATAACAAAAGATTATTCCGCCATAGTGTTGCCGATGCTCCGCCGAACTTGTGATTGTTAACCTGTAGTTAATAGTTGCAATGTAACGCGTTGAGCGCGCGTATAAGTACCACTGCGCATCCAGTTAATCCTTGTTAGGTGATTAACAATGAGACCACTGGATGTGCAGGAAGAGGAACGTTGCGCAAGGACATGCTCCGAAATTCGGAGCGGTCAGTTGCCCTGAGCGGCGGATTTTGAACAGGTGACCGCGCCCTAATAGTTATTGAGTGCGGCGGATGGTTCACCTGACCATATAATGGTTCGTCGCCTGGGCTCCCTTAGTCTATGATATAGTGTGAGTATGAAGTGTCGGTATGTTGCTATGGTCGCGGCGCTGGCTGCGACGGCAGATGTCGTATTGGTGCACACGGTGACGCCAATGAGCGTTGGTCCGTTGGGTATCCTAGCGTTTTTCGTATGTCTGTATATAGCAACTGCGTCGTGCTGCTATTTAGTGATGGTTGCGGTGAAGCGTATAGCGATGCGTGTTGTTCAACATAATATGTATCGTGGCTTGGCCTCGGTAACGCCGTTGAAATTATATTATTATGCGAGTATTATCGGGCTTATACCGGTTATCTTACTTGGTATGCAATCAATTGGCGGCGTTACGGCATGGGATATCTTGCTTCTGACACTTTTTTTGGGCCTTGGTTGTTTTTATGTACACAAACGATTTTAGGGCGTAGGAACTCTACTGGTAACGTGGTACAATATAGGTATGAATCCAGAGTTGCCTCAGGTGCGTCCACCGGTTGAGAGTTTACCGCCCGCTTCAAGCGGCGAGCTTCGGCTGGATGACGATGTAAATCAGGTAGAGACTGAGAAACGCTCCGCCGAACGCCCAGCGGTAAATGTGGCGAACTCACAGATGCCAGCAACAGCACTACCGACTATTCCAGCGCCAGCGCCTCCAGAGGTACAGGCTCCTGCATCGACGACGTCAACTGACGATACGCCGCTGATAGCTGGTGATGATGATTTGATTGAGAAGGAGTGGGTTGACAAATTGAAGCGGATTATTACTTTGACAAGGGATGATCCGTACGAGCGAGCGCGGGTAATTGCGCAGTTGCAGGCCGATTATCTCAAAAAGAGATACAACAGGGAGATGGGCCAATCAAACGGATAGGAATATGGATAGCGGGCCGTTAATTACTGGTTTTATCGTCGTCGTAGTGTTGGCGATCGGTGTGACGATTGTCACGCTGCAGTATCGCAAGATGCTACGTGAAGCAAAAAATTATGAGCGTGGGCTAAAAATGGTGCCACTGCTAATTCATTTGCCGCCATCAAGCGAGGATATTGACGGGTCGAGCCGTGACCAGCGTGATCTAACGGAAGAGATTCTGAGCCAGGCGCAGGTGATGTATAACATTATATCAAGTACGGCAACGAAAGGATTTAAGAGTCGACTCTACGGACAGCGCCATTTATCGTTTGAGATTATTGCGCGTGGCGGTTTGGTGCATTATTATGCCGTGGTACCGACGGTGTTGGTCGATGTAATTCGCCAAGCGATCGCGGCAGCTTATCCGGCGGCGCGGTTGGAAGAAGTGGCTGATACGAATGTGTTTAGTAAAATTGGCAAGATGAGCGGGACAATTGGTGGCGAATTCTCGCTCCGTAAGTCGTTCGTCTATCCTATCGCAACCTACCAAGAGTCAAAGCGAGACGCGTCGCGGGCGCTACTGAATGCCATGTCGGCGGCGACAAAAGACGATGGTATCGGTTTGCAGTTCTTGGTTCGGCCGGCGCGGGAGGGTTGGTCGCGTGCCTCAGAAGAGCATGTTGAGAAAATGAAGAAGAACAAGGGCAAGAAATCAACGAAGGTGGCGGGCGTTGATATCTCGATGGTCGGGGACATTTTTGAGGCGTTGTGGAAACCACCACAGTCGGCAAAAGAAAAAGAAGGTGAGATCAAGCCTGAGGATAAACAGCTATCGTCACTAGAGCAGGCAGAGGTTGATGCTATTAGCGAGAAGACGCGTTATCCGGCGTATGAGGTATTGGTGCGGGTGGTAATTTCATCAAACACTGCTGCTCGCTCACAGGTGCTGCTTAAAAATATTATCGCTGCGTTTGCGATGTTTGACTCGCCGCGCAATAACGGTTTTCGCTTTTCGCTGACAAATAATATTGAGGAAATGACCACGGCGTATATTATGCGGTTTTTCCCACAGCATATTCGCAGTAATATCCTTAATAGTGTTGAGATGGCAACCTTATTCCATTTACCAAGCGCAACTGCTATTCCAACCTCACAGGTTAAGCGGCAGATGTCCAAGCAGGTTGATGGGCCGACTGACGTTTTGGATGAAGGATTATTGATTGGTTACAATGAATTTCGTGGTACGAAAAAGCCAATTCGTATCGGTACGAAGGATCGCCGTCGCCACGTTTACATCATCGGTCAGACTGGTGTTGGTAAGTCGGTATTGCAGGAAAATATGGCGTATCAAGACATGATGGACGGCCGAGGATTTGCGCTGATCGATCCGCATGGTGATTTGGTCGAGTCGCTCATGGGGAAGGTGCCGAAAGAGCGGGTGGAGGATATTATCTATTTCAACCCTGCCGATATGGAAAATCCGATTGGCCTCAACATGTTTGAATTCGATAGTCCGGATCAAAAGGACTTTCTGGTGCAGGAAGCGATTAACATGCTGTATGGGCTGTACGATCCGGGGCATACCGGTATTGTGGGGCCACGGCTTGAGCATATTTTCCGTAACTGTGCGCTGCTGTTAATGGCGGATCCAGCTGGTGGAACATTTATTGATGTGCCAAAGTGTCTCATTGACCCAGAATTTGTGAAGAGCAAGCTGAAGTACGTCACTGATCCGCAGGTGATTGATTTCTGGACAAAGGAGTTCCCGGCCTCACAGCGATCAAATGAGGCCGGTGAGGTGATATCGTGGGTGGTCTCGAAGTTTGGCCCATTTATCTCTAATGATTCGATGCGTAATATCATCGGCCAGACGAAGTCAGGGTTTAACATCCGTGAGATTATGGATAATAAAAAGATTTTGTTAGTTAATCTGTCGAAGGGTAAGCTTGGTGAACTCAATGCCAAGCTACTAGGAATTATCTTTATCATGAAGTTCCAGGCGGCGGCTATGTCGCGGGCTGATATCCCGGAAGAGCAGCGTGAAGACTTTTCACTATATGTTGACGAGGTGCAGAACTTTGCGACTGATAGTTTTGAATCAATTTTGTCTGAGGCGCGAAAATATAAGCTGAGCCTGATCATGGGTAACCAATTTATGACACAGCTAACGGAGAAGATTCGTGAGGCTATTATTGGTAACATTGGTACGGTTATCTCGGGGCGTATTGGTATCACCGACGCGGAATTGATGGTCAAGAAGTTTCAGCCAGTGTTTGACATTGATGACTTATCAAAGCTACCAAATTTCCAGTCGATCGCTTCGGTGATGATCAATAATGTACCGTCGGCGCCGTTTAGTATGAACTGGGTGCCACCGATGGGGCAGGTTAACAATCAGCTCCGCGATGCGTTGGTGCGACTATCGGCAGCAAAATATGGCAAACCACGCGCGGTGGTTGAGAAGGAGATCTTTGAGCGGCTTGGTCGCAATAAAAAGCCAGCGACTTCGTCGACTGGCCCATCACTCAATCGGCCGACTGCAAAGAGTGGTTCGTCTTTCCTGGACGAGTGGTTGTCAAAACGTCAACAACTTGGTGGTGGTAAGCCGGGGGCCATGGGCGCTGCTGCTCCGGGTGCGGGGCAGTCTCGGTTGGGTACGCCATCGCCGCTAGCTCCACAGTCAGGCCGTCCAGCTACGTCGCGACTAGCGTCGCCGACCTCAGGCTTGGCGGGTGCGCAACCACCGTTGGCTTCTATGCGACCGCCACAGATTGGGCAAGGCGCTGTGCCACAAGGTGTCGCTATGCCCGCCCAGATGGCTGGCCAGATGTCGCAGGGAGTTGGTGCTTCGCCGAACGGGCCATTGGGGCAGCCAGCGAGTGCGCCTCATGATAGTTTACGATCACCAGATCAGCATCCGGCGCCTGCGCCGACAGTGGCTGGTTCGGATGTGGCTGCGCAGGTCGCACCGCTATCAATTGCCGATAGGATGGCGGCAGAACTGCAGCAGGCAGAGTCGCAAAACCGCCTCGACCTGCGCGGTGATAATAACGATAATGGCGAGATATCGATCAAGCTACGCTAGGCGTGGGCCAGGCTATCTTTTATTGAGGAAGCCAACGCGAGCGTACTCAATAATGGCGCCGATAACCCAACCACAACCAAAGAGAATGATCGTTTCTGATCCAGAGAGAACGTAGCCGTAGTGGCGGGCGATAAAGTAGACGATGACTGAGGAAATTGCGCCAAGTGCGCCAGCAATAATGAGGTTCGGGCGTGCGACGGTGCTGCCGATAGCTTCACTGGCTTTTTCAACGGCTGGGTTGTGGATGACCTTGCTAAAGGTGCGTGAAGCTGGCGATAATTCGCTCTGCATTTTTTTCATGGTTTTCCGGTAGCTGTCGGTACGGTCGGCTTTGGTGATCTGGCGAGGTGCCTCTGAGACTACTGGCTTCTCCGTTTCAGCGGTTTGGCTTGCCTCGGCTTGCTCTAATGCTTCGTGACGAGCATCGTCGAGCTTTTCATGTTGTCGTCCGGCAACTTGTTCAGCCCGCCGCTCCAGTTGTTCAGCCGCTGATCGTTCTACTTCGCTGGCTGACTGCTCAAGTTCGCCAGCATTCTTTGTTAGCTCTGGATTAGCTCTGTGCAGTTTTTCTGACATTGTATTACCCTCCCTATGTTATAACGTTCCCGCCGTAATATCACGGCGAATGATGCGGACCTCTTTACTCAGTTGTCGCGAGCGGCAATAGAAGAAGGTGACAACAGCTGCAATGATACCGGCGAATAACATGTTTTCTCCAGGGCCGGTTCGCGGCAGGGTAGCGACGGTCTGCTCGACGACCTTTGGCGTTGGACAGTTAACAACAATTTCGACACTGGTACCAAAGACGTTTGTCATACGGCAGTCATACGATGACGGGTCGCTGGTGCCGCGTGGTTTAGCCGAAAGTTGACCCTTGAGCTGGACGACGTAGGTCATAACCTTTTGTTCGCCTGGTTTGAGGGTGACTCGTGGCCAAGAAAGGGTGCGCTTTTCCTTATCAAAGGTGCCACCACCATTATCATAGATATCGGCATATTCTAGTACATCGGATAGCTCGTCCTTCAGATCGACTGTTGCTGGAGCTTTGCCTTCGTTCTTAGCGGTTAGCTTATACTCAATGCGGTCGCTGGCGTTGGCTTTTTTCTTGGTGGCATCGCCGCCAGAGGTCAGGTTATGTGCCGCCTTGGTGCGGGTAACCTGGGCTTTACAGGTTGTGTCTTTGACCCAAATTGTGGCGTCGCCTGGACACGGCTGGCAGTCGGGATGGTCTATCGGCAGACTTGGGTTAAGTGGACAGCGTGGTTTTGGACTGATCGTAAAGGTTGAAGCACAGGCACTGTTCGTCTGGTTACCGAGGCTGGTGTGGACAATAACGGACACGGTATACGTGCCGTCCTTGTCGAGTGTGTGCTGTAATGACGAACTCGTAGCGGTGGTATTGACACGTTTGCGGAGCACCTCTGTGCCGGCTGAGTTTTTAATGATGAAGGTATAGCCAGCGATCGTTGCACCGTTTTGAACATCGCCATACGCTGTCATCGAGACCTTGGTACGGTCGGTGACGACGGGCCGCTCAAGTAATTTACAAACGGCGGTTGGTTTAGGTTTTTGTTTTGGCAATTCTTTGAGCATAATGTTAGCACAGGCCTTCATGATAGCAAACGGTTTGCCCTCGCTAGTCGTGCCGACGAATGATTTATACCATGAGCCTGAGCCGCTGCGGTTGCGCCCGGTGTCAAATTCAGCCATTGGTCGCGAATACAGCGTTAAGCTACCAACCTGAAACTGGACTTCTCCGCGCTGAAGGCCGAAGCGTGAAACTCGGCTCCATGACTGCCAGCCATTATCGCGGCCGCTGCTGCGAGTACTGATCTCAGAGTCGCGAGCACTCGCCAAGTTCTCGCGTGTGATGCCAGCGTGCTGCAGCATGTCACGATAATTTTGCGAGTTATTGTCCCACGCGGCGAGCAGCTGTGATTTCGTATGAATACCGCCATAAACGAGGTCTGAAGCGTTGGCGGCATTGGCAGATTCAGGTGGTTGGAAAACGGCAAATGACTGCACGATGAGCGCTAGGGCGGTCAGAATGAGACCGGTTTTGCGAGTGATTTCCTCTTTGTGGAGGCGTTTCGCGTAAAAGCCGAGCTCTTGGATGAGGCTTGGGCTAAACGCGAGGTGGGAGACGATTTTCTTAAACATGCCGTTCCTTATTTTCCATTAGTTTTATGTTTTCGTAAAAATTCCGTCTCCACTATAGCACAGCGATCGCTTTTACGCAAATAGCTTGAGTGAACACTTTTTTTGCGGTATAATGGGGGAGTTGTAAATAGCTGACAAATCAGAAATAGTGAGGGAAGCATGGCTAAACAAACAGATAAGCAAGCCTACGATGGCTCGCAAATCCAGGTTTTGGAGGGTCTCGAACCGGTGCGTAAGCGGCCGGGAATGTACATTGGTAGCACGGGATATGATGGTATTCACCATCTGATCAAGGAGATTGCCGATAACTCAATTGACGAGGCAATTGCGGGCCATGCGACGAGAGTAGAGGTGGTGCTGCTAGAAGACGGTGGTGTGCAGGTGACCGATGATGGGCGCGGTATTCCAGTTGATAAACATCCAAAAACTGGTTTGTCTACTCTAGAAACAGTGCTGACCGTGCTACATGCTGGCGGTAAATTTGGCGGCGGTGGCTACAAAGTGTCATCTGGACTCCACGGCGTAGGCTCAAGCGTGGTAAACGCGCTTTCAACCAAAATGATCGCTGAAGTGGTGCGAGACGGGCAGCTGTACCGTGTGGTGTTTGCGATTGGTGGTATCGTTGAACCACTGAAGAAGGTTGGTAAAACTGATCGGCCAACCGGGACGCGCATAACATTCTACCCAGATCCAACGATTTTTAAGGAGACAGTGGAATTTGACTACAAGTGGGTGGTTAGTTATTTGCGCCATCAGGCATACCTCACCAAAGGCGTGCACACCTCAGTTATTGACAATCGAACAGGTGAGCGACAGTCATTTTACTTTGAGGGTGGTATTCAGAGCTACGTGAGACACCTCAACATTGGCAAAGATGTTTTATCAAACGATGTCTTTTATGTTGAGAAGCAGGTTGAAGATTGTATGGTGGAAATTGCCGTGCAATATAACGATACCTATATTGAGACGGTGAAGCCGTTCGCCAACAACGTGTTAACACCAGATGGCGGTACGCACCTAGTTGGTTTTCGTTCAGCGCTAACCAGGGTCATCAACGACTATGCGCGTAAGAATGGCTTATTGAAGGAAAAGGAAGATAACCTGACCGGTGACGACATTCGCGAGGGCTTGACGGCGATTATCTTGGTTAAATTGCCTGATCCACAGTTTGAAGGTCAGACCAAAAATAAGCTCGGCAATCCAGAAATGCGCCGCTATGTTGAGCAGGTGATGAACGAGTATTTTGCGTATTACCTCGAGGAAAATCCGAGTATTGCTAAGAAAATTGTCGGCAAGGCGACCTTGGCGGCACGGGCGCGTAAGGCAGCGCGAGCAGCCCGCGACAATGTGATCCGTAAGGGTGCGCTTGACGGCATGGGATTACCAGGTAAGTTATGGGATTGCTCGAGCAAAAGTCCGAGCGATAGTGAAATTTACATCGTCGAGGGTAATTCGGCGGCTGGGTCGGCCAAAGAGGGTCGTGACAGCAAAACACAGGCAATTTTGCCACTCCGCGGTAAGGTGTTGAATACTGAGCGGGCGCGACTTGATAAAATGTTCGCTAACAAAGAGATTGTGGCAATGATCCAGGCGTTTGGTGTTGGTATTGGCGATCAGTTTGACATCAATGGCTTGCGCTATCACAAAATTATCATCATGACCGATGCCGATGTTGACGGTAGTCACATCGCGACGTTGCTTCTGACCTTCCTGTTCCGCTATATGAAGGAGGTGGTTGAGGGTGGCTATGTGTATCTTGCCAAACCACCACTATACTCAATCAACCGTGGGCAGAAGAAGATTTATGCGTATGATGAGGATGAAAAAGACAAAGTATTGGCGAGCCTAATTGCCGATAAGAAGAATCGTGGTACAACAATTGACGATGAACAAGACGTCACCAGGCAGGCTGGCGTGACAATTTCACGATTTAAGGGTCTTGGTGAGATGGACGCTGACCAGCTGTGGGAGACGACGATGAATCCAGAGAACCGTGTACTGATTCAGGTCAGTGTGGAAGACGCCGAGGAAGCAGATGCGATCTTTACGCGGTTGATGGGCGATGACGTGAGTTTGCGCAAAAACTTTATTCAAAGTTGGGCAAAAAATGCTAACTTGGAGGATTTGGATATTTAATCATGAGTGATCAGGACAAACAGATGCAACCAACCAGTGACCACGAGTCAATTGAGGCGACGCCAGACATGGTAACCGAGACGCCAACAGGCTTGGAGCGACGTCGGCTCGAGCATGTGATGCAGGATAATTTCTTTCGCTATTCAATGAGTGTCATTGTTGATCGGGCATTACCGGATGTGCGCGATGGTCTAAAGCCCGTACATCGCCGTATTTTGTATTCAATGAACCAAAACGGCAATCGTAGTACTGCAAAGTTCGTCAAGTCGGCGCGTATCATCGGTGATGTGATGGGTAAATATCACCCGCACGGTGACTCAGCGATTTATGATTCAATGGTGCGTCTGGCGCAAGATTGGGCGATGCGCTATACCTTGGTGCAGGGCCAGGGAAACTTTGGCTCGATGGACGGAGATCCACCGGCCGCCCACCGTTATACTGAGGCGCGACTCGACAAGCCAGCTGAAGAACTACTAACTGACATCGAGAAGGAAACAGTTGATTTTAAGGATAACTTTGATGGTTCAGAGCGTGAGCCGATTGTGCTGCCGGCAAAATTACCGAACTTGCTATTGAACGGCCAGATTGGTATTGCTGTCGGTATGGCAACCAGCATCCCGACACACAACCTAGGTGAGTTGGTAGATGCGACGATTGAATTAATTGATAATCCTGAAGCAACAGTGGATGACTTGCTCAAACACGTCAAGGGTCCAGATTTTCCGACAGGCGCGATTGTCTACGGTGGCGCGCCAATGCGTCAGGCATATGCGACTGGTCGCGGTAGTGTAATGATGCGGGCAGTGGCGGAGATTCAGGAGACAAAACGAGGCCGACACCAGATTGTTGTTACGGAGATACCATATGGTGTAAATAAAGCAACACTAATCGAAAAAATCGGTGAGCTTCATAAAGAAAAGCGGGTGCAACTGGCTGACCTGCGTGATGAAAGTTCTCGAGGTAAGGTCCGCATCGTCATCGAACTGAAAAAGGATGCCTATCCAAAAAAGGTATTGAATCAGCTGTATAAATTAACAGCTTTACAAACAAGTTTTAATTACAACATGCTGGCACTGGTCAATACCATGCAGCCACGGATTTTAGGCTTGCATGATATTTTGAGCGAGTTTATCAAGCACCGTCAATCTGTAGTGCGTCGTCGTACAGAATTTGAACTGAAAAAGGCCAAGGCACGGGCGCATATCCTAGAGGGCTACAAGATTGCGCTAGATCATATCGACGAGGTGATCAAGACAATTCGTGCTTCAAAAACTCAGGATGAGGCAGAGAAGAACCTGCGCGCTAAGTTCGGACTGAGCGAGATTCAGGCAAAAGCTATCCTGGCGATGCAGTTGCGACGCCTGACTGGGCTTGAACGTGAAGCGATCGAGAATGAGCTTCGTGAGCTCCTGAAGCTGATTGCAAGACTAGAGGCCATCCTGGCCGATGAGCAAGAGATTTTGAACATCATCAAAACTGAGCTCCTAGAGATGAAGGAAAAGTATGGCGACGAGCGGCGGAGTAAAATTATCAACCACGAACTGGGTAAGTTCTCTGATGAGGAGCTAATTCCAGATGAGGAAGCGGTCATTTTGCTAACCGGCGAGAATTACATCAAGCGGACCCTGCTCAGTGACTATCGCAAGCAAAACCGTGGCGGCAAGGGTAAGCGCGGCATGACCACCAAAGAGGAGGATATTATTGACCAGGTGGTGCCAGCAAATACCCATGACTATTTGTTGTTCTTTACGAATCGAGGTCGGATTTTCCGTCTGAAAGCGTATGAAGTACCAGCTGCCAGTCTCAGTGCCAAAGGTGTGGCGGCGGTGAACCTGCTCCAGCTGCAGCCAGAAGAGAAGATCACTGCTATCATTAAACACGAGAAGAACGCTAGTGACCAGGGCTACCTATTTATGGCGACTAAGCATGGTACGGTGAAAAAGACTCCGCTTGGCGACTACGCCAATATCCGGACGAACGGGCTTATTGCCATTAAGTTAGATGATGGTGACGAGCTGCGCTGGATCAAGAAAACAGATGGCAAAAGTGATGTAATTATTTCAACATCAGCTGGCCAGGCGATTCGTTTCAACGAACAGGATGCCCGGCCGATGGGTCGAGCGGCTCGTGGTGTGCGCGGCGTGCGCCTGCGCCCAAATGATTGTGTTGTTGGTATGGATATTGTGACGAGTGACGACCAGACACTGCTAGTTATTAGCGAAAAAGGCTTTGGCAAGCGTACAAAGGTGACGAACTTCCCGAGCCATAAGCGTGGCGGAGTGGGTATTAAAGCGGCGATTGTGACAGCAAAGACGGGCCCAATTATTTCAGTACAGACGATTGATCCGACGATGAACGAAGCATTGTTGGTGTCGCAAAATGGTCAAACAATTCGTCTGGGCTTGAGTGACATCAAGTTGCTCGGTCGAACAACCCAGGGTGTGACGATTATGCGGTTGAGTGATGGTGACGCGGTGTCGTCGATTGGCCTAATGGAGAAACGTCCAGACGAGGAGGACTAGCCAAGTGCCGATGCAATACATCCTGATACCGGGCATCGCGTGGTTTGTAGCGCAGTCATCAAAGCATCTGGCCCGGCTGTTTGGCCGTAATCGTCGAGTTACGCAGTCGAACCCTCGTTCGCCGGTATTGTTTTCGGGCGGTATGCCGAGTGCTCACAGTGCAACGGTAGTGTCGCTTGCGCTGACCATCGGCTACTACCAGGGGTGGGGAAGTCCGCTGTTTGGCCTGGCTGCGTGGTTCGCGGCAATCGTATTATATGATGCGGTGATGGTGCGATTTTCCTCTGGACAGCAAGGTGACTTGCTCAATAGAGTGGTGCGAAAAGATTATCCAAAGCTGTCGACGATTAGGGTGGCACATGGCCATACACTGCCAGAAATGCTTGCTGGGGCGGCCGTGGGCGCGATTGTAACATTTGTTGTAATTTTCGCTACAAGATAATTGCTAATAACCCTTGACCTGACCACTAATATCAGGTAAGATGAGTATCAGTCTGGTTGCTGGAGTGCGAGCCAAGCGACAATCACGCTAATTTGTTAGGTGAAGCGAAAGCGGTACACAAACCCGACTATGATCTTTAACAATTTGATTGTGCAATATCATCGTCAGTTTATATTTTTGTAGAGCCTTACTACTTTGATACAAAGTAGATTTTTAACGGAGAGTTTGATCCTGGCTCAGGATGAATGCTGGCGGCGTGCCTAACACATGCAAGTCGAGCGGCAGCGGGTTCTGCACTATCAACTTGAAGCCTGGACGCGGGGATTTCCAAAGGAAATCAGCCGCATCATTTCGAAAGAAAATGAGTGTCTAGGGTGACTTCGAACTGATAGTGCAGAATGCCGGCGAGCGGCGAACGGCTGAGTAACGCGTAGGAATTTGCCCCAAAGTGAGGGATAACTGCCCGAAAGGGTAGCTAATACCGCATATGGTCTTCGGATTAAAGGATTTATCCGCTTTGGGAGAAGCCTGCGTTGGATTAGGTAGTTGGTAGGGTAATGGCCTACCAAGCCGACGATCCATAGCTGGTCTGAGAGGATGATCAGCCAGACTGGAACTGAGACACGGTCCAGACTCCTACGGGAGGCAGCAGTGAGGAATCTTCCACAATGGGCGAAAGCCTGATGGAGCAACGCCGCGTGAAGGATGAAGGCCTTCGGGTTGTAAACTTCTTTTATGAGTGAAGAATATGACGGTAACTCATGAATAAGCACCGGCTAACTACGTGCCAGCAGCCGCGGTCATACGTAGGGTGCGAGCATTATCCGGAGTGACTGGGCGTAAAGAGTTGCGTAGGCGGTAAGTCAAGTGAATAGTGAAACCTGGTGGCTCAACCATACAGACTATTATTCAAACTGGCTTACTCGAGAGTGGTAGAGGTCACTGGAATTTCTTGTGTAGGAGTGAAATCCGTAGATATAAGAAGGAACACCGATGGCGTAGGCAGGTGACTGGACCATTTCTGACGCTAAGGCACGAAAGCGTGGGGAGCGAACCGGATTAGATACCCGGGTAGTCCACGCCGTAAACGATGGATACTAGCTGTTGGAGGTATCGACCCCTTCAGTAGCGAAGCTAACGCGTTAAGTATCCCGCCTGTGGAGTACGGCCGCAAGGCTAAAACATAAAGGAATTGACGGGGACCCGCACAAGCGGTGGATTATGTTCTTTAATTCGATGATAACCGAAGAACCTTACCAGGGCTTGACATCCAGGGAAGGTCTATGAAAGTAGACTGTGCCTTTTGGAACCCTGTGACAGGTGATGCATGGCCGTCGTCAGCTCGTGTCGTGAGATGTTAGGTTAAGTCCTTCAACGAGCGCAACCCTTGCAAGTAGTTGTATTTTTCTACTTGGACTGCCCCGGTAACGGGGAGGAAGGAGGGGATGATGTCAGGTCAGTATTTCCCTTACGTCCTGGGCTAGAAACGTAATACAATGGCTAGTACAATGCGCAGCGAAGCCGCGAGGTGAAGCAAATCGCATCAAAGCTAGTCCCAGTTCGGATTGCAGGCTGAAACTCGCCTGCATGAAGTCGGAATCGCTAGTAATCGCAAATCAGCAAGTTGCGGTGAATACGTTCCCGGGTCTTGTACACACCGCCCGTCAAACCATGAAAGTGACCAACACCCGAAGTCCGATTCGTCGGCCTAAGGTGGGGGGCATGATTGGGGTTAAGTCGTAACAAGGTATCCGTACCGGAAGGTGCGGATGGATTACCTCCTTTCTAGGGAGAATAGATGCCAATTTGTCGAGCAATCACAAATTGAGCTAGGTCGGTCTCGTAAATATGCTGAGCTTACATATTTACAATAGTCCTTCTAGGGACGAGACAAAGTTCAAAACCTTCTCTACGATAAGCCGATTGATGAATTGCACAATCAAGTTGTTAATATGGAAATACCCTCCTATGTGGAGGGTGTTTTGTCGTCTATGACTAATGACGGGGTCTTTCACGTGGCTGTCTCTAATCGATTATAACTAGAACGCGATATGGCGATGGCTGCGGAACTATCGGCGACCGAATAGCGATTCTGCCAGCCAGCCCAGCGGGATAGTGTGGAGACACAGCATAATCCCAAAGCCAACTCCACAGACGACCAGACCCCAGAACTTAAAGCGCTCGTAACTACTGATACCGCTCGCGAGATTGTCTGCCAGTTTTTGATGATATACGGTCATGACGGCACCGATAATCAAAACGATGAGCCCGACAAAAAAAGATCCAAAGGTAAATTTATAATACATATCTCCATTATACACTTGCCAGAATAAAAAAGATACGGTACAATGAATAAAGTCTTGGCGAGATGGGGGCATAGCTCAGTTGGCTAGAGCACCTGCTTTGCAAGCAGGGGGTCCAGGGTTCGAGTCCCTGTGCCTCCACCATATGGGGTGAAGTAGGCTTACGTCTACGACACTCCACCAAGACTGCAATGAGGGCGATTAGCTCAGCTGGTTAGAGCGCGTCACTGATAATGACGAGGTCGGAGGTTCAAGTCCCTCATCGCCCACCATAACGTCATTATGTTGAACAGAGCGAGGTATAATGACCTTTTGAAGGGTAATCCTATTACCCATCACGTTTTTGATAAGGGCGACTAGCTCAGTTGGCTAGAGCATCTCGTTTACACCGAGAGGGTCAGGGGTTCGAGTCCCTTGTCGCCCACCAAATAAATAGTCATCCCGTTTGGGGGTGTTTTTATTTAGAGGTGTCGAGATTGACATATGCAGTAAACTATGCTATTATGCTAGGCGTATATGGTAAAGAACAAACATAATTTAGAAAATAATCCATATGGTGAACGCTTGAGTTTTGTGCGGCAGTTTTCTGCCTACGATGATCTTGACGACATTAACAAGAGACTATTGCGCACCTTGCGTTTGATAAGGACCTTGAAGATGCAGGTTTTTATAAGTTAGCACATGAGATTATCCATGAAAAACGGGCGATGGGGGGGCGCTGCGCTCAATGCGTCTTCTGCGGAGCGATATACTAGACTTCCTCAATCGTTTGATGAGGCAAGAAAGATGCCAGGTAATTCTATAGAAGAGGTGTTGGGGCGGCTTGATACCGACACGTCAGTGAACAACCCCGATGATGTCGAGTTTTATAGGACAGGAGTGCGTCAGCATATCGAAGGGCTCTATGCTTTTTCTGACAAATATCGACAGAGGTACGGCGGGGGTAATCAAATAAAGGAAAAAATGTTGGCAGATGAATGCAGCCTACTTTGGATACAACATAACTCTTTGGAGTTTCTGCGGGAAAATGGTAAAACCCTCAACAAATACCCAACGGTAAGAATATATCTTAATCCTCAGTTACAAGATAGTCTTGATATCTATAAAAAGATTTTTGCGAAAGCTACAAGAGAGAGGCTTCGCTTTCAGGCAAAGATTATGGCGCCAAGTGGTTACACCAAGCACCTTGTAGACAAGGCGGTTGACTATTGCGCCGGACTAGCCGCTGGGCGGCTGGAAACAAGACGAGATCCGATAGTATTTTATGGATTTGAGGAGTCTAAAGACAAGCTACTGAGGATAGTTGAAGAGGTTTACTTTCAGTATGAGAGTGCTTTTGAAGGCAGGGAAACGGGAGCTATCCCATTAGCCATCGCTCCTGGTTTTGCGGTTGGGGAAAATCCAGTAGGGTTGGATGGTGAAGAGTCATTAACAGATCATAGACAGCGAGTCATTAAGGAGGCTGATTACGATGCCAATAAGTTTCGGATGAATGCTGCCTCATGGAATATAAACCCGGATAATATCGCTTTTAATAAATAATTACCCTATACTGTAAGTAGATGTATAAGTATGTTATAAAACCCCTATTATTTTTGTTAACGCCAGACTTTACGCATAAGCTGATTGTTTTTTGCGGTCGCGTGGCGCAGGCTCTACCGCCTGTTCGGTGGGGTATCCGTAAGTCGTGGGGTTTTCAAGACAACTCGCTTCAGCAGGAAGTGAGCGGCATCACTTTTCGTAACCCGATCGGCTTATCGGCAGGATTTGATAAAAATATTCAGCTGTTGTCACTAATGGAAGACATTGGTTTTGGGTTTGCTTCGGGTGGGTCGGTGACACTAGAGCCGAGGAAGGGGAATCGACGGCCGTGGTTTCATCGCTTGCCGAGGACGAAGTCAGTCGTAGTTTTTGCGGGTATGCCGAATAAAGGTTTGCGAAAGATCCGTAACTATATCGAACGAAACACCCGTCGGTCAAGCAACGCAGTCAGTGTGATCTCTGTGGCGGTTATTGCAAATAAAACAACGATTGAGCAGGCTGGTGGCTATCCAGCCGAACAGGCGATCATTAATGACGTAAAAAAAGCAACAGAATATATTATTCACAACAAATTGGCGAGTGTTGTAGAAATTAACATATCATGCCCTAATGCCGGCAAGGAGCCGTTTATTGAGGCGGAGTCGCTCGATGCATTATTAACAACACTTGATATCGTGCCGCGTGACGTACCGTTCTGGGTGAAAATGCCACATCTATATGACATAAAGCAGTTTGATGCGCTGCTAGGGGTTATTGCTCGGCATAATATCCAAGGTGTGACGGTGGCAAATCTGATCAAAGACCGTAGTAAAATTAACATCAAAGATTCGCTGACTGATGAAATTCGCGGTGGGCTGAGTGGTGCGCCAACGCGCGAACACAGCTTAGAGCTGATTCGCCATGCGTATAAGAAATATGGCGACCGGTTGACGATCATTGGCGTTGGTGGAGTGTTTTCGGCTGAGGATGCGTACGCCAAGATTAAGGCTGGCGCCAGCCTAGTAGGGCTGATTACCGGTCTGTTTTTTGAAGGACCGCAGCTGGTTGGGCGAATTAATCGCGGATTGGCGGAGCTATTGAAAAAAGACGGTTTTTCTCATATTTCCGAGGCAGTTGGCGCGGATTTTCGCAGCCGGTCAAAAAAGACGAAAAAACTTTGAAAAAACTCTTGCAAAACAACTTCGGCTGCTGTATAGTTGATTACTAGTTACGCGAATGTTCAGGAGAACCTCTGGCAATACACTGCAAAATGTGCGAGGGCAGTGGTGATAGTATCGTTGAGTGTAGATTAGATGACGTTATTTTGACGGGTCGAGATGTGCACTCAAGCGTGAGGCATGATCATTAACAATTTGAAGAGAAGAAATTGAGTTTTTAATTGACGGTAACAGTAATTGCAAGGTAGCAACTACTAGTTAAGTCAATGCATAAAAAGGTACTCAAGGGCACTAAATGGATGCCTAGACGTATATTACCGATGAAGGACGTGGAAGACTGCGATAAGCCTCGGGAAGCTGTCAACAAGCTTTGATCCGGGGATTTCCGAATGGGGAAACCCAGCATGAGTCATGTCATGTTGCCACTTGCTGAACACATAGGCAAGCGAGCGGGAACCATCTGAACTGAAACATCTTAGTAGGATGAGGAAGAGAAAGTAAATAACGATTGCGAAAGTAGTGGCGAGCGAAATCGCAACAGCCCAAACCTTTTAAGTTTTTGCCTATTTATTTAGGCAAATAAGTTGATAGACGAATACTTAATAAGGGGTTGTGATATTACATATGACCAAGTCAGAGAACTTCAGAACAATTTGAAGGTATCTGATTTGCGATACCAGGCTATCAACTGGTAGTAAGGTAAGAAATTGCGTGGTTAGCAGAATAGTTTGAATGACTAGCCAAAGAACGTGAAAGCCGTGTACGCGAAAACGACGCTGACCTTATGTATGTTTTATCGAGTAGGACGGGGCACGAGAAACCCTGTTTGAATCTGGCTGGACCACCAGCCAAGGCTAAATATAATATACGATCGATAGTGAACTAGTACAGCGATGGAAAGGTGAAAAGAACCCCGGGAGGGGAGTGAAATAGATCCTGAAATTTAGTGCCTACAAGGAGTCGGAGCCGGCTTGTCCGGTGACGGCGTGCTTTTTGTAGAACGATCCAGCGAGTTAATTTTTACAGCGAGGTTAAGTCAATTGACGGAGCCACAGTGAAAGCGAGCCTGAATAGGGCGTTTAGTTGTAAGGATTAGACCCGAAACCGGGTGACCTAACCATGAGCAGGTTGAAGCCACTGTAACAGGTGGTGGAGGACCGAACCAGGATACGCAGCAAAGTGTTTGGATGACTTGTGGTTAGCGGTGAAATGCCAATCGAACTCGGAGATAGCTGGTTCTCCTCGAAATAGCTTTAGGGCTAGCGTCGTGTTAGTAGCACATGGGGGTAGAGCTCTGTAAAGGACTGGGGCGGGCAACTGTACCCACCCTTAACAAACTACGAATACCATGTGTGTAACCACGGCAGTTAGAACATCGGTGCTAAGATCGGTGCTCGAAAGGGAAACAGCCCAGACCATCATCTAAGGTCCCTAAATTAACGTTCAGTGGGAAACAAGGTGAGATTTCTTAAACAGCTAGGATGTTGGCTTAGAAGCAGCCATTCATTTAAAGAGTGCGTAACAGCTCACTAGTCAAGAGATCTTGCGTGGAAAATGTAACGGGGCTAAAACGTTATACCGAAGATATGGATGTCAGATTTATCTGGCGTGGTAGAGGAGCGTTCCTATCAGCGGTGAAGTCGAATCGGAAGGTTCGGTGGAGCGGTAGGAAGTGAGAATGCTGGAATGAGTAACCATAAGAGAGGTGAGAATCCTCTCGGCCGTAAGAGCAAGGTTTCCTGAGCCATGGTAATCATCTCAGGGTTAGTCGGGCCTAAGCCGAGGCGCAGAGCGTAGGCGATGGACATCAGGTTAATATTCCTGAACCGGTTAAGTTTTGTACACTGTTCACGGGGAAGTAATCGAAGCGGATTCATGGTTTATCCGTCCAACCGAGCGGGAACGCAAAGGGAGTGAAAGTGATTCTTCGGAGTCGCGATTTTGGTGAAAGCCCTGGCTAGAAAAGCAGGTGTACCTAGTGGACTTAGCCGCCCGTACCGCAAACCAACACAGGTGCTCGAGTCGAGTAGACTCAGGCTTACGAGCGAACCTTCGCTAAGGAACTCGGCAATACAGCGACCGTAACTTCGGGATAAGGTCTGCCCCCACTTCGGTGGATATCAGCCGCGTTCACTCAGTGAATAATAGGTTAAAGAGTACATTTTTAATCACAAAACGAATTTTCTGAGACACGAGCAAACGAATTGCTCTTTTGAACGCGAATCTCTTGTATCTAACGATGTGGGGGCCGCAGCAAAAGAGCCCACGGAACTGTTTATCAAAAACACAGGTCTCTGCTAACACGAAAGTGGATGTATAGGGGCTGACTCCTGCCCAATGCTGGAAGGTTAAGGGGAGCGCTTCACGGTGCGAACTGAAGCCCTAGTCAATGGCGGCGGTAACTATAACCGTCCTAAGGTAGCGAAATTCCTTGTCAGGTAAGTTCTGACCCGCACGAATGGAGTAATCATGTGGGCACTGTCTCAGCGAAGGACTCGGTGAAAGTGCATTGGCGGTAAAGATGCCGTCTGTCCGTACCAGGACGAAAAGACCCCATGGAGCTTTACTACAGCTTTACATTGAATACGGTTTCAACATGTGTAGCATAGGTGGGAGACGTTGAAGCAGATACGCCAGTATTTGTGGAGTCACCAAGTGAAATACCACCCTTGTTGTGATTGTGTTCTCACGCTGACCGTTATCCGGTTAGCGGACCGTGTATGGTGGGTAGTTTAACTGGGGCGGTTGCCTCCTAAAGAGTAGCGGAGGCGTTCAAAGGTTGGCTAACTTCGGATGGAAATCGAAGTGATAGTGTATGCGCATAAGCCAGCTTGACTGTGAGGAGTACATTCCAATCAGAGACGAAAGTCGGAGCAAGTGATCCGCTGTACGTACATTTGTACATGAATGTGGGATCGACAGCGCAAACGGATAAAAGTTACCCTGGGGATAACAGGCTTATAGCGCCCAATAGTTCACATAGACGGCGCTGTTTGGCACCTCGATGTCGGCTCATCACATCCTGGAGGGGGAGCACCTTCCAAGGGTTCGGCTGTTCGCCGATTAAAGTGGTACGCGAGCTGGGTTCAGAACGTCGTGAGACAGTTCGGTTTATATCCGGTATGGACGATAGGAAACTTGAGAGGATCTACCCCTAGTACGAGAGGACCGGGGCGGACGCACCTCTGGTGTATCGATTGTGGCCACCTGCTGCATTGTCGAGTAGCTATGTGCGGACTAGATAAGCGCTGAAAGCATATTAAGCGCGAAACTAACCTCAAGATAAGGTTTCCCTATGAGGACACAGAAAGACTATCTGTTTGATAGGCGCAAGGTGGAAGTGCAGCAATGCATGGAGCTAAAGCGTACTAATAGTCCCATTGCCTTTTTATGTCCTTGTCTGCTAGCGTTTATGCTTGCATAACGCTCGCGGATAAGGTAGACTTGACTAGTAATTGGTGCTTTTCAACGAGTGCCAGTCAATTAACAATTCAATTCCGTGCAGTAAACTGGACATCGAAGAAAGGGGTTTGGCCCACCGCGGAGTATATGCGGAACCAAGCGTCGTAACCCCCTCCTTCGGTGCCCATGGCGAGGAGGAAACACCTGTTCTCATCCCGAACACAGAAGTTAAGCTCCTCAGCGGCGATAATACTGCGCAAGTGGGAATCTAGCACGGTGCCGAATTATAAAAAAGACTTCCGAATAGGGGGTCTTTTTTCAGTTTTGCCAGAGGTGCTTGCGAGTAGCATAAGTATGATATAATGATGGGGAAATGGATAAAAAACAAACAGAACAGCCAGAGTCCCTTAGGCCGGAACGTAGGGGGGTTGTGGCGATATGCGCGTCTTGGTTAAGGCGGCCAAAATCGTGGGTTATTATTAGTAGCGGTATCGTTGCCTTGGCGGTGATAGTAGTTGGGACGTTATTTGTTATTACAACACGTGGTAATGTCAGCGTCGAGCGTGTGTCCGATGAAGCCCTACAGGAAGTCGACCGTCCAGTTCGCCTAAAGTTTAGTCAGCAACTGGGCGAAGTAAAACCGAAGATTACACCAGAAGTGCGTGGCGTGTGGCGCGAAAAGCGACAGCTGTTCGGCGTTTTTGAGATGGAGTTTACGCCCGACCAGCCACTGACAGCTGATACAAATTACACCGTGGCGTTCCCGGGGGTGAGACGTTCGCTGTTTGGTCATGCAACGATCCATGATGTATCGTTCAAGACGCAAAAAGCACCACGAGTGGACACGGCGTCACTGGATGGTAAAGAAGTGATCGCGATGGATCAGGCGTTGACGGTGCGTTTAGGCTCACGGGCGGGTAAATTGCGTGATCTAGAATTGACGACTGAGCCAGCGCTTGAGCTGAAGCGTGAGTCGTCGGATGATCAAACATTTTCATGGAAATACGCTGGCCTACTAGCACCTGACACGCAGTATACCTTCAAGTTATACGATAAAGCCCAGAAGGAAGAGTTAAAACGTTTTACGGTGAAAAGTGCGCCGCTACCAGCGATTGGTTCACCGATTAAAGAGCATTCAGTGACGCCATCAGACGAATTGAAGTTGACATTTCAGGAAGCAATTGATGCAAAGGATCGGTCAAATATAGCGGTTGACACGGCTGGTAATGGTTCGTGGCGGAGCGATACCGAGTACGTGTTTAAGGCAGATAAATTGGAGCCGGGCAAAACGTACACATACACCATTCCTAAAGGCTTGCGGACAGCTCGTGGAGGTGTTCTCGTCGAGGAAGTAAAAAAGACATTTACCACTAATGGGCATGTGCGTGGTGCAGGGGCGTCCCCGTGGCGAACCACTGTTGATCAAGCGGCGCAGGATGTACGGATAACCTTTGATCAGGCAGTTGACCACAAGAGCGCCCAGGACCGTCTCAGGACTTCATCTGGTACAGTTCAGAGTATTTCCTGGCGTGGTAATACGATGGTTGCTCGGGTGGTCAATATGGGCTTTCAGCGGCAAGTTCAGGTTTGGGCAGAGCCAGGCGTACAGCCAGTGTTTGGACTGCCGAGTGTGGAGCGAATTGCGACATCGTTCACGACTAATTCACGGGTCGTCAAACTCAATAACGTACCATTCTATCGTCAGGCGTACGCCCAAAGCTGCGAAGCGGCCTCACTGCGTATGGCCTTGGCATATCGTGGTGTGCATGATAGTGATTGGAATATCTTGCAGCGTTTTGGGTATCGTCCGCGCTCGCGAGACAAGGCGACAAATGAGTGGGACGATCCGAATGTGCAGTTTGTGGGCGACGTAAACGGCAACCAAGGTGCGGGAACGGGCTGGGGTGTATATGCCGGTCCGGTGGCGCGGGCGGCCGGTCAATATGGCCGTGGAACGTCAGTGGCATATGGCGCCAATGCGAATTTCGTAGCACAGCAAATTCACAATGGTAATCCAGTCATTGCGTGGGGCGTATGGCGGATTGGCGCAAAAATTGATAGTTGGAGGACGCCGTCAGGTCGGACGGTCAGTGGGCCGATACCGATGCATGTGCGTCTCATTGTTGGGGTTCGGGGTGAACCGCACGATCCACTTGGATTTTATGTTAATGACCCGATCTCGGGACGACTCTATTGGACAAGAGCACAGTTTGTGGCGATGACAGCTGGTGCTGGGCCGGCGGCGCAGCTGTTGGCGGTGCATTAATCGGTACTGAAGTGAGGATGGTATAGTCGGGGGCCCCGCGTCTTTGTTATTGAGATAGCTCTATAGACGCGGGCTTTGTGGTCGGAAAGTTGAAGGTGGGTATATGTATTTTCCTCGTCGTCGGAGTAATTTTGACCTAGATAATTTTAGCTATTGGTGAAATTCCTTTCACAATCAAAAACCACCCATCTCGCAGAAAGGGTGGTTTTTGAGTGGTGGAACTCATCATTTCTAAGCTCCAACAGGTGCCGTCACAAGGTGTGACAGATCTCATTATAGCGAAGTAAATCGCTGATTGCAATATTTTATTCACAATAAAAATAGCTTATGTAAATGTTGACAAAGTATGAGCAGTATGATAATATGCATACATAACACATATCATGTGTGATATATAAAGGCGAGGGTTTCCATAGTAGATGATGTGGAAATCTTTTTAATTCGGGAGGAAAACTCACATGGCAGGTACAAAAATTGGCGGTATGAAAGCGGCAGCGAAAAACTTAGCGCGTGACCCAGACTTTTATGCCAAGATCGGCGCGAAGGGCGGTCGGAACGGACGGACCGGTGGCTTTGCGGCAAACCCAGCTCTGGCACGGATCGCTGGTGCTAAAGGTGGTCGCATTTCTCGTCGGCGTAAGGTAACGACGACGGCCACGACAACCGTTAATCCGACAACGACAGTATCAACAGTGCAGGCAACGGCTCAAGACGACGTGACACTGGCCGCGTAGCCACACTGCTTAAAATGATGCGGTAGCCCTCTTTCCATAGAGGGCTATTTGCGGTAGCGGCGGAGTTCGCAGGATCGAGCTTCGTTGACGCGCCAGTTGCTAGCGCAGTGGAGACAGCGATAGTGGTGCTTGGCGATTTCTATACCGACAGCGCTACATGTTGGGCACATGCTGCGGGCATGTAGCCACTTGCGGTAGCTATCAAGCGCATCCTGAACGACGTCGTCATTCATGGCCAGAGTAATGTTATAGCGTGGGGCTAACTGATGGACAGCTAGCTCCCAGGCCTGGCGCTCCATGGCGATGAGGTCGATGTCACGAGTATAGTGATGATGGTCTAGGACGGCGTGGGCAGTTTCGTGGAGCAGCTGGGCGATAGCGGCTGGTGACGCCTCGTTAATATAAGTGATAGTCCGTGAATGGTGCGACCACGAAAAAACATCGCCAGCTCGGAACTGATACTCTGGATAATCGCTGGCCAGCTGCTTAACGATGGGCGATAGCGTTATCGTAGCAACCATAGAGCACAGATTCCTCGGGGTGTGCTGCACCAACGATGTGCGGGCAGGTGATAAATGACGGTAGTTTCTCGGTGATAAGTCCGGCTAGTGACGCAGAGAATTTATCGGTGTAGCGGCCGATACCGCCGCCGATAACGATAACGTTTGGCTGAATAGCAGCGATCAGTGCCTGCAGTCCTAAACTGAGTCTCTTGGCAGCCTCAAACCAAGCTTCGGGCGGCGTTGCGTCCGATAATTCACCAAACTGTTGACTGAGCGCTCGTCCGGAAGCGAGGTTTTCCCACGAATCAATGGTTGACTGATACGCAACTTGCATATGACCGGCTTCACTGCTACGTAGGCTGGGGTGGAGTGTGCCGTTGAGGATAATGCTGGTGCCGATGCCTGTGCCGATAGTGACGTAGAGGCCGCAGGCTGGCTGTGGTTCAAGGCGACGTATGCTGGCGAGGCCAGCGAGGTTGGCGTCATTTTCGAGGATGATTTGGGCGTCGGGAAAGTGCTCGGCTAGGAGGTCGCGGATGGGCACCTCGCACCAGCCGAGGTTAATGCAATATGTAGCGACACCGCCAGTGACGGTGCCGGGTAGACCGATCGAGATGTCTGTAACAGGTGCGCCCTCGGCAATTACGGTAATGGTTTCAACGACTTGTTTGATATATGCTGTAATATCTGTTGGGGTGGCAAACCGAGTTGTTGTCTCTAGCGTGCCGTTGTCGGTAAATCGTCCGACCAATGTTTTTGTGCCTCCAGTATCAATCGCAATAATCATGAAACTAGTATACCCCTTTACGAGAGTGGTGACAATATGGTACAGTAAGTATTAGTAACATCAGGGAGATAATGGTATGAAGCAGAACCGCCAGCGAGGATATGTTGTAATCTACGTGATCGTAGGGGTTATTTTGGCGGCGATCGCTTTGGCAACGTTATACGGGTTGCGACAGTTATCAGCACAGAACCAGGCCGCCTCATCGACGGAAAATGCTGCGACGAGTGAGCAGCAAAAAGAGACGAACAACACGAAGTCTGACGATAAATCGGCCGACAAAAAGAAGAACGAGAAGAGCGATGAGAAAAAAGACACTTCTTCAGCTGAGTCAAACAAGTCCGCGCAGCAGCAGCCTCAACAACACGCGCAGAATCAACCAACGCCGCCAGCTCAAAACAATGGCCACGGATCATCCCATCTACCGGCAACTGGGCCAACTGACTCGTTGGCAGTTGGCTTTGTGCTGGGGCTAATTGTGGCTGCGGGCTTTGCGTATCATCGGTCGATGTTGGTAGTTTAGCTTCCTTCTCTTTACTCGGGGTACTATCTACGATATAATAAAACGAGATCCCCAAGAGGTAGCTGTTTTGGCAGGCCGCTTGGATAAGAATATTAACGTAATACAGGAGTCTATTTGGACGTATGGCAAATCCATTGACCATGGACGATCTGCTTGCTCAGGCGAGCGACTCCGTGAAGCAACTAACCGCAGGCGAGGTTGTGCACGGAACTATTTTATCAATAAAGAAACACGAAGTTCTGATTGATCTGGGGCCTTTGGGCGTTGGCTTGGTGCCGCGCCGTGAGGTGAGTATGTCGAACAATTACGCGGAAGGTGACGAGGTAACTGCAAGTGTTGTCGAGGTTGAGCTGGACAACGGTTATTCACTGCTCAGTATGCGTAAAGCGGCGCGCGATCGTGGTTGGGACGAGGTTGCAGCCAAATTGGAGAGTGGTGAAATTGTAACAGTGACGCCGTATGACGCCAATCGTGGCGGTCTGTTGGCCGAATATGAAGGGGTGCGCGGTTTCTTGCCAGTATCGCAGCTATCGGCTGAGCATTACCCGCGAGTTGGTTCAAGCGATAAGGATGAGATCTTGCAGCGGCTTAATACGCTAGTTAATAAAGAGATCCGCGTACGGATTCTGGATGCTGATCGCAAGGCGAACAAGCTCATCTTTTCTGAAAAGGAGGCCATCAAAGAAGGCCTGGCGGAGCGGTTTGAGAAGTTGTCAGTTGGTGATACCGTCAAGGGTATCGTAACTGGCGTGGTAGATTTTGGTGTATTCGTGAATGTTGAGGGAATTGAAGGCCTGATTCACATCTCAGAAATTAGCTGGGAGCGGGTCAACAATCCGAGCGATTACGTCAAGGTTGGCCAGACCGTGGAGGCAAAGATTATCGCTATCGACAAGGAGCGTCTCAGCTTAAGTATGAAGCAACTGACGAAGGATCCATGGCTCGATGAGGTGGAGCAATTTAAGCCAGGTGAGGATGTTGAAGGTACGGTCACGCGGATCACGCCGTTTGGTGCGTTTGTACAGTTGAGTCCGGCCGTCGAGGCTCTCGTTCATGTTTCGGAGCTGGGTGGCGATGGGACTGACCCAGAGAAAGTCTTTACATTAAATGAGCGCAAGACCTTTACCGTGCTCGAAATTGATAAAGATAATCGCAAGATTTCACTGTCGCTGGCTGGCGGCAAGAAAAAATAGCCTATAGAAAAAGAGTAATGTAAACAGTTCGCCGAGGTGTCACGCGGGCGATGAAAGGAGCACGAGCAGATGACAGAAAAGATTGTCGCAATTGCAGATTCAGTAACCGTCGGAGAGCTCGCTACCACCTTGAATCTACCGGTCACGACGCTGATTGGCGAGCTGTTTAAGAATGGTATCGCGGCGACGATTAATCAGCGACTGGACTTTGAGACGGCGTCGATCATCGTTGAAGAGCTGGGCCTTGAGGTAACGCTCAAGAAAAAAGAGGCGGCCGTTGGTCATGCGCGTGTGGAGCATACGCTGTCGGAACGGGCAGTGCCGCGCCCACCGATTGTGGCGGTGATGGGGCATGTTGATCATGGCAAGACGAGCCTGCTAGATGCGATTTTGGGCAACAAGACCGCTGCGGGCGAGGCCGGTGGTATTACGCAGCACATTAGTGCCTATCAAACGAGGCATAACGAGCGGATGATTACACTGCTCGACACACCAGGGCACGAGGCATTTGCAGCATTGCGGCAACACGGCGCGGTGCTGACTGACGTGGTGATCATCGTGGTGGCGGCGGATGACGGCGTCAAGCCGCAGACCATTGAGGCGATTCGGTTTGCCCGTTCGGCTAACGCCAAGATCGTGGTGGCTATCAATAAAATTGACAAAGATACCGCCAACCCACAGCTGGTAAAAACGCAGCTGGCATCTGAGCATGGCCTCAACCCTGAAGAGTGGGGCGGTGATACGGTGATGGTGGAAGTTAGTGCCAAGACCGGTCATAATTTGGATAAGCTGCTGGATATGGTGCTACTGGTGGCAGACATGGAAGATTTGCGGGCGGATGAGGACGTACCAGCCGAGGGCTTGGTGATTGAGGCGCATATGGAAACCGGGCGCGGCGCGGTGGTCGGGCTACTCGTCGAGCATGGTCAGCTAAAGCCAGCGCATTATCTGGTGGCCGGCACGGCGTACGGTCGAGTACGGACAATGTCGGACTTTCGTGGTCAGACAATGAAAATGGCAGGCCCGAGCACACCGGTTAACGTAACTGGATTTAAGGAGCTGCCGCAGTTTGGGGATAGTTTTCGGCTGGCTAAAAACGAGAAAGAAGCACGGCACTTGGCGCAGGCAGCGCGCCTAGAGCAGGAAAAAATGGCCGCTAGCACCAATGTCACCAGCTCGGATATTTTGAAAATGATGAGTCAGCAGCATGACGCTGAGTCGTTCAATGTTCTCGTCAAGGCTGATGTTCAGGGGTCGCTCACATCGGTGATTGATAGCCTGAAATTGATTGATACAGGTGGCTTGGTGGATCTACATGTCATCGGTAGTGGGGTTGGTAATATTTCAGAAAATGACATTCATCTGGCAGTTGGCGAGAATACGGTTATTTATGGTTTTAATGTCGATCTGCCGCCGGCAGTGAAGCGCCTGGCGGCACGTGAGCATGTTGAGGTGCGGCTGTATCGAGTGATTTATGAACTACTTGATAACGCCAAGCAATCCATGGAGGCGTTACTGGCCCCAGAGGTCGTCGAGACCGAGGTTGGCCGGCTGAGTGTTAAGGGCGTGTTCCGAACGGTGCGCGAAGAGGTGATCGCTGGTGGTGAAATGATGACGGGTAAGGTCTATAAGGGGCTGCTGGCACGCCTGAAGCGCGGCGATGAACACATTGCCGAGGTTGAAGTGTCGTCTGTTCAGCGTCAACATCAGGAAGCCAAGGAAGTGTTTGAGGGTGAAATGTGTGGACTCAGCCTCAAAACTACGCGAAAAGTTGTCGTTGAAGAAGGCGACACGCTGGAGTTCTTTACGCGGGAGTTGGTGAAGAAGACGCTGTGACAACTTGTCACTGTGGGTAATTTTAGTATACCGGAGGGTTTTCTATTGACTTTTCTTCATAAATCTGCTAAAGTTTAGACAGCGAGTATGCATTTTACGAGATACTCAAATCGCTTACATGTAATTGTTTAATTGTTTGTCTTTGAAAGGAAGCTGCCAGCATGCCAGAAAGAAACATCTCTCGTCGTCGCAACACTATTTCGTCTGCGGAGCGGTCTGTTGATACATCGTCGTCTCCTGCTTTGCTGCCAGCCAAGAAAAACTTGGGAGAGGTCCGGCGATTGGTAAGGGGCTTAAGGGCCAGGGTAGTAGCAGCAGCGAGGGCGGTGAAAATGCTCTTATGAATAAAGCTGTTGAGCTAATGGGCGAGGCTTCGCGAGTTCTCAGTGATCCAGACGCCTCTGCTGAAGACAAGGCGAAGGCACGTGAAGCTATTCAGGCAATCATAGAGAAGATTGATGGTCTAGGGTCGGGCAAAAAAGGTCCAGGAGGCACAAAGGGGCCAGAAGATGGTGGTAGTGGTGAGGATGATCCACGCTCAGTCGAGGAGAGAATCAGTGATGCGATGACTCGCATGAGCGATTTCTTTAAGAATACGTATGAGATAGACCCTGCTACTGGTGAGAAACGATACCCGTATCTTGAGCATATTAGGCGCTATGAAGCTGAACGTGAGCGTTTTCAACAGGTTATGGATCGTAAACAGAAGAGCCATGGGCTACGCATCAATCCAAGCGGTAAGCTCATGGAACGCTTGCTGGGTTGTGGTCGATTGGGCGCTAAGCTCGCTGATCGTCTAACGCGTCCATCTAAAGAAGAGCAGGAGGCAGCGGCAGCTTACGAAGCAGCCTTGACGCAGGTTGATGCTGATCGGCGCGACTTCCTCAGTCGTGAGATTAATGACGGCAACCTAACGGAAGAGGAAGTGCGCGGTTTGCGTGGTCAGTTCTTTACAGCAGAGCATTACGGTAATGTCCAAGAAATTGCGCGTCTGCAGATGGATCGCGGCAAAGATAAGGACGGCAACCGTCGACGCCCGATGAGTAAGTGGCTGCGGCGGCTGGGCTACGTGTCTGCCGGTGCGGTGGGAGGTCTGACGGCGATCTTTAGTCTGCCGCTTGGTCTGGCTGTTGCCGGGGCGGGTGCTGGCACATTCCGCTACCTAGCGAATAAGCGAAATGCCAATACAAAAGTTGGTCCTCGAGATAAAAACCCGTCAAATAGACAATACAAAGCTGAGGCTGTGGCAGACGTATATCATCAGCAGTTCTTAGAAGCTATGCAAGCTCGAGCTGAGGTGGCAGAGCAAGAGGGATCTGATTGGGAGCCGGGTGCGCGTGATATTGTCAATAGACATATAGATGAGACATCGACTGAGGTTGGCAAAAACGTAAGAAAACTCGTCATACCAGTACTGGGCGCAGTCGGGGCAGCACTAGCTACTAAGTTCTCTATAGAGGCATTAGGCTCGGGCGCGGTGCATCCTGTTGAACAAACCCCTACGAATCAGAATACGGTAGCAGAATCTGTGGTAGATGCGTCAAACAACTCTGATGTTGAGCCTGTCAGTCATTTTACTGAAGTGAATACGAATGGTGCGCCGGAGAGCGTGGTTGGCGATCAGTTGCAACATCTTGGCTATAAGCTTGAGGGCGACTCGACGGAGTTTCTGAAGAAGCTTGCAGACAACGTTGGTCAAGGTAATGTTTTTGTCGACGGTAACAATAACCCGGTACATATGTTTACGGGAGGTGCTGGCGACCAGCAGTTTGGGGCTTGGAACGTTGATACGAGCGTGCGCTTTAGTGATAAAGCGGCACGAGTCATTGAAGCTATGAAAGGCGTTACTAAACTTTAGAATTAAAACAATAGGAGAACACAAACAATGACACATGAACAAATATTTGAACAGTTAGGCATTACTGGTGCGAGTGATGAGGTTAAGCAGAGCATTCTCCACAACCTCGTCGGTGCGGTTGAGATCCAATTTGCTAGCGTTGGCGATGAGCTATTAACGGAAGAACAAGACGAGGAGTTAAATAAGCTCGTTGACGCACATGATGGTGATCCTAGTGTTGTCGGTGAGTGGCTAAAAACTCATATACCAGAGGCTGGACGGCTATACCAGGCGATACTGGAGGATGAGATTGCTCGTCTAAAAAGTCGGTTGGGCGCATAGGTCGTCGAATAGCTCTCATGAGATATAGTAGCATTCTGATCAGGATGCTGCTATACTAGGTATAAAGAACGGGAACCGTAAACGAGGAGACGATATGTTCCAACTAGACGATAATTTTTTGAAAGAATTAGGACTAGATCAGCTGCCGGATGAGCAGAAGAAGCCGTTTTTACAGCATATTTATAGCGAGTTGGAGCTACGGGTCGGCGAGCGGTTGAGTCAGGGGATGAGCGACGCGCAGCTGGATGAGTTTGCGAACATTATCGACAAGGCGCCGGGCGCGGTAGATGAGTTTCTCGCCAAATATGCGCCAAATTACCAGCAGGAGCCGATGTTTCAGCGGCTGGTGCAGACGACCAAGGCTGATCCGAATAATCCGGGTCTGAAAGATGAGTTTGCGGCGACGAAGTGGCTGGAGGTAAACCGGCCTGATTATCGCGACGTGGTGGCGGCAACAATGGACGAGCTGAAGAAGGAGATCATAACTAACCGCGAGGCTATTTTAGGCGGCATGGGTGCATCCTCGGCGCCGGGGCAAGCTTAGAGCGAGCTTTAGCTGCCTTAGATCATGAGCTTAGCCTTGATGGCCGCGGAGAAACGCCTCTGCGGTCATTTTTTTGCCGCTCGGGGCGATCAGTTCGAGGATGGTTATGTACCGTCCATCACAGCACTTAACGCTCAGCGGCAATTCTGGAGCGTCTGAGACGTGAGTTTTGGTAATAATGAGCTCACGGTCATGAATGCGCAGACGACTACGTGGAAAGCCGAGATACGCCCGCACATGGGCATCGGCGGCTGCGGCGGTCATGGTGGCAGGATCAATGAGTGACATATCCTTGGAAAGCAGCTGGCAATACGTGGCATCGGCGTCGTTTTGCGGGGTCGGCTGAAGCGTACCGGTAAGGATGCTTGGCAGCGTGCGCACGAGCAGGTCGCTGCCGGCAGCAAACAGCTCATCATACAGCTGTGGTTTGGTTTCAGTGCCGGTGAGCGGGTGACGGTGTTGGGTGTAAATTGGGCCAGCGTCCATCTGGGCGTCAAGTTGCATAATGGAGATGCCGGTTTCTGAGTCTTGGTGTGCAATGGCCGCCTCGATCGGTGAAGGGCCACGCCATTTTGGCAGTAGTGAAGGGTGGAGATTGATAATGCCGGGAGTGAAGAGGTCGATGATTGACTGGGGGATGATTTTGCCGTAAGCGACGAGGACGCCGGCGACAGGCTGGAGGGCAGTGATATCGGGGATTAGGTCACGGAGTTTGTTGGGTTGCCAGACGAGGATGCCATGTTGGCGGGCAAAGGTTTTGACTGGTGGCTCGGTGAGCTTATGGCCGCGGCCGCTACGCATATCGGGTTTGGTAATAACGGCGCGAATGGCAAATCCTGCCTCGTAGAGTGCCTTAAGGGCGATTAGACTGTACGCTTCGGTGCCGAAAAAGATGATTGGTGGCATGTTGTTAGTCCCACAGCTGAGAATTATCTTTGATGTCGACTTCGTAATCAAGCGGCTGCAATTCGCCGGAATCATCAAGCGTGTAAAAAGCATCGTGCTGGTCACGGATATGGTCGATAAAGACGATGCCGTTGGTGTGATCAATCTCGTGCTGGATGACACGGGCGAGGAAGCCTTCGGCTTTGAGACGAATCTCGTTGCCATCGAGATCAAGAGCCTTGACGCGGATTTTAGAATGGCGGGGAACTTTGCCGTAGACGTGCTTGACACTGAGGCAGCCTTCGAAATCGGCGACAATTTCTCCCTCGTATTTGACAATTTCCGGGTTGATCAGGGTGGTGAATTCGCGAGTAGCTTTGTCGTCAAAGTCGCTGCGGACGATGATGACGCGCTCGAGGCGGTCAACTTGGATGGCGGCGAGGGCAGCACTGATTTCATGAGGGCGAGAGTCCTCCCAGTCAAGAGCGGCCGCGATCATATCGGCTGATAACTGGCGCACCTCATCGGTGATAACGTGAATTTTAGCTGATTTTTGGCGGAGATGCGGATTTGGTAGGGCAATGATATCGTCTTTAGTCATTGTGATTATTATACCACAGGTGACTAGAGGAGGCTGGTCGGGTCGAGCTCAGCCTGCCAATGGGTTGGCGGTACGAGATCAAGGAGGCTGACAAGGTCGCTGCGGTGGGGACTTTTAAGAATGAGCTGCCAGCGGTACGTGTCGCGGACGCGCTCATAAAATGCCGGTGTTGGGCCAAGGACGCGTACCTCGTTCGGGGCGGCTGCCTGCAGTGTCTGGGCGAGTTTTTTGGCGTTGCGGATGGCGGCGGCTTCGGTTTTGTAGATGCAGGTTAATTTAAGTAGATAGACGAATGGTGGAAAGTTAGTGGCGCGTCGCTGGGCGATAGTGCGGGTGTAAAAATCAGCGTAGTTTTGGGCAAGTCCGTCGCGGATGGCAGGATGATCCGGCTGAAAGGTCTGGACGATGACGTTGGTGGCGTGATGGGAGCGGCCAACGCGGCCAACAACTTGGGCCAGCAGCTGAAACGTACGCTCGCTTGAGGAAAAGTCAGGCAATGTCAACCCGGCGTCGGCTTGGACGACGCCAACAGTGCGTAGGTGCGGTAGATCGAGACCCTTGGCGATCACTTGGGTGCCGATAATGATGTCAATTGAGCCGTTTTTGAGCTCGTCGTAGCGCTTATCAGCTGCGTCGTTGGTACTTGTATCGGCATCGAAGCGGGCGATGGTGCTCGCGGGAAAGAGCTTGTGTAATTCTGCCTCAATGCGCTTGGTGCCGAGGCCTTTATGAATGATATCGGCATGATGACACTCGGGACAGCTGGTGGGGACGGTTGCAGTGAAACCGCAGATATGACAGAGGAGCTGGTGCCGGTCGGCGTGGAGGGTGAGCGGCACAAAGCAACGCGGACAACCAGCGTTCCAGCCGCATTGTTCGCATAGGGTGATAGCGGCGGTACCGCGACGATTGTGAAAAACGAGGACTTGATTACCATCATTCAGCGAGTTGGTGATAGATGATAGCAGCTGGTCGGAGAGAAAGAAATGCTGAGTAAAGTTTGTGCGCTTGGTCATATCAACCAGCGAGACGCGCGGCTTGACGGCGTCTGAGCGGGCGGGCGTGGGCATGGTTATGATGGGCCGGCCAGCGGTTTTTGCCAGAAAATAATCGCTGATCGTAGGGGTGGCGCTGCCGAGAACGAGCTTGGCTTCATGCTGGCGCGCGAGAATGGCCGCAGTACGCAGCGCTGAGTAGCGGGGCGATTGCTCCTGCTTGAAGCTGGGTTCGTGACATTCATCAACGACGATGAGGCCCAGTTGCTGGACGGGCATGAACAGGGCCGATCGAGGGCCAATGACGATGAGTGGGTCGCGTGAGTTGATAACATGTTGCCAAGTCACGTGCCGCTCGGCTTCGGTCTGGCGCGAGTGGGTGAGGATGATGTTGTCGAAATACCTCGCAAATTCGGTAACGAGCTGTGAGGTGAGAGCGATTTCTGGCACCAAAATAATTGACGACAAGCCCTCGTCCATCAGCCGCCGGGCGAGCTCGATATAGACACGTGTTTTGCCAGATCCGGTCACGCCATGTAGCAGCGCACCACCAGGGAGCATGTCGTCAATGGCGGTGATGGCGGCTCTCTGGTCGGGCGTGAGTGCTGTTGTCGGTGGTTGTGAGGCCTGCGGACTGGCGGCGCGTGCGGGTATGCGGCGACGCTTCTTTGTCAAACCGCGTGGCAGGATGGTTTGCCAGACGGTCGCGAGATGCGTGTGATAATAGCTGCTTATCCACAGAGCCGTTTGGATGAGCGGTAGCGGCACGGGAGCGTCATCTAAAATCTGGACAATTTCTTTAACCGTAAACTCAGGCTTGACGACTGCTGACATAATGATACCAACGCACTGAGCCGAGCCAACTTCTACAACGACCAGCGCACCGACTGGCAGCCGCTCGGAGCAGGCATAGGTAAACGAATGCGTATCGGCACGAATGATCTTGATCGGTGATACCAAATAGTAGTACATGTCTTGCCTTATTATACCGCGCTGGCTGGTTGAATATAATCATGAGCGTTTTAGGGTGTAAGCACGTATGCTGAGGGTGTAGGGCGTATAATTGTCGAAAAAAGCTTGTCGGGTGTTGTAAAATTGTGATACACTGAGTGGTAGCGAAAGGGAATATGGGGAGAGAATGCTTGACATTTTTATTACATCACGAGTGAGACGCAAAATCGTAGTTGTGTATGCCAAGTATCCTGATTTTCATACGCACGTACGTGGCCTAGCGAAGCTAATTAAGGAAGATCCCGGTAACATTCAGCGCGAGCTCAAGCGGCTAGAGAAGGTTGGTTTCCTGAGGAGTGAGAAGCAGGGTAATTCGCGGGCATACTTTACGAACAAGCAGTTCCCGATTTTCAAGGAATTACAGAGTATGGTGATTAAGTCGCAGCAACATGCGGCCCGGCCGAAGCGCGGCTCGGTTGATAGAGATTGATGACCTTATTTGAGCGGATTTTGACAGCGCGGGGTCTCGCAACGCGGGCAGCGCGCCAGGCTTTTTTGCAGCCGGATTATATGGCAGTGAAGCACGATCCGTTTTTGTTGCCGGACATGAAGAAGGCGGTGGCGCGGCTGAAACGGGCGCGGGAACAGGGCGAAAAAATCGTCATTTATGGTGATTATGATATTGATGGGCTGAGTGCCACAGCGCTGCTACTGGACGCGTTTGGTAAGTTTGGTTTTGAGGGCGTCGATGCGTTCATTCCGAACCGGTTCGTTGAGGGTTATGGTATGACCATGGGTGCGGTGGACAAGGTGCGCGATATGGGCGCAGATTTAATCGTGACGGTGGATACCGGCAGTTTGTGCCATACGGAAATTGCGTATGCCGCCAGCTTGGGGATTGATACGGTGGTGACGGACCATCATAACGTAGCCGAGATTCCACCTCCGAGCGTGGCAGCGGTGAATCCGAAGTTTTCGGGTCATACGTATCCGTTTCGTGATTTGTGCGGTGCGGGAGTGGCATTTAAACTAGTGCAGGCGCTGCAGACTGAGCTGGATGGTCTGCCTGATGGTTATGAAAAGTGGCTGCTCGATTTGGTGGCGCTGGGGACGGTGTGCGATATCGTGACGCTGGCGGATGAAAATCGAGCGAATGTGTACTGGGGGCTAGAGGTTCTGAAAAAGCAACAACGTCCAGGGCTGAAAGCGTTGATGGCGGTGTCGGGTATTGAACCAGAGCAGGTTAATGCCAGGCATTTGGGATTCGGCTTGGGGCCGCGGATGAACGCAGCGGGTCGGCTGGAGACGGCGCAGCACGCACTAGATATGCTGACAGCTCGCGACGGGCTGGCGGCACTGGAGGCGAGTGAGAAGTTGGAGGAGTTAAATGTTAAGCGGCGTGGTATCCAGGATGCGATTTTTGAGGAAGCATGCGTGCAAGCCGAGCAGTTGGCTGATGACCGGGTGCTGGTGGTTAGTAGTGATGGTTGGAATCACGGTGTTATCGGCATCGTGGCGTCGAAATTGGTGGAGAAATATAAAAAGCCGGTATTTATCATCGGCGAGCGCGGTGAGGAAGCGACTGGTTCGGCGCGCAGTTTTGGTGATTTTTCAGCGGCGGATGCAGTGCGGGCGGCGGACGACATTATCATCAAAGGCGGCGGGCATGGGGCGGCTGCTGGCGTGACGCTGGCGACTGAAAAGATTGGTGATTTTCGTCGTCGCGTGAATGATTTTTATGATTCGCTGCAACTAACAAACCAAGAGCGATATTTGCTGCCGCGAGCCGACGTGGAAATTGCTGATTTTTCGGAAATTGATGAGGAATTAGTAGAGAATCTGGCAAGAATGGAGCCATTTGGTAACGGTAATCCCGAGCCTGTGGTAAAAATCACTACAGCGAGCGTGTTGAGCGCGCGACGGATGGGCGCGGATGGGCAGCACGTTAAACTGACTTTGCGCGACCAAAATGGCAAGGCGCTGCAAATGCTGGCGTTCAATGCGCCCGAGGCGTTTTTCTGCGAGCCAGGCGACGAGGTGGTAGCGTGGTTTCAGCCAACTATCAACGAATGGCAGGGGGTGCGGACGGTTGAGGGGCGGCTCGTTCACATGGCTTTGTTGGATTGATGTGGTAATTACAACTTTTGTTTGAGGGTGATCACCAGTTGCTTGGGCGCAGCAGTTTTTTGTTGTTAAATTAGCAACGACGTTATGCATTGAGGCCGTGTATCCCCTTCGGGCAATGTCAGTAACTTGACAAATCACAAAAAAGAGAGTAGCATGAACTCATAATATAAAATTGCTAAATGCAAGAAGGAAACAAACATGACACAAAGTTATGAACATAATGGCAATGGAAGTCCAAATCCAAACGCTGCTAATTGGGCCGAGATCGGTAGGGAGGATGGACCAGTTTATCTGGACCTATCTACATTAGATTTTTCTAAAGTAGAAGAGACTTACAGTAAGATCAAAGATCCCAATAAGGCTATTGAGGTTGAGATTTCAGAAACCACTCAGAAGGTAGAAACAGTTATCACAGAAGAAGACGGAACAGAGCGAGTTGAGACGGTTAATACAGCGAATCCTGGTGATGCAATCGTTACGGGCAAGAAAGGCGAGCGTTATGTCATAAATGCCGAAGATTTTCGTAACCTCTATGAGCCACTTACGGAAGAGAATGGTGTAGCCGCTAATGGCAAGTATTTGCCTAAAAATGTTGTGAAGTGCATGGAGAACCCAGAGGGTAAAGAGATTGTCATTGATGCGCCGTGGGGTGGTAGACAGACAGGTGGGGCTAATTGCATAATTGTAGAAAGTCAAATTGAGAACAGTGATGGTAAAAAAGAGAGATATATTATTGAAAGAGGTGCGTTTGAGGCAACATACAAAAAAGATAGCCAAACCGCTGGAGAAGAGTAGCTTTAGTTGGCTGGGCTAAAATATAGTTGCCGGACGCCGCATGGATAAATATCGGGTGGCGTCTTTTCGTGCTCAGTCTAACCGATCTTAGATGCTAATTTGTCAAATATTTTCTCATCTGTTATAATGCAGGAAGTATGGTACAAGTAACACGTAAAGATCAGAAGGAAGCGAACGAGAATGTGATTCGTCGCTTTAATCGCAAGGTGCTGCAGAGCGGTGTCCTTGCACGGGCAAAGTCGGTGATGCGATTTGCCAAGCCGATTTCCAAGGTTGAGCGCCGCAAGAAAGCGATTATTCGCCGCGAGCGCCGAGCTGAGAAAACAGCCAGGATGCGCATGGGGGCGACGCGTTAATGTCGGCGCTAAAAGTACGTATTGCTGATGATATGAAAGCCGCTCTTCTAGGGCGGCATCGTTTTCGTGGTGATGCGTTGCGTAATCTAAAGGCGGCAATCCTTAATGAGGAGGTGTCGCTCGGTAAGCGCGATGAAGGTCTAAATGATACAGAAGTCGAGAAGGTTATTGCCCGCGAAGTTAAAAAGCGCAAAGAAAGTGCCGAGCTATATCGGGCAAATGGCCGGACAGAACTAGCCGAGCCGGAGGAGCAAGAGGCGGCAATTTTACAGGAATATTTGCCCAAGCAATTGAGTGAAGATGAAATTCGGGCAATGGTCGAGTCGGTAGTTGTTGACCTGGGTGCGACGATGCAGCAAATGGGCCAGGTGATCGGTGCGGTGAAGACTAAAGCCGGCAATGCGGCTGATGGCGCCTTGATTGCGAAAATTACCAAAGAAACGCTAGCAAAACAATAACAACACAGAAAAAGGAGCAAAGGATGATCTTATTATTTGGGCCGCCGGGGGCTGGTAAAAGTATGCAGGGGCAGATGTTGGCGGCGCGCCAGGGCTGGAAATGGCTATCAACCGGCGAGATGCTGCGCCGCAGTAATGATCCGGCGGTGATTGATATTTTACGCTCGGGCGAGCTGGTGAGCGATGCGTTGATTTACCAAGTGTTTGAGCAAGCGGTGCAGGATGCGCGCGATAAAAAATATCCAAATATCATTGTGGATGGCTTTCCGCGGACGAAGGAACAGGCGGCGTGGCTAGATGATTACATGGCGCGGATGAGTGAGAAAATTGATACGGTGATTTCACTGGAAGTGCCGGAAGCGGAAATTATGCGGCGGCTAGAAAAGCGTGGCCGGTTGGAGGATACACCAGAGGCGATTGCTCGGCGAATGACGATTTATCGGCAAAAAATGTATCCGGTGTTGGGGATTTTTGCTGAGGCAGGCGTTAGGATTGTCCATCTGGACGGCGTCGGGACGGCTGGTGAAGTACATGACCGGATTTATGAAGAGGTGGCGTACGCATGCCAACTTTAATTACGGGTGAGAAAACGCCGCAGCAGATGAAGGATATGCGCGAATGCGGGCGGATGTTGGCGACGATTTATGACGAGTTGCGCCAGCGGGTAACGGCTGGTATGAGTGAATTGGATGTCAATGAGTTTGCGGCCGGGCGAATCAAGGATTTTGGTGCGGAAGCAACGTATTTGACGGATGAAGTGAAATTTCCAGGAGTGATCTGCGTATCGACTAATGAGCAATTGGTGCACTCGTTCCCGACAGACTATGTGTTTGAGAAAGGCGACGTGGTGAGTTTTGACCTGGTAATCGGCTACCGCGGTATGAAAACCGATAGCGCGTTTACTATGGTGATTGACGAAGAGCCGCGCGGCGCTAAGAAGCATTTGCTGCACGCGACGGAACAGAGTTTGTATGCGGGAATTGATGCGATTTCTGGCGAGGGAACGCGCGTTGGCGATATCTCGGCGGGCGTGGAAGCGGTGTTGAAAAAAGCCAAATTGGGTATCATTCGCGAGCTGGTTGGCCACGGTGTGGGGCTAGAAATGCACATGAGTCCAGAGATTCCAAATTATGGTCGGCGCGGTACCGGGCCGGTGCTGCACGCAGGCGATACGATTGCAATTGAGCCGATGGCCAGCCTCGGTAGTGAGAAAATTGTGACCGAGGACGACTGCTGGACGATTAGCATGAAAGACGGCAGTTTGGGTGCACATTTTGAACACACCGTATTGATTACTGAGATGGGTGCGGAGATTTTGACGATACTCTAGGCTATCTGGTATACTAAGCATATGCAAGAACAATCTCGATATGTGGTAGGAATTGATGTTGGTACGAAGACCGTGCGCTGCGTGGTTGGACATATCGGGGAGTCGGGACTGCCGAACATCGTTGGTGTTGGTGTGAGTGAGAATAGCGGCATACGTAAAGGTGCGGTATCGAACTTGACGGGGCCGGCGGCGGCGATTGACAAGGCGCTCGAGGCGGCCGAACGCATGAGCGGCCATCATATCAATGCAGCGGCACTGAGCGTCAATGGGTCACATATCTTGAGCACCAAGGCTGATGGTATGATCGCGGTGGGGATGAGTGGCGGTGAAGTGACGGACGAGGATGTGCTGCGGATCGAGGAAGTGGCGACGACCGGGAAGGTGCCGGCGAATCGAGAGATTTTGGAGATTGTGCCGCATGCCTATCGGTTGGATGGACAGGACAACATCAAGGATCCGGTGGGGATGAGTGGCACGCGTCTGGAGCTGCGAGCAAATGTGGTCTCGGGCTTGACGCCGTATGTGGCGAATTTACGCCGGTCAGCCGAGATGGCGAATGTCACTGCCTCGAGCCTAACACCAAGTGTGTTGGCAGCGGCGCGAGCGGTGCTCAGTGAGTCGCAGATTGAGAACGGCGTGGCGGTTATCGACATTGGTGGTAGTACAACCGGTGTGGCGGTATTTGAAGAGGGCGATTTGCAGCATGTGGCGGTGATTCCGATGGGGGCGCAGAACGTGACAAATGATGTGGCGATTGGGCTGAAGACCGACCCAGAGATCGCTGAGGCGGTCAAATTGGCGCACGCCCGGCTGGGCGGCGGTAAGGCTGGTTGCGTTGATACCAAGCACGACAAACAGGTGTATACGTTTGAGCAAAGCGAGATTGATGAGATTGTTGAGGCGCGCTATGAGGAGATTTTCGAGCTCGTTGCCAAAGAATTGAAGCGGGCCGGTGGCATCGGACGGCTGCCGAGCGGTGTGGTGCTGGTTGGTGGTGGTGCCAAGGTTAAGGATCTGGTCGAATTTGCGAAAAATAGCCTCGGCGTGGCGGCTAAACTAGGTGTACCGGCAGGATATGCGGGCGTGAGTGACGAGGCGAATGGGCCGGAGTTTGCGGCGGCAATTGGTTTGATGCTCATTGACGGGTCGGGGACTGAGCGGGCCGAGCACGCGCAGAGCAAGGTAGGTTCGGTGACTAAGAAAGCTGGCGGAATGATTAGTCGATTGCTAGCGAGGTTTAAGTAGGAGCTAGTAGACAAAGATGGTATACTTGATAAGAGAAAGATAGGGAGAGGAAAATGCCGCAGATTACACCAAGTGAAGTTCAAACGTTTGCCAGTATCAAAGTTGTCGGTGTCGGTGGAGCTGGTGGTTCGGCCATCAATCGGATGAAAGATGCGGGGCTCGCTGGCGTGCAGTTTATCGCTATGAATACTGATGCTCAGGCGCTGCATAATTCCAAGGCGGATGTCAAGATTCACCTTGGGCATACCACGACTAATGGGCTGGGTGCCGGTGCTGATCCGATGGTTGGTGAGGCGGCGGCTAATGAGTCGCGCGAGGAGATTCGCCAGGCACTCGAGGGTGCGGACATGGTGTTTGTGACGATTGGTGCTGGTGGTGGCACTGGATCGGGCGCTGGGCATATCGTGGCGGAAATTGCTCGCGAGATGGACATCTTGGTGGTTGGTGTGGCGACGCGACCATTTAGTTTTGAAGGCGAAAAGCGTCGAGTGAATGCTGATTGGGCAATTACTCACTTGGGCCGACAGGTTGATACTTTGATTACTATTCCGAATGACCGATTGCTGCAGACGATTGATCGGCGGACGCCGCTGCTCGAGACGTTCAAGATTGCTGATGACGTGCTGCGCCAAGGTGTGCAGGGTATTTCTGAGCTGATTACCGAGCATGGTTTGATTAATCTCGACTTTGCTGACGTCAAGGCGGTGATGAGTCGGGCTGGTTCGGCGCTGATGGGGATCGGTCGGGCTGATGGCGAGAATCGGGCGGTGCAGGCCGCTCAGCAAGCGATTGAGAGTCCGCTGATCGAGGTGTCGATTGATGGCGCGAAGGGTGTGCTGTTTAACGTGACTGGTGGCTATGACATGAGCATGGCGGAGATTCAGGAGGCGGCTGAGGTAATTACCAGCGCGGTCAGTCCTGATGCCAATATTATCTTTGGAGCGACGCTCAAGCCAGAACTCGAAGATGAGGTGATCATCACGGTTATCGCCACCGGGTTCGATAGCGAGACCTATCATGATCACGAGGTGAGTTTGACGGGTGAAACGTCGCATGAATCAGAGACCGAGGTCGATGACGAGGTGGTTGAAGGGATTGATCTGGAGCTCAGTGAGCAGAGCGGAGCGACAGACTTTACGTCTGAGCAGGAAAATAACATCTGGGATCAGCCAGCTGAGGATGAGGCGGACGAAGATGATACGCCAGCCTTCCTTCGCCGCCGCAAAAAGAACAAGGAGGAATAAATGAGCGGATTTAACATTGGTGATAGCCGCGTGATCGAGTCGCGAGAGGTTTCTGATGGCGTGGCGATTCGCCGCCGCCGCGAGACGCCGGATGGACGGCGTTTCACTACGTATGAACGAGTAGAAAAGCCAAACCTCATTGTGATCAAGAAAAATGGTAGTCGTGAACTATTTGATCGAGTCAAGCTCGCGCATGCGGTGCGCCAGTCGGTCGGCAAATTCCTTAAATCCGACGAGGAAGTCGAGTCGATTATCACGGCGGTTGAAGATAAGTTGTATGCCCTGGGCGCTTCAGAAGTGCCGTCGCGGCAGATCGGCGAGTTTGTACTGGATGAATTAGCGAAGCGTAACGAGGTGGCGTATGTACGTTTTGCCAGCGTGTTTCAGAAGTTTGAAACGCTGGATGATTTCGTCAAGATATTGGAACAGCGTCGCCAGAAAGGACAAGAATAATGCGAGTCGTTGTCGTATATCGGGCAGAAAGTGATTACGCACGCCAAGTCACCAGTTTTCTACATGACTTTAGTCGGCAGACGGGACATACGATTGAGGAGCTTGATCCAGATTCGGCTGAGGGCAGCGATTTTTGCCGGACATACGACATCGTTGAATACCCGACCGTTATCGCATTGAGCGCTGATAGTCAGATGCAGAATATGTGGCGCGGATTACCGCTACCGACGATTAGTGAGGTGAGTTTTTATGTTTGATATGCTGCGCAAGTGGCTCTCAAACAAAGATTCAAAACGCCGGCAGTTCGCAGCATTAGCGCTGCTGCTCGGCAGCGGTTTGGGCTTGTTGGCCTCGTTTGTGCTGTCGATCGAGGCACTGACGCTTGCTAAAAATTCGTATGCTGCATTGAACTGCGACTTGAATTCGGTGATAAGCTGTTCGGCGGTGGCAAACCATTGGTCGGCGACACTCCTCGGCTTTCCTAATAGTTTTATCGGCATGATAACGCTACCAGTGATGGTGACAATTGCGGTGGCGTTGCTAGCGGGTGCGAAGTTTCCGAAATGGTTTATGCAGGGTGCACAGCTTGGTGCGGTGGCGGGCCTGCTGTTTGCTGGTTGGATGTTTTATATGAGTTATGTCGAGATCGGTGCGTTGTGTCCGTGGTGTTTGACGCTGGACGCGGGTATGCTGCTGGTCTGTTACGGACTGACGAGATATAATGTGGTGACTGGCGCGGTTGGCGGTAGGCGTATGAGAAAATTTGTCGACCGGGGATTTGATACATTCCTGTTGGCGCTAGTGACCGTTGTGATCGTTGTTGTTATTTTGGCAACATTCGGGCGTGAGCTATTCGCATAAACTAAGAGTAGGCGTATTGAATAATGGTGCTGGTATCCGTATACTGGGCATATGAAGAAAAATTTTCTCATCAGAGCGTTTTTAGGTGTTACCGTTGTAGCGCTCGGCGGGATTCTGCTATTGCGGAATCTCGGAGTTATTAACTTTAATAGCTGGCCCCTGTTTTGGGGCGCTTTTTGGGCCTTTGCTGGCTTATTGATACTATTATTCAGTTATCGCAGACCGATAGACTGGGTGTGGGGGCTATTATTGATAGCTGTTGGCGTGTTGATCGGGCTGAGTGCTTATGGTGTAATTAATATTGGTACGTGGAAATCATTCTGGCCGGTAATACTGATTGCTATTGGTTTGTCGGTCGTGTTTGGTATTGGTTCAGGCCGTCGGCAGCCTAAAAAGCGGGTGGCTGATGATGGTGATAGTGAAAAAGTTGCAATTTTTTACGGTGAAGAATCACGGGTGAAAGGTGACTATACTGGTGGCTCCGTGGCAGTAATATTTGGTGGTATGGAGTTGGACCTGCGCCAGGCGAAGATCAAGGATGGTGTAGTTATCGACGTCTTTACCTTTTGTGGCGGTGCTAGCATTAGTTTGCCTGATGACGTGATCGTCAAAAACGAGGTACGTGGTATTTTGGGTGGTAGCGAGGACAAAACTACGCCGAAATCTTCCGCCAAAAAGACGATCTACCTAAAGGGTGAATGCGTCTTGGGTGGTCTGGAAATTAAATAATCTCTTGGGATTTTAGTAAAAACGCGCTACAATTGTCGTAGGGCGTTTTTGCGTGTGCTGGGTAGTAGTCTTGGCGACATTAGCGCGAAATGAGCGGCTATCAACCGCGAAGCCTGCGGGAAGAAATCGGCTTTTTATCAGCTGAGACTAGACCCCGCCGCGACTCGCTGCGACAAAGTGACAATTGAGCGCTAAAAGAGTGCGTGGATGCCGGTCAACTCGGCGAAACCCACGGAAGAATCACTTCTTTTGGAATCGAGATGGTACCGTCCGTTTGAAGCACCTCCAGCGGATTCTCGAAGTCAAGAGAGGTGATTTTTGTTTGTATAAGGAGTAGCCATGCCAATACCAGCCCACAAGTCAGCCTTGCAGCACGCCATTCGCCACGAGTGTGCGGCGCTGTGGCCACTGCTCGAGGCAGCCGCTCCCTGGGCGGATGAGCTGGTGCTTCCGGGGCAGATAAAAGGCACGATGATGAATACTCACCAGCTAGCCAGCTATCTACTGGGGTGGGCTACCACGGTGCTAGAGTGGGGTAGTGCATATCATCAGACTCATATGGTGCCGACGATTATTACCACTGGCTATGGTGCGGTAGCGCAAAAGTTCTATATGCAATATGCTGATATAGCGTATAGTGCCGTACTGACAAAGCTTGATGAAACGGTGGCAGCGATTGACCAACTGATCGAGCAGACATCAGAAGATGACCTCTACCGCGTCGTATGGTATCGGACGAAGACGAGCGGACGAGAGTATACTATGGCACGGATAATTGAGCTCAACACAGTCGCGCCATTGCGAAATGCACACGGTAGGTTGCGCAAGGCTATGGAGGAGAGAGAGGATGAGCATTATATCACAGAATAATCGCATTACGAGTTTTGTCATTGATCGGGTGCATGATTATATCATGTATGATACGACTGATTTGGTTCGTGCAATGGACTTTCCGCGTCAGGCGGCGGGGCTGTCGCTGAAAGATGATGAATTTCATTTGTCATTATTTGCGGTGCGTGAGGAGTACGGGCTGGATGAGGCTGGCTATGGACGATTAGAGCGGGTGTCGTGTCAAGCTGGTGCAGCAATGACCACAGAGCCAGAATTGACCGGTGATTTTCTTAAGCTAAAGGATGACGTGACTGGCCGTGAAACGATTATCGCGCTTGCTCAATGGGATGAACTAGAGACGTGGCGTGATGCAATTCGCAAGCTGATCCCGCAGGCGGAGTTTATCATTCCGCACATAACGCTCTATACAAATCAGAAGGGTGCACTTGGGTATAGTGATCGGCATAGGGATCGAGTGCGAGTGCTGGATGATGCAGTGGCGATGGCACTGAGAAATATATTATTAAGGAGTAGAGTATGACTGACCAACAACATGATCCATTGCGTGTGCAGTCGGTGCAATTTCTAGCGGAATTAGATCAGGTGGCTGACGAGATAGCTAGCGTGGATTATGGATGTATGGGTGATGATTGTCTGCAGGAACAGACTATTTGGTTTGGGGACAATAATGACATTGTCATTATTGGCGAAGCACCGGCACGAACCGGCTGGGTGAAAAGTGGTGTTGCCTGGCACAATACAGACGGAAAGCTGCTGCCAAGTGGTGTGATAATGCAAAAACTCCTTTCTATCCTTGATAAGGAGCTCCTGTCGGTGACCTTTTTAGAGGCGATCAAATGCTTTCCATCAGATCGTCGTCACCTGAAGAAGCTGGCTCGGCTTTACCAGCCAACTCTCGAGCGGCAAATTCAGATCCTACAGCCAAAACTGGTACTGACTATGGGGGCTATTCCGACGCAGATGCTGATCGATCAACCATTTCGGAGATTGACTGATGTTGTGGGGAAGAGTTTTTCTGTCCACGGGACGCAGGTCATACCGATCTTTCATCCGTCACCAATATCGCCGCGTGGATACAAGGATAATGTGCCGATTTTTGAGATGATACAACGTAAAATATGGGAGGAAGTATAATGAGCAAAAACTGCTTGAAATACTGGACGAAGAGATTGTTGAGGATTCGCCAAAAGATGCTCTGTGGGGCTGGGGTGAGAACCGTGATGGTTGCAATGAGCTGGGCAAAATACGGATGAAATTATGAAACGAGCTGAATAGTGAAAAGCATGTAATGAATACAAATCAAGGAGGAAACCAATGAAATTCAAACACGGAACACGCCGCCGAGCGGCAGAATATGAAAAGGATTGGGTACAGCGCTGGAAGGACGATCAGACGTTTGAAAAGTCGGTGGCGCAACGGTCAGCGGATAACGCCTACGTCTTTTATGATGGGCCGCCGTTTATCACTGGTGTGCCGCACCACGGAACGTTACTGAGCTCAATCGTCAAGGACGCGGTGCCGCGCTACTGGACGATGAAAGGTAAGCGCGTGGAGCGCCGCTGGGGCTGGGACTGCCATGGCCTGCCGGCAGAGAATTTCGTCGAAAAGCAGCTGAATATCGTGGATCGGCGGCAGATTGTGACGAGTAGCGTTAAGCGAGTCAAGCTGGTAAATGATTTCGATAACGCAACGAAAGTTATTACTAAAGTTGCTGGCTGGATGGAGCAGCGAGGCTATGGTAGCAGCAGCTGGGATGCCGACAACCTAACGCCAGATAAATTAAAAGAGGAATTTGGGAGAGATAATTTTTATGTAGCTTACGATGACGATAAGTTAGTGGGGGGTGTCGTTATAAGTAATAAGGATATTTATAAGTTTTTTGCTGGCAAAAAGGATAATGACACGTCGGTTGGTTATCTTTATAAAATGGCGGTACTACCGGAATTCCAAGGGCAAGGTTATGCGGATGCAGTGTTAAAAGAAGCTTTTCGCTTAAGTAAGCAGGAAGGGGTCAAAGAGATTCGCATAGAGGTTGGCGAGCATCAACCTAAATTGGTGAATTTGTATGAGCGCAATGGATTTCAAAGAGTTGGTGAGCATATGTCTACCGAAACAGGGGCCAACTGGTTGCTATATAGTCTCGAAGTGAGTAGTTCTCCGGATCCTATGTATGGTCAACCATTACTGCCGGACAAAGACGGTAATCCTTTGCCAACCATCAGCCTGGAAAAATACATCACCAAGGCGCGCGAAAGCATGGTGGCGAATAGCGAAACGTGGCAGGGGGTGATCGACCGCATCGGCCGGTGGGTGGACTTTGCGGGCGCCTACCGCACCATGGATAAGGACTTTATGGAGAGCGTCTGGTGGGCGTTTAAACAGCTGTACGAAGCCGGCAAAATCTACGAAGGCGAAAAAGTGCTGATGTACGACACCAAGTTCGCCACCCCTGTCAGTAAGGCTGAAGTGACCATGGACAACGACGCCTACCAAACGGTGACCGACCCGAGTGTGTATGTGAAGTTTAAGTTGGTGGACGAAGATACTGCCATTCTCGCCTGGACCACCACGCCATGGACGCTGCCAGCTAACTTGATGTTGGCGGTGAATCCGGAGATGACCTACTGCGAGGTGCTGGTGGATGGCGAAAAGCTCATCATCGCCGAAGAAGCCCTCGAGCGCACTCTGCAAGATGAAAAGCACCAGTCGCTTGATTACGAAGTATTGCGCACCTTCCCAGGGAGCGAATTGGTGGGTAAGAAATACCAGCCGCTCAATACGGGCTCGACCTGGCCAGAAAATGACAAGATTCACACCATTTACGCGGCGGATTTCGTCTCGCACGAGTCGGGTACAGGCATCGTGCATATCGCGCCGGCCTATGGTGAGGATGACTTTGAGCTGGCCAAACGCTACGGCATCAGTGCCTTCCACGTCATCGACGATAACGGCTACTATACTGATGGCAATTACAAAGGCCTGGAGGTGTGGGATAACAATAAGTTCATCGCCAAAGACCTGAAGGAAAAGGGCGCGGTGTGGAAGGTTGAGTACATTCGCCACGAATATCCGTTCAACCCGCGCTCTAAGCAGCGCATTATGTACCGGGCGATTCCGTCGTGGTTCTTTGACATCCAGGGGCAAAAGCCGCTGATGCTGGAGCAAAATGAGCATATCAATTGGTTCCCGAGCCACCTCAAGCACGGTCGTTTTGCCAAAAATATCGAGCAAGCGCCCGACTGGAACCTGAGTCGCGACCGCTTCTGGGCGACGGCTATGCCGGTGTGGAAGGGCGACCGCGGCACGGTGAAGGTGGTTGGCTCGTATGCGGAGCTGAAGGAACTGAGCGGCGTGGAGCTGGATGATTACCACCGCCCGTGGGTAGATGATATCACCTTTACGATTAATGGCGAAACGTTCACGCGTATCGACAAGGTGCTGGACTGCTGGTTCGAGAGCGGCAGTATGCCGTTTGCCCAGCTGCATTATCCGTTCGAAAACCAGGCTCAGTTTGAGCAGAATTACCCAGCGGACTTCATCGTTGAGTATATTGGCCAGGTGCGGGCGTGGTTCTATTATGTGCACGTTGTTAACACTGCTCTGGCAGAAATCGGCGCTTTTGGCGAGGCGGGCGAGCAGCACAAAAATGCCTATAGCAACGTCATCACTACTGGCGTGGTGGCGGGCAATGACGGCCGCAAGATGAGTAAGTCCTTAGGCAACTTTACTGACCCGAACGAGCTGATGGATAAATTCAGTGCTGATAGCTTGCGCTTCCTGCTGCTGAGTAGTCCGCTACTGAACGGTGAAGACTTTGCCTTGCACGACAAGGACGTTGGTGACGTGGCGCGTAAGCTCAGTATGATCTGGAATATGTATGATTTCTTTACGATGTATGCTGAAGTTGATGGTTGGGAATTTGACGGCGAGTTGGTTGATCCGCTGAGCGGTCGAGCGATATTCGGTGACGAAGGCTTTGCCTTTCCGGCAAAGCGAGGCCAAGAGCGCCAGCTGGATCAATTGGCGGCCGAGCGGCCTGAGGCAACGGATATCGCGACCGTAGCTAATGTAGTTACGAATCCGCTCGATATCTGGATTATTAGCCGTTTGCACGAGCTGGTGGCTGAGGTCGAGAAGCAGGTGGATGCCTATAACATCCCTGATGCGCTGAGTCCGATTCTGCCGTTCCTTGACGATGCATCGAACTGGTATGTGCGCCGCAGTCGCCGCCGCTTCTGGAGATCGTCGAAAGGGGCCGCGGGCGCTGAGGATGATGGTGATAAAAATGATGCGTACCGCACGCTGCACTATGTGCTGGTGCGCCTGAGTTACATCTTGGCACCGTTTACGCCGTTTTTAGCCGAGGAATTGTATCATAATCTGACGGGTGATGATGAATCGATTCACTTGAAGGATTGGTTGCCAGCGGGTGCGGTGAACGAGCAGGTTCTAGCCGATATGTCCCGGACACGTGAATTGATCAATAACGGCCTGAGTCTTCGCATGAAGCAGGATGAGCATCAGGTATCGATCAAGGTCCGTCAGCCGCTGCAATGTGCGGCTTATGCGGGCACAAAGCTGGCTGATTACTACCAGCAGATCATGGCTGAGGAGCTCAATGTCAAGGAAATTCGCTGGATTGAGAATTTAGACGAGCACTTGGCTGATTATGACGTGACCGAGGGCGTGATCAAGCCAGAGAATTGGATCGAAATTAGTAAGCACTTGACGCCCGAACTCAAACGCGAGGGCCTGATGCGTGAGGTCATTCGTCACGTGCAGAGTGCGCGCAAGAAGGCGGGATTGCAAGTGGACGATCGAATTACGCTGCAGCTGACGACGAATGACGAGCAGCTCCGCCAAGCGATCGATGAGCATGCTGAGGCGATTGCTACTGAGACGCTGGCGGTGTTTGGCGAGGTACATGACAATCAGTCGACAGTGACGGTTGAAGGGGCTGAGCTCGAGATTGCCCTTGCTGTTGTAAAATAGTCATCATGATAAAAGTTGCGACCTCAAAATTGATGCGTGGCAAGCGTTTGCTCGGCTGCGCGCCGATCGGACACTCATGACCTTGGCGATCGCCATACAACGCGGTACAATGGGTCTATGTATGGTTTAGCAGCTCTCAGTCCATTACTCTTTTTCGCGCGAGCCGGTGGCGGCGGGTCAAGTTCTGGCGGTGGTGGTGGCGTTGCCCTTTTCGGGATACCGATGGTAGTTGCAATTTCGGTAAGTGGTTTTGTGAAAAAAACCACTCAGTCAAAGATGGCCGCCATAGCGGTCGGGTTTTTGGCCGGTCTACTCGCTAGCTTGTTCTACCTACTCGGCGGTGTTGTTATATTTATCATGGTGGCTATCTCGGCATTAGTCGGTGCGATTATCGGGGCATTTACGGATAAGATCAGCCGTTTTCGCAAAGGCAGCGAGGCTGCAAAACAGGCCGTTCAGCAAGCAGCTACCCAGGACAGCGCCTGGAATGAGCAGGGTATTGTCAATTACGCAACGACGGTGTTTAATCGGTTTCAGTATGATTGGGAGCGGATGGATTTGCCATCAATTCAGCAATACGTTACGCCGAATTATGCGCGGCACATCGGACTAATGTTGTACGCTTTACAACAGATGGGGCGAGTCAATCGCATGAAGAATGTGGCGGTCAGTGAAGCGATTATCACACGGGCGTATGACGATGTGAATGATCAGAATGACCGAGTAAGTGTGAGTTTTGTTGCCTCGGCAAATGATGAGCTGATTGACGTGGCGAGTGATGCGGTGCTACATCGTGATACGGGCGAGTTTGGTGAGCAGTGGAACTTTGTGCGCTCGGGTAATGGCTGGCTACTGGATAGTATTGATCAGGAAACGGAAGATCCCGCCCAGCTTGTTGCCTCTATGCAGCAGTTTGCAGCGCAATACGACATGTACTTCAGTCCGGACTGGGGGCGGCTACTGCTACCGACCCGCGGTGAATTATTTAAGGGCGGCTTTAAGGGCACTGACATCAACAACCATATCATTGGGTTCTGGACGGGTAATCTATTGGTGCAGCTATACACCTATGTGGCTGACGCCTCAAATACCGATTCGGCGGCTACGTACATCATTGGACAGGTCAATCTGCCAAAGTCGTATGGCGGGATTTTGGTGGAGCGTCGGGATTCGCGCTTCCTGAAGCGGTTCAGGGCGCCGTCGGGTTATAAAAAAGTAGAACTGGAGTGGGGTGACTTTAACAAGCGCTACCAAGTCTACGCCACCGATGAGAACCAGGTGACGAGCTTTGAGCTGCTCAATCCAAGTTTCATGGCCTGGTTGTACGATCAAGACATTAAGGTTAATATTGAGGTGGTAGATAATATTGTTTATCTCTATGCCAAAATTTCCACTGGCGAGATGCGCTACGGGGAGATGATGGATATTTTGCAGAAATCACATAAAGAACTCAAGATGTAAGGAGGAAATATGATTACCAAAGCTATTATTCCGGTCGCTGGTTGGGGTACACGGATGCTGCCAATCACTAAATCGATTGAAAAATGTATGCTGCCGATTGGTAATCGACCGCTGATTGATTATGTGGTGCAGGACTGTTTGGCGGCCGGCGTGCGCGAGCTGATTTTTGTGGTTGGCGAGCAGAGTTCACAGCTGGAGAGCTATTATCGGAGCAACATCTTGCTCAACGATTATTTACGGAGCCGGGGTAAGGATGACAAGTTAGCCCTGGTGGCGCCGATTGATGCGAAGCTTCATTTTGTGACGCAACCGAGCTACGGCAAGTATGGATCAGCGGTGCCGGTGGCTTTGGCGGCTGATTATCTCGAGGATGGTGAGTCGGCAGTGGTGCTGATGGGTGATGACTTTATGTATAATGCTGATGGCTCAAGCGAAGTGGCGCGGCTGTTGGCGGCGACGCCAGACGGTCAATGTAGCCTGCTGGCTCAGGAAGTGCCGGGCGATGACATTAGTCGGTACGGGGCGATTGTGATGGATGAAGACGGCAATTTTGTAGAGATCGTTGAAAAGCCAAAGCCAGAAGAGGCGCCGAGCCACTTTGCCAACATCGGTAAATACGTCCTCACCAAGAAAGTTATCCAGTCCTGTGCTGATGTTGCAATATCGCCGCGCGGCGAGTATGAGTTGACCGATGCGATCAGTAATTATGCTCGAGCTGGTGGTGTCGTCAAGGTTGTGCCAGCGGTAGGTATGCATTTGGACGGCGGTAATGTCGATGGTTGGCTGCACGCAAACAATGTGGTGTGCGGTCGGTCGGGGTCGTGTTCGAGTTGACATTGATACTCCGGACGGTGTAGCTGTCGGTGGGATAATTGAAGCTGGCAGTAGCCTTGATTTACCACTGTGTCTCTGGTACAATAGAACGGATTGAAAACTAATTTTTAAGGAACGAAATGAAAGCAGTCGTAAAAATCTCTGGCAAGCAATACATTGTCAGCGAAAAAGAGTCCCTCTTGGTGGATCTCCTCCCTGAAGGCACAAAAGAACTCACTCTCGACGCACTTTTAGTGATTGATGGTGATAAAACAACAGTTGGCACACCAACCGTAAAAGGTGTGGTAGTGAAGGCAAAGGTTGTTGAAGCAGAAGTTAAGGGTGACAAGGTCCGCGTTATCCGCTACAAGAGCAAGAAACGTGTCCACAAAGAAACGGGTCATCGCCAGAAGTACACCAAGATTGAGATTACCTCGATCAAATAACCGATGAATTAGCATACCGCCCCGTGATGAGGGCGGTATTTTTATGGCCGAAACTATGGTACAATGAGGTAAGCAGAAGGGGTATCGATGACGAAGATTATTGCGGTGACAAATCAAAAGGGCGGCGTCGGCAAGACGACGACTTCAATCAATGTGGCATATTTTTTGGCAAAAGCCGGTAAGCGGACGCTGATCGTTGACTTTGATCCGCAGGGTAATGCCACCAGCGGCCTTGGCATTGATAAGCAAGAGCTGGGCATAACGATGACTGAGGTAGTGACTGGTCAGGCAGCCTTGAATAATATAATTATTCAGACCGACATCAAGAATCTATTGATCGCACCAGCCACGTCGCACTTAGCAAATACCGAGGTTGAGTTGGCCCAAGCCGAGGGGCGGTTTGTGCGGCTGCGCCAGGCGCTGGCGAGCCTCGCTGGGCATGATTATGTGATCATTGATAGTCCGCCGAGTCTGAGTCTGCTGACCGTGAATGGGCTGATCGCAGCGCAGTATGTCTTGCTACCGGTACAGGCAGAGTTTTATGCATTAGAGGGGCTAGGGCAACTCATGGAGACGATGAAGTTGGTCCGCAAGGGGCTCAATCCGCATCTGCGGCTACTTGGCGTGGTGACCACCATGGTTGATTCGCGAACGACTCTGTCGAGTCAGGTGTATGATGAAATTAAAAAGCATTTTGCTGATACGATTTTCAAGACGACGATTCCGCGTAACATTCGCCTCGCTGAGGCGCCAAGTCATGGCGTGCCGGTTGGCGTGTACGATCGTTTCTCAAAGGGCTCGCGGGCCTACCACGCGCTGACCAAAGAAATTATCGAGAGGATTGAAGGATGAAAAAGGGGCTTGGGCGGGGATTTGATTCGCTGATACCGACAAATTTGTTTGACGAGGCTTTTGACCCGACGGCTGGTCAAGATGCGACAATGTCGCAATTACGTCAGATACCAATTACCGATATTACGCCAGATCCAGATCAGCCGCGGCGGTTCTTTGATGAGGAGGCGCTGCGTGAGTTGGCCGATTCGATCCGTCGGCATGGCGTGGTGCAGCCGATCGTCGTGACGCCACGTGGGGCACAATTCATGATCGTGGCTGGCGAGCGGCGCTGGCGAGCGGCGCAACTGGCTGGATTAGTAGAGATGCCGAGCATCATTCGCAGTTTAAGCGATCAGCACCGATTAGAGGTATCGCTGATTGAGAACTTGCAGCGGCGCGACCTCAACCCGCTAGAGACGGCGACGGCGTATATGAAACTACGCGACCAGTTCAATATGACACTGGAGCAAATCGGTCAGCACGTCGGCGGCAAATCGGTCAGCGCCATTAGCAATACGCTGCGCCTCTTGAAATTACCGAGTGTGGTGCGGACGGCGCTGTTTGAAAATAAGATTTCTGAAGGGCAAGCGCGAACATTGGTGGGGCTGCCAGATGACGTGGCGGAGGATTTGCTGCGGCAGACGATTCATCAGGGCTGGAGCGTGCGCAAGCTCGAACAGATGATCGCTGCCTGGAAGCGGGCACAGCAGCCGTCGGGCCACGCGTCAACTCCAAAGCCAGCCCGCTCGCTGCACGCCTCGTCGGTGGCGCGCCTGTCGAAAAAACTCCGTGCTGACATCACGGTTCGCACCAGCAAGCGCGGTGCCGGTCAGATTATCATCCCGTTCAAAGACCAAGCGGATTTTGAGCGGATTCGTGACCTGATCGATTGATGATTAAAACCCTCTAATCTGTGTGAAGGGGAAAATACGGGCGATGACCGGCCCGACAATGTCGTATAGCGGAATGTTACCCATGCAGTTACGCGAGTCACACGAAAAATTACCCTCGCGATTATCACCCATCACGAAAACCGTCCCCTCGGACACCTTGGTGTCGACATCGCCGGAGGTGGGTGACTTTGGTTCGTTTTTGTTGACGGTTGTATCGGGGTTAAAGCCGTTTGGATGCTCGGTGTTATAAACGGTGACGACGCCATCCTTGACGGTGACGCGCTCACCTGCGAAAGCGATGACCCGTTTAACGATATATTCATCGTGACCCAAGGTCGGATTGTAATTAGGATTTTTAAAGACGATGATCTGGCCGCGCTTGGGGATATACTGCTGATTTTGAAGCTGTTTAATCGTGACCGACAGTCGGTCAACGATCAAGCGGTCATTGGTGTGCATGGTGTTTTCCATACTTGGTCCCTGCACGCCAAAGCTACGAAAAACAAAGGTATTGATTAAAATCGTCCCGATGATTACCCCAATTACAAAAATAATCAGTCCCAGACTGTCCCTCAGGCGCGGGTGTCGATCGAGAAAGTGAGCATCCATCCGCCTTATTATACATGGTTTGGCGGCGAAAACCAAAAGCTTGATCGATAGAGAAGTGTGCTATAATAAGGAGCAGTGAAAATTTCAAATAGGAATTCGGTCGATGGATTTGTACCGCGGAGGGCTCAGCGGTCTCGTTTGGGTGGTGTATCGCCGGAGCAGGTAGCTGCTCATTCTCGTCAGGCGGAGCAGCCTACCCCGCAGATACTTGGCCGGCAGCCGATCCAATTACCGCGCCAGTCACTGTCACAAGCTGATCGGGTGCGCCTCGCGGCTTCGTCAACTGCTGATATCGACGAAGATATTAGCAATTCGCTCAAAGATCTTGACATCCAAAAGCCCGAAGCACCCCGTGAAAAGCGCAAGAAATCGCATAAAAAACGTCGCAAGCTAAAGATTATTATCCTGGTGATCGTGGCACTGATAATTCTGGTGGGTGGATTTTTGCTGTACAAGGCGTGGGTCAATGCGGGGCGAGTGTTTGGTAGCGGTAATCTGATTGACTTGTTTCAGAATCAACCGCTGAAAATGGATGCACACGGGCGGAGTAATATGCTGATCCTCGGTACGACGGATGATGATCCAGACCATCCGGGCGCAACGTTGACCGACTCAATGATGGTGCTGAGTGTTGATCAAAAGAAGCACGATGCCTATATGTTTAGTATTCCGCGCGACTTATACGTGCAGTTTGGGCGAGTTTGTAATTCTGGTCGTGCCGGCAAGATTAACGAATATTTTGACTGTGTTGCCAAGGGTAATGATGAACAGGCTGAAAAGAAGCGGATAGATGCCAGCCGCGAGTTTGTTGGCAAGATTTTTGATATGGATATACAGTACGTAGCACACGTTAATGCTCAGGTAATCAAGGACGCGGTTAATGCGGTTGGTGGTGTGACGGTGAATGTTCAGAGCGACGATCCACGAGGTGTGTTTGACCCGAGCGTCGACTGGATGTGTCGGGAGAAGGGACTGTCAGCGGAGCAGCGGAAACGGCGCTGTCCGACGGGGCATTACATTCATTTCAAGAATGGGCCAAATGAGATGGACGGTGACAAGGCGCTGTATTTCTCGCGAGCGCGTGGAGCGCTGGGCGGTTCGTATGGGCTGGACAAGTCGAACTTTGACCGCGAGAAAAACCAACAGTTGGTGCTGATGGCGCTCAAGAACAAGGCAGCCTCGACAGGCACGCTGACTGATCTTGGCAAGGTGACGGCGCTGATGGACGCCATGGGCAAGAATCTGCGCACTAACGTTGATGCCAAGGAAGTCCGTACGGTGATGGATGTTGCTTCCAAGATCAAGGATACGGACATTCACCGCCTCAGCTTTATTGAAAAAGATAATGTCCTGCTTGGCACGAGTAGTGTTGGTGGCGCCAGTGTGGTCGTGCCAACGGCTGGCCAGTTTGATTATTCGCAAATTCGATCGTTTATCAAGGTGGAAATATACGGTGATGCACTCGCTAAGGAAAAGGCACGCGTCCTGGTGCTCAATGGCAGTGGCGTGGTCGGAGCCGCCAAATCCGAAGCTGATCGCCTAAAGGCGGCATCGCTCAACGTGGTGAGCGTTGGCAATTCACCACAGAAAATTACCGAAAAGTACAGGGTTTATCAGCTGGAGTCGGGCAAGTCCAAGCAGGCTTCTGCCAACAAGATCAAAGAACTGTATGGAGTAACCTTGACCGAGGGTAAACCAGCATTTAACCTGCCAGCTGAGGCTGACTTCGTAGTGATAATCGGGCCGTAATTTGGTATAATAGGGTGGCAATGGAGTTTCTGAAAAAAACAGCCAGGCGACGGTCGCTTCTCAGTAATATCGCTTATTATGCACTCAATTTAGGGATGGTGGCAGTCTTGTTCTGGATGTCGCAGGAGATTCATTATCCGTTGGCGGCGATTGTGCTGGTACTCTTAAGCAAGTGGCGGACATTGTCGGTGCGCCCTAAGTTTTGGCTAACGAATATTCAAGGAAGCCTGGTTGACGTGGTGGTTGGTCTCGGTGTGGTGGCGCTGATGTATGCGCCGCAGGCGACGCTGGTGCTACGAATTGCGCTAGCGGTATTTTATGCGATATGGCTTGTCGCTATCAAGCCGCTATCAAAGCGCTGGCAGATGACATTGCAGGCGGGTCTCGCGGTATTTATCGGCACAGCAGCACTGTTTGCAGTGTCACACGAATGGTCAGCTGCGGTGGTTGTGCTGTGTGCGCTAGTCATCGGGTATGGTACGGCTCGGCATTTTCTATCGACGTTTCGTGAGGAGCAGATTACTGTACTCAGTTTAGCCTGGGGGCTGGTATTTGCGGAGATTGGCTGGCTGGCGCATTACTGGACGTTTGGCTATGCGCTGCTTGGGGTAAACGCGCTGCAACTACCACAGGCGACGATTATCTTTATGCTGCTGTCATTCGTAGCTGAGCGTGTCTATACCTCTTGGCATAAGCATAAAACGATCGTTGTTGCTGAAGTTGCTGGCCCAGCTATCTTGGCGTCGGCGCTTATCCTGACCATTTTGCTATTTTTTAACTCGGTGACACTATAATGGAGCAAGAACCTCGTTCAGTTCAGCAGACCCAATCTCGACCGGGCGTGCCGCGTCGTAGGAAACTGGCATTAATTAGCGCCTGTGTTATCACGGTTGTGTGGCTGATGGTTGGGGCGGCGGTACTGGGTTCGTGGCTAATGACGCAGTTTAATAAACAGTCCATCCAGTCTACTCCTGACGGCAACCTCGTCATGTCGCGCGACGAAGCAGATATCAGCGAGGTTGTGCAGCGTGTATCTAAAAGTGTGGTTTCGATCGTAACCACTAAGAATGGCCGGACATTGTCGCGTGCGACAGTGCAGCAAGGTGCTGGTACGGGGATTATCATCAGTAAAGACGGTTACATTTTGACGAATAAACATGTCGTCAAAGACGCTGAAACTATCGAAATTATGGGTAGTGATGGTACGCAGTATACAGACGTCAAGTTTGTTGGCGCTGATCCACTCAACGATGTGGCGTTTCTCAAGATTAATGGTGTGAACGACCTGCCGGCAGCCACGCTGGGTGATTCAAGCACTGTGCGTGTTGGTCAGAAAGTAATTGCTATCGGTAATTCACTGGGTCGCTACCAGAACACCGTCACAACGGGTATTATCTCGGGGAAGGGCCGACCAGTTCAGGCCTCTACCAGTGAATATAGCGACGAAGCCGAGAGTCTGACTGATCTACTTCAGACTGATGCTGCGATCAATCCGGGCAACTCTGGCGGGCCGCTCCTCAATATGTCGGGCCAGGTTATCGGCATCAATACAGCGATCGTCTCGGATGCGCAGAGTGTGGGATTTGCAATTCCGATTGCCGCCACCAAGGGGTTGGTACGCAGTGTGCTTGGTTCTGGCAAAGTTCAGAAATCATACATCGGTGTACAATATATTGCGATTACCCCTGAAGTTCGTGCTGAGTATAAATTACCAGTCAAAAGCGGTGCGTATGTCGGCGGCTCGCGTCGCAAATCGGCAGTCGTCGCTGGCGGGCCAGCAGATAAAGCAGGCATTAAGGACGGCGATGTCATTACCAAGGTAAATGACAAGCTGATCGGCGAGCAGGGCGGCCTCGGCAGTCTTATCTCTGAGTTCTTGCCGGGCGAGACGGTAGAACTGACTATCCTGCGTGACGGCAAGGAACGGAAGGTCAAGCTAACGCTTGGCGCCTACAAAGCGTAAAACGATAATAAAGCCCCGCATTTCTACCTCGTGAAGGCCGTGGTCCTTTGCTTGGTCGATGATTGCCTGGTGCTGTCGCGGGTCGGCTTCCAGAAAAAGCAGACCATCCGCCGTCAAGCGGCGCGGCGCTTGCTCAATGAGTGTCTCAATCAACCTCAGTCCATTATCCGCTGCGAATAACGCTTCGGCGGGTTCGTGACGCAGTTCTGGCGAAACATCCCAGTCCCGATCAACATACGGCAGATTAGCAAAGATATAATCCACCGGCTCAATCTGTCCAGAAAGGAGTGACTGTTGCTGCAATGTCACCTGTGCATGCAAATTGCCCGCGTTTTTCTCGGCGATTTTTATGGCTCGTGGACTAATGTCAGATAGAATAACCCGCAGGGACGGCCGTTCTAACGCCGCTGTAATGCCGAGGCAGCCCGAACCAGTGCCAATGTCAATTAACGTCTTTGGTGCAATCTCGCTGGCTGTCAGCGCCAGGAACAAGGCAATCATCTCCTCCGACTCCGGCCGCGGCACGAGGACAGCCGGCGAAACAATAAATTTCCGACCGTAAAATTCCTTATAGCCCAAAATATACGCCAGCGGTACTCGATCAAGGCGCAGGCTCAACCTAGCATTGGCGATATCAACCCGCCGCGGGTCAATCTCCTCATCCAAATGCGCATGCAGGTATGTCCGATTTTTTCTCAGGGTGTTAGCTAGTATCAACTCCGCATCAAGTCGCGCTGACGCGATACCGATAGCCTTTAACTGTTTAGCGGCGCTCTTTAGCCAGGTCGCTATATTCATGTTGTTAATTATACCACAGGTCCAGGAATGAGTAAAGTGATTATGGTTGTAAAATAGCTATAAAGTTGTATAAAGTATTGACAAATCACGAGAGAGAGTAATATACGATTCGTGCAACAAATTATATTTTTAAACGAAAGGATGTGAACACGTGGCACATTATAATCCTGACTACTATAATGGCTATGACAGTAGTCTCTATCTTACTGACGACCCAAATGATTTTGAGCTTAAACAGGATCTTTTCTTTGAAAAAGGAGAGAAGTATCTCGAAGGAGTAGATACAGGCTTTACTGAGCTCCCCATCTCAGCCCCTCCTGGGTTTGATGGTCCCGAGTTGGACGCGAGGCGTAGGGCCCGCCTAGTGAAAGAATCAGACAGCAAAGATCATGCTGCTGCTGGTCTGCCTGAACTACCCTACTACGCTTCTCAGCAGGTACGGGAAGAGATTATAGCGGAATTGAAAGAGATTCATGATAGAGAAGATGCCGAGGGAATAATGTACCCTGAGCGGGAACGGCAGATACTCGCAAGAATTGCCCTATTACGCCGTGCAGATGACAATCAATAATTAACGGGTAGGCGGGTCATGCTAGGTAGTGTTCTTCGCCTTCAACTCCCGCTCATACCGCTGTAATTGTTCAATCAAATCGTCAATATCCCCGTTCATCGCAGCGGGGATATTGCTGCGGCTATAATGAATGCGGTGGTCGGTGATGCGGTCCTGTGGGAAGTTGTAGGTGCGGATTTTTTCGGAGCGGTCGCCAGTGCCGACTAGCGAACGCCGTTCAGCGCTTAATTTGGCGTTTTCTTCGTCAATTTTCATTTGCAGCAGCCGCGAGCGCAGCACGCTCATGGCTTTTTCGCGGTTCTTAATCTGTGATTTCTCGTCTTGGTTAGTGACGACGATACCAGTTGGTAGGTGAGTGATGCGCACCGCCGAGTCGGTGGTGTTGACGCTTTGGCCGCCATGGCCGCTGGAGCGGTAGATGTCAACGCGTAGGTCGCTTGGATTAATTTCAACGTCGGCTTCCTCGGCCTCTGGCAGTACCGCCACGGTGACGGTGGAGGTGTGGATGCGGCCTTGGCTTTCGGTGACTGGCACACGCTGGACGCGGTGGACGCCGCCTTCAAATTTCAATTTGGCGTATGGCGCGTCGCCCTTGACCATGAAAATGACTTCTTTGTACCCGCCGGAGTCGTTGGCAGATTCACTGATGAGCTCAGTTTTGTAGCCATTTGCTTCGCACCAGCGCAGGTACATACGGTACAGTTCCGCTGCAAACAGCGAGGCTTCGTCACCGCCAGCACCAGCCCGGATTTCTATGATGATGTTTTTCTCGTCGTTCGGATCTTTGGGTGTCAATAGGATAAATAATTCTTCCTCCAGCTCTGACAGCCGCGCTTCAGTTTCAGTGATTTCGGCTTTTGCTAATTCTGCCAATTCGCCGCCATCCTGTGCTAGCTCTCTGGCATCACGCAGATTTTGTTCTAATGCCGCTCGCTCGTCGCCCTTGGCAATAAGCGTCTCCAGTTCTGAGAACCGCTTATTTTTACTTGTGAAATCCGGCGAGCCATACGCGTCGGGACGCGCCAAAAAATCACCCAGCACCGCCCGCTCCGCCTTCAACGCCTCGAGGTCGAGAGAGATTTTTGTCATATGGATTATTATAGCATATTGGTGGGGGTGGCGGGCCTACTAGTAAAATACTGATAATGGCGTAGGGATACTTGACAAATAAAGAAAAATAAAGTAAAGTGTAGACTATTAAATACATTACATATTGCAGTAGCAAAGATAAGGAAAATAAAAAGTATGGGCAAATTATTTCAATCAGCACGACGTGTGGTCAACGAAGCTTTCGGGACAAACTTTGGGCGGGTTCGTAATGTCGAGAAGGCCTGGGAGATGGCACAAGAAGAAAATGCTGAACATGCACGCCGGCAGACAGAAAGGAAGTTAGCGAGTTTAGCCCTTGACGAGCCGCGCATAGCAGAACTAAAAAATGGCTCAGGTCTCCCGGAGACAAAGGTGGGGTCTCCTGAGTTCATTGCTAAGATGTTTGAAAAGGCCGGCGAGTACATGTCAGACAAGGAGGGTGGTACCTCGACAGAGAAGTGGCTACCAATGATGTACGACCTTCCGTCTCTAGCTGAAGAGATGACAGTGAATCAGGTTTCGTGTTACGGTGATTTTATTGCTAGGGGACCCAACGGTGGACCGATTATCGGTATGGTTGAGGAGCGTAGCGTTGGGGGTACGGATCATGATGCTCGGCGCGTTCGCACCTCAACCGCTTATGATCCTACGACGGGCTTGATAAAGGAAGTTGAACTCACAAATCACCTAAAAAGGGAAAAGAATGGTCGCAGGTATACCGGTGATTATGAGGTGATAAAAACTGACGGTAAGATACGATGGATTTTGCCCGATGGTACCGTCGAATGTGTTGATACTGATGAAAATGGCGTGCGGCAACCAGGTACGTTGTATCGGAGGGATGTGGGAGAGCTGGCGTATCTACGGAGACTCGAGTGCATGATGGAGCATTTTGATACCAAACCCGAAGCACCTAGTAAGGGTTAGTGTAAAATTCAATGTAGTCTCATCGTAATAGCTCCGCCTCGACGGAGCTATTACGTTAATGTCAAAAATATTGATAAGTTGGGGCTATTTCTTAACCTTCTTAGTTTTTGCCTTAGGCTTAGCCGCTTTCTTCTTCGTGTCGTCTGCTGCGTCATCATCTGTTACTTTGGCGGCTTTTTTGGCGGCAGCTTTCTTGGCTTTGTTGGCTAGGGCTGCTTTGCGAGCCTGGGCGGCTGCTTGGCGTGCCTTGAACCGGTCAACGCGACCCTCGGTGTCGATGATCTTTTCTTCGCCGGTGAAGAATGGGTGTGAGGCGCTGGAGATGTGCACCTTGACGAGCGGATAAGTTTTGCCATCTTCCCAAACGATGGTGTCCGTGGTTTGCGCTGTTGACTGAGTCAAGAACGCGAAGCCCGCTTGATCGTCGCTAAATACGACCGGGCGATAGTTCTGTGGGTGAATACTGCTTTTCATAACCTTGGTATTTTAGCAAAAAAGTATGGGTATTGCAAATATCACCACTAGTGCAGCTGCATACTGGAGCTATACTCGCCGTTCGGCAAGGGCCGCTCAACAATTATGCTTGTAAATCATCAAAAACATTGTAATGTACTTGACAAATCAAGAGATAGAGAGTATAGTTGACTCCGATAGCTAAAAACCAAGGAGTTACACGACATGGATAAGGGAAGACAGCCAAATATTTGGGGTAGGCATAATCTCAACCAGTTGGCAGAGGAAGCGTTTCGGCGCAATGAGGAAAAAGAAAGGGCGCAGGCTGTTGGTGCAATACTAGATCGCCCCGACCGTAATGAGGCAAATACTATAGGTTTTCTATCTAAGAACGCATTGTCGCGCCTTAGCTGGGCACTTGGAAGGGTTTTTGAGGTGAACTTAGCTTCTGGTTCTTGCGATACTGTGAAGGTAAAGCTGTTTAATCCCCACGAACGTGTCGTCGACAACTCTCTTGTTGTGCCAATGGAAGTAAATACTTCAGTTGTAGCGCTTGATGCCTACAGACCTGGTTCTGTTGGGAGAGATGGGTCAAAGGTTGGTTCGATCTTATTGTTTAAAGTAGCGGGAAACCTTATTAAGGAGCCGGCGCCAGGTATAACTGCAAAGGACTTAGCGTGGGGTGAGAACTGTGTATTTGGTGCTTTTGTGGATGGCGACGCAATTAACTATTTTGAGATTGCTCAAACGAGTGGCGATGTCGTTCAGTCAGAGTTACGCCGTAAGGATCCAACAGAGGAGAGTGGTCAATCTGTCGAGGCGCAAGTCGTGACTCCGGGGCAGGATAGACTTATTGTTAACGAGCTTTCCTCTTCAAGTAATGAGGCACTTGAACTCGAGCAGGAGTTAGACAAGTTCATAGCGTCTCGCTCTGCTCAGTAACGGATTGCTTTTGGTGTCGACTCGTGTTAAAATGACGAGGTAACTAAATATAACGACACAGCCCGTCGCAGCTCCAAAAGCGGCGGGCGAGGAAAAAGGAGTAATCTAATGTCTGTAACAGTAGACATGAAAGCTTTGTTTGAAGCTGGTGTTCATTTCGGGCACAAAACGAGTCGCTGGCACCCAAAGATGGCGCCATACATCCATTCAAAACGCCAAGATAGCCATATCATTGATTTGGCAAAGACAGCTGAGGCGCTAGAGAAGGCGCTGCCGGAGCTGACAAAAATCGCCGCTAGCGGTAAGAAGGTACTGTTCGTCGGTACGAAAAAACAAGCTAAGGATGTGGTACGTCAAGCGGCCGAGAGCATCAATCAGCCGTACGTAGTTGAGCGCTGGATCGGCGGTATGCTGACCAATGGCGCAACGATTGCCCAGCAAATTAAAAAACTGAAAAACCTCGAGAAGCGTATGGCGTCGGGCGACCTGGAAAAGCGCTACAACAAGCTGGAAGTGCAGCGTTTCCAGGAGGAGATTGATAATCTGAATTTCAAATACGGCGGTATCAAGAACCTGATGGGCAAGCCGGGCGCCGTAGTTGTGGTTGACGCGCTGACTGATGCCAATGCAGTGCGCGAGGCGGAGACTTTGGGCATCCCAGTATTTGCCGTGGTTGATACCAATGTCAATCCAACGGGCATCGACTATGTCATCCCAGGCAACGACGATGCGATCAAGAGCATCCAGCAGCTGCTTGACTACTTCACGGCGGCGGTAGCCCAGGGCGCGGGTAGCGTGAAGGCTGAAGAAAAACCAGTGAAAAAAGAGGAGAAATAGGATGGGAGTTTCAGTTGACGACATTAAAAAGCTGCGCGAATTAACTGGCGTGGGCTTGACTGATGCAAAGAAAGCGCTGGTCGAGACTGATGGCGATTTTGACAAGGCGCTGGAGGCGATGCGTAAAAAAGGCTTGACCAAGGCTGAGAAAAAGGGCGACCGCGAAGCGCGTGAAGGCTTGATTGAGGGCTACGTTCACTCGGGTCGAATTGGCGTGGTGGTTGAGGTGAACTGCGAGACTGACTTTGTGGCGCGACTGGATGATTTTAAGACGTTGGCGCACGAGATTGCTATGCAGATTGCAGCCATGAGTCCGAAGTATGTTTCTGAGGCGGACATTCCGGCTGAGGAAATGGAGCGGGTGAGGGCTGAGCTGATGGCCAGTGAAGCACTCGCAAGCAAGCCTGAAGAGATGCGCGAAAAAATCGTTGAGGGTCAATTGAAAAAGCATTTTGTCGAACAGGTATTGATGAGCCAGGCATACATCTTGGACGATTCTAAGACAGTTGAGCAGCACGTCAAGGAAGCGATCGCTAAACTCGGCGAGAACATCGTGGTCCGCCAGTTTAGGCGAATCGAGCTGGGCGTGAGCGAGTAGCTCTGAGCTTATTCGGGTGTCGTTCATATCTAGCTAGACCCCTGGTGCTAGCATATTGATCCGTAAGGGTGTTAAGATTTTATGTGTTGACAATATATTAAATCTGTGATAGTATAAAGCACAAGGTTAACTACAGTGATATTAAAACATTATGAAGAATATGAGGTCTGTATGCATAAAATAAGCCCCGAATCAAGCGTAAGAACATCCTACACTGGCCACATGATTAATGGGTGGGGGAGCCTCTCTGAAAAAGGAGCAGACTCTACTACTCCTGAACAGGATGGCCATAATGGGGTGCTGGCTATCGAGACAGCCACCGATAAAAATAATCGAAAGTTTGCAGAAATTCCTGGGTATGAAGAGATCCGCCGACAGATTATTGATAGTAATGTATCTCATTCAGGGGAAACGGACGGCTGGAGCGCTGCTGCGTTACCAGAGAGCAAGACTCAAGGATGGGTTGATCCGTTTGAGCAAACACCAGGTGGTCGTCGAGAGTCTTTGGCAAAACGAATTGTTGGTGGCCTGAAAGGCTTAGGAGAAAAACTATCAAACCATGGCGGGGCGGCAAAGAGGAAAATTGGTGAAGTATTCAGTAAGGCAGCTGAGACCGGGAATAGCCTAAAAGAGACTATCGGTCAGGCTGCCCAGAGTGCTAAGGGGCGTCGTGCTGAACGCCGTCAGCAACGCGAGGAGGCTCGCGAGAACCGTGAAAATGAGTTGGCTACAAAAAGGCAGGGGCGTCAGGAGCGAACTCAGAAGCGCAAAGAGGCGGCAGGCGAACGCCGCGAGGCAGCCAGGAATGACAGAAATGCTGAAGTTGAGGATTTGCGAAAAAGGGCTGGACTCAGAGAAGAGATCGTAGCCATAGAAGGTAAGCAGAGGGGTGCTGATACAGAAATCGCTGAAACGAAAGCAGAGATTGAAGCAATGTCGAGTGGCGAACTGGTGAGCGCATTTGAACGGCTCACGGCGGCACGTGAGGCGTACGAGAGCAGTAGACACCCAGTTGGTTCTCTCGAAAATAAACAACTGGCGTTAGCAGAAAGTATAGCAGAAAGTGCATGGCGAGTCGCCAGCGGTCAAGTCGAGATGCTCAAGCTTAGCTTGCAAGAACTTGAGATGAAACGGCAAGGTCTTGAGAGTCAGCGCCAAGAGGCTCTCGATAAGATTCGTGAGATAAATGAGCGGCGAGGTGAGCGCATAACGGCTGCCAAGGAAAGGAAGGCGGCACGCCGCGCGGCGCGCCAGGAAAAGCTGGCGGGTGTAAAGGAGATGATCGGTGATGGTTTTCAGTCTGCTGGCGAGCGGGTCAGTGCCACTGCCGATCGGTTAGGTAGGGCGGCTGGCAGTGCAACCGAGCGAATCGGTGAGATGCGCACTACCGTAGCGCAGCGACTGCGGGATATCGGTAGCTACCTATCACGTCCGGTTGCTTTCATGGGGCGTAAGACAAAAGAAACGCTCACGGCAACAGGTGACTTCACCCGACGGTTCGGCAGGGCAGCGGTTGCAGGTCATATAGCGTTCACACAGGAGATGCAAAACCCGAATTCTAATGTAGGTGGTAGAGTCTAATCCTAACGAGATAAATAGTAGGCAACTTGTTGAGGAAATTGATACGACGGTTGAGATAACTAATAAAATAAAAAAAGGATAGTTTATGAATAACGACAATACACCACGGGTTAATCTTGATGAGGCGTTGATCACGGTCGATCAGCTGCGAGAGATGGGTATTAATCTGCCAGAACAGCAATTGCAAGAGTTGGCTGTTCACGTGCAAGATACGATTAATGAGCGGATTGGCGAGGAGGCTGTAGAGTCTCTAACAGGTGAACAGCTGGAAGAATTAATCACAATACAGGATAATGGTGCACCGGGCGATCAGATTAGTGAGTGGTTGCGCGCACGAGTACCGGATTATGAACAAATAGTTGAAGACAATACGATCATTGTACTTGGCGAAGTCGCCGATGACATTGATGCAATTCAACAACCAAAACCTGAAGCCGAGCGAGAGTGAATAATATCGTCACGCTTAGCTTAGCATGATACATCCCGCCAAAATGGCGGGATTTTAGCGCGTTGAGACTATCAAACAATCATCCCTCTGGTGGCGGGCGTCAGTGGTGGTGACGATGGATTGATGATGTTGGATGGTCTCTTGGAGGAGTTTTTCGCGAGTGGCATCTAGTTCAGAAAACACATCATCCAGGAGGATGAGCGGCCGTGATTGACTGATTTTCGTTTGCAGTTCCAGCTCGAGCAGCTTGAAAGCCAGCATAATGGTGCGCATTTCGCCGCGCGAGGCGACTTTGATGGCCGGCTGGCTGTGGAGGAAAATCGTAAAATCCTCGCGGTGTGGGCCGGCCGAAGTATGGCCTGTAGCGATCTCATAGTCGCGAGCACGCTGTAGGCGGTCGAGAAGTGCTTGTTCGTATCGATCAAGCGATGTACTGGCTTGATAGGTGGCTGCAAAAGCTGTTTCGTGTCCCGCCAGCGCTGCATATAAACTACTCAGCGCCGCCTCGTGTTTAGCCAAGAATTCAGCGCGGGCTTGGGCGATGTGAGTCGCTAGCTGGACGAACTTAATATCCCAGGCAAAGAGATGATCGCGCCAGTTTTGGGTCGTCTCGTGGGGATGTTTGAGCAGTTCATTGCGCTGGAGCAAGGTTCGGTGAAAGGCACGGAGTGTGGCTTCGTATTGAGCATTCAGCCGAGATAATATACCGTCCAGAAAATCCCGTCGCCGCGATGGTGAGGAAGAGATGAGTCGTAGCTCGCTTGGCTCAAACAGAACGACCGGCAGGCGATGTTTACGGGGAAGGAGTTTGCTGTGGCTATCGCTAATCGTAAATTCTTTGCTTATCGTGCCGTCGGCTGTGCGGAGCAGCTGGAGGCGTCGAGAGGTGTTATCGGTTTCGAGATGGATGATGGTTTGTGTTTGGTTGTGCTGCATACAGTCGGCGAGGCTGCCGCGAAAGCTGCTGCCGCGGAGGGCTACGTATATCGCTTCGAGCAAGTTTGTCTTGCCCGTACCGTTTGGTCCAACGATGACGGTGCCGCCTGGCGCCAGTGTCGTCTCATAGAGGCCGTAGGAGCGAAAATGATATAGTTTAATGTGTGTTATCACTGATGATAATTATATCACGCAGCTTCTGGTGGGGTTAGTTCCGCATAGGGATCGGCTACCCGTCGGAGATTTTTTTGATCCTCTGGATCAATGAGTTCTGGGTGAGAGAGAATGCTATGTTTGATGTGGGTTTCATGCAGCGAAAGTGGACGTTGCATATTTCTATATTCGGGCGGTAGGTCTTGCTCGCTACCACTAGTAATATCGTTTTTGATGACACATTCCCATGTGTCGGGCGCGCTCTCGATGAGCTCGACATGGTGAATGCCGGTGACGCCCAGGTAATCAATAGGCATTGGCGGAAATTCGATGGTTGCTCGTGGTGTTTCGGGGTGCTCCTCCATATACCAGACTTCCGCACGGCGGATGGTGAATTCTCGTCCCTCGTATCTAACTTTTACGGTCTTGAAGCCGTCGGGGTGTTCTTCGTCGGCATCAAGAGTGTTCTTGTTTTCAGTGGCGATCGCGGTAGCCTCACCGAAGAACTCACGACTTTCGTCTTGGTCGCCTGGTGTTTCCACGTCGCCGGTAGGTTCATTAATACCATCCGGGAGATTACCGTAAAGGCTTGCATTATAGCCATTGTTGCGCGCTGCAACTTCCCCAGGACTAAGCGGAGTTGGTTTTCTCTTTGTCCTCTTTCCGTCTTTTCCAATCCAGTCTAGTCGTTCAATATCGTAGGCCATCTTCTAAGTTTCTGTTTAGTTATACGTTAACGCTTTGATTCTAGCATGAATGTTTGGATAAGTCAAGCAGACAACCCTACCATTAGTCTGTTATAATGGATGACAGATAACGGGAGGAAATATGTTTGACACACAACCATATGAGGATAAAATGGCGCAGGCGTTTAGCTATTTTCAGGATGAGCTGAAAAAGGTGCGGACGGGCCGGGCGCATGCCGGAATGCTGGACGGCGTGATGGTAGAGGCGTACGGCGCAAAAATGCCGCTGAACCAGGTGGCGAATGTGACGGCGCCGGAGGCGCAGATGCTGCTGCTGACGCCGTTTGATCCGAGTAATATTACGGCAATTTCGGCAGCGATTCGCGACAACCAGAGTTTGGGCTTTAATCCGTCTGATGACGGCCGGGTGGTGCGCGTGCCGGTGCCAGCGCTGACCGAGGAGCGCCGCAAGCAATTAGTCAAGCAAGTTAGCGAAAAGGTCGAAGAGGCGCGGATCGCTATGCGGACGATTCGCCAGGATGCCCTGAAGGATGCCAAGCGGATGAAAGACGCCAAGGAGCTCGGCGAGGACGATCTCAAGCGGGTTGAGAAAGAGATTGACGCGCTGATGAGCACGATGCAGGCACAAATTGACGAAGCGTTTAAGGCAAAAGAGAAGGACGTGTTGACGGTTTGATGAGTCAGACATTTGCTGAGCGCGTGAAAGAATTAGGGCTGCCACTGGATCAGATTATTATCATTGGCAGCGGTATTTTGGATCAATTAGGAATTCGTCAGTCCACTGATATTGATGTGGCGGCTGGTCGAGTGGTATTAGAAGAAATTGCTCGTAGCGGTGGCTGGGTCAGAAAGCTTGATACAAACCAACGCCAGTATTTGGTGAAGTATGATGGATCGGTCGAGATCTGGGACGGCTGGGAGATTGACGGGCGAATTGTTGAGTATGACGAGCTACTGGACTACGCGGTGGAATATGACGGTGTGAAGTTTGTTAATCTAGATTTTCTGCGGCGCTGGAAAAACTGGCGCGGGCGCGAAAAAGATATCCAGGATGTGAGGTTGATTGATGAGTGGAGGGCGAAACATGAGTGAAAAAACAGAATTGCCGAGGCACGTTGGTTTTATCGTTGACGGTAATCGTCGCTGGGCGAAGCAGCACGGGCTGCCGGCTTATGAGGGGCACTTGGCGGGATACAACAGCCTGAAGGATGTGCTACTGGGGACGTTGCGCCGTGGCGTCAAGTATGCGAGTGCGTATGTGTTCAGTACAGAAAATTGGAAGCGCTCCGAGGAGGAGGTCGGGCATTTGATGGGTCTGCTGCTCAAGGTGCTGGAGTCAGACGTGCCAATATTTTTGGAGCATAATGTGCGGATGCGGGTGATTGGCTCACGCGAGGGGCTGTCAGAGACCTTACGAAAAGCGATTGAGCGCGCCGAGGAGCGAACGCGGAATTTGACGGGCGGCGAGCTGCTTTTGTGTCTTAACTACGGCGGACATTTAGAAATTGCCGACGCAGTTAAAAAAATTGTTCAGTCGGGCGTGACAGCCGAAGCCGTGACGCCAGAACTGATCGCTCAGAACTTGTATGCACCGGAAGTGCCGCCATGTGACCTCATCGTGCGAACAAGCGGCGAACAGCGATTGAGTAATTTCATGCTGTGGCGGGCGGCATACAGTGAGCTAATGTTCATCGAGAAAAACTGGCCGGACATGACGATAAAAGATGTGGAGTTCATTCTGGAGGAGTACAAAAAACGTAATCGGCGCTTTGGAGGGTAATAATGGTGTTCATTGGAATTTTGGTTGGGCTGATCATACTGGTTTTGCTGGTGGTGGTGCACGAATTGGGTCACGCGATCGTGGCGCGGCGTAACGGTGTGGTGGTTGAAGAATTTGGTATCGGCTTTCCGCCAGCTGCAAAAAAATGGCGGCCTAAAACGAGCTTTCTCGGCAAGAATGTGGTGTTTAGTCTAAACTGGCTGCCGCTCGGCGGGTTCGTCAAACTGAAGGGCGAATACGATTCTGCCGAAGGCGCGGGAACGTATGGCGGCGCTACTTTTTGGGTAAAGACCAAGATTTTGCTAGCCGGCGTGATGATGAATTGGCTGACGGCTGCCCTGTTATTCATGATATTGGCGCTGGTGGGGATGCCAAAAATTTTACCACAGCAAGCGGTGCTGCCGTTTGATTCACGGGTGGAGCGTTCAGCGCTGACGGTGGCGCGAGTGACGCCAGGTTCGCCAGCGGAGAAAGTTGGCCTTCAGCGTGGCGATGAGGTGCGAAAGATCGGCGATCGCAGCGTGACAACACCGGCGGAGCTGTTGGCAGCCACGAAGGCGCAGGCTGGTCGTGAGGTGACGATTGAGCTGGTGCGCAGCGGTCAGATGTTCACCAAGCAGGTCAAATTGCAAACTGCTGAGCAAGCAAAGAATGGCGGCTATCTCGGCGTCGGCCCGCAACAGACGGAAACGATTCACAGTACCTGGTCGGCGCCAATCGCAGCAGTGGTGACTACGGGGCAATTGACGTATGAGACGGTGGCGGGCGTTGGCTCGATCCTCATAAAAACGATCAACGGGACGATCGGGCAATTAGTTGGCTCACCAGAATCTCGCCAGGCGGCCAAGGCTGATCTGGCGGCGGTTGGTGAAAGTGTGGCCGGTCCGGTTGGCATCCTGGGTGTGCTGTTTCCGTCAGTGCTGAGTTCTGGCTTGACGCAAATTTTACTACTGGCGGCGATCATCTCGTTGACGCTAGCGGTGATGAATGTACTGCCAATTCCGGCACTGGACGGCGGGCGGTGGTTTACGATGGCAGGCTTTAAATTATTTAAGAAAAAATTGACCAAAGAGCGTGAGGAAACGATTCAGGGCATCGGCTTTCTGGTGCTAATGGCACTGACGGTTTTAGTGACATGGAGTGATATTGCGAAAGTATTAAGGGGATAAAACATGAGAAAACGGGCGAGAAGTGAAAAAACCCAGTCGACAAAGGGGCGGTTGAATAAACATAATTGGTGGTTACTCATCGTGCTGCCAGTGTGGACGTATGCGGCGTTCTGGATGGCGCAGTTAATTGTGCTCGGCCTAGTGTGGGCGCTTAGTCATGTTGGCGTGCCGCTTGGTTCGGTGAATGAGGTGCTGCTGAACGCGACGGGATCGGTTGTTGTGTATGTACTGGCGGTGACCTTGGTGGTGGGCCTGCCGTTTTATATTCGTCGTCGCCGGACGACGCTGAAGGAAATGGGAGTGACCGATTGGCCGTCGTGGTGGGACGTGGTGATTACACCGGCAGCCTTTATTGTATACACGATTTGTTCAGCGGTGTTTTTAACAGTGGTGACTAAACTGATAGCAATTGATATTCATCAGCCGCAGGCACTGCCATTCTCGCAGTCGATGCTTGGTACTCAGTGGCAATATATCGCGGCATTTATGACGATAGCAGTGTTGGCGCCAGTGGCGGAGGAGCTACTATTTCGCGGTTATTTGTATGGTAAATTACGGCGGACGGCACCAGTTTGGATGGCGGTTTTGATCACCAGCCTGACGTTTGGGGCGGCGCATTTGTGGGGAGGTAGCGGGTCACTACAGTGGGCGGTCGCGGCAGACACCTTTGTGCTGAGTATCGTGATGAGCCTAGCGCGGGAGTATACCGGCGCGATCTGGGTGCCAGTTTTGATGCATATCGCGAAAAACAGCATTGCCTTTTATGCGCTGTACGTTAATCCAAACCTTTTAGAGCAACTAAAGTCGGCGCTGCTGCCGTTCATCGGAGGAATGTAAAATGCGAATGAGTCAACTATTTACCAAGACAGCCAAGACCGCACCAGCGGACGAAGTCTCGAAAAATGCCCAGCTCCTCATCCGGGCGGGATTTGTGTATAAGGTGATGGCGGGTGTGTATGCGTACACGCCACTAGGGCTGCGTGTGCTGGAAAACCTCAAACAAATTGTCCGCGAGGAAATGAATGCGATTGGTGGCCAAGAGCTGATCATGACGAATTTGCAGCGCCGCGAGACTTGGGAGGCGACTGGTCGCTGGAGTGATGAGGTGGTCGATGTGTGGTTTAAAACTCGCTTGCAAGACGATACTGAGCTGGGGTTGGCATGGAGTCATGAAGAAGCGATCATGGAAATGATGCAGCAATATGTCAAAAGCTATAAGGATCTACCGGTCAGCGTGTATCAGTTTCAGACCAAGCTGCGCAATGAACTCCGATCAAAGAGCGGTATTATGCGTGGCCGTGAATTTGTCATGAAGGATATGTACAGCCTGCACGCCACACAGCAGGACATGGATCAGTATTATGAGCGGGTTATCGAGGCGTATAAGCGCTGTTATGCGCGGTTTGGCATTGGTGATAGTACATTTGTGACGTTTGCTGGCGGCGGGGCGTTTACTAAGTTTAGTCACGAGTTTCAGACGATATGTGAAGCGGGTGAGGATACACTGTACGTCAATGCTGACCAGACGGTTGCTGTCAACGAAGAGGTGTTGGATGATGCTACCAAGGAATTGGGTATCAGTAGAGATGATCTACTACCAGTTGTCAGTGCGGAGGTGGGCAATATATTTAAATTTGGTACCGAAAAAGCTGAACAGATGGGTATCATGTACACCGGTGAAGATGGCAAGCAGCACCCGATTTACCTTGCAAGCTACGGTATTGGTATCACGCGGGTGATGGGTGTGGTTGCCGAGAAGATGTCGGATGATAAGGGGCTGGTCTGGCCGGAGAATATCGCGCCGTTCAAGATCCATGTGGTGGCGATTGGTGACAAGGGTCAGGAGTTAGCGAGTACATTATATACCGAGCTGGCAGAAAAAGGCGTGGAAGTGCTACTGGACGATCGGGCTGAGCGGCCAGGCGTCAAGTTCGCCGATGCAGAGTTGATGGGTCTGCCATGGCGGATTACGATTGGTGAGCGAGCAATTGATAGCGATGGGTTATTTGAACTGACCGAGCGGGCGACTGGCGAGACAAAGAAACTGGATTATCAGCAGCTGCTTAGGTTTTGTTTGGAGCGCGGGTGATCACATTGTCTGATATGTGCGACGGAGGCCGGATTGCACCAGGGGCTCCGCCATGTATTGACATGGTTTGGGGTGATTGCTATACTCGTAGAGACTTAAATAACCATATAAATAAGCGCTATATATAGCACTTTTTGTTTTTGTAGACGCTATATATGGAGTGAGGAGAGTAACATGAATAAGGTATATCAGATTACCGAGAGTGGCCAGCGTGAGCTAGAACGAGAGCTGGAGGAGCTAAAAAGTCGGCGCGGTGAGATCGCTGATAAAATCGCGGCGGCGCGGGATTTTGGCGATTTGAGCGAAAATGCAGAGTACGACGCAGCGCGTGAGGCCCAAGGGTTGTTAGAAACGCGCATTACTGAGATCGAAACAATTTTGCAGAATGCGAGTATCATTCAGGCTGGTGGTAGCTCAACAGTGACACTGGGTAGTACGGTGGAACTGGAGGCCAATGGCAAGACAGTGGTTTATACCGTCGTTGGGCCGGTCGAGGCGGATCCGCTAGAAGGGAAAGTCTCGAATGAGTCGCCGATCGGTCAGGCGCTGATGGGAAAAGCAGTTGGCGATACGGTAACGATCAGCACGCCAAAAGGCGAGTTGGCGTATGCGGTGGTAGCGCTGCGGTAGCCGGGCGGAACAACCGAAGAGTTTACTGCTCGTCAATGTCTACTGGTTGGTGGTAGATGGTTTGAATTATCTTGGGACCTAACTTGGTTTCCACAGCTTGACGCGCCTGCTGTCGTACTTCTTCTAATGTCAGTTGCTGAGACCCACTTCCAGATAACTGTCTGAGTATGATATCATCTCGTATCGGCAAGTTCTGCTGATTGAACTGCTCCATGATCGTCTTTGCCGGTGCAGCGTCGGTTTTTGGATGATAAAACCTATTGATTGCTAAGATGATTCGACCGAGACTTCTTGGCATATCTCTAGAAAGTCTATCGGGGTGACGCGTCAGTCTCTTGAGTTTATTCTCAAGTCTGTGAGCACGCCATGGGTGTTTATCACGGATTAAATCAGCCACATTAACCACATTCATTAGTGTACGGAGTGGATAGGCTGGGGGTTCCGTCCTGCCCCTTAGTTCTGCCACCCATGAACGAGCGTCATGGTAGAGCTCCTTTGCTTGATCTGGGTTGTCACAGCCATCAGGCAAGCTCATTTCCCATGAGGACGGCGTCGGGGTTTTATCTCTTGTTAGCAGTGTATCCATACCATTTTTGAACATCGTTCTCCATTATCCAATAAATGCTTCATCTTTGCAAGACCATTGGCGATAAATATTATTAAAAGCGCATCGGTAAATAAGTGATATAATTAACATATGAAGCGGTTTTTCTTTGGGATAGTCGCGGTGATGGTGCTGTTGGTTGGGTTCGGGTCAACGGCACAGGCGACAAATAATTTTACGATTAGTAATTATACTGTCGACATGGAACTGGGGCGCGATAGTGAACAGCGTTCGACACTGCGTACCAAATTGATCATTACTGCGGACTTTCCACCACGGCAGAACCATGGTATTGCACCGGTGTTCGTCAAGCAGTATGATAAACATCCGACTCACTTTACGCTGGAATCAGTAACGGATGAGCGAGGTGCGCCGCTGGAGTATACGTGGCATAATGATGAGCTGAGAATTGGCAATAAAGACACCTATGTTAAGGGTAAAAAGACTTACGTCATTACCTATACGCAGCGGGACGTGACGAGATTATATCACGATACGGGTAAACAGGAGTTTTATTGGGATGCGATCGGCACTGCTTGGCAGGTGCCAATTCAGTCAGCATCGGTGACGCTCAAGCTGAGTCCCGAGCTGGTGGCCGCTAAACGAACGAACCTCCAGTGTTATCAGGGTCGGTTTGGTAGTAATCAGCGCTGCGAGGTGCGTGAACAGGGCGATACGTTGACGGCGACAGCCCGCGCACTGCCAAATCAGGCGGGCGTGACGATCGCGGTCGGATTTGCGCCGGGGACGTTTGCGGCGTATCAGATGTCATTCATGGAACAGCTGATTGATTGGTGGGCGAAATTACAATTGGTGTTGCTGGCGGTGGCGCTGATATTAGTGGGGGTGATCATCGTGGCTTATTATCGGTCGACTGGTCGCCGTAAAGAACTGGAGCCAATTCCGCCGGAGTATTTGCCACCGCGAGGTACGAGCGTGACGACGTCAGCCAAGCTGGTGCAGCCGTTTCATATGGTCAAGGGGTCGGTGATGGCGGCACAAATGATAGACCTGGCGGTGCGCCACTACATTCAGGTTATCGAGGTGAAGCCGCGTACGACATGGCGAACAGCCGAGTACGAAGTGAAAGTGATACAAGCTCCGGGCAAACTCCTGGCCGAGGAGCAAGAAATGCTGAGGAATATATTTGGCTCCTCGCCGAAAGTTGGTAAGCGGTTAAATCTAAAAACGCTGCGTAACAATGCGCCATACGCAGCGCGAGTACGCTACAGCGCAAAGCAAATGAAAGGGCGGCTCATTGACGACTATGGTTTGCAAGCGCGCGAGCCGCAGCATACCCGACGATTTCGACGGTACGCGATAATTATCAGTATTTTTGCGGTGCTGTTGTTGTCGCCGGTGCTCTTGGTGTTGGCGGGGATGGTGTTTTATCTGTCGTTTGGTAAGGTGCTGACCGACAAGGGTCTGGCGCTCAGGCGGTATCTGGCGGGCCTGAAGAGGTACATTGGCGTGGCTGAGGTCGAGCGTTTGCAGATGCTGCAGAGTCCTGAGGGCGCAGAAAAAGTAAAAGTTGATGCGGCTGATGAGAAACAATTAGTGAAGTTGTACGAGCGGGTACTGCCGTACGCGGTGTTGTTTGGTCAGGAAAAAGAGTGGAGTGCGCAGCTGGGCAAGTACTATGAGCAGGTCGGTGAGCAACCGGATTGGTACAGTGGCCAAGGTGCGTTTAATGCGGCGGCATTTGCGGCTGGAATGAACAGTCTGTCGAGCGTGGCCAGTAGTGCCAGTGATTACTCTTCGACCTCTGGCGGCTCAACTGGCGGCGGCTTCGTTGGCGGCGGAGGCGGCGGAGGCGGAGGCGGCGGCTGGTAACCGTGTCTGATATTTTATTATTGGCGATGGCGGCGGTGCTGCTGGTGCTGTCGGGGTCGTTTTCAGGTCTTAATATTGGGTTGATGATGGCACGGCCGGATGATTTGCGGCGCAAGGCCCGGCAGGGCGACGCAATCGCTGCACGAGTCTACCGCTACCGCAAGGACGGCTATTATCTGATTTTTTGTATTTTGCTGGGCAATGTTGGCGTCAATACCGCGATGTCGATTTTGCTGGGTAATATGACAAACGGTGTGATTGGTGGGTTGATTGCCACATTACTGATCACCATGTTTGGCGAGATTTTGCCGCAAGCGATTTTTACTCAACGCGGCTATCGTTTTGTGCGGCATTTCTTTTGGCTGCTGGACGTGATTTATGTGGTATTTTGGCCGCTGGCTCGGCCGATGTCCAAGCTGCTCAATCGTTGGGTGGGTAAGGAGATGCCGCAGCTGTATTCACATCAGGAGCTGGAACAGATTATTCACGAGCATGCCGCGCGGTCGGACAGTCCGGTTGATTACGACGAAAGCCGGATCGCTGCGGGTGCGCTGCAATTTAGTAAAAAGACAGCTGGCGATTTGGTAACGCCGATGGATGAGGTATTTACCGTGGATCTGGATGATGAGCTGGACGCAACGCTGCTGGCTCAGATTAAACACGCTGGACATTCGCGGATCCCGGTGCGGGCTGATGGGCGGCTGGTGGGGATTTTATATGTTAAAGATGTGGCGGGTCGCGAGCTGCCGCTACCGATTAGTCAACTATACCGTGATAAGATCCATGACATTGATGCGCGGTCGCGGCTGGACACGGTGCTCAGCCGATTTATCCAAACCCGCAATCATTTGTTCGTGGTGATGGACAACGAGAATGAGCTAGGGATTATCACGCTGGAGGACGTGATTGAAGAGATTTTGGATCAGGAAATTGAGGATGAATATGACGAGGAATAGGGTAGGTAATCTCTCGGCTTGCTGTAAAATAAAAATAAAAATCGAAGAATTCTAAGGGGTAGGTTACTATTCAGGTTGTAAAATAATCAAAATAGCTTGACATTTAACAGTACCTTGTATAACATAGTACTATGTACAATAAAACTATAAGGAGTAAGGTATGAGAAGAATCGATATCATCAAGCGGGCGGGGCGGAATCTTCGCCAGTCAAAGGGTCGGACGATTTTGACGGCATTGGCGATTTCCGTCGGGGCGTTTACAATTGGTCTGGCGCTGATGGCTGGCGAGGGTGGCCGTTTGTATACCAATAGCATAGTCGATGCGGCTGGCGATAAAAAAGTAATTATGGTCAATAAAAAGATTGAAGCAGATAAGAAAGATAAATTACCAGAATATGGCAATTCGGCAGAAGAAGCTGACAAGAATAAAGCATCGGCGGCGCGCAGCAAATATTTGCTCAACGACAAGGATTTGGAGAAGATCCGACGAACACCGCACGTAAAAACGGTAACGCCGGCGTATTCAACTGATGGCGTGGCGTATGCTAAGAGTTCAGCCAGTGATAAAAAATTTGCACTGACGGTGGGTGTTAAAATGGATAGGACTCGGGCGGAATTGGCAGCAGGTAAGTTGGAAGATTTTATGCCAAAACCGGGCGAGATTATCATCCCGAATGATTATGTGAAGCAGTTAGGCTTTAAGGATGCGCAGTCGGCGATTGGACAGACAATAGCCTTGGGTGTGCGTAGCGCAGCGCAGGGTGGAGACGTTGCCAAAGAGGTGTCGTTCAAGATTGCGGCAGTGGATAAAAAGTCAGACACCATTTTGTTTTATGAACCAATGCTGAGAATTTCGACGGCTGATGCCAAGGCTATTTATGAATTCAGCCACGACAAGAGTCAACCGCATCAGTATTCAACGGCGATTGCTATGGTGGATGATGAGAAAAATGTTGATACCGTGAAAGACGAAATCAATAAAGATTACAGTGCGTATTCGGTTCAGGATATTCGAAAAACATTGCTGACAATGGTCAATGTGGCTCAAGTGGCGCTGGCGTCATTTGGCGGCTTGGCATTGCTGGCCAGTGTGTTCGGGATTATTAACACTATGTATATTTCGGTACTGGAGCGAACGAGTCAAATTGGCTTGATGAAAGCGCTGGGGATGCGCGGCCGCGATATTGGCAAGTTATTCCGTTATGAGGCGGCATGGGTTGGTTTGCTGGGCGGCTTGATTGGCGTTGGGCTGGCGAGTTTGGTGACGCTGCTGAATCCAGTGATTACTAGTGCGCTGAAGTTGGGCGCGGGAACGAATTTGCTGGTGATTAATCCGCTACACATTGGTCTGCTGGTGGTTGGTCTGGTGGTGATGGCGGTTATTTCCGGCTGGCTGCCAAGCCGCAAAGCAACAAAATTAGACCCAATTGAAGCATTAAGGACGGAATAGGAGAGAGATCATGATTGAGCTAAAGAATGTGACGAAAATTTATGGCAAAAAGAAAAACCAATTTACGGCGCTGAAAAATATCAGCTTGACCATTCCGACGGGCGCGAGCGTGGCCATCCTCGGCAAATCTGGTTCTGGCAAATCGACGCTGATGCACGCGATCTCTGGGCTGGACAGGCCACAGCATGGTCAGGTGATCATCGACGGGCAAGACATCTTGCAGCTAAAGCCGAAGCGTGTCGATGAGTTTCGCGCCAAGAAAATCGGCTTTATCTTTCAGAGCTTTTTTGTCCAAGGCAATGAGAGCGTGGTTGACAACGTCAGCTTGCCACTGGAAATCGCGCGGCTGCCGCGCAAAAAGCGGGCGCACAAAATCAACGCGGCGCTTAAAGCGGTGGATTTGTACGATAAGCGCAAAAACCGCGCTAAGGACTTGTCGGGCGGGCAAAAGCAGCGCTTGGCGATTGCTCGGGCGATTGTCGGCGATCCGCAAATCATCTTTGCCGACGAGCCGACCGGCAACCTGGACAGCGAAACTGGCGCTAAGGTGGAAGGATTGCTATTTGATTATAATAAGCAAAAGGGTGTGACGTTGATCGTGGTGACACACGACGCTGATTTGGCGAAAAAATGCGATCATCAAATCATCATCAAAGACGGTCGGATTGAACAATCAACGGTGCCAGGAGGGATAAGGCATGGACGTTAGTGCTTACGCGGAAAGTTTGGCGATTCAGCTCCGCAAAGGATTTTTGGTCTACTGTGTGCTGCTGGTTTGTGCCAAACAACCGCAATATACCGGCGACATTGTGAAGCAATTGAGCGAGTCGGAGCTGATGGTAGTTGAAGGAACAATTTACCCGCTGCTGAGCCGTTTGCAGAAATATGGCTACCTCAAGCACGAATGGCAGGAAAGCGAGCAAGGTCCGCCGCGCAAATATTATTCGCTAACTGACAATGGCAAGCAGCTAGTAAAGGAATTGAAGGATCGTATAAAAATGTTGAACACTTCGCTAAAAGATCTTGAGAAAGGGGCAAAGCGATGAAAGAAATAACTAGAATTCATTTGGCAAAAACACCGTTTAGCGTGGAAGTTGATGCCAAAAAATCATTGGAAAAGTACCTTAATTTAATCCAGAAAAATATGCACGCGGAGCCAGAAGCTATGCGCGAAATCGAAGCGCGAATGGTGGAGCTTTTGGCGGAGCGCGGCGTGTCGAAAGATGGCGTGATCAGTCACGACGACGTCCTGGCGGTGCAAAAACAAATGGGCGAACCGCGTGATTTTTCGGATGATGACGAGGCGGTGGAGACCGATGACGAGCCCGAGCGTTCAGAGCGACGGCTGATGCGTGATACGGAACATGCGCTGATTGGTGGCGTGTGTGCAGGCATCGCTGCCTATTGGGGAACCAATCCTTTGTGGGTGCGATTGTTGTTCATTTTTTCGCCATTTATTACCTTTGGTGCAGCGGTACTGATTTATATCGTGATGTGGCTGTCAGTTCCAGAAGCGCGGACTGCCTCTGATAAGCTCCAGATGCGCGGCAAGGCGGTAACGTTTGATTCGCTGAAGCGTCAGGCCAGTCGGAATGAGTCATCCGTAGGGCGGAATAATAACACGGGTCATACGGCAGCAAAAGTGTTTCGATTTATTCTTGGTGTTGGTATTCTCATGGTAACGCTGGGATTATTTGTTGCACTCATCGTAGGGGTGGTCAGTGGTGTCGCGGTGATTGGTTTGCTTGATGGATTCTATGCACAGTCATGGGCGTGGGGTCTGTGGGCATCCTTACTCGTTGGTGGCGTGGCGGCGGTATGGCTGGGCGCGATATTGAGCCACAGCGCCTTTACGTGGACATTAAAGCGGCTATCGGTCATTATGACGGTGGTGGCGCTGATCGTAGGGGCGCTGTCGGTTTCAGGGATGACGCTGTTTGGCGTCGGTATGGCGAATGAGCTAGCACGTGACGAGGAGCGTTTGACGAAAGTTGTGCCAGTTGAGCTGCCAAGTGATATGAAGGGCGTAAAGTATGTCCACGTCGAGGGTGGGAATATCCCGTTACATTTTGGGGATACGACTCGAGGTGATATCAAGGTTGAACTGCGCTATATAGACCTCAAGGGCAAGCGCCAGCAGCCAAAGGTGTCGGCGGTACGTGACGGTGATAAGCTTGTGCTCAGAGTTGAAAATCAGCGTAGTCGCTGTCGCACAACGTGGTTTGGCCTCTCGCCAGAGCTTGACGTCGACTGCTTCGGGTTTGTGCGATTGCACGTGTCTGGGCCGCTGTCGCCATCGCCCGTACCACAGTCAAGCAACGCATAGTGAGCGTGAAGGTTGGCGAATGCCTACTGAGCTGCTACACTGAAAGGATGATAAGGAGTTATTAAGTAGTGGCGTGGTGGCAGGCGATCATCCTCGGCATCATTGAAGGCGTGACGGAGTTTCTGCCGGTTTCTTCGACGGGACATTTGACGATCGTTGAGAAATTAATGGGGATGAGAATTGACGATCCGAGTCTGACGGCATTCACGGCAGTGATTCAGATCGGCGCGATCTTGGCAGCGATTATCTATTTTTGGGGCGATATTTGGCGGGTGCTAAGCGCCTGGTGGCGTGGGCTGTGGTGGAAGCGGGCGCGGCGACAGTTTGATTATGTGTATGGCTGGGCGATTATTATCGGTTCGGTGCCGATCGCAGTGATTGGGCTGCTGTTTAAGGATCAGGTCGAGACGGTGCTGCGTAGTTTGTGGTTTGTGGCGGTGGCGTTGATCGGCTGGAGCTTGGTGATGTGGTGGGCCGATAGGCGTTCAGAGAAAGCCAGTCACCGCAGCGAGCAGCAAACGACGTGGCGAGATACGCTGGCGATTGGCGTGGGGCAATGTCTGGCCTTGATACCGGGTATCAGTCGGTCGGGGGCAACGATCTCGGTGGGGCTGCTGCGGGGATTTGACCGAGTGACGGTGACGAAGTTGAGCTTTTTCCTCGGTATCCCGGCACTGGTGGCGGCTGGATTACTGGAGATGCTGACCGCCTCAAAGCACATTGCCGGCGGCGTCGGCTGGACAGCAACAGGACTTGCGACCATCGTGTCGTTTGTGGTCGGCTACATTGCGATATCGTGGCTGCTCAAGTTTGTGGCGCGGAATGACTTCTCGCTATTTATTTGGTATCGAGTCGGGCTGGGCGGTCTGATTATTGTTTTGCTGATGAGCGGCGCGATCGGTGCGGTTTAGCTCGCCGTTAAAAGCGTATGGTCACTTTTCATGCTGCTACCTCGTATTCTCTGAATTGGGCGACCATGGGCGCGACCAGGAAATTATAAGTTTTGATCACATTCTTCATTCTATGATACGATTGTAATATAGAGGTCAGGCTTGGTTATGACATCTTGTCCTTGTTACGACGAGAAACTGCAGGAGTTAGGAGGGAGAATGATAGAGGTCAAACATATTACCAAGACGTACGGCGGCAAGAAAAATGCTTTCGTGGCGTTAGATGATGTTAATATCGAGATCGCGGATGGGGCGAGTGTGGCGATTTTAGGAAAATCTGGTTCGGGCAAGTCGACGCTGATGCACGCCATCTCGGGATTGGATAAGCCTGAGCGGGGCGAAGTGTTGATTGATGGCGAGGATATTTTGTGCCTCAAGACGTGGGCAATAGATAGATTTCGCGCCGAGAAGATAGGCTTTATCTTTCAGAGTTTTTTCGTTGAAGGTGGTGAGACGTGTTATGACAATGTCAGTTTGTCGCTGGAAACTGCTGGCGTCCCTCGTGCTCAGCGCAAGCGGCGCATCGAGTCGGCATTAAAAGCGGTTGATTTGACTGATAAGATTAAGGTGCGTGCTAAACATCTCTCTGGTGGGCAAAAGCAGCGCCTGGCGATCGCCCGGGCTATTGCCGGTGAACCAGCGATCTTGTTTGCCGATGAGCCGACCGGTAATCTTGACTCGGTAACATCGGCGATGATTGAAGATCTGTTATTTGAGTATCAAAAACAGCACGGCGCAACCTTGATTATCGTGACGCATGATGAAGATTTGGCGAAACGATGTGAGCGGATTGTTCGTATCAAAGATGGTCGAGTTGAATCTGATTCGGCGATTGAAGACGCGATTCGGATCGCTCAAGGTAAAACGGTGGCCTCGAGGGCTCATCGTCATGCCGCCACGGTGACAATTGCTGCCGCAGCTCCTCTACCTGAGCCAAAGAAGCCTCGTCGCCAGACGAAACAGTCAAGAACCACGAAAGCTATCAAGAAGGAGGCGAAGAAATGAAAACGCTAGATATCGTGCGTCGGGCTGGGCGGAATCTGCGGCGAGCTAAGATGCGCACCTTGCTCACTAGTATCGCCATCGCGGTGGGTGGCTTTGCGATTACCGCCAGTTTGATGGCTGGCGAGGGTGCGCGGCAATATATTGACAGGATCATCAGCAGTAATATTAATCCTCAAGGATTGATGATTGGCAAGGCGAGTGAGGCGTTTACCGGTCGCAGCAATAAGCCACTTAAGGAGTATAAGCCGGACACTGGTACACATCGTGGCGCAGAAGTTGAGCTATTGACTCTTGATGATATAGCCAAACTGAAGGCGCGCAGTGACTTGAAAGATGTGACGCCGCTATATCAATTGAACCCAAAATACCTGACGTTTAGTACCAAGTCTGATAAAAAGTACACGGGCGAGGTAGCGATGCGCGATAGCGGTATTCGTGTTGAGACAGTAGCGGGCAAGGCGATGTCTAAGGGTACTCAGTTGGGGGATAATGAAGTGATAATACCAGAGTCCTACCTTGAGGAATTGGGAATCTCTGCGGACAAGATCATCGGTAGCAAGTTGACGCTCACCGTTGAGCAAGCGCCGCAGAAAGTCAGCGAAGAGGACATTGCCAAGGCGTATCGGCAGCGCGGCGAGGCTGGCGTGCGTGAACTAACAAGTAGTAAGTTGAAGCACAAAGAGCTGACCATTGTAGCGGTATCAAAGAAATCGCCGGAGCAAGCGACGAATACACCAAATACCTATGTCAGCCCAGAGACTGCCAAGGAGCTGACTGAATTTGCAACGCTCGGTACGCCGCAGTACCAAAAGTATATTACCGCTTCAGCAACGGTGGCTGATGGTAAAAAGCCCGAAGACGTCAAGAAAGCTCTTAAAGATGAATTGAACCTGTCAGTGGTAACTTCGAAAGATATCCAGGAGCTGCTCTTTACGTTCGTAAACTTGCTGCAGTGGATTGTGTTTGGGTTTGGTGTGTTGGCCTTGGTGGTGAGTATATTTGGCATCGTCAATACTCAATACATTTCGGTGTTGGAGCGAACGCAACAGATTGGACTAATGAAGGCGCTTGGTGCTAGTCGGCGTGATATTGCCAGGCTGTTCCGTTACGAAGCAGCATGGGTTGGCTTCCTGGGTGGTGCACTCGGAGTGCTCGGCGCGTGGGGAATTGGTGAGTTGTGTAACCCAATGATCTCTAAGGCGCTTAATTTGGGGGAACATCCACTCCTGATATTTGTACCAATTAGCGGTCTCGTCATTGTCGTCGGGTTGATGTTAGTAGCAATTATTGCGGGATTCTTGCCGAGCCGCAAAGCGGCGAAGCTTGACCCAATTGAGGCGCTGCGTACGGAATGACTGGCTCATACTACGTAATTATAGCTGACCTGTCGTAATTACCCGCGATTTTTGATAAAAATTATGGCTTTTAGAATGTGCTCATGCTATAATCGTGCTAAATAGGCGTATAGCAAGATCAAATAGGGGATATAATACAATATGAACGAGCGCTCAGATAAAACATATGCGAGTCGTAAACTGGTAATATGTTTATTTATCGTCACGATACTGATTATTCTACTGCTGTGGTGGTGGCCGTGGGGCGGCGGTAATCGCTTTTACAAGGGGGTTCGTCCAGATCAGATTAGCCTACGCCAAAGCAATGGCAAGGTACAGTGGCAGTTTATGGATGGCGACTGGCAGGATATTGTCTCTCTTTCTGAGTTGCGAGGTGATAAGGGTGAGAAAGGCGACAAGGGTGACAAAGGTGACACTGGTGAGGCCGGAGCTGCTGGTAAAGACGGTAAAAACGGCGTAAGTACAGGACAGCGTGGAGCTAACGGTCGGGATGGAGCGAATGGTAAAAACGGTGCGACCGGGCCAAAGGGCGATACCGGTGCTCAGGGTCCAGCTGGTCCACGGGGCCAAAAAGGCGACAAGGGCGAGAAGGGCGATGCCAATGGTGTCGTCGGTCCGGCTGGCCCACAGGGTCCCAAAGGCGACAAAGGCGATACTGGCCAACAGGGTCAAAAAGGTGATAAGGGCGACAAAGGCGATACCGGTGCTCAGGGTCCAGCTGGTCCACGGGGCCAAAAAGGCGACAAGGGCGAGAAGGGCGATGCCGGCCAACAGGGCGCTAAAGGTGATACTGGAGCGACGGGCGCACAAGGCCAAAAGGGTGATGCTGGTAACGATGGGCGAGAGATTGAGTTACAGAAAACCGCGTTGTATATCCAGTGGCGCTACAGGGGTGATGCTACGTGGAACAACCTCATTGCATTATCTGATTTGAAGGGTCCGAAGGGCGATAAGGGTGATACCGGTCCACAAGGTCCCGCTGGCCCGCAAGGTGCAGCAGGGTCTCAAGGTGCAACCGGTGCACAAGGTTCTCAGGGGCCTGCTGGTCCACAAGGCCCGAAGGGCGACACTGGCCCTGCCGGCCCACAGGGCCCAGCTGGTCCTCAAGGCCAAAAAGGTGAGAAGGGTGAAAAAGGTAATGATGGTCCACAAGGTCCTGCAGGTCCTCAGGGAGCCAAAGGTGATACCGGTCCGGTAGGTCCAGTCGGTCCCGCTGGCCCGCAAGGACTCAAAGGCGCTAAAGGTGATACCGGAGCGACAGGTGCTCAAGGCCAAAAAGGCGACAAAGGTGACACTGGCCCAGTAGGTCCTCAGGGCCTGCCCGGCCCCCAGGGTATACCAGGTGTCAAGGGGGATAAAGGTCCTATCGGTCCACAGGGCGCTAAGGGTGAGAAAGGCGAGCCAGGAGCCAAGGGCGACACTGGCCCTGCCGGCCCGCAAGGAGCTAAGGGAGATGCCGGTGCACCTGGAGCTAAAGGCCCGAAGGGCGACGCTGGTCCTCAAGGACAAAAAGGTGATAAAGGTGAAAAGGGCGAAGCTGGTGCAAATGCAACAGTTAATGTGACGAATAGTACTCAGCCATGTTCGACCGGCCTTACTGTCACGGGCAGTGGTACGCCGAATATTGGACTGACATTTACCGGATCAAATATTCCGGCCGGTGGGTCAATTGGTCAGGTACTGATGAAAAAGTCGGCGGCAGATTGTGATGTTGCGTGGAGGAGCTTGCCGCAAGAAACGATGTTTGCCGGCTCGATCGGTGTCGGTAATGGTAATATCGTGGCGGTAAATGTTAACGCTGACACTTATACAGCTATTCCGATGACAACGATCACCACGAATACCGGCGGTGGTACCTGGGATCCGGTGAATCACACGTATACTATTCCAAGTGATGGTGTGTACTTCATTCGTTCCAGTATTCGTACCGTTGACAACTCGCCAGTGCGTAATATTTACCAAATTGTTAATGATGTGAACGGTGATCGTCCAGAGGGCGCATGGTCATCTAACCAAGCCGGTGTTCGTCGTTCGACACTGCCGTATTCACGGATGATGCGAGCCACAGCTGGTACCAAGCTAAAGTTGATCGTCGTATCAGACCTCCAGAGTGTGCAACTCAGCGACGCAAGCCTGACAATTACCAAGCTTTCAAACTAATCAAGTTAGCGAGATAAATTATCGTATATCTGCTACAATGAAACCATGTTAGATATTCGCTTTATTCGAGATAACGCCGAAGCAGTGCAGGCTGCGGCGAAACACAAGGGGTGCGACGTGTCTATTGCGACATTGTTGCAATTAGATGACGAGCGTCGAGAGGCGCAGCGGCAGGTTGATGAGTTGCGCCAGCAGCGTAATGAGATTGCTGCTAAAATGAAGGGCGGCAAGCCCGAGCCGGGTCTGATTGAGCAGGGCAAGGCCATTAAGGCCAAGCTGAGCGGGCTCGAGACTCGGCTGAGCGAGGTCGAAGAGTGCTACATGACACTACTCAAGCAAGTCCCTAATATGCCGCACGCCGACGTGCCAGTTGGTCTGAGTGAGGATGAAAACGTTGAAGTAAAGGTCGTCGGTGATATTCCAGCCTTTGATTTTATGCCGAAAAATCACTACGAAATTGCCGAGGCGAAGGGCTGGCTTGACAAAGAGCGTGCTGCCAAGGTTGCTGGCGCTCGCTTTGCCTATATCATGGGTGATTTGGTGTTGTTGCAACAGGCGATTATCCAGTTTGTGATCACATCTCTCACTAACCCAGCGGTGATCAAGGAGATCGCCGAAAAGGCTGGCCTTGGTGTCAATACAAAACCATTCATCCCAGTGCTGCCGCCATTGATGATCCGTACCGAGCCCTATGATCAGATGGATCGTCTCCAGCCGAGTGATGATCGATACAAAATTGAAGGCGAGGAACTGTGGCTACAGGGGAGCGCTGAGCATGTGCTCGGTAGTATGCATGCGGGTGAGATTTTTGATGCGAAACAGTTACCACTTCGATACCTGGGCTTTGCAACCAGCTTCCGCAAAGAAGCAGGGACGTACGGCAAGGATATGGAGGGGCTGATCCGGATGCACCAGTTTGATAAGCTCGAGATGGAGAGTTTCACCGAGGCGAAGGATAGTTATAACGAGCACCTGCTATTTATCGCGATTCAAGAGTGGCTTTTGGCTCAGCTCAAGCTACCGTACCATGTCCTGATGAAATGCACCGCTGATATTGGTAAACCAAATGCGCGCGGTGTTGATATGGAAGTATGGTTACCGGGTCAGGGCAAGTACCGCGAGACGCATACTGCTGACTATATGACTGACTATCAGGCGCGTCGTTTGATGACGCGGGTGCGCACGGACAACGGAGTTGAATTGATCCACACGAATGATGCGACGGCCTTTGCGCTGGGGCGCTGCATGGTGGCGATTATTGAGAATTATCAGACCGCAGAGGGTGATGTCATGGTGCCAGAAGCACTTCGCCCGTATATGAATGGCCGCGAGATGATATAATGGAGTCTAGGAGGGTATGTGGCACTGACGAACGATGACAAGCAATGGATCAAGGGCGCGATCGCTGATGGCGTGGTCGAAAGCAGACTACAGGCACTGACAAACGACATTAAAGAGATATATGATGTTATTTACGGCAAGCCGAACAAATCGTTTATGAGCGCCAGCTTTGCCAAAATGTCATCGAAAGAAAAGCTGCTCGTGATTAACGAAGAATTACTAAAAATGGCGAAGGATGCGGGTGTTGTCTTGCCGCGCTAACGTATACATAAAAGGAGGAACTATGATCAAAGATATTACCATTACTGGCGTCAAATACGAATTGACGGACACCACAAAGAAATACGTTGAGCGCAAAATCGGTGCACTGGGTAAGTACTTGCCGCGGCATGCCCGCAAGAGCGCGACTGCTGATGTAAAGATCAAGCAGATCGATAATCCTGGTGGCAACAAGTACGAGGTTGAAGTAATTATCAATGTACCAGACAAGAAAATCACCGCTAAAGATTCGACGATGAACGTGCTGGCGGCCGTCGATATCGTTGAAGCAAAGCTGAACGGGCAGCTGCGTAAATATAAGGATGATGTGCTGACACACGTTGGCAGCAGCCGCGGCGTGCTGGCACGGTTCAAGCGCGGTTTCCAGCGCGAGCAGTAGGGGATTTAATTAACCCCTTTAATTTTCCAGCCCTGCACGGTATAATTGTATACAGTTTTTGAAAATGCCTGAAAGTGAGGGAGTTTTGAGTTTATGGCAATGACACAACAAAAGGCGCTGAGTAAGATTTTTGGCGATCCGCAGAAGAAGATTTTGAAGCGGCTGCAGAAGCAAGTTGACGTAATTAACGGTCTGTCTGAAAAGTATGAAAAAATGTCGGACAAAGAGCTGCAGGCGCAGACAGAGGCGCTGAAAAAGCGTCTGACGAAAAAGAATGTAACACTGGATACGATTTTGCCGGATGCCTTTGCGGTGGTGCGCGAAGCCGCCAAGCGCGTCATCGGCGAGCGTCCGTATGATGTTCAGCTAATCGGCGGTATGGTTCTTCATGAGGGTAATGTGGCTGAGATGAAGACTGGTGAAGGCAAGACCCTGGTGGCGACGCTACCGACTTATCTGAACGCGCTGGAAGGCAAGGGTGTTCACGTGGTTACCGTCAACGATTATCTGGCGCAGCGCGACGCTGGCTGGATGGGCCAGGTGTACAACTTTTTGGGCTTGACCACTGGCGTGATCATTAACGAAGCGTCGTTTGTCTATGATAAAGAGTACGACAATGAGCATCACGACGATCCGCGCATGCGTAAGCTCCGCCCAGTTACTCGCAAGGAAGCTTACGCGGCGGACATCACCTATGGTACCAACAACGAGTTTGGTTTTGACTATCTACGCGACAACATGGTGAACGATGTTGACTTATTACGTCAGCGCGAGCTGAACTTTGCCATCGTTGACGAGGTGGACTCCATTCTGATCGACGAAGCGCGGACGCCACTGATCATCTCGGCGCCAGCAGCAGAGAACCCAGATAATTACTACACCTTCGCTAAAGTTGCCAGTAAATTGGTGCCAGAGGACTATGTTTTGGATGAAAAACGCCGCAGTGTGGCGCTGACTGATGAGGGAGTGGAAAAAGTCCAAAAACTGCTGGGAATAAAAAATTTGTACACGCCAGACCACGTGCGCAGTGTGTATCACATGGATCAGGCGCTGCGAGCACAAACATTGTTCAAGCGCGACAAAGATTATGTGGTGACCAATGATGGTGAAGTGATTATCGTCGATGAGCACACCGGTCGTTTGATGCAAGGGCGCCGTTATAACGAAGGCTTGCACCAGGCCATTGAGGCCAAGGAAGGCGTGCCCGTGCTAGAAGAAAGCATGACGCTAGCGACGGTGTCGTTCCAGAATTATTTCCGTTTGTACAATAAACTGAGCGGTATGACTGGTACGGCGTTTACTGAGGCCGAAGAGTTTCAACAAATTTATTCACTGGACGTTATCCAGATTCCACCGAACAAGCCAGTGATTCGCGACGATAAAGAAGACCTGATTTTCAAGACTGAAAAGGGCAAGTTGAAGGCAGTTGCCGAAGCCATCAAAGATTATCACAAGCAAGGCCGGCCGGTGCTGGTTGGTTCTGGTTCGATTGCCAAGAACGAGCAGATTGCTAAATATCTGGAAAAGGAAGGCATCAAGTTTGAGATTCTAAACGCCAAGAACAATGAGCGTGAGGCGGCCATCATCGAGAAGGCTGGTGAAAAGGGCGCGATTACACTGGCGACAAACATCGCTGGGCGTGGTACTGACATTAAGCTCGGCAAGGGTGTCAAGGAACTGGGCGGCCTGGTGGTGATTGGTTCGGAGCGGCACGAATCACGACGCATCGACAATCAGCTGCGCGGTCGTGGCGGTCGTCAGGGCGACCCGGGCGAGACCCAGTTCTACGTATCGACCGAAGATGATTTGATGCGAATTTTCCAGGGCGAGCGTATCGCGGCGTTGATGGATCGGCTGGGTGTCGACGAAGATACGCCGATTCAAAACCGCGCTGTGTCGAAGACGCTGGAAGCAGCACAGAAGCGCGTCGAAGGCTATAACTTTGATACGCGCAAAAATGTTGTTCAGTACGACAACGTCATTAATCGTCATCGCCGCGTGGTCTACACGATGCGGCGAAAAATCCTTGAAGGCGACAATATCCAGCCGGAAATTGAGCGGTTGTTGCGGGACAGAGTCAAAGAGTTAGTGACGCTACCAACCAAAAACAACCCGAAGTTTATCGAGGAATTTACGTCGGCCTTTCCAGTCGATGAAGCGGCAGTGCGCAAGGTTGGCCGCGAGAAGAAAGACCGTCTGCGCCTCCAAAAAGCCCTAAAACTAGCACGTCAGGCCTACCAGGAAAAAGATGAAGAAATCGGTACTGAAGAGTTGCGTGGTGTGGAGCGCGAGGTGTATATGGCGGTGCTTGACACCCTGTGGATGCAGCACCTGGAGAACATGCAACACCTACGCGAAGGGATCCACTGGCGTAGTGTCGGTCAGCGCGATCCATTGGTAGAATACCGGGCGGAGTCACAAAAATTGTTCACCAGCCTCCAAGAAAATCTGCGCAACGAAGTTCTGAACACAATTTTTCATATTCATAAATCCGACGCGGTAATCCGCCAATCGCAGGATGATGAGTATGATACCGAGCTAACGCGCCTAGCCGAAAGCGCAGTTGAGCGTGGTGTTAATGAAGTTGGTGCGGGCGAGGAAAATCGCGACGGTGACTTTTCGGTGAAAAAGGGCAAATCAAACGCCGAGTCGAACCGTGCCAAAAACCAAGCACGCAAGAAGAAAAAAGTGCAGCGCCAAAACCGCAAAAAGAACCGCAAATAAATCTAAAACCGGTGGGCAGAGAGCGACAGACAGATGAAACATACGGTCAAAGAAATAAAATTGAAAAACGGTGCGAAAGGCCTGTTCATTGATGTGCCAGACGCGACAGTGATGAGCTTTCAGGTGCAGTTTCGGGCGGGCAATCGCTACGTTCGCGGCAAGGATATCTACGAGACGGCGCACATCATGGAGCACATGGCGTTTGGGGCGAATGAGAAGTTTCGTTCGGAGCACGCCTATGAGCAGGAGTTTACTAAGAATGGCGCCTATCATAATGCGTTCACCTCTGATTACTCAATGGTGTACGAGGCGGCCTGTGCGGATTTTGAATGGGATCGGATTTTGGAATTACAGCGGCTGGCGATCACCACACCGCGCTTTAATGCCGAAGAATTAGAGGCCGAGAAGGGTAACGTTCGGAGCGAGCTGACCGGCTATCTCAATAACCACAACCGCGTGATGTGGCCGCGGGTGCAGCAAGCGCTGGGCGAGGATATTTTGACCTATAATCAGCGGCTGAAAACGATTGACGCGATTACCCTAAAAGACATCAAGGAGCATCATCGGCGGACGCACACCCTCAATAATATGCGGTTTGTGGTGGCGGGCAAGTTGACTGGGCGGATGGCGACGATTCGTGAATCGCTGGAGCAGTGGCAGCTAGAGCCGGGCGAGCGATTTGCTATTCCACACGATAACCTGTCGAGTGCCGCACCGATTTTTATCCGTCGCAAGGAGGCCTCGAATCTGACATTTGGCTGGTCGATGAATCTGCCGCGTGAGCTGAGCGATGAGGATTCTGACGCTATGGGCTGCTTGAATCATATCTTGACCGGGACGATGAGTTCGCGGATTTTCGGGGCGGCGCGCAAGAAAGGGCTGGCTTACGGTGTGTTCAGCGACACCTCGGTTGGGTTTTATGATTCGGCGTGGGACTTTGGCGGCCAGGTCAACCTCGAGACGGCAGAGGCGCTGTTCGATATCATCGTGCGTGAGCTGCGCCGGGTGCTGAACGGAATAATCACCTCGGAGGACATCGAGAATGCCAAGTCGTATGCACTGGGCCGCTATCAGATGGGGGCACAAACGGTGGCACAGGTCAGTAATTTTTATACCGGGCGTTATTTTGCTGACGATTTCGTCAAGGATTATGAGGGCGTGCCGACAGCAATTTTGGCGGTGACCGCTGATCAAATCGTTCGGGTGGCACGAGAGTTTTTTGCAGCAAATACCTGGGTGCTTGCTGGCGTGAGTAGCGGCGATAAAGAACTGCTTGGGCGACTGCAGGAGAAGCTTGAGGGGCTGTTTTAGTAGTGCTCAATGCTATAATGAAACCATGAAGATTATTATCGCTGGCTATGGTCTTGAGGGTATATCAAGTTTGAGATATTTCCAGCAGGCTTTTCCTGATGCTGAGTTTGTAATTGCTGATCAGAAAGCGGTTGAGAGTGCGCCGGACGGGGTGACGGTGCGGACTGGCGAGTCGGTGTTCGCCGAGCAGCTGCAGGATGCCGACATGGTGGTGCGAGCACCGGGTGTGCCGCCGCGGCTACTCAAAACGTCGGGTAAAATATGGTCGGCGACCAATGAGTTTTTCGACAAATGTCCAGCGCCAATTATCGGTGTGACAGGGACGAAAGGCAAGGGTACGACCTGTAGTCTGATCGCGGCGATCTTGCGAGCGGCGGGTCAGACGGTGCATTTGGTGGGGAATATTGGTGTGCCGGCACTGGACGCGCTACCGAAGATCACAAAGGACGATTTCGTTGTCTATGAACTATCGAGTTTTCAGCTGTGGGATCTCGAGAAATCGCCAACCATTGCCGTGGTATTGATGATCGAGCCGGACCATTTGGAGGTGCATGCGGATTTTGCCGAGTACCTTGATGCCAAGAAAAATATTCGTCGTCACCAGAGTGTTGTTGATACATGTTTATATCATCCAACGAATAAATATTCGGAGGAAGTAGCTGCTACGCCCTTTCACGGACTATTGGATGAGCAGGGTCATGCGACGTGTGAGTATTGTGGAGATGATGCGCTAGATTTCGCGCACCGCTATGCCGTTCCCGACGAGAATCAGGTGTATGTCCAAGACGGGTACTTTTGCGTGCAAGATCGGCGGATTTGTCGCACTGATCATATGCAGCTACCGGGTGCGCACAACCTCGAGAATGCCTGTGCGGCGATGAGCGCGGTGACGGAATTGCCGATCACAGTGACCGACGAGCAGTATGCGGCTGGGCTAGAGAGTTTTACGGGATTGCCGCATCGATTAAAATTCGTTGCTGAGAAAAACGGTGTGAAGTATTATGATGACAGTATCGCCACCACACCGGGCAGTGCCATCGCGGCGCTGCGGGCGTTTGAAGCGCCGAAAGTGCTGATCGTCGGTGGGTACGACAAGGGGGCGGATTATGATGAAATGGCCACGGAGATTGCCAAACAAGCGGTGCGGGCGGTGATTATTATCGGGGTAAATGCAGCAAAGATCGAGCAGTCGCTGCGTAGAGCATCGGTCACGGCGATGATAGTAGTGCTCGGCCAGACAACGATGGTGGATGTCGTCGCCCAAGCCAGTCAATTATCTCGCCCGGGCGATGTTGTCATCCTCAGTCCAGCGGCCGCCAGCTTTGGTATGTTCAAAAATTACGTCGACCGCGGTGAGCAATTTGTGGCGGCGGTGGAGAAGCTTTATCCCTGATATACCTCAGGCTTCAACACTCCGATATACGGTAGGTTTCGGTATTGTTGGCGGAAGTCTAGGCCGTAGCCGACGACGAATTCGTTAGGGACTGACAGGCCGACGTAATCGGCGGCAACGTTGGCGATACGCCGTTCGGGTTTGTCGAGCAGTGAGCAGACTTTGACTGAGGCCGCACCACGACCGGCGAATAACTCTAGTAATTTTTCCAACGTTCGGCCGGTATCGACGATGTCCTCGACCAGCAGAACATGCCGCCCGGCAACATCGCTGTCAATGTCTTTGAGAACGGTAACTGCGCCGGATGATTCAGTCGCGTCGCCGTAGCTGGAGACGTCGATGAAATCAATTTCCAGATAGCAATCCATGGCGCGTACCAGATCGATCATGAACGGTGCCACGCCACGCAGGACGCCGATGACGAGCGGATTCTTGTCACGATACTCTGCTGTCAGCTCCTGGCCCAGCCGCGCCACCGCGTCATTAATTTGTTCAGTAGTTACGAGGATGGTAGCGATATCTTGATTCATAGGGGTAGTATAGCATGTTTTGTATTTAGCTGAGTGAATACACACCGATATCTGCTAAAATATATCCATGCAGCCACTCAAAAAGCGCATCCAAACTCTGCGGTCAGAAGTAGAACAGGCCAAGGCGGCGCTGGATTTTGCGGCGCTGGAGCAGGAGCTGGCGGCGCTGGATGAGCGGCTTAATCAGCCGGAGATTTGGCATAATCCGGACGAGGCGCAGGCGCTGGCGAAAAAGGCGGCTAGCTTGCGCCAGACAGTTGAGCCGTGGCAGACGCTCTGGGTGCAGCTGGCGGATATCGCTGAGTTGATGGAGCTGGGCGACGATGATCTGCTGCCGGAGTTTGAGGCGCAGGTGGCGGCGCTAGAGCAGGAGTTTACCCAGCGCAAGACCGATCTACTGTTCAGTGGCCCATACGACAACCGTGAGGCGGTGGTGCGGATTTCGGCCGGCGTAGGCGGGCTGGATGCTCAGGACTTTGCGGCGATGCTGGAGCGGATGTATCTGCGTTGGGCGGAGCGGTCGGGGATGAAAGTCGACACGCTGGAGCGTTCGACCAATGATGATGCCGGGATAAAGACAGCGGTGCTGGAGATTTCTGGGCCGTTTGCGTATGGAAAATTGCGCTCAGAGAATGGCGTGCATCGGCTGGTGCGCCTCAGTCCGTTTAATGCTGACAATTTGCGCCAGACTAGCTTTGCGCTGGTGGAGGTGCTACCAAAGATTGATACACCGGATGAAATTGCGATTGACCCGAATGATCTGAGGATTGATGTGTATCGCTCGGGCGGTAAGGGCGGCCAAGGAGTGAACACCACTGACTCGGCGGTGCGGGTGACGCACGTGCCGACGGGCATTACCGTGGCGATCCAGAATGAGCGTTCGCAGATTCAGAACAAAGAAACGGCGCTGAAGATTTTGCGCTCCAAGTTGCTGGCGATGAAGCTGGAACAGCACGCCGAAACGCTGTCTGATCTCAGGGCTGGCGAGTCGGCCAACTGGGGCAGCCAGATCAGAAATTATGTATTGCATCCGTATACGCTGGTCAAGGATACACGCACCAAGCACGAAAATCGCAACGCTCAAGGGGTGCTGGATGGCGATATTGATGAGTTTATGACGGCTTATTTGCGTGAGTTGCGCGGCTAAATAAAGAGCCAGTATATGCCTATTCGCACCATCCTAAAAAATCTGCTATACTAGTAGAAATGATTTTGTTAGATAGGGTTACCAAAACGTATGGCAAGGATAACAAGCCGGCCTTGAACAGAGTTAGTGTTCATGTCAAGCCGGGCGAGTTTGTGATTCTGGTCGGGACATCGGGCGCGGGGAAATCGACGCTGCTCAAACTGCTGACCCGCGAGGAAAAGCCGACTGGCGGCAAGATTGTCGTCGGTGGGATTGATTATGACACGCTCAAGGACAAGCATATTCCGCTGCTCCGCCGCAAGATCGGCGTGGTGTTTCAGGATTTCAAACTTTTGCCGAACCGGACGGTGTTTGAAAATGTGGCCTTTGCGCTGGAGATTGCTGGCATGACCAACCGCGAGATCAAATCAACAGTGCCAAAGGTGATCGAGCTGGTGGGCCTGAAAGGCAAGGAAAAGAATTTCCCAAACCAACTGTCTGGCGGTGAGCGCCAACGGGTGGCGATTGCCCGGGCAGTGGTTCGGCAGCCAAAGATCTTGATCGCTGACGAGCCGACTGGTAACCTTGACCCAAAGCATAGCTGGGATATTGTGCGCTTGCTGGAAAAAATTAACAAATACGGCACCACGGTGCTGCTGACCACGCACAATGTCGATATTGTCAATAAGCTCAAACGCCGGGTGATCACCATTGATCACGGTAAAATCACCTCTGATCAAGCCAAGGGGAGTTACAAGCAATGACCGATATTTCACGTAAAGCCGCCGCCAAGGCGCGTGTCGATCCTAAAGTTCTCAAGCGCACGCGACAACGCCGCCGCCGGGTGCTGACGTTCTGGCGGATGTGCCGGTATGGTATCAATAATTTTAGCCGTAATACCTGGCTGACGATCGCAGCGACTGCGGTGATGGCGGTGACGCTGCTGATTATTGCCATTACTATGGCTGCTCGCCAGGTGCTGGTTGACTCGGTCGATACGATTTCGCGCAAGTCCGATATGTCGATTTTCCTCAAAGGCTCAACCGAGCAAAAGGTGATCGACGAGCTGACATCGCGCCTGAGCAAGCTGCACAATGTCGAAAAGGTGACGTATATCTCGGCAGAGCAGGCGCGTCAGGAGCAAATCGAGAAGTATAAGAATGATCCAGCAACTCTCGAGGCGATCAAGGAGTCAAGTAACGAAATGCCAGCATCGCTTCGGGCTTCGCTCAAGGATTTAAACGATCAGCGGGCACTGATTGAGTTTACGAAGCATGACGAGCTGTATAAGAAGCACAAAGATCCGACCAAAGAACCGTCGTTCATCGGTGATCGGCGTGATGCGATCAATGCCATCGGTGATTGGGTGCGGTTTGCCAGTATCGCCGGCTCGATCGCTACGGTGGTGTTCGTGGTGATTTCGTCACTGGTGGTGTTTAACACCATCAGGATGGCAATTTTTAACCGTAAAGACGAGATCCAGATGATGAAGCTGATCGGTGCCGATCGTGGGTTTATTCGCGGGCCATTTATCGTTGAGGCGATCATGTATGGATTTATCGCGGCGCTGGTGGCCTCAGGAATCGGGTATCTATTGCTGTTTTCGGCACACGACAAGCTGGCGGTGCGGCTGCCGATGGATAACTTGATGAATATTGGCACCACGTATGCCGGGCTAGTAGTGCTGGCGATGATTATGATCGGTGCGGTGATTGGCATTGTCTCGTCATTGATCGCGACGCGCAAATACTTAAAATTATAAAATTATTTTGTCGCTGACCCCTGAATATGTAATGAGCCAAGACGCTTGACGTCCATATGTCGCTTGTGCTAAAATAAAAAGCAATGAAGATACGGTCCACCACACCAGTTTCGACATCACGAGCCACACGGGCAGCTCTCGTGGCGGTTAGTGCTGTTGTTTTGGGCGCTGGCGTGTTCCAGCTCGGCCCACACGTATTCGCGCGTGACTATGACGCGGAAATTAACGCTCTCAACCAACAGGCGCAACAGGCGCAGAACGAGGCCAATCGTCTCGGGACGATGGCGGCGACACTGGAGGAGGAGCTGGGGCGCATTAATGCGCAGATTGATTCGATTCGGGCGGAAATTGCCAAGAGTCAGCAAAAGCACGACGCATTGGTTGCGGAGATTGCCAAGAATAAGCTAGCGATTGAAAAAAACCGTAAGGTCATGGGTAAAATCTTGTCGGATATTTACCTCGATGATCAGATTTCACCGCTCGAGATGCTGGCTAGCTCCAAATCGATCGGTGATTATGTTGATAAGCAGGAGCAACGTAGTAGCTTGCGATCATCGCTGAACGATAAGATCAAGGAAATTAAGGCGCTGCAGGCTAAACTGGAAGAGAATAAAAAGTCAGTTGAGAATGTGCTCAAAGACCAGAAGGCTCAGCAGACACAACTGGCGTCCAAGCAGGCGGAGCAGGCCAAGCTGGTTAATGACACCAAGAATGACCAAAATGCCTACGCGGCCCTGGCGACGCAGCGGAATAACCAAGCAGCGAAACTACGCGAAGAGCAGGCGGCGGCTAACCGGCGAGCGCTTGGCGGGGTGTCAATTCCGGGTGGTATCCCGGGCGGTGGTGGCTATCCAGGTGTCTGGGCGAATGCACCACTAGATGCTTACGTCGATCCATGGGGCTTATATACACGTGAGTGCGTGAGCTATGTGGCCTGGAAGATCCACAGTACCGGTCGGTTTGTGCCGCATTTTGGTGGGGCTGGTAACGCTAATCAGTGGCCATCAACAGCGGCGCGATACGGCATCCAGAGCGGTTCGACACCAAAGGCTGGCGCGGCGGCGGTCATGAATGTTGGCTATTATGGACACGTGATGTACGTCGAGTCGGTTAATGGTGACGGCACAATTACGGTCAGCGACTATAACTTGGCGTGGGACGGTCTGTACCGAAAGTATACGCGTTTAGCCTCGGGCTTAACCTACGTGTATTTTTAATAGTACGATGAGTCAATAAAACCCTCGCATCAGCGAGGGTTTTTGTGTACAATAGATACATGACAGAGCAACGGAGGGTAGGAATGCGGGCTCGCTTGTTTTTGGGCGGGCTGCTGATCGCGATTGTGAGTTTTGCGGCTGGGACGCGGTCGGATCTGATCGTGGCGCAGGTCGGGTCGCTATTTGGCCTCAGGACAGCAGCGGGGTCGCTGGATGTATCAACGGTGCAGCGCGTGTACCGTGAGTTAAAGGCTCATTATGACGGTAAGTTGGATGAGCAAGCACTTACGCGTGGGGCGGCGCGCGGTATGGTGGCAGCGACGGGCGATCCGCACACGGCGTACATGGATCCGGATGAAGCCAAGGAGTTTGAAAAGAGCTTGTCAGGCAATATTGGCGGTGGTATCGGGGCGGAAATTGCCAAGCGGTATAACGTGCCGACGATTATCCGACCGCTCAAAAATAGCCCAGCCGAAAAGGCGGGCATCAAAGCCGGTGATGTCATCGTCAAGGTTAATGACACGGTGGTGACTGATATGCCGGTTGATCAAGTGGTGCAGCGCATTCGTGGCGATGTTGGCACGACGGTCAAGTTGGTGCTGTCGCGCGGCGGCGAGCGTAAAGATGTGACAGTGACGCGCGAGAAAGTCGTTGCGCCGGCTGCCGAGTGGAAGATCGACGGTGAGATCGGTATTTTAACGGTGGGCCGTTTTAATGACGATACCGGCAAGCAAGCGCGCCAAGCCGCCGAGGAATTCCGTTCGGCAGGTGTCAAGAAAGTCGTCCTTGATCTCAGGGGAAATCCTGGCGGTACGGTGGCGGCCGCGCAGGCGCTAGCGGGGCTGTGGCTCAATCATGAGGTGGTGATGACCCAGCGGCGTGGTGAGCAGGTTATCTCGACGGAGAAATCGACCGGCCAGCCGCTTCTCGGTGATATCAAGACGGTTGTGCTAGTTAACGGTGGTAGTGCCAGTGCCAGCGAGATTGTGGCGGGGGCACTCAAAGATCATGGCAAGGCAACGCTGGTTGGCGAAAAAACCTATGGCAAGGGCAGTGTGCAGCGGCCGATTGATCTGGCGGATGGCTCAATTTTGAAGGTGACTGAGGCGCGTTGGTATACGCCGCATGGCAAGAATATTGACAAGTCAGGTATTGAGCCGGATGTCAAGGTCGAGATGACGACTGGGGCGGCGGATAATGGGCGCGACCCACAGTTAGAGAAAGCAAAGAGTGTCTAGCTTAAAAAGGGAGGGCAAGGGACATGCAACACAGGAAAAAAATACTATTGGTTGAAGACGATACAGCACTGGCGGCAGTCTATCGGTCGCGGCTGGAGCTGGAGGGCTTTGAGATTCGTGAGGTGCATAATGGCGAGGACGCATTGTCGGCAACAGTGGCGTTTCGGCCGGATTTGATCGTACTGGATGCGATGATGCCGAAAATCAGTGGCTTTGATGTGCTCGACATTCTGCGCAATACGCCGGAGACGACCAATGTGCGGGTAATCATGCTAACGGCGCTGAGTCAGCAGAAGGATCGAGAGCGGGCAGAGGCACTCGGAGTAGACGAATACCTTGTCAAATCGCAGGTAGTAATCGGCGATGTGGTGGCACGAGTAAAGCATCACTTGGGTGTGTCATAGCTAGCAGGCTCTCTACGTCTAGTTTGGTATAATGAAGGGCATGGAATGGTTACCAAACCTCACTGCAGAGACGCTGGCAGTGCTGAGCCGTCCGGTCTCGTCGACAGAGACAAAGGAGTATCGGCGGCGTATGGGACTTTCTCGTTGGTCGCTGGGGTTTTGATACGTCGCCATTGGCCACCACGTCAATGATTGTCTTTTTCCGCGCCTCAAGGCGGGCGATACGTCGGCATGTACGAATGGCTGACTTTGCGTCTCGTTGTGGATTAGAATATGATCCAGTTGGTAAAACTGACACAATCGGCATCGGTCTATTGTTCGATGTCGGCTATTCGCGGCGTTATCGCGGTGTGTTGTCGTATGGACGCGACGGGCAGCGACTGCTGGAAGTTGGTCGTTACGAATATACGGTCGGTAGCGGCAAACAGCGGCGGACGTACACCTGGTACTACGCTGGGATGCGCCTATCTCGCAGGGTGCCGCACTTGGTGCTGGACTCGAAATCCAATGATGGAATTGTGATGGGCAAGGCCCTGATCAGTAATTTGCCGGTGGTGATTTCGAGCAGTCAGCGCATCAGTCTGGAGGGCGATTTTGATACGTATTTCACACTATACGCGCCAAAGCAGTATGATGTTGATGTGCGCTACGTGCTGACGCCGGATGTTATGGCGGCGCTGGTTGACAAGTCATCTCGTTTCGACGTCGAGCTGGTAGATGATATGGCATTTTTCTATGCGTTGCAGAACGAGACACCTGATGATCAAGTGCTTGGTGACGTATTTACGGCGGTAGCAGTCGTGGGTCGTGAGCTATATGATCAGATTGATGGGTATGCTGATGATCGCGTCGAAGGTGCGCGTCGCAGTAATAAAATTGCAGAGTAGGGCAAGCGGCTGAAAAAACGGACGCGACCAGCGGCGCTGTAATAGTTAGTACTGGCTAGCCGACGCAAACCTGGGTTCGCCGCTCGGTTTTGCCGGTGAATTTGGTTTTCTTGACTCGCTTAAAGGTAACGACGCCGGACTTAGCGGCGTGGATGGTGTAGTTGCGGCTCATGTATGCACCCTCACCAGCGACTTTCGTAGCGCCTGTTTGGCGGACGAGTACTTCGCCGGCGTTAACTTTTTGGCCACCGAAACGCTTGACGCCGAGGCGTTGGCCAGGGTTGTTGTGGATGTTTTTACTTGAGCCACCAGCTTTGACTTTTGACATTGAAACTCCTTAAATTTTCTAAACCTAATCCGTACCAGTATAAGTGACGGCTGATAAAAAGTCAAGGGGCTTTACTTGATTAGGCGGGTGTTGTATAACTAGGTTCTATGAGTAAGCAGAATATGGCGGAAAGAAAAGCTGGGTTGGGCGAGTCGATAGATAGAAGAACAGTACTGCTGGGTCTCTTGGGTGCTGTTGGTGCAGTGGCATTCGGTGGTGCTGTGCGCGAATCTCGAGAAACGCCTCGTAACGGAGAGGCACTGCAGGCATTGCACGCGGTACAGACGGCGGCGGCAGAGGTTGCTGAGCGCGGCGTGAACGGTCAGACGACATCAGAAGAGACGATCGCAGCGATACTGCAGCACGAGAGTGGTGCAACGGCAAAGGTTGAGGTGGCGCTTTCCGAGCCGCTGGCGCACTATGCTGCGGGCGAGGGGCCGTATGCGTCAATTGGGGCAAATATGGTGGACGGACTGCTGGGTCAGATCGGGCGAGAGATATTTGCCAGTAAAGATCAACAGATGACGACGGAAATAACCGAGCAGGTGCGGCCGACATTGGCATTTTTGATCATGGCATTAAATCAGCGACGAATCGGCCTGAGTGCCGGAGATTTACTAGCGACATGTCAGCGGTATTACCGGGATGCAATTGTTCCTCCTGCGGCCAAGCAAATGGCAGAGGCGCGCCAAGCGCAGCTTGATCTTTTGGAGAAGGAGTTGGTGGGTTATTTGGGACAGCTCGCAAACTATAATCCGGCACTACAGCTTAGTCGTCCGGTGCTTGGGCAGCCAGCAAGATAAGTAGCTCGCGGGCGACGACCTGGTCAGGACGGCGGTAGATGAGTGGCATACGACGGTTTAGGTGGTGATAACCGAGCTGTCGGAGGTGCTTTATCAGCGGCACATGAGTGGCCTGGCCGAATGCGTCGTACCATGCCGGCACGGCGATACACAGCGGCGTGTTTGGCGCTAGCTGCAAGCGGATATTAGTGAGGAAGCCAGTGATAATATGGTTACAATTACCGACAACTGCTGCTAATTTTTGGGGCGCGGGCGGTGCAGAAAAGGGCTGCCCGAGGTAGGTTTCACAGACGACGGCAGCGAGATGTGTGCTGTTTGGCCAGTGGTGCGTGGTGGCGTCGGCTTGATGGATATCAATGACGTTGCCGGGTGCAGTGAAGGTCGATTGTAGCCACGACAGGTTCTCAGTGGTGTAATCAACCATTTTCTGGCTGAGGTCGGTGCCGACGACATCGTAGCCGGTGAGCAGCGCTTCTTGCAGGACGGTGCCGGTGCCGCAGAAGGGGTCAAGGATTGTTACGGCAGCTCGGCTTCCAGCCATCTCCTCCAAGTCGAATGCATCCGGCAACGCCGTCCGCGGAACCATCGACTTGTCAGAGAGGCTAGAAGCCGACCCCGTCACAGAATTGCTGCACGATCTTTGATGAGCTAGCGACCTAGCACCCAGCGCCAAATTCAGCATAATCTGCGCTAATTTGGGCGGCAGCATGCCAACGAAGGCGTCGCGCTTGGGGCGATGGCGGTCGCGGCGGGTATAGGCGGTGATGTTTTGGACACCGCGGCTCTCGGCGATGATCAGGCGGCGGTCGGTCGTTTTAACAAGCAGCAGCTCGACTTTATGCGGCGAACCACCGAGCTTGTTATTGTGCGCGGTGGCGGTAGAGAGGGCTGGCTGATCGTTCGGGATGAGACGGAGGCTGGTGCCAGATTTTTTGAGGGATGATTTGAGGATGAGGCCGGTTTTTTGGATATCGCGGACGGCAACGGCTAGGTTATAAGCGCTGAGGCCGAGGGTGATTTTATGCGGCGAGTGCGCCCACTTGGCTTGATAATGCTGGGTGATGAAGCGCGAAGCGGCGAGGAGCGAGGCTTTATCAGCGCGGCTGGCTGGTAGCTCGGTGATCACTTTGGCGCATTTAACGGTGCCGCCTAAGGTGGTAATGTCAAATTGAGATGTTTGAACTTCGGCACATTGCTGGCTGATGCGATTGACACAGTCTGCGCCAAACACCGCCGCAAGTTCGGCGAGCGAGATCTCTGACTGGCGGCCAAGCAGGGTGATGTACATGGTTTGATTATAGCAAAAACTGCGTGATATAATGGGCGATATGGTGTCGAAAGGGATACGGAAGTTTTTGGAGGCATGTAAATCACCGCGGACGATCATGAGCATCGTGACGCTGGCGGTGCTGGTGCTGATCATTTTTCTGTCGCGCGCCGAGCTAGCGCGGGCATGGGAATTACTTGGCCGAGCAAATATCTGGCTGTTGATGCTACTGGTACCGTTTCAAATTATCGTCTATTTCGCGGGCGGCGAGATGATTTTTGCCTATCTTCGCGATAAAAAACTGATCGGGCATATCTCGCGGTTCGAGCAGACGCGAATTGCGCTGGAACTAAATCTGGTTAATCACATTTTCCCGTCAGGCGGCGTCAGCGGTATTTCCTACACGACGTGGCGGATGCACAAACTCGGTGTTAGCTCGGCGCGCTCAACGTTTGCTCAAGTGATCCGCTACGTGACGGGCTTTTTGTCGCTGATGGTACTGTTGATTTTGGCGGTCTTGGTTTTGTCGATTGACGGGCAGGTAAATCGCTACATCGTGACGTCAAGTTTCCTCCTGGTGCTGGTGGTGCTGGCGCTGACCTTTGGGCTGATTTTTATGTTCTCGTCACGAAGGCGTATGCATAATACGGCGGTGCGGGTGTCGCGGGTTGTTAACGCGGTGGTGCGCTGGGCGACGCTGGGCAAGATCAAGCGGCTGCTGGTTTCGACGAAAATCGAGGCGTTTTTCGCTGAGATGCATGATGATTTCGTGGAGCTGTCAGAACATCGGTATTTGCTCATCAAACCACTAGTCTGGGGGGCAATTTATGCCATCTTTGATGTGTTGATGTTCATCGTGGCCTTTTGGGCGCTGGGCGTGTCGGTCAATCCGGCGGTGCTGATCATCGGCTACGGCGTGGCGGGGCTAGCTAGCCTCGTAGCCTTTACGCCGGGCGGGGCGGGCGTGTACGAAGCGATTATGATTGTGTTTCTCAGCATGACCGGTGTGGCGCCGGACGTTGCCATTGCTGGAATTGTGCTGACGCGGGTGATCTTGCTCGCGGGGACAATTATTTTTGGGTATATATTTTATCAGCACGCGCTGATCAAATACGGGCGGCCAGATGACGACGATGGCGCCGCGGTTTAGCGTTAGCGATTTTGTGGCGGTCATCAATCAAGTCCTGGACACCGCCGTCCCGGTTGTCGAGGTTGAAGGCGAGGTCGCCGAGTTCGCGGTGCGTCAGCAAAAGTTTGTCTTTTTTACCCTCAAGGACGCCGAGAGCGCAGTTAATTGTTTCATGATGGCGTGGCAGCTCAGGACGCCGATCGAGGAAGGGATGCGCGTGGTGGTGCGGGCCTCAGCCAAGCTAACTGCCAAGGGTAAGTTTAGCCTGACGGTACAAGAGATCAAGCCGCTGGGCGCGGGTCACCTCAAGCGCAGCGCCGAGCTACTCAAGGCGAAATTAGCGGCCGAAGGGCTGTTTGACGCGGAACGCAAGCGCCCTTTGCCGCCATATCCTGCTCGCGTGGCGGTGATTTCTAGTACGCAGGCGGCGGGCTATGCGGATTTTATGAAAATTGCTGGTGAGCGCTGGGGCGGGGTGCAGTTTATCGTCGCTAATATCAAGGTTCAAGGCGACGGCGCAGCTGATCAGGCGGTGCGGGCGATTGCCCACTGCAACCAGCTGGCGGAGCCGCCGGAGGTGATTGTGCTGATTCGTGGCGGCGGTAGCGCGGAGGACCTGGCGAGTTTTAATGATGAATGCTTGGTGCGAGCGGTGGCTGGTAGCCGCGTGCCAGTGCTGACTGGTATTGGGCACGAGGTTGACGAAAGTTTGTGCGATCTGGCAGCTGATCGACGGGCGGCCACGCCGAGTAATGCCGCGCAGCTATTATTTCCGGATAGACATGACCTGAGGCGACAGTTAGCGATGCGGCTGGGCGGCGTGGCAGAGGTAATTCAGCAGCAGATTGCGGAGCGTCGCCTTCGCGTAACAATGTCGCAACAAGCGGCACTCGAACAGTGGTCGCGCCGCGTTGAGATTGCTAAAAATGTGATATTGTCGCAACAACGGATGATCGCTGAGTACGACCCAGAGATGGTGCTGCGGCGCGGTTACGCGATGATCAGTGGCCACCGTCAGATTGGTAGTATTGTGAATATTACAACAAAAGATATGATTATGAAAGCGAGGATTGAAAGCAGTGAAAAACGATAAAACAAATGAAAAGACGATTGAGCAGATGATGGCGGAACTGAACGAGCGCATCGCGTGGTTTCAGGGTGATGACTTTAATCTGGACGAAGCCAAGCAGCGGTTTATTGAGGCGCGGCAGCTGGCGAAAGACATTACGGCAGCGCTGGACGGCATGCAGCACGAAATTACAGTGCTCAGCGAGGACTTTGGCGCGTGATATGGCTCGCGTGGCTTGGTGGCGCGATTCTGATGATTTTCGCGCTGCCAGCACTGATTGGTGCGCCGTATGTGCCGTCACGGTCGCGCGAAGTGCAGCGGCTGTTTGCTGAGGCGCTGCCGTTCGGTAAAGGCGACGTGGTGCTTGATATCGGATCGGGCGACGGTGTGGTGCTGATGGCGGCAGCTCAGCAGGGTGCGCGGGCGATTGGCTATGAGATTAATCCATTCCTGGTGCTAATATCGCGCTGGCGGCTGCGAAAATTACCGGGCGCCCAAGTGCACTGGGCGAATATCTGGCGGCGGCCGGTGCTCGACAAGGTGACGGTGATGTATGCCTTTGGCGATGGTCGCGATATCGCAAAGATGTTTCAGCTAGCGGGGCGCCAAGCGGCCGCCCAGAGCCAGCCGCTGACCTTCGTGAGCTACGGATTTTCTGTCCCCGGCACGCAGCCGACAAAAGAATACCACGGCTATTTTCTCTATCAGCTGCCGGGAGGCTTTACATCGCCCGAAGCATAAGCTATACTGATGCATATGAGTAGAAAAACAGAGATGGAACAGGGATATGTCAATAGCTGGATGATTGTGGCGATTAGCGCGATCGTGCTGTTCGTGGCGGCTGGTAGCGCGGCAATTTGGGCGTACCTGGCATATTCACAGGAAAAAACTGCGGTCGAGAGTCGGATGGCGGTAGCTTCGGCCAAGGCGCGCGAAGAGCAATCAAAGGCTGACCGCGAGAAATTTAATGAAGAAGCCAAAAACCCGCGCATTGAATTCGTCGGCCCCGAGCAATACGGCCGCGTCTCATTTATGTATCCAAAGACCTGGAGTGTTTACGTGGCGGCTGACGGTGGCGATCGCGGCGATTACAAGGCATATCTCCATCCAGTCATCGTGCCACCAACGAGTACAAACAGCAATAACCCAAACAAGTTTGCGCTGCGCCTCGAAATTCTTAACAGTGACTTCAACAAGACGCTAGATCAGTACGCCAGCCTGCTGAAAAAGGGTGATTTGACCTCAAGTAGCGTCGAATATAACGGTAATACCGCGACGCGCATTGACGGTGCATTTAGTAAGGATCTGCGCGGCTCGGTGGTGCTGATGAAGGTGCGCGACAAGACACTGCGTTTTTCAACCGATGCTGATACGTTCAGGCCAGATTTTGAGGCTATTCTCAAGACAGTGAAATTTGTCCAGTAATTTTCTTGGCTGCGGCTGGTGCGTGAAATGATACGGAGCGGCAGCAGTTCTTTTTGGCGCCTCGGTTTGCTATACTAGAGGTATATGGCGCAGCCACAGTGGAGTGATAAGGAGTTTGCCGCGATGCCGAGCATAGCGGTGGCAGCGCATGAGCTGAAGGCGCCGCTGGCGTTGATTCGGCAGATGAGTTTATTGATCGAGGATGGCCAGCTCAGTCCAGCCGAGGCACAGCAGATGCAGCGGCGGCTGACGCTGACGGCGGAGCGATCGCTGGCTTTGGTACAGGATTTGGCGCATACCGTGAATGTGCAGCCGACGCTGTTTCCACTGGAGCCGGTTAATCCACTGGCGCTGCTAGCCCAATTGGCGCATCAGTCGCGCGACATGCTGCGGCTGTATGACCGACGGGTGACGTGGCCGCGTACGGGCAAGAAGCGACTGGTGGTGGCTAATCCATTGCTGCTCGGGCGGATTATGATGAATTTTCTCGATAATGCGATGCGCTACAGTGAGGCTGGGGCAGCAATTCGCGTGACTGTTCGCCAGGCAGGGACGATGGTGCGGCTGGGTGTACGGGATTTTGGGCCGATGATGAGCCCGGCTGAGTATCAGCGGTTGGTGGATGAAATGACCGTGCGTAAGTCAGTCAGAACCCGACCAGATAGCAGCGGCCTCGGCGTATATATCGCTGCGACGTTCGCGCGGGCGATGGGCGGACAGATTGGGCTGATACGCCACCGAGACGGGCTGACGTTTTATGTTGATGTGCCGCTCAGCGAGCAGATGAGCTTATTATGAAAAAACTCCTGATCATCGAGGATGATTCGCAGTGGGCGGCAGTGCTGGAGCGGTATGCGCTGGAGGCGGGGTATACGGCTCGAACAGTGGTAGCGGCCGGGCAGGCGATAGCGATGATTGATGAGTGGCGGCCGGATGGCTTGATTCTCGATATGCTGCTGGCGGGTGAGACAGGGATGGCACTGCTGAATGAGCTGCAAAGCCATGAGGATCTGGCACGGTTGCCGGTGGTGGTGTGTAGTAATGTCGCGCTTGAGCTGGATCAGCTGCGGTCGTTTGGCGTGCGGGCGGTGCTCGATAAGGCGCGAATGACGCCCGATGACGTGCGAGCGGCGCTCAGCGCACTAGGCGGCGAGGAGGCTGAATGAAAGACGGTGAGCGACTTAAGGCGATTGTGCTCCGGCGGACGGATTATGCAGAAGCCGATCGGGTGTTGCAGTTACTAACGCCCCAGGGGCGACGGGCGGTGATCGCCAAGGGGGTGCGTCGCGAGCGGAGCAAGCTGGCTGGTGGCATTGAGCTACTAGCACTGTGCGATGTGGTGATTCGTTCGGGTCGCGGCGAGCTGGGGCTGCTGATCAGTGCCAGGCTCAGCGCGTTTTATCGGCACATCCTTGAGGATTATGAGCGGATGCAGTTTGCCTACCAGGCGCTCAAGCTGGTGGCGCAGGCGACCGAGACCGTTGATGGGCCGGAGTGGTTCGCGGTGCTGAGTCAGGTGTTGGCGTGGCTTGATCGGCCGGCGGTTGATCGGCTGCTGGTCGAGACGTGGTTTTATATGCAGTACGCTGAGTTGCTGGGTGACGAGCTGAATCTACGCACCGACGTGGCCGGGCGGACACTGACGAGCGATAAATCATACATGTACGATCCAAGCGAAAAAGCCCTAAGGCCGAGCGAGCAGGGCGACTTAACAGCCGATCATATCAAGCTGCTGCGCCTCATCCAAGCCAAGCCGCTGGAAAATCTCACCCACATTGGTGGCCTCGGCCCGGTCATCGCCAGTTGCTGGCTGGTGGCTAGGCAGCATGCCGCGGTGTAGTGCGTTCGACGGCAACCGCACCTAGGTAATCTGCCAATTTAGTGGGCAACATATCACTGGTTAGTACTTCTTGTTCCTTGCTGTACAGTGAACAAAAATACTTCGCTTTTTCGTACAGGTTTTTCGCTACGCCGGGTTTCATGATGCTATATCGCGTATCGTTCTCGAGACTAGTGGCAAGTTCTGATAGCTCTATGATGGCGTCCGCTCGCCGGTTGGTGCTTTCCTCCTCGCTATAATGGCCAAGCTCGGCCAGGTCATGCGTGATCTGGGCGGCTCGCAGTCTGAGAAAGCCGGTGAAAAGGGCTGTCTTAGAGTCAACTAACATCTCGGCAATACGCTCGCCAACGACTGACAGCAGCGCCACTTTCTGTTCCTTGTCGATTTGTTGATGAGCATAATCGAAAACCGCCTGAATATCTGAGAGGCGTGATGATTTCTGGAGCCATAGTCTAGCCAAGGAGCTAGCTTCCTTTTCATTGACTATCTCTCGTAATGCTGGTGCAATACATATTTCAGGTACGGTAGGGCTGGGCTGTTGGCTCTTTGTTGCACGCCATACGCTCTCGAATAACCGAGAGGAAGGTAAACTAGGAATATTACCGGGAGCGATGCTATCAAAGGATGTGCGATACTGCTCGAAAGCGACAGCAGCGCGCTCTCGTAGTGTTTCTGGCGTGGCGTCTCCAATGATACTTTTATCGGTATTAATCTCAAGGAGTTTTTCAAGATAACTAGCGCCAATTAGTAGCTTTTGGATGTCCATTAGCCAGTAAATACGATTATCTAGATCTGGTGGGTAGTCAGTGAGAGTATTAAAACTCTGCCAAAACTCAGTCAGCTTTCGTTCGGGGGTGAGTTCTGGGTTACTGACGAGCATCTCCAGTTGCTGAATGAGATCACCCGTGGACACTTTAGGAAAGGTCAAGTCAGGGTTATTGGTTGGACTCTCACCAATAGTATTATGTCGTTGTGCGTATTTTTCACCCATATCACGTGCTTCCCTCGGCTCTTATTTTTTAAGCGTACCACGATAATTAAAGATATGTCAAATGTGCTATACTGGAGCAATAATGATGACAATCGTCGCGTTGCCAACGCGGAGAAAGGGAAGACTGTGAGTACTACAAAAATGGAAGATATTATCAGCCTGTGTAAGCGTCGCGGCTTTATTTATCAGGGGTCGGATGTGTATGGCGGTCTGAGCGGTACGTGGGATTACGGTCCGCTGGGTGTGCAGCTGAAGCGTAATATTATGAATTTATGGTGGCGCAGGTTTGTCGACGAGCGCGACGACATGTACGGTGTGGATGCGGCGATTTTGATGAATCAGAAGGTCTGGCAGGCGAGTGGGCATGTGGATACGTTTTCTGATCCATTAGTGGAGTGTAACCACTGCAAGGCGCGTTTTCGTGAAGATCATCTACTCAAAGATCAGAAGGAGAAACTGGATGGGTACGAGGCCCTCACCGACAAGATCCAATGGTATCGCGAGCATGCCACGGCACCGAATTTTTATGACGAGATCAAAGAAAAAGAGCCCGAGTTGTTCAAGAAAATACTGGACATGGAGCTTGGCCCAAGTGAGATTGACCTCGAGGAGGCCAGCGATTTTGGGCTGAAAGAGTGGTCACATGTGCTAAGAGTGATTAAATGTCCTAACTGTGGTACGCGAGGTGATTTTAGTGAGCCGCGACAGTTTAACATGATGTTCAAGACATTTGTCGGCGCTAGCGGGCAAAACGAGCTGGCAATTGATGAGTTGAAGGGGGGCGCCGATGGTAAGCGTAGCCCTGGTGGCATGAAAGCGATTACCTACGATCCACAGTCGATTTCTTATCTCCGTCCAGAAACCGCCCAAGGTATCTTTACCAATTTCAAAAACGTCGTCGATAGTTTCTACCCGAACTTACCGTTTGGTATCGCTCAGCAGGGCAAGGCGTTTCGTAATGAGATTGCGCCGCGCGACTTCGTCTTCCGCTCTCGCGAGTTTGAGCAGATGGAGATTGAATATTTCGTCGACCCCGAGCATTGGCAGGAGGCGTTTGATGAGTTGCTGGCGGCGACGCATGCGTTTTTGGCGGAACTGGGTTTGAGAGAGGAGCATATCCACGAGCTGGACGTGCCGGCAGAGGATCGGGCGCACTATAGCAAAAAGACGATCGACATCGAATACGATTATCCGATTGGTCGCGAGGAGTTGATGGGAATCGCCTATCGGACTGATTTTGATCTGATGAACATCCAGCGCGCCAGTGGCAAGAGCATGGAATACACTGTCAAGGGAACGAACACAAAATTTGTTCCGCACGTCATCGAGCCGTCGTTTGGCGTCGAGCGGGCGCTGATGGCGGTACTGTCGGGCGCGTACCGCGAGGACGAGCAAAACGGTGAAAAGCGGGTGTATTTGGCACTGCCAGAACACTTGGCACCAGTCAAATTTGCCGTCTCGCCACTACTCAAAAACAAGCCAGAATTGGTAGAGAAAGCCCGTGAAGTCTACGCCCAGCTCGCCAAAGCCAACCCAGGCCGAGTGATGTGGGACGACAACGGTAACATCGGTAAACGCTACCGCCGCCAAGACGAAATCGGCACGCCGCACTGCGTGGTTATCGACTTCCAGACGCTGGAGGACGACACCGTCACCGTGCGCGAGCGGGACACGACGGAGCAGCGGCGGGTAAGACCGCAAGAGCTACAAGCATAATAGAAAGTGGTGAGGAAAATGCAGAAAGCATCATTAACAGATGGAAATAAAATAGTCCTTAATAAGCACGATATTATCGGGGTGGATGATGCCTTGGATGATAAGAAATATTTACTAAACTGTTTTGTTGATTTGGGTGATCTGGACCAGATTAAAGATTTTGAGAGTAAAAAATGTTTACTTCTTGGCAGAACTGGCGCGGGAAAAACTGCGCTTGTTACGAAGCTACAGGACGATAAGAAGAATAAAGTTATTGTCATAGATCCTGAAGCTGTAGCTATGGCGCATATATCAAATTCGTCCATAGTGAGCTCGCTAGTGGCTTCGGGTATTGATCTGAATACATTCTTCAAAATGTTATGGAGACATGAGATATGTGTTGAGATTTTTGCGAGACATTTAAAGATAACTTCAGAAACGGAATATGAGAACATAGTTGAAAAAATAAAATATTATTTCAAGACGAGAAATACGAAACATTTTCAGGCGTTAGAATATCTTGAGCAGTGGAGGGATACATTTTGGAAGACGAATGATAGCTATATATCAAAAGTAATAGAGGAACAGAAAGATAAGATAGAAGCGAGTGTAGGTGCTGATATCCCGACTATGGCCACGAAACTTAAGGCGGGCACTCAGTTGACACAGCAGCAGGTTATCGATTTTAAGCAACGTAGTCAAGAAATTGTCAATTCTGTACAGATAAGAGAAGTTACAGCGTTGCTTGAAATGCTTGATGAATTTATTAATTACAACCAGGGAAAATACTACGTTGTTATTGACAGGCTTGATGAAAAATGGGTAGGAAATGACATTAGATATCAATTGATAAAGTCCTTAATTGAAACACTCAGAGATTTAAACAGACTTGATAATATCAAGCCCATAGCGACATTACGTTATGATTTATTGGGTAGGGTCTTTGATGTGTCGAGAGATTCTGGCTTTCAGGAGGAGAAATACCAACCGCTATATCTCGATATTAGATGGACTCAATCTCAGCTTATAGACTTGCTCAATGCAAGGATTAATTTTCAGTTTAAACTTAGATATCAAAAAAAGACAAAACTTACATACACTGATATTTTCCCCGATAGAGTTAATAATATACCGATCATAAGCTTTCTGCTTGAGAGAACTATGATGAGGCCAAGGGATGTTATTGAGCTTGTAAACTTTTGCATAAGAAGAGCTACTGAAAAAGAGGCAGAAGGTTTTATCACCGAGAGAGTCGTTATTGATGCTGAAAGAGAATATTCAAAGAATAGACTTCGATCTTTATATTATGAGTGGTTTGTTGATTACCCTGGACTAGAGAAACTCGTTACTCTTTTACGGCAAAAACCATCATCGTTTCCGCTGCGCGACATGGCAGATGTCGAAATAGAAAACTTATGTTTAGATTATGTCGCTAATCCCCCTAAGCCTGATGTAGACTCAAATGATCCAATTTTTTGTCTTGTAGAAGGGGTTGTGAAGGGCGAGTCTATATATGAATTTAAGAAAGTAATAACGAAAATATTTTATAGGGTTGGACTTTTAGGTATAAGAGACTGCCCCGAGAGTGATATTAGGTGGAGTGATTCAGTATACTCTAGTGTAGATATAAGTGATATAGAACAAGATAGTATGCTTTGTGTGCACAAGTGCTATTGGAGTGCACTAAGAATACAAGATATTTAGCAATTATCCCTATGCTAAAAATTACCAAAGGACATATCATCACGCAGAATTTAGATGGCACGGCTCATCTGGATTGTTTGTATCGCATATCTCTCAAAGCGCTAATTTACAACGACGCTGGGCAGATTTTGGTCGTCAAAGAAATTGATCGGACGTATTGGGATTTGCCGGGTGGCGGTATGGATTTTGGCGAGACGATTGAGTCGTCTTTGAAACGCGAGCTGCTTGAAGAAGTCGGCTACAAGGGCGATTTGCGCTATCAGCTTTTTGACGCGTCGGAAGAGATGTATATTGAGCGGATTGATGCTAATCAAATCTGTTTTTATTGCCGCGTCTGGCCAGAGAATTTTGATTTTATGCCGGGCGGAGAGGGTGATGAAATAATGTTTATTAATCCTGAGGAATTATTGCTTCAGAAGAGCGAGGTTGACGCGCCAGCTCGAGCGTATGGAGCGCATGAGAAATGGCAGGAGCTATACAACAGGGGCATTTACAAATAGTACGCAGCGCTTAGATTGACATTAGCCAAATATTATAGTAAAATAAACCGCATGATAAAGGAATTATTAAGTAACTCCTGTGATTACGATACGGGTAGTCCAGAGTTTATAAGCAAGACCGAGATCAAGCGGATAATTATGGAGGCAGTCCGTGGGCGTCTTGAGTCCGATGGCGTGACCGTTGCACCCGTGATAATCCGTAGACGGTTAATGTATGATGCTACCACTGGGGAGGAGTGGCTTATAGGTCCGGAGTTAGAACCTGTAGAATGCGAAGGCCCTCTTATAGTTGAAGGTCGTCATAAGATGAAAGACTTGCCGAATGGCAACACTGTTATGGAGCATCCAGAACGTACGCATTTGGATCGTGCGATTTATAATGCTATGACGGGTCGCTGCGAGAGAGCCTTTAGTCCCGATGATATTAACGTGCTTAGTGCTGGATCCAAGAGTCTAATTGGTGCCCTGAATCAAGCTGGCTATGAGAAGGGGGGATTTGAATTAGGACAAGAGATGCCCTCTTTCCAATTTGGAGACGATAGGAGCGAGGATGGTGAATTGCCTCCAACCAGATTATATTTACATCGCACGGATCTATTATCATTGCAGATGGTAGCAGACCTTGTAAATTCAGGTGCTCGTCCGGACTATGGAAAACTTTGGGTTCCATATAATCAAGAGGGTCCACAGCGGTATCGCCAGGATACGCTTATTTTGGGATTCTCAGAGTATCGTGATTTGAAAGAAACAATTGAACTACTGCGCGAGAGGTTTTTGTGGGACGATGGGGCCTGTATAGGTGCCGGTGAGACACTTTATGGTCTGAAGATTGCGGGTATCCCAGGCGCCTATATAGGGCAGACCAAGTATGGAGGAGACTCATTTAACGGCGAAATGACACAATATTTTGAAGAGGCTATCCAGCGCTCATGTGAGGATATCAAGCAGCCACAAACTGGTGAGGTGCTGACGGATGAGTGGCTGGATGCTATGGCGCGGAAAACGACAGATATACTAGGGTCAATTATGTCAAAGAATGGACGCACCACCCACCACGCTTTGATTGATTCAGATATGACTGCAGATTTGATAAAGCTTGCTAGCAGCGTACAATAGGGGAAGTGAATTGCAATAAAATTATAATTTTGTTATAATGTTTGCATGACAATCACTACAATTCAGAAGGTTATCAAGATTGGTTCCAGCCGCGGCGTGACGTTGCCGGCTAGGCAACTACGGGCACTGGGTGTTCATGATGGTGACGAGATTGAGGTTACGATACGCAAGCGGACAGTGGCAGCCGATGGTGATAAAGTATTAAAGGTCGCAAATTCGCTCCTTGAGCGATACAAAGAGGATTTTTCTAGTTTGGCAAAGCGCTAATGGTTAGTTTGACTCTCGAGCAGATTTTGCAACTTCACGCACTGGTGCTTATTAGGGATGGCGGCTTAGATGGTGTGCGTGATATTGGTCGGCTAGAATCCGTGGTGTCGGCGCAGCATCAGGTGGTATTTGGCGAGGAGTTATACGCAACAGTATTTACCAAGGCAGCGGCGTTGATGCGCGGGATTATTGGTGACCATCCATTTGTTGATGGCAATAAGCGGACAGCCATGTTGGCTGGACTAACGCTACTCGAGGTGAATGGCTATAGTTTTATAGCCCGGCGTGGTGAACTAGAAGAGTTTGCTGTCCGTGTCGCGACCGACCATCTCGATATTGACGCGATTGCTGATTGGCTGAAGCGTCATTCGCAGGACGTATCGATGATTTGATAATTAAGGAATTTTAGTGGCAAATAGGGTTCCTGAGAGATTTCTCGCTGCCTGATAGGGGTGATATACTAGAGTTTATGACCGTTATTTATATTGCTCGCCATGGCCAAGATGAAGACAATGTGCGTGGGATTTTGAATGGTCATCGCAACCTGCCGCTGACTGATTTGGGGCGTCAGCAGGCGCAGCAATTGGCGCGGCGCATCAGGGATAGGGAGCTGGTTTTTGACGTGGTGTACGCGTCGCCACTTGATCGGGCTCTCGAGACGGCAGCAATTGTGGCGACGGAGCTGGGTCTTGCCGAGCCGATAGTTCACGATGATTTAATCGAGCGTAATTTTGGCATTATGACCGGTAGGCCGGCCGCTGATGTTGAGGAAATGTGTGCGCCGGACATCATCAAAACAGAAAACGTGACCTATTTTTTACGTCCTGATGGCGCTGAGACGTTTCCTGATTTATTAGCTCGTGGCCAGCGGGTGCTTGATTCTATGGCGTGTCGACACCCTGATCAAACGGTGCTACTGGTATGTCATGGTGATATCGGCAAAATGATATATGCTGCGGTAACTAATACGCCATGGCGTCGGGTGTTGACTGATTTTTACCTTGGCAATACGGATATTATCGGGCCGGTGCGTGATTAATGGCTTCGGGTATGGTATTATGTGTATACAATTGGTTGTTAATTTCAAAAAGGAGGGGTAAAATAACAAAGCATAAAACGATTCTCGTAGCCGGAGCCACAGGCTATCTCGGACGTTTCGTCGTCGCCGAGCTGCACCGCCGTGGCCACAAGGTGCGCGCGATCACCCGCAGTCGCGAGCGGGCCGTCTCTCCAGGCCCCTGGGATTCTCCCTCACTGGATGGCCTCGTCGACGACTGGGCCGTCGGGGAGGTCACGAATCCCGCATTCATCGCCGACGTCGCGGAAGGAGTCGACGACGTCATATCCACCTTGGGGGTCACCAAGCAGAAGGCCAATCCTTGGGACATCGACCACCAGGCCAATCTCGCCGTCCTCCGCTCCGCGGAGAAGCACGGCGTCAAGCACTTCTGCTTCGTCAACGTCATCGGAGGCGACCAGTGCCCGGCACAGCTGACCCGGGCAAAGACCGCTTTCGCCCAAGAACTGACAGCCTCCCGGATATCGAGTCAGATCATCAATCCCCCCGGATACTTCTCCGACATGACCCAGATTCTTCAGATGGCCAAAAAGGGTCGCGTCTTCCTCTTCCGCCCGGACACCAGGATCAATCCCATTCACGGCGCCGACCTCGCGACGTTCTGCATCGACCGCTTGACCGACGGCGAGGAGGGCACATGGAACGTGGGAGGCCCTGAGGTCTTCACCTGGAAAGGGCTCGCTGAGTGCGCCTTCCAGGCTCTTCAACGGCCTACACGCGTCACAACCGTGTCGCCCGCCATCCTGTCACCCCTCATCGGAGTCCTCGGGCTCTTCAACCGGAGAAAGGCCGACACGCTGCGCTTCATCTCATGGAACATGCTCCACGACTGCGTAGGTGAGCCCTTCGGCACTCATGGGCTGCTCGACTTCTACAAGGATCTGGTCCAAAAAGATGGTGATTAGCCACCTTGTGGCGCGGTGGCATAGAGGATTTCGCTGTCCGCGCCGTCCGCGTCGCGACCAATCATCTCGATATTGATGCGATTGCTGATTGGCTGAAGTGTCATTTGCAAATGCGCGTGTCTTGAGTGTGATACCATTTAGGTATGAGAGAAATTGAGATAAAAGTTAGATTGCAAGATAAAAAAGGGTTGCTGGCTGCGCTAGCGGCTAAGGGTGTTATCCTTGGTGAGTCAGTGCATCAGCGTGATCAAGTGTTTGGTTTGCCGGGAGAAGCTGGTGGTGATGGCAATACAGCGCCTTGGTTGCGGGTGCGTACCGAGACGCGTGGGCGGGGTGACAATGAAACAGAGTGAGCATTGTTTACTTTGAAGAGAGCGGTTACCGGGCAGCTGGACAGTATTGAGCATGAAACAGGGGTTGATGATCCAGATGCCATGATCGCTATCGTTAAGGAGCTAGGCTTTGTGGCATTTTCGGACATGTCAAAGATTCGCCAGACTAGTAAGCTTGGTGAGGTAGGAGTATGCGTCGACTCAGTGGAGGGTTTGGGCGAATTTATGGAATTAGAGCAATTAGCCGATGAGGATGCTGATCCTGTCGTTGTTACGGATGATCTGTGGCGCATTATGGCGAGGCTGGGCATTCACCGTGACGATGAGGTAACAGATGGCTATGATATCTTGATGAAAAAGTTGAAAGCGCGGTAAAAGACGTTCAAGTATCAATCAACTTTTGTTTACTGAGGCTGACCACGTCCGGCATTTTACAATATATTACTCCTCCTGCTATAATAACCACATGCATATTATTCTTGGTGGGACGAGTGGACTTGGTTTGGAGATGGCCAGGCAGCTCAGAGAAAGCGGCCAGCGCGTGCTGGCGTTGGGGAAGACGCATAATGCTCAAGAACACGGCGAGGGGTTCCCGTTGGATGTGTACTATCCCGAGCAGGTTGAGGCAGTGCCGGCGCGGATTGAGCAGATGTTGGGCGGTGATGATATTGAGCAATTTGTCTGGGCGGCGGGCTATGGTTGGCGCGGTAATTTTGAGGATCAGCCAGACGCACGCTCCATGGCGGAGGTGAATTTTGCTGGCCCGTTGCCGTTGGTGCAGTGGGCATGGCATAGGATGGCGCAGCAACAGATACGCTCCACACTGACGGTGATTGGCTCAACCAGCAGTATCAAAGCTCGCGGGGACGAAGCGGTGTATGTAGCGACAAAGCATGCTCAGGCGGGGCTGGCGCGCAGCTTGGCCCTGCAGGCAGATGAGCAGCACTTACCGATTCGCGTAGCGCTGTTCTTGCCCGGGGCGATGAAAACACCGTTTTGGCGGGGACATCAGCCGGATGATTATGCTTTCTTCAATGACCCAGCCAAGGTGGCTGAGCATATATTGACCGCCGTTAACACGCAGTACCAGACATTCCTCGAATGGCCGCTACCAAAGGGCACGTTGGTCTAAGCTCTCTGAAGTGCTATAATGCGGGCATGACATACGAATTGAGTAGAGAATATTTTGGAGTAAAAATTGTAGTAATCGGTGGCGGAACTGGCAGTTTCACACTGCTGTCGGGTTTGAAAAAATATACCCATAGTATCACGGCGCTGGTCAACATGGTTGACGATGGCGGCTCGACAGGTATGCTGCGCGATGAGCTGGGTGTGTTGCCGGCGGGTGATGTGCGGCAATGCCTGGTGGCGCTGAGTAGTTCGCCGAAAGTGCGCGACCTATTCAACTACCGGTTTGACGAGGGTAGTATGAAGGGGCATGCATTTGGTAATTTGTTCATGGCGGCGCTGGAAAAGATGACGGGGAGTTTTTCGCAGGCAGTCGAGACAGCCAGCGAGGTGCTCGGCGTTAACGGACGGGTGTTTCCGATTACGCTGGATGATACCAAGCTATCGCTGAGGCTGCGTGACGGCACAGTCGTCGAGGGCGAGCACGCCATCGAGGTGACGAATATTCCGGGTGATGAGCGGCCGTGGCTAGAACTCAGCCCGCCGGCAACGATTAATCCGCATGCTCGACAGGCGATTCTGGATGCTGATCTCGTGGTAGTAGCGCCAGGGTTATTGTATGGTAGTTTGGCGCCAGCACTACTGGTGCGCGGTGTGACGCGGGCTTTGGCTGAAACCAAGGCCAAGAAGGTGTACGTCTGTAATCTGGTGACCAAGCCGACGCAGACAGACGGCTTTACGGTGGCGGACTTCGTCGATGAGATTGAGCGGTTTGCTGGGGTGAGCATGGATTATGTGCTGTATAACAATTATCGTCCACCACAGGAATTGCTTGATAAGTACGCGCACAATGGTGAATATTTGGTGGAATGGGATGAAGAGGAGCTCAAGAAGAAGCATTACTACGCCTCGGGCAAGCACCTGATTGCTAATGGCATTCGCCAGCATAATAAAAAGGCCGATCCGCTGGCGGCGCTGCGTAGTCTGATTCGTCACGACAGCGATAAAATCGCGCGAGAACTAATGAGGATTTACTTTTCATGAGTTTGAAGTTAGTTCTTGATCTTGATCGCACCTTGTTTCGGACGAGTGAGCTGGACGAGGCGGAGTGGGGGCTGCTTGGGCAGCAGTTTGGCATTGATAGCGAGGCAGAGCTGGCGCGGCGGACTGACTTTCATGTGCGCACTGAGAAAGCGTACTATTATGATTTTGCGGCGCACGTACGGGCGGCGGGACTTGGTGAGGAAGCAGTGTTCGCGTTTCTCCTCCAATCAGAGCTGGCTGATGGGCGAATGGAGTATGACGGAGTGGCTGAGCTGGTAGCCTGGGCCAGGCAGCGCGGAACGGTGCATGTCTTGACCTATGGACCAGCAAATTACCAGCGGTTCAAGGCGGCGCTGTGTCCGTCGCTTGAAGGGGCAGAGATTATTACCACATTGCAGCCGAAAGGCGATTATTTCCGCGAGCAGCGTCCAACTGGCGAGGTGTGGATGGTTGATGATAAGCCAATTGGTGGTGATCTGCCTGATGGTGTGCGGTTTATCCAGACGGCGGAATATAACGGTATTGCAGCGCCAGAACATCCAGCGTGGCCAGTAGCGACAGCGTTAGGCCAGATTCCTGAGATAGTAGATAGGTATGAACTTTCCAATTGATCAACTACCCAAAGTGCTTGATACACCGAGTTTTGTGTATTCGAGGCGGATGCTAGAAGAGCGGGCCCGGCAGGCGCTGGCGTGCCGAGTGCCGTTTGGCCTGACGGTGCGTTATGCTGCCAAGGCAAATTCACATCCTGAGATTATACGGCTGTTTGATGAGTTGGGGCTGCAATTTGATGCCAGCTCAAGCTACGAGGCGGCGCTATTACTCGAGCGGGGAGTGAGCGGCTCAACGATCAGCCTCTCTAGCCAGCAGCCGGCGCACAGCCTCGATGAACTGCTCCAGGCTGGCGTACGTTACGTGGCGACGTCACTTCATCAATTAGAGCTGTTTGCGGCCAGTCCATATCGCCCAAATACGGTCGGTCTGCGGCTCAATCCTGGTATGGGCTCGGGACATAATAACCGGACGATGACCGGTGGGGTTAATTCTAGTTTTGGCTTGTGGCACGCGTATACCGAGCAGGCACTGGAGCTAGCGAGGCGTCATGGCATGACGATTGATCGGCTACATATTCACATTGGTTCGGGTGCTGATCCGCGGCTATGGGGCGAGGCGATAGATGCGGCATTGGCGCTTGTTGAGCGACTGCCGGAGGTGACCACTCTGGATATTGGCGGTGGCTTTAAAGTGCATCGGTTTGGCGATGAACAAGAAGCGGACCTGGCGGCAATTTGTGAGGTGTTTTCTCAGAAACTATCTCAGTTCGCTAAGGAAACCGGGCGGCGACTGCATCTAGAAATTGAGCCAGGAACGTGGTTGGTAGCACATGCTGGCGTGTTGGTTGCGGAGGTGGTGGACATCGTTGATACTGGGGCTGATGGTCATGCGTTTTTGCGCCTTGATACTGGCATGAATGACATCACCCGGCCAGGGATGTATGGTGCGCAGCACGAGATGATGATACTGCCGGGTCGCGAGGAGCAGTGGGAGTACATCGTGGTGGGGCACTGCTGTGAGACGGGCGATATCTTAACACCAGCGCCAAGCAACCCAGAGAACCTCGCATCGCGGCGGCTGGCGTGGGCGGAGATCGGCGATAAGCTGGTGATCTTTGACGCCGGGGCGTATTGCCAGAGTATGTCGCTGAAACAGTACAATGCTTATCCTGACGCCGGCACCTATTTTATTGACTAAATTTAATTCATCTGTTATAATAGCCCAGTTTGATAACGAACTGAATTATGAGTGAATTATGTTCTTCGCGCAGTGAGCAGTTAGAGCTGAGCGCGCCACAAAAAATCGAAGAAATAATTGACCTTGAGCGTCCGTCTCTCGAGTTTCCTTTTCAGTTGACACTCGAGGGGTATTTTCAAGGTGAAGGTGTGAATGAACGAAAGGATCTGGTGGAGCATGCTGAGCGAACGATGAAACTGGTGGAGGAGTTTGCCGGTTTGAAACTACCGCCTGAGGCAATTCATGCCGTGCTGCTGCATGACGTGGCTGACCGCTTTCATAACAGAGACAGTCAGAAGTGTACACCGGAGCGTCGACAGGCTGCTGGCTTGGCTCTGGCCGATGTATTTACGAATCCTGAGATTGAGATAACAGATTCGCAGGGTTTATATATAGCGTCACTACTAGTGGACTTTATTCTAGTAGAAGAGGCTTCTGGCCAGCACCGACTGGATGTGGCTAATGCTATTCCTGAAAGCATCAGAGAGATTATCACGGATCGTTACGAAGGTGCGGTACCAGCCGAAGCATGGCGGCAGATCGAGCCATTTGTTGATGTGGAGCAGATGGCTGCGTTCCTAGATAACACCAATATCGAGGCGGTGATCATCAAGGCCTGCGAGTTACTTGATAATATGCGCTATCCGTCATCGTCGCGTGAGTCTGCTAAATTACAGGATGTTTTGGAGGCGGAATCATTCTATGCACCGCTATGTGAAGTGATGGGATTTGACGGGCTAGCGGCAAGCCTGCGTTCACAGGCGCATATCATTCGGCTGAAAGGACAGGGTAAGCATGAGCTGGTTAAGGATATCCGTGAGCAGTATGAGACAATTCGCCGAGCCGGTGTGCGTAATCTGGTAAGTGCAATTTTCGATGCTCAAATCATCACCGAAGCGGCGGTCGGTCCGCGTAGTGAAGAATCATGCCCGAACCGGTCGGTTCACATCGGGGATTTTGTGGCGCAAAATGGTAAATTGGTCTATGGAAAATATCGCTTGAAAACCGTGGGGTCATGGGCAGCCAAGGTGCATGAAGCTCGTCAGAATGGCAAACCGGAGTACACGCCGATGGACGTGCTCGGCCTGACCGTTATATCAAAGAATGTGAAAGCTCAGGCGCATGATTTTGTGAAGTTTTTGGAGCGGATTGATACAACTCCGGTGCTTGATTTGAAAAAGGCCGCCAGTAAATCCAGTGCTATTTGTGTTCACGGTACGGTGGATTATGTTACTACCGTGCGCCAGGAGATGGAGCAACGCGGGTTTGATATAGGGCGCTGCGAGTTTATGGTCCAGGATGATGAAAGTGTAAAGCAGCGCAGTCAGAAATATCAGGTCTCTAAAGTGACTTTCCTGATGGATTATCCAGGATTAGACAAGGGCGTGCCGGTCGAAGTGCAATTTGTCACCGAGGACGAACGGCGGCGATCGCGGACGGGGGAGGTGGCGCACATAATTTATAAATATATTCGTCAATTGGAGCAGCAGGGATCCGTTCCTGATAAAGATAAACATTCCATTGCTCAAACGATGTCTCAGCTGCTTAGGCAGATCCATCAGCGGCGCGACTATGCCAGCCATGATCTCATGGTAAACGAGCGCTCAACCCCGGCGCGTGATGCATTTTTAGAGGATTTGTGGCATTTCCTGCAGCATGAACTCGCCTAGGCCCGGCAAACTATGTATAATCAGAATATGACGATTTACTACACTGACGGTTCGGCTAGCCCCAACCCTGGTCCGGGTGGCTTCGCAGTCATCCGTGATCTTGAGCCGTGGATCTTAGGTTCAGAGGACGGCGAGACGACCAATATTCGCATGGAAGGCAAGGCGCTGATTGCGGCGCTTCAGGACGCGGACGGTGTGCCGTGTGTGATTTATACTGATAGCGAGTTTTGGATCAATGTGGTGACCAAGTGGGCGCCGGGTTGGGAAAAGCGCGGCTGGACAAAGAAGGGTGGCGAGATTAAGAACTTGGATATCGTACAGGAATTATACGAGTTATATGTGCAGTCGCAGGCGGAACTCCGCTGGGTGCGTGGCCACGAGGGCGACGAGGGCAATGAGCTGGCGGATGAGTGGGCCAACCGAGCGCGTGAAGGCGAGCGATTAACTAAATAGCAGCTGGCGACATCTGACAAAAATTGCTATAATTACCCCCATGGAAGAAGTGAGGGAAACGACTGATATTTTTTTGTGGGCCAATCAAACTGATGCGAAAAAGAATGATCTATCAATAGAGCTGTTTTTGTTTAATAAAAATTATACGCCGTATGTTATGCCTCTGAAGGGTGATGTTGAGCAGCAGCTTCGGCCGCTATTTTTGTTTGATTATATCAATCAGGTTAATTTGGGGGCGGGCACTGGCCTCAGTGTGCGCGATTATGAGCTGAGCGAAGCGGAAGACAACGTGCTGTTGCGGACGGATCTCGGCAAGGTTGGCCGAGCGGAAACCTTGATTCATTTGATTGAGCACGAGCGTGGTGACATCATGGAGTTTTCAGAGACCGAGCATGAGTTCAAGCGGATGAAGGGCGTGATAGCGCGGTTTACTGATCCGAATGATCCAGAAAAGGTCTTTTACACCGCCAAGTTAATTCAGCAGGGGCAGACGCTCAAAAGCGCGCTAGCGTGGGAGTTTTCTGACGGCAAGTTTGGCGCGTTTAAGGCAGAAGTCGGTTTTAAGGTGCCAGACGATAACCAGGTGCTGATCATCGGTCAGGATATTTTCGCCTTTAATCCGTCGAAATTTGAGCGGATGTTTGGTTATGAGTACAAGAAGCAGGTGATTGCTGATAAGAAAGTGGCGGAGATTGAAAAGGAATATAAATTGAGTTTCCCAGAGGGCTTGGATCTGAATGCGCTGGTCAAGGAACGTAAAAAGACCATCAATAAACTGCAGAAATTGGAGATCGGCGAGGTCAAGCAAGAGCAGGTGCTGGACTATGCTGACGAGATGCAGCTGGAGCTAATGAGTGATGATAATGGTGCAATTATCATTATGGATGGTAATGATCTGGATATGTTTGTGAACCTGATCAACGAGGATTACATTGAGAGCAAAATTACTGGCAAGCGCTACGAAATTAAGTCGAAAAAACTGCTGGGCGAGCCTGAGGGCGAACCGCCGCGAGGTTAAGCATGGATCAAGAATTGGCGCTGGCGATTTTGATGAGCGGTCGGTCGGCGCTGCTGACGGGTGCGGCTGGTACGGGCAAAACGCACTTGCTGAACACGTTTATTGCACAGGCGCGTGACCAGGGTAAAAAGGTGTCGGTAACAGCGACGACGGGCTTGGCGGCGACGCATTTGGGCGGCAATACGATTCACAGCTGGAGCGGCATTGGTGTCAGTGATCATCTGGCGAACAACTTTTTTGATCGGCTGTCAAAAACGCGGCGTGAGGTGATTTCTAAGACTGATGTGCTGGTGATTGACGAGATTTCCATGCTGCATGATTTTCGGCTGGACATGATCGATCAGGTGCTGCGTGGTATCAGGGAAAACGACCAGCCATTTGGTGGCGTGCAGCTGGTGATGAGCGGTGATTTTTTCCAATTACCACCAATCAATCGTCCGGGCGAACAGGGCGGTGGCTTCGTGGTGTATTCGGAAGCATGGCAGGAGTTACAGCCGGCGGTGCTGTATCTGGAGCGGCAATATCGGCAGAATGACGAGCAGCTCCTCGAGATTTTGACGGCACTGAGAAATGACGATATTAGGCGGCATCATGCCGAGACGCTGCTGGCGCGGACGGAAATTGAACCACCTGACGGCGATATCACTGAACTACACACCGTCAATGTTGATGTTGATGCTATCAATAGTCAGAAGCTGGCGGAGCTGGCGGGTGAGGAGCGAACGTATCAGCAGACGACGACTGGTTCAAAGGTGTATGTCGAGAGTCTGCAGCGGTCAGTGCTGGCGCCGAGCGAACTCGTGTTAAAATTGGGCGCGCTGGTGATGGCGGTGAAAAATTCGCCGCAGAAATTGTATGCTAACGGTAGTATCGGCACGGTGGTGGATTTCGAGCCACTGACCGATTATCCGATCGTGGAGTTTCGCAGTGGCCAGCAGGTTACCATGGTGCCGGATGTATGGGAGCTACGCGACGGCGAGCGTAAGCGCGCTAGCATTTCACAGGTGCCGCTGCGGCTGGCATGGGCTATCACCGTGCATAAAAGCCAGGGCATGACGCTGGACGCAGCAAAAATTGACCTAAGAAAAGCGTTTGTCGAGGGTATGGGTTATGTGGCGCTCAGTCGGGTGCGAGATTTGGATAATTTGTATCTATATGGCATTAACCGCAAGGCGTTGGCGGTGTCGTCTGATGCGCTGGCAATTGACGAGGTGCTGCAGCGGGCAAGTAGTGAAGCGGCTAAGTGTTATCGTCCAATGCTGGAGGAAATGAAGCGAAAACAATTAGTTCCGAAAAAATCCGGTAAATCCGGTAGCTGGCAGCAAAAAATTGCCAAAATGCGCGAAACCCACCCCAACGCTTACATGCCGTGGGAAAAAGCCGACGATGACATTCTCAAGCAGGAATTTTTACAGGGCGCAACCATCCAGCAGCTTAGTAAAAAACTTGGCCGCCACGAAGGCTCAATTAGGATGCGACTGCAGAAGCATTTTGGGGAGGATGTGGTGCAGTAGCCTCAGGCTGGCAGATGAGCTGATAACTTGGTATAATATACATTGATGACAACGAAGCAATCTGAACGCATCGTGTTTCCAAAGAAGTTTTTATGGGGCGCAGCGACGTCGGCGCATCAGGTCGAGGGTGGCCTGGTGAATCAGTGGACGACGTGGGAGCTTGAACATGCCAAGCGGCTGTCCGTGCAGGCACCGCATCAATTTGGTGATATCGACAGCTGGCCGCGCATTAAAAAAGAGGCGACCAGGCCTGACAACTACGTATCGGGGCGGGGTGTCGATCATTATCACCGCTACGAGGAAGATTTCGCGATTCTCAAGAGTCTCAACATGAATGCCTTTCGGTTCTGCATTGAATGGGCGCGAATTGAGCCGCAAGAGGGTGCGTGGGACGCGGCGGCGATCGCCCACTATCGGACGTATCTCAGGACATTGAGGAAGATGGGCATTACGCCGGTGGTGACGCTGTTTCATTTTACGCTGCCGGAGTGGTTTATGGCTAAGGGCGGTTTTGAAAAGCGGCGCAACATCAAATATTTCGTATATTATGTCGAGAAAGTTTTGAGCGAGCTGGGGCGCGACATCGAGTGGATCGTGACGATTAACGAGCCGACCGTGTACGCTGGCGAGAGTTACCTCGAGGGGCATTGGCCGCCGAATAAAACTCGCAAGCGTGATCTGCTACGCGTACTCTGCAACCTTGTTGCGGCGCACAAAAAAGTTTACAAATTGACACGTGCTCGCAAAAAATGGAAAGTGTCGATGGCGCATCGTCTGATCTATTGTTATCCTGGCGATGATGCGATTCTCAGTCGTGCTAGTGCGCGGGTGGCGAATTATTTCCTGAATACGTGGGTACTGCGTCGAGTGCGGCGGCACAGTGACTACTTGGCAATTAATTATTACTTTGCCCGGCGGATTTATGGCTATCGGGCACATGATCCGTATCTGAAGGTCAGTGATCTTGGTTGGGATATGCAGCCGGATAAATTGCAGTATCTACTGGAGGATGTGGCCGAGCGCTATCAATTGCCAATTATGATTACTGAGAATGGGCTGGCAGATGGCACTGATAGCCAGCGGCAGTGGTGGCTGACCGAGACGATCAAAGCGATGCACGAGGCGCTGAAGCGTGATATTAAGCTAATCGGTTATTTACACTGGAGCCTGCTCGATAATTTTGAATGGGACAAGGGATACTGGCCAAAGTTTGGTCTGGTGGCAGTCGATCGGCAGACCATGGCCCGGACGGTACGGCCAAGCGCACGCTGGTTTGCGGCGGTGATCAAGAAGCTGCGGAAGTGATTTGTCTCGCATAAGCTGACTCTGGGGCTGAGGGGCACTGGTGAGATGGTGTTCTGCTATCGTGTTATGCCACTAGACTTTTCCACAGAATCGTGGAAAAGTTTTTGTTTGATAGGGAAATGGGTAGAAAGTGGGTAAAAAGGCTTGCATGTGGGTAGTTGTGGGTAGTATAGTGGAGTTAGTGGAACGAAAGTTGATGGAAATCACCAACCAAAACAAACATCCACTACGAAAAACCAACTAATCTACCACGGAGGAAGGACGACGTGCAGACAGATTACTTTGAGCGGAAGTTGGACGACAAGCGGCGCTTGACGATCCCAGCCGAGCTCAGGGCAGAGTTTGCATCCGGCGTCGTATTGACTCGCGGGTTTGGCAACTACCTTCACTTGTATCCACAGCAAGTCTGGGATCGAGAAGTGGAGGGTGCGCTGACCGGAAGTATTCTGGATGAGCGCGTAGCTGACCTAAATGTCAAGTTTCGCCGCGGTAAAACCGCATCGGCGCTCGACCAAAAACAGGGGCGAGTGACGATTGAGCAGCATTTACTCGACTATGCTGGTATTGACCGGGAAGTCGTAGCGGTGCGGGCGGGTGCGTATTTTCGGCTGATGGCGGCTGAGAATGCAGATTGATTAGTCGGGGTCAGTACTTTAACAATTTGAAAATCTCTCGAGATCAACTATCTGGGTATTTGAAGATGGCAGGTGGCAATTTGCTCCACGATAAAAACGGCAACGTTCTTTCCTCAAAACACCTCCCAAAAAACTCCACCTCACACATAAGTCTCTTTTGGAAACTATGGTTGTCACCGACAATCATCCATTTTCCACTCTTAGACAACAAAAACAAACAAAACACAAATACAAAACAGCCAGAATTAAATATCCAGTTAGGTGATCTCGAGCATTGCTATACGTTGTGGTGTCAGCCGCGGCGATTTGTCGAGATTTACTCCTCTTTACGCGCCAGGCGACTCAAGGTCGCTTGGGCTGCAATCGCTGTACGGAGATAAATCTCGAAAATCTTGCACCTGACTGCTACAATAAAGCAATGATGAGTATTAAAGAACATCCACCACAGTCGGAAGCGCTTCAAGTGGGCGAACCGATTCATGTTCCCGTGCTCCTGGAGGTGACCTTGGATAGGTTGCGGCCAGCTAAAGGCGAGAGTTATCTTGACCTGACGGCTGGCTATGGCGGCCACGCCAGGGAATTCTTAACGAGGACGGATAATTACTTGGGCGCAGTGCTGGTTGACCGCGATGATAACGCGATTAACACGCTGGGCGATTTGGCTAAAAAGGGTGCCACGCTAATTCACAAAGATTTTGTGAGCGCAGCGCAGGATTTGGTCAAGCAGGGACGTACATTTGACGTGATTTTGGCTGATTTGGGGGTGTCGTCACCACAGCTTGACAGAGCAGAGAGAGGTTTTTCGTTTCGGTTTGATGGTCCGCTGGATATGCGGATGGATAATCGGACGGAAATGACAGCAGCGGATATCGTCAATTCGTATTCGGTTGACGAGCTGACGCGGCTGATGACTCGGTACGGCGAGGAAAGTCCCGGGCGGGCCAGGCGAATTGCACAGGCAATTGTGAGCGCCAGGCCGATTCGGGGAACGACCGAGCTGGCTGATCTGATCAAGCACACTGTCGGTCGCGGCGGGATGAAGCATCATCCGGCGACTCGCACCTTTCAGGCACTGCGCATTGAAGTCAATCACGAACTTCGGCTGGTTGAAGAATTATTGCCGCTGTTGCCACGCCTCCTTAACAGGGGCGGGCGAGTCGGAATAATTAGTTTTCATAGTTTGGAGGATCGACTGGTCAAGCGATATTTCTGGGAGCAAGCGGCTGCTGGCTACGAGGCCGAGCTGACCATCCCAGAGAAAAAACCGGTGTCTGGAACAGAAGATGCTCACAATCCGCGCAGTCGAAGCGCCAAGTTTCGCTACGCTGTAAAAACATAAACAAAAAAGGAGGGCGACACCATGCCAATCCACATCAAAGTACAATTCCAGGACGCAGAAGCAGCTGAGACCGTTGCGGTACGCCGCGGCTAATAAGCTCGCTTGATAGTTTTCCCGGAAAAAGTATGCAAGCTCGGCGGCTCGTTCTCCTAAGATGAGGGCGGGCCGACCGGCTGTATTTCCCGTGTCGTTACGACGCGCCACCGAAAGTACCAAACTTAACACATTTAAATACACACAGAAATTATTTATGCACACACGCTCATCCACCACATTTACGCCGCGTCGTCCTGGGCCGCAGCTTCGCCGTAACCAGAACGCCACCCGTTTTCGATCACAGACCAAGCTCGGGCCGGTGGCGCATACGGTGCTGGTGGCGCTGATGATTATGGTGCTGGGGCTGGTGTACTTGACACAGGCGACCAAGACGACGGCCTATGGTTACGAGGCGGAGGGGCTGGATTCGCAGTTGAATGAGCTGGCGACGAAAAAGTCAGAGTTAGAGGTGCAGAATGCGCGGCTGACGGCGCTCGAAAAGGTCAAGCACAGCAATGTTGCATCGGCGATGAAAACACCGACGCAGACGAACTACGCTCGCTAGCCTGGGGGTAAAAGTGGTACAATAGGACAAGCGGTATGAAACGTCACTTAATGCAATCTCGAACCGGCGTACTCGCTATCATTCTGTTGGGGATGATGGCGATTTTTGTGATGCGGCTGTTTTATCTACAGATCATTAAACACAGCGAATACGTGTCGCTGGCTCAGGCTAGCCAGCAGCGTCATTTTGTCATTCCGGCCGAGCGGGGCAAGCTATATATGATGGATGGCGGTACGGCCGTCCCCGTGGTGCTTAACCAAACGGTCTATACGGTGATCGCCGATCCGCAGACGGTCAAGCAGGAGCAGCGCCAGCAGATTATCGCGGCGCTACAGGAAATTGCCGGTGGCGAGGTAGTGAGTGACGCGGCCAAGCGGCTGGAGCGTACCGCCTCTCGCTACGAAGTGCTGGCGCGCAACATCACGCGCACCCAGGCCGAGAAGCTAAAGGCTAAGGATTTTGTCGGTATCTTGTATCAAAAGGGGTCGATTCGCAACTATCCGGAGGGGCAGCTGGCAGCGCAGGTGCTGGGCTTCGTTAATGCCGAGGGCAAGGGGCAGTACGGGGCTGAAGGGGCGCTAAACGATAGGCTGAAGGGTCGTGATGGCCTACTCAAAACAGTGGCGGACGTGCGTAATGTGCCGCTGACGCTGAGTAAAGATAACGTGCGCGTCGAGGCGAAGTCGGGCGAGAATGTGGCGTTGTCGATTGATCGAAATGTGCAGAGTTACGCCGAAGAAGCGCTCAAACGAGGGATCGACAAGGCCGGCGCGACCGAAGGTAGCGTGATGGTGATGAATCCGAATAATGGTCAGGTGCTGGCGATGGCTAATTATCCAACGTATAATCCAGCCGAGTACACCAAGCAAAAAGACGCAGCGGTGTTTAGCAATGCGACGACAATGCTGCCGTTTGAGCCGGGGTCCATTGTCAAGACGTTCAGCATGGCGACGGGGATTGATAAGGGTGTGGTGACGCCGCAGTCAACGTACTCGAACACTGATTGTACTGAGGTGGGGGATCGGAAAATGTGTAATGCTCTAAGGGGGCTTGGCGGCACGACGAGCATGCAGAGTGCGTTTAATAATTCGCTCAATGTCGGCATGATCACGATTGCGCGGCGGCTGGGCGATGGATCGACGATCACCCCGAGTGCGCGGCAGACGCTGTATGAGTATTATCACGACAAATTTGGGTTTGGTGAGGCGACGGGGATTGAGCTAGCGGAGGCGCCGGGGCTACTTTACGTGCCAAATCGGCCGGGAGCAGAGGTGAATTACGCGAATATTACGTTCGGGCAGGGTATGAATGCGACGATGGTACAGGCGGCCAGCGCGTTTTGTTCGGTGGTGAATGGCGGGCAGTATTTTCGACCGACGGTGGTAGCTGGAACGGTGGATGCGAATGGCGGTTTGAGGCCTTCGGCTGCTTCACCGCTGCGCAGGACTATTTCTGAGCAGTCATCAGCCACCATGCGCGGCATGCTGTCAACAGCGCGGGCGGTTCTCAATCAGCGTATGCCCGATAAAGACAGGCCGGGCTATGGTGTCGGCGGCAAGACTGGTACCTCAGAGACGCTGATCAATGGTAGCTATACCATGGACGAAACAGTAGCGACGTATATCGGCTATGGTGGCGCAAATCGCCCCGAGTATGTCATAATGGTACGTGTCGCGGCGCCTGGCAAGCGCAAGAACTTACAGGGTAACATTCACGCTGCACCAATTTTTACTGATATCTCCAACTGGATGATTGATTATATGAAATTAGCACCGAAGGGATAGCCATGGCAACTGCTTTACAAACAATGACCAACGAATTGACACACGTATTTTTGCTCAGTGTCGGGGCGTTCTTATTGGCGATGTTTCTGACGCCGATTTATACGTTTTTTGCCTATCGGTATCGGTTTTGGAAGCGGCAGCGCTCGGAGAGTACCGACGGCAAAGAGTTGAAGGTTTTTGCTAAATTCCAAGCGGCAAAATTGCGGCGAAATATTCCAACAATGGCCGGAGTTATCGGTGTTATTTCGATTTTTGTTGTAACATTCCTCTGTAATTTAGATCGAGCGCAGACATGGCTGCCGCTAGCGGCGCTAGTCGGGGGTGCCGCAGTTGGGTTAGTTGATGATGTTATTAATCTACGCGGGCTGGGCGGTGGTGCAGCCGGCTTACGTAGTCCGGTGAAATTTGCGCTGATTATGCTTATCGGCATCGTCCTTGGCTGGTTTTTCTATGTCAAGCTGGGCGTGGCCAGCTTCCATGTGCCGTTCATGGGTGACGTAGCGATCGGCTGGCTGATCATCCCGCTGTTTGCCTTTGCAGTGGTAGCGACTGGTAATGCGGTTAATATTTCTGATGGCATGGACGGGCTGGCCGGCGGGCTGTTGGGGATTAGCTTTGGGGCGTTCGGAGTGATTGCCTTGCTGCAGCAACAAGTGTTGCTGGCGGGATTTTGCTTCACGGTAGTTGGTGTGCTACTGAGTTATCTCTGGTTTAACATCTATCCAGCAAGGTTTTTCATGGGCGATGTTGGTAGTTTTGCCTATGGGGTGAGTTTGGGAGTGGTGGCGATGCTGACTAACTCATTGCTGCTGCTGCCGGTGATTGGGTTGTTGTTTGTGATCGAGGCGGGTTCGAGCTTGATCCAGATTGTGAGCAAGAAACTCTTTAAGCGCAAGATTTTCTTATCGGCGCCGATTCATCATCACCTAGAAGCCAGCGGCTGGCCGGAAACTAAAGTGACGATGCGGTTTTGGGTGATTGGCTGCGTGATGGCGTTTATCGGCGTGATGCTGGCTCTGGCGGGGGGTCATATTGCGTAACCGCACTGCCACCTCAACCGCCAAGGCGGTGCGTCGCCACCGGCCGATGTATCAGATCGTGCTGTATATGGGGTTGTTATTGATGCTCGGGTTGGTGGTGATGTATGCGCTGGGACCGCAGCGGGCGAATGTATTAAATCATACGCACGGCGCGAATTATAGCGACACCTTCTTTTTTAATAAGCAGCTGGCCAGCGTCATCACCGCTGTGGTGGCATTTGGGGTGGCGGCGATATTGCCATATCGGTGGTTGACCGAGGCGTGGGCCAAGCGACTATTCATCGCGGGCTTGGCGGCGTGTTTCTTGTTGGTGGTTTGCGGGGCGCTGCTGCATCTGCCATTTGCATCGGACACCAACGGCGCGTACCGCTGGTTTTATCTGGGTGGACTGGGTAGCTTTCAGCCGGCGGAGTTATTGAAATTTGGCTTGCTACTGTTTGTGGCTGGGTTTTTGGCCAAACGGGTGCGCCAAGGCAAACTCAACGATATCAACGAGACGCTGATCCCGCTGGGTATTATTATGGCGGTGTCGATGTTTGTGGTGGTGGTACTGCAGAAAGATTTGGGGACGGGTGTGTCACTCGTGGCGCTGGTACTGTCGGTGTTAGCGGTGTCGGGGATGGACGCTCGGCTACTGCGACGCATCGTGCTGGTGATCGCGGCTGCAGCGTTAGTGCTGACGTTCTCATCACCGCATCGCATCGAGCGCGTGATGACCTTTATTCAGGGTGATACGCATCAATCAGCCAGCCGGGATGAAAATAATTATCACATCCAACAGGCGCGCATCGCCATCGGCTCGGGTGGCCTATTGGGCCTCGGTATCGGTAAAAGCGTGCAGGCGACGGGTTACCTGCCAGAGGCGATCAATGACTCGATTTTTGCGGTAATGGGCGAGACGTTTGGTTTTGTCGGCCTGTCGGTTATTTTGGCGCTGTTTTCGGCGTTGCTGCTGAGTCTGCTCAAGGTGACGTCGCGGCTGGCTGATATGCACTTGCGGCTGGTGGTGGCGGGTGTGTTTGGCTGGGTGGCATCACATGTGTTAATGAATATTGGCTCAATGACGGGGATTATTCCGATGACTGGTATCTCGCTGCCGCTGCTCAGTTATGGCGGCACCAGCATGTTATTTATCGCAGCGGCGCTGGGTCTGGCATTTCAACTATCAGCCTATACGGCGCACAAACCATTAACGGAAGGAGAGGGAAGTGGCAAAGATCTTGGCAGTCGGCGGCGGCTCGGGCGGGCACGTTACGCCAGTCGTGGCAGTATGTAAGGAGTTGCGAGCATCAGGTGAGCACGAATTACGGTTCTGGTGTGATCGCAAGTTTGGCGTCAGTGCTCGCGGTATTTTTGGTAAATTTGATGAGACGATCCCGGTTGAGCTGATTATCGCTGGCAAGATCCGCCGCTACCACGGTAAAAGTATGGCATTTCATCTTCGACCGTCAATTTTGCTACCGAATCTGCGCGATATCTTTCTGGTGGGGGTTGGATTTATTCAGAGCTTTTGTAAGTTGCTCAGGTGGCGGCCAGATGTAATTTTTATCAAGGGCGGCTACGTCTGTCTGCCGGTTGGCTATGCAGCGCGGCTGCTGAAGATCCCGCTGGTGCTGCATGATTCGGATGCGCATCCAGGGCTAACTAATCGGCTATTGGCGCCATTTGCTGCCAAGATCGGCACCGGGGCGCCGCTGGGGCATTATAATTATCCTGATGTCAAGGCGGAGTATGTCGGCATCCCGGTAGCTGAGGAATTTAGACCATACAGCGCAGCCGAGCGGCGGCAGCTAAAGGTAAAGCTTGGCTTTGATCCGGCGCGGCCACTGGTGGTGGTAACTGGCGGTGGGCTGGGGGCAGCGCGCCTTAATGAAGCGGTGGTAGCCACGCACGAGCAGCTGCTGGCCGAGGCGTCAGTGTTCTTGATCTCTGGTAAACATCAGTTTGACGAGCTCAAAGAGCGCGTTGATAGTCGGGCGGGCTGGCGACTAGAAGCGTTTGTTAATCACGGTATGGCCGAAGTATTGGCGGCAGCGGATGTGGTGGTGGCGCGGGCTGGTGCGACGACGCTGCTGGAGCTGGCGGCACTGCATAAGCCAGCGGTGATCGTGCCGAATGGTATGTTGACAGCTGGTCATCAGCTCAAGAATGCTAAGGTGTATCAGGACGCGCTGGCGGCAGTGATTATTGAAGAGTCGACGCTGGAGCAGACGCCAGAGGTGCTGAGCAAGAAGGTCATTGGCCTCGTCAAGTCGCCGCGGATCTTGGCCGGCCTCGGGCGAAACATCGGTACGTTTGCCAAGCCCAACGCCGCCAAAGACATGGCAGCGATGCTCCTCACCGTTATTCGTCGGCAGGGGAGACGTCGGTGAAACTACCCTTTTCTCGGGCAAAATCTACGCCGACCACACGCCGCGAAATTGCGGCTCGTCGTCAAGCGGCGCTAATTAACGAGGATAGTTCATTCGAGACAGCCTATCGCCGCAATCGTAATCTCAACACTCGCCACACCGCCTCGCCAGTTGAGACCTCGGAGCGCACGGTTCAGCGTGCGAAATCTCGACGTCGCCGGACGCGGTGGATTATCCTCCTCAGCAGTGCGCTGGTGCTTATTATCATTGGTCTACTCGCATGGCAATGTACCGTCACGGTATCGGTGCAAACGCCAGACGCAGCCAGTGCCAAAGAGGCCAATCGCTACCACCGCCTCATCGATGAATACCTCAGTGTGCGCCCAGCTGAGCGGTTTCTGTTTGTGCTCAATCATCAGTCACTGGCTAGCTTCTTCCTCGAGAAAGCCCCGGAGGTCAAGACGGTTCGCCTTGAGGCTGACCAGCTCGCCAGGCCGCGCCTCAAACTTACCTTTCGTCAACCAGTCGTCCAGTGGACCTCTGGTGATAAGAGCTATTTTGTTGACGACGCAGGCGTGACATTCTCGACCACCTACGCGAGCTCGCCATCAGTTATCGTCAAAGACCAGAGCGGTGTGCCGACTGCTGCCGGCCAGGAGGTCATTAATCGCCGCTTTCTCGGCTTTCTCGGTCAAGCTGTCGCCGGCTTTCGCGAGCACCAGCTCGAAGTTACGGAAATTATCCTGCCACAAAACACCGTTCGCCAGGCACTCTTGTCGATTAAGGGCCGTCCATATAGCATTAAAATGACCACCGACAGGGAAGCGGCGGCACAGGTGGCGCAAGCGGTCAAGGCTATGGCGTTCTTTCAAAGTAGAGGGGAGGCTCCTGCGTATATCGATGTGCGCGTCGATCAGCGAGTATTTTATAAGTAGCGGATAGGGGCGACCTATGTCTCACCGGGGTATACGGGGCTGCACTGCTAACAGGGTAGAGACGGAGCCTATTACTCCGTTAGTTCGCTTTTTGTTCGTTTATCAGAGGATTAAGAAAAACATAGTTATAATATCAAAATAGCAAAAAATCAAATAGGGTGCTTGTGGAAAAATAGAGCAGGGGAATAAAATAGGAAAAAGTCAAATGTTTGTAGGCTTAACCAGTGTGGGATTGCTGTGTTTGTCGTGCGCGGCCTCGTACACAAGCGCATATGCCCATGCTAGGTGGTGCCTTATGATGTGGAAAAGTCTACGAGTTGCTTTTTAGACCGTAACGACGTTCAAGTTTGGTAAGGCCTAGCTCGATATTTATTTGAGAGGCGGAGACGACGCTGGCGCCGGAGGTATCCCAAACTCCCCCGATTGAAAGTCGAAAGTGATTAGTATGGGGGTCTGTTTTGTTTATGGTAGCTTGAACGTATCCCGTATTAGCACTCACCGTAGTATGGTGAAAGTCCGGGAGGAGATCCCCCGCTCGTAAGAGATGCTAGGCGAAAAAGTTATAAATGGTATATTAAGTGTATGCATACGAAGTTCAGCGTATCAAAATAACTATAATACGTAAAAGCTACCTTGTGCGACATTAAACTATCTACGAAAAGACGCATGCTCTATCGTCTCTTCGCGATAATATTTTTTGTTTTGTATGTAATGTTAGCTTAGCTTTGACTGCCCTTTACTGGATGCCCCGTGCTGTTACCGTGATTGACGGATAAATCTACCGAATGCGGTTTTGCGGAATTTATTGAAAACTTAGATTTGTTTTACTTACCTCGGCGTTTTATGTTTTATGGATGCTTATACATGAGTCTTGGAGGCTGAAAGCTCAATATGACAAGTTCGCTTTTTGTTCTATCATTTTCAAGCATTGATTTTTGAATGACAAGGGTAGAGTTTTTTCATTTGATGGTTTCGCTATTCCACTAGCCTGCCTCAAATTGCAGCAGGAGTAGGAGTATACTCTTGTGCTGCTCATAATTGAGCTAACAAAGAGCAACTGCGCTTTTGGTGGTCAAGGCGATTTATGAGTGGCCATCGTCAAGCTCTATGACAATAGGCGGCTCTACGTCATTTGCTAGCTAGGGGCGGATCACTGGAAACCAAGTTACGTTTAATGTATTTTATGATATATTTATAGGTGAGTTCCTGATGGATTACTAATAGGACTTGTGCCTGTAAGCAGATTCTAGATTGCTAACGCCCCGCAAGTCGTCGTCCAATCAGGGGTGTACCAAGCAATAACGGGACAAATGAGTTCCCTGCTATGTTGAATTGACAGGAGATATCAGTGGTCAGAAAAAATTTTAAACAAACAGATCAGGAAAATAAGAGTAAGCCCGCTGTTAAAAGCGAAAGCGTGGCTGGCTTATCTTTGGCGGAGTTGTCGTTACCCTTGCTGTTATAGGACATATCAGCAATGCAATGGAACAATCTCGCCTCGAGAAGGACAATGTTCCTATCATTATTTCCAATGTGGATGAAAACATTAAGCTTGATTTATCATACGAGTAAGCGTGAGATATCCGCTAAAATATCGGGCATTAGTTCGTTCGCTAAAGTAAAAATATCGGAAAATAAGATTGAGGTTCATGATCGTAAAGATTCAGCTGGTAGTGTCAAGTATGAAATTAAAGACATCAAAGAGGGCGATAGTGATATTTCTATCTCTGTTGTTGACGGTAAGCGTCGCGGCGATAAGACTATTAAGATTCATCGTCAGACAAAAGCTGATTATGATAAACAAGAGCTAGAAAAAGCTCTCAAGCGCGCCGAGGAATCAGTCAAAAAAGCCGAAGAACAATCAAGTGATGAAAATATATCTCGCGCCAAGTCAGATATTGGTAAATTACCAGACGGCAAACGTACGCCATTCTCTGAACGTATTGCCAAATTAGAAAAAGCCAAGCAGGAAAGAAAAAGAGCGCGCCGAGAAAGCCAAGAGAGATGCTGAGGAGAAGAAAAAGCAAGAAGAGGCAGCGGTTGCCGCAGCTAAAGCTCGGCAGCGACAGCAGCAAGCGCGACCGCAGCCTGCACCTCGTCAAGCTATCCCTACTCCTGCCGCTCCGCAGCCAGCTCCGGCAGAAATTCATTTCCGTAATTGCAAAGAGGCACGCGCCGCTGGTTATAGCCACATGCGCCGGGGTGAGCCTGGATATGCACTGCACCTTGATAGAGACGGCGACGGCATAGCTTGCGATAAGCATAAATAACGCATTTAGTACCAAAAATAAATAACTAAGCCAGCTTTTAATCTGGCTTAGTTATTTGTATAGTTTTTATATTTTAACTTTAACTTTGACCAACAGAATAAACCTTGAATGTTGCGGTTTTTAGACTATCTACTTTACCAGCCTCTACATATTTAAATGCTTCGTATGATCCAGACCCATTGCTTTTGAGGTCGTTAGCGTAAATCGTATCTTCTGCAAGTCGTGTGCCGCTAGCATCTACAGCCTCTATTTTAACAGTATATGATTTTGTCTCGGCATTCTTATTTGTCACCTTAACGCTTAACAGGGTTTTATTGATACCATATGCATCAGTAGTTGCCGAAAATTGGCCAACCTCAACACTAACATCGTTTTTGAGCAGCTCATCAGTCTTTTTGCCGCTCGATGTATCCACTGAATCCTGGATGGCTTTACCAGCATCGTTTATTGCTTTACCGTACATTGCTTGACTGGCTAGCACGATGCCAACGCAGACTAAGCCTATGATTAAAACGGCAATTGACATTCCGCGACCCGCGCCGTCGTGCTTCTTAGCGCCAACAATGCCAACTATGCCAAAAAATATAGCGAGCACGCCAAGTATTGCGGCGAAGTTGTTAATAATCGGGATTGCCGATAACACTAGCCCGATAATACCCATAACTAATCCTGTTATGACTAGCCCAGATTTCTTTTGTTCGTTTTTGCCCATAATCCCCCTCAGGATTTTATTAATAATATAGATTGCCTGCTGAGCTGTCATAAAGGACAGCTATTTGCTGACTGTCTAGATCTGACAAGGGAACGCATGCGTCCACTTTATCGCACAATGGTTGCTCATTTGCAAAGTGAACCAGACCATGCGGTACCCAGTCAGATCTAGACGAATTCAGTATATCAATAAAGGATAAAAATTTGAATAGTTACAGTTTTTATACTGTCTTTGGGAGTTGTTTTACCGTGTAGAAGTTTTCTATTTTTGTCGAGGGGCTTAATTATTGTTATTGTATATCATGTGGCACTCTTCTTCCGTCGTCGTCGGCGTTTTTTTGGTGTGGCGGTGTCTGTAGCTGCTGATTCAAATGCGCTGTTGCCGCGGATTTGCAAGATGACTTCGCCGCTGTCTGTGACGGGTGCGACGGGTTCGGGTTGTGGTGCGGGGTGTTGGGTGTTAGTGACCGTGGTTCCCTGTGCTGGTTGACTAGTGGCCGCCTGAACGGGCTGGGCTAGTGCGGCCGCGGCGACGGCTTGTGGGCGTGGCTGGCTGGGTTGCTTTTGCGGGCGCGGTGGCATGATGACGGCGGCAATTTCTCGCTCGACGTCTTCCCTGTTTCGCGAGTACATGCGCCGCGAATGTTCGATGATGTGTGGCGTGTTATCGGCTTGGCTCGGCGGGAGCTCGAGGGTGCGCGCGGAAAAGGCTGGCGTCTTCTCTCCTCCGATGACCATGTTGATGACGAAGTTACGATTATGCATCTGCAAGAGGTCGACGGCTTCGAAATTTGGCTCAAATTGCTTAGCGAGGATCGGTGCGTCGTCGGCAGACACGCGGAACGAGATCATGGTACCGACGTTGCCGAAGACTGCGTCGCGCACGGTTTCGTTCATCTGCGAGATGTACTGGTTGGCGACGGTCAGATTGAGGCCGTACTTACGGGCTTCGGACAGGATGGTGGCAAATGAATCGGTGGCGAAGTTCTGGAACTCGTCGACGTAAAGGTAAAATGGACGGCGGTCGCGGATGTCGGGGATGTCTGAGCGGCTCATGGCGGCCAGCTGGATCTTGGTGACCAAGAATGAGCCGAGGATAGCGGCATTGTCCTCGCCGATGAGGCCTTTGGACAGATTGACAATGAGAATCCTGCCCTCGTCCATGATCTGGCGGATATTGAAGGTAGATTTGGGCTGGCCGATGATGTTGCGGATGATGGGATTGGCGGTAAAGGCGCCGACTTTGTTGAGGACTGGCGCGACGGCCTCGGCAACGAACTTGTCATTCCAGCTGGCGAATTCGACGTTCCAAAACTGCAAGACCACGGTATCACGGCAATAGCCCAGCGTTTCCTTGCGGAAGGTTTTATCAGTCAGCATGCGGGTGATGTCGAGCATGGTCGTCTCTGGCCGGTCAAGTAGCGCCAGGATGGTGTAGCGCAAAATGTACTCTAGTCGCGGTCCCCAACTTTCGCCGAACATACGCTTCAGGACGCCGATGACCTCTGATGAAATGTTGGTTTTTTGGTTTGGATTGGTGACTTCCAGTGGGTTGAAACCAAGCGGATAAGCGGTGTCGGCCGGGTTGAAATAGACGACGTCATTCAGGCGACTGCCAGGGATGAATTTCATGTTGTTGATGGCAAAGTCGCCGTGCGGGTCGATGATGGCGTAGCCTTGATTGTGAAAAATGTCGCTGAGCGCAAATAATTCGAGTAGTCCCGACTTGCCTGCCCCCGTCTGGCCGATGATGTAAACGTGGCGCGAGCGATCATAGCGCAGCATGCCGAACTGGTGGTTGATGCCGCGGAAATTGGTGACGCCAAAGGCGGAAATTTGGTCGTCATTAGCGTCGCTGCCGGTCAGGACGGGCAGCTTGGACGGTGGTTCGGCGGTTTTGGCGCTGGCCCAGACGATGTTTGGCGTCTCGACATTGGTGTGCGGCAAGTGAAAGACGGAGGCCAGTTCTTCGATATTCAGGATGTAGCCGTCGCCGTAAAACGCGCGCTTGCGGTACTTGTCGAGAAACTCCTTGCCGAACGCGCCCTTGACAGCGCGAAAGCCGTTGAGGTTGGTCGAGTTGAATTGCTTAAAAGCACCAACCAGCGCCTGCATATGTAGTTTGGCGCTGGTTTGATCTTCACCAAGATACGCCAGGCGGATCTTGACGTCGTAGCCTAATTTAGTGGCCTTCTTCTCTGCCTCAGAGACGCGCGTCTTGTCACGCTCAGACAGCTCGGGCGCTTTTTTGCCATCACTTCCCTGGCCTGGTGGTCTCCAGAGAGCCTCGAGCAGCGTACCGATCCACTGCAAGCCGCCCCCGCCGAGCCCGGGGATGAGTTTATGCCCACTCTTGACGCTGGTGATCCAGCGATCAGCGGACTGTTGCCAGCTGTCGGCGATCGGCCTGATGAGTACCTGCACCCAGAGTTCCTCGCCGGTTAATTCTAGCTTGGCCAGTGTGCCGGTAATTCCCGCCAGCGGATCGACTTCAAAGGTCTGAAAGGTGCGGATTGGCAAGAACTCTGGCGCCGTCAAGGTTAGCTCAGTGGTGTACACGGTAGAATGCTCGCGCTCGTGCTCGGTGTAATCTTCGCTGGCGACGTGGATTTGAACGGTTGGGTACTGGGCGTAAATTTGTCCCTCGACGAAGCTCTGTAGCGTCCGGGGTACCCAGACGTAAAAACGAATTTGACCGTTGACCGAGGCGATTTCAAAGCTGATATGCTCCTGCCGCCCGCCTGATAATTTGAGTTCGCGTTTGTCGCGTAAGATGCCGTGCAGGCTGGCGAATAATTGCTCGGCGGCCAGCTCTTTCTTGTCGTTGGCTTTGGGAATTTCGAGTACTAATAACACACTCTCGGTCGGTTCGAATTCGTCGGCTCGCTGATAGTTGCGCCACGTCAAGAATGACAGCACGGCTGTGATGGGTATCCAGACGTACCACTGCGTTAAAAAACTAATCATCGAAGAGATAATTTCCATGCTATTTCATTATCTCACCCCTTATAGATAAATGCAAACTTAGGCTTCGCTGACCAAAATGTAGGTGGCCTTGGCGGAGCGTTGGAATTGCGGTTTGGCTTGCAAGTTGAGCAGAATGGTGGTTTCTTTGACTTGACGCTTGTCGAGGACGCGCTTCACGATTTCATCGCGGTGCAGTGGCTCGCCGGCCTCGCGTAGGACGCTGGCGATGATGTCGGCGACGGTACCGCGAGCGTAGCCCCATGATTCGAGGGCATAAATACCGCGGCCGATCAGGACGAAGCGTTTGTCTTTGATGAGTTCGTTGTGGATGGCTTGAATGGTGACATCTTTGCGTTTGAAGTCGCTGTCCTTGATGGCTTTAGCGATGTCCGAGAAGTGCATTGGCTGGCCGTTGCTGTCGAGGATGACGAAAATCTTGTCACGGATGGTTTTTGGATTAACGAGTGGCCACTTGATCAGGCCCCACAGGCCACGGAGATGGGCTAGTTTCTTGCTGATTGAGGCGAGCGCGGCGATGTTGGATGGGTGCTCATAATTGAGCGTTTTGTGTAGTTCCTCAGCGGTGACTGGTTCGCCGTGCTGTTTGATGGCTTTGACGATTTCTTCGACTTGCTTCTTGATATTCTTCTCGTCGTTCGGCGTGCCGATGATGGCTGAGTGGTAATAGTCATCGTTCTCGGTGATGATGTTGATTGATGGATTGAGCTCAGCGATAAAGGCAACATGTGATCGTTCGCTATCGGTAACATCACGGCCGAGGACGTGCTTGGCGAGATTATGTAGTGGCGCCGCCCGGCCCATTTCTGACAGGTGTGAGGTAACCATCTTTTCAGCAGCCGAGGCACTTGGTATACCGCCGTCAGCCACCAACAGGCGCAGGCGAACGAGGATAGCCTTCTCCAGCTGGCGGACACGCTCACGAGTGATCCCGAGCATATCGCCGATCTGTTCCAGCGTCTCTTTATTGCCGTATAAACCAAAGCGACGGCTAATAATCTCTTTCTCGCGCTCCTGCGGAATCTGCGCCAAGACATCCTCGGCCGCTTGCCGAAGCTGCCTGTCTGGTGCGCTCTGTTCTTGTATGTCGCTCATGGCTTTATGTTAAATCCTCTCTGCCTCACCTCAGAAGTTATGTTGATATATGACGATATTGCTATTATACAATAAAATATTTTCGTGTCAAGCAAGTCGTGTAGTACGCCGTAATTATAGCATGTATTTAACAATTTTTGCAATGAAATGGTGTGATAGTTTTTAATTTTGTGAATTATGGGGATGTGGTCTATACAGCCCTAATGAAATGTGGCTTGATGGGGTTATTTTATGAGTCAATTACTTCTTTGCACGGCTGCTTTTTCTCGGGGATTTGGATGGTTTGGTTGATGCACGGCCACGGCGGGCGGGCTTCACGGGTGCGACTTTCAGAAGCTCCAAGGCTTGCTCGTGAGTAATGGTTTTTGGGTCGGTGTCTTTAGGGACTTTGGCGTTTTTCGTGCCATCAGTGATGTACGGGCCAAAGCGGCCGTTGAGGACTTTAACACCATCGCCAAAGTCAGCGATGTTTTTCTCGGCTTCGGCCTGGAGTTTGGCGGCGTAGAGCTCGCGGGCTTTCTCTAGGGTGATGGTGTGCGGGTCTTCGGGCTTGATGGAGACGAACAGCTTGCCGACTTGGATGTACGGGCCAAAGCGGCCGATGTTGGCTTTGATGTCTTGTCCGTCTTCGGTTTGACCGACGACCCGCGGCAACTTGAACATTTCCAGCGCTTGCTCCAGGGTGACGGTTTCAATTTTCGCCCCCTTCGGCAGCGGCGCAAAGCGTGGTTTGTCCTCGTCGTCAGTGGCTCCCAGTTGCAACATTGGACCAAAGCGGCCAAAGCGCGCCAGGATTGGTTTGCCAGATTTTGGATCGATGCCGACTTCGCAGTTAGCGCCGACTTTACTGCGGTCGATGCCGCCTGACTGCTCAATCAGTTTGTGAAACGGCGTGTAAAATCCGTGCAGCATGGCGCTTTTGGCCAGCTCAGCGGCAGCGATTTTATCAAATTCGGTTTCGACATTGGCGGTAAAATCATAGTCAACGATCTGCGTGAAATGGTCGGTCAGAAAGTCGGCGATCAGTTCCCCACTTGGTGTTGGGATCAGCTTGCCGCGGGTGGAGCCGGTTTTTTCCTGGATAACGTCGCGGCTGACTTCTTCGCCGTTGTAACTGAGGACGATGACGTCGCGTGGCTGGCCTTCGCTGTCACCTTTTTCGACGTAGCCGCGGGTCTGGACGGTGTCGATGATGGTAGCGTAAGTGCTTGGCCGGCCGATGCCGAGGTCTTCAAGTTTCTTGACCAGTGAGCCCTCAGTGTAGCGAGCTGGTGGCCGGGCAAAGGTTTGGCGGGCGGTGATGTTGTGGGTTTCAAGGGTGTCGCCGGTGTGGAGTTTTGGCAAGATTTCGTCTTTGCCGCCGCCGTAGACGCGTAGGAATCCATCAAAGGTGATGACTTCACCTTTGGCTTCAAAGTATAAATGACTGAAAGAATTACCTACTCCCCTCAAAACGGCTTCCGCACGCCGAGATTCTCTCTCCGATTCGTCTCGGGCAGCTGCGGAACTCGCTTCGCTCAGACAGTCCTCGCCGCGCCGCGCCTCATCGTCGTTCAATTCTCGGGTTTGTGCAGATGTTTTGTCGTGAGCAGATAATTCTCTGCCCTTAATGTTAATCGTTACCGTCGTCTTCTCCAATTTCGCTGGTGACATTTGCGATGCCAGGGTGCGGCGGCGGATGAGGTCGTAGAGTTTTTGGTCGTATTCATTTGAAGTGACGGTTTCGCGGGTGATGTCGGTCGGGCGGATGGCCTCGTGGGCTTCTTGAGCTGAGGCGGATTTGGTTTTGAATTTGCGCACAGTTGAATAATCTGGGCCGTACAGCCGCTTGATAAAGTCGGTGGCGCTGGCGATGGCCTGCCCGCTCAAATTGACCGAGTCGGTACGCATGTAGGTGATTTTACCGTCTTGGTACAGCCGCTGCGCCGAGGCCATGGTAGCTTTGGAACTGAAGCCAAGCTTGGCGTTGGCTTCCTGCTGCAGAGTTGATGTCGTAAACGGTGCGGCTGGGTTGCGCGTGCCAGGCGTCTTCGAGATGTCACTGACGGTGAATGTGGCTGGCTTGAGGCTAGTTAAGAATTCGTGAGCGGCTGCTTCAGAATCAAATTTCTGGTTGAGCTCGGCCTTGAATTCTTGATTGTCGTGAATGAAGATAGCGGTCACCTTAAACTGCGAGCTGCCCTCGAACTTCATGATTTCTCGTTCGCGCTCGACCAGTAGCCGCACTGCCGGGCTCTGGACGCGGCCGGCTGACTTGCCGCCCGGCACCTTTTGCCAGACCACGGGGCTGAGTTCAAAGCCAACCAGCCGGTCGAGGATTTGCCGAGCTTGCTGCGCCTGCACCAGGTTCATGTCGACAGTGCGCGGGTTTTTAATGGCATTGGTGATAGCGTCTTTGGTGATCTCGTGAAAGACGATGCGCTTGGTCGTCTCAATCGGCAAATCTAACACTTTACAGAGATGCCAGGCGATAGCCTCCCCTTCGCGGTCTTCATCGGTGGCCAGCCAGACATTGTCTTTGCCGACGGCCTTGACGTTTTTCTTGAGCTCGGTGATGACTTTCTTTTTCTCGGGATCGACTTCGTAGACGGCAAAAAAATCATTCGCCACATCAATTGGTGGCGTACCGTCCTTGGTCTTTTTGACAATCGAGCGGATATGCCCCACGCTTGACAGGACATGAAAATCCTTGCCCAAATATTTTTCAATGGTTTTCGCTTTGGCTGGCGACTCGACGATGACGAGATTTTTCATAACTCTATATTATATCAAATCACCTCGCAACCACAACCGCCGAGGGTGTTTCTCGGTGGCTCTGGTTGCGAGGACAGAGAGATGGGTCTGTCCTCGCGGGGAGCGCTAGACAAGTCTAACAATACTCTCTTCCTCGAGCAACTCCTCGAGGAGATCATGGTATTTCAGAATCTGATCTCCATCCCCTGTAATAACGGCCTCGTGGAAATGCTTCTCGTACTGTGCTTTGCGCATAGTATAGCACCACTTCCTGACTTCATCGGCGAGATCACCAGTGATTCGCCAGGCGCCAGTGCCGAAACAGCCGAGCAGAACATTGGCCACAACCAAGGGGTCGCTATAGCTAGCCCTAAAGCCAAAAGTAGACTCATCAATGGCCCATGCGGCTTCCACACCGTTGATTTGGATTATTTGCCACAGGTGCTCATTATAGAGCTCCCTGTTGGTACGGATGGTGATGTCACCATTCATAGCCTTGATGACGAAGAAATCATCATAGTTCGCCATGTCAGACCTTCTCTCTCTGTCCGAATTGTCAACACCCAGACTTTCTGGGTGGACGAATCTTCGTTTTTCAACGAAAATCTGATATATATATCAATTATTGGATAAAAAGTCAAGTCTCTGGCGTATCATCATCACTATTACCACCAAAAATAGCTCGTTTAATATATATGCATGAGGCATGAGCAGCAGGCGGCAATGAGGCGATAAATGCGGTGTGGCCAACTCTGCGGAGGGTTTTGGCTAGCCTTGGTTTACCGTTCTGTTCGGCGGTGTGGGCGCTGGCGTAGGCAGACAACGCCAGCGTCTCGCCGGCCATGGCTAGTTTGCCGGATTTTGTTGGGCGCGTTTCACCCTTGTGTTTACTACGATAATTGGCGATGCCCGTTGCGGCGGCGTTTATCGTGTTCAATAGGGCGATGGTGCCGATAACTGATTTTGGTGCTGCACCCTTTTTTAGCATTTCATAGAGTAGTTTGAGCGTGACCACTTTATCGGTGATCGCGTCAACGGCCGCGCCAACATTACTCGTTTGTCCTGTTGCGCGGGCGACCGCTCCGTCGGCAACATCAATTGATCGTCCGATGATTACCCGTACCAAGCCAGAAACCTCCTCAAGGTTTTCCGCACCGTCCCATGTCAACTTTCCACCCGCTAGACTCATCGCATTAGGGATGGTCAAGACATCCCTAGTAAAGGTAGCGATGCTACTGTCACTAACCGCCTCGTTACTACGTACCAGTTTCCGGCCCTTTTTCATAGTTTGTAGCCTATCATCAATTTGTCAAATTGGCAATATTATCGCAATTACCGCAGGGTCCAGTTATTCGCCCCAAGCGGTTTAACTACGCCATTGATCTCCAGCATGGTCAGTGCCGTGGCGAAGTCGGCTGGGGTGAGGCCGGATTGTTGTTGTAATTGGTCGCCGTCTCTCAGGCCGGCCCGGAGTAAGTCGATGATAGTGTTTTCGGCTGGGGTTTCACCGAGGGGGATGATGGCTTGGTCGGTGGTGGATTGAGTGGCTGACGGGGCGATAGCGTCGAGGATATCTGTGGCGGTGGTGGCGACGAGGGCGCCTTGTTTGAGCAGCGCGTTGCAGCCGGCAGACAGCGGACTGGTGATGTTGCCCGGTACAGCAAAGACGTCGCGGCCTTGGGATAAGGCGTGGGCGGCGGTGTTCAGCGTGCCGCTGCGCTCGGCGGCCTCGGTGATGATGACAGCGTCAGCCAGACCAGAGACCAAGCGGTTGCGCTCCAAAAAGCTCCAGCGATTGACGACTTTACCGTCGCCTTTTTTCCATTCGGACAGAATAGCGCCGCCGTTTTTTATGATGTTCATGGCTAGTTTGTAATTGGTTTGCGGCGAGATGTCGGGCAGTTCATTGGGAATGACGCCGATGACTGTGCCGCCAGCTTCCAGGGCGGCCCTTTGGGCGATGCCGTCGATACCGAGCGCCAAGCCGCTAACGATGATGCAGCCGGCTTTTGCCAGGTCGCTCGCCAGCTGCTCGGTCACTTCCCGGCCGTACGCCGAGGGCTTGCGTGAGCCAACGATTGCCACGACCGGTGCGCCGCTATCTGGCAAATTTCCCATGAAACACAAGCTTTTCGGCGGATTAGCAATGCTTGCCAACCTCTGGGTAAAAATATGCTCATCTGGACGGATTCTATTGATTTCTATGACTTTTGTGATAAAAAGTATTGACATGTTGTCAAATGCTTGCTATAATCAGGAGCGATTGGTTAGCCGAAGTGCTAATCAAAAGCACCTTATACCCCCTATTCTAACTAATATGTTAGGTTGCGCGCAATGGCATTAAGTATTCTTACCCTCCACTTTTTGCGATTCAACGTTACGCGCATACTAACCCCTTTAACTGCCCTTTTTTGAAGGCGACCTCTGTTAAGGTGAGCACTGGATGGTGTTGATATTATAATCAGGCGCGGACTTTTGGAGTTTTAGTCACGACGCTTCACTGAGACGGGAGCTCGGGTGGGTTGAAGGGTAACAAAGCGCCAGGTGATGCCCACCCTTACCTGGCGCTTTTTTAGTTGGGTTTTTGATGTGATCTTGTAGTATCTGAGTGAGGATTGGGTATGAATTGGTGTGGGATGGTTTGGTAGAAAGTAAAATTTTGGGTGGATATGTCTGAGCATAATATTGACTTTTTGTCTCTAAAATAGTATAGTGAATACATATGACGCAGATAATTGAGCACGATACGTTAGTCAAGTTAAGCCAAGAGCGCCCGTTGGTGTTTCGAGCGCAGGCAGCTACTGTCTTGGCACGCGTACCGCGACGATTTCGACGAGACGCGCGGGTGCTGAATCATAGCAAGCGCACAATGCACGACATGTTGACGGCGTGGCGGGACGAATGTTTGCCGAGGTTAGAGACGATCACCTCGGCGCATAATGCGACAATGTTGCAACAAGCCTTGCGGGAGGATTTGCTAGCCGAGACGTCGTCGCAGCAACAGCTGATTGCCATGATGATACCGGTGCGGCTCGAGGAGGAGCGACTGGCCTTTGCGGGGTCGCAGTTTACGTCAAGGCGAGAAAAAAAGCCGTATCGACGAACGCTGGCGTTTGCCCAGCAGCCAATTGATGTCTGTCGGCAGCAGGTTGAAGATTTTATGAGGTATGAACTGTACCGGGCGGTGCTCGGTGAGGTTGGTGTGACTGTGGTGGATAAGCAGGCCCGGGGGCTGGTGCGATGCTGGCAGCGGCTGCGGGCTGGTCATCAGGTTAAGAAACTGCGGCGCGAGGTAACCAGGCGCTTAGCGGCAATTGAGCGAGAAATGGTGGCGATTGAGCAGGAGCGCGGCGGCTTGGCGGCCCGGCTGTTCGGGCTGAATATTGATTATGTGACGGTACTAGCAGCGCGACAGGAGTATGAAAAGGCGCTGGGTCGGCTGAGTAAAAAAGCGGCCGAGAGCCCAGCCAAGCGGCTGGCGCTATATGAGAAAAAGACCGAAGCGATTCGCGAGGAGTACCTCGACACGGTGCCAGGCGTGGCGAATTTGTCAGAGGCGCAGCGGGCGGTCAAGGAAATTGATTCGGTGCTGCTGGCGATTTTTGACCTAGACGCGACAGCACGCAACGAACTGATGAGTGCGTTCAAGCGCTACCGGATGCTGACGCGTGAGCGGGATGTGCTACGGGCGAAGCTTGAGGTGTAGTTTGTAGGAGAGATATCGGGCCCCGTGTGGTTCGTTGGAATTGAGATAGCTGCTGCCGGCGGCTGATTAGGCTTGGCTCGTCGTCTTGGTTGAGCCAGGCTGCGTATCACCAGCTGCCGTGCAGGCCTGGCACACTCCTTCGAGTTCAAAGTGGTGGCGCTCGACACGGAAGTGATGGCGCCGGCCGATCAAGGCAATGAGCCGTTCTAGCTCTGGTGTCTCCAGCGGTTCGGCGTTATGACAGCGGGTGCAGTAGAGGTGGTGATGATGCGTGATGAATGGCTCGGCAAGCTCATAACGGACTTTCCAGCCGATGTGGATGGTGTTAATGACGTGGAGCTCGTGAAAGGTCTCGAGGATGCGATAGATGCTGGTGCGGTTGGTGTTCGGGCAGCGCTTGGCGATTTCGGCGATGGTCAGTGGCACGTCGATGGATTCGAGTGCCGTAAAGACTTCGCAGCGTGATTTGGTCAGGCGAAGGTCGGCTTGGCGAAAGATGTCGCGTAAGGTATCCATGTCGCAATTGTAGCACTTATTGCGACAAAATTGCAATAAGCCGCACAATACGCCATACTGATGAGTTATGGATAAATGTATTAAACGAGTGCTGAGCTTGCCGCAGCTCACACCTTCTGAGGAAGTTAATGCGGCGTTTACCAAATTAGTTGAGACGGTGGTGGCACACGGTAAAGAGCCGCTGCTATGCGACGAGGATATTCGCCATCAGGTGCAGCAGCGCTGCGCGGTAGCCGAAGGAAAACTGGAGCGGTACTGGTCGAGGCGTATCACGGAGGCGGATAACCCGTGGGCAAAGCTGGAAGAGTTTCCGTATCATGAGAATTATGAGAAGTTGACGCGGCGTGAGATTGGGCTGCTGGGACGGGCCGGGCTCCAGCTATGTGGTTGTTCGTCAGAGGTGGCAATGATCGGTAGCGGGCCATTGCCGCTGACGGGATGGTGGCTACATCAGCTAACGGGAGCGCAGATTACGCATGTTGACGCGTCGGACAAGGCGATTGAGTTATCGCGCGGCCTTGCGACAGCGCTTGATTGGCCGGGTGAATTTGTGACCGGTCTGGGTCAGTCGGTGGCGCTGGATGAGGGGCGATATGATGCGATATATGTGGCGGGGCTGGCTGGCGAGACGCTGGCGGAAAAGCAAGCAATTGTTGATCATGTACGACCAGCGCTTAAACCAGACGGGCGACTACTCGCACGCGGGGCGTATGGGGTGCGTACCCTGCTCTACCCAGGGTTTGACGCTGATGCTCTCGAGAGTGTGCAGCTGATGGAGGAATATCATCCGACCGATGACATTATTAATTCAGTCTTTGTGTACAAGCAGGCTGCATAGGCGTGAGAGTGTTGGAAGCCATTGAGTATTGTCGCAATAATCACAAATTACCTAGACGCCGAGGAATTCGTATGGGTTAGCTGGTTCGGTGGTTGGGGTGATGGTGGGGTTAGTGAGGACGTAGACGGCTTTGCTGCCGGATAGTTCACGTTTGATCTGACCGCGCACTTGTAGCCATTGATTATCGCGGTAGCGCTCGGCGTCTGGGGTCTTGACAAGGATGCTGATCGGGGTGCTGTCGACAGCGCAGCAGCTGATAACAAAGCGTGAGAGTTCAAAATAGCGGTTGTCGTAAAAGCCGCTCGGGTCGCGCGCCACGAAACCGGTGACGTCAATGGTTACGCCGTCAAAAAAGCTGTCATTCGGGCAGTCATCAAAGGCGCTACGCCAGCGGTTCATGGAAACGGGCTTGCCGTCAAGTGGCTCCGGCTTGTCACAGCGGCCAGTCGTGCTGGTCGGCCCAGACGTGGCGCGGTTGGCAGCGCTGGACGAGGACAGTGGACGCGGTGGCAGGATGATGGCCAGGATGAGGATACCAGCGGTGACGATTGAGAGTATGGGGATGGTGCGCCGCGGTTTTTTTGGACGCTCCGTGGTCGTTACGCCAGCGGAGGTGCACCGCTTCCTTGCTAGGTTATGGCGCAGCTCTAGAACGATATCGAGGATTAGTAACATGCCACCAGCCATGGTTGCCACAACAGCGAGCAGATGGTAGCGCGGATGAATGTAAAAGCCGAGCTGGCCACGGACAGCGATGAGAATGATGTAGCCACAGGCGAGTAATCCGCCGCCAGCGCGTAACAATGGGATGAACTTAGCGCGCATATAAATTAACTCCGATCCCTGCCGCCAGCGACAGGCTGAAAATAATGAGCATGACCAGTAGGATAAATCGCGGACGGAAGGTGCTTCTCATGAGGAGAATGAGCTTGATGTCGATCATCGGGCCAGTCAGCAGAAAAGCGAGGACGGAGCCATTGGTGAAGATACGGGCGTAAGCCAGCGCAAAAAACGCATCGACGCTGGAGCAGATGGAGACGACGAAGCCGAGACCAGTCATGGCGATGACCGACAGGATGATGTCGCCGCCGACGGCGTTGATGATGGAGCGCGGAACAAACACTTGGGTGGCGGCAGCGATCATGGCGCCGAGGACCAGCATGGTGGTGAGTTGCCAAAATTCGTTGCGAGAATCAGCGAGAATGTGGCGAAAGGTCGTCGGATGATGGTCGGCACAAGAGGCGGCAAATGACGGCTGGAGGACGTGCCTCGGGTGAATGAAGCTGACGATCAGGGCGGTCAGCTGGACGATCAGAAAGCCAAAGCCGATGCGCCACCAGACCATGCGCGGCTCGAAACTAAAGGCGGTCATGGTGGCGATGATGGTGATCGGATTGAGGATCGGCGCGGCTAAGAGAAAGCTGATGACGTCGGCGGGCTTGAGGCCGTGCGCTAGGAGGCTGCGGGCGACTGGCACATTGCCGCATTCACAGACTGGCAGTGCGATGCCGATGAGCGAGAGGAGGAAGCGGCGGATGAGCACGTGTTTGGGGAGGATTTTAAATAGTCGGTCTGGTGGTAGGAAACGGCGGATGAGAGCAGAAACGATGATACCGATGACGAGAAAGGGCGTGGCTTCAACAATGACGCTGCAGGTTAGCGTCAGGAAATCCTGTGCCAATGGCGCCAGCGTCCCGGCCCATGTCTGCGGCGGATGAGCGATCAGCCAGAGGTCAATTTGTAAACCATACTGCATCACAACGATGCCAAACAAGCCGACGATACTCCATCGGATCGCGTCGCTATGGTTTTTGAACCAGGCAGTCGTGCGCTGATACGCTGTGTGCAGTGATGACATAATCTCTATTATACTACTCCCCGCCCAGCGTGGTATACTGGAACTTAGTATGAGACATTGGCTGCATTCGCATCACCCATTTCGGATTTTTTGGTTTTCGGCGCTGTTGACGCTGGCGTTGGGCGGGTTGATTTTCGGTCATTTCGGCGCGAGCGGCTTGTGGTTGTTCGCGATTCTGGTGGTGCTGGAAGTGACCTTTAGCTTTGATAACGCGGTGATTAACAGCAAGGTACTGGCCGGCATGAGCCAGGTTTGGCAAAAGGTATTCTTGACAGTTGGGATTTTTGTGGCGGTGTTTGTGGTGCGGTTCGTATTGCCGATTATCATCGTGATGGTGGCGAGCGGTCATGGCTTTATGGAAGTGGTTGATTTGGCGCTGAATAAGCCGGCGGAATACGGCCATATTTTGCACGAAGCCTCGCCGATGATCGATGCTTTTGGCGGCGCGTTTCTGATTATGATTGGCCTCAGTTATTTCATTGATTATAACAAGCGCGTGCACTGGATGCGGCATGTCGAGCCGTGGCTGGCTAAGGCCGGGCGGTTTGAGAATTTCAAGGTGTGTTTGATGCTTAGCGTGGCGGCGGTGCTATATTTTACGGTTGAGCCGCCGCATCGGGCGCTGGTGCTGATCTCGGCGGTGTTGGGGATTATACTGCACATCGGGCTGGAGCTGTTCGGCTCATTCTTTCATGAGGATGACGCCAAGTCAGTCAAGGTCAAGACTGGCTGGGCGGCGTTTGCTAGCCTGCTCTACCTGGAAGTGCTGGACGCTAGTTTTAGCTTCGACGGCGTTATCGGCGCTTTTGCTATTACTAGCAGTGTGCTGCTGATCGTGGCGGGGCTCGGCGCCGGAGCGATTTGGGTGCGTTCGCTGACGGTGTATTTGCTGCGGACGGGCGTGCTTGGCAAGTATAAATATCTGGAAAACGGTGCGCACTGGGCGATTATGGCGCTGGGTATGATGATGATTGCCAAGCTGTTTCATCTGGAATTGCCGGAGTGGGCGACGGGAAGTTTGGGGCTGCTGTTTGTGAGCTTGGCGGTAGGTAGCAGTATGCTAGAGGCGCGGGCAATTAATTTGCAAGAAGCAGCTGCGGCGAAATTACATAGCGCTGAGCGACGGCTGAAGCACAGCGCGGCGAAGATTGTGCCGCGAAAGCGACGGTAGTTAGTATTCGGGATTTTTCGTTTCGGGCGGAAGCGTTTGCCTATTGCGACATTGTTGCAATAGGCACTTTTAGTTTCGCAGGCGTAGCGGCGTAGCGATGTGCCGGGGACTAGAGCTTGACGCTGAGCGGTTCGATGGTACCGTCAAGAAATGTGCCGATCAGCTTGATCGCTTCGGGAATCGTCCAGTCGCGGAGGATTTTGCGTTCATCGGTGTTAAATTTACTGAGGACGAAATCAACATCACCGATTTGCCGCCGCAGTAAGTTGTCGGTACCGATACGAATATGCCAGAAATCAGCGCCGATGTGAGTATGTAGCGATTTTAAGCCGTTGCTGCCAGCGTCGCGGCCACCCTTGCGGACGCGAATTTTGCCAAAATCAAGCGCTGTATCATCATGAATAATCAGTAAGTCATCCAGAGTCAATTTATAGAAATCTAAAATCGCCCGCGCGGAAATACCGACGTCATTGTAATGGGTGGTCGGCTTGACGAGGAGAATTTTTTCTCCAGACATGTTCAATTCGGCAATATCCGCCGAGAATTTGGGCTTATTGCTAAATTGTGCACTCTGCCCTGCTGCCAACTGGTCAATTACTAAAAAGCCAGCATTATGCCGCGTGTGAACGTACTTTTCGCCAGGATTGCCGAGGGCCAGAATGACTTTCATGTCTTCAGTATATCACCTCGGACGTGATGGCGTATAATAGATGTATGGCGAAACGCGATGATGATTTGGAATTTAGTGTTAATGCGGCGTTTGACGAAGCGCGGGCTGTTGTTGATAAGGTGCCGCTGTATTTGGTGAACGGCTCGCTGGGCGCCGGCAAGACTAGCGTGCTGGAATTCTTATTGCAACAAAGTGACTATAAGGGTGCGCGGGTGATTGAAAATGAGTATGCTAACGAAAATGTCGACGGCTACCGGCTGGAAGGATTGGCGGAGATGGTGACGACGTTGGCTGGCGACTGCGTCTGTTGCTCGTCGAAGCACGCGCTGACGCGGATGCTGCTGGACTTTTGCCGCAATTCACCGGCGCCAGTGTTTATCGAGGCGACGGGCGTGGCGCGAACGATGAACTTGGTCGAGAAATTGATAAATGCACAAATCTTCAATAAGTATGAGCTGATGCAGAGTTTTTACGTGATCGATGCGCATGAGATTTTGCACGGGGTTGAGCCGACGCACGAGGTTGAACTACAAGCCGCAGACATGATTTTAGTGACCAAGGAAGATCTGCTGAAGGATAGCGAGCGAGCTGAATACGAAGCAAAGCGCCGCGCCCTGCCCTACGCCAAGGTTTTAAGCGCGCCGCACGGCCAGTTTGACCTCAGTAAAATCACTACGCCGTCGGGGCTGTTGGCGTTTTTTGATACGTATGACGGCGAGCTGGCAGTGCCGGATAATCCGACGTACGCGGTGCTGGATGTGTCGGGTATGAATATCGCGGCGTCGGCACTAGAAAACATGTGGCTGGAATTGTTCAGGGCGTATGGCCTACGGCGAATGAAGGGGTGCTTTATCAACGACAACGGTGCGCGCCAGCACGTGGAGGCGACCGAGCAGCAGATTCAGTTAACTAGTGCCAGGCCCGAGGAAGCGGCGAAGATCGTACTCATCGGCGAGCGAGCGGATGAGATTACGCGCGACGTGCTGCAGATGCAGCTGATGATGTTTGAATAAATTATTCCAATGAAAATAGCCCACCGAACGAGCTCAAGCTGCATGCGGGTTTATTCAACCCGAGAGATAGAAAAATCCTACCTCAATCAGATTGAGCGCATACGGCGAGCTATTTTCGGTGGGCTGTTAGCCCTCTTGTGCTTCTAGAAGCATCTTGATGAGCTTCTCCGTTGTGGCCTCTGTACAGTTGGATACTGCTACGTCCATCTGTGCAAAAACATCTTCTGCGATTTCTCCTCCTGCCGCGATCGCGACAGTAAGTAGCTGTGTGAAGCGCTGCAGTTGGTGCCCCATCTCCTGTTTAACGAGCTCTTGGTCCTCTGGGTTAAGGGCCAAGAGCTTTTCTTGAACCGTCAACTGAGGCTCAAATCTAACCCTCCCAATTTCGGGCGATGCGATCTCGATAGTCAACATGACGCTTTCCTTTCAACAAAAAGCTCAAAGCTAAAGGGCGACTTCCGCCCTAAGACAAAACTTTGAGCAAAAGCTGATATATATATCACTAATAGAACAAAATGTCAATGGATTTTGTCAAAAATGTTGTATAATATTTTCCCTCACCCCTGTTATGATCATAGACAACTTTTTTATAGAAAATAGTAGCCGGTGTTTTCTGATAACAGTAACTTGGTGCAGCATGATAAGAACGGATCGGAATGTGGGTATTTCAAGAACATCAAAACGCCGATAAGTACATAAGTACGTCGGCGTTTTGTTAGGATTCTCATAGCCTAGAGACACTTGATATCAAGCGTGTAATTGTTACTGGGCCTGAGATGGAAGAGGTGAGCGGTATCCACTTTGTCGCTCGCGTACTTCGTTATACCATCCTAATAGCTCTTGACCATGATCCCAGCCCCACGCTGAGTCTGGCAATAAATAACCAGTTACTGCATTAAACAATGGATCTGAGGTATTTACCCTGATATCCAATATTTTTAGGGCCTCTTCGGCAATATCTGCTACGGTTGCAGTCTCGTTATTGTTGAGATGATCTTCTATGAGCTTTGCCAATAGGAATGTGTAAGAGCTGTACATGACTCCTCTTGCCTCAAACTCACTCGTAAATGGCTCTGCTTGTATTGGGTTATCTCTGTCGCCATAGATATTAGGTGGTAGCTGCGCCGCCGCCGCTCCAGTAAGGTGTATTTCTACGTCCCAGAGTTTTCCTTTTAGCTCCTCATATTTTTCTTTTCTGTTGATAATGGTATCTGCCCGCTGAATATCATAATCATCTCCAGCATTGCGCCGAGCTTCATCTTCCCGCGCTTCAGCGGCAAGGACTTCTTCTGGTATATCGTCCAGATTTTTTATCACGAGTGGATATGTCTCTGCCATTACAGGATGCTCGCTATACGGGTCAGGAACTTCTATCTGCTGATCACGGTGTCCGCGCATAACTCGCGCCCAAGCTGCCTCTAGTTTTTCGGGATCAGAATTTTCATATACGGGAACACAAATACCACCAAAATAAGTAGTACCGGCTGGCCTTCTTCTGGTGCTTCTGGGCCGTTACTGATAGCGTATTTGGCTATACCTACTGCATCAGAGAAAAATATTCTGGCATCAGCAAGGTCGTCGCCCAACGCAAGCAATGGGGCTTTTTCCAGCGGCCCGCTATACATTTCAGGTTCGCTAGGTTCAGGGGTGACTTCGGTATGATCGTTAGTGTCAACGGGTGTTTCTGGATCTGCCTGAACTTCTTCCTTGATACCCGCAGGATTTTCCTGAAGCGTGTCCCAGGGGGTTGCAGGATTATTTTGCTCTTTGCTCAGCATTCCCTCAGGTGGCTTTGGTATTCCTGTCATAGTTATAACTCCTCTCGCATGGATTTTAGTGTGCTGAGATTATATCAGCGGTGTAGTACTATGTCAAGGTTATGAGAATTCAGCTACAGTTATTACTACGCCGTTGAGTTGGTTCATTTCTTGTCAAGAACAACCAAGTGCTCAATATGCGGTGTGCGCGGGAAAAAGTTGTAGCCATGATGATGGACGATGCGGTAGTGTTGTTGGAGCAAGGCGACATCGCGGGCTTGGGTGACGGGATTGCAGCTGAGATAGAGGATGCGCGGCGGCAGCTGTTGCAACAATGTCGCAATAACGTCGGGATGCAAGCCGGCGCGCGGCGGGTCAACGATGACGATTTCCTTGCCTGTAATGTAGTCGAGAGCTTGTTCGCTGGGAGCGAGGACAGCGCGGGCGTCAGTGCGGTCAAGTTCGGTGATGTTACGCTGCATCTCGGCGACGGCGTGTTCGTTGATTTCTACCAGTGTGACGTTGCCATCAGCAATGGTCAGGCCGATGGTGCCAACGCCAGCATAGAGGTCGATGGTTGATAATTTGACAGCTCGAATATCATCAGAAAATAATCCGGGACCCACGTAAAGTTGCCCAGATTTTTTCTGAGATATTGCTCGCTGTTGACTATCGGTGTTATCATGTGCCGCCAACTGATCCAGCTGGCGCTCTTGGCGCGCCTTATTGTACGGTACCCATTCCCGCATATCGCATAGCGCCTGCTCGTAAACCGGGATGTTGACTTGGAAAAAGCCTTCGCAGGCGTAGCAAAATGGCACACCAAGAATGGTGTCGGTCAAGGTGGTGTTGCCGAAATGCGCTAGTTGCTCGGTGATGCGGCTGGCTGGTGAGCGCGGGTCGGAGTAGATGACTTCCCCGCCCTGAGCCGGTAATTTGGCGGCTTCATCAGCGGTAATTATTTCGGGCAAGCGATCCTTGATATACAGCTGCCAGACGCAACTTCCTGACTGATCGCAGCGGACGAGCAAGGTCTTGAGCTGGCGAGCCGCGACGCGTTTATGGCGCAGTAAATCACGGATAGCCCGCGCCAGGTTATTGATTTCTGGGTGTGCCAAACTTGTGCCCTCGACGACCACCTTGCCCTTGCTGCCGCGACGGAAAAATGCCAAGTCAAGCGTATCAATCGATGATTCTTCACGGTCGCTATCCGCGTCTATCCCCCGGGTATCATCAGAGGATAATTCGGGACCTGAGACAATCCCAGATTTTTTCTGAGGTACCGCTCGGGATACTACCGATTCGCTGTACCAGCTAAATTCAACTTTGTTGCGATAACCATATGCGACATTGTCGCAATAAATATCAATCGCCGCTGGTAGTGTGACATTATGCAGTGTAAACGCATCATTAATCAACTGTGCCTTATACGTCTGCTCAACTTCGAGTGGCATAATCTGCCACGGGCTGGTCGACAGATAACTATCTGGGTCACGTGGCTGGATGCGGTCGGGGCTTGGCGAGATTACTTCCTCGACGACCGCCTCGACGAAGTGCGATTTCTTTTTGGTAATGCGAACGGTGACGGTCTCGCCCGGCAGCCCGCCCCATACGAAACATTTGCGGCCGTCAGCCAGCGTTCCTAGTGCTTGCCCGCCACCAATAATTTTCTCTAGTGTCAGCGTCTCGAAACTCTGCCGTCTCATCAAAGCTATTATAACAGATTAGAAGTTGCACTCTGGCACGCCGCCAAACCAGCCGTTCTGCATATTGCGGCCAGTGCGGCAGGTGGTGCCATCTGAGAGCGGCACCTTTATAGCGTAGCGTGTCGGCACGACGCTGGAGGCGAGAGCGACGTCGGTGGCTACCAAGTACCAATAATCACGACCGTCGTGGTCTTTTGGTAGCTGTTTGATGTAGCGTGGAGTGAGGAGTGCGCCGAGCTCACCGCCATTACAAATCTTCATATTGGCGGTGTTATAAATGGTGCAGGCGCTCGTCGGCCATGGATATTCACCGTTGTCCGAACGATATTTCTCGATCGCTTCCTTGAGCATTGAGATATTTGACTTGGTTTCGTTGTCGCGAGCGGTGTTGTAGGCATTGCGCCAGACGAGGCCGCCTAAGGTAGCGAGGATCGCGATGACCACGATAATAATGATAATTTCGACGATAGTAAAGCCATACTGCTTATGCATATGATGATTGTAGCGCGTTTTGAGCCCGATCGCAAGGCTGGTAATTAGGTGATTATTATGCTACACTAATCCTTGGTATTGGGCCGTCGCCAAGTGGTAAGGCACCAGGTTTTGGTCCTGGCATTCGGGGGTTCGAATCCCTCCGGCCCAGCCATAGAATTACACATCAACCGTCTAGTCTGTAATGGCTGGGCGGTTTATTTGTCGAAGTGTTGCTACTTGGCCTATAATAAACACCAGTGACCAATAGTAAAGATGAAAAGTTAAAGCTGCTCTATATACAATGCCGAGACGCATATCACGAATGGCTTATAGAGCAAGGAGTAGACGATAGCTTCGGGGGTATACCATTTCCTGGATGGTTTTATGACCCCTACAACATCCCTGCTGAGTTGCTGTTTAGGGCATTGTACGGAAAAGTCAATAATAAGACCACAGCGCGCGCTGAATTTGATAGCAAGCTTCTTAGCATGGTTTATAAAAATGATACCTATGACAGAGAATCGCTAACAGCAAGGCCACAGGACTTAGAATACAAGAACTTCACTGTTTGCTTTCAAATATATTTTCGGTCAAAGACTGCCAAAGTAGATCTATTCAAAACACAACTTACTCTTTCCGGTATTAAGTTTACATGGTGTAGCGAGCGAGCGTTTTGGAAGATAGTTGATAAGGTTGGTGGCATGAATGAGTATTTGCAGTATCGAAATAAAGTTTTTCCAAAGCTCAACAACGAATTTGGTACTTACACAGTTAAGGCTCAGGTCGCCGACCTTACTGTAGAAGAGGCTGTTAATAAAGCTGCGAGAGCTTTTCAGGGTTTTATGGACTGTGTTAATGTCGTACAGTCGTTTAACCGTCAGAAACGTAAGCTCTCACACGGCCCGAACGATAATAATATGGCCATAAGTGACGTTGGTGTGTTTGTTGCAGAGGAAGATAGCAAAGTCGAGATACTCTGGTCTAATATAAGAAGACACTCTTTGCCTTCGGAAAGTCTTAATAGTTTAGATATTGGTAAAGAGCGTTTATATAAGGTGCTGATAAGGGCGTTTCAGGATAATAATTCTGTAGTTGCCGAGCGATTGAAGTATACTGTTATGGAATTTGCGTCTGCTTTGAGTGCGGAAGATCCAAATCTTGGCCTGTTGGGATTTTGGAGGTGTCTAGAGATTGCTACCAGGAAAGCAAACCAACAAACTCGCAAAGAAGAAGAAATACTAAATATATTCAAAAATTATCACCCTGAGGAAAAGTACTGGAGACAGCAAGGGTCTCTAATAAAGGAAGTTCGCAATACTTACGTTCATCAGGGCGTCTCTAGTGTAAAGGATACGCCCGACTACTACCTAAACTGGTCTAAGCAATACGCTGAAGCTGCCATTAGAATATTGATATGGCTTTACAGTAACCGTGCGATATGGAAAAATAATGACGACATCGATATCTTTTTTGATCATTATAGCCAGTCGAGCCACAAGCTTGAGCTAGCTGGAAAGGTATTAAGGGGGCGCAGTGTTCGCGTTGCATGATTACAACTCGTGAGGCTCCAAAACTTCTACTTTTTCGCCTCTTGTCTCTTATTAAAGAAGTAGATAAACTGCTTTATTATAGCCTCCTTGAGCTCGGGGGATTTTTCATTTCCCACTTTTGCGATAGTACGAATACTATTTGTCGTCGGACGCTCAAACAGTACAAGATCTACCTCCTGTATATTGCCTAGAGTGCCATATCGCGGATCGGATATGATAATTTGGTGCAAAGTATCAATATTGATAATGGTATCTATACTAAGCATTATATCTGGTGTCAAATCTCTATAGGTATAATCGCTTTTGCCCATAGTATGCCAAGTTCCTACGAACTGTAGTATAAAGCCTATTACATCATCTGCTGACTGTATCTTTTTCTCTAAATACTGACTAGTCTCCTCTCTGGTGGAAAGCTCAGCCCATCTTGTGTATAGTCGGATAGATGAGCCATTTTGACTGAGTAGCGGCAATTTATCATTCTTAGCAAAGCACCTGATACACTGCAAAGCGGTAGTCTTATATTGTTGAATTTGATCTTTTTTCAGTTCAATAGAGTGATTACCCTTATTTGTACTGTAATGGATTACGTGGTCTATAGTGCGTGAGAATGTATCTATTCTGTCTTGGTCGAAGAGATGATCAATGAGAGAGATATATCCTGTGGCCTTTTCATCTTTATTTTCACTGGCAAGTATGTCATCTATAGTAAATAGCACTCTCTCTAATGCTGTAAGTGTTAGTGAAGATGATCTGGCAGTAGGCATCCCTTCGATTAAATCCAGTAGACATGTACAGAATACCATTTTGTTTTTTATGACGCTGTGTCTTTTAGAGATAATCCATAGTGCTGTGGCAATGTTGTTCTCATTGACTATATGTAAGTTTTTACGAATAGAGGTTTCGTCAACGGAATTCGTCAGTAAATTCATAACTGCAACATCAGAAATATCCTCTATTTCGTCAAGTGACGCAAAGAACTTCTCGAAATAATAGCTTGAGGCAATCCGCTGGTGGTACCGTAGGTTATCCTCATTTATATTGCCATAGCCCTTAAGTGTATATGCAACAAAAGGAAATAATTCTTGTACTATCTCTAACCAACGATCGTCGCTTCCGAAAGTGTCCTGAAGGTCCTGCTTACGAGAGGTGTCGTCATTAATGCCATATTTAGAGCTGATTTTTTCTATTAACATATCCCCGTTGTTTTTGATTCTTTTATATAGGCCATCGTCAAATAGGCGAATAATTTCAAGTACTATGGCATCAACCATATTCATCTCTCCGTGACACAGGGGAAGTCTAAACAATAATGAATTATTTAGTCGCTTAATATCTCTCGGTGATTGTATATATGTACCCAGGTCGTGATACCCGAGTATAAGTCGGAATCGCTCTATTTCATTTTCCTCTAAGACAATGGAATGTTGCTTACAGATTGACTCAATAGTAGCCGCTAGCATCCTATTTAGTGACGACCTGCTTGCTTTGGGTAGCTCAAGAGGTATTTGTATAATTTTTTCGAGGTATTCTTGGCCGCTGGCACCTCGTGGAAGGAATTGCTCAATTGCCGACGCAACATACCTATTGTCAAATGGGAGTATATATACTATGCCAGCATAGTTTGCTATTTGGGCGATTATATGCATCAGATCTGCGATGCTTTGACTTTCAAGTCTGTCTATGTCATCAATGACAACGATCACTTTTTTACCTGATTCCTTGATTTCTTCCTGTGTTTTAATCTTAATCTTATTTATGAAGTAGCTCGATTGTAGTATCCTGCTGACATAATTCATGCTCGCTGTAATCCTACCGAGGTATATGGACGTCTCCTTGCGACCCCCAGAGTTAAGATCGATCTCCATAGTGGAATCAATTGGAAGTTTTGCTCTACTTAATTTGCCGAAGAATCTGCTAGTTTTTTCTCGAAAGCCACCGAAGGCTTTGTCGGTAACTTTTTCGTATATGTTTTTAAGAATTTCATGAAAAATTGCGTCGCCGTTGCCATTAAGCTCCCAGGCATTAAGTTTGACAAGGACTGGTTTATTCTTTCTCGTGCTGTCATTAATTCTCTGTTCAATTAAATTAATAGTAGATGTCTTACCGGACCCCCAGCTTGCATACAGGCCGATGATAAAGCTCCTCTCTTTGTCGAGTGAGTTCAGGATACTGATTATTTTTTCTGCAAAAGAAAGCCTCCCAAGTGAATCATATTTCTTTGAATTAATCGGACTATCAGAGCTATAAGTATTCATTCTACAGATCATTATAACCCACAGTATAAAAATAGCTAATAAACTATTGGTTTCTCAGTGCAAGTAGCCCTTTAATGTAACCTTTAGCAAGCTTGGCTTGTTGTCTATAGCTCTCAGTTGCCAACATATCGCGGTCGATCATAATTCATAAGAGGCTTTACTTTTCACCACTCTAAGGCTTGAGATTTTCATGCTTAGTTAATTTGGTTTGCCAAGAACACCCCTCGTATTACATGGGTGTTCTTGTGTATTCTGTAACCTATCTCTTCCTTGTAACATACTTATGCCATTCAGAGGCGAGAATTGGGATAATGAACGAGGCGAGGCCGATGAGTGCGCCGTGCCAGAAGTTGATCGGCGTGATGTGGAGGATTGTGCCAAGCGGCCCGAAGAAGACGAGTAGCTGTAACATGACCGACAAGCTGATACCGGCGTAAAAACTGGCGTTCATGACCTTGAGACGAGTGAAGATCGATTCACTGTCGGAGCGGGCGTTGAAAGCGTTGGCCCACTGGCTGACCACCAGCGAGATAAAGGCCAGGGTCTGTGCGTAGTCGTGCCCGTAATGCTTCTCGAAGAAGATATAGACGGCCAGCGCCATGACTGACATGGTGGCAGCGACAATGACCATCCGCCAGATCATTTGGCGGCTGAGGATCGGTGCGTCGGGGCGTTCCGGTGGGCGGTTCTTGGCCTGCTTTTCGCCCGGTTCCAGGCCAAGTGGAATAACCATTGAGGTATCGGTCACCAGATTGACCCAGAGGATTTGCACTGGCTCCAGCGGGGTTTTGATGCCGATGAGCAGCGCGCCGAGCATGGTGATCAGCTCGCCGGTGTTAGTTGACAGTAGATAAAACAGCATGCGGCGGATATTGGCGATGATGGTGCGACCTTCGCGCATGGCGTCGATGATAGTTTTGAAATTATCATTGAGCAGGATGATATCGCCAGCGTCTTTGGCGATGTGCGAGCCTGAGCCCATGGCCACGCCGACATGGGCGTTGGTCAGCGCCGGCACGTCGTTGACGCCGTCGCCGGTCATGGCGGTGATGTGGTGCTTTTTGAGAATGGTCAGTAGGCGGTATTTTTGCTCGGGGATGACGCGGGAGAAGACCTTGGTTTTGGTGACGATGGCGTCCAGCTGCTCATCAGACAACTTGGCCATATCACGGCAATCGAACACCTCATCGCGACTCTCGACCATGTCAAGCTCCCGACCAATCTGATAGGCCGTCTCGAAATGATCGCCAGTGATCATCCGCACCGACACGCCCGCTTTCAGGGCGGCTCGGATGGCTCGCGGCGCCTCTGGTCGCAGCACGTCAGCCACGGCCACGAAGCCGGCGAATGTCAGCTTGCCCAGCTGATCAAAGCTATCAATTGCCTCGTCCAGCTCACCCGTCGCCAGTCCAATCACTCGGTAGCCGCGGGCGGTCATCTCATCAAGCATTTGCTGGGCGCGCTTTTTGGTGCGGGCTGACACGCGACAGGCTGCCAGAATGGCTTCGGGCGCACCCTTGACATACAAGCGAAACTGCCGGCCGTGATGCCAGATGGTGGCGGACATGACGTGGGCTTGACTGAATGGCAGGTCGCGAACTGGCGCGTGGCGCGGGGCGGCGCTTTGCTTGCGGGCGTATTCATTGAGGGCGATGTCCAGCGGATCGTGACTCTTGGCGTGAGCGCGGTTGACCGCCAGCCCGATGATGCGGTCGATGTTCTCTGTCGCCTCGTCCGGTGTCCAGGTTTGCTGTACGGTCAGCTTGTTCTTGGTCAGCGTGCCCGTCTTGTCAGTGGCGATGGTGGTGATGACGCCGATGGTCTCGATGGCGCGCATTTGATGCACCAGCGCCTTTTTGGCGGCCATCCGCCGCATACCTAAGACCAGCACCACGGAAATCGCAATCGGCAAACTCTCCGGCACGGCACTTACCGCTAGAGCCATGACAAAGCGCAGACTCTCTAGTACATCCATGCCGCGCAGCAAGCTTAGCCCAAAGGCGACGAGGGCGATGGCTGAGACAGCGGCGATGACTCTGGTGATCAGGGTGTCGATTTTTCGCTGGACTGGGCTTTGGGTCGATTCGCGCTTGGAGAGCATGGCGAGATTACCGAACTCGGTCTGATTGCCAGTGGTGACGACCACGCCGGTGCCGGTGCCGCTGACGACGAATGAGCCCTGAAACAGCATGTTGGTTTGCTCGTACATTTCCTTATTGCCAGTGAGGGCGTCGGTTTGTTTGGAGATTGGCAGTGATTCGCCGGTCAGTTGCGCCTCGTCCACCCGCAAGTTGGCGCTGCGGAGGAGGCGGATGTCGGCGGGGACTTTCTCGCCCTCGGCTAGTGAAACGACGTCGCCCGGAACTAGCTGGCTGGCGTCGATGCGTGTGGTGCGATTGACACGGTGGACGTCGACTTTTTGGGCGTCGTGACGGGACAGGCTGCGTAGCACACGGTCAGTTGAGAAGCGCTGAATGTAGAAAATAACGGCCGAGATAGCGGCGATGACGAAGATGATGATGGCGTCAATTGCCTCGCCATGCCAGAGGCTGATGATGGCGGCGATGAGCAGGACCAGCATAAAAATATCAAGGAATGGCTCGAGGATGATGCGCCAGAGCGGTTCAGATTGGACTTTGATGATGTTGAGGCCGTAGCGTTTTTGGCGGCGCTGAACTTCGGCCGCACTCAGACCGCTACTCGAGGAGCCCAGTCGCCGCAGTACCTCGTCGCTTGATAATTGATAAAAATGCATATGGTTATTATAGCGTGAAGTGCGGCTTGGAGGAAATGGTAGCAAATGGTTCGTGATTCGGAGTGAACTGGTGGACGGCCATCATACCTAGTAGGCAAAAAGGTGCGCCTCCAGCTTCTGCCTCGCGCACCTCTTGCCTGAGATGAGGGTTGTATGAGTTGATCATCGTCGGTCGACCCGGTCGCTCCACGTACCGCAACTGACGTGGGTCACACCAGGCCTGACGTTATGCCCGTAGCTTCTTATCCTTCAGCTTCAACACCACATCCGCCTGTTTGGCCAGCTGTTTGCTGTGGGTGACGACGATGACGCATTTGTCGTTTTCGTGGGCGGCCCGGCGCAGGATATCGATGATGTCGGCAGCGGTGGTTTCGTCCAGGTTGCCAGTCGGCTCGTCCGCCAAGATGATCGGTGCGGAGGACACCAGCGCTCGGCCGATCGCTACGCGCTGTTGCTGTCCACCAGAAAGTTTCATGACATTGCGGTGAATATGATCGTCGTCCAGTCCCATAGTGTGCAAGGTTTCGTTGGTGGCCTTGGAATTAACCAATTTCAAGTTTTCCAGCGGCGTCAGATAATCGATCAGGTTATAGTTCTGAAACACCAGCGAGATATTGTGCTTGCGGTGATGCGAATAGCCCTGCTCGGCGATGTCTTCGTCGTCGAATAAAATCTGCCCGCCGGTCGGCGTGTCCAGCCCGGCTAGTAGCCCGAGCAGTGTCGATTTACCAGCACCAGAACTACCGACGATAGCGTAGAATTTGCCTTTTTCAAATTGATAATTGATGCCGTTGAGCACGTTGCTGGTGCCGTCAGCGTATGAATAGATGATATCGCGTAAAGTAAGTATTGACATAGTACTCCTAACTTAATTTTGCTAAAATTTGCTTTGGTGATTGGCGCATGATTGGCGCGGTGGCAGCGATGGCTGATAGCAGAACGACCATGTAGCCGAAGGCTAAAGCCTCTAGATAGGTCGCCGCTGGCGCGGCCTGCACCACGGTTTTTTCTACACGCTGGTTTTGGTCGGTTTGTGCTGTCAGGGCAGTAGAAATTTGCGATGAGGCAATCGAGCCGATGGCGAGCGCGAACACCGAGCTAACTAGAGCAATGATCGCCAGCTCTGCCAAGAATTGCCCGATAATCTGCCGCTTCGACGTGCCGATAGACAGCAAGATGCCAATTTCATGCAAGCGGCCGCGCACCCAGAATACCAGCACCAGCGACAGCACCGCCAGCCCCGCCGCGGCTGCGCCAATGGTGGCAATCGTCAAAATGTTTTGAATGCCAGCGATGTTTTGGAGAACCCCAGCGAACACGGCCCCGTTGTCAGTTAGACTGAATTTCTGCCAATCGACGTTTGGTAGGCTTTTAGTACGGTCCGTTAACGACTTCAGCTGGTGCGGATTTTCGGCGAAATACGTTGCCCGCGTCAACTGCTGGCTACCCGTCAGCTGCTGCGCCGCAGCCAAGTTGGTGATGAGATGATTCTCCGCCATGTCGGACTGTAAGACCGCTGGTTTTTCTCCTTTGCCACTGAAGATACCCATGACAGTCACCGTCACCCGCCGGCCGTCTTTGGTGATGTCCAGCTTGTCGCCTGGCTTAATATTATTTTTCTCGGCAAACGTTTTGTGAATCAGTGCCGCGTTTTGATCGCGCTCGGTCAAGTGCTTGCCCTGCTCCAGTTGGTAAAATCGACCGGTGAACTCGCCGAGCAGATCGCTCTGTGTCGCGCCCGTTACTTTCGCCTCGCCAGCAATTCCAGAGTCCAGCTGCACACCACTGCCTGCCACGTCAACCAATTGCTTGCCTGGCAGTCCCGCAGTAGTTTCTGTCTGGAAATTGTACGCTTTGACCTTGTCCAGGCGCTGCACCAGCTGCGCGATGTCCATCGGTACCTCGCCCGATGGCTGCTTGCTGGCGACGCTAAAACCGGCACGAATGTTCCGCTCGACCGATTGCTTCAGCTGCGCCATCGTCTGCTGCACCGTCAGCGTGCCGATCAGCAGCGTGAAAATCAGCGTCATGATCAGGGCAATGGTCAGGCTGCGACGCCGTTTGCGCGTCACAGCCGTCCAGGCTCGTTTGATAATCGTCATCATCCGCCCCTAATCCACTTCGGTTAGTAATTCTTTTGGCGTTGACTGGGTGATCGGCCGCGAAGCCAGCAGCACCGCGATAATAATCACCGCCAGTCCAGCGCCCCACACCGCCAGCAGATCCGTCGGCTGCACACCAACTGTCACCTTTTCTAGCGTACGCGATGACGTCACCGAATCAGCATCAGCACCGAGTGACGCACCGTTCAAGGAGCTGCCAGCCTGACGCGTGGCATTCTGCGCCGCCTGCGACACCACATGATCGCCCATTTGTTGTGCGATCAGCCCTGCGGTAAAGTACGACGCACCGAAGCTCAGCACTGCGATCATCACTAACTCAGCGATATATTGCAGTACAATCTTTGACTGCGGCACGCCCGTCGCCAAGAGCACGCCCGCTTCGCGCTTGCGCTCGTTCATCCACAAGTACAACACCATGCCGATTACCGCCACGCTGACCAGCGCCGTTGCCCACAATATACCGTCGATCAAACCGTACACGCCGTTCACTGCACCAGTCACGCCGGCCAGCTCCTGGCTATTCTTATTCAATTGATACTTTTGCCAATCAACTGGCAATTTATTTGCTCGCGCCATTACCTCATCCAGCTGCTTAGTGCCTTTGGTAAAGAACGTAGCGTCCTGGTAAATCTCATTTTGCGCGGTATACGCATTCAACTGGCGGGTCGTTGTGAGATCAGTCAAGAACAAATTCTCGAACAGCTCCACCTGGTACGTCGCCTGCTTTGGGTTCTTGCCGTTAAATATACCGACGATTTCTACCTCGACCTCGTCCTTGGACGGATGTTCGTTGTCGGTGTCGTATTGATTGGCCTTTAACTTAATTTTACTGCCCAGCTTCAGGTTATTAGCCTTGGCGAAATCTTCGTGCACCAAAATCTTGTGCGAATCGTTCTCGGTGATGTGCCGGCCAGCGATGAGCTTGAGCGACTCAGCCCGGAACTTTTTCTCGGACTCAGATTTATTGACGCCGATGATGGTGGCGGCGTTGCCAAACTGTTTGTCTTTCTGGGCATAATAGCCGCTGCCGCCACTTGGCAGTGGCACCAGTTTGGTATTGATAAAATCGACCGTGGCGTTCTGGCGCTTGACATAATCCGTCACGCCCTCCAGATTCTTGACCGCGTCGATGTCTTTGTTCGACACCGTTCCTGAACCGCGGGCCGTTCCCGGATTGGTGCGCGGATTATTGCCCAGCGTGAAGCCGGCCTTGAGCGTTTTGTCCAGCGACTGTGCCGCCGCGTCGGTCGAATGCTTGATAGCAAATCCGCTCAGCATAATCGTCGACATACACAGCAAAATCGCCAGCAAAATCAGCGTTTTGAGTTTTTTCCTGGTGATATACAACCAGGCACGTTGTATAAATGACATAGATCTCCTTTCTTGGTTCTATGTCAGTGTAGCAAGGGTATGTGAAGGGAATGTGAAATGGGCAGTATTCAGATGAGTTTCCCCAACTTGCTGTCCTGCTTCTCAATCTCGATGACGTGAACGCCGAGACGCTCCTTGTGCGGCGGGTAGATCTTGCGAAGGAGGTGAAGCGCCTCCTCTTTACTTTTCGCCTGCGGCACGATCTGCTGCCATTGCTCAGCCGCCAGCATGTCGGCGAATTTACTGTAGATTCGAATTGACTTGATTCGCACGACACCAGACGCATGTCCGTTTTCGAGCTGTAATAGCTGACCCTCCTTAAGGCGCTTGATGCTGTTGTAGCCGATGCGAACTTCTAAGGTCTTGCGACCCGACATGATCCCATCAAAGTAGGGTTTCTTGATACGCATCTTACGCATGGGCACTCCTTTCTTGTTGAGACTGATTCCCCACTGTTGAACGACACTGTTTGGTGCGTACCCTCCTGGGAACATGCCTTCAATCGTCCAGTCATGGCGCTGGAGACAAGCTATCTGCCACGGCTCGGGAACCAGGTGGACGTACAGCTTGTGACCATAACCAGCTAATAATCGCGGCAAGTTAGCCACCAGCACTTCGAAAACAGCCCCTGATTTTGCTACCAACGGCATGATTTTAATCGGCTGGCCTTTCTTTGGGGTTGCAACGACAAGGCCAACGACCTTTCTATCCTGCTCGGCGATGAAAATGAGCTTATACTTAGCGTTGACGTCTCGGCTCTCACATCGTTGGTAGCTAGCAAATAGCGCATCCACCCATGTATCATCCACACCATTAAAGTCACTGCCTACTCGCGATAGGATCAGTTGGCGCGCTGCTGCAGCGTGCTTTTTCTCGTCAAACGGGACGATTGAAATATCTGACAAATCGGGAGCTGCACTCTGATCCAGTGGCTTGTATAGCATACATTCGTCGATGCCGGGTTTATAATGATTTTGCGCCTTGCCGGCCAGATGAAATCCTTTGCGCAATAGAAACTTGAGCGTGTCTTGGTTTTGGGTAGCTACTGTACAGTAGAGTTGCCGAGCGTGGTGTTTGCGAGCAAAATCCTCAGCATGACGAAGCAACTTACCGCCAATGCCAAATTGGCCGCGATATTCTGGCGCAACGATGAGCGGACTGATCTTAACTGTCCCCTGCTTCTTGACAACTAGATGAATCATTCCAGCAAGATGATGATTGACTTCCGCAATAAATATGTATTGCAGAAGTGAAAACTGCCCGACAGAATCGACATTGCCATTGATATGCGCGGTAAAAATCCGCCGTGCATGAGCTTGATGATCGCTATCGTAAAATGGTTCAAGCGCTTCTGTCATCAGGCGAGACACGAAATCAACATCGCCTGTCTTGGCTTTACGGATACCCACAGTGACTGGCGATTTCTTATGCCGGTGCATGAGTTTATTGTCTTATACCTTATACAATAATACAAGTTATCTATCGCTATACATGCGTAATTTATGGCTATAGCTAGTCAAATTGGTACAAGTACAGACCGTAACCACTACTAAGGCGCGAGACATTCCGCCTTGCGCCGTAAAAGCCGCCCATTGCTTTTGGGTGGTTTATGCTTCTGTTTTGGTGTTGGGGTGTCTTATGTTTTTGCTAGATAATCTCTCAGCATTACAAATCCATCAACCGCCTCAATCGCCGCCAAATATTCTTGCCACTCCTCATCATTCAGCTCTGCCAAGCTGCGGCCAGGAAAGCTCGAGTGTCCATAAATATATAGTAATTCCGTCCAGCCATGTAAGTTATCACCGCGCGGCTCATCAATGATAAATCCCTCCTCGTCGGCCACGAAAATGTGGTCTTTTTCGCCGTCAAAATAGCCAACCGCAAAAGAAAAGAGAGCTCGGCGATCAGTTTCACCTTGCATTAGTTTAATGATGCCGGGATAGCTAAAACTATCCAGCAACAATTTAACAAACGGTCCCGGAAAACCTTTCAAAGCCGGGATGAAAAAACCGCGATCATCAACGATCAGGCGCTTGTTTGGAAAAGCTTTTTTAGCTTGCGCTAGTTTACCCTTGGCAATTGTTTGAATATCCAGCCCCCGCCCTTCGTCAAAATCGTAATCAAGTTGCTGCAGGTCAATGCCAAGCGGCTGGAGCAATTCCTGAAGGCTAGTGAACTTGCGCTGATTAGAGGTGATGAAGTAAATCGTTTTACTTTTTGTCATGAATAATCCTTTCTATATCATAACATCAAGAGCGACCAGATGTATTGATCTGGTCGTATAAAATGATGGAGTGAATACAAGCGACTTCTCTCAGATCACGAACATACTCTTGCCGCGAAACAACGCGCGGATGTTGATTATAGTTTTTTTAAGTATATACAATAACAATAAAGCTAGAGCGGACTGTTAACCTTATCACGGTGTATTGCTTACATATTTATTGGATGATTACTACCAGACCCGTTTTGTTAATTTATGCACACCATTATATTGATGCGCAAGCGGTAACTTTTCAGGTATTAATATTTTAATGTCTTGCTCAACTTGCTCCATATCGTCTGCAGCATGCATATAATTTGGATAACTTACTTGTTTTTCGCGATCAAACTCACACGGTAGCGCAAACTGATCACGAATAGACATCTTTACGCCCATTAAAGCGTCTACAGCATCGATACCGATCACACCAAGAGTTCTCACTGTTGTACCTATTAAACGAGCCGCTCCTTGAATTTTCCAAATATCGTTTAGATCTCCTTTAATGTCAAACAGTATTGGCTGGTGTTCGCGAAGGCGTAAGTAGTCCATAAAAACATCTTTTGTCCAGAGTAGCTCCAGATCGTGTTGTTCAATCTGTTTACGTACCTCTGCTTCGCACGGACCATCTATACCTTCTGATTTAACATAGCCAAAGCTTAGTTCTTTATTTGCCATTAGTAGTCTCCCGATACGCCCGCAAAATCGCTCTCAAGCTCACGCTATGACGGAAGTTTATGTCGTCAATATTATCTAGATCAACCCACTCCGGTGTGCCGTTGGTGTAAGTCTTCTCACTGTCGGTTATGTTGTCGTTATTGATTTGCCCGTGCAGCTGGCTGTGGGTGAAGTATAGCTGGATTGACTGATTAGCTTGCGCTTCAGCGTTGCGCTTGAAAAAAGTAGTTGCCTGGTGAATGATTTTATCCGGCATGATGGTCAGTCCGGTTTCTTCCTTGACCTCACGAACAATTGATTCCTCGATCGTTTCGCCTTTCTCGACACCGCCGCCAATCAGACTATAACCGTCCCATTGCCGAGTTAAAAGGATCTTATTATCCTCAATGATCACCGCGTACACGCCGACACGGATATTTAGTTCGTCAACGGGAACGGTGTATTGATTGCCGAAGACGTCTTTGCAGATGATGGATCTAGTCATGAGATTACTCCTTATTTATAATAATTTGTCTTATCTATTACCTTTGCATTAGAAAATCCAGTCTTTCGTTCGCGACAAGCATAACATTCACCGCAATGATACAATATCCCATTTTCAAACACCGGCGTCCAACAGGTCATCGTCCGCTCGTCTGGAATATTATTTTCTTTTGCCCATAGAATCTCGTCATGTTTGCTAAACGGTTTCTTGGATACTTCTTCGTCAATATTTATTGATAGTATGTTCCATTCAACTTCTTTTGTCATCTCGCAGATTGCTAAAGTGTTAATTCGATTAATTACGACACTTGCGATACTGTCGGTTTCAATAACACCATTACAAATCGTTCGAACATTGCCATCAAGTGAAGCAGCGTACTGTACGGCAAACATTTGCATGATAAAATCTCGCATTGGATAGCGATGAGTTTTGGCATATTCTTGCAACTGGTCTTTTATTTCTTTCGGAGGCACGCTTATTTTTGGAATAAATACATCATGAAACGAGGACGCCCCAAACGTTCTTTGAAAATAGTTCGTAAAGAACTCAACAGATGCCAATTCCCCGTCACGATTGCGCGATCCGCGGTCAATATAAACAGGAAATAGCTCCATCTCATGATCTTTTATTAAACGAGCTGCTGTGATCATCGAATCATAGCCGCCGGAAACTAAAATAACAGCTTTCTTGTTTTCTGGAAGTTTCGAGATCCAGCCGCGCTTATCTAAAAGTAACTCGTTATACGTGCGTAGCTGATTCATTTTACATCTCTTTCGTTTTTATAAGCAAAGTGAACACTCTGCGCCGCCTCGTAGGTATTCTCATAGATATGTACGTCTGTCACTAGACCGTCAAGTCTACCTGTCTCAATCTTCATAGATAGTTTTTTCTCTAAAGCCTCTCGAATTTTATTGCCTAACATTGATACAACAGTTAGATCGCCTGCTCCTTTTTGAAAACCATCCCATGAACGCATAAATAATGTCAAATCAAGATAGTTTTTACCAAGTCGCTGGTTCACCCTAAATTGTAGAGCAGTAATGCACGGTAGATAATCGTTCCAAGGACTATTTAACACTGCCGTGTAATCTTCGTAAGTCGGAAACACCATTACGGCCTTTTTTGATTCTGGAATCTTTGCCAAACGCTCAATAACAAACTCCATCATTTTTCCTTCCTCTAGCCGTTTTTTGTAGCTTTTTGCGCCATTACGAAAAGAAGGCGTAATATCAAAATCTTTCATTGTGTCTGAATTGAAAACTACGTTTTTCATAGCATCAATTTTTGCCTTATCGCCATATTTTTCAATTAGTTTATCGTCTGGATTTGCTATGCCAGCGGCAAATCTCAAGTTTCTTACAGCAAATCTACCCCTATTCTCATCTAGCTCAAATTGACCGTTCTTTAATATAGTCTCTACCATATCAAGCCACAACTCTCCGAGCGTTTCTCCATATACAGAATATCCAACATTTTCAACTTTTGTAATCATTTTATCTCCCTATTATTAAATACGTGTGGCCATCAAAAAAGCGACCACATGCTAGTCGCTAAACTTCTACAAATAAGCTTCGAAACCTATCTGCGCATATGGTCGCATCAATGTTTCGAAGCATTATTTGCATATGCCTCTTTGTAGAAGTTTAGCACTGTTATTGTAACAGATGAGATATAGGAGCGCAAATATACAATTGTCTTTGCGCGGGAGAGAATATGTAGCTGTGTCTATCTGTCTTTTCGCGCCGCCACCGCAAACCACATAAAGTAGCCCTCCAACGATTCGTCTTCCATGCCAGCGAATAGTTCGCGGGCGCGCAGGACTTCGCGGAGTTTTGGCGATTTTTGGCGGGCAAGCTGCTCGGCGGTGGCGTCCAATAAGTCCAAGCCGCGCTGCCAGGCGCCAGTCATCGCAGCCGTGTCGCCGCGGCGCCGGGCGACTAATAAGCCGTCAAGCTCAGCCTGCCGTCCACATACTCTCCCAAAATACGTCACTATACGCTTTCAACCCCTGCTCGTTCATCTCTTTGAGTAGCCATTTCTCATCCTTGCCAATTACCTGCAAAATATCAGTTTGCAATCGCCCATCTTTTATCAATGGGAATTTCGGATTTTCCTCCTCTTCATGAGTGATAATCAATTCCCCGTCTTGCTCCACCACGGCTCTTTTCACTTTTCTCGTTGAATAGATATGGTGAGTTCGCAGCTTGAATGATACATCATGAGCGCTTAGACCAACTTTCTTGCAATTTTCAATATTGATTTTTCCATTATCAATGATTATTAACGCTCTGCCGTCGATCAGCTGCTTTGCTTTCACGTTATACTGTTTTATCCATTTCAATGTCAGCACCAGCGCACACCATATACACAAAATACCGATGTAATCCAAAATCTGAATACTATTGTTATAAATGACGCCTCCAATGATGCCACCCAGCACATAGTTCTGAACCTGATCGCTAGCAGATGACGGCGATAAATTACCTTTTCCGGAAACGTTGATGATTATTGTCAGCGCGAAAAAGCCAATCAATAATTTTATTGCTACTAGGATGAATTCATTCATGGTTTGATTTTAGCACAGATCGCTAGTGCTTCAGTATGATATGCTTGGCGGCGAAATCTTTATGTAAAGCAGGAGTTGAGAGTCTGTTTGACGACTTTAATATCCACAATTTAGGAAGACCTATTCTTGGACCCGTATTTTTCTCTAGCTATTTTAGTATACGTTCTGATAAAATCGCTTTTTGCATCAGTATATCCATCTCTGTCATGCTCAAATTCCTTCCAAAGTTGTAGTTTCAATTTCTCGTACTGTTTGGCAATGTCGCCATTCTCAATTAGATAATCCCTAAAGTAGATCTCATCATTATCCCCCGCAACCCTAATATGAAGATGAAACACCTTATCCGCGAATCCCTGTTTGGTATATCCCTTATTCAATGAGATTCGTTTTGCTTTCTCACTCATGCACAACCAATTATTTTCAACAAGGATATTTTTTACAGGCTCTAATTCTTTTTCCGACGGGACTTCAAGCAATATATCTACTATATTCTTTGCCTGTATATTTGGGATGGCCGTACTACCAATGTGAGATATTCGTGTTATGTATTTTTCTGGCACCAATGAAGAGATGGCTTTTACTTCCTCATCATACCAGCGTACCCATTCTCGATTGTGTTCTACAAGAAATATGGGGAATAATTGCCACAATTCTTCCAAACTCATTTTCTCTAGCTCTCTGTCCACTACATCTCCCTACTCAAATCTTACCACAAACCGCATACCCCGCCCGTGTGGCACAAACTCATAATCCAGGCCCTTAGTGTCGAGTAGCATTTTCACGGTGTAGAGGCCGATGCCACTGCTGTCGGCATGTTGCTTCGTGCCGTCAGAACTGCGATAGAACGGGTCGAAAACGTGCTGGAGTTGCTGCTTGGTGAGTGGCTTGCAGGCATTTTCGATGGTTAGCTCGTGCTGGTCGCAAGTAATTGCGACCATACTCCCGGCGTCACCGTGGCGCACCGCATTTGACACCAGGTTCGAGATGACGTGGCGTATCATGTCGCGGTTGGCACGAATGGTCGTTGGACGCGCGTCAACCGCGAAAGTCATGCTACGTGTTTTCGCCAGCAGTGTATAATCATCAACCACCTCGGCGATCAGCTGGTTAATCTTCAGCCGTTTTTCTTGACGTAAAGCCTGCTCGGCGACACTGCCAGAGCGCAAGACATCATTCACCATTGCCGCCAAGCGGTCAACCTGCGCCACCGACTCCGCCAGGTACTGATCGCGATTTTTATATTCGCCGATGTTTAGTTGCATGTTCTCGAGCATGATCCGGAGGGCTGCTAGTGGCGTTTTTAGCTCATGCGAGGCTGCGCGCAGGAAGGCGATTTTTTCCTTCTCCAGCTGGGTGATTCGCTTATTTTCATGTTCTAGCGAGCGTATCGTTTGCCACAAATTTTGATATAATTCATTAATATTTCGCCCCAGCACGCCGATTTCATCACTGCTACGTACCGGGTAGCGCGCGTCCTTTTCCAGCCGCTGCATGGTCGTGGTCACTGCTGCCATCTGACGAATCGGCCGCGTCACAAAACGGCTGTAGATGTACGAGAATAGCAGTGCCACTAACAGCGAGCCGAGCATAGTATATGGCAATACGTGCAGGGTAGCGAGTTTGGCCTGAGTGACAGGCGCTACGTCGGCCAGCAGCTTGACGGCGATCGTTTGACCTTGGCTATTCGCCACACTGCCTTGCTGCAAAATCACCGAACGCGGATCGACCGTTTGGCCATCAGCGATTTTTACCACGCTAGTATCGACCGATTTACCACTATCCGTCACGATATTGATCGACTGAAAACCTTGAAAATACTGGTCGCGCCCGTCAATCGTCAGCGTGATGTTAACATTTTTCATCTGAGCAAAATCCTGGCTGAGACGGCGCATTTCCTCAGTCGATTTATCGCGTAGTTCAGCCATGAGTGCCGTGAGATTGTCCGCCGCCTCGCGCTCTTTTTGCTGCAAATAAAATTGCGGTATCAAGGTGTAAACCAACGCATGCACCAGGATGATCAACGCCGCGAACAAGCCAATTGACACCAAAAACGTCTTGGGGAATAGCTTAAGATTCTTCATAGCGGTAGCCCACTCCCTTCACCGTGATGATGCAGTCCAGGTGCAATTTCTTGCGCAGATTTTTGATGTAAACGTCAATCACTCGGTCGAACGGCACCTCGTCATCACGCCATAACCGGTCGATAATAGCTTGACGGCTCCAGACCATGTTTGGATTATCCACCAGCAGTTTGAGCAGCTGCACTTCCTTGGGCTTCAGGTGAGCGTCGTTACCGTCATAAAACCCTTGATAAGCCGCGAAATCCACCGAGGCCAGGCCGCGCTGCCACAAGGCTTTTTTGACAGATTGCTGGCGGCGAAGCAGGGCCCTAACTCGCTTCTCCAAAATCACCAGCGAAAACGGCTTGCTCATATAATCATCCGCCAGTTCGTCAAAACTGGTAATTTGCGTCGGCTCGTCATGCAGCGCCGTCAGCATCAGCACCGGTACGTCGCTAGTCTGGCGAATATGCCGCAGCACTTCAATGCCACTCATCTTTGGCAGCATGATATCGAGGATGATGACATCTGCTTTGGTATATTTCTCCAGAGCCTCCTCGCCGCTGGTTGCCGTTAGTACTGTAAAACCCTGCTGGCGGAGGAATTGCTCGGTGCCGGTCCGCAGGGTGGGTTCGTCTTCAACAATAAGAATCGTTGATGTCATATAAGTAGTATACCGAAAGTGCCGCCCGTGGTAAACGGGCGGCAGGGGGCGCGTGGTCAGCGTCAAATTGGGACGCTTGGGTCGTATTAGCGGACGCCGACCACTTGCAGGCGCCGGGTGGTGCGACCGAGACCGAGAGAGATGGTTTCGGTGGCGTGGCGGTTGAGGAGGCTTTGTCCGAGGGGGCTATCGACCGAGATGCGGCCGTCAGACGGATCAGCCTCGAGGCTGTCAACGAGGGTGTAGCGAAAGAGCTGACCTTGCTGATCGATAAGATCAACCACCGAGCCAATGGCGATGCGTAGCCGATCACGCTTACGCGGCAGCGGCTTGGCGGTCTTGAGTGCAGTGCGTTTCTCGGCGAGTTTACCATGGACGTTTTCGAGATTCATAATAATGTCACTGCGGCGGAGTTTGTCGTCGCGAGACTTGGCGCGGCCGATGTCACGCAGTTCAGCTGAGAGTGCTTTTTCGCGGATTTCGAGTTCGTTGATCTGCTTGTGTAATTCTTTGAAGCCTTTTTTACTGAGATATGTTGTCGTATTCATTCTTACCCTTTCCGGTGAAGCTCACCTCACCTGCGACCTATTACACCATGGTATCCTGAAAATTAGCTGAAAATTACAAAAAAGCATAAGAAAAGCCATACCACCAGAGGTGAATTACAGAGTTTTTGGTAGTGAAATGGTGAACGTTGTGGTGCCCTTGCGGCTGGTGGCGGTGAGTTGGCCACCGAGGGCGCCGGCCAGTTGCTTGGCGAGGCTGAGGCCGAGGCCGTAACCGCCACTCCGCTGATCGCCAGAGAAAAATCGCTCAAAAATGTGTGGTAAGTCACGTGCCGCGATTTGGCCATCGTTCGTCAAGCAGACGGTGACGCGGTGGTTCGTGGCCTTGATGTCAACCTGGACGCGAGACTTACGCGGGCTGTGGCGCAGGGCATTGTCGAGGATGATGGCGATGAGTTCGCGGACGATGAGGCGGTGGCTGGTCAAGGTGATGGCCTCGTCGGTGATCAGTACGGTGCGCGCATCGGCCTTGCGTTCAGTGATCAGCTTTTTGGTGAGGTCAGTGATGTCAAAGGTCTCGGTTGTGGTTTCTAGTTGTCGATTGGCAGATGACAATTTGAGCAGCGTCTCGGTCAGCTGCGTCAGGCGGTCGGTCTCTTCGAGCGTACTTTGGAGCGTCTGGCGGAGTGATGCTTTGCTGGTGCATCGGTCGGACAATGCCAGCTCGGCCTCAGCCTTGATGACAGCCAGTGGTGTGCGCAGCTGATGGCTGGCGTTGGCGGTAAAGCGCGACTGGGCGTCATGTGCTGCCTCGATCGGCTCAAGTGTCCGCCGGGCCAAGATGTAGGCACAGACACCGCCGCTGAGCAGTACGATGAGGTTGAGATAGCCGAGGCTGATCAGTAGATTGGTGGTTGAAATTGATGGATGGTCGCGGATAATGGTGGTTTCGGTGTGGCCGTCGGTTTTGTGGTGTTTACTCCAGTTGCTGAGTTGGATATCGAGTTCGGAGCTGGCGACCTGAAAGATAATACCACTAAATAGCAAGCTGACGGTCATCAGAATGAGCAAGTACCAGCCGGCGAGTTTGAGTGTTGCCGAGAAAAATAATTTCACTCGCCAGCCTCCAATTTATACCCAAAGCCGCGCACGGTATGAATCAGTGGCCGGCGAAATGGCTTGTCGATTTTTTTGCGCAGCTGCTTGATGTAGGCCTCGACGTTGTTGGGTAAAATATCGGCATCAAAATCCCATACATGGGCGATCAATGTGTCTTTGCTGAGTGTCTGGCCGGGGTGGCGCGCCAGGTATTCGAGGAGCGCGTACTCCTTGCTAGTCAGGTCGATCGCGGTGCCAGCACGAGTGACGGATTGTGTTGTCTGGTCGATCACGAGATCGGCGATCTGGAGCGTGTCCGGTTGCTGAATTGGTGGGCGCCTGAGGAGCGCTCGCACGCGGGCGGTGAGTTCGGCGATGGCGAAGGGCTTGACGAGATAATCATCAGCGCCGCTGTCCAGGCCGGACGTCTTGTCCTCAGTCGTCCCCAGCGCTGTCAACAGCAAAATCGGCATATCCTTGCCCTGCCCACGTACTGTCCGCACAATATCCGTGCCACTCTGTCCTGGTAACATCCGATCAACGACTAGTAGATCGTACGGCTCACTCATCGCCATATTCAGCCCCTCGTCTCCGTCATGCGTCACGTCCACGGCGTGATGCTCACGCCGCAAGGCCTCGGCGATAATCCGGGCAATCTTTCGTTCGTCTTCGATGATGAGGAGGCGCATAAGTATATTATATAAAATATTTTGCTAGTGTGTATAGTGAGCATCTCATACCTGGAGTTACTCAACACAGTATATAGGCTTATAATTATAATCAATGCATCTGGACGATAAAACATTTACCAATCTACTAATCATTTGTCAGGCTCTTGATGCGAAGTTCCCTCATGGTGCTGACATATTCCAGCGCGTATCGCGGTTGTGCGAGGAGAGTGGCGAGCTCGCTAGCGCCGTTAACCACCTTGAAGGTATGGGCGTCAAGCGCCGTAAACACGGCCAGTCGCAGTATGATAATCTCATTAAAGAGATTCAGGACGTCATGCGCTGCGCGGTTGGTATAGCTATACATTACGGAGTAGAGCGTGAAGTTGTAGTTGCGATAGCTCGGAGCGCCGAGGGAGTAGAGCGAAAATAAGATATAGTGCCTTATACCCCCCTGCTCCACCCACATAGTGTATAATAAGCAGAAAGAAAGGGAGATATATGGGACGAGACACAGCAAAACAGCAGCGACCGATTGTCGAGATTCGTCATTTTCGGATGGCGTTTGGCGACAAAACGGTCATCCAGGACCTCAGTTTCGAGGTGCGACGCGGCGAGGTGTTTGGATTTTTAGGCAGCAACGGCTCGGGAAAGACGACGACACTCAGGGCGCTACTGGGGTTATACGAGCCGACGGCCGGCGAGCTGCTGGTTGACGGCAAGCCGTACACGGTCGAGGATAGCGTCAAGCTAGGCTATCTCCCAGAGGAGCGCGGCTTGTACAAAAAAGAAAAAGTCATCGACACCATGATTTATTTTGGTCGATTGAAGGGACTCGGCAAAGAAGAAGCTCGTACATTTTCCATGAACTATTTGGAGCGAGTTGGTTTGAGCGACAAGGCAAAGATTCGGCTGGACAAATTATCAGGCGGCCAGCAGCAAAAAATTCAGCTGGGCGTGACCATCATGGGTGACCCAGAACTGCTTATTTTGGACGAGCCGACTAAGGGTTTTGACCCAGTTAATCGCCGACTACTAATGAACATCATTGAAGAGCGCCGCAAGGCTGGCGCGACGGTAATATTTGTCACCCACCAGATGGAAGAGGTTGAACGACTATGTGATCGGCTGATTCTATTAAAAGACGGTCGAGCAGCGGCGTACGGTACGCTAGCAGAAGTGAAAAAGCAGTTCGGCGGTGCGTCAATGGATGATATTTTCATCAAGGTTTATGGCGGCGAGAAGCAGGAGGCACGTCATGAGTAAGATGCATAATTTGGGGATGGTGTTTAAATTTGAGGTGCTGCGTACCTTGAAGAAGCCAACCTTTTGGCTGATAGCGCTGGGTTTTCCGGTCATGATTGGGCTGATTTTCGGTATTGTTCTTTGGTCAAATCAGGCGACTAAAGAGGCGGCCGATAAGCTTCAAGAACAAAAATTTAGCATTACTATGACAGATCACTCAAAGCTAATCAAGTCAGAGGTCGCGGCGGTAATGAAAGTCCAGTCTGTTGACTCTGAAGCTGAGGGTGTTGAAAAAGTCAAACGCCGTCAGACGGATGCTTATTTCTATATACCGAAGAATCTTGAGAAGGACACGATCAGGATATACGGCCAAGATACGGGGGTTTTTGAGAACAATAAGTACGAGGCGGTTGTCCGCACACTACTGAATCAGTCAGTTGATAGTAGGGTCACCGGATCGGAAGCGGCAGTGATCAAGCAGAAAATTAATTCGTCACTCAAGACCTATAAAGACGGTAAAGAAAGCGGCGGTGTGAACGAGATGATCGTGCCAGGGTTCTTCCTAGTGCTGTTTTATATGCTCGTTGCCTTCTTTAGTAATCAGATGCTGACGAGTACTGTCGAGGAGAAAGAAAACCGCACTGTGGAGATGTTGCTGACAACGGTGCAGGCCAGGACGTTGATTATCGGCAAGATTTGGGCGTTGATCGCTCTATCGCTGATTCAGGGGATGGTTATCGTTGTGCCGGTGTTGATTGGCTATTTCGGATTTGGTTCGCAGCTGCACTTGGCTAACTTTGATCTATCGCAAATTGTGTTTGATCCGACAAGGATCGCTGTTGCTGTTGCGCTGTTTGGTGCGAGCTTTACCATGCTGACTGGTCTGTTGGTAGCTATGGGGGCAATGATGCCGACTGCCAAGGAGGCGAGTTCGTGGGTTGGCCTGGTGATGATACTGCTGTTTGGGCCGCTGTATGCCGCGTCAGTATTCGTTTCATACCCAGAGTCAACCTTCTCAATGGTTATGTCGTACTTCCCGCTTACGGCACCAATTCCGTTGATGATTAGGAATACGGTCGGCAATTTGTCACTTATTGAGGCCCTGATCGGCGTAGCGGTCTTGGTGGTGTCTGCGGTACTGATCATGATGCTGGCGGTGCGGATTTTCCGCTACGGTGCGATGTCCTATGACAGCAAGCTATCTCTGTCGGCGTTGCGGATGAAGCGAAAAGCTGATAAAGTTTAGACTATGAAAGTACGCATTGAAATAGACACCAAAACATTTGTGCGGTTTTGGCTGGTGGTGATTGGCTTTGGGCTGGCGGGGTTGATGATTTATTCGGCACGGGATGCGCTGATGGTGCTCGGGACGGCGTTGTTTCTGGCGCTGGCACTGAACGCGCCGGTGCGTAAGTTGGCGTCGTGGCTACCCGGCAAGAGTCGGCTGGGCGGGACGGCGCTGGCGTTTATGCTGCTGATTATCATCTTGACTAGTGTGATTTGGTTTGTGGTGCCGCCGCTGGTGCAACAATCGGCTAAGTTTGCCGAGACGCTGCCGGGGCTGGTCAATGGTGTTAACGAGCAGTGGCACGGGCTGAAGGGTTTCGTTGAGCAGAATGGCTTGCAGCCGCAGATTGATTCGCTGATGAATAATATCCGCGGTCAGGCATCCAGTTGGGCGGCGAGTTTCGGCGCGAATATCCTCGGTAGTATCGGTTCGCTGGCGTCATTTTTAGCGTCGGCCTTTCTGGTGCTGGTGCTGACGTTCTTGATGCTGCTCGAGGGTCAGGAATGGATGGAGCGGTTGTGGCGGCTGTATCGGGACGAGCAGCGGCGTGACCATCACAAAGTGCTGGTTGGCAAGATTTATAATGTGGTAACTGGCTACATCGTCGGGCAGCTGACGGTGTCAGGGATCGGTTCGCTGTGTGCCGGGGCGTTTGTGTTTGGCATGAGCTGGTTCATTCCGGAGATCGCAGCCAACTTGGCGATGCCGACGATTCTGCTGGTGTTCCTGCTCAGCCTAATCCCGATGTTTGGGGCAACGATCGCCGGTGTGGTGGTGGGCCTGATGCTGATGCTCAATAGCGTATCGGCGGGCGTTATCTATCTCATCTATTTCGTGATTTACCAGCAGATTGAGAATAATTTTATCGCGCCAGTCATTCAGGGCAAGAAAGTCGAGCTGTCGGCGCTGGCGATTTTGGTGGCGGTGACGGTCGGGCTGTATGTTGGCGGCTTGGTCGGTGGTGTGGTGGCTATTCCGATCGCTGGGTCGCTCAAGGTGCTGATGGACGATTATCTGGCGCATAATCGCGGGCCGCAGGCGCCGCCTCGCCGCTCGCCGCTAAAAAAGGCGCTCAAAAAAGTTGCTGAGACGAAGCCAGCTGAGTAAGCGGCCGAGAGATTATCGGTACGACCAAACTTGACCAGACGGGGTGTCGCGTAGGGCGATGCCTTTTTCGTCGAGTTGAGCGCGAATGTCGTCGGCGGCTTGCCAGTTTTTGGCGCGGCGAGCTTGCTGGCGCTCGAGGATGAGTCGCTTGGCTTCATCGTCAATGTCTGGCGTGGTATTCATTAGCTCTAGGCCCAAAACCTCGTCAATTACCTCGAGTAGCTGCAGTAAACCGCCGCGGTGAATCTTCTCCAATGGCGCGTGATCCAGCCGTGAGAACGCCTCATCGATCAGCGCCAAGGCCCCCGGTGTATCCAAATTATCATTCAACTTTTCGACCAGCGCCTGCTGCGCCGCCAGCAGCGACACGGTGCCCTCCTGCTCGTCTTTGTCATCGTCATCATCCAGCGTGTCGTGCGTCTGGTGCCGCAGCGCCGCATAGCCGCGCCAATGATCCAGCCGCGCCTGGGCCGCTTCCAAAATTTCCCAGGTGAAATTGCCCTCGGTTTGGTAATGCTTGCTGAGAATCGCCAGCTTGAAAGCCATCGGGCTGAAACCGCGGGCGGTGATATCGCTGAGGGTGATGATGTTACCCAGGGACTTACTCATCTTGCGGCCATCGACCTTGATGTGGTTATTATGCAGCCAAATTTGGGCAAATTGTTGCCCGGTCAGGCTTTCGCTCTGGGCAATTTCATTAGTGTGATGCACTGGAATATGGTCGATGCCGCCAGTGTGAATGTCAATTGTATCACCCAGCGTCTCCCGGGCGATGGTCGAACATTCCAAGTGCCAACCCGGAAAGCCAACGCCCCACGGGCTGTCCCATTCCATGTCGCGCTTGGCGTTAGTCGGTGAAAATTTCCAGACGGCGAAGTCGGTGATGTTGCGCTTGCCCTCGACGCTGACCCGCGCGCCAGCTTCCAGTCCGGCTACGTCCAGCCGCGCTAATTTGCCATAATCTGCTAGCCGCGACGTGTCAAAATACATGCCGTCGCCGTCGATTTTGTATAACAATCCCTTTTCGTCTAGCCCGCGGGCAAAGTCAATCTGCTGCTGGATATAATCTGTTGCCCGCACCAAATGGTCGGGTCGCACTAATTTCAGCACCTCGTAGGCTTCGTGTTCAGTAATGGCAATGTACTGCTTGGCCACGTCCCAAGCGGTTTTACCCTCGCAGCGCGCGCCCTTCTCCATCTTGTCCTCACCACCATCGTCATCGCTGGTCAAATGTCCAACGTCGGTGATATTCTGCGTCCGAATAACCGAGATATCTTGCCAGCGCAGCAACCGCACTAACACATCCCAGTAGATATAACCAACCCAGTTGCCAATGTGCGGCTGCGAATACACCGTCAACCCGCAGGTATACATACGAACCGTCTGCCCGTCAAGCGGCGTCAGTTCATCTTTACGGCGAGTGAGGGTGTTATGGAGCTTCATTGCTTTTATTTTACAGGAAAAAGCAGAGATTGGCGAGCGGCCCTGCCCCCCCGTCGCAACTGAACGCTACCCCCGCATCTCAGTCGTTATCTAGGCGGCTGTAAGATCTGCCCGTACCTATGGTATGATAATCCTAGGAAGTGTAAGGCGAGAAAGGCGATATATGGATACAACATTATTTCAGTACTGTCAAAAAATAGTGCTATTCAGTCAAGACGGCTCTGCCGTACTGCTCGCTAGACGCCGCGGGGAGGCTGATTATGATGGCGTGTTCTCGTTTATTGGCGGTAAGTTGGAGTCGACGGATGGTGGCCTGGTGAATGGTCTTCGGCGGGAGAAAAACGAGGAAATTGGCTCGGCCGCTAAAATTGCGGTGGTAACGAGTATCAGTGTTAATGAATATTTTGTCAAAACTAATGGACAGGCTATGGTGCTGCCGCATTATTATGCCCGGTTTATCGGCGGTGAAATTACGCTCAATGATGAGTATTCTGAGTATCGGTGGGTGAACCTACGTGAGTTAGATCAGTTTGAACCAAAGATTGAGACAGTTGCTTCTATGGTTGAGGCTGTCCAAAAAATTATGCGAGTTGCCACCGAGGCGGATTATCGAGAGATATAGACATGTATTGGCCGCCCCCGCTCGCTTAAATTCCGGCCTAGATTTACGGTATTTTCTATATCGAGTTCGCTTTCGTCGTTTTCGACTCATCAGCATAGACGCGCATCTATGGAGCGAACATGACAAGCAGAGCTGACAGAGGTTCGCGGGAGGTTAGTCTTTCGGGGGCCAAAACTCCACAGTGAGCACCCATGAACTCATGCTCTTTGACTCGTAGCATCCTGCATGCGCGACAGGAAGGATAGTTTCGAGGCAGGCTCTCAGGCCTCCGTTTAGGAGGCCTTTTGCTATTGCTGGTGAAACGCCCTCCCTGTAGGCCCAGCCGCACCCACCTATCCACCGGTTCCACCTCATGCGCCACCGCCATGACATGTCGGACAGGGGGATTGTTACAGTTACAGTTTCTCCTCTTCGGAAGGTATTCGTAGCGAGGGTATGCAGCACCTCGCTACGAACTTTTTTGATTGCCTGCACCCACTGGGGGGTTGACTTCAGGTGGCGTCCGAGGCCTGCGGCCTCGTCTCTGATCCTCTGCAGGAAAGCTTCCTCCTGTCTGCGCCGTTCGGTGATGCGCCAAGCCTCAAGTTCTTCTTGGTCATCGCGATAACGATCGACATCCTTGCGTGTAATTTGCGCCACGATATCTTTCCTTTCAGGACGATCTCTCACTTCGCGGTTAGCCTCCGTTTAGCTAACTCTGTCACGAAACGAGATACTGCTGCTCCAAAATCCAGCATTAATCACCCTGTGCTGTCGTTGTAGCTGCTGTATCTCGTTTCGTTTGGCATCTACTTGTCAAAATACACTTTCGGACAAGGATTTACTCAACTCGTCAACAAAAGCTGATATATATATATCACTAATAGAATAAAATGTCAATGAAATTTAAGCAAAAATGTGGTATTATATGTCTTTTTCGGCGTTTTTGGCCTGTTTGTAGGCTTTGGTGACTGGCGCTAGGCCGCGGGCGACGCGTTCGCGGTTGGCTTTCAACTGCTTTTCGTCGCGGAAAGATAGTTTGATGGGAGTGCCGGCGAAGTTGAAGGCTTCGCGTAAAGTCCGCTCCAGGTAGCGTTTGTAGCTCCAGTGGACGAATTTGAGGTTGCTGCCGTAGATGACAAACCATGGCGGCGCGATGTCGGTCTGGACGATGTAGCGGAGCTTTGGATGCGAGTTTTTCAGTCCAGCTGGCGGATGGGCGGCGACGGCTTTTTGCAGGAGGTCGTTGAGGACACGGGTTTTGCACTCTTGGCGGCGGCGCTTGTAAATATCAAGGGCGAGGTCGAACAATTTGGCGACATTCTGACCGGTGACTGATGAGGTGAAGATCAGCGGCGCGTAGGGCGTGAATTTGAAATGATAGCTAATTTGCGGTGCTAGTTCGTCGTGAGTGTAAGCGTCTTTGCCTTCGACGGAGTCCCACTTACTGACCACCAGGACGAGCCCCTTGCCCGTCTCGTCGATGATGCCGGCCAGTCGTTGGTCTAGCCCAACGTTCAATTCGTTGACATCCATCAAGAGGAAGCAGATGTCGGCTTCGTTGATGGCCTGCATGGTGCGCAGGACCGAAAACTTTTCGATGCCGGTTTCTTGCTTGCCTTGGCGGCGGATGCCGGCGGTATCGAGCAGTTCGATGGTCTGGCCGTGGTAGCGGACTTGGATGCGGTTGACGTCGCGGGTGGTGCCGGCGACGTTGGCGACGATGGCTTGCTGCTTGCCCGCTAGGGTGTTGAACAGGTTGCTTTTGCCGACGTTTGGCCGGCCGATCAAGGCGACGCGAATGATGTCGTCAGCTTCGGTTTGAGTGGCTGGCGGAATGAGATCGGCAATGTTGTCGAGCAGCTCAGAGATACCGATGTTGTGCTCGGCAGAGGTTTTGATGATGGTTTTGATGCCGAGGCGCTTGAATTCGTCGGTGTGGAGTGAGCCTTTGAGATCGGCTTTATTGGCGATGAGGAGGACAGGTTTGCCGCTTTTGAGGGCTTTTTTGGCTAGCTGGCGGTCGGTGTCTGATGGATAGACGGTGGAGTCAACCATGACGAGGATGACATCGGCCGCGGCGGAGGCGTCGGCGATTTGGTCTTGGATGGTGGCTTCAAATTCATCTTCGGCGGGTTTGAGGCCGGCGGTGTCGATGAGCCAGAATTCGGCGTGCGTGTCTGTTGCAGTGCGCCCGCTAGCCGTCTCCTCTACGTCGAATGCATCCGGCGATGCCGTCCGCAGAGCTATCGACTTGTCGGAGAGGCTGGCGGTCGTGTTCGCGCCATGCTCCTGTGCTGGAGATGCCACGTCTGCCGCAATCTCATTGGGAGATGAAGCGCGGCGCTTATATGATACCTTGCCAACGACGTTGTCGCGGGTGGTGCCGGCTTCGCGGGCGACGATGGCGGTGCGGGCGCGCGTCAAGCGGTTGAACAGCGAACTTTTGCCAACGTTGGCCTGGCCGATGATGGCGACGGTAGGTAATTTATGAGACATAATTACGCTTATTATACCAGAGACGCGGGTTTTGGCGAAAGGCAATGAAAATAGCCCACCGAACGAGCTCAAGCTGCATGCGAGTTTATTCAACCCGAGAGACAACATCACATTGCCTCGATCAGATTGAGCACATACGGCGGGCTATTTTCGGTGGGCGTTTAGCCCTAGTCCTCATCGTAGCTACTCATGATAGCCACGGTGTACCCTACGACCGTTGCCACGTATAGCGGCAACGGTGGGAACAATTTTGTGTAGTGGGCCAAAAGACCCACTACACCATAAACTACAAAAGAAAGTACAAATCCCCAGGCGGCCGTCGCGATAGCAGCCTTCATGCCTTTCATGTTCTCTCCTTCCGAGAGGACTTGCTCAAAGCTAAAGGGCGACTTTCGCCCTAAGACTGTAGCCTTGAGCAAAAGCTGATATATATATATCACTAATAGAACAAAATGTCAATGAAATTTAAGCAAAATGTGGTATTATATGTGTTTTTGGTGCCCGGGGAGGCCTAGGTAGTCAGTGGACCTTCGGTAAATTCCCCGCGCTTGATGCCATCGAGGGTGTAATTACCAAAGTCTGTGCGGTGGAGTTTGGTGACGGTGTAACCAAGGGCGGTGAAGGTGCGGCGGATTTGGCGGTTGCGGCCTTCGCTCATCTGGACAATCCAGCGGCGGTCGTCGCCGTCGTGCTGGCGTTCCAGCGTCAAGCGGCTCGGTCCGTCAGGCAGTTGCACGCCAAAGTCGTTGATCATTTGCCGGTGGAGCGGCTGGAGCGGCTGGTCGAGCGTCACCAGATAGCGCTTGATTTTATAAAACGATGGGTGTGTCATCTGGTGGGCGAAGTCGCCGTCGTTGGTGAGAAGGATGAGGCCGGAGCTGTCTTTGTCGAGGCGGCCGACGGGTTTGAGGTGATGGAGGCTGGTCGGTAATAATTCGTAAATGGTTGGTACGCCGCCCTGCGAGGCGCGCGAACAGAGGTAGCCGACGGGTTTGTGGAGGAGGATGAGCTGGTGGGTTTGGGCGGTGAGTCGTTTATTGCCGTGGCGAATGATGTCGATCGTAGTGATGCGTTGACCCAGCTTGGCGGGCTGGTCGTTCACGGTGACCGTGCCCTGCTCGATCAGCTCGTCAGCCTGGCGTCGCGACACGCCAAGCGCCAGCGCCACGAATTTGTTGAGGCGCTGGGCGGATGAATTGGTAGAATCGGATGCTTGCGTTGGTGTCGTCATACTAGGAGGCTACCGGTGGCTGCGGCGGAAAGGCGTTGGTCGGCGGCTGGGGGGCTGTTGGCTGTGCTGGCTCTGTCACGGGGGATGGCTCTCCTCCAGGAGTTGAGGTCTGCTCTGGCTCAGGCGTTGGAGCTGGGTCGGTCGGCATCGGCGCCGGGGTGGGCAGGACGAATGGTGTATCGTCATCTTGTGGCTGTGATGATGCCGCGTTGGCGAGCTCGGCGTTAATGGCGGCGCCAGTATCAAGTGGCTGGTCATCGGCTGGCGCCGGTAGCGGCTCAAGCGCATCCAGTGTCAGGTCGCCGTGCGGCTCGGCCATAGCATCAGGCGTTGGCAGTGTGAAGTCGTCTGAATCTGGCGTTGGCTGCGGCGAGGCCTGTATAGACTCGAGCTGGTCGCTGAGCTCCTGCTCCATCATCTTAGACATATCAGGCTGTGGTTCTTGGCTCAGTGGCTGGATCACCCGCTCGCCACCGTGGCTGGTCGGCTGCATCGATGGTGATGAGGACGGTGCTGTTGGCTGTGGCAAGGTGCCGGTCGGGGTGGTCGGTGCTGCTTCAGGGGATGGAGTTGGCGCTAGTTCAGAGACCGGAGGTTGCTCTACCTCGGGTGCTGGAGTTGGCGCTGGGTCGGCTGGCGTCGCTGGTTCTGTAGCGGTTTGCTCAGTCGGTGCGGACGGAGCTGCCGGCGTCGGCGCGGCGCTCGGTAGGACGAACGGCGCCGGGTCGGTTGCTGGAGGGGTTGAATTGTCTGGATTAGCTTGAGCCGGCGCGATGGCTGAATTATCCTGAGTCGGTGGAGTTGTTGGTGCGGTCGGTGCCGGGGTGACAACATGGGTTGCGAGTTGGGTGGTTGGTGCCGCCAACGGCGCGCCAGCTGCTACGGGTTCTGCGGCCGGCTCGGGCGCGACGGGAGTCGGTTCTGGCGCGTCGCCGAGTACTTCGTGGACCGTGCGCACCACGTCTTCGATGCCGACTTGCGACTTGACGAGGTAGCGATCGGCACCGAGGGCTTCGCCGCGTTGCCGCTGGTCTTCGGATGACAGCGCGGTCATCATGATGACTTTGACGTCACGTGTCTCGGTGGTTGAGCGCAAGATATCCAGCATGTCAAAGCCAGAAATCTTGGGCATCATCACGTCGCTGACGATCAAGGCCGGGCGTTCTTTGATAGCCATAGCCAAGGCTTCTTCACCGTCGCCCGCCGAAACGATGTCGTAGCCCTCAGCTAGTAACCTGACGCCGTAAATCTCGCGCAGGCTTTTGTCGTCTTCTACTAGTAAAATCTTTGTCATAACTACCCCTACTATACCGAAGTTTGCGCCAAAATACTATAGTGGTTATGGTTTTTGTTGGGCAGCAGCTGGCTCTGGGGTAGCGAGTGGTGTTGATGGCGTGGGTGTAGCGGTTGGCTCAGGGGATGTGGGTGTGGCAAGAGGCTCGGGGGCTGGGTCGGGCGGTGTGGATGGTATGGCGGCCGCGGGAGTGGTTGGTTCAGTTGGTGGCGTGAACATCAGCGGCACCGGCGGCGTGGCCGGCTTAGTTAGGACGGTATCGGCGGCATCCGGCTGGGTGGCATTGATCGGGACGGTCGGCTGGACAGCGACAGCGGTTGGTGGCTCGGCGGTTAGTGGTGGAGCAGCGGGCGTGGGGATGGTTGGTAATTGGCGCATCGCCTCGTCGGTTCGGGTGCGAGGAATCTCGAGAAAGAAAGTGCTACCCTTGCGGTATTCGCTGATGACGAATAGGCGGCCAGACATCGCCTCGGTCAGGCGGCGGCTGAGATACAGGCCGAGGCCGGTGCCGCCGATCTCGCGGGTGTCGGAATTGTCGACGCGGTAGAACTTTTGAAAGAGGTGTGGCAGGTCTTCGGCGGGGATGCCGATACCACTGTCTTGGACGCTGATGGTGATCGTTTTGTCATCGCCAGTGATGTCTACGACCACTTCCCCGTCGGGCGTGTACTTGATGGCGTTTTCGATCAAGTTAGAAACAACTTCGCGGAGATGATCGGCGTCAACGTTAGCGTAGTAGGCTGGCTGGACAGTGGCGGCGGCGTCCGGACGGAAGGTGCAGACGAGGCCTTTTTCGGCAGCACGCGGTGCCAGGCCCTCAAAGATTTCGCCGACGAAGGTAGTGATATTGATAATCTGTGGCTCATTCTTGAGGCGGCCGTCTTCGGCGCGGCTGATATCGAGCAGGTCTTGGAATAACCGGCCGAGGTGCTGGGCTGAGGCGTGGGCCTTGGTGATGAAATCGCGCGCCTTGTCATCGATATGGGCGGTGGCTGGATTGAGCGCCAGGCCGAGATAGCCCTCGATGGAGGCGACGGGCGTGCGCATTTCATGGCTGGCGGTAGAGATGAATTCGGCTTGCTGGCGCTCCTCGGCTTTTTCCTTGGTGATGTCGCGAAAGACGACGATGATACCTTCGCTATCTTTGCCAACTGGTGAGGCGACGATGGAGACAAGGATTTGCTTATCAGAGGCGGTGCGGAGGAGTAATTTGTCGGAGTGCGCCGGCCGATTATTGATCAGGGATTGCATGACCGGGTTTTCGGTGACGGTGACGTCTTTGCCGTCGGCGGTGACCAGTTGGATGACGCTTTGCCATTTGAGGCCGAGGGCGTCGCCTTGGTTCCAGCCGATGATGCGCTGGGCTGAGGGGTTGATTAGCTCGATATTGCCCTCGCGCGAGATGGCCAGCACGCCGTCGTCGATAGTATTGATGACAATGTCAGAGGTGCCCTCGGCGGTGGATAGCTTGGTGCGAAGTTCAGAGATGTCGCCGAGCTTACTGACGCGCGGCTGATGGCGCCAGATGATAAAGCCAAGAGCCAGTGGCGCCAGGCCAAAAAACAGGGCGCCAATCGTGGCGATAGGGCTGGCGTGCTGGGTGATGGCGGCGGCAGTGATGGCGATGACGACGAGGAGGCTGATGCCGAGGACGACGGGCCAGCCAAAGAAGCCGGCGAACACCGCGGCGCTGAGCCAGGCGGCGGCGAATGGCGAGGCGAGAAAGCCGCTGGTGGCAACCAGCGAGCCGACGGCAAGGATGATCAGGCCATAGACGGCGATGGATGCGGCGGTGATGGCTCGGCGCGGTAGCCACAGACAGAGGATGAGGGTGGCGAGGCTGACGAGGGCGCTGATGGCGGCGGCGAGGTCGGTGATGGCTTCGCCGATGGGTAGCCGGTAGCCGGTCGGGATAAAGCGCGCCCAAGCGTAGAGGAGGACGATGACCAGCCCGACGAACAAGGCCGCCTCGCATAGTCGCCGCAGCCAAAATCGCGACAATTCACCGACCTGCGAAACATCCCCCGCCCACTTCATGCTTGTATTATAGCCCGAGACGAGCAAAAATGATACCCACATTGAGCCACGTCACGGCAAGTCAAGCATGGTACGCGTATTCAGCTGCCCCGAGGGGCGCACTTAGCCCTTCCCCAAAATCGCCTCGAGCATCTTCATTCGCGAGGCCATGATGGCGGGGATGGCACCGCTGATGATGGCAACTACCAGCACAACCTCAGCACGGAATAGCAATTCCCACCACGATATGTTGAGTGTCACGTCAGCAATTGGCAGACTGAACGGATGTGCCACTACATACGGCACCAGCCCACCGAGGAAAATTGCCAAGCCGACCGCTATACCGCACACCGCATAAAATAGCGCTAGTAGAACATAGCTAAAGACGATCACTCGCGGCTTGACGCCAGTCGCCCGCTGAATGCCGATTTGCCGCCGCTTGTTGATGATGTCAACATAAATCACGATGAAGATCGTCACCGCCGCAATGATAATGCCGACTATCAGCATAATGGCGTTGAGCGACTGAAAACTACCGGTAATCGTATCCATAACCGTCGCTCCGTCGCGCCAATCGTGAACGCGCAGGCCCGGATAGTTCAGGTCAGTAAGTGCTCGTTGTACCGACGCTTCCTTGCCGCGGCTGGTGCGCACGACGATCATGCTGGCATCGTTCTCGCCAGCTGCCAAACGGCTCGGTATGCCGCTGGTGAGCTTGCGCCATAAACCGCGCGAGATGTACGCCTGAATATCTGCATTATAAAACTTCGTCGAGGTAATACCGCCGACCTTAACGTTGACCTTTTTACCGTTAACATTTATCGTTACCCGGTCGCCAACTTTAACCCCTTCAAGCGAACCTCTCTCGAGCAACCGGCTACCCAGCACGATCTCGTCGTCGCCTGCCAAAAACGCTCCGTCCGACACGCGGTTAGCGACCTCCAGGGTTTGGCGAAAGGCTTGCGGATTAACGACATTGATTCGAGCTTGTACCTGCTTGTCATCGTTATATCCTAATATTGCCGGCACAGCCAGGATTTTGTCAGCCGCCGTCACGCCGTCGATGCGTTTGATCTCGGCCAGCTTGTCATCGACATTGGTGATGTACTCGCCGGGCTTTTTGACATCGATATAGGCCTCGCCGACCATTAAATTCTTGATCTGCGATTCAATCGCCGACGTGACGCCAGCTAGCAGCGACGATATGAAGGCTAGATTGATGAACGCCACCGCCACCAGCAGCGTCGTCAAGCCCAGCGTCCACTTGCGACCACGCACGATGTACTGCCGCATCAATCGCCAGCCCAGCAAGAACTCGCGCCACAGATTGTTCTTGGGCTGGCGCGGCGTTTGCGTTTTCTGCGTTTTGCGAGTCTGGCTCATAGTAGCCTCCCGGCTGCAGGCCGACGCTCGCCTTTTAGCTTGCCGTTTTCAAACACGATTTGCCGCTTGGCGTAAGCTAGTTCATCAGCTTCATGCGAGATCATCACCAAGGTTATGCCGCTGGCATTAATTTCCTTCAATGTTTCCATGACATTTTTTGAAGCAACTGTATCTAGGTTAGCCGTCGGCTCGTCGGCAAAGATAATGTGCGGCTCATTGACCAGCGCTCGGGCAATTGCCACGCGCTGCTGTTCGCCGCCAGATAATTGCGATGGCAGATGGCGCGCTCTGTCCTTCAGACCAACACGATCCAGTTCGTGCAAGGCTTTTTGTCGAGCAATCTTCGCCGAGCACCACATTAGCCGCGGCAACATGACGTTTTCTAGGGCGGTGAGCTCGCGGATCAGGGCGTACTCTTGAAAAATATAACCAACTTGGCGCAGGCGTAGTTCAATCCGCTGTTTTTCTGGCAGCTGCGTGATCTCTATCGCCGGTGTCTCGTCACCCCTACTATCAAACCAGATTGTGCCGTTATCAGGGCGATCCAACATCGCCACCTGATGCATAAAGGTCGATTTGCCCGAACCATTGCGCCCTGTGATCATCAGAAAATCGCCGTGACGGATCGAAAAACTGACATCCTTAAGCGCATGCGTGGCGCTGTCGCCTGAGCCGTAGGTCTTGCTAAGGTGCTCAATGGTAAGAATTTCGCGGGCCATAGTATCAGTATAGCGCGCGGTGGGGCGCCGCTTCAAGCCGAGATCCCGAAAAACCTACTGCAGTTTTGTTATCATTTCTACTTCGCGGGCCGTAAGACCATATTTTTTATAGAACGCTATGGCGGGCTGGTTGCCGCTCAGCACTTTTAACCGCAAGGTATCGCAATTTTTACTCTGGAAATAGCGCTTCATTTCGTCCAGCAAGGCTCGCCCGATACCGCTGCCGCGCTGCTCTGGCTCGACATAAAGCAGTCCGATCCAGCCGTCTTTTCGCGGCTCATGCACCGCATCGAAAACGACATCCTGATCAGGCTGATGATCGATAATCACGCCCTGAATAAAGCCGACCACCTCGCCGTTCTCCTCAGCAACATACATCGCGCCGTTCATATTTTCGCTATCGTCAATCATCCGCTGCATGTAGCCGTGCGCGTCTCGCGGGCTAGCGAACGGCAGCGACTCCGCCGTGTTATCAACCTGCGCGAAATGCGCGTGCAGTTTGATCGCCAACTGATCGACTGCAGCGCGGTCTTTGGGATGGAAGGGGCGGATTGTCATGATTATTTCTCCTAGTATCAAATACGGTAAATTGTATTGAGGCGATTACTATAATTAATAGTCCAAGTGTTAGTATAAGTTATATGAAATAAATTACATAGATAAGACTCTCAAAACGACCTACGACCTTGATGATAATACACGTGTCATAACACTAGAACTTGAGTAAACTATATAAGACTAATTTGCTCGAAATCGTTATCGTTCTCTTCGATTTTCTCAATTTTCATAATGCGCAGTACGGGCTTTTTGAGAATAGCTACTGACCCCTTTGTCGTAGACCTTCTATCTACAACAGCCGTAATTTTACATAGCCAAAAAGCATATCTCTATAGCTCTTTACGCTGTCACCACCATATGGAATACATTTGAGAATTCGACCACAGTAAGAAAATCCCAGGGTGTTTGTTATGCCATTCCCTCTCGTCAATTCTCCTTCAAGGGTAACAACAGAATCTTGTATGAGTTCAGGAAATATTATGTTATCGTCAACAGCTTCGTCTTTATCATCAAATATACTCCTTTCCATAAAGTTAATCGTAACTGCGTCATCGGGTATGCTATCTCTATCAATTGGCTTATCATCTATATAAATCTGAGTTTCTTCATCCACAAGCGACATCATATCTTTGAACTTATTTTTTGGTGTATCCCTGTATAATTCCAGTTCAGATTTCGTCACAGTAAGCTTGTCACCACGTCCATTTATGATAATAATATTATCGGCATCTATAACTTTAGTCTCACTAGGCTTAAAAATGTGCCCAGTCATCATAGACCCTCTATGTTTTGCCAGCCTGACAACAGTCTTCATCGCTCGCAGAGCGTTTTTGGCTATATCCTTAGTTGTTTTTTCTCCCACATCGTTTTTTGCCATTTGCTCTGCCGCTGTTTTTACATAAGCCCCAAGACCGACGGTAACTACACCAGTACCCGCCGCCCAGCACCCAATTGTGATAATGTCTGTAACAAGAGACCCCGGACGAATGCGAACCTCAATAGAATAGCTACTTTGCGCAATTTCAGGGCTAGTTTTTGCAATAAAGAATTTTAATGCCTTCTCAAGACCTTTAAGGTATTGAACTGTTTTTTCTAAGTCAACCTGCCCCTTATCTACTGAACTACCCGTAACATACACAGTGCCAACAGGAGTAGTATCTACACTGTTCTCTTCATCGTAATTAGTCATTATAATAAAATTATACCATTAATAATATACTATCAACTCGCAACAGCATTAAGCCTCTCGAATGAGGTGTGGTAGATTTCGTTAGCTCGTTTACTATTTACCTTTAAGCGCTAGGTATTCTTGATTTTTAAAGCTGCAAATTCAGGACAGACGTTTGCAAGTTGAAAAACAAACAAAAAAGATTCCAAAGAGCCGCTTGATTCCATATTGGTGACCCTACCGGGAATCGAACCCGGGTTGCTGGGATGAGAACCCAGTGTCCTAACCGCTAGACGATAGGGCCGTGTTAAGCTACCGGGTCATTATAGCATGGTTAGCTGGGGGCGTCTAGCCCATCTTGTTGACGACGTCGATCAGCTTGCGGGGTGTGATGTCGGCCTTGATGAGGTAGCCGTCGACGCGGTTCATGATGGCGGATTTGGTGGCATCGTCCTGCTCAAAGTTCGTCATAATGAGGATTTTGCTCTCTGGAATCAAGTCAGTATCATCAGAGCGCAGAGCGTCCAAAATTTGGTCGCCGCGCTGTTCGGGCAGCATTAAATCAAGGATGATCAAGTCAAACGGCTGACTCCGGGCCATAACCAGCCCATCATTACCATCAACCACCCAGGTCACGTCATAGCCAGCTTTTTGCAGGCTGCGCACATACATCTCGCCGATAAAGCGGTCGTCCTCAACGCACAAGATTGTTTTGATCGCCATACTTCCCTCCTCTTATCCTCGATACATAGCGTGATTTTTTATCCAGCCACCGCCCTGGCGAATCAGATTGCGATTGAGCTGTCCGTCCTCGAGCAGCTTGTCCTTGACGGCGGCGTACACCGGCACGGTAAACGAAAAGACCGAGCCTTCGTTCTCTTTGGAGCGCGCGGTGATGTGGCCGCCGTGACTCTCAATAAAGGCCTTGCAGATGTAGAGGCCGATGCCGGTGCCAGAAACGGTCTCGCGGCTGCGGTGCGAGCGGTAGAATTTGTGAAATAGATTTTTGACGACGCTCGGTGGCATGCCGACGCCGTTATCGGCGACGGAGACTTCGATAACATCGCCCTTTTGTTCGGCACTGACCGAGACAGTGCCGCCCTCGAAACTGTATTTGATGGCGTTGTCGATGAGGTTGGAAATGACCTCGCTAATACTGGAGCGGTCGGCAGCGACAGTCGGCAGGTCGCTTGGGATGCTGATATTGAGCAAGCGGTGCTGCGTCGACGCGCGCAGCTGCATGTCGTCGGCGATCGAGCCATAGATGTCAGACAGCGAGTCCTCAGCGAGGTGGATGCTGAGGTGGTGGCGGTCGAACTTAGCGACGTTGAGGATATTGTTGATATAGCCAGACAGGCGGTTGGCGGAGACCGTCAGCCGTGCTAGTAGCTGCGGCTCGTCACCTTTCAGGCGGCCGGCTAGCTCCTCGGCGAGGACGTCGAGATAACCGCGGATGATGGTGATCGGGCCGCGGAGTTCGTGGGCGGCGAAGGAGATGAAATTGAGGTCTTCTTCCTCGGGCAGATATTGGGCTGAGCGGTCGATGAGGACGATGACGGTCTCGCCGGGTGCGTCTTTTTGGTAGGAGGCGATGATGTCAAAGAAGCGAGTTTTTTTGAAGGCACCGTTGGTGGTGGCGACATGGCGCCAGGTCCGCTCGGCGGAGAGTTGGCGGGCGTCGGCGTCGCTGAGCCAGGCGTCGAGCGACTGCTCGTTGAGAAAATCCAGCGCCAGATACGGCTGGCCGTCGGCGTCAGTGGCAATTGGTGCAGCCTTGTTGGCGGAGATGATGCGCTTAGCGGGATCGAGGACAACGATGCCGCAGCTGGTGTGATTGAGCGCTTGGGTCAGCAGCGCGTCGGGACTTGGCGGCGGTACGGGTTGAGCCGGCTCATCATAGATGAGTTCAAGGACGGTCTTGAAGCCGGTTTTGGCGTGTTGCTCGGCGTTCGGATTTGGTAGAGGCGTGGTGGTGCGCTCGCCGCGTTTATGGATCAAGGCGGTCAAGATATCATCAAGCGGCCGGCCAGCAATAATGGTCAACATGGTCGAAAAAAGACTGCCGACGATGAAAATCGCACCAGTAATTAACCAGAATGCTGGGTGATTCCACGAGGTAAGACCAGTGATATTGAGGACGACACCGCTAACGAGCGCCATGGCTGCCTGCCCGGTGAGCGCACAAGCGAACAACATGCGCCGGTGGTATCGTCGAAAGCTGCAAATTGACGTGCCGCCAGCTGTCATCGCCACGTGACGGATCCCCGCCCGGGCGTAAACACGCCGATCCATGTTTGGCCGCGACCCAGGGTAAAATCTTTGCCATTTTCGTCAAGCAGTTTGAGCGGTGCGGTGAGGCTGTCTTTCTTCCAGGTGACAGCCGTAGCGGTGCCGTTTTGGAAGACGGTCGCCTTGCCCGAGCCAATGGTGACGGTGTCCTCGTAGCCATCTGGCCCGACGCGTCGCTCGAGCGGTGCTTCGAGAGCGATGACCACGCGTGGGGCGATCTGGCCACCTTCCCGGTCGGCGTGCGGTGCGCCAGCTAGCGAGCGTTTGTAGGTGTTGGTCGCTTTGTCATAGGCGTAAGCGGTGTTGTACATGCCGCTGCTAAAATTGAGCTGGATAGTGGTGGCATTTGGTGTCTCGACCGGCTTGCCATCACCACGCTTGAAACCGGTAAATGATGATTCTTTGAAACCTTTACTAGCATTCAGGGCGTCAAGTTTCTCACCGGATGTGTAGACATTGTGTGGGGCGCGGCGGTCGCTGGCTCGCCAATAGCTGCCGCCATTAAAGAACTGGTCGATGTCGCGGTAGCCGCTGCTGCGGACGGTATCGAGGGCGTTCGGGCTGCCGCCGACGTGGGCGATGGAGGCTTGGTACTGCGCGCCCCAGCTGAGGTAATAGAGGCGGAGGCTACGAACTGGGCCGATGAGGCCGGGCTTAGCGCCCTGATAAACAGCGAGGAAGCGCGTGATGCCACCCTCGGCGACGGCCTCATAGACGATACCGGCTCCGGAGAGGCCGGACTGTGGGCGAGCGTCGGGGCTGTTCTCGATCATGACGCCAGTGACGGGCTGCTTGGTGGCTGCTTCATCAGCGACTTCGAGACCGGTGAGTGGTGAGTAGAATTTGGTTGGCTTTTTCTTGGCGGCGAAGAACGGTAGGCCGCCATCGTGCTGGACGGAATTGATAGCGACGATGAAAATACCAGCGATGACCAGCGAGGTAGTAATCAAGACGATCACCCACAAGTGCTTTTTGCACCACTGGACAAACGAGCGTTTTTTGGCCGGGGCGTTTGGTGACGCATGATCGGATTTAGCTGATGTTACCGTCGGTTTTTGGGCCGCGGTGGCTGGGCGAGGATTCTTGATGTGCATGGGTTTAGTATAGCATAAGCGGCGTGTTCGGTAAACGGAGCGATGCGCTCGCTGATCGAAGTATTTCGGTATAGTATGTGATGGCTAGATTACACCCGCCGAGAACGCAGTAATTCCCCGCTCAAGCCGGGCTAGTGTACGCTCGCGGCCGATCAGCGCCAGCGTGTCATTCAGCTGCGGGCTGAACGGTGCCCAGGTGATGACGATGCGGATGAGGCTAAAGAGAATGCCAGGCTTTTGGCCGGTGATTTCTAGCAGTTCGTTCAGCCGAGTCTGGACTAACTCTGGTGTCCAATCGGTGAGCGTGGCGAGCTCGTGATGGGCGGTTTCTAGTAATTCGCGCCGCTCATTCTCAGATAATTTGTTGAGCTGTTTATTACTGTCGATGAGCTCTATGTTAATCTCAGGCTCCGCAAAAAAGTAGCCAAATCCGCCGAGGTCACGCAGGGTTTTTAGGCGGTCTTGCGCCAGGGCCAGAACGCGCTGGCGATAATCCTCATCTGCCGCAGCTGCACTATCTGGCCAAAAATCGTTGGCCCGCCGGACTAAATCGTCTAGTGCTAGCGAACGGATAAATTGCCCATTAGCCCACAATAGTCGTTTTTCGTCAAAGCGAGCGCCGGAGCGCTGCACGCGGCTGAGGCTGAATTTGGCGGTCAATTCGCTCATGGTGAAGGTCTCTTGCTCGGTGCCATCGTTCCAGCCCATGGTAGCGATGAAGCTATCCAGCGCCTCTGGCAGGTAACCGTCGCGGATATAATCTAGCACGTCTTTGGCGCCGTCGCGCTTGCCTAATTTCTTGTTGCCCTGCTCGTTCATGATATGCGGCAGATGCGCGAAAACAGGCCGCGGCAATCCTAATGCCTCGTAGAGTGCCAGATAATTTGGCATGCTGGAGATGAATTCTTGGCCGCGAATGACGTGAGTGATATTCATCTCGGCGTCGTCGATGATGTGGGCAAAATTATACGTCGGATAGCCGTCAGATTTGATGAGGATGAAGTCGTCAACTACCTCGGGACTGGTGGTAATGTCGCCCATGACCTCGTCGTGGTAGGTGTAGCTTTTGGGCTCAGCCTTGAAACGTAGCGGCATGGTGCCATCCCAATCTGGTGGATTGTCGGGGCGATGGTCGCGGTAGCGAAAGGCGCGCTTCTCGGCCTGAGCGGCGTCACGAAATGCTTGGATTTGCTCAGGTGTGTACGGATCGGCGTAGGCGCGGCCAGCGTCGATTAATGTTTGTGCCCACTGGCGGTAATGCTCAAGCCGCTGGCTTTGGATGTACGGCCCATGTGGCCCACCGATGTCCGGGCCTTCGTCGTAGTCGAGGTGCAGCGCCTTGAGGCTAGCGATCAGATGCTCGCGGCTGCCGGCAACTTCGCGGACCTTATCAGTGTCCTCGAGGCGCAGGATAAATTGGCCATCAGCCTGCCGGGCGACGAGAAAAGCAAATAATGCCGTGCGAATGCCGCCAATGTGTAAAAACCCTGTTGGCGAGGGTGCGAAACGAGTGCGTGTAGTCATGGGGTGATTATAGCACGCGGGCGCGGCGCTGGTAAACGTGAGGGGTGTGCGGTGCTTACGGGCTGATTATAAACTAGTGGCGATTTTGGTGACTTGCTCGCTTGACAACGCCCCGCCGAGAGTGATTTGGTAGAGGACGCCGCCATTGATCCAGCTGGCCGTCCGGTCGGTGTTGTAAATAGTCAGACCGCCGGCGGTGGTAGTTTGGACTTCGCCGCCGTCAGCTGTCAGAGTTTCTTTGAGGGCGGCGGAATTGAGCGAACTTTTTTGCTGGGTGATGGTGTAGGATTGGCCGCCGTCAGCGTAGGCAAATTTCATGCGGACTTCCCCGCTCTTAAAGGTAATTGGGCCACTCAGTGCATAGCCACTTGGGCGGTAACCTGGATATTTGGCGTTGACACCAGATTGGATGGCGGCGATGCGGGTGGAGATGTTGGGCATACCGAGGTAGGTGAAATAGCCACCGATCAGCATGATGGCCAGGCCGACGGAAGCGACTTGCAGCCAGCGACCGATGCGACTCTTTGGTTTTTTGGCGCGGCGCGGCGCTTTTGGCGGGGTGGTTGCACGCTGCAGGGCTTCGGTGATGGCTTCATGCTTGAGAACGGCGGCTGGCTTGGGCGCGAGGGTCGCCGGATGCTGTTTGGCTGGAGTTTGATTTGGTTTAACGATACGAGTCGAGTGATGGTGTGATGTGGCTGGACTGCGGCGAGTTGCAGTTCGGGTGGTCTGATGAGGCTGTTGGGTAGCACGAGCTTGAGCGCGCACCATGGTCGGGTGCGGTTCGGCAGGACGGTCACGCCTGGTTGGCTGCGGCTGGACACTCGGCATGCTCGGCGCAAATTTATTGACATGAACACTCATCGGGACGGAGGTGTTGCGCGTGATGTCGAGGCGACTGGCCAGGCGACGCTTGGCATGTGACGGCGCGGCGACATGGCGGCGACTGAGTGTCGTTGATTTTTGGCCGGCAGTTTTGTGGACGGTTTTATGGATGATTTGTTTGTTCATGAACCCCTCGTATTCCTAATGCTTATATTTTATTGTACAAAGAGGACATGCTTTTTGCAAGGGGCGAAATGTGGTATAATCTCTCATTATGTATCGAAAACAAAAGCGTGGTCTAGAACTTGCTCGGAGGACACTGATTTATACCATTATGGTGCTGACGGTGTGTATATTGGCGTTCATTTTGATTTTTCATACGCTTGGCTATCAGCTGAATCTTAAGACGCAGACGGTTGAGCAGCGGGCGCTGGTGCAGTATGATTCGCGGCCGCAAGGCGCACGGGTGTTTGTCGATGGCATGGAGCTTGGCAAGACGCATATCAAGGGCATGCTTCCTGAGGGGCAGCATCAATTTTCCATGCGCCTGGATGGCTATGACGAGTGGCGCAAGGTCGTCGAGGTTAAGGCCGGGACACTGACCTGGCTATCATATGCGCGGCTGGTGCCGAGTGAGCGGGTGGTGAGTTCGGTCAAGGAATTTTCGTCGCTGGCCTCGGTGCGATTTTCGCCAAATTGGCGGTTCATGTTGGGCGTGATGCAAGCGACCGATGCGCCGAAGATCGTCTGGGGCGATTTGCGCGATTCGGATAAGCCAAAGTTTAATGAGGTGACATTGGATACGTCGGTGGTGGCGGGTTACGGCGGCCAGGCGACGGCGCACACGTTTAAGATTGTTGAGTGGGATTCGGGTAATCGCTACGCCATTCTCAAACACACCTACGCGGTCGAAGGCCAAGGCGAAAAAGTCCAGTGGCTGAAAGTCGACCGCGAGAATAAGACAGTGGTTGACATCGCGAAAGTGATCGGGCTGGAACTAAAAGATGTGCGCTTCCTCGGTGAGAGCGGCAACGAACTATACATACTACAGTCGAGCGGCGAACTGCGGCGAGCGGACCTCAATGCCGCGACGATTTCTGCGCCGCTGATCAGTCATGTACAGTCATTCTCGGTGTATGGTACGGATTATATCACCTACGTTGGGACGAATGGCACGAGCAAGTTGCAGCTGGCGGGCATTTGGCGCAAGGACTGGACTGAGCCAGTGGTCGTGCGGCGACAGACTGAGGCGGAGGCCTCGACGCCGTTGATGATCAAGTTCTCGCGCTATGATAATAAAGACGTGCTGGTGGTTGGCGTTGGTTCAACAGTGACGCTGCACACCGGCGCGGCGCTGGACGGGTCGAGCTCGTCGGCAGCAAAGCTACTCAGCCGCGTCAAGTCTATTACCGTCGGCGAGCAATTAGCTGAGCTTGATCTGAGCGGTACCGGGCGGTTCGTCTTGATGCGAACGGGGGCTGGCTTTATGAGTTATGATATTGAGCGGCAATCGGTATCGCATGATACGGCGCTGCCGACGGGAACGGTGCTTGACTGGCTGGATGATTATCACGTGTGGAGCGTCGAGGGCGGCAAGCTGGTGATGCGCGAGTTCGACGGTGCTAATCAGTCGACAATGCTGGAGGCCAGCGAAGGGTTTGACGCGTCACTGTCGCACGATGGTGACTGGCTGTATGCTTTCCGCCGAGCCGATAACGGCACGGTGACGATGTCGCGGCTACGGATGACGATCAAGCGCTAAGTGCTAATTTGAATCTTATTGTGCTTTATTCCTTGGCGCCAAATAATCGCTCGAGCAGTGTTGGTGATGGCTTACCCGGGATAGCGGCGGACCGGGTAGTGACTGGCTCGGTTGATTTGGTGGCGCCAGATGGGTCGGGGCTGATTTGCTCGGCAAAGACCAGCAAGCGTTTTTCGGCGGTGCCAAGCGGTACACAGCTGATCAAAGTGAGCATCGGCTTATCGGTTTGAATTTGGACACGGCTGACCTCGTTTGGCATAACGACTTCTTTCTTGGTGACGGCGTAGGTGTAGCGCTTGCCCTGGTAGTGCATGTAGATGATGTCGTCTTTGACCAGCTTTTCGTTTTGAGCAAAGACAAACTTGTGGTCACCGGGCGCAAAGGCATCGTTAGAAGAGTGTGCCGAGAATACAGCATTGCCGACTTGGCCGGGTACAGCGTTAGCGCCAGCGATCGCGAAGTGAGCAGCGCCTTTCTCCATTGCTTTCATTTGAGCGTTATGGTCGGCCGCATTGACGCCATAAATGACCGGCACATCAACGTTGAGTTTAGGGATGATCAGCCGTGGGTCGGGGCCGACAGTGGTGCTACTTGCTGGATTGACGATGATGTTTTGTGGATCAACATTACCTGGGGTGGTGTAGGCGGCGGCGATGCCAAACAGAACGCGGTTGTACTGCAAAAAGACGAACGCTAGCAGCACCAATACACCCGCCAGTGCCGGGATGAAATGGCGTGATTTGGTGACTTTTTTGGCCTTGTCGCGGACGGTCTGCTGGATCTGAGCACGAAGGCGCTTGATGGGGCTTTGGGCGGACAACATATCGGTCATGGCCGGTGTGGCGGCGGTGTTAGCGTCGCGAGCAGACTGGACCAGCCGGTTAAACTCCTGCTGCTTTTGGTCAAGGTGTGAGGCATAATAGCGCTCGTAGTACATCTGGTAGTATTTTTGCCATGAAGTGTGGTACTGCTTCCACTGATCGGCGGTGATTTGCGGCTGATGAGTGGGAGTTTTTGCCGGGGCGGCCGGCTGCGGCTGTGTGGTTGGTGGCGCGGCGGTGGGCTTATCCGTTGACTTGTTCGCTGACTGGGGCTGAGGTGACTTGGTGGCTTGAGCGAGCTGAGCAGGAGATGGTGCTGTGGTCGGCTGGGTCGGTTGGGCTGCCGGTGGCGCGGTGTTCAGGGCGTGTGGGCTCGGTGTGCGCGGTGGTGGCGTGACAGTGGTGCGCTCGGTCGGTTCTGGATGCGGCTGCTCCGTGGGTCGCGGCTGGACCACCGGCGTGGTGTGTGGCGTTGATTCGGTGCTGCGACCGCCGTAAATAGCATTAATTTGATCACGAATAACATTAGCGGCAGCAGCCTGCGAGCCGGAATAATCACGTGGTGGCGGCGTCAGTGGACGAGGTTGACTCGAGATTGGCGTTCCCACTCGCCTGCCAAACTGATCGTCATGTGGATTCATCACCCCTTATTATACGGGAAAACGCTAGAAAGATAAAGTATCCAGGCTCTTGCTGATGTGGTAGCGGCCGTGGTATAATTACCCTCGGATGACTTGGGGCGTTCTCTCGTGCCGCGGTGGCGGAATTGGTAGACGCGCTAGACTCAAAATCTGGTGAGCATTAGCTCGTGCCGGTTCAAGTCCGGCCCGCGGTACCAGAGGTCGCCTCAGTTTGTTTAATTTTATTCCCGTTTTGTAGCGGGAGTTTTATTGGTGGCAATACCTTATGAGAAGCTAATGTTAAGAATGAGAATGATGTCCGCACCCTTTCTTCTCTGGCTTTTGTTTTAGTGGCGGCAGAAGCATACAGTCAGCAACCTGTAGATCGAGAGAATGACCCTCATTACTAAAGTCAAACTCGATGAGGGACTGTTCATTAAATTCTCTCCCCGAGAGATTGTTCTGCGTGATACCGCCAACGATGACGGTTGGGTCTGTCGGTAGCATATTTTCTGTCCAGCGAATCACATGCCGTCTACTAATTCCCCTGGGAATCTTGGCAATGGTGACGTGTGGCTTGAATTTTTTATGGTGAGGAGTGGTAGCCCCTGCTTCTATAAATGCTTGCTTGATACGTCGTCTTTCTTCCCGCGGTAAAGTTTGGCTGAGGTCATTGAATACCAGAGTGAGTGCACACTCTCCTAATATACGAGCGCCAACTACATTGAGCTCAAGGCTCTTTTGTGATTGTTCCGGTAGGCGGACCTGCAGTCTAGACGGATGTAGAATCTTTGGGTATTCTCGTGCACCTAGGATAGTAAGATGACGCTCCTCGGATTGCGTTGGTTTTATGGGGTTGTCATTCAGTATACTAAATCGTTCCTGTATCTCTTGAGCAAAATCTGGATCTGACAGAGGAAATTCAGCCACAGGATGGTAAATCAGGCATTTTCGTGACATAGCTATCCTTGTTATACCGCGTAGTCTATAAATCGTCAAGAGCTGATGAGAACTGCCCCGGTTTATACGCTAGCGGCAATGCTGGTGCTGATGGCGGCTAACGGTGCTTCGGGTGACCACAAGAGGTAGCTGGCGGCGCGCGCAGCGGTTTGTCCGCGCCACAGCTGCATCGGCTCGGTCCAGGCTTGGGTGACGACTTCTCCGCCCCGTGCGATGACGAGTTGATCGGCATGAAAAACTACTAATGTGACCGGATAGGTGATGGTGAATTTATGCAGCGCCTCGACGAACTGCGCCAGCTGCATGCTAAATGTCAGGATTTTTGGATAGTAGACGCTGCGAAAGAGTTTCTGTACTTGGGCGAACGAGGCGACAAAGACGACGTGGGGATTGTCGAGGATGGCGGGAAAGCTGTTTTGCACCAGGTCGATGGCGTCGCGGCTCAGTACAACCGGCCGGTGGTACTGGCGCACAAATTGCTCGTACAGCGCGGCCGTTTCGCTATTTTTGCCGGCGTCACCGATCAGTAGCATGACGTTAGCCCACTCGCCGAGTGCGGCCAATTCGCCTGCCGCCGCGCCGCTGAGGCCGCCGGACGGATTAGTGGGCGCAAATAGGACGTCGGTCATCACTGTTGGCACGGTGCGACGCAGTATGTCGGGTAGCAAGACTCGCACTTCGCCTGCCCCGGCGTCACGTGCTGCCTGGTAGCTGGTCGCCACTGCCGCAAACCCAAGCTTGTTACCGCCAACAATCCCCAGCCGCCCGGCTTGGTCGCGGCGCTCTGGCCGATTCCATTCGACGTCAGGAAACAGCGGCTTAGATTTTTCCTGCTTGCGCCAAAAGGTATCCACGTTCGCCTTTCTCGAGTTCAAATACCACGCTTTTCCGTTCCAGGACAATTGGCCAGCTGTTGGTTTTGGCAATTTCAAGCAGCTTTTCGGTAGGATTAAAGACGACGGGATGTTCAACCATCGCCAGGAGGTGCCGGTCGCCCTCGCTGTCGCCAAAGGCATAACTGCCAGCAAGCGTTAGCCCGTGCTTATCGATGATTCTTTGGAGGATTTTATCTTTATTGGTATACGTTTTGGTAATGATTGTACCGGTAAAGGTATCGCCCTGCCGTTCATACACCTGGGCCGCCCAGGCATCAAAGCCGTATTTTTTAGCGAATGGCTCGACTATCTCTTGCTGCGAGCCAGAGATAGCGATCAGGAAGTAGCCCGCTTGCTTTAGCTCGCGCAGACGATGTCGCGTGTAGGTGTAGACGTGGTCGAGCTCCCTCTCGGCGATGCTGCTCGCGACCTCGTCAAACACCGCGGTTGGGATGTCGGCGAGTGAGCTGGCAATAGCGTTGACTAAACTCAGTTCGTACTCGTCATAGGCATTTTTTGACTCGCGCCGTTTCCAGCTGAGTAATTTTTGCTGAATGATCGAGGCGTGGAGTTCGGGAATGACACCGGCATCAATCAGCCCGAGCATCAATTGCCGGTACAGCCCGCCGCGAATGAGCGTGCCGTCGATGTCAAAAACTGCGAATTTCTGCTGCTTCATCGCTTGATTATCTCGTATTTTTAGTTTTCTCGCAATAGCTTACTATATCATGAAGGAGATGACTTAGCAACTGATGCATTGTCGCGTAATTTGACCATGTTTTGGTACACTTCGTCAAAGGTCAGCCCCGATTCGTGGATGAGGCTGGCCAGGTCTTTACCGACATAGCGGAAGTGCCAAGCTTCGCTCGCGATACCGGTGATTTTTTCCTTGCCCTTCGGATAGCGCAGAATAAAGCCGTATTCGTGGGCATGAGCGGCCAGCCAGCTGGCGGTTTTTGGATCAAGTGCGCAGTCGCTAAAGCGGGCCTTGCATTTCTCAGAAAAGCTGGTTAAGTCAACCGCTAGGCCGAGCTGGTGTTCGCTGTGGCCGGGTTTGGCGACGTATTCATCGGTGTGGGTGGCGCCGTTTTTGGCGGTGGTTTCAGTGCGGACTTTGGCTTGGGCGGTGCCGGAGCGGTAGGCGCTGGAGACGAGGACCGGTAGCTTGGCCTCAGCCGCGGCTTGGCGCAGTTGCTCCAGTGGCTCTTTGACCATCGGCTGCACGCGCTTATCCTCTATCCAGCTCGGCGTACCATCAGCAATATCAGTCAGCGGCGGCTCAAAGGCTGGGTCGATGCCCTGCTTGCCCGAAACGTACGACCAGATTTTCCCAGTTTGTAAATATTTCCACGACGGAAAGGTCAAGTCGCGATTGGTCCGGTCGAGACGGATGGTGATCGGCTGGAAATTATACAGCGGCGAATGAGCGACCGACTCTGAGGTTCGGTTGACGAGCTGCGTGCCGCCATTGATCATCAGTAGTGTCAGTGTCGTCCAGGCCGCCAAAACCATGGCCACGACTGCGCGCCCCACCCCGTGCTTCATTTATTGTGTCCCTCGCTGTTTGAGTTTGGTCATTGCCTCTTCAATATACGACCAAGCCTCCTCCATCGTCAAGCCCGATTGTTGCAAGGCGCCCGCTAGTTCCCGCCCAACGTAGCGAAAATGCCATGGCTCGTACTGATAGCCGGTGATTTTTTCCTTGCCCTTCGGATAGCGCAGAATAAAACCGTATTCATGAGCGTGGCCAGCCAGCCATTTGCTGGCAGTGGTTTGCTCAAAACAGTCCTCCACCCAACAAGCTCGATCGATGCCACCAAAGTCAACGGCCAAGCCCGATTGGTGTTCGCTATGACCGGGGCGTGAGCTAAACCGGTTGGCCTTAGCTTCGCCGTGCTGACGAACGTTGCTAGCAAAAAGTGAAGCCTGAGTAGCATAGCTGCGGTAGCCTGATCCGACGTAGATGGTGACACCGGCATTACCAGCAGCGGCGACTAATTTCTCGAGGTCAGGCATGAGCACGGCGCGGAGCGAGCGCTCGTCTTGGCTGCGGCCGGGTAGTGTCGGCACGCTGACGAGGCGGAGGTCGCTGGGTTGGTAACGAGGATTGGCAAAGGCTCGGGATTTGTTGACAATTTTCCAGATGTCAGCATCATCTGCATCATTAACGATGCGCGCAGGGATCGGTGTAGCGTTTGGCAGAGCGATGGTAATTGGTGCAGCTGGCGCTGGAGTTTTCGGGCTGTCGGGATCTTTTTCTTTGGGTGTCGGCGCGGGCTGCTCTTGGCTGATAGGCTGCTGGGCAGTGGTACGCGGCGGGTTGAAATGACGGAGGGTGAAATAAGTCGCTACAGCACTACTGGCGATGATCAGCACGGCACCCAGGCCAAGGAGCAGCTTACGTTCCCTCAAGCGTTTGGTAATTTTCATACCTCAACCTCGATGCTTACCGGGCAGTGATCGCTACCCATTTGTTCGGCGTGAATTTGCGGGTTGGTTACATGCCCGGCGATTTCGCGCGATGCCAGCCAATAGTCGATCCGCCAGCCGACATTACGCGCCCGGGCGTTGGCCCAGTGCGTCCACCAGGTGTAGGCGTCGGTCTTTTCAGGAAACGCCGCCCGGAAGGTGTCGATAAATCCAGCGTCCAGATAATTCTGAAAGCCCTCGCGCTCCTCGTCAGTGAAACCGTGCTTGCCGACATTAGACTTTGGATTTGCCAGGTCAATTTCTTGATGCGCCACGTTCATATCGCCGCAGTATAGCATCGGCTTGACTAGTTCTAGTTCTTCCAGATAGGCCAGCACTGCCGGATCCCACTGTTCATGGCGCAAGTTCAGCCGGCTTAAATCCCCTTTCGAATTTGGCGTGTAGCAGGTTACCACCCAGAAATCGTCGAACTCGGCAGTGATGATACGCCCCTCGTCCGCCGGGTTGCCATACTGATCGCCGGTCAGGTTGAACCGCTCAATGATAGCCGGCGGCAGCCCGTCGCGCCAATGCAGCGGCCGGATTTTCGACAAAATCGCCGTGCCGGAATAGCCCTTTTTGGCGGCTGAATAGAAATGCTCGTGATACTCTGGCAGGTCAATTTCCACCTGGTCGCGGGCGGCCTTGGTCTCTTGGAGGCATACAATGTCCGGATCGTAGGTTTGCAGGAAACGGGCAAACTCGCCCTTGTTGATGACGGCGCGGATGCCATTGACGTTCCAGGAAAATAATCGCATTCTTGTATTATACAACGAATTATCATGGTATAATTGCTAAATATGACTAAAAAGACATCCCGAATCGTGGTCAATATGATTTCGGAAAGTGAGTTTACGGTCCAAGGACATGGTGTACATACAGCTTATAAGGAGATTACTGGTGCCTTGGAAAAACAGCCTGCTATTGATATTGCCATTAACACTAATCGATCGGCAGATATAGTTCATGTACAGACAGTGGGTATGTATGCATTGGGACGGTTGCTGCGCAAAAACGGTAAAAAAATTGTTTCAGCACACTTGGTACCAGATAGTTTCATTGGATCATTGAGGGCGGCCAAATACTGGAAGCCAGTTGGTAAATTGTGGCTAAAGTTCTTCTACAGCCGGGCCGACCTTGTGCTGGCCTGTTCCAAGATGGTACATGATGAGCTGGTTCATGACATGAAATTGTCTAACGTCAAGGTGTTATATAATACAGTTGACATGGCGCGATATCGGGTTGCTGCTGATGATCGCCGTATTGCACGTCAAGCGTTACATCTGACAGAACGTGATTTTGTCGTCATCGGTAATGGCCAAGTGCAGCCTCGCAAACGACTTGATACCTTTATATCAATCGCTCGTGCAATGCCGGATGTTACGTTTTATTGGATTGGTGGTATTCCATTTAAACATCTTGGGGCTAAATACGAGTCAATGCAAAAACTTATTAATTCAGTTCCTCCTAACCTTACGGTAACCGGTGTTATACCGCTCGAAGATGTGCGCCAGTATTATATGGCAGCTGATGTGTTTGTATTGCCGGCTACTCAGGAAAATCATCCTGTGTGTGTACTGGAGGCAGCTGGTGCTGGATTGCCGATAGTATTGCGTGATATTCCGCAGTATGACGATACATTTCGTGGCTCGGCAGTTATGGCGGGTACTGATGAGCAATTTATTCAATTAGTAACCCGTCTCAGAACAGATGCGTCTTTTCGCCAGTCAGCAATTCATGGTGCTAAAAAAATTGCTGAACGATTTGATAGCGGTGCTGGCGCCAAGCGCTTAGTCGCGATGTATCAAGAGTTGCTAAAAGAAGATGAGGAATGCGCGTAGGCTTGTTCACCGATACCTATCGGCCGTCGATTAACGGTATCGTTTTTGTGGTCGAATCGCTCAAGCGCGAGCTCGAGGCGTTGGGCCACGACGTTTACGTGTTCTGCCCCGCCAAATCAATGAACCCAGCCAAGCAGGCCGAGCTGCTCAACGAAGATCCGGATTCACATATCATCCGATTTCGTTCGATCAAGGGCGCGTTTTTTGATGATTACGATACGTCGGTGTTCTTCCCGCCAGCGGTGCAGCGTCGCATCAAAGAGCTAGAGCTGGACATCGTGCATATCTTTACGCCGTCGCAAATCGGCCTGGTGGGTGTCAGCGCGGCGCACAAGCAACAGATCCCTCTCGTCATCCAGCACTGCACCGACATGTACGAATTTGCCGAGCATTATCCGGCGGTGCTGCCGGGGATTTTGACGCTGGCTGGCGTGGTGCTGCCACTGTCGATTAAGCTCAGGGGACGTGATTTATTTGAATTGGTCAAGCTATATCGGCCGCGTGGTATCACCAAATGGAACCGGGCCATCATCGAGTGTGTCATCACTATTCTCTACAGCAAAGCCGACGCCGTCATCGCCCTCAGCCGCAAAAGCGTGGCTCAGCTCAGCGGTTGGCAGGATGACGAGTATCTGTACGATTTGACATTGCTGCCAAATGGTGTCAATGCTTTGCCGCGGCCGTCGGCAGCTCAGCTCAAGGCCTTTCGGGCAGAGTGGGGTCTCAGGGCGTCTGATGAAGTGTTTGGTTTCATCGGGCGGTTGGGCGAAGAGAAAAACTTACCGATTTTGATCAGGGCCTTTGACAAGTACGTCGCCAAGGCTCGCCCCAAATCCAAATTGCTGTTCGTTGGCGATTTCGAGTACCGCAAAAAACTCGAGGCGATGGCGGCCGAGAGCAAGTACGCTGATCGGATCATCTTTACCGGTGCCCTACCGCGCGAGGAATTAGGCGTAGCGTATCAGGCGCTGGATGTGTTTTGCTTTCCGTCGCTCAAGGATACGCAGGGCTGGGTGCTGCACGAAGCGGCGCACGCTCGCAAGCCAATCGTCATCATTGACACGCAGGTATCCGAGGTGGTGCGTGACGGTGTGAACGGTATCTTCGTGAAAAATCGACCCAAGAGTATGGCAGATGCCATCATTACCTTGCTCCGTTCGCCGGCTCGTCGAGCGAGGTTTGGCGCTGAGAGCAAAAAATTAGCGGCCACGTTCACCGAGCGCCGCCAGGTTCGCAAATTAGAGAAATTATACCATCGGGTTATCGTCCAGAAAGCTGCCGCCGCGTCTCGCGATCTTGGTCGCGCCGCTTGATGGTTTCGCGCTTGTCATAGGTTTTTTTGCCCTTGGCCAGAGCGATGACTACCTTGATAAATTTACCACCGGTCAACAATTTGGTCGGCACGATGGTCATGCCCTGCTTCTTGGCCTCGGTAAAGCGCGCTAATTGGCGTTTGCTGACTAATAATTTCCGCGCCGAAGTGTCAACGCTGCGAGTATTTGTCTGGCCGCGGACATTGAGCCGCAGTGAAAAGCTAGCATTATTCAGCCACAACTCACCGCCGCGCAGACTAACGAATGCGCCTTTGAGCTGTACGTGCCCTTCCCTGGCAGCGCGTACTTCCATGCCCGTCAGCACCAGCCCGGCCACGACCTCCTCGCCCAACTCATAGTCAAATCGCGCTCGGCGATTCACGACGGCTTGAGTGGACGGTTTTTTGGTCTTGGCGGGCTTGGTCACGTGATTATTGTAGCATGTAGGCTGGAGCCTTAGCTAGAAGAGGATTGGTCTGTCTAGGTCGTGCTCTTCTGTGTCTGGATCGCACTGAAGCAGGATATCTGCCTAATCAAGCCTCGCTAGCGTAGTAATTGCTTCTTCATCCGCAATCATCATATCCACTCGCATTTCGTCTATGACGGCTGCGAGTTCCCCTAGGGCTACTTGCTTTTGTGACATCTCTAATTCATCATCGCTATATATGATATCAATACGGGTTAGGATCTCTTTGTATAGTTGATCAAGCAACTCTGACTTGTCTAAGTCAAAGAGAGTTTGAATCCCTGCCATGTCTACTGACGCTTCTTCCTCTAAGCGACGCCTCTCTTTTGTATCACCCCGCAGCTCAGCTAGCTTGCTGCTGAGGATTTTTTGGGTAGTTTCAATGACAGTCTCTGCGTCAACGGGACATGGAATTTCCTTTTCGGAGGCTAAAATTTTCTGGCTAAGCCAATTGAGCTTATCTGATGCATCCAATGTATCCATTGTCTCCACTTTGTATTCTAGTCCGGCCAAGACGTGGTATTTCGCTGCGTTTGGCGCGAGTCCATCACTGAGAATTGCACCAAGTATCTCCTGAAGCTCTTTAATCGCTTGCAGTTCTTCTTCTGGTATATCTTTGGTGGCCTCTTGGTGGTTTTTGCGCTCATTTACCATCTTCTCAGCTGTATTGTGATCGTCGTGAACATCGCCATCTGAAGTATTCCACGGGAAATTACACCCACGCATATTATTGTCATACAGTGCCGTTCTGATTGTGTATAGCATGGCTGCTTGGGTGCGCGGCGAAAGGGGTAACTCATTATTGTTAGCCTCCGATTCGGCTGGACAAAACTTTTTAACAAACTTTTCAGCCGGTGCAGCGATATGGGTAATGTCCTCACCACTGGCTGTGTAGTATCTTTTGTCTATTTGCTCTTCTGGTAGCGCTTGCGGTGTCGTCTCTATACTCATGGTCTCATATTATAACATTGTTTAACTATAAATACAATACCCGGCTATTGCTTTTCTAGCCCGTGCACTTCACCGGTTGTGAAGTCCCATTTGGCATTATGCTGACACTGACATACGAGAGCTAGGACATTGCGGCCGAGTTCCCCGACTGCTGGATGGTGGCATTCGCCCCTGATGGCCCAGCCGAGTAATCGTACTAATGAAGGATAATTATGAATATGATTCATGATAACCGATTGGTTGGCAGATCCCTTGATTGTATTAACGAGTCGCCACACAGAAAGGTCTGGCTTAAACTCTGGGTACTTCTCGAGTATGTGCGCTACGTTCGCGATATTCTCGAGAATATCACAAATATCGATAGCCTCGTCGAGGTTTTCGAGCCGGGCGATGGCGGCGCGGAATTTTTCGTTGAGGCGCTGGTAACTGGGGAGGTTATCGCCTTCTGATCGTTGAATGCGGGCTTCTGTCAGTGGTATGATTACACCTTCAGTGGTAGCTGTGCTGGCTTCATCGTGGTGTGGCGGTATAGCGCGATCTCCGGCAATGGTCTTGAATGGTATAATTCTGGCCTTGCCGTGGTCTACTTCTGTTCTTGGCATGTGTTAAATAATACGATGTAATTACATAAAAGTCAATGATTAGCATCATAGTATGCTACAATATCCCAAGCATGATAGCCGACATCCACATCACCGAAAAAAGTTTTGGCGACAAGACGTTGATGCGCGACGTTAAGTTTAGTGTGGATGATGGCGAGAAGGTTGGCGTGGTCGGCCGCAATGGCGTCGGCAAGTCGACGTTGTTTGGGGTTTTGGTGGGCGCTGACACTGACTACACCGGCGAGGTGATTTTTCGCCGCGGCATCACCGTGGCGTCAACGGCGCAGGAGCATCATGGCTTGGGCGACCAGACGGTGCTGAGTTACATTTTGGCGGGGCTGCCAGAATATGCGGCCCTAAAGAAAATCATTGATGAATACCCTGAGACTATGGGCGATAATATGCGTAAAATTGAGGAGTATACCCAGGCGCTGGAGCGATTTGACCAGAAAGGGTTTTACCAGATTGAGGAGAAGATTGAGAGGGAGCTCGATAATTTCCAGCTGAATGGGTGCGGCGAGCGGCCGCTTGGTTCTCTGTCGGGTGGTCAGAAGCGGCTGGTGGAGATTGTCAAGATTATGCACTCGGGCGCGCATTTGGCGCTGATTGACGAGCCGACCAACCACATGGATTATGTGGCCAAGCAGCAGTTTATCGACTGGATGAGCTCGCAGCCACGCCAGGCGATGCTGATCATCACGCACGACCGCGATGTGCTGGGTCGGGTGGATCGAATTATTGAACTCAAAGATGGCCGAGTGGTCAGTTACCGTGGCAATTATGACGCCTACCTCAAGCAAAATGCTCAGGCGACGGCGGCGGGCATGAATAATTTTGAGCACATTGAAAAGCGGATAACTAACCTCAAGCAAAAGGCGTTGGATTATCAGCGGCTGAAGGAAAAGTCGCGAAACCCGGGCACTATCCAAAAATTCAAGCGGCTGGAACATGAGGCGCGGGCGGAGCTGGCGGAGTTATCAGAGATGGACAAGCCGACGTTTTGGATCGACAAGGAGTCGGCTGGGCAGCTTGATTATAAGTCGGCTGAGCGCTATGGCAAGTTCAAGGCGCGCAATATTCGGCTATCGATGAAGGACGTGGCCAGTCGTAGTCAGCACGTGCTGGTGCGAGTTGAGGACGCGGCGGTTGGCGTTGGCGAGCGGATATTGTTTGAGGGGGTGAATATTGATCTACGTGAGGGCGAGGCGGTGGAGCTACGCGGCCGCAATGGCGCCGGCAAGACGACGTTGATTCGGATGTTGTTAAATAGTAGGGCGGCAGTCACTCCACCGTCCTCCGCCAGAGCACACTCTTCGCTCAAATCTCCACCGGAGATTTTTCGCGAGCGTTCGGCTGAAACGTCCGCTACTCGCGAACGTTTCACAGTCTCTGGCGTAGGAGGTGTCGCACCTGCCGCCCCCGTCCTCTACTCCGGCAACCTCTTCCTCGATCCGCAGGTGCGGGTGGGCGTGTATGAGCAAGAAATTGATGAGCGGTATTTGGCGGATCCGCTGGAGGCGGCGATTGAGAAATTGTATCTGAGCCGTGACCTACCGATTTCTGAGACTAAGATTCGCCAACTACTAGCCGATTATCTGTTCACCGAAGCCGATCGGATGACGCCACTGGCGCGCCTGTCGGGCGGTCAAAAAGCCCGCTTTCAGATCATTGCCATGCTGGCGAATGACCCGCAACTATTGATTTTGGATGAGCCGACCAACCACCTTGATCTGCCGAGCATCGAGGAGTTAGAGACGGCGCTGGCGAAATATTCTGGCGCCATCCTGTACGTCAGCCACGACAATTATTTCCGCCAAGAAATTGGCGGTGAGGTGGTGCAAATCGGCGCGGCATAAGGGGTGTGCTAATGAAAAACCTGCTACTAGTAGAGCCCTCAAGTAGCAGGTTTTTAATATGTCAATTAGCGATAGTTATTCGCTCATCAAACCATTCTTCTTCAGCGCATCCTGTAGTTTCGGCCGGTCGAAGCCGAGGATGACCTCGCCGCAAACATCGGTTACTGGCACGCCCTGGAAATTGCCGCCATTCTTGCTGAGCAATTCTTCCTTGGCGCTTGGATCAGCCTCGATGTCCTTAGCGACAAAATCAATGCCGAGTTTTTTCAACCACTCCATCTCGGTGTGGCAGAATGCGCACCAGCTGGTGCTATAGACGGTGACTTTAGCGTCTTGGTGATTGGCCGTGTTATCTTCGCTCATAACTTCCCTCCTTATGGCTTTTCTCTATTATAGCATAAGCATCGGCACCTCGGCAATGCTACCCTAGTCTCGGGACGCCCGACTCGTTAAGTGCCAGCCATCGCATCCTCGGCAATAATACACGGCTAACTCCAGCCCTGGCGATACGAGTTCCTGCGTATCAGCCGCTCGCCTGGCGATCTGCTCGGTGGCAAAGCGACGCTTGCGCCGGCAGGCGTCGTGATCGGTAGCTGTTAGCGTCGGCTTGACGAACGTTCGGGCCGATTTTGGTTGGTTTTTCGGGTAATTTCGCCGTGGCATCTTGTCAAGAGTATAGCATGTTGCTATAGTTACAGAGTAATGGCTGAGAGACCAGATGTTGAGAATGGCGTGACGACAGCGACGGAAGTGGCGGCGGCTCGGGTTATTCTCGGGACGATCGGCGACACAACGTGGCGAATGTTTGTGCCGAGCATCGGCTGTACGCTGCTGGGTGTGTGGCTGGATAGCGTGTTTGGTTTGAAGCCGTGGCTGATGTTTGCTGGTGTGGTGCTTGGCTTTGTGGGCGCGTATCTACTGGTGAATAAGCAGCTGGGGCGCGTGAAACGAAAAAAGGAGCGTAAAAACATATGATGCAACGATTTGCCAGTGCCGGTCCGCACATTTCAGTCAAGGCTGATGAGGTAGCGAATGTTATGGGCGTGTCGATCACCAATTCGCACATGCTTGGCGCGCTGGGGCTGATCGTTTTGGTGTGGCTGATGTTTCGGACGCGGGCGGCGGTGCTGGGCAAGAAAAAGCATACTTTCGCAACGAAGTTGGTTCACTGGACATTTGATGGGCTGTACAATACGGTTCGCCAAGTTATCCCGGACGAGACGTGGGCGCGTCGAGTGGCGCCGCTGTGTATCACTATATTCTTTTTCGTGGTGGCGCAATACTGGCTGGGGCTGCTACCGATTGTCGGGCCGATCACCGTGGGTAGTCATGGTACGCCGCTGTTTCGCGGCGGCGTGGCTGATCTGAATATGACGTTTGGCCTGGCTATCGTGACGATTATCGCCGCACAAGTGTACGCCTTCAAATACCTTGGCTTTAAGGGTAATATGGGCCGCTACTTTGTTAATCCATTGCGCGATCCGATTATGGCGTTTGTTGGCATTCTGGAGCTGGTGGCGGAGTTTTCGCGCCTGCTCGGTCTGAGTTTCCGTCTATTTGGTAATGTATTGGCCGGCGAAGTACTGCTGATCATGATCGCCTTTTTGACGCAGTATATTTCGCCGGCGGCCCTGCAGCCATTTTATCTGTTCGAGCTGTTCATCGGTGGTATTCAGGCGTACATTTTCTTTATGCTGTCAACGGTATTTATTTCGCTGGGGCTGGCTCACCACGACACGCACGAGCCGACTGATCATGCTCATTCACCTGCTGATACGACGAAACTCGCGGCGGCGAATGATTAGAAAAGTAAAGTATTAAATAAAGGAGAAATTATATGAAAGAATTAGCATTTGCACTCACCTACGCCATCCCGGCTGCGCTGGCAGCAATTGGCGCTGGTATCGTCGGCGCGGCAGCGATGAACGCGGCTGGCCGCAACCCAGAGAAAATTAACGATCTACGCACCATGATGATCCTCGGTATTTCGTTCATCGACGCCCTGGCGATTATCGGTTTCGTGGCGGCTATCGTCGGCAAAGTTATGTAATTTGAGAGGTAAATTGTGGAGAGAATTTTGACACAATTTGCGAGTGCCGAAGCGCACGCGGCCGAAAAGGCTGACCTGTTCAGTTCGCTCGGTATTGATTGGAAGCTGCTGATCTTGCAGACGGTGGCGTTCTTGATCTTGCTGGTGATTCTGCGCAAGTGGGTATATCCACCACTGGCAGCGATGCTCGATAAGCGCGAAAAAGATATGCGCACAGCTGAAAAGGCAGCGCAGTCGGCGCGCGACAACGCTGATAAGGCTGAAAAAATGACCAATGAGTTGATGCGAAAAGCTCGGGCAGAGGCCAGTGATATCGTGGCGGCAGCGCGCGAGGAGGCGGCCTCGGTCGTCGAGCAAGCTGCGGCCAAGGCGACTGCCAAGTCCGAGACCATCGTCAGTGCGGCGCAGGCGGAAATTGCTAAGGAAGTTGAGCAGGCCAAGAAAGCGCTGCACAATGAAACGCTGGAATTGGTGGCCGAGGCGGCTGGCAAGGTTTTGAACGAGAAAGTTGATGCTAAGACAGACGCCAAGTTGATCGCGACTGCGGTCAAGGAGGTTGCCTAGTCATGGCGCGGACGCTTCGGCGAAAGTTGGCACGACACGCGGCCGAGCGGCTGCTCAAGGGCGACGTGACGGTGATTGATGAACTGGCGGCGCTGATCGTGCATGAGCGGCGCGAGCGAGAGATTGATCTATTGGTACAGGATATTGAGGCGGAATTGGCTGAACGCGGTACGGTTGTAGCGACGGTGGAAAGCGCGCGGGCGCTGGATGCGGCGACAAAGGATGAGATTAAAAATCTATTGTCGTCTAAAGCAAATACTGGCGATCGGAATATTACCGTGCTGCTGCGTGAATCAATTGACCAGGCGCTCATCGGTGGCTTCAAATTACGGACGCCAACCGCAACGCTGGACGCGACAATTGCCAAGAAACTAAACGACTTGCGGGCGAAGGAAATCTAGGAGGAAAAATGAGCAAGATTGATGTGACAGAACTAGCCAAAAGCCTGCGGGAAAAAATCGCGCAGCTGGAGGCGACGGAAGGACTAGAAGATGCTGGTGTGGTCATCCGCGTTGGTGACGGCGTGGCGTGGGTGCACGGCCTCAGTAAAGCTGGCTACAGCGAAGTGCTAGAAATTGAGACTGACGGCGGCACGGTGGAAGCGTTTGCGCTGAACTTGATGGAAGATGAAATTGGTGCGGTGATCCTTGGCGGCGAAGAAAAAGTCAAGGCTGGCGCCAGCGTCCGCCGCAAGGGTGCGGTGCTTGATGTACCGGTTGGGCCAGAGCTACTAGGCCGAGTGGTTGATCCGCTCGGTCGCCCGCTAGACGGTGGCCCAGCTATCACCACCAAGACGCGTGGGCTGATTGAACGCCCAGCCATCGGTGTAATGGGCCGTAAGTCGGTGCACGAGCCGCTGATGACCGGTATCATGTCAATTGACGCCATGTTCCCAATCGGTCGCGGGCAGCGCGAGCTGATCATCGGTGACCGCCAGACGGGAAAGACGGCCATCGCCATCGACACCATGATCAACCAGGCGCGGCAAAAGACTGGCGTGGTGAACGTCTATGTGGCGATTGGTCAGAAATTATCAAAGATTGCCAGGTTGGTTGACCGCCTGAAAGAAGAAGGTGTGATGGAGCAGACCATCGTGGTAGCGACCAGCCCGTCGGATGCGGCTTCCCTGCTGTACTTGGCGCCATATGCTGGTACGGCGATGGGTGAATATTTCCGCGACAACGGCGGCCACGCGCTGATGATTTATGATGATTTGACCAAGCACGCCGTGGCCTACCGCCAGATGTCGCTACTACTCCGTCGTCCACCAGGACGCGAGGCGTACCCAGGTGATGTCTTCTACCTACACTCTCGCCTGCTCGAGCGTTCAGCGAAGTTGTCGGACGAATTAGGTGCTGGCTCACTGACTGCCCTGCCGATCATCGAGACGCAGGCTGGTGACATCTCGGCTTATATCCCGACCAACGTGATTTCCATCACCGACGGTCAGATTTTCCTGGAAACCGACTTGTTCTACCAAGGTATTCGCCCAGCCATCTCTGCCGGTCTATCAGTTTCCCGTGTCGGCGGTGCTGCCCAGACCAAGGCGGTGAAGTCGGTCGGTGGTAATTTGAAGCTCGGTCTTTCACAGTTCCGTGAATTGGCGTCGTTTGCGCAGTTTGGCTCGGACCTGGATGACGCGACCAAGGCGCAAATCGATCGCGGTCAGCGCTTGACTGAGCTACTCAAGCAGCCGCAATACCAGCCGATGAGCGTGTGGGAGCAATTTGTCAGTATCCACGCGGTGACCAGCGGTGCCTTTGACAGTGTACCGGTCGCGAAGATTAAGCAGGCCCAGGCTACCCTGCTGACCCACCTCTGGACGAACGCCAAAGATGCTATGCGCGAGCTCAACAAGGGCGCCAAGCCGACTGATGAGCAGCTCCAAGTGATCAACGATGCGACACAGGCGGCAGCGAAAGGCTTTGAGGAGTAATCCATGCCGAGTACTCGTGCGCTGAAAAATCGCATTCGCTCGGTGGACTCGACCAAGCAGATCACCAAGGCGATGCAGCTCGTAGCCGCCAGTAAGATGCGCCGCGCCCAAGAGGCAGACAAGGCTTCAGCCCCCTACACCATGGCGGCGGAGGAGCTGCTGAGCTACCTGGCCAGTCAGGGGGTGACCGACAATCACCCGCTGTTTAAGCGCCGCAAGATCACCAAGCGATTGATCATCGTCATGGCCAGCGACAAAGGTTTGGCTGGCGCCTATAACACGAACGTCTTGAAAAAGTATCTGGAGCTACTGAAGCGTGATGACGAGCGCGGCATTGAGAATCTAACCTTGACAATTGGGCGTCGGGCGTCGCAGTTTGCCTCGCGCCTGAAGGATACGAAGATTATCGGTACGTACGAGGACCTGCCAGATCAGCCGTCCGGGCTCACCTTTCACACGATTTTGAACACCGCCATTAGCATGTTTGAGGATGGCGAGGTTGACGCGGTGACGCTGATATATACGCAATTTGTCAATAGCATGGTGCAGACGGCGGAACTGTCGCGCTTGCTACCGGCAGGTACCAAGGCACTGATTGACCCGAGCGAAGTGTCGAACACGATTTCTGATGCCAAGTACGAGCCAAGCATCCCAGAAGTGTTGGATGCGGTGGTTTATCGCCTGACGGGCGCGCGGCTGTTTCAGGCGCTGCTGGACGCTCGTGCTTCAGAGCACTCCATGCGGATGATGGCCATGAAGAATGCGACTGACAACGCGTCTGATCTGGTGGACGATCTAACCTTGGCGATGAACAAAGCCCGCCAAGGTGCGATCACTCAGGAGCTGGCAGAAATTTCCGGCGGCGTGGAGGCGATGGAACAATGAGCGTGTATTTCGTACGCCACGGCGAGAGCTTGGCTAATGTCAATGGCCTGGTGGCTGGCGCAGAAGATGATTCTCCGTTGACCGAGAAAGGCCTATGCGATGCGCAGGCGGTGGCGCGAGAGGTCACGAAGCGCATCAAAGCTAGCGAGCTACATATTGATACCATTGTCAGTTCCCCGCTGCAGCGGGCACGCCAGACAGCAGAGATTATCAGCCACGAGGCTCTCGGCGGTTTGCCAGTTGAGATTGATCAACGCTGGCGTGAGCGCGGGATTGGCAAAGCTGCCGGAATGAAGCACGGCACGTGGTATCACCTCGAGGACGACCCGGCGGCGGGCGTCGAAACACGGCAGGATTTTTGTAAGCGCGTAGCTGAGGCTTACGATGAGCTGGCGGGTCTTTCCGAGGATATTTTAGTCGTCTCGCATAACGGCGTATACCGAGCGCTACAAACGCATATACATCATGTTTCACCGGAAAAGTTTGTCGAGATGCCAGGGCTCGGTAATGGCGAAATTGTTGAGATTGCAAAACAAGGAGAGTCAAATGAATAACGCAACCCTATTCGTCAGTACTGTTGTCGTAAAAGACGGTAAGCTATTGGTTGTTCAGGAGGGGAAAAATAACTACGGGCAATTAGGCACGTGGAATTTTCCGGCGGGACATGTCGAGCCGGGCGAAGGCTTGGTGGAGGCGGCGGTACGAGAAGCGAAGGAAGAATCTGGCTATACAGTTGCAATTGACGGTGTCCTGTCGGTGCTGTTGAAAAATACTGATTCTGGCATGTCGCTGGTTGTGTTTTTTCTGGGACACATTGCCGATGATTATCCTGCCCCGCGCGAAGAAGGAATCCAGCAGGTTGACTTCGTGACGTTAGAGGCTTTAGAAAAACTGAATTTGCGTTTTCCTGATGATATGATAGAACCAGCTCGTCGAGCGCTGTCGGATAAGAGTTATTCTTTGGATATAATTATGGATTATCAGGAGGCGTAGACGCGATATGAAAAGTGAGATTAATACAAAGGAAGTGCGGAGGAAAAATTGATGAGTAAAACACTAGGAAAAATTATTCAAATCGTTGGCGTGGTGGTCGATGTGGAGTTTCCGCGCGATGTTAAGCTGCCGGCAATTTACGACGCGCTGCATGTCAAGAACGGCAAAGAGACGCTGGTGTTGGAGGTAGCGCAGCACCTGGACGAGCACACGGTGCGGACGATCGCGCTGTCGTCGACTGACGGCTTGGCTCGCGGTGCGGAAGTGGTGGCGACTGGTGCGCCGATTTCTGTGCCAGTGGGCGCCGAGACTCAAGGGCGCATGTTCAACGTGGTTGGTGAAGCGATTGACGAAAAGCCACAACCAAAGGGTAAAACCGCACCAATTCACCGCCCCGCTCCGGATTTGAGCGAGCAATCGAACAAGACGGAGATTTTGGAAACTGGAATTAAGGTTGTCGACCTCATCGCCCCGCTAGCCAAAGGTGGTAAAGCTGGTCTGTTCGCCGGTGCTGGTGTTGGTAAAACTGTCCTGATCACCGAGCTGATCAACAATATCGCTAAGTTCCACTCTGGTAACTCGGTGTTTGCTGGTGTTGGTGAGCGTACTCGCGAAGGAAATGACTTGTACTACGAAATGGAAGAAGCCGGCGTGCTGGACAAAACGTCGCTGGTGTTTGGTCAGATGAACGAGCCGCCTGGAGCACGTTTGCGCGTGGCATTGTCGGGTCTGGCGATGGCCGAAGCCTTTCGTGACGAAGGTAAAGACGTGCTGCTGTTTATCGACAATATCTACCGCTACACGCAGGCTGGTGCTGAGGTGTCGGCGTTGCTTGGTCGTTTGCCAAGTGCCGTGGGCTATCAGCCGAACTTGCAGCAAGAAATGGGTGCGTTGCAGGAGCGCATCACTTCAACCAAAAAGGGTTCGATCACCTCTGTTCAGGCGGTGTATGTGCCAGCTGACGATCTTACCGACCCAGCGCCAGCGACGACCTTCGCCCACCTGGATGCGACCATCGTGATGAACCGTGCTTTGACGGAAATTGGTATCTACCCGGCCGTCGATGTGCTGGATTCTAGCTCTAATTCATTGGATCCAGAAATCGTTGGTGAGGAACACTACCGCGTGGCACGCGAAGTGCAGCGAGTGCTGCAGCAGTACAAAGAATTGCAAGACATCATCGCCATCCTCGGTATGGAAGAATTGTCAGACGACCAGAAGCAAATCGTTGCTCGGGCGCGTCGCATCCAGCGCTTCCTGGCGCAGCCATTCCACGTGGCTGAGAAGTTTACTGGCAACCCAGGTGTGTACGTCAAATTGGAAGACACCATTCGCGACGCCGCTGATATCTTGGCTGGTAAATACGATGACAAGCCAGAAAGCTGGTTCTACATGGTACAAGGCACGCTGGCCGATCAAGTAGCTCGCGACGCTGAAAGCGCAAAGCAACCAGAAGCAAAGAAGGACTAGGCTAATGAATTTGAAGCTGGTAACGCTCGGTGGTGTCAAGCTCGATGAGGTGGTCTACTCGGTAACTATCCCGACGATTGACGGCGAGATTTCGGTGCTGCCGAGCCACGAGCCGCTGGTGACGGTGGCTAAGGACGGCGTGATCACCGTGCGCCGGCGTCAAGAAGACCCGGATGGTCAATTGGAATATTTCGCGATCTCTGGCGGCGTGGTGAAAATTGATTATTCATCGGTGCAGATCCTGGTGGACGAGGCGGATCATGGCGACGACATCATCGAGGCGGAGACTCAGGCGGCCCTGGAGCGCGCCATCAAAGCCCGCGACGAGGCCGGCGACCAAGTCGAGCGCGAGAAAGCCAAACAGCTCATCGACCGGCATATGGTGCGGTTGAAGGTGGCGGACTTGCATCGGCGCAAGCGACGACGGTAGTAGATTGTTTACAGTGTCATTTTAGGCGCACGTTTGATTACGATGTGTCTTGCGGTCGGTTATGGGCGCTCAGTTTTATTGATCATCCAGTAATTGGCGGACTTCGTCGGTGCTGGTGGTGTGCATCAACTGTTCGCGCAGTTCCTTGGCGCCGTCGAAGTCGCGGATGTAGATTTTGAAGAAGCGTTTGAGGGTTTCATAGGGGCGGCCGAGGGTTGGTTGGTAGTGGTCAAAGAGGTCGAGGTGGTAATGCAGTAGATATATAAGTTCTGATTTAGTATTGTCGCTCCCGTCGTCGCCGTCTCCGACGGCACGTAGGTCGCTAAACGCGGGTCCTGCTAGTCGGTCCGCCCCTTCTTCTGAAAAATCAGAGATTTGTTCAGAAGTGGGTGCTGCCCCGCCGACTATCACCCGCTTATCCTCGATCTCCGAAGACACTCCGCCTTTCCGAAAACAAAACGGATCGCTGAAAATCCCCCGCCCAATCATAATGCCGTTGACGCCGGGGTGCTGGCGGGCGAGCTCTTTGCCTTGAGCGCGGTTGCGGATGTCACCGTTGATGGTTAGTAACGTTTGTGGGGCGATTTCATCGCGTAGTTTGATGATGTCGTCGATGAGTTCGTAGTGTGCCGGGACTTTGCTCATTTCTTTCTTGGTGCGCAGGTGGATGGTTAGATTGACAATATCTTGTCGCAAAATAGTCGCGAGCCATTCGCGCCATTCATCGACATGGGTGTAGCCCAGCCTGGTTTTGACACTGACGGGCAACCTGGCAGTTTTGGCAGCGGCGATGGCGGCAACTGCTACGTCGGGTCGGCGGATCAGTGCCGCTCCCCCGCTTTTGATGGCGGATTTGGCGGGACAGCCCATGTTGATGTCGATGCCGTCAAAGCCGATCTTAGCACAGTGAGCGGCAAATTGCTCCATGTCGCCTGGCTCGCCGCCCCAGATTTGGGCGACTAGCGGATGCTCATCGTCGGTTTTGACCAACCGCCCGGCGATGGCTTTGTCGCCGGCATGCACCCAGCCGGTGGCATTGGCGAACTCGGTGAAAAACACGTCGGGCGCGCCCGCCTGCTTCACGACATGACGAAACACCACGTCGGTGACGGCTTCCATGGGCGCCAAGATGAAAAATGGTTGTGGTAGATTGTCCCAAAAGGTCATGTTCACGTCACCAGTCTTTTGCTAAACAATATACTTTCCGCGATAAATAGACGCAGCGCCTCCAGCTCGCCGCGAACCTGCGCTCGCTCCAGATAGGTATAGTACGCTCGCTTGCGCTCTTTGGTGACGAGGGGCGGCACCAGCCCTAGTTGCAGGGCCTGAACGAAGAGCAAGAGTCGCCCGGTGCGACCGTTGCCATCGCTAAATGGATGAATTTTTTCAAATGTCGCATGAGTACGGGCGAGCCATTCTATCGGCTCTGTTTTGGGCAATCTGTTCATTTCGTCAATACATTCCGACATCGCTTCAGCAATGCGCAGATGGTTTACTGTTGTGACACGATTACCCATGATGCGCATACCGTGTCGGCGGTAGAGTCCGGCGTCAGACGCCAGTGTGTTCATCAGCCGGACGTGTGTTTGCAAGATCAACTCTTCGCTCCATGTAAAATGCGTTCCTTCTTTGTGTAAGGCATCCAGTAGAAAATAGAGCGCAGTACGGTGGTTACGGGCTTCTATCTGTTCGCGCGCTGTCTTGTTGGCGAGGACGCGATTATCGTCGTTCAGCACCTCTGCGACGTCCGCTAGGGTCATTGTGCTACCCTCGATCGTGTTCGTATGGTAGGTCAAGTGGAGCGTCAGGATGTCAAGTAATTCTTGGTTCGCCAGGAGTGTCCGGATCGTCATGTGGCTGGCCTGGGCGGCATGTTCAGTAGCGAGGCGCTTCGCCTCGTCGATGGTGTCCCGCCCGAGCATCTCTTGATGTAATAGCTGAATATTCGCCAAGTTTTTGGCGCGTGGCGACATGTGTTGGTGTACCCAGGCGCTGAGCGTACGCACCGGCACATCTAGGCGACGCGCCAGTTGTTCTTGGGTAAGGCCTGTCCGCATCAGAATTTCTTGGAGTAATTGCGCTGCACTCATGTCGTGATATTACCAAAACATCATGATGTTTGTCAAATAGCACGATGTTTGCTAGGAGTCTGATGGTATGGTGGCGAGGGTCTTTTGGATGTACAAGTGGCTACCCCTGCCCGACAATCACCCCGTTTAAAAGGTGAAATCCCCGCGTCAACAATGACGCGGGGTGGTGGACTCAAGCGGTTCTGCTCGGAGTTGATCTCATCGCTGAGAAAAACTGCTACGAGTGAACTCGCGAGTCCTGAGGATTTAAGAACGGTAGCGTCACAAGCACGCAGATTCCGTTCCGATGAACAGGCGAGACCTTGAAAGGCGAAGGTCCCTTTAGCCTATCCATACCGCTGGCTCAAGTTACTGCTTGATGATGACAGTAACGAACCGCTTGTAGCGGTTGCTAGATGGGCGAAAACAATGCTGTTTTCGTGATAGACCAGAGTGGAGGTTATTGGCCTATCATGCGTACTGTTTGCAGCTCAACGCTGAGCTATAGCACGCACCCCAGCGGATGTGGCGGGAGTCGAACCCGCGAGGCTCGGCGGTTTTTTAAGACCTCGCCTCCTGACCTAGCACACCCTATGATCTGTTTTTCCGAGACTTAACGGATCTCGGCGGGGGATCACCCCCGGGACTTTTCGTGTCCCGCCTGCAAACGGCCAGGCTATTTCAGGACGGTGCTACCACAGTGGCAGCACCGATACCCGTGCTGCTTTTGCAGGGCGTTGCCATCATACCAGATGGTCTGATGGCAACACGAGCAGATTGATCTCGTGGTGTCGTTACCACGAGACTCCTTACTTGTTCGGACATAGTCATAACCGAATAGTCCCATGAGTTTCACCTCCTCTCACGGGACTTGGCGGGTTGCAGTGAGTGAAGCGCTTTCCACCAGACACTACTCTGCGGATGCAGAGTGATAGGCGTCTGAGCGCACTCACCCAACAACTCTTCGACGAAGAGTCAAGTACGTTTATATCATACATAACTCAAAAAGTCAACAACCCCCAGTGATCTATTTCAATACAGCATAAGGTTCTAGCGGGAGTGAATCTGGGCAGAGAGTCGTGTCCTTATTCTCGCTATGCCCCGCGGAGGGATTATCATTCCTTTGTCAACAAATCCTCCTCAAACTGCACCATCCCCTTATAGTCCGCTGGATACCCAGAAATATCCGGCAGTTCCAGGGTGGTGATTTTCCGCCAGACGACGCCGATCAGCCGGGTAAATTCAGCTAATTCCTCCTCAGAGAACGTGTCTTCCAGGCTGAGGATGTCGCCGGTTTTCATATCTGGCTCGACGAACTGCAGGCGGGCGCCGGTGAAGGTGAAATTGCCATAATCGCGTGATGACGTGACTAGGAGTTGATAAAACATCAGCTGCTGGTGGTATTTGTGGAGCTTGATTTTTTCGTAATCGGATGTACCTCTCCAGGAGTGCGACGGCTTGCCGGTCTTGTAATCAGTCACGAAGATGGTTTTATTATTCTTATCAATGTCAGCGACGTCCAGCTTGCCGGTCAGGCGCGCGCCGCCAACGACGACGCCTTGATGAGCGAAATCAAGTTCCGCGAGCTCGGTGTCATGAAAATCGGATGATTTGGCGTCCAGAAACGCCGTCAGTGCCGCTGTGCCCTTGTCTAGATACAGCGCGAAATCGTCGGGCGGCAGGTGCTGGGCCTCGAGCGATGTGCGGAAATAGTGGAGAATGCGCTCGATAGGCGGTAGGCGGTGGTCGGTGCGCAGCAGGTTGTGCAGCTGCTGGAGACTGGCGTGAATGGCGGTGCCGTAGCTGGCGGCGGGGCTTTTGGCGGACGGAAAGCGCAGCAGATTATTCAACAAAAAGTTCTGCGGGCCGCCGCGCGAGACGTCGAGGAAATTATTGAGATGTGTAATGGAAAGCTTGTAGGTCTCTAAGGTCGGCGCCAGCACATCCTTGAGCTCCGCGGTAATCGGCGCGCTCAGCCGCGTGCTCCAGTCGGTTTGTGCCACGGTAATTTGCGCTGCGGGCGTGTCGGCGGCGGGGATAATGGTCGGCGTGTGGTCGGTCAGGAAACTGGCGATCATGGTGTCGCTGCCGGCGTCGTTGGTCTGGGAATAGGTCATGGTCAAGGTGGTTTTGGCGCGGGTCATCGCCACGAAGAATAGCCGCAGCCGCTCGTTGTAGCTGGTGCCGGCGGGCTGGAGCTGGAGGTTGGCGGGATAGCGAATTAGCCGCGAGCGCGAGCGGACTTTCTCGCCCCACGCGCTGTCGATTGCCCCGATGACGAAGACGTGCGGGAATTCCAGGCCCTTGGATTTGTGGGCGGTCATCAGGTTGATGGCGCCGCCGAGGGCGCTGGCCTGGGGGCGGATGTGCGTCAGGCGGGTTTTGGTCGAGCGATGTAGGTCGATGAACTCTAAAAAGTCCGCCAGCGTTGGGGCCGCGTCGGTGATGCGGTCGCGTAATTTTTGGCGCAGCGTGCGCAGGCTCTCGAGCGTGGTTAGATAGGCGTCGGGGTTTTGAGCGAGGGCTTCGGGCGAGAAGTAGTGGGCGGCGAGAGAGGTGGGCGAGGAACTTTCCTCAAAGCTCCGTACGGCGATTGCAGCCCGAGCGTCCTCGTTGGTTGGTGGCAAAGAACTCTTGTCGGAGCAAGCACTGCTGGAATTGCTCTGATCGACTCCGTACAGCGATTGCAGCCCGAGCGTCCTCTGACGCCCGGCGCGTAAAGAGGAGTCGATTGGAGTAATTCCAGCATCCATCTCTAGCCCCAATAACCTGTCCAATTGCTCCTCCAGCGGCAGATTCGGCACGTCCTTCGCCCGCTCCAGCAGCCACTCACCAAATGGCTGAAAGGTGCTGTTCGCCAGCATACTCTCCAGCCACAGCTGCCGATTTTTATAAGCGTGGAGACTCAATCGCCAGATATCCAGCGCCGAAAAGCCGAATGCCGGATGGGCGATAACCTCTGGTAGCAGACTGTTAGCGGCGTCAAGATTATTCTGATGAATCGCCATGACGACTCGCGCCAGCTTGTCCAGCGCCTGAATGATGTCCTGCTCTAAAATATCGTCGTGCCGCTCGTAATTAACCGTCAGACTCTGGCGGTACAGATACGGCAGCAGCTCGATCAGCTCCTTGTGATGGCGGGCAATGACGGTGATGTGTTCTGGTTTTTCGCCGCGTTTAATCAGCTCGGCAATTTGCCGGGCCACCCCTGCCCGCTCCTCGCTCACCGAGGCAAATTCCTGGATTTCAACCCGCGCGCCGCTACCAGACGCGTGCGCCGTCAATTGTTTTGACAAGCCATCAATGGTGTTCTCCAGGCGATCCGCCCCTTGGGCGATCACTCCGTGCGCCGCCGTCAAGATGTCAGTCGCTGAGCGGTAATTGTCCGTCAGCACGATGATTTTCGGGTCATAATAGTGCTGGCGGAAGCGCTGAATATTGCCAACGTCCGCGCCCTGAAAACTGAAAATCGCCTGGTCGTCGTCGCCGACCGCCATGATGTTGGGATTGTCCTCATCGCCAGTCAGGTCGAACAGCAGCCGCAACTGTGCCAGGTTGGTGTCCTGAAATTCATCGACCATGATGAACTGATACTGCTCCTGGAGGTTGGCGCGCAGTTCGGGGTGGGACTCGCAGGCTTGAATGACGGACAAAATCATGTCGTCGTAATCAAACAGCGAGCGCTCGGCCAGCACGTCGCCATATGCTTCGTAGACGTCAATGGCGGCGGATAGTTTCTCGCTGGCGGCAAAATCTTTCAGGATGAACTCGCCGGCGGCGTTCTTTTCGCACCACTTGTTTTTCCAAGCGGTCAGCGGCTTGGTGGAGCTAGCGTCGATGGCCTCTTGGGCCGCGTGAGCGATGCTGAGTGCCAGAACGTGGGCGTACGGGGTGATGGAGGACGGTAGATTGGTGATTGTAACAGAATTTCCCTCGCCGATTCTCTCGATAATCTTCTCTGCTAATGGCGCAAATAATTCAATGGTTTTTTTAGAAATTTTACTGGCAAATACCTGCTGGATATCAGGGGCAATGTCGGCGATAATGCGCTGGTTATCCGCCATCACTAGCCGCAGCTCCGCCGGCGTGAGGCCGCTCTGTTTGAACTCGGAAATAACTCGGATTAACTCACTGGTGTAGACGAACTCACCGTTGTTTTTAGCGCTTAGCGGATTACGCCAGTCAAGCCCCTCGAGGATCCCCGTCACAATTTGGTGCTGCGTCAGCTCATCTGCCGGCTGGGCATCAGCGCCGCGGAAAAAGTATTGGCGGTGCTGATTGATAATCTCCGTGCCGAAGCTGTGAAAGGTGTGAATGGCGATTTTATACGCATCCTCGCCGATGATCTGGCGCAGGCGCTGGCGCATGTTGGCGGCGCCGCTCTCGGTAAACGTCAGGCACAAAATACTATCCGGCAGCGTGTCGGTCTGGCGCAAAATCTGGGCGGTGCGCATGCTCAGCAGTTCGGTCTTGCCTGTGCCCGGTCCGGCGATCACCAGGAGCGAGCCGTGAATGTAATCGACCGCCTGGCGCTGATTGGCGTTCAGTTTGGCGTAGCGCGTGTCAAAGTCCATGAGTCAATTGTAGCACGCTGGCGGGGCGCTGGTAACAATGGTAAAATAGTAGGTATGCATGATGAACGGGCGCTTGCAGCATTGATTGATGATCAGTTTGGACTGACGGTCAAAATCCAGTCGGTCGTGCTGCCGATGAGCGATGTTAGCCGCACGGCGCAGGCGACGGTGGTGCTTGATAGGACGGGTGAATTGTTGGCTTACATTACAGCGCGGGCCATCATGACGCTGGGCGATGTCAAGCGGTTGGTGCGGCGAATGGGCTTGCGGCCGGAGCGATTCGTACCGCCAAAGCACCAGCCGAACTACTTTGACGACGTGGCGACCGAGAAGTTCCAGGCGGTCTTCCCGGGGATGAATGTCACTTCGCCGGATGACTTGATATACTATCGAACGTTGGTGCCGTATAATCCAGCCCTGGTCGTCATATCAGAAGTTAAGCGCGGTGAAATATACCAATTTGACCCGGACGCTCGCGGCGGCTATCGTGTCGGTGCGCGATTACATTACAAAAGGAGCGAAACAATATAATGCGAGATTATCTGGATATTATCAAGAGAAATTTACTGTCGCCGATTGTGCTGGCGATTTTCCTGCTGGCTGGGGCGCTGATTTATGTGCGGGAGTACCGGGATGCTTGGTTTATTTCGGTGGTGATTGTGGTCAATTCGCTGATCGGCATCGTGCAGGAAATTCGTGCCAAGCGGGTGCTGCACCGGCTGGAGCTGATGAGCGCGCCGCGGGCGCGGGTGCTGCGTGATGGCCAGGCGGTGGAAGTGCCGTATGATTCGCTGGTGGTTGGTGATGAGATTATCCTTAGGGCTGGTGATGAGCTGCCGGCGGACGCGACAGTGATGGTGTCGAAGGGCTTGGAGCTGAATGAAAGTATGCTAACTGGTGAGTCGGCGGCGATTGAGAAAGCGGCTGGCGATACGGTGCTGGCGGCAACCACGGTGCTAGCAGGCGAAGGCACGGCGCGGGTCACGGCGGTCGGCGACCAAACGAAAGCTGGCGCCATCAGCCAAGTCCTCAAGCGCTACAAACCGGAATTGACACCGCTGCAGGTGGCGATTTGGCGGGCGATCACTTTCCTGACATATGGCGCGATTATCTTGGCGGCGCTGATTTTTATCGTGTACTATTTGTCGGGTGATAACGTGGTGATTATCTTAAAGACGATTACTTCGGCGGCGGTGACAGTAGTGCCGGAGGGGTTGCTGCTGGCCAGTTCCCTGCTGCTGGCGTTTGGCTCGCTGCGGTTGGCACAGGCCAAGGTGTTGCCGCAGAAGTTGGCAGCGATCGAGGCGATGGCGCTGCTTAATCTGTTGGCTGTGGACAAGACTGGCACGCTGACTAGCGACGAGGTGACGCTGGAGCGAGTGGTGGCGTTTGATGAGATGGGTGTACTGGTGAGCTCGGCAATAGCTGACTCAGAAAAATCCGGAACCCGAGCGACCAACGGGAGCGCGGCGTGTAGCTTTTCTGGGGTAGCTATTGCCGAGCTGGCAGCCCTTATCGCTCATGAAACCAGCGGCGGCAATATCACTGGGCAAGCAATCCTCGCGGAACTCACGCCGTCCAAGCACGCAGACATCATCGAGGTGATGGCCTTTTCCTCGGCGCGCAAGATGGCGGGCGTTCGGGCGAAGGTCGACGGCACGGTGCGGACGTTGATGATGGGAGCGCCAGAGTTTGTGGCTAAATTGGCGCCGGTTGACACCATGTTGCAACGCCAGCTGGATGAGTGGGCGGACAGCGGCCTCAGGGTGCTGATGCTGGCGGAATTTGATGATGAAACGACTAAATTGAAGGATTTGCCAGACAGTTCTGGGCGGGCGATTGGCGCGGTGATTTTACGTAATTCCCTGCGCGACGGCGTGATTGACACGGTCAAGTTCCTCCAGCAGCAAGGCGTGGTCATCCGGGTGATTTCCGGCGACAATCCGCGTACCGTGCAGCATATCGCGCGCGAGGCGGGCATCGCTAATCCGGACAAGGCCATTCTCGGCTCGGCGCTGGCGGGCCTTAGCGACAAAGCCTTCAATAAGGCCGCTGATGAACACACGATTTTTGCCCGCGTGCTGCCAGAGCAAAAGGAGCGGCTGATCGCTCATTTCAAGCAGTCCGGCAAGTTCACCGGCATGGTCGGCGACGGCGTCAACGACGCGCTGGCGCTGAAAAAATCTGACCTCGGCGTGGCGATGTACGCGGGTGCTCCGGCGTCGCGGCGAGTGGCGGACATCATTTTACTCAACAATTCGTTTACGTCCCTGCCGATTGGCATGAAGCTGGGTAATCGGATCATGCAAGCGATCGAAGTCATCGCCACCCTGTTCTTTCACAAGATTATTTATGGCGTGGTGCTGCTGCTGAGTACCATGCTGGTCGGGCTGAATTATCCGTATGCGCCGCGGCATATCACCTTCCTCAATATTTTCCTGGTGACTATGCCGACGATTATGTGGACGCTGTTTCCGCCACGTCCGCGCCATCGGGTCAATCCAGCGCATTTCTGGCGTGACACCTTGCAGGCGGTGGCGCCGATCGCGCTACTGACGGGCCTGACGGTGGCGTTTACCTATTGGTCGGGTGTGACGTTGCATCCACATCAGGCGGCTGAGGCGGCGACGATGACAGTTCTGACGGCGACGTTCTTTGGGATTTATCTGGTGTTTTTGGTCGGTCCGATGCTCGGTGTAATTTTGGATAAGCGGGCGCACCTGGCGCGGACGCTGTATCTGGCGGGCGTGCTGTTCGTTACCTTGGTGAGCTTTGGCATTGAGCCGCTCAGGCAGTTTTTTGACTTTACCATGCCAAATGTTGCCCTGCTCTGGCCGGGCATCGCTGTGGTCATCCCCGTCGCCCTGGCCCAGTGGTGGCTGGCTCGCCGCGCTGGTCGGAAGTTTGCTGATATGGTAGAGGCGGCCGACGAGCGGATACAGACGGACCACCCAGAATGAGCGGGTGAATAGGTCTCAATTCCTAATCTATCTCCAATGAAAATAGCCCACCGAATGAGCTCAAGCTGTATGCGGGTTTATTCAACCCGAGAGATAGAAATCCTACCTCAATCAGATTGAGCGCATACGGCGGGCTATTTTCGGTGGGCGCCCCTTTAACTAATCGGGTTTACCCCCTTCTTCCAGCCGGTATATGGCAATATCCCCCAGGAGTATTATAGCCCATGCTTCAAAACCGAGACCCCATACATTAACAAGGGCGTGGTTGATCGCGGGGACCAACCACGCCCATGTGACGACGTGGAGCACTGCTACGCTGGCGTATGCCAGCGCAACGGCCCGCGTGGTGCCAACCCATGCTACCAGTGCCGCAATAAGCGGCACTCCGTACATCGTCACGATGAAGATGAAAATCTGCCAGTAGCACATGTGCTAACCTGCCTTTCTAGGAAGAAAAAACTCAAAGCTAAAGGGCGACTCTCGCCCTAAACCGTAGCTTTGAGCAAAAGCTGATATATATATATCACTAATAGAATAAAATGTCAATGGGTTTTGTCAAAAATGTGGTATAATATTTTCTCTTACCCCCTGTTGTGATTGTAAATAAATTTTGGGTAGCGATGATAGCTCGCATTCGCTAGCGGTGGCTACATTCCGTGCTATGTACACGAAAATCACCGATCCAGCTTTTGCTTGGTCGCCGCCAAATAATACCGATAATAACTATTCGGGTTTGGCACGAAAAAGCTGTTATCGATATCGTCGTTCGGACGAATTTCAATATGCTGGTCGTTGGCGTATGGCTTGATGAGGTACGTGAACTCAAACTCGTATTCGCCAGAAATCTGCTTCAACTCCTCGCTCTGATAAAGCGGGTCGGGATAATCTGTCATTACCAGCGCGAAAAAGCCTCCATTTTTATCGTCAAACAAATGAAACGCCGTGTCGGGACAGAGTGGCACAAGCGACGCCAGCTGGCGAATATATGATGCGCCGTCGAGAATTGGGAATGCTTTGTTGATTATTTCTGGAAACAGGATATTTGAATAATTGTTCATATGGTAACCGTAATTATAGCAAGAAAAGTGGATAGTTTCATGACATGTTCATAAGGAATGACTAGTTCTGCTCTACTTCTCGCAAAGCCTTATCCGTCGCCGTCACTAATTCCCGCACGGCCTCGTCATAATCCTCATACATGCGGAAACCGGCCGCGTACGGATGACCGCCACCGCCAAAGTAGCCAGCCACGGTGTCGGCGATCGGTAGGTTGCCGCGCAGGCGGGCGGTTAGTTTGCCGTCGGGATAAGTTTTGATGACGCAGCTGAGCGCCACGCCATCGACCAGTCGCAATTCATCGCCGATCAGCGCGCCGGGGTTGTAGGCGTCGCTGTACTGTTGAATCTCCTCAAATGGCACGTGTACCAGCGCCAATTGTCCGTCCAGTAAATATTCGATTCGCTCGATCAATTTACCTTTGTATGCCAGAATTTCTGGCGATTTCTTCATAAATTCGCGCCGCCGCTCTTCAATTTCGGCATTGGATGCGCCCAGCTCGGTCAATTCACCAGCGACGTGAAAGGTCGACGCGGTGGTATTTGGCGTGGTGAGACCCAGACTGTCAGACATGATGGCGATTAGCAAATTCTCCGCCGCTTGCTGGTTGATGGTCCAGCCAGCATGCGTGAACAATTGGTATAGTAATTCCCCGGTAGCCACCACCGTGTCAGAGAGCATGGTGTGTTCAAAACTTAGTGTCGATTCGGCGGTGTGATGGTCGACGACTAGTACCGGGTGCGTTTCCAAAAAATGCCGCACCCCCGGCGTTTCTAAGACCTTGCTGAGCAAAATATCAGCGCTGGTGTCCACGATGATGGCCAGGTCGGCGCGGGCTGGAAAATCGCCAACTACCCGGTCCCAGCCGCGGATGTACCGCAGATATTTGGGGATATCGACTGGGCAGTACAACGTCACGGTTTTACCCAAATCGCTCAGCACCTCCTCCAGCGCCAAGCTAGAGCCCAGGCTGTCGCCATCAGGGTTTTCGGCCTGGATGATGACGATGTTATTGGCGGATTGGATGAGTTGCTCGGCGGTATCAAACATAGTTTCATTATAGCAGATGGGAGTTTCGGTGGGGTGGCGGGGCTATTCGTCACGCATGTCTTTGATCGGGTTGCGGCGGGTGTTGCGGATGAGCGGTATCAGGCACGCTAGCACGGCGGCAGCGATGATACTGAGGGCGACCGCGCTGATAATTACCCAGTCAATCGTCCAAAAATGGAAGGTTGTCGCCAAGTCTTTCGGCGTCATGGCGATGCGCAGCGTCGCGGTGATTTGACTAGCCAGCAAATTGTCGGCAATATATACGACGATTAGTCCGGCGGTGATACTGAATAGCGCGGTAAGCAGCGCCACGATTATGGTGTAAACGAAATAAATTTGGCTAATATCAAGCCGCGTTGCTCCGAGCGCTCGAAAAACTGCGGATTCTTTGCGGCTGTCGGCGATGGTGCGGGAAATGATAATCAGCAAGATAAAGGCGGCGATGATCGTCACGCCGATGAACGTCCACATGATGATTGGCTTGAGGCGCTCCATGGCGTCGTAATTGACGAGCGAGTTGCTGCCGGTAGGAGACGCGAATACTACGTAGTGCGGCAGGCAGATTGACTTGTTAGATTTTTGGGTTTTGGAGGCTTCAGCGGCGGGTTCGGGCTGGGCGAATAAATCGGTGCCTCCCGTACCGCCAGAAGTTCCTTCGCCGCAAGAGGCAGCTGCCAGGTAGCTGCGAGCTTTATTGGGGTCACTGAATTCATAGATAGCTAGCGTTTCGTCTCTATTGGCGTCGCCTTGATCATTGTTGGCGGTTTGAATAGTTGATTCAAGTGCCGTTTGCGCCGCGGTGGTCATTGAGCCGCGCGGCATGATCCAGGTGTATGCCAGGCGGGTGCTTAAAAATTGTTGTAAGAAGCTGCCGATGTCGCTTTGGGCGGCTTCAATACCGTCCGGCATCAGGCCGACGACGCGGAAAGTGAATTTAGCCTGGGCGGGTTCGGGCTGGACTGAGCCGAAAGTCTGATCAAAATAGCGCTGGTCGGCCTCGGTACGCTTGGCTTCGGCTGAGCGATTATCCTTAACGACGGCCGGCGCAGCGCAAGAATCAGCGGACGGCATGGCGTATTCGCGGTCTGGTTTGACATAATCGGTGGATGGTTTTTTGGCTTGATTGGCGGCAGCTTGGATTTGCTGTTTGGCGGTTTGCAGTAATTCTTGCGAAGCCGGGTTACGATAACAAGCGCTGAATGTCAGCTGCCCAGCTTTTTGGCGCAATTCTTTGAGCCGTGCTAGTTGCGTGTCATTGCTGGCATTTTTATCCAGCGGCTTGAGGCCGAGCAGCGCTTCGGCGTCCTGATAGCGGATGATCAGCGGGATCTCGCTGGGTTTGGCGCTGGCGCCAGCGAGCAAATATCCGCCCAGCAACGATTGGTCGATGGCGGTTATACTGCCGAATTGCTGCTTAAATTCTTCCAGTGGTGTCGGCTGGTTGTTTTGCTGGCGCTTGTCGTCAAACGACTCAATTCCCCGCTCCATATAATTCAGCATACCGTTCGCGGCGATTGATTGAATACTAAACTGCTGCACGGCACCGCGGGTGCGGGCAAATTGCCACTGCGCGTCCGCTGTGAGGCGCGGTAATTTGGCGGTCTCTTGGCGAATAAGCCGCTGGACGATGACGCTCTGGTTGTTCGGGTACGGCGGGCTGTCAGGAAACGACTGCATGATTGGCGGTTCGGATTTGGGGTCGTATGGCAGGCCGAGGCGGGCAGCCAGCGCCTGCTTGTCCTTGATCATTTGCGTGCGTTCGGCTTCGGCGCGGGCGGTTAGATTTGAGGTAAATTCAATATTATTTGGCCGAATGGCGGTTTGCGCCACCAAGTAGCGATTATTCAGGCTGCCCCGATCAAATTCCTCGACGCTCCGCTGAGCGCCCATTAGCATAGTCAGTCCCGCCAGCAGCGCCGCGAAAAGCAGCCCGGACACGACCACGGTGATGGACAAGCGAATACGCCGCACTCGGAGTTTGGTGCCAGCCAGCCGCAGCGAATCGGTGATTCTAAGCATCGGTTATCCTCCCGTCCTTCAGGCGGATTTCACGATCGGCTGCTGCGGCGATGTCGGGATTGTGCGTCACGATGACGACCGTGGTGCCGAGTTCGCGGCGGATTTGATGAAATAGATCGATGATGCGGTCGGAATTGGCGCTGTCCAGATTGCCTGTCGGTTCGTCGGCGAGTAAAATATTCGGGCGATTGAATAAGGCGCGGGCGATGGCAGCGCGCTGAATTTGACCGCCGGAAAGTTCGCGCGGCAAATGGTGTATCCGGTCCGCTAGTCCGACCAATTCGGCGAGCTCCTGGGCGCGGGCGCGGCGCTGCTTGGGCTTGACGCGGGCAAACATGGCGGGAATTTCCAGATTGGCGGACAGGGTTAGGAATGGCTGCAGATAAAATGATTGAAAAACAAAGCCGATTTCACGCGATCGGAACCGCGACAGTTGCCGGTCGGACAAGCGGCTGAGCGGCTGGTTGTTGATGAGGATTTGACCAGCGGATGGTTTATCGAGTCCGCCGATGAGCTGCAGTAAAGTACTTTTGCCCGAGCCGCTAGCGCCAGTGATGGCTACGAATTCGCCAGCGAAAATATCAAGGCTAACGCCGCCGAGCGCTGGAATGGTCTGGCGGCCGACGCGGTAAGATTTGGCGAGGTCGGTTACGGCGATGTGGCAGCGGCCGGAACGTTCTGGCGCAGCAGCGGACGGCGCCATAACCTTAGCGGCTGAATCGGATTTGGCGGCTGGAGGTAAGTCAACTAAACCGGCCGAAACAGCCGGCTGAGCAAAGCCGCGGATTGCGTCGATTGCCTCCTCGACGTCGTCAAATTTCGCTAAAAATGCCGCGATATCCTCAGAGCGTACCTTACCCACCTCTGGTTTCATGGTTGTATTGTAGCAAAAGCAGGATGGCCTTAGCAAGCTATAATGTTCGCCGCCCCTCCAGCGCGTGCGTCAGCGTGATTTGGTCGGCGTATTCGAGGTCGACGCCGACGGGGATGCCGCGGGCCAGGCGCGAGATAGTGATGGTGAGACCGGCCTCCTGGAGGTAACGCTGCAAAAAGAGCGCGGTTGATTCGCCCTCGACCGACGCGTTGGTGGCGATGATCAGTTCTTCGGCGTCATCATGCTTGATCCGCTCAATGAGCTCGGGGATGTGTAGCTGCTCCGGGCCGATGCCATCAATTGGCGAAATCGCCCCGCCCAGCACGTGATAGGTGCCGCTATACTGCCCTGTCCGCTCCAGTGCCACGATATCCAGCGGCTCTTCGACCACGCAAATCAAGCGTCGATTACGCGACTCGTCCTGATATAGTGGCGACACCTCTTGATCATGATCAATCAAGGCGAACGTGACCGGACAGGTTTTGACGCGTGTGTGCAGCCGGTCCAGCGCCCGCGCTAGCTGCTCGGCCCGTCTGGCGTCACGCCGAAGGACGGCATAGGCATAGCGCTCAGCAGTTCGCGGCCCGACACCAGGCAGCCCGCCAAACTCATCAATTAGCGTCGTCAGCGCCGCCGGCAAAATTGTCGGTTTCATTAGAACGGCAAGTTGCCCAGCCCGCCCATCAGCGGTTTCATCGTCTCGGCAGCAACTTCCTGCGCCTTGGCTAGACCGTCGCGAATTGCGATTTGGATCCAGTGTTCCAGCTGCTCGATATTATCGAGGTCAACCATCTTTGGATTAATCTTGATCGACTTAATTTTTAGCTCGCCAGTGATCTGGACGATCACTGCACCGTCGCCGGCTTCTACTTCAATGATTTCTTTGCCGAGTTGTTTCTGGGCCTTGCGCAGTTGCTGTAACATCTTGACTTGGTCAAACGCCATAATTATTGATTCCTCCTTGAATTTACCTTTTCATTATACGCTATTTTTTCGCTGATTTGTAGAGGTAAAAGCGGTCAGCCTGCTCGGCGTGGCTATTGGTGACGATACGCTCGAGCGTCCAGCCATCGGTGTTTGGCTGTGCCATTTGTTCAGCGCGGGTGATGACGAGTGTAGCACCCTCCGCGGCCGGTTGGTTAACGGTGAGTTTGTGCTTGCTATAACGAGCGACGGTTTCGTAGAGCGGTGCCTCGTGTGGGTTGGCGACAAGAACGACGTTTTGCTTGTCAGCAATGGCTTTTTGTAGCAGTGGCAGATCGGTGCTAAATTCATGTACTGCGCCCGAGAAATGGCGATACCCATTGGTAAAGCGGTCGAGACCCGAGAGCACCATCACGCCGATGAGCGCCATCAGCATCAATAAGCCGGTGATGCGGGCATAAGGATTGCGTGGGAACAGCGAATACCATTGATTGAGCAGCGCCTCGACGCCAACGGCTAGCAGGATAAATAGCGGCAAGATGATAATGCTGGTCATCGATGGTTGCAGCACCAGCAGCGGCAAGCTCAACAGCAGCCAGACACTAATCATATACGAACGCGCGGTGTGGTGGTGCTGGATGGTTTTGAACAGACCAAGCACGATCAGAAACAGCGCTGAAAAGTCGAGCACTGGTGCGATCTGTCCACCGACAACGGTTGGCTTGACCCAGAGATAATGATACAGTAGCAACCGCAAATTATCGACCAATGCCCAACTGAGGCTGTGAATACCGACCAGTGATTTGAGTAGATCATGATGCGTTGCGGCGAGGAAAATTACCGGTGCACTCGTGAGCGCGAGAACGACGATCGCTGGCAGCCATTTGAAGCGATTACGCTTGGCGAGCAGCGCGTAGCGGGTGTGCGGGTGGATCAGCGCCACCAGAAGTAGCGTCAGGTGAATATACCAAAAATACGGCGTAAACAGACTCAGACCGACCGTCGCCGCTAGTAGTAGTCGCCACAGGGCTGAGCCCTTAGCGCGCTGAACGATCAGGCTGGCAAAGAGCAGGATGAGCGCGGCGTAGGTGATGTAGAGAATGTGTGGTGTGAAGCTTTGGGCAAAAAAGATCAATTGGCCGGTGACGATCATGATGACGAGCGACAGGATGGTGACATTGGGCTTGAACCAGCGCCGCAATAGGAAAAATATGGCGACGGCGGCGATGAAGGACAGGATGAGCGACGGCAACTTGATGGTATAGATGGTGACGCCAAATAAGCTGAACAGTCCACGCTGCAAGAGGTGAAATGGCAAGTTAGTTTGAGCGAACGAGCCGAGATGACTCGGCGAAATGGCATTGGTAGTATTAAGCGCCTCAATTTCCGCCTCGGTTACGCCACCCGGGGCATACAAGCTAGCGGCGGTGATAGCCGCGCAAAATAGCACAATCAGCGCCATGTAGCCCAGCCAATAGCGCCAGCGATAGACAGCCGAGTCGGCGAGTTTCCGCTTTTTCATTGGTATTGATTATAGCACAATTCTATTCATGCTTGCGATCCAGACTCATAAAACGCAGGCGCTCTGGATGGAAGTAGAGTTGAATCTTGCCAACCGGACCGTTACGGTGCTTGGCGATGATCAGGTCGGTGATGTTTTGGACTTCTGGGTTATCCGGTTCGTAGTAGCCGGGGCGGTAAATAAAGCTGACGATGTCGGCGTCCTGCTCGATGGAGCCGGACTCACGCAGATCGGCTAGCTGCGGAATTGGCGGCGTGCGCGATTCGACCGAGCGGCTCAGCTGACTCAGGGCGATCAGTGGCACGTTGAGTTCACGAGCGATCAGCTTCAGACCACGGGAAATTTCCGACACTTCCTGGACGCGGTTGCCGTTGTGATTGTTGGTGGCCTGCATCAGCTGCAGGTAGTCGACAATGATCAGGCCAATTTCGCCCTCGTGTGCCAGCCGGCGAGCCTTGGTGCGCATCTCCAAAATACTGAGGCCCGGCGTATCGTCAATGTAAATCGGCGCTTCCGCCATCTCGCCCATGGCTTCGGACAATTTTTCAAAGTCGTCGCCGCTCAGATTACCGGTGCGAATATTCCAGCTATCAACGCCGGCCGCATCTGCCAGCATACGGTCGGTCAACTGCTCCTTGCTCATCTCCAGGCTGAAAAACAGCACCGGCTTTTTCTCGATCGTCGCTACGTTGTAGGCTAGGTTAGTCACCAGCGTCGTCTTACCCATGGCTGGACGGGCGGCCAGGATAATCAAATCCGACTTTTGCAGTCCTGCTGTCATAGTGTCCAGATCGCGGTAGCCAGTCCGCATGCCGCGCAGGCTGCCCTTGTTGCGGTGAAGCTCCTCGATACGGTCAAAGCTGTCGGTCAAGATACTTTCCAGGCTGACCAAATCTTGTTTCAATGACTGGTCGGAGACGCTGAATAATTCCGCCTCGGCTTTTTCTAACAATTCCTGGGTCGTTGTCGATTCATCGTAGCCGAGTTCGGTGATGCCGCTACTAGCCTTGATCAAGCGCCGCCGCACCGCCGTTTGTGCCACCATTTCGGCGTACGCCGCCGCGTGCGCTGCTGTTGGCACGTAGTTGGTGAGTTCCGTCAAATACGCCGAGCCGCCGATGAGTTCCAATTCGTCCTTGCGCTTTAATTCATCAGTCAGGGTCAAGAGGTCAACCGGCTTGTGCTTTTCAAACAGCCGCATCATACCAGCGAAAATCAGCCCGTGATTTTTATCATAAAAGTCGTTAGGTTTGACGATTTCTGAGGCGTCTGCTAGTACCTCCTCGTCGATGAGAATTGCGCCGAGCAGGCTTTTTTCGGCGTCCAGGTTTTGGGGCGGCAGTTTGCCCGCCATAGTCTCAGTTTGGGTTTTTTCGCTCATGATAATTCCTCCAGGTTAACTTCTTCGCCGCCGCCCATCAGCTCGGCAATCTTCGCAAGCTCGGCGTCTTTTGGCGGGGCTTTTTGTCCGATTGTCGCAATATCCAGTTCAGTGCCGGCGACTTGTTGCACAATTGTCGCAATAAGCGGGCGATTTTTCGCATTATCCAGCTTCTTTTTAGCAAAGGCATTGCCGGCGTACAGAGTCAAGGTGTTACCATCTCGCTGCCAACTGCACTTTTGCAACAATGTCGCAATAGCGAACGACTGCTCTTTGGCGAGGGCGATGATTTTATCCCAGTCGATGTCTGTGACGGTGGAATCTGGCGGGCTGTCTGGTGCTGGTTGACTGCCTGTCAGGGCGGCGTCTGCTGCCGTTTTATCTGCAGAGTCATTAGTCTGCTTCTGTTTCGGGATGGTTTTTGGTGAATTTTCTGGCGGCTGAGCGGCTGGGGCTGGCGCTTCTGGAGTGGCTACTGGCGGCTCCGGTTTTTCTGCTGGCAATTTGGAAATAGCTACTGGCGGTTTGACTGCGGCAGCTGGGCTAGCGGTCGGCGTAGGTGCGGCCTCGGACGATTTATAAGCTACACCCCCAGCTCCATCCATAAATATCGTCAATAATTTCAAATCCGGATGCGGGTGGCGGTCGACTTCAATTAGCTGCTTGACCAATGTAATTAACTCTGGCCGCTGATGTAATCGCTCCCGTAGTAGCAACAGTAGTTGACGGGACAGGACGATCGGATCGGTGCCAGTTTGTTCTAGTTTACCCAGCAGGTTCAGTGCTCCCGGTGCGTCGCGCTGCTGATACAATTCCAGCAGGTTCTCCAGCGTCTCCGTGGCGCTCAACCCCAGGTATTGAGCAACGTCCGACGCGCTCAGCGGCTTATCAGCGCTGGCTAATGCCGACAGTTGATCCAGCATGCTGATGCCGTCGCGAAACCCGCCGCGCGAGCGTTCAGCGATCAACCGAGCAGCGTCCGCCTCGATGGTAAAGCTTTCTTTCTCAGCAATAGTCATCAGCTGGCGCGCCATGATGTCCGCTGGAATGGGGCGGAAGAAAAATTGCTGGACGCGGCTGAGAATGGTGGCGGGCAGCTTGTCGGCGTCGGTGGTCGCCAGGATGAATACCACATGTGCTGGCGGCTCCTCAAGGGTCTTTAACAGTGCGTTGAAGGCGGGCTTGGACAGCATGTGGACTTCGTCAATGATGTAAATCTTCTTTGGCGCGGAAACGGGCGCGACTTGCGCTTTTTCACGCAGGGCACGGATGTCGTCGACGCCGTTGTTGCTGGCGGCATCAATTTCGATGATATCCAGGTGTGAGGCACCCTCGTCGTACGACAACTGATTGATCTCGTGTGCCAAAATGCGCGCCACGCTGGTTTTGCCCACGCCGCGCGGGCCCGTCAGCAAATACGCATGGGCGATTTTCCCCTGCTCCAGCGCTCGGCGCAAAATGTTGGTCACGTGATCTTGCCCCAACACCTCGTCCAAGCTACGACTGCGATATTTGCGGTACAGTGCCTGACTCATTCCCTCACATTCCTCATGGGATAAATTATAGCAGAAAACAGCGTCTAGTGTATTTATGGATAGCGCAGGTCGACCTTGTGCTTAGTCTCGGCGACATAAAACGGTAATAACTATCAGTATCTGATATAGTCGGATCTTCAAGCATCTCGTCGTTTTCTTTGATCTCAATATATTCATCATTACCCTTTAGTTGGCTGTTTTTTGATTGTCCATAGATTCCTCCATTCTTCTATTAAAAAAGGACAGCTGTCGCTGACTGTCGAGACCTGCAGCAAGGTGTTGTCTTTATCGTTTTATAACGAATGATTGTCCATTTTTAGGGATAAAGATAGGTCCTATTACAGTTCTCAACGGAGCTAGTATAGTATATACGTTGACCAAGCTGTAGATAAAAGATATAATAAAACTATGGAAGAAAAATGTTTGACACCACCAAGCGGTTTTCTTAAATCACTTTTTTATGCGAGTAAAATTGTTACTAGAGAGTCATACCAGCGCACTCGTTCTAAATACATATTGAATGTGAGCGATAGCGACGCAATAGCAAACGATTATAAGGCTGTCTATAAAGAATACTCAAAGGCATTAAAAAATAACAGGAATAAAATACAATGGCTAGAAAACAATCAGCGCCAAAGAAAAGCGTCATAGCTAAAACTGAAAATCCTGAGTCTGTTAAGGGTGAAATACTCGATAAGTTACCAAAACGGGAGCGAAGAATCATTAAGGGTATGATATTCTCAGGGCCTTTACCTCCTCCTGATGAATTCAATAAGTACCCGCCAGAAGTGCAAAAAGCCATTGTGAATGATGCTAGAACTCAAATGAAACATCGGCACAAAATCGAAAATAAAGTTGTTGATTCAGACTCGTTTGCTGTAAAGACAGGTTCGTTGGGAACAATAGTAATTTATGTTATCTGTATCATCGGTACAATATTTTTATTTGCAATCGGGAAAACAATAGAAGGTGCATTGATTGGCACTGCGACGGGAATAGCTAAATCGCTAGTGCTATTTAGAAGTAATAATCACTCAGATTCTAAAGAACTACAAAAAGACAACGAGAAAGCATCTAAGCCATCTAAAAAATAGGTTGACTAAAGTAAATGTATACCATTTGTAAAAATATTTCGTGAAAATAAGGACTGCCCGCGCTAGTATTAGGAATTGTGGGTATTTTTAGAATAGCGTCAATTGCTCGCTCGGTAGTTCCAGTTCAATATCTCCAGTAATTTTATGTGCACAGTAGCCAATGAATTTCTTGAGGTTATACGCCAGTAGCTGCCCGTTATATTCGGTGATAAGGATCGGGCCGATGATACTGCGGACACGTCCAGCCAATTGGTTCTGATCTTTCATCAGTACTACTCGTGCTAAATCAACGCCAGCGGTATGAAAATAATCTTCGCAAAGAATTAGCTCAGACCTCGGAAATGATACGCCAATCTTTTGCTCGATTTCAAGCAGTTTTTGCCGCAACTTTTCCTCACCGTCCGCGCGATCGAAAGGCTGTTTTATAAGCTCAAGTTTCTTATGAATCGGCATGGTCTCAACGATGCCGTCCAGACCGGCAATTTTCGCCTCATATTGCCGGGCGATTAACGCCGAAGCAAACGTCTCCAATTTCAACGCCAGGCGCGCTCCCTGCTCCAGCAACCGCCGAATGCCGCGCTCTTCCTGCGATATACCGACTTTAATGGCTTCCGGCGCGAAATATGCCAGATAGACGAAGTGCGGGTTTTGACTAATCTTTTCCTGCTGCGCCGACACCGAATCGGCGTTATAAAACGCTGGATTAAAGCCAGTTCGATCACGGCATTTCAGGCAGTTTTCATATTTGCCGTCAACCGTGGCGGAATCTGGACAAATTTGGCTGCAATGCTTCTCAAAATCCACCCAGCCCGTGCAGTATTTAGCAGAAAAATCAAACGCCAGTGACAACTCCTGCCCCAAAACATCATCACGCTCAGTCTTGCCGTCAACCTGCCACTCCAGAAATGGCCGGTTTTCGGTATCAAAGCTGGCGTAGCTTAGTAAAAACTCCCCAGACATAGCACCATTATATCAAAAGCCGCCCGGTAACCACCCGGGACGGCCTCAAATGTCAAAAACGGTCTATAGCGGCGCTTCGACAGCTGCCCAGGTGGCGTCCGGATTGTCATCAGGGATGATGATGGTAACTTGGTCGCCGACTTCAATGCGGAAGAACGTGACGCTGGCGAGCAGGATGCGGTATTCGCGGCCGTTAGCCTCGACATAGTAGATGCCGTCGTGCTGGACGAGTGTACCGATGACTTGTTTGCGCGAGACCGGGCCGATTTGCTTGTAGATAAAGCTGCCGTCTTCGGCGATGGTTAATTTCAAGATGTCGCCCTCGACGAGCTTGGACTTCGAGGCGTAGTTCGCCGGGATTGGATAGTTCTTGCCATCAGGCCCCATCATCATTTGGCCGTCAAACACACCCTCGATCACCTTGCCAGCGACATCGTCCGACGAGGTTTTTGGCGTAACGACTTGCCCATCGTCACCAACGATGCTGATCAGCAGCTCCTTGGCCGCCGCTAAGTTGGTTTCTGCTTCTTGGATGAGCGTCCTGAGGCGCTTCACTTGCTTTTCCGGTAAATCAGACATATGGCTCGCATTCCTTGTCTATTTTGATAGTACGTGAGAGTAATATAGCACTAATTATGTGAGTGTGCAAGTCCCGCCAGTCGATTCGCATCGGCTAACGGCTCGTCTTTCCACAAGGACAACAGATAGCCAGGTAAAAATGTGGTAATTTTTACCCTTGCCAATAAAACACCGCCCGTGGTATAAGCTCCGGGCGGCATTTCTCTACGAAAACAATCGGTCGTTTCACACAAAAATTAGCTTAACTCAACGCTAGCGCCGGCGTCCTCGAGCGTCTTCTTGGCAGCTTCAGCTTCGTCCTTCGACACCTTTTCCTTGACTGGTGCTGGTGCGCCGTCAACGATAGCCTTTGACTCGCCGAGGCCCAAGCCGGTGATTTCCTTGACTGCCTTGATGACAGCAACTTTTTGAGCACCTGCGTCTTTCAGAGTGACGGTGAACTCAGTTTTTTCGTCTTCTGCGGCAGCATCGCCACCAGCAGCTGGACCAGCAACAGCCACTGCAGCAGCAGCTGGCTCAATGCCGTATTCATCTTTCAGGTGATTTTTCAATTCGTTAACTTCTAGAACTGTCAACTTGGTCAGTTCTTCAGCCAATTTTTTAATATCAGCCATGATATGTCTCCTTAGATTATTGATTAATTTCTGAGTTTGTGAAATCTTCATAAGTCTCCGTGCAGCGATTGCAGCCCGAGCGCGTGAGCGCCCGGCGCGAAAAGAGGAGGCGTTGAAGATTTTATGAACTCAGATAAATAATTGATTGCTAAACTTAAGCCGTAGCTTTGGCTTTGATGCCGTCCAGTAAGCCGTGCAAATTGCCGCCAAGTGCGCCCACGGTATCGTGGACTGGTGAGAGCAGCTGTGCCACCACTTCGGCGATGAGCTGGTCTTTGCTTGGCAAGCCTGCCAGCGCTTTGATGTCAGCTTCGTTGATGCTCAGGCCTTCGCCTGAGAAACCACCAGCCAACTGTAGTGCCGGATGCGTCTTTGCAAACGTGTCCAGGACTTTGGCTGGCATGACCTCGTCCTCGGCACTGATGGCGTAGACCAACTGGCCAACCAATAAGTCAGTCTCGGCTTCTTTGTAACCGTCAACGCCTTGCAATGCTACGCGCACCAAACGGTTTTTAACCACCTTGATGACGACGTTTGCTTCGCGGGCAGCCTTGCGCAGCTCTTGCAATTCAGCTACGCTCAGGCCCTGGTACCGCGCAAATGCCGTACCTTTGGCATCTTTCAGAAGCTCGGTTAGTTCAGCAACCAAAGTTTGTTTTTTATCGCGTGAAATTGCCATAAAAATCCTTTCTTTGATTGGTTCTTGTGTGATTCGACCGATTTGTTAACGTGCGGTAATGGAAAATCTGGTCCTCGTTTATCCGGGCATTAGCCGAGCAAACAAAAACGTCTTTGATTCTCGCACTACCAAAGACGTCAAATAAAACTGTTCGTTTCATCCCTCGGCGGCATTTTTACATCTGTTTTTTACACAAATCGCCGCTGTCTTTGGTAATGTCACGCATCATTGTAGCATAAATAACAACGGAGATGCAAGGGGTTTTGACGTTTTTGCTGCGAGTAGGCTTATCAAAACCCCTAGGGAAATTCTCTCCCGGCTAATCGTTAAACGACAGCTGAATATCGCCGGTGGTGGTGTGTAACTTAAGTTCTTTGTTACCGCCAGCTTGATTGGTGATGTTGCTGCTACCAGTGCTGGTTTTTACCTCGGTGCGATAGTCGGACTGCTTGCCGGTCAGATTGCCGTCGATGTTGCCGGTGGTGGTTTTTGCGCTCAGCTCCTTATTGACTGTAAGTTTGTCAAAGCGCAGTGAACCGGTCGTTGAGGTAAATGAAGCGCTATCTGCCATCGCCTGTTTGATAGTAATATCCCCTGTCGTACTCTTGGCGACAATTTCTTTGGTGGCCGTTACGTCACTGATGTGTAGTGACCCTGTGCTGCTGGTCAGGTCTATCTTTTTGAGCAACTTCTGTGGTACTTGTATGCGGACGGCGCGCTCATGGCTGAGCCAGCTAAAGTCGAACAAGAAAGAGAATCTCCATGGTTCATGTTTCGATTTGACTATGACACTGCCATCAGCGGCGGTTACCTCGAACTGGTGAGTTTTCGTTTCATAGTATGACACCGTGATCTCGTTTTTATCGGTGCCGGTGATTTCAACCTCGTCTGTCGCTACCTCAACCAGTAGATTTTTGATGTCAGCTGTTTGGAAGGTCGTTTGTTTTTCCTCGAACTTACTGTCCGTAGCCGTTTTACGCAGATCTCCGCCGATAAGGGCGTAGGCAACCCCGAGAATAATGAGGCCAACCCCTAGTAGTCCAACACCAATTGTCAATAATTTTTTCATCGTTCTCCTCCTTGTTCTTGGTGAGAGAATTTCCTCCGTACTACCTTGCCAAGCTGAAGCATAGCCTGAAGTAAGATCAGCCCCAAGCCGATACAAATACAGCTCCAGCCTAGTTGCCAGAGGCCGACCGCCGGCTCACTGACGATATGGACGGCGCTGACCGCGAGAGCCAAAACGCCTGCTGCCGTGAGAGCGATAGCGGTGATTAGGAGGCTGAGCGGTACAGCGATAAGGGTAACCCCGATCGCTAGCCACAGGGGCGAACCCACGATGATCAATGTCCATCCCCACGGCGTGATGTCCTTTGGTAGACCTAATTTACCCTTGACCTTGGTGAGTAGCGGTTCTTCTGACTTGATCTTCTCGGCGATATCACGAACATTACCGAGATCGGCTATCGCCTCCTTTTCGCTCATGCCATCTTCGATCCGATCGTCGATCATTTCATCAAAGTAGCCAAGTGACTTTGCTATCTCATCCTCTGGTAAATCCTTGAGGTGTGACCGCAGTGCTTGATTGAATTGTTTTCTATCCATGAGCTTTCTCTCCTGCTATAAATTGAAATGCTTTTTCGACCATCGGCCAATCAGCGATAAAATCCGCAATCTGCTTGGCACCAGCTTGCGTGATATTATAATATTTGCGCAATCGGCTCTGGTGCTCCACGCTATACGCCGAGAGTTTGCCTGCTTTTTCGAGGCGCTTGAGAATCGGATATAACGTTGGCTCAGTGATGTCAATATATGGTGACAAGTCCTTGACGATCTTGTATCCATACGAATCTTGGTCGCGAATGGCAGCCAAGACACAGACCTCTAGTAGACCGCGTTTTAATTGTGATTCCATATCGCTTGCTCCTTTCTACTAATACTATATATCACATAGTATTATGTGTAAAGAGGTGTAGCGTATAAACCGATGCTAACTATAAAATCCACCCCTCGTATCAGGGGTGGATTTATACTCGACACTGTTTTTAGAGGCTGTTCTCAACCTTTACGCTAGGTCCCATGGTGGTGGCAATGGCGATAGATTTGACGTAAATACCCTTGAGGCTGGATGGCTTTTGGGCGTTCAGGCTGGCGAGGAAGGCGCGGGTGTTTTCTGCCAGTTTATCAGCGCCAAACGAAACTTTACCGATCGCCAAGTGGACGATGGCCTGCTTGTCGACGCGGTATTCAACCTTGCCGGCTTTGGCTTCGGACACGGCTTTGGCGACGTCGGTGGCAACGGTGCCGGACTTTGGATTTGGCATTAAGCCGCGCGGGCCGAGCAGCCGAGCGTACTTGCCAAGCTTTGGCATATATTGTGGCGTTGCGACCAAGATATCAAAGTTCAATTCTTCCTTGTCCAGCTGCTTCAGGAATTCCTCGTCGCTGATGATGTCTGCGCCAGCTTTCTTGGCGGCGGCATGTTCGGTCTCTGGTGCGAACACCGCCACGCGAACGTCTTTACCGGTGCCGTGCGGCAGCGCTACGGTCGAGCGGACGTTCTGATCGGCTTGGCGCGGATCAACGCCCAGGCGAACGTGTATTTCAACGCTGGCATCGAATTTGACCGGGCTGGTCTCAGTCGCCAGTTTCAGCGCTTCGTCAAGGCTGTAGAGCTTATTTTTCTCAATCTTCTTGGCAGCTTCCTGGTATTTCTTGCCGCGGCGCTCTAGACGCGGACGCGTGATCGGCTTCGGGCCTTTCTTAACATGCGCTTCGGCGTCGTCGGACTGCGGCGTGGTGTCGCCGGCTTCTTTGCGGGCTTCCTTTTCGGCTTTTTCGGCAGCCTCATCGAGGGCTTTTTGGCTGCGTTTGCCGGCCTTGGCAACGACGGCTTCGCGCTCGGCGATAACGTCTTTATCTTTGGTATCGTGCGGCTTGCTGCTCTCAGGTGCGCCTGCTTCAGCTTCGGCAATTGCCGCCTCAATCTCTGCGATAGTATTCTTGTCGCTGACTGCTAATTGTAGTTCTGCTGCTTTCTCGAGCAGCTCGGCTTTCTTGGCCATATTAACCCTTTCTGTGGTACAAGCGGCGACTCGCCACCTTGGGTGAATCTTGCCTCCCAGCATTGATTTGATGATAGTGGAATTATACCTGAAATAATGCAGTAAAGCAACTATGGTTTATGCTGCGAGAGCATCTGTGTCGCCGCTGTTACGGCGCATTAGCTTCGAGAGAAAACGACGATCTGGGATAACATGAATAGTGGTATTATCGCTAGCTTCCAGTGAAAGGGCAACCCGTGGAGCTGGCTCATCACTGGTGTGGTCGGTGATTACACTAAAGCCGGTGGATCTCATGCCGTTAAATTTGCCATACGGAAGTCTAACTCCCTCCCCTGTAAATGTAGACCCTTCACCGGAAAACGACCCACTCTTACAGAAATCTTCGCCCAATTGCTGAGTCAATGTTTGTACGCCCCAAGCGATTATTGCAGCACGGTCGGCGGGTGAGGTGGCATATTTGGCGGCATTTTCTATGTCGAGTATTGTCTCGTGTATCTCGGGATTTGTAGCTTGAGCCGAAAAATAATTCGCCAGCAAATCAGTTGGTAGATGGACATCAAATTGGAGAATATTGCCGACTGTCTCTTGGGAGAGCGGAAAATGATGCGTACCTTCCCAGGAACGAATAGCCAGCGCTGCCAGTGTTTGTGGGCGCTTATTGACTGTAAATGCTTTAGCCTCTGGTGACAGGAGCTTTCCTCTCAGTTGATAAACAGCTAGTCCATTGCCTTCAGTAACATTCGTGATAGTCACTGGCGAGCCGATGTAGTCGTCCGGGATGTGCGGAATGATGTGCTGTTTGATTATGTTTTCGGGATTCCTATCCGGCGGGAGGTGCTCTCCCCTTTTCGCTATTTCTATCGTGACAGCGAACGCATGATTTGCCTCACTAACTCCTCGCTGAAAGTTTAGGCTACTTAGCACAGACAGCCCGTCAGCTATTGGCGAATAATGATGTCTTTCTCCCATAATTAACTACAAGTGTAGATGAGAACACATTATTTTGCAAGTAATTTGACATACCTGCAACGTAGCGGTACAATTATGTGACTATGAGTAAGGCGGAATTTTTAGGTAGGTGCAAGGACTGTCCGATTGCTGGACCGGCTTGCGAGAACGTGGAGAATAGACGGCGGGCTGCCCAAGAGGCTGCAGAGTTAGCTCTAAAGGGGCTGAGCAATAATCCAAATATTCAACTTTTTCGAGATGATGGCGTGCAGATTGATGTTGCAGATCTGGATCCTGAGGTCCTAGGAGAACTTAATAAAGATCTACGTAATCAAGCAGCGGACCGTTTTGATGAGATTGATAAATCTAGAAATTATGTACTGCAGTTTGCCGAGAAGTGTCCCGGTCCGACAACAGCTCAATTTCCGACAAAGACGGGTCGTTTAGTACGAGTGACGGTATGTGATAGCCCTGCACTACCTCGGCAAAGTAGCAGAGAGGGAAACATAGAGCCTGTACGAGTGAGGCGAAGGTCGTAACCCGCTTGCCCCTGCTCTTTTATCTCTGCTACAATAGCAGGTATGAACAATATCACAATCACAGACATTCACGCACGACAAATTTTAGATTCTCGGGGCAATCCGACGGTGGAGGCCGATGTTCGGCTGAGCGATGGCTCGTTCGGGCGGGCGGCGGTGCCGTCGGGCGCCAGTACTGGTTCGCACGAGGCGGTCGAGCTGCGTGACGGCGACTTGGCGTATGGTGGCAAGGGTGTCCTTAGGGCGGTCGAGCATGTTAATACCGAGATCGCACGGGCGCTGCGCGGCATGGATCCGTTTGCGCAACATCGGGTTGATGAGCGGATGCGGCAGCTGGACGGTACACTGAACAAGGGGCGGCTTGGGGCGAACGCCACCCTAGCGGTCAGCCTAGCGATTGCCAAGGCAGCGGCTGAGTCTAAGGGCCTTGAGTTTTTTGTCTACGTCAATCAGCTGGCAAATGCTGGCACGATGAGCTTGCCGATGCCGATGATCAATGTGATGAACGGCGGGCAGCACGCGCTTGGTGCGACGGATATTCAGGAATATATGATCATCCCAGTTGGTGCGTCGACATTTGAGGATGCGATGCGGATGAGTGCCGAGGTATTTCATGCGCTAGCGAAAGTGCTCAAGGCCGAGGGCTACCCGACGACTGTTGGTGACGAAGGCGGCTATGCGCCACATGTGCGCGGCGGCAATATGGAGCCGGTCAAGCTGCTGGCACGGGCGATTCAGCAGGCTGGCTACAAGTTGGAGCAGGACTTTGCCTTTGCTCTTGACGTGGCCTCGAGCGAATTCCACGAGGGTAATGGCCAGTATCGGCTGGAGACGGAGCATCGCACGCTCGACGTGAATGGCATGATCAAGATGTACAAGCAGCTGCGGGCTGAGTATCCGGTGGTGTCGATCGAGGATGGACTGGACGAGGAAGCGTGGCACGACTGGCAGACGCTGACGACGGAGCTTGGCTCGACGACGCAGCTGGTCGGTGATGATTTGTTGGTGACGAATGTAATGCGGCTAGACCGAGCGATCGCTGAAAAGGCTGGTAATGCGATTTTGATCAAGCCAAATCAAATCGGCACACTGAGCGAGACGATTCAGGCGGTGATGATGGCGAAAAAGGCCGGCTGGAATACGGTGATGAGCCACCGCTCGGGCGAGACCGAGGACGTGACCATTGCTCATCTGGCGGTCGGACTCGGTACCGGCCAGATCAAGACTGGCTCGATGTCGCGTTCAGAGCGTATCGCCAAGTACAACGAGCTGATGCGTATCGCCGAGATGCGGCCAGAGCTAGAGCTGGTGCGGCCATTCAAGCAGTCGTAGCTCATAGGCCACAGTGATAAGACGCCGGGCGCTTGGTCGGCTGTAATAGAAATTATTGCCGCAGAGTAATCACCTGCCCGTCGTCAGTAAATTTGATGATCCGCGAAGGCACTGCTTCTGCAACTTCCCCGCCGTCGACGTAGACGGCTACCTGATCGCCAAAGTACGCGATCGCCTCATTGATCGTGGTAGCTGGCGGCTGCCCTGCCAGGTTTGCGCTTGGCGCGAGCAGTGGGCCAACCAGTTGAATCAGCTCAGACAATGCTGTCTCTGGTGGTACGGCACGAAATGCCAAGGTCGCGTCAGTGCGCACCAGGTGCGGCATAACGTCTGGACTAGCCCTAACGATAATAGTGGTCGGCCGTTCGCAGTACAGCTGATCATAGATGCGTCGCTGATCGGCAGTGAGTTCGGGAATGTTGTCGGCGCTACTAAGTAGGATGATGCAGGATTTGGTGCGGTCGCGCTGGCGGACGCGGTACAGCTCATCAACTACCCTCGGACTATCAGCTCGAGCGAGCAGACCATAAATGGTGTCAGTCGGTGCCACGACGAGTTTGTCAGCTCGTAGCGCCTCGATAACGGTGGTATCAAGTAAGTTTTTGGTGATCACCAAATGATTATACCACAATAAAATTGCTCCCACGGCAGGGAGCAATTTTGGATGAATAGGTGTAAATTAGTCGGCGACTTCTATGCCCATTGAGCGAGCGGAGCCAGCAACGATCTTCATCGCGCCTTCGATGTCGATGGCGTTTAGCTGATCCATTTTTGCTTCGGCAATTTCCTGAAGCTGAGCGCGAGTGATGGTGCCGACCTTCTCGGCGTGCGGCTTGCCTGAACCCTTTTGAATGCCGGCTTTCTCGCGGATCATATCATCGACTGGCTGGCCCAGACTCTTCCACGTAAAAGTACGATCTTCAAACACCTGAATGTGGACGATAACATCCTTGCCCATCATATCTTTGGTGGCGTCGTTGAATGGATTGATGAAATCCATCATGTTTAGTCCCCACTGACCAAGGGTCGAACCAACTGGTGGCCCGGCGGTTGCTCGTCCGGCAGGGATGCGTAATTTTAGATTACCGATAACTTTCTTTGCCATAGTTTCCTCTTATTTTTCCGTGCGTAACCACTGTATTATAACGAAAATTGTGTTAGAATACAAGCATGAACGCTCGCAGCATCAAGCCAATTCGTCGCCTGATCAATATGTTTGGGGCGCTCGCTTACAGCCTATTGATCTTCACCTATGCGGTTATCGTCGGCGCTGGGTTGTTGTGGCTGGCGCGTAGTGGCCTACTCATGCAGCTCGGTGTATCGCCAGAGACAGTCCAGCCGGCGCCCGCCCCGCCCACTACGCCGAGCGATACGACGCCTCGTGCGGTACCGTTTCTCTTACAAGCGGTGCAGCTGGTGCTGATGTCGGTAATGACGGTGGCGGTTTTGGGTGTGGTGATAATGCTGCCGTATTGGCTGGGGCGCTGCGGCTCATATCTATTGAAGCGCAGCATTCGATTATGCCACAGCCAAGTGACGCTGGCGACCTTGTTATTTGGCAAGATATTGGCGTGCGGCATCGGGACGGTGCCAGTGCTGATCATGGCGATGTATGATGCTAGGCAGTGGCCGATCGCGGCAGTGCTGCTGGGAACGATTACGGTGGCGCTGGTCCTCTTTGCCACACAACACTACCTCGCCAAAAGTAGCGAGGTAGTTGAAGCCAAAGATGTCTGGTAGCTCGACCGGTGTATCGCCGCGCGGCCAGGTGATCAGGCGGCTAGACTTTCTTGACCTGCAGCGCGTCCAGCTCGACCGGCGTATCGCGGCCAAACATGCTGACCATGACCTTGATCTTGCCCTTGATAGCGTCAATTTCTGCGATCGACCCATCAAAGCCCTTGAACGGCCCGTCAATGATGGAGACCACTTCGCCGACCGAGAAATCGATCTGATGTTTTGGCTCTTCGACGCCCATACGCTTTTTGATCTTGGTAATTTCTTTGTCAGATACCGGTGTCGGCGTAGTGTCGGCACCAACGAAGCCAGTCACGCCTGGCGTGTTGCGGACAATGTACCAGGTCTCATCGGTCAGTTTCATCTCGACCAGCACGTAGCCCTGAAAGATCTTGGCATCGACAACCTTGCGCTTGCCGTTTTTGATCTGAATTTGCTTTTCTTTCGGCACCATGACGTCGAAGATTTTGTCGGCCATGTCGACGCCGTTGATGCGCTGGCGGATGGATTCAGCAACCTTTTCCTCGTAGCCCGAGTAGGTGTGAATGGCGTACCACGAGCGAGTTGAATCGTAGCGATTTGATGACATAATTTCCCTTTCCTATTTCAAAATTTGATTAAAGCCCCAGTTAAAGCCGGCGTCAAGCAGCAAGATCAGCACCACAAAGATCAACGTAAACACCAGCACTGCCGCCGTCATGCTCCAGGTTGCTGAGCGAGTCGGCCAGCGCACCAGCTTGAGTTCCTGCCACGCGCCCTTGAAGTAGCCAACGTCGCCTGATTTTTTGGTGGATTTTTTGGCCGTGGTTTTTGGCTGTTTTGGTGATGTGGTGGCCGTCTCTGTCGCTATCTTTTTCGTAGTTTTACTGGCGGTTTTTTTGACGGTTGTACTTGCTTTTGACTTATGTGGTGACGGCTGCTTCGTCTCGTCATCTTTTGCGGTGATGCGGCGAACCCTCGTCTTTGATCCTGCTGCGTTTTTTTGTGCCATAGTTTCTCCCAATTTAAAAAGTCTGCTTCTTAGCAGACTGTCAAGTCTATTGTAGCGTGTTCGGGCCGTGATTGCAAGGGCGGTCTCATGTGGACGTGGGCGGGTCGGCCAGCTCAAAGCTAAAGGTTGAACCGTGATTGAGCCGGCTTTTGACAGAGATAGTGCAGCCGAGTTTGTGCGCCAATTTGCCCGCAACGTACAGACCCAGTCCGGTGCCGCTGGTCTCGCGGGTGCGGTAATCCTCGGCCCGGTAAAATCGCTGGAAAATCTTTTTTTGGTCAGTCTTGCCGATGCCTATTCCGGTATCAATTACCGCAAATTGTACGACGCCGTTACGCCGGTGCATCCGCAGCGTCACCCCGCCATGAGGCGTGTATTTGATGGCGTTGATGATGAAGTTTTGCAGTAGCTCGGTCAAGTACAGCCGCGAAACCTTGATCACGCCAATCTGCGCACTCACGTCGAGGTCAAACCGCAACCCCTTCTCGGCTGCTCGCGGTGCAAACTCACTGTGTAACGTGCTAGCCAGCTCCATCAAATTAATCGTCTCCGTCTCGTCCGCCGCCCCACGTTCAGCGCGCGATAAGGTGCCAAGGTCGTTGATCATTTTAGCGAGGAACATCACTTGATCGTGTGCTGCCACTAGCGCCTCATGCACCTTTTGGGTGTAGCCTTTCTCGGCGAGCAGTCGAGCGTTATCGAGCGCTCCCTCGGCAATGGCTACCGGTGTGCGCAGTTCGTGGCTGACAACACTGATGAACTCATCACGCTCCTCTTCGAGGCTTTTTATCTTAGTGACGTCACGCAGAATCAGCACATAACCGTCAGTGCTGGAGCTGCCGCCCAAAATCGGCGCAAAGGTCGCCTCCAGTCGCAAATGATCGCCATCGCTGAGCGGCATGATCAGATCGTCACGAGTACGGATTGACGGCGATTTGCTCAGTTCTTCAAATACATTGATTGGCGTTCTACCGAGCGTCTGTAATTGAAATATCTCGTTAATGTGGTGGCCATGGAGTGTGGCGTTGGTGTCCAGCAGGCCGATCATCGCCGCATTATAAATCGTAATGACACCGTGAGCATCAGTGCTTAGCACCGCGTCGGTCAAGCTGTTTACCAACGTCATCATCTGGCTATGCTCTGGCGCGGCTTTCGTCTCATCGCGTCCGCATTGCTGACTGCGCCCCATGCGCCACCTGCCCATCCCTTGTTTCATATGATTTAGTATAGCACACGCTACACGTGCGGTGTATGGTTTTTCAGTGCCGCTCGGTGCGTTTTGTAGGCTGGGTCGATGGCCGCAACCTCTCGCCAAAAGGCGTCAGAGTGATTCATCTGGCGGGTGTGGGCTAGTTCGTGAATCAGCACATAATCAAGCAACTCAAACGGCAAGTTCATTAGCGCAATATTCAGGCTAATCGTGCCACGCGACGAGCAACTACCCCAGCGGCTCGAGGCGTGCGTCAGCTTGATGGTTTGATAGGAAAAGCCGTGTTCCTCGGCCAGGAATTTCAGCCGCCGTGGCAGGTAACTTCTGGCTTCCTTGCGTAGCGCTGTGATGACGACTTCGCGAATGCGCTGCTGGATGGCTGGAGTAGTAATGTCGGTGCCGGATGGCAGCTTGACGAGGATGCGGGTGCCGGAGCGCTTGATGGTGGGTTCGGCGAGCGCGGACTGGGTCTCGATAATCAGGTGGTGGCTTTTACCGATTGATTGATCCTGCGTGTAGTAGTGACCTTGTTGATGCTCAGCCAGGAGCTCGCGAATACGCGGCCGGGATGACTTGATAAGCATTTTTGCTGCGAGCAGCGGTGTATACGCCGGCAGGCTAATCCGCAGCTGCCCGTTTGGCGCGACCTTTAGTGATACCTGACGCGCCAAGTGCGAGCGCCTCACCGTGATTTCGCCAAACTCAGCGTCAGTAATCGTTGGCATGTATAGCTCCTAGCTAACGCGAACGCGGCTGAGTACCGGACGTTGCGGATGGCGCTTGGGAGTATCAGCTTGGGCGGCTTGCGGCTGGGTCGGAGCAGCTGTAGTATTCGGGCGAACGTCGGCCAGGCGCTTGAGCAAGGTGCGCGCTTGGGTGTTATAAGTGTGACGACCACTGATGACGACGCATGGCTCGCTGGGGTGCGGCGATGAGAATTGTTTGATCTTAGCGTCGAATGTTGCCTCGTCGTTATCGTTGGCCTTGAGCCAGCGCATCTTGGCGGTCGCTAGGTCGGTCTGTACCCAGACAAAGAGAATCTTATAACCAGCAGCGCGGGCCGTCTTGGCGAGCTCAACCCGCCAGGCTCGCTTCTCCGTTGCCCCTTCAAATACGATGGTTTGATGAGTCTTCATCAGTTCCTTGAGTAGTGCACCGCTCGCGTAATTAACAGCCGCCTCATCATCAGATAATGCCGCTAAGATACCAGAATCCAAATGCGGCGCATGAAACATCTCAGAAAACTCAGCCGCGAATTGCGACTTGCCCGCCCCCGGCACGCCCACCATGGCAATGATGTGAGGAGAAGAAAGTTGCAAAGGTTTCATATATGTTAGTATACACAAAAAATCCCCCTTATCCAAGGGGGATTCTCGCCTGAAACCTCGCGCTTCAGAATTAGATTCTCGGAGCGGTCAGTCTCTTATAGTTGGCGTCGGCTAGCGACGTATGCTAGAGCTGAGGTAACCAGTGCACCGAGGCCCAGACCACCGAGTACCATGTCGGTCATACCAGTTCGTGGCAGTGCGGTTGGTGTTGGTGGAGTTGGGGTGGTTGGCTTTGGATTACACTCTTCGCTGTCGATACCGACGAACCGCTTAGTGTCTTCAGCTTCTTTCTTGGTAACTTCGCGGATTGTCTTGGTAGTGACGTCACAGACCTTGATCTTTTCACACTTGCTCAGATCAGTGGTGTATGGTGGCGTGTTCTCTTTGCCCTTTTCGACTTTTTCGATGACGCCAGTTTGAACGTTGCAGGCCTCGACTTTTTCTGGTACATCGACGGTTGCGTTGTCACAGCCGTCTTTGTCGCCAGGAATCTCTGGGGTATCAACGCAGGCGGTGTTGACGATCTTGCCAGTAACTTGTTCTTTGATGGTTGCCGTGATGGTAAAGGTCTTTGATGCGCCCTGCTTGAGTTCAGCAATTGTTGCTTTCCAGGTATTGTTCTGGAGTGTGCCCTCAGATGCTTTCAGGAAGGTAACACCTTGTGGCGCATTGTCGGTGACAACAGCGTTCTTTAGGTCAACGTTACCGGTGTTAGTGACGGTTACCTGGTATGGGAATTCGTTGCCAACTTGGACGGTCTTGTGCTTGAGGCCATCAACCTTTTTCTCGATTTTGATGCCAGGGTTAGCCTTTGGCATTTCTGGCTGGATGGTGAACTGCTTGACACAGTCGTTGCTGGTGCGATCACCAAGGCTGGTTGTGACTGTGACGCGAGCGGTATAAGTGCCCGCTTCCTTGATGGTAGCGCTAGTCTCGCTGGTCAGCGCTGAAGTAGTGTTACTGCGTGAGAAGACTTCCTTGCCTGAAGCATCGGTGATGCTAAAGGTGTATGACTTGACAGTTGCGCCATTCTCGACTGTTGCGTGAGCCTTCAGGGCGACCGTGTTAGTCTGGCGATTAATGACCGGCTGGTCAAGTGCTTTACAAGTAGCCACTGGCTGTGGTTTCGGTTTTGGTGGCACAACAACGTTGGTGGCGACAACTGGGTTACCACACGGTGTCATGATGGCGAACTTAAAGCGGCCCTGCTCATCAAGCCGGATAAACGCCCGCTGTGCGCTACCCATACGGCTGGCTGGGACGACCTTGGCGTCGGTGCCTGAAATCGGTGTGCCGTCGCTGATGTTGCGGATGGCTGTCCGGGCGTTGGTGGCGACAACGGTGCCGTTGTCGAGACGAACCTCGCCGTTACGATAGACTGCGCCATTGGCGTAGTTGCCGCTCAGCATCTCGTAGGAAATACCGAACGCGCCATAAATTGTTGATACGCCTTTGTTGAAATATCGTTCGCGCATCTCTTGTACCGACATGGTACCACAATACACTACGGCGTACTTATCGCAGTCGCGGGTATTGTCAATTGTTTCTGCGTTGGCGTAGTAGACTAGTCCTGCTCCGAAAGCAGCGACCAGCGACAGCGCCACGATCTTAAGCTTTGTACTTAATTTCATAACATCCTCCTCACTGGTTGTTTCTCCAATATTATCACACAAGCATTATTTTGTCAATAACTTATATCATATTTTTTCAAAATGGTTAGTTTGCAGAATATTTTTTTCTGTTATAATAGATGAGCTAACCCGTTAGCGGGACGATAGGGGCATAGTTCATCGGCTAGAATGGCGGTCTCCAAAACCGCAGAGGTAGGTTCGACTCCTACTGCCCCTGCCACAATTTATGGCGTGACGACTTGATGAAAGTCGTTTTTTAATGGCTTGCTGTAGAATTGACGGCGCATATCAATTCGTCTCTTGTGAAAATAATGCCTTGATCTCGTGAAAAATTGCCAGATGTGCTTGAAAAAGCATAAGCGGCGGTCTATACTGTAAATAAGATGAGAATTTTGATGCTAGGGTGGGAGCTTCCTCCGCACAATTGTGGCGGCCTCGGCGTGGCATGTTACCAGATGTCAAAGGCGCTGGCAGCGCATGGTATTGATATTGATTTTGTTGTGCCCTACACGGCCGAGCATCCGAATATTACCCATATGAACATTCATGCGGCCTCGCCGCTGCCGCCGGGCTATCATGACCTTGGGGCGTACGATCATGGTGTCACGCCAGATACTGAGGATAGCGATGAGCACGGACTTGAACCGATGCGCCGACTGCAGCGTCGCTATGGTACGTTTGTCAGGCAGTTTGCTCAGTCACGTCCACCAGATGCCATCCACGCTCATGACTGGTTGACGATGGAGGCTGGCGTGATCGCTAAGGAAGTGTCGGGTGCACCGCTGATTGTTCACGTGCATGCCACTGAGTTTGACCGCTCGGGCGAACATTCGGGTAATCCGTTGGTGCATGAGATTGAACAGCAGGGTCTGATGATGGCGGATCGAATTATTGCGGTTAGCCGTATTACCAAGGATATGATTGTCAAGAATTATCACATTCCACCGGATAAAATTGAGGTAGTATATAATGCGATTGACCTGGCTGATCTACCGCCACATGAGTACGACGTAGCGACATATAAATACCTCGAGGATCTCAAGACTGATGGCTATACCATCGTTGGTGCGTTGACGCGACTGACGGTACAGAAAGGGCTGACCTACTTTGTGCGGGCGGCAGCCAGAGCGCTAGAGCGCTACGACAAGATCGCCTTTTTGCTATCGGGCGATGGCGAGCAGCGGGATGAATTGGTAGCTTTAGCCGCGCGGCTGGGCGTGAGTGACCGGGTGATTTTCACTGGTTTTGTTCGTGGCAAACAGTGGCGTGATGCCTACTATCTGATCGATATATTTATCATGAGTTCGGTATCAGAACCGTTTGGGCTGACGGCGCTGGAGGCAGCCCATCACGATACGGCGCTGCTCATCAGCAAGCAGTCAGGTGTTGGCGAGGTGCTCCATAACATCATGCGGTTTGACTATTGGGATGTTGATAAGCTGGCGGACGAGATCGTTAATATTGCGCGCTCGCCGGGCCTACAATCGGCATTAAAGCGTAATGTCAAGGATGAATACGCTCGGCTGTCGTGGCGGGATGCCGCCGAGCGATGCGTTGCGCTATATCAGGCGTCGGCCGAAAGGAGATGGGCATGAGCCGGGGTATCACCCTCTATCTCCACGTGCATCAGCCGTGGCGGGTGCGGCGATATAGTATTTTTGACGTGGCAGCGCGGCACGATTATTTCGAGACGAATGATCCGGCTCAAAACAACGAGTTAATTTTTCATAAAGTCGCCGAGAAGTCGTATCTACGGATGAATGCCCTGTTGGAGGAACTGCTCAGGCGACATCATGATTTCAAGCTGTCGCTGAGCATCAGCGGTGTGTTCCTTGAACAAGCGGAGCGCTTTAACCCAGCGGTGATCGAGAGCTTTAAGCGGCTGGTTGGCACCGGCAAGGTTGAGTTGCTATCAAGCCCGTACTATCACAGCCTGGCGTTCTTTTATTCGCGGCAGGAGTTTGAGGAGCAGATTCGTCGTCACCAGCAGAAGCTACGTCAGCTGTTTGGCGTCGAGACCACGGTGCTCGCGAATACTGAACTGGCGTATAACAACGACCTTGCCAAGTGGGCGGAGGCGGCTGGCTTTAGTGGTGTGTTAGCCGAGGGTTGGGATGAGGTGCTGGAGTGGCGCAGTCCGAATTATGTGTATCGACCGGTTGGTACGGACAAGATTGGACTGCTGCTCAAGAATTATCGCCTGAGTGACGATATCGCTTTTCGGTTTAGTAATCGGTCGTGGGCGGGTTGGCCACTGACGGCAGAAAAATATCGGACGTGGCTGATGGAGGCGACGGCCGAGGCGCCGCTGGTTAATTTGTTCATGGATTATGAAACCTTTGGCGAGCATCAGTGGTCGGATAGTGGCATTTTTAGCTTTTTTGATCAGTTTGTTGCCTCATGGCTCGAGGTTAGTAGTAATACGTTTTATACGGTGTCTGAAGCGTTGGCGGCGCATCAGCCGGTTGGTGAGATCAGCATGCCAGAGACGGTGACTTGGGCGGATAGTGAGCGTGATTTGACAGCGTGGAATGGCAATGATTTACAGAAAGAGGCGCTGCGATATCTATATGAGCTGGAGGCTGATGTGCTGAGGAGTGGCGATGAGCAGCTGATCGCTGATTGGCGGCGGCTGCAGTCGTCTGATCATTTTTACTATATGTGCACCAAGTGGTTTACCGACGGCGACGTCCACGCCTATTTCAGTCCGTATGACTCGCCGTACGAGGCTTTCCTCTATTATGTTAACGCAATTCGCGATGTGCGCTGGCGGCTGAGCGCGCATCGGTACGAGAGGTTTTGATGGCGGTATTGCTGGCAAATGGCAGGTTGGCGGTTGAGCTTGACCAGTTTGGTCGAGTGAGTTCACTGTCGTTCCCGCACGTTGGCCGCGAAGTCCAGAACCATCAAGCCGTGCATCGTCTCGGCGTGTGGGTAGATGGCGAGTTTTCGTGGATTGATGATGGCGCGTGGCGGATGACGATGCGGCTGCCGCAGGGGGCGCTGGTAGCGCACACGGTGCTCAAGCATGAGCGATTGGGACTGGTGTTGGAGTGCGATGATTTCGTTGATAGCAAGGTCAATGTATTTGGTCGTAATATTCACGTGGTCAATCTGCGGACTGAGACACGCCAGGTGCGGTTGTTTTTGCATCAGGCGTTTCGGCTATACGATGATGGTCAAGCGATTGATACGGCGCAGTATGTCGAGGCGTCGCAGGCGCTGCTTCATTATCGTGGACGGCGGGCGTTTGCCGTTGGCCTACGGACCTTTGACGGGCGTGATTTCGATCGGTGGACGGTCGGGCGATTTGGCGCTGGACTGGATGGAGCGTGGCGCGATGCGGAGGATGGCGAACTGGCGGGCTGTCCGCATGAGTATGGCATGACCGACTCGGTGCTGGGCTGTTCGCTACGGCTGGCGGCGCTAGCGTCGGATCGCTGCACCTACTGGTTGGCGGCCGGGACGTCAATCAAGGAAGCGTTGGGGCTGCACGAAAAGACGCGCAGTGTCGGCTTGGTGCGGAGCTTGGCGCGGACAACGGATTTTTGGCATAAGTGGCTGAGTCCAGGTTTTCGCGCGGCCCAGAAATTACCACTACCACACCGTAAGGCCTTTATTAATTCCCTGTTGACACTGCGGGCTCACGCGGATGAGCGCGGGCTGATACTGACTGATGGTTCAGCCGCCAATTGTCATCTGCGCGACGCGGCGTTCGCGCTGTGGCCGCTGATCCGACTGGGGTATGGCAATGAGGCGGCGATGTTTTTCGAAGCTTGCCGGCGGATATTTGAGGCTGATGGTTACTTCGCGCCAGCATATTATACGGATGGCGAGCCGGCTGCGACTGATACTGCGTGGCGTCAAGACCGGCCGCCAATGCGACTGGTGGACGCGGCGGCGGTACTATTTATCTTCTGTCAATTTGCCACGTCGCGAGTTGGTGCGGAACGTTCACGGCAATTATATCAATCGGTGGCTGCTAAGGTAGCGATATTTGTGACGGATAATTGGGATAATCCAGCGGCGGACGACAACGCGGCGTTTGTTTGGCAGTTGTCGCGCGCGGCGCTGGAGCAAGCGAGCGAACTCGCGCAGCAGCACGACGACCCAGCCAATGCGGTGCAGTGGCGAACCTGCGCTGATGATATCAGCGCGCAGCTAGCGGGACGTGGTGCTGACGAGGTGACGATGGATGCGGTGTATGCCGCTTACATGTTTGGTGTTGAGGGTGAGGCTGAGCGGACAAAGCAGCTGGTCACTGAGGCGGTGCAAACCTTAGCGGCAGTTGATGGTCTGTTTAAGCGACGGGCGGATGACCCCAATAGCAGCGTGGTTGCTAGCCTGTGGCTGGCGCAATACTACATCGAGACAGGAGAGATGGCGCGAGCAGAGCGAATCGTTGACTTGATCCGCGAGCGGCGCATTATGAAAACTGGCGCAGTGAATGAACAAAGCGTATCGTCGGTGGTGGCTTCGGCTGAATACGTCAATACCCTGCTCGATATGATCGTGGCTCAGCGCTGAGGTTAGCGTAGGGGAATTAAGCCGGCCTACTGATTTGGTCGTTTGTCGCAAATAAAAAATCACCCCTATCCTAGGGGGTGATTCTCGCTCGATGTCATTAGCCCTTACGTGGTTTGACTTCGTTGCGGCCGAGGTTTTTCTTGGTCTCGGTGTAGGTCGCGTGCTGGCGGGCCACTGGGTCGTATTTGCGGAGTGTCAACTTGCCCTGCCCTTTAGCGGTGCGGTTTTGGGTATTGACCGTGGTGTAGTACGTGCGGTGACCGCTCAAATTACTGACCAAACCAATCAACTTTCGCTTCGTATTCTTCTTTGCCATCTCTTTACTCGTTACGTTTATTTACAATCTTGACCGATTATAGCACAGATAATTAGGAAACGCTAGGGCGCTTGTTAAGGAAAATTGCTCTTGCTCTCGGACTAATACCAGCGAACCACCTCATCAAGTGGCCGGCGGCTGCGCGGGTGTGGTTGGTTGCTACGACTGGCGTAGCCGAGCGCTAGCATGAGAACCGGCAGATCTTTGGCTGGGTCAATGAGCTGGTAAGTTGCGAGCACCTCTGTCGTGCGATCAATCGAAAATCCCTCAATTGGACACGAGTCAATCCCCCGCTCCGCCGCCACCAGCATCGCAAAGCCAAGGGCAATGTATGCCTGGTGCGCCGACCACTGATGCAGTCCATCAGGTGTGCCCATCAGCTTGAAATCTTTCTTGGCCCACTGCTTCCAGAACGTTTTGTAGGCGGTGCGCTCGACCAGGTTCATTTCTTTTACGTCCTGGAGCACGTGATCGATGTGATCGCTGAGCGCCTCGGCCGTCTTGGCGGTAAAAATCAGGAAATGGCTGGCATCGAAGCGCGGCTTGTTAATCGGTGCGCATTTTTTTAGATCCTGGCGCAGCTGTTGATCTTGGGCAACGATGACGTCGAATTGCTCAAAACCGTACGAGGTTGGCGCCAGGCGAATTGCCTCAAGGATCAGCGCCATATCCTCATCGGTGATCTTTTTATTAGCGTCAAATTTTTTGCAGGCGTGGCGAAAGTCCAGCGCCTTGGTAATTTCCGCTGCTGAAATGGTCGGTTTGCTGGTCATTGGCGTCCTCCTTTTTGTTGCCTAATGATACGTTGCTCTTCGGGCGTAAATCGCCGCGATTCGCGCATTTTTTGATAGGCTTTGTTGCGTGTCCAAGTGTCGATATGTCCGTTTTCTAATTCAGCCAGCGTCAGCTCAAAGAAGTGCACTGCCGCCGTGGCGTACAGCCAAGCCAGCGCCATTTTGACGTAATAGCCGTCGTGTTTAATCCCTCGCAGCGCCGCGAAAACCTGATCAATATGTGCTTCGTCTAGGAAATTAGTCATCAAAGAAATTACGCCGTAGCGCACCGTCAACTCGGCTTCGCTCCGCAAACATTCCAGCGCAAAGCCCAGCCACACTTCGCCAGCAAAGCGCCGCTTTTTCTCGACAAATATATCGATATGCGCCCATGAATCAACATGCGGCAAATATTGTTTAGTCAAATCAATCGCCGCCTGATCATCAAGCCGAGCGTGCGTAATCAACAGCCCGCACAGCAGCACGTAGTCAAATGATTCGTTCTTGGCCGTTAGCAATTTGCTAATGTCCGCTGCACTCATATCAGGTGCCAACTTCCGCACCAATCGCCGCAAATCCGGCACGCGCACACCGATGACCGGCATCTTGGTATTGACGATGCGCTGGTTAAAGGCGGCGTAGGTTTCGTTGCCTTGAGCAAGCGTTTCGAGTTGGCGCGTGAGGTTGTGAAGCATATGTTTATTATAACCTATAAGCGGCGCATTGCTAACGCTGCTCCCACTGTTTCGGCGAAACCCGGCATGAGCTTCATCTTGGGAACTGCTTTGAGATTAAACCAGGCAGCGGATTTATTTTCCCAATTAAGCCGGGGCATGACGGTACTTGCCAGTTCAACGAGGACAGCAACAACATGCCATTCGCGGTCTAACTGCTGGTCAATCTGGACAAATGGCCGGCTGAGCTTCATACGGATAATATGCTGCTTTGAAATGCCGACCTCTTCAGCTAGTTCACTATACGCGATGTCTTCAATACTAAGATTAGGGTTGTCGATAAAACCGGATATGCCATTAACCAGCCCCGGATAGGCGATAACTTCACTGCTACGTTTGGTCAGTAAGATTTGATCGTCTGAGACAACGACACAATTTAACACAAAACACACACGTTCATCAGTATAGTTAACTCGTCCATCTTCAAAGCGTGGATAACCGGCCGTAAGGTCGCGAATGTGTCGCATGTAGGCGGCAGACGATTGCTTATCCATGTTTCGTATAAATAATCTAAAAATCAAAATGGAGCCACGATCGGGGCTTGAACCCGAGACCTCATCCTTACCATGGATGCGCTCTACCAACTGAGCTATCGCGGCATTACACCATCGCCTGCGGCATGCGCTCTACGCATGTTCGCGTTTCATACGTAGAAGCTATCGCGGCACACCAGCTACGCCCGAAAACGGCGCGGCAACATTCGTATTGTACCATACTCACGTGGCCGTGCAAAGACGATGGCGCCCTCAGACTACTTCTCTGTCTCGATCTGATCTGGCTTGTCGGTGGTTTCAGGGGCGGTCGGCGCAGCTGTTTGTTTCGGCTCTTCTTTGTGCGCCGTCGGCTTGTTGGCTTTGTCTGAGTCAAACTCAGATTCAATTTCGCTGAGCACGTAGCCCATAGCAGCGACCAGGGCGATAGCAACAACTCCGCTCGTAACGTCGTAGTAATGGGTGAAGAAGCTGAGGATAAAGGTGACAACGGTGGCAAAGAACGTAACGACAATGCCGGCGGTAGTAAAGAGCCAGCCTCGGGTTTGTTTGCGTCGTAGTGGTGAGATGGCCAGCCCAAAGAGGACAATTTCGGTGATCGCAAAGATCAGGGTGATGATCTGCTGTAAGCGGATGATGGCGATATTTGGTACAAATATGGCGACGCCAAAGAGCGAGATGTGATCAGCTTGCGACAGAAGTGATAGAGCTGAGGTTAGTGACAAAGCAGCCACCACCGCCAGCATTGCAGCGACAATCCAGAGGTTGTCGGCGACCGCTTGGCGCGATTGCTTGGACATGCGTGGTAATGGTTTATAGAGTGCTTTGAGTGTTTTGGCAAATGGAAATCGTTTCATGATTTGATAATAGCATGTCGGGCGGTGACGAGCAACTTAGTGTGAAATGCGGGTGGATTTTGTGGTGCGCGCTCGGGTCGGCTTGGCTGGCCGTGGCAAGCGCGGCGCAATGATGGTGTCCAGTACCGTCCAGGCGACGCTATTGACCAAGAAGACCACGCCGACGATACCGGCGATTGAGGCGGCCAGGTGTGCAGCTGAATTACTGATCAGGATTAGCCCGCCGCCGATCGTTAAGCTGATGATGGCTAGGGCGACGTAGGCCTGCTGTAATTTGAGGCGCTGATTTTTCTGCTCATTCCAGGTGATCAGTCCTCGCTTGATAAGCTCTAACATGGTGGAAATTATAGCATTGTTTGTGAGTAAAGTCAACAAAAGAGCGTCGACGGACGCTCTCTGAAATAACTATTTGGTGGAATTTTACAACTCCGCTAGAACCTATTTTAGTGCAAAATGCTAAAAACTGTGAGCCGCACCGCCTAGCACGGCAAGCCGTGCTGCGCTCCGCCCAGAAAACCCTTTGTATATTTTTTGTAATTTCCCCGCCGTGATTCCTTAGAAAAAAGTAAAGGGTGTCCTGGGCGGGTTCGCCTACCGCAAACGGTAGATGCGGCTAGAACTCACACATTTGCCCGACACGCACGAAATCAAGATGTATGACGGTATTGCCTTTATGGTCAACAACAAAATGTGCGCTTGCGTTGGTGGTAGCAAAGCAGCCAACATCATGGTGCGTATTGGCGCGGACACATACGAGGATGCACTGAAACGAAAGGGCCCGCGCCCGACAATCATGAAAGATCGTCCGATCAAGGGTTATATCGACCTCGACAGCGAGGGGCGAGCGTAGCTATTACTTATTGCTCTGCTCAAAAGCAAGTCGCCCACGTGTCGCGACAATCGCCACTATTGCTAGCACTGTCAGACCGAGTGCAGCAGGCCAGTTGTTGGCGACAGCAACGCCGCTGAGCGTTGCGACGACAAAGAGCGACCAGTTGACGCTATTGTGCGCGAGTATGGCAAGAAACACACTGCCGCGCGCCTTGTTAACAAGCCATGACATCACGACCGACATACTCACCACTAGTACAAGGTACGCCCATAACTGCGAAACACCACCGCGTGCTGTGTCCCATTCGGAAGTAAAGAATAATGGTATATGCCATAGACAGTGCACAACTCCCAGAATAACCGCCGCAACTAGCGGGTGGTACCGCTGCTGCAAACGATGAAGAGCAAAGCCTCGCCAGCCGCCCTCTTCTTGTATCGGACCACCAGCAAGATATATGACAAATGTGACGAGCAATGTCGTGATAATCGCAGGCGATATGTCGGACGAAATCCTGACACCACCAAAGAGGAAATACGCCGCACAAATCGCGAGAGGAATTGCCGCGAATGCGAGAATATATGCCAGTGGGTGCGCTCGCCACTGCGTAAAGCTCTTTTGTAGTTGCTTTACTCCTTTGTGTCCACTCGCGATGCGAGTAACAACAAACACTGCAACCAGCGGCCCCGCAATAAGTCCGAGCTGATTGATACCAGCAACCGCGGAACGTGGCAGCTCATACGGTAGCAACCCGACACCTGTCTGCGACAACCACCACGGACTCCACCCAATCCACGACCCAAGATATGCGAGAATAAAGAATGACACTAGGGGATAGGTACGAATAGTGCTAATAAACTTGTTTTTTATAGATAGCTGGCTCATAGAGCTATTATAACTTACTGGTGATGCTATTGCGACCAGCGGCGCGGCTCACAGTTTTGTCCTGTTTTGGTGCGATTTTACGCCCACGCTAAAACAGGTTCTAGCGTGGGCGTAAAATCGCACCATTTCAGAGTAAAAATCCAGATCCTCGCCTTCTTGGGCGATTTTTTGGTTTACATTTCTTAATTCTTGCCACAGGCAAAAACCACTTTCCGCCCCCTTTCGGAAAGTGGTTTTCGAGCTTGCGCTTGTAGGGGTTTGGGTGATGGTTTTGTTATGGTATAATAAAAGAGCAACACAATCTACGGGTAAACTTTATTTTTTGGCTTAAATGGCCGACTTGGAACAGTTTAGTTTATCTAGATTGTGTTGCGCCAAGTCGGCTTTTTAAGTTAAGAGGTGGAAAAATGGAAAAATACATTTTGTATGCTCGCAAGTCAACCGATACGGAAGACAAGCAAGTTTTGAGTATTGAAGCTCAGTTGGTAGAACTGAGAAAATTTGCCAAAGATAATGGCTTGGTGGTGATTGACGAACTAATAGAAAAGCGCACTGCCAAAATGCCTGGTCGTCCAGTCTTTAATTTCATGATAAAACGTATTGAAAATGGCGAAGCCAATGGTATTTTGGCGTGGCATCCAGATCGCCTGGCTCGTAATTCGATAGATGGTGGGCAAATTATCTATTTACTCGATCAAACCATACTCAATTATTTACGATTTCCAGTTTTCCAATTTGAAAATACCTCGCAAGGCAAATTTATGCTGTCAATTATGTTTGGTCAATCTAAATATTATGTCGATAATTTGTCCGAGAACACCAAACGAGGATTGCGAGCTAGGGTGAGAAGCGGCGACTTCCCCAGCCAAGCCCCTTTTGGCTACTTAAACGATAGTCGCAGTAAAACTATTGTTTTAGACAAACGCTATGCACCACTTGTAAAAGAGATTTTTGAAAAATATGCTCGTGGCAACCAAACTATGAGCCAGTTGGCAGATTTCTTGCGAGACAATGGAGCAATTACCAGAACTGGCAAAGTTTTCAAAGACGATAAAGTGAAGTCTATTTTGCAAAACTCCTTTTACTATGGCCACTTTCTCTATAAAGGTGAACTTTACGAAGGCCGCCACCAGCCAATTATTTCCAAAGCTCTTTTTGATAAAGTCCAGCTAGTGATTGCTGAGCGTGGACACAAGAAACGAGCAAAAAAGCCAACCGTGCCGTTTTTGGGGCTGATGAAGTGTGCTGATTGTGGCATGAGTATTACTAGCGAAACTAAAACTAGAACTCAGAAAAACGGCAATTTCCACCGCTGGACTTATTACCGCTGTTCTCGTAAGAAGCGAGCTATTAAATGCACTAACCCACCAATTAGAGAAAAAGATTTGTTGCCCCAGCTTTCGGCATTACTTGACAAGTATGCAATGAGCGAAAAGATATTTGCTTTTATGAATGAGCAAATCGAACAAGACGAGCAAGCCGAAATCGCTGGCAATGTTTCTTTACTGGACGATTTGCGAACGCAAATCACAAAATTGACCAATAAACAACAGATTTTACTAGATAGCTATTTAGATCAGGACATTGATCGTCAAACTTTTCTGACTAAAAAGAGCGAGATTTTAAGCCAAAAGAAAAGTCTAGAAGAAAATTTGGCTAATTTACAAGCCAACCAAAATGCTTGGATAGAACCGATGACAAAGTGGCTAGAAACTGCAAAATCTATCTGTTATTTGTTAAAATCTGACGATTTTGATAGACAAAAAGTTGTTCTCGCAGAAATCTTTGGCTCGAACCTATTTTTACATAACAAAACCATCACCCAAACCCCTACAAGCGCAAGCTCGAAAACCACTTTCCGAAAGGGGGCGGAAAGTGGTTTTTGCCTGTGGCAAGAATTAAGAAATGTAAACCAAAAAATCGCCCAAGAAGGCGAGGATCTGGATTTTTACTCTGAAATGGTGCCGGAAGTAGGACTCGAACCTACGAAGCCTGACGGCGGGAGATTTACAGTCTCCTGTGATTGCCACTACACGATTCCGGCATGGAACTTGCTGCACCGCGGCACCCGCACGTTCTTACACGCTTGGTGCGAGGGCGATGCAAATGGAGCCGATTCAGGGATTCGAACCCAGGACCTGCTGTTTACAAAACAGCTGCTCTAACCAGCTGAGCTAAATCGGCATCTTGAATGATTGTAGCAAGTTTTGTCACCCAAGACAAGGTCTACATAATTACTTTTCGCGGTTGCCGCGGCTGGCGTGGCTGCTGAGGATGAGCTGGGTGTGGCGAACGGCGCGGGGCGGCTGGCTTGTCGGGTGTGAGCATGGCCGTGGCGCGCTCGCGAAGTTTGGCGGCTTGTTCGGGCTGCTTGGCACTGTCGTAGGCTTGGGCAAGCGTGTTCAATGTGTGCGGCGTCGGTTCGAGCTCAGCGGCCTTCTCCAGCGCCGCCAGCATCTTCTTGGTATTACCTAATTTCTCCTGAACCTTGGCGTAGGCGATGTGCCGGGCGGCGTGACTGGCCTCCATATCAAGCGCCTGCTCAAACGCCAGCGCTGCCTTGACATAATCTTGTGTCTCGTAGTAAATGAGGCCGACATTGTGCAGGCTCGAGGCGCTCGGCTCGAGGCTCTGGGCGATTTCAAAGCACTCGATGGCGTCCTTGTAGGCACGCTGCTTGGCATACAAAATCCCCAGGCGATTGTAGGCTGTGGCGTTCTTTTCATCGACACGCAGGATGGTTAGGAGTGCCTTTTCGGCACGCAGATATTTGTTTTCACGCAGCGACTCTTGAGCGATAGCCCAGAGCTTGTCAAGTTTCTCTGACAATTTAACTGGTAAGTTTTGCGCTTCGCCGACTGACGGCTGATACCAAACTGCCCACACCATAACCAGCAGGATAACTAATAATCCAGACATATGTATCCATTATACCACAATATTGATCAGCGCCAGCCGCACATTGCCATTATGCGCCAGTCGGGTTTCGGCAGTGATGATCCGGTCAAGGAGGGGTTGGTGTGCGGGGCTTGGCTGAGTTTTCATCCGAAACGCCACCATGGTGAGCAGGATATCGATCAGCTGGAGGGCTTTGGTGCGGTCGGTGAAATAGGATGGCAGCGTGCGTAGTGCTTCATACGAGCCTGGTGCGGCGAGGATGCATTTGGCATCAGCGGCGATGGCTTGATATTCGGACAGCAGCTTCGGCGTGCGCGCTAATTGACAGATGAGCAGTGGCCGGCCGGCGGCCAGGAACAGGATTTGGCGACGCTCGCTGGCGGTGAGCGAGGTGGCGTCAAGTAGTGTCTCATCCTGTGCCTGCGAGGTGCGGTGCAAGGTTAGCACTTGACAGCGCGAACGAATGGTGGCCAGTAGCCGCTGTTCGTTCTCGGCCACGAGCAAAAAATGTGTGTTGGCGTTTGGCTCCTCCAAGGATTTGAGAAGTGCATTCTGTGCTGCCTCGCTCATGTGGTCAGCTGGATCGATAACGATAATACGGCGAACCGTGGCGTGCGTGCGCAGCATGGCAATCATGGTGCGGACTTGCTCAGTTGTAATTGTGGTTTTTGTCTCCAGCGGCTGTAGCCGAATAATCTCCGATGGTGTGAGTGTTGCTAGGTATTCAGCGGCGCCCGTGCCGTCCAGCCCACGCTCGGCGTTGATGATCAGTGCCTGTGGCAGTCGATCGGTGAGTTGATGTAGTGGCGTGCGGTCGCGATGTGCCAGTATTGGCATGTTCACTGGGTGCGGGTTAGGCATGAGCAGCCTCACCGGGCTCGTTCGGGGTTACGGCGACCTTTGGAAACAATTGTTGAAACTCCTCTGGAACGACCGCTTCAAAGGTGGTTTGTTCACCTGATGGCAGCGTGATTTCTAATTTGTGGGCGTGGAGCATCAGACGGCTGGCGTTTGGCTTACCGTAGACGCGGTCGCCGAGAATTGGTGTGTTTAGGTATGCCATATGGACGCGGAGTTGATGGGTGCGGCCAGTGGTGGGCTTCAGTTCAATCAGCGCTTGGGCGTCAGTCGCCGCCAGTACGCGGTAGGTTGTCTGAGCGGGCTTACCGTTCGGGTCGACGCGGAAGGTGCTGGGCGCGGCTGGGTTGCGACCAATCGGTAGGTCAATCTTTGCGGCGGCTAATTTCGGTACGCCGTCGGTCACTGCGAGGTAGGTTTTTTTGGCGGTGCGCTGGGCGAATTGTCGCTGTAAGTGGGTCGCAGCGTCAGCAGTTTTAGCGATAATCAGCACGCCTGAGGTGTCGCGGTCAAGCCGATGGACGATGCCCGGCCGGTCGGTGTCCGAGGCAAACGAAGTCTTGGGGCGAATAATTTCCGCCACCGTTGGCTCAGTCGATAGCCCACCTTTGGCGTGGGTTAGGAGACCGCTGGGCTTATTTACCACTATCACGTCATCGTCTTCGTATAGAACCGGCAGTTCTGCACTGGACTGCTCCTGCTCTGGCAGCTTGACAGCAACCTCATCGGTCTCGTCGACCTCGAACTTTGGTGTCGTCACTACGCGTTGGTTGACCGACACGTAGCCGGCTTTGATGTATTTTTGCCAGAGGCTGCGTGAAATTGACGGGTCAAAGTCCGTGGACAAGTGGATGTCCAGGCGCTGCTTGGTTGGCGCGATGTGGAGCATGATAACAAACTTGCCTTGAAACGGCGTCTCAATGCAGCTCGGATCAAGCGGATTTGGTAACATCTCAGCGTTAGCTGGCTTGTCAGTCCACAATTCGTCAATTGATTCTTCGTCGATGATCGAACCGTAAAGCACGGCGAAATGTTGCTTATTTACGATAAACTCCGCCACGATGTGCGATTCGTCAGTCTGGATTTTCAGGTGGTGCAGGGCTTTGACGGGCGTGTTGTCGTCCGCCAGGTGATATAGCCTGGCGATTTTGAGGACGGTGCGCGGTGAGATTTTCACGCGGCGTGTCCTCGGGTATTTGAATAGTCAGAAATGTATGGCGCCTGATGTGGCGGCGTTCCCTGCTTGGTGAGACAACTTGCCAGCACTATGCTATCTCCGTAGCCCCACAGCTTTTTGGACGCGGTGCAAGGTTTCATTAGCGACGAGGTTCATGTCGCGCTCGCTGGACTCCAGTTTGCGTTCAATGGCCTGCTTGTCAACTGCCGCCAGGCGCGCTTGGAAATTCGCCAAGAATTCTGCCACCTCATCCGCCACAATTCGCTTGAAGTCGCCGTAGCGTTCCATGCCGGCATATTCGCTAATAGTATGTTCCAAGGTGATGTCTCGTCCGGCGTCTTGGCGCACCAGCGTCAAAATCTCCAGCAGATTGGAAATGCCCGGTTGGTTGTCGCGGTCGTATTGTACCTTGCCCAGTGAGTCGGTAGTGGCGCTCATGATTTTTTTGTGCGCTGCCTGCGGCTCATCGCCAAGGAAAATGACGCCCTTGCTGCTGTCGTCGGATTTACTCATCTTTTTGATTGGGTTGACCAGGTCTTTGATCCTCAGGCCTTGGTCGTTACCGAAAAATTGATGCTGCTGGGCGACTGGTTTAGGCACGACGAACAGGTCGCCAAATTTGCGGTTCATCCGCTCGGCGATGTCGCGGGTAAATTCCAGGTGCTGCGTCTGGTCGTCGCCGACTGGCACGTAGCTGGCGCCGTAGAGCAAGATGTCGGCGGCCATCAGGACTGGGTAGTTGAAGAGACCGACGGAGACTCTACTGTGCTCGCTAGCCCATTTAGCTTCATTCCAGACTAGTTCGCCATTCTTTTCTGATACAGGCGGGTCAATTGATCGGCCCTCTGACAATAATTTACCACTTTTATCCTTAAACTGCGTCATTCGACTCATCTCGCCAAACCCGGTAAAGCAGTCCAAGATCCACGCCAGCTCGCTGTGTGCTGGCACGCGACTTTGGCGGTACAAATGAATCGCCCGGTTATCCAATGACAACCCCGCGGCTGTGTAAATTCGGGCGTTACTGAGAATGCTATCGTACAATTTGCCGTGATCAATCGGCGTGGTGAAACTGTGCAGATCGGGGATGAACAGATTGATATCATAATCGGCCGAGCGGCGCTTCGCCATATCGACAATCGGCAAAATCGCCCCAAAATAATTGCCAATGTGAATATCGTTGTTGGCGCGCACGCCGGTGAGGATGACAGGTTTGGTTGGTTTCATTGTATTCATTATAACACTCCTTTGGTTGTTAGATGATATAAAAAAGACCGCGCGCGGCCTCTATTCATGGTTGGTATTTTCAGAAGAATTTTACGAACAATTCAACAAGCCGCGGCGAACACGCGTGCTTTGCCAGGCGGTGCTGATGAATTGCTGGTTTATAGTCATGGGGTGATTATAGCGCTGGCGGGCGAAATGTGCAAATATTTATTATTGCGGTATGGCCGACGGAGAAAGGCGAGAGATTAAGTAGCTTCTGATGTATTATTCTCTTGACTCAGGTTCCGTTTATGTTGCATGTCAGTGATACTTATTAGGCTCTCTCTAATGAACTCAATCGGTGCCGAGGCAATTTGTAAATTTGTTGAGAAATTGAACTCATCACGATCTAGCATGGATGATCTTGTACCCCTATCTGTTAAGTCGATAGCTGTGTAGTTGCTCAACTCCTCAGGTGTAAACCCCTTACAAAGAAGCCGCTTCCAATCAATAGTACCCGGATATGGACGGAATTCAAATGTCGAGGCCCTGAAGTTGCCCTTGAGGCTATCGGCGAAGCTCCATAACTCATGGATAAGACTGAGAGTGTCCCTTATCTCGTCCTCAGTTTCATCTACATGCCCAAGAATAAAATAACCCTTGACATCAATGCCGCGCTCCAAGAGTTTAGAGACAACGCGCCTCGTCATCTCGGTATCTATTCGCTTGTCAATCCTCTTTAGTACATGCTCATTCCCCGACTCTATTCCAAAAGCAATTTCTTTCAAGCCACTCTCGTGCATAAGATTTATCTGATTATTGCTAAGTCGATCAAATACATTTATTCTTCCCGTACCGCTCCATTGAGCCCACTCGCCGATATTTGCAGCAGCGAATGCGCTGGTCATATCAGCTATCATGCGGCGATTGCCCAAAAATAAATCATCCACAAAACGAAAGCTTGTCACGCCATATTTTTTATTAAGCATGTTCATCTCATACACCACGCTCTCTGGACTTCTTGATCTAATCTTGATATCTGGGTTAACAGAGGCTGCGCCTCCGCAAAATGAGCAATTGTACGGACACCCTCTTGCGGAAACAATATTTGCATGCACTACACCGCTCTCGTCTGTGTATGGGTCTTGTGGCAGGAATTTCCTATCTAGCAGCGGTAACTTATCTATATCTGGCGCAGTATAATATTCACTGTCCCCTTTTGCCTCACCCATCATAATGTTTCGATTATCTGCAAGCCACATTACCCCGGGGAGTCGTGTTCTATTGTCTATATTTCGTAAAAGCTCAACCGTTCGCGTCTCACCCTCTCCTATGACAAGTGCTTTACAATTACGCATCCTAGGATCTATCAGGATTTCTCTAGCCACTGCCTTTGCCTGATGACCTCCTAGCAGAATATTGATATCAGAATTTAGGCTATTACAAATATTAGCGCTTGCTTCATAGGTGGGGGCAAGCAGACCAAAGCCAGCCCAGCGAGGCTTTAGTCTGTTAATAATCTCTTTCGTCTGCTCATAAGCCAGCCCTTCCGACTCGGCGTCTAAAACACCAACATTGAAACCCTCTACCGCCGCCAAAGTTGCGATATAGCCCATGCCCAACACGGGCAGCGTGTAGTTGTTAGTCCTTGGTCGCTCCTGATAATCTCTCAAAGGGGTGTTGACGAGCAGCAGGTCAAGATCCTCCTCTGGTCGAGCTCCCGCCACAAACTCACGTGTCATTGGTCTCTTCTCGTTTCATGAATCATTATCAGCGTAGCAATTGAACTGCTCATATTCTCTGCTCCTGCCACTTTGTGCAGCTCCTGGATAAACGCTGCCTCTTCCTTGGGCCACTCGTGGCGAGGCAAGGCCTCCCTTGCGTAGAGGCGTATTGCTGCATCACCATAGGGATATGTTGCAAGTTCGTTTGTATAATCTGCAACAGTTGCCCGTGCAGTCCAGCTTCCGATTCTACGTATTTTCATAAGCTCGTCCAATAGATCCGGCGCTTGAATCTTCTCCAGTCTATCGGCGTGTTCTAAGATAAATCGTGCTGCATTTCTAAGTGCGTCTTTCTTGAAACTCATTCCCATCCGCTGATACGCACTGTCAGAGACTTCCAAAACCCGCTGCAGACTAGGAAATAGATAATAGTGTACGTTGCCGGTCAGACTAACCTTTTCCCCTATAGATTTTGAAAAAGTGCGATACATATTTTTTGCTTGATTAGCTCGTATCACTTGGCGAATAATATTGGTGCCAATGCAGTCCCATAAATTTGGGCACTGCATACGATAGATATGCGCCGCAGAAGGGCTATCTACAAGCTTGTCATTCTTTTTAAATTCCGTGTAGGGTGCGTTACCCTCTAGCAAGGTATGCTGATCTTGAGATAGAACGGAGTACACTAATCCATCAGCGGTTTCATGTGCACACGCAAACGTTCCAGTTTCTGTCTTTACCCATGAGTAGTGGTCGGCTAGATAGTATTTGCTATTGTCTTTCATGTTGAGATTTGATAATTTATTTTATTGCATTTTTCAGTGATCTCCTGCACTGGTCTGGTGTAGTAAGTATTGTTGGTTGCGGTTCAAACGGTTATCGTTCAATGTTTTCGGGGTTACTTTACAGACCAAAGAACCGCCTCGCGGTGTATTATAGCAGACGATCAGAATTTTGTGAACGAGGTTTATTCCGTCACTGGCTTCAAGGCGGGTTTTATCAACGTTCATGATTTTTTTTCGTATGGGTACGAACAGTGGTGCGGCGAGGTGACCTGGTGGTAAGATAATCGCCAGACAGATGCTGCTTGATTAGTCCGGACAAACGCTCAGCGTATTTATCCGTTATTTCGTGCCTCTGCATGGTCATTGACCGATGGGCGATATTCTTATGCTCTTTGGCTAGTTTCTTCAAATTTCGCTCGACGATCAGTGGGTCGAGCTTGCCAGACAAAATAGTGATTGGGAGTTTTAGCTGTGATATATCGGTCATCGTGGTTTGATTGATTATTGCAGTATTTAGAGCGGTCAGGAAGGATTTAGCAGTAATTTTATCAGCCTTAAATCCCGCGTCGGGCCATATATTATGTCGGTCAGCGAACTGCAATAGACGCTTTGAGCTCCTTGGATGCTTGTTGATAAGGCTATATAGGGCCCGTAATATTTTTTCTGGATGATGGATTTTCTCATCAATCTTAGGGTGATATATTGGTGGGCTGCATAGGATTAGCGACTGAGCTAATTTTGGATATTTTTTAGCGAGTTCTACGGCAGCTAGCGACCCCATAGAGTGGCCAATGACGACATCCAGGCGAGTTATTGATTCGTGACGTAGCGTAGCGGCGATGCTGGTGGCCTGATCGTGGGCGTTGTATGATTTCCAGTCGGGTTTTGGTGAATTGCCAAATCCTAGCATGTCTATGGCAATGACGCGAGCACTTTTTGGTAAATATTGCTCCAGCGGTTTCCAGGTGCGCCACGATGTGCCCAGCCCATGGATAAGTAGAATGGTAGATTCTGGGTTTTCTGGGCGACAAAAATAATGCACATTTAAGGTATACGGGACACGCAGCCAGCGATGGATTAATCGATCAAACATTGTATTAGTATACTATGAAAATACCCCGCCTGTACATGACGGAGTATTTTCGAGAATCGGTTTCTCCTCTGTTTTAACGCTTGGAGAATTGTTCGCGCTTGCGGGCAGAACGCAGACCGTATTTCTTGCGCTCTTTCTCGCGTGGGTCGCGCTTGAGCAGCTCAGCCTTCTTTAGGACTGGACGCAAGTCAGCGTGAGCAGCCGTCAATGCTTTGGCGATGCCAAGCTTGATGGCGTCAACTTGACCAGCGAGACCACCACCTTTGACCAAGATGGTAACATCGTATTCCTTTTGCTTGCTGACGACAGCTAGTGGATCAGTTACTTCGGCGAGCAAGGTTTTGTTGCCATCCAAGTACTCAGCGGCTGCTTTGCCGTTGATGGTGATGGTACCTTTGCCAGGAAGCAAGCGAACACTTGCTGAAGCGCTTTTGCGTCGTCCCAAGCCGTAGAAATAGGTATCAGTAGCCATATTACTTTACCTCAACTTTCTCTGGGGTTTGTGCTGTGTGAGCATGCTCGCTGCCGGCAAATACGCGCAGGCGCTTGAGGCGCTCTGCTTGCAATTTGTTCTTTGGCAACATGCCTTTAACAGCTTCTTCAATAATTCGTTCTGGGTGGCGTTCGCGCATTTCTTTGAACTGCGTTTCCTTGATGCCGCCTGGAAAACCACTGTGACGGTAGTAGTACTTGTCAGTTTCCTTGTAGCCAGTAACGACGGTGTTTGCAGCGTTGATAACCACGACGTAGTCGCCGCCGTCAACATGCGGCGTGTAAGTTGGCTTGTATTTACCAGTCAAGTGCTTGGCAATTTCAGTTGCCAAACGACCGAGTGGTAATTCGCTCGCGTCAAACAATACCCAGCGGCGAGAAACTTCAGATGGTTTTTGTGAATAAGTCTTCATCTTATTTCTCCTTCTTTGGCATTGGTTTGATGTCGTCGACAAACTCGATGATTGCCATTTGCGCGCCGTCGCCAACACGCAGGCGGGTGCGCTCAACGCGAACGTGTCCACTGGTGCGGCCGCCGAGTTGTGGGGCAATTTCATCAACCAGTTTGTAAGCAGCAGCACGGGTGCTGAGTGCTGCGATCACTTGGCGGCGGCTGGCTAGATCGCCCTTCTTCGCCTTGGTAATGATTTTTTCAATGTGGCGCTTCAGCTCTTTGGCTTTTGGCAAGGTGGTCTCGATTTTGCCGTGCTCGACCAGGCTAGTTGCCAGGCCCCTCAGCAAGGCTCGCCGTTGATCACGCTCACGGCCGAACTTGCGCCCTTGATATCCGTGTCTATGCATAGTTAAAACTCCAACTCCGCCATCTTGTCACGTACTTCATCCAGCGCCTTTGAGCCAAAGCCTTTCAATTCTCGCAAATCTTGCTCGGTCAAAGTCACCAGGTCGCGAATCGTGCGGATTTCATTGTTAATCAGCGCATTCGTGGTGCGGGCACTGAGGTTTAATTCTTCAATCGACATGTCAAGTTCCGAATCATCTGCCTCGTCATTGCCCAGCGCTGGCGCACCAGCCACCACAGTCGAACCTGCCAGCGCACTGTATTGGCTGACGAGGATAGCTGCTGCTTCTTCAAAGGCTTCGCGCGGTGTCATCGTGCCGTCGGTCTCCACCGTCAGTGCCAGCTTCTCGAGGTTGGTCTCGTCGCCAACGCGCGTTGAGTCAACCTTGTAGCGAACGCGCAGCACCGGGGTAAAGATAGCATCGAGCGCGATCATGTCGGAGTGCAACCGATTAGCGCTTGACTCCTCGATCGTCTGATAACCGCGACCAGCTTCTGCCACCAAGTCCATAATGACGGTCTTGTTCGGATCATCAATCGTGGCGATCACCTGCTCAGGATTGACCACCTCAACGTCGGCGGTCGTCTGGATGTCGCCGGCGGTAATCACACCGCCAGATTTCTCGAGGCGCAGCTCGACTGGCTCATCGGTAAAGACCCGCAAGCGGACACTCTTGAGGTTGAGCATAATATCGACGACGTCCTCCTTGACGCCCTCGACAGTGGTGAACTCGTGTGTCGCACCCTCGATGCGGAAAGCGACGATTGCGCCACCGCGAATACTTGAGAGCAAGACGCGGCGCATTGAGTTACCCAATGTATTGCCATAGCCGGCGTGCATCGGCTCGATCAGAAAGGTTGCACTGGTCGCGGAAATATCATCAACGCTCGCGAGTGCTGGATTGTAAATTGCTTTTGCCATAATTCTTCCCTAACCCTTCTTTTATCGTGAGTAATACTCAACAATTAATTGCTCGTTGATGTCAGCTTCTGCTTCCTCGCGCTTTGGCAAACCAGTCACTTCAATCTTCAACTTCTTGCTATCGCTCTTCAGCCAGCTCAGCGGGCCTTGGATTGAATTATTGATCACATCATCAATCCGTGTGAAGTATTCAGATTTGGTGCTCTTTGGGCGAACGGTGATGACGTCGCCAGCTTTAACGCGAATTGATGGAATATCAACACGGCGGCCGTTCAATTCAAAGTGCCCGTGGCTGACGAGCTGGCGAGCAGCGCGGCGGCTAACAGCGAATCCAGAACGATAAACGACATTATCCAGGCGGCGTTCCAACAGTTTCAACAGGTTCTCACCCGCCAAACCTTCCTGGGCGCGTGTCGCCTCGTCCATCAGCCGAGCAAATTGCTTTTCAACCAAACCGTACAGGCGGCGAACTTTTTGCTTTTCGCGCAGCTGTGTAGCGTACAGGCTTGGCTTACTTTGGCGGCCGTGCGCGTGCTGGCCTGGAATGCCAGATTTTCGCGCCAAAACTTTATGTGCTTTTGGATGAAGCGCATAACCTTCGCGGCGGCTTTGCTTGACAATCGGTGAATTATCTCGTGCCATAATTATGCCCTCCGTGCCTTTCGTGGACGAACGCCGCCGTGAGGCACGCCAGTTACGTCCTTAATGCTTTCTACTGAGATGTCGAAAGCGCCAACCGCGCGAATAGCGGCATCACGGCCCAAGCCGACACCTTTGACGAAAACGTCAACTGATTTCAAACCATATTGAGTCTTCGCAGCTTCAGCAGCTTTTTCAGCAGCAACCTGTGAAGCATAGGCAGTACCTTTTTTGCTGCCGCGGAAGCCGCATGCCCCAGCTGATGAAGCGGTCAATACGTTACCCTTCTTGTCAGAAAAGGTAACAATGGTGTTGTTAAATGTTGCTTGAATATGCAGCTGACCAGCTGGGACTGATCGGCGCTGCTTCTTCTTGGTAGATTTTGCGTCTGCCATTTCTTAGTCCTTTCTTTAGGTCTTACTTGCTGCTTTTGGTTGTGTACCGCCCACGGCGATGGCGCGACCCTTGCGAGTTCGTGCATTCGTACGAGTCCGCTGTCCGCGTGTCGGCAGTCCTGCTTTGTGGCGAAGACCGCGATAGGCGTTGATATCCTTCAAGCGCTTAATGTTGTTAGTTACCAAGCGCTGGAGATCACCTTCGACGGTGTATTCGCTGTCGATAATTTCGCGAATCTTGTTTTCTTCAGCCTCGGTGAGATCTTTCACCCGAGTGGTCGGCTCAATCTTAGCCGCCGCAAGGATGCTCGAAGCGTGCTTTGGCCCAATCCCATAAATATAGGTGAGCGCGATTTGCACTTGCTTCTCTGTTGGGATAACTACCCCAGCAATTCGAGCCATGCTTAACCCTGCCTTTGCTTGTTCTTAGGTTTTCGTTTGTTGATGACATACAGTCGCCCTTTGCGGCGCACTAGCTTGTCACCTTTCTTGGGATCTTTGTCGATCTTCTTGACACTTGCACGAACTTTCATAAAGTGCTCTGAAATCTCCCTTCCCGAGTAAACCCGAGATTATCGTTAGTATTATGACGAGCGCCGCGTGTTTCGAGCCACGTGCGCTGGTCGCTCCTCCTTGAGGCGAAAGACGATGCGACCCTTTGTGAGATCGTAAGGAGTCATCTCGACTTCCACCCTATCACCAGGCACCAGGCGGATGTAATTCTTGCGCATCCGTCCCGAAATGTGCGCGATGATACTATGGCCATTCTCCAGTTCCACCCGAAATTGGGTATTAGGCAGTGCTTCCACCACCTTACCAATCATCTTGATGACTTCCTTTTGACTCGCCATAAGTTACAGTTGTCAATTATACCGTATCACCTCGGCGATTACAAGAGGGACGAGCGTCGTTTTTTCGACTTTTTCTTGGTCAGTTCGTCTGGGTCAAAGTCGTCATAGGTAACCATCAGAGCGCGCGAGTTGAGCTGGCGCAGTGACTCGAGGCCGACCGAGACCACGATGAGCAGCCCGGTACCACCGATCGACAGGCGTGAGCCGCGGATTGCCGCTAAGTGATACATCAAATATTCAGCGACAAACGGCAAGATGGCGATGACGCCGAGGACGATTGAACCGAACAGAATCAAGCGATTAACGGTGCGCGTTAGATACTTTTCGGTTTGTTCACCGGGCCGAACACCCTCGATAAAGCCGCCCTGCTTTTGCAAGTTCTCAGCGATTTCGTTGGCGTTAAAGACGATCCCGGTGTAGAAGTAGGTAAAGGCAATAACCAGGAGGAAATACAGCGTCGGGTAAATGAATGCCTCCCAGGTGCTGCCGGTAAAGGAGCCCGGGTTGGGTGCCTGAAACCACGTGATCAGGGTGTTAGCAGTGTTTTGCAGGTTTGGATTGCCCGAGGCCTTCATGACTTGGCCGATGAATTGCGGCAAGCTGAGGAAGGCAACGGCAAAGATGACCGGGATGACGCCGGCGGCGATCAGCTTGACCGGCAGGATACTCTTGATACCACCGTAGCTGGAGTTGCCGTGGATACGCTTGGCGTAGTTGATAGTGATGACGCGCTGGGCTTCATTAATTTTCACCAGGAAATAGAGAACGATGAGTGAGGCGATAGCCATGATCACCACCAGCCAAAAGACGGTTGGATTCACTGGCAGAGTAAACCAGTTAAAGACGTTCAGCCCGCCAGCCGCAGTGTTCCCAAGTGACGAAATGAGTGAGCCGAGCATCTGCGGGATCTGGCTGATGATACCAGCGAAAATCAAGATAGAGATACCATTACCGATACCCTGCTCGGTGATCAATTCACCCAGCCACATAAGCAGGACTGATCCGGCTGTCATCGCCGTCACGCCAACTGTCCACTCGAGCATCGTTGGATCACTCAGCGTGGTCGTACCGCCAGCTAGCACTGTCTGGCGCAACAGGAAGATAAAGGCGATTGACTGGACGATAGCCAGCGGGATGGTCAGCCGCCGCGTCCACTGCTGGATCTTGCGCCTGCCCGATTCGCCGTCCTTGTGTAGCTCCTCGAGCTTTGGAATGGCTTTGGTGAGCAGTTGAGTGATGATGCTGGCGGTAATGAATGGACTGAGCCCAACGAGCACGAGTGAAAAGCTCGCCAACGCGCCGCCCGAAAGTAAGTTCAAGAACCCACCGAGGTCAGTCTGCCCCAGCGCTGCTGCCAGTGCCGTCTTCATCTGTGTCGGATTCGCCAGCGGCACCGGAATATGCGCCAGCATTCGATACACCACAATAATCCCCACCACAATGGCCAGGCGTTTCTGCATATCTTTATTTTTCAGCGACCGGAAAATTATTCTCCAATTCATGTTTTAGCCCCTCATAGTCACTAACAATTCTTAACTCTGTTAATTATACATGACCGCGGCCAATATTTCCATACTAAAAACATAAAGCACATGCGCTATAATTGAATTAATACAATAATGCAAGATCGAGGTGTCATATGCAACAACGTCCCGAAACTCCAGTAACTCCATCGCCAATGCCACAGCTAAGCCCAGAATTACCGCCACATTATCCGCCAAAGAAAAGTAAGCTATGGCTGTGGATTACTCTGGCGATTGTCGGCGTGTTGGCGATAGTCGGGGTTATCGTAACAATTATTATTGTGTCGAATAACTCCACTTCTTCAGCTGATACAACAACTTCACGTCAGCGAGCGACCAAGCCTGATAAGAATAATGACAATGGGGAGGATGAAGACAAGCAGCAAGGCTCATCTGCGGAGACCACAAAGTGCCTAACGTCTGCAGATTTTCGAAGATCTGGCTATACGCACGTAAAGGATGGCTATTTTGTGTTAGAGAATGGCAAGTTTAATTTTCGTAGTATTTTCTTTAAGCCAGATTCAACGCAATACCAACGTGGAACTTCCAACGTTGAAATGGCTAAGCTAGGGGTGCTTTACAAATTTAATACTGACAAGCGATTTTCGATTGAGCTAGTCCCTAATGAGACGGATGAGGGCTCAAAGCTGGCTTTGGAGCGTGCCGATAAGATTAAGCACGATTTGGTATCTAATGGAATTCCAGAGCGTAAGATTACTGTTTCTGATCCAATAGTCGCCACCCATGATACTAGCGATGATACGGCCAACAGACGTGTAACGATTTATTTCGTTGCACCGCAGAAATGTAGCGAAAAATAATTCGGCTCACCAAGGCAAAAGAAAATCCCCTTCTCCTGCGAAGGGGATTTTCTAGTCGCTAAAGGAAATTATTTTTCTTCGGCTTCTTTCATGCTTTTCCGCAAGGGCGTTGCGACTTTTTCAAACGAGCCGCCAGCTTTTTCAATCGCTTTGACGACTGAAGCGGATGCAGCTTGTACTTTCAAGTCAACCTTGGCTTTCAATTCACCGCGGGCGATCACCTTGACCGTGTGGAACGGTGTCGCGATGTAGCCTTCGGTAAATAGCAATGCGTTGTCGACGGTTTTTCCGTCAAAGGCGTTCAGGTGATCCAGGTAGACTACCTGAGCTGGCGTACGCAGGCTCTTGAAGCCGCGAGCTTTTGGCACAGCCTGAGCCAATGGACGCTGACCACCCTGGAACATGGCGCGAAGCTTTTTACCAGTGCGGGCGTTCTGACCCTTGGTACCACGACCAGCGGTTTTACCCTGGCCAGCAGCGATACCGCGACCAACACGCTTTTTATTCTTGTTTGCTGAAACTTGGAGATCATTGTATTTCATTACTTAGCCTCCTTTTTAGCAGCCTTTTTGACTGGCTGAGCATTGAGCCACTCTTCGCGTGGAACCAATGATTTCAATGCTTCAATGGTTGCGTAGGCGATGTTCACCTTGTTGGTTGAACCAAGTGACTTGGTGAGCAGGTTACGAACACCCGTCACACCGATGATCTGTCGAACAACACCACCAGCGATGATACCAGTACCAGGAGCGGCCGGCTTGATTAGCACGCGGGCGCCTGAGAACTTAACTTCGCTGTCGTGTGGGATGGTTTCGCCGCTCAGCGGCAAGGTGATCAAGTGCTTCTTGGCGACTGAGGTAGCCTTGGCGACGGCAGCTTGCACGTCGGCACCTTTGGCCACACCAACACCGACCTTGTCTTTGCGGTTGCCGACAACCACCAACGCCTTAAAGCGGAAGCGGCGGCCACCTTTGACCACGCGGGATACGCGGTCAATGTTGATGACCAACTCTTCAAACTCTTTTGGTGCGTCATCGCGCACATTTCGCCGGTCATCGCGGCGACCACCACGCGGACTGCGAGGCCGACGGCCTTCTGCGCGTGGGGTAGTATTTGCAGCTTGTTCTGCCATACTAGAACTCCAATCCTTCTTGGCGCGCAGCATCAGCCAATGCTTTCAAGCGACCAGCGTACTGGCGGCCATTGCGGTCAAAGACCACTGCGCTAATTTTAATCTTCTTTGCTTTCTTGGCAATTTCAGTACCGATGGCAGCACATTTTTCGCTCATCGTACCTTTTGCCTTGGTGCCAACGGTGGTTGCGGCAGCCAATGTCTTGCCAGCGACGTCGTCGATCAGCTGAACACTAACGTGCATGTTGCTGATGGTGACGGTTAGGCGTGGGCGCTCTGCAGTGCCTGAGACTTTCGCGCGAACGCGGTTTTTGCGAAGAGCGCGGTTGAGTAACTTCTTGTTTTCAGCCATGATTACTTACCTGTCTTTCCTGCTTTGCGCAAAATTTGCTCGTCAGCGTACTTGATACCCTTGCCCTTGTATGGTTCAGGTTTCTTCAGCGCGCGGATTTCCGCAGCGACTTGGCCGACTTGCTGTTTATTGATACCGCTAACGATGATGGTCATCTTTTCATTGGTAACGGTGATGCCCTCTGGGGCTTTGTATTTGACTGGGTGTGAAAACCCGAGCGCCATTTCCAGCTCGTTGTTGCTGGAGCTGACGCGGAAACCGACACCATTAACCTCGAGGCGCTTCTCATAGCCTTTGGTAACGCCGATTACCATGTTGTTGATCAGCGCGCGCATCAGACCGTGCTGGGCGCGAGCAGTTTTGGACTCATCCTTGGGATGAACCGTGACGTGTCCGTCTTCGACTTTCACCTCAACTGCTGGCGTGATGAATTGTGTTAATTCACCTTTCGGGCCCTTTACGACCACGTCACCAGAGTCAACCGTGATTGTCACACCGGCCGGAATAACCACCGGCAGTTTTCCGATTCGACTCAGACTCATTACTCACCTTTCGTGTGATTTGATATTAACCCTGGTATTTTAGCATAGATTAGGGGTGAAATGCAAGGCAGACTCTCACCGACCGTGTGCTACATAAATCGCGTTAATTATATACCGTAACGTTCTTTTGCGATATTCAGTAGGAGTTCGTATGCCCAACCAACTATCTTTTTCTCGCTTAGCTCCGATAATCTCTTATCGCCATGGAATAGGTTACAGCGTATAGTATATATAACATCCGCAAGATTTTCTAAATCTAAGTCTCCTTCATTCTCAAGCTTCTTTACCTTCCCTGTTTTCATATCTTCAACACTTAATCTCTCTTCGGGCTTTGTACTCTTGAAATCCCTGATTATGCACTCTCTGTTCCTACGCACATATCTTACCGCTATGCTTTTGAAATATTCTTTGAATCTATTGTACTCTACAGTGTCTCTCGAATACATATTGTAATTACGATTATATGCAGTCCAAAGTATCATGAAACGAATAATCGATCTGTCATCATCATTGAATGTATAATTAATAGCATTCTCTAAGCTATCTATATAGTCTATGTTTTCCTTTATATTCTTTGCACTTTCTCTTTCTATAGTCATATCATTTCATTCCTTATGTCCATAATATAGTGTTTATTAAAGCGTCATACCACTCCGTATTCATCATTGTAGCAGAATAGCAAGCAATAGTAATTGTAGGTTGACTACTAAGCATCAGCTCTTCATTGCCCAATGCCCAAAGCTTTTCTATAATAAACACACGATGGCAATGCGCACCACACCTCACCTTATCCTCATCCCCGGTCTGGGTGATCGTAAATGGCTATACCGGCTGGTTTGTCCTTTTTGGCGAGCGCGTGGTTTTTGCCCGCACGTTTTTGCGTTTGGCTGGGAGGATGCAGCGAATGACTACCATAAGAAGCAAAACCGTTTGCATGATTATATCCGTAATCTGGAGGGAGATGTGTATCTTATCGGGGCGAGCGCGGGCGGCGTAGCGGCATTGAACGCCCTAGCAATGGATAGTAGCGACAGAATCAAAGCCGTCGCGACAATTGCTACACCGTATGTTTATCGACGGCGTCTAAAAAACGAGACACTTGCCCGGGCGATCGACGAATTATCCAATAACCTGCCTGCTATGCAGGCAAAGCTTGTGCGCGTCACTTCATTCTACGGCATGCGTGACCAGGTTGTTCCGCCAATCGACAGTCAGCCAAATGATAGTGAACTCGCAGACGTTAATTGTCAGCAACTACCGACTTTCGGACATGGGCTAACGATTGCGGCAGGATTGACAATATTTGGCGGACGGATAACACGATCTTGGGGCAATGAAACGCCGAAAAAGGATACATTTTTATCATGATCTCAAAATGCCTCATCGCAAAAATAAGCTTTGTCGTCTTTTCCGCATCCACGGTGCTACTATATATTTTGGCGCGCAATGGAACGATGACTGCGGTTTTTGGGCCGATACTAGCCTATGTTGTATACCTGCTCAATTTTGCACTGCTCATCGCGTCCATACTTTTCTACATCTGGCAGCGCGCTCACAAAGACACGCCGCAGAGGGATCGCTTGGAGGCGCTCGAGACATATGCGCGACTAGATAATGACGGCCTGTTGATTAGTAGCGCGGTAACTATTATCGAGATCGAGGCGGACAGTTTTTGGCGGCTCAAGGAATATGGCGAGACGATCACTGTGCCTATCAACGCCATGAATCCGCTGCGCCTGCCACCAGTGGGCACGCGGGCAACATTCGCGCCGATCGGCAATAAAGATAATCGAGCCATCGGCGTGATTACCGAGCTAACGAACGGGAGGATGACGGTCGCACCGGCACCAACAATCAAGCCCAGTAAACCAAAACTCACCGCCAAAACCACGACGTCCAACTGAGCGGTATCAGCATGAGCAAGGACGCTATCGCTAGCGTGATGTACGCCCCCAGTGCCGGCCGCGTCAACTGTGGCGTGTCATAATGATACACCCGCCGCAGCTCATAATAATCCCACAAACGCCACGCACAAATCGTTAATAAAACGGCAGAAATGAGCGACAGCATCCCGCTAAGCTCAAAATGATACGTTTGATTACTAAAGTTAACAACAAACATGAACTCCGCCGCCGCCAAACACGACCACCATCGCTTATCTCGTTTCAATCCCATTACCGCTACACAAAATCCCAACGGAATGATCAATCGTACCACCGGCGTGTAGTCAAAAAACAGCTGCGTGTAATATTCAATCGGATATTTATTATTGCCTGCAGCCGCCACCAGCGCACCCACGCCATAAAACACCGTCAATAACACGACGCCAAACACAAACAGCCGCAGCATATCGTTATAGAACACATCTCGCAGTGTGATAACGTCAGTTTTAGAAGTAGCGGGAAGCTTCAGAAACGGAATCATTTTTGCCTACCGCTAGTCCGTGGACACGTCCTTATGATTTTTCATAAGAATATCGTAGTGTGCGAGGCGGGTACGTGTCAAGGCAACAGGGCGTTTAGCCGAGAGAAACTACTTCTCTTTTACCTCGCACCGGCCGTTTTTATCCCCATCCTTGGACTCGCAAGTAACGCTGAGACCCTCACCGTTAGCTACCCTGTGATTAGGGGTGTAGCCTACCGCACCCCAATCCTTCTTTGTACCGCCACAGCCGACAGAGAATTTAATCTTGTCGCCTATCACAACAGGTAGATTTTTAATATCAACGACTGACTGGTCACTGGTCGGGGTGGTCTGTACCCAACCAGATTTGAGTACTTCCTCGTGCGCTCGTTCGACCCACGCACCGACAAACTTATCGCCGTTGGCACAGGTAAATTGCCCGCCGACGGTGACGATGTCGCCCTCTCTAGGTGTAGTCTTTGTCGGACGCGAGGTCGGTTCTGACGGGGACGGCGTCACAGTTTCGGTGACGCGTACGGTTTGCGTTGCTCGTGGCGTCTCGGTCGTTTGCGGATGCCTGTTCGTCGTGGTCACGGTAACAGTCGCTGGGGCTGGCTTGGCGTCCAGTCCCGACAGGCCGCAGCCAGAGGCAAACAACGCCACTACGCCCATAAAGCTAGCCAGCGGTCGGCGTAAAACGTTACCAATTTTCCCGCTGATAGTGAATTCTGGGGATTTATGAGTCATGATTATTCCTTTCTTGTGGTTGATTATCTGGATTGTCCAATATTATTACGTCGTAAACATGCGCTGCGAGACCGGCCGCAGCAACCTCAACAAGTGTATCTCCGCTATATTCGTGACCCTGTTTATGTATATTACGAATCTCCTGCTCTAACCTTTTTCCGACCCTACGCCCTAGCCTCTTCTGACCGGTATCCCTGGTCTGTTGAAGCTTCAACTGCCCTGCTTTTTGTTTTTGTACTAGCCCAGCACGTTTTGCAGTTAGTCTATCTATCGTCTGGTCAATGCCGTTCATCTCATGAGTAGACTTTAGTCCGCAGCGTATTGTTTTTAGCCTAGCAATACTATCGTCAATCTCACATATCTCACGAGCAATATCATCTATCTCCTGCCGTATCATCCTCTCCCTATTCACCTCATCAAGTAATACATTAATTGATGATGAACTCTTAGGAGTGTACTCCCCTGTGTCGTATACCTTCTCTGTCATTATTTTGGCATTATACCATAAAAGTACTTTACTAGCAAGCAAAACATTCTCCTAACATGGCCTGTTAACACGAGACAATTGGTCTATTCACATCAGAGGCATAAGAGCTGTCCACCGTGTGCTATACTAATATCATCATGGATAAGGATTCTATTGAAACGCCGTCAACACCTCAGGGCGCTACACCGCCACAGAGTGAAGTGCCGCAATCTCGAGACGAAGTAACGAAACCACAAGACGGCACCGCAAAGCGACGGCGCATAGCTCGGCTTGTTGATCGTTTGGCGTGGTGGCAGGCGACAGCAATTACCGCCGGTATCTTCGCATTACCACCAGCGGCTGCTGCTGGTGTGATTGATAAGGTAGTGCCGCTTAATGGTTTTTTCGGTATTTATAATGGTTCATCATTTGATACTATTATTTTCATTCTGTGTTTGCTCGCCACACCGTTAAGTCCTCTGTGTGCACTGATGTTCGCTACATACTTTGCCACGAGGCGAAAAGACTTGGCCACTCTGAAGCGCATGATGCCAGTCGCGCTAATCGCCTGTATATTTTTAGTTGCCCTGCTGTCTACACTGCTGGGGTCTTAGCCTGTTGTGCCGATATGTTTGATAGACAACTAAAAGCGCCCGGAAATTATTTTCCCCGAGCGCTTTTCTTTGCCGACAAAGCGTAATTTAGTACACCTTCAACAGCAACTCACCACCAAGTTTCGCCTTGGCTGCCTCGGCGCCAGTCATGACACCTTTTGAGGTTGAGATGAGTACTAGACCGCGGCCGCTTTTCACCTTTGGAATCTCTGCCGAGCCGACATAGACACGACGACCTGGCTTTGATACGCGGGTGATCTCGTTGATAGTGCTGTTGGTACCTTCTTCGTTGATAGTAACAACCAGCACGCCACGAGGCTTAGCGTCCTCTAGTTTAACATCTGCGAGGTAGCCGTTTTTGACTAATTGTTCAGCGATGACTTTTTTCATCTTGCTGGACGGAACACGAACTTCCGTCTTGCCAACCAGTTTCGCATTGCGAATGCGCGTCAGAAGGTCGGCGATTGGGTCTGTAGTTTGCATAGACATTGTCGAATCTCCTTTCCTTCTTACCAACTACTCTTTGTTATACCTGGGATTTCACCCTTGGCTGCTTTTTCGCGGAAATTGATGCGGCTCAGGCCGAACTGGCGCATGTAACCACGTGGACGGCCGGAAATGCTGTCGCGGTTCTTATGCCTGGTTGGGCTCGAGTTGCGAGGCAATTTCTGCAAACCGTCGAGGTCGCCAAGTTCTTTCAATTTAGCGCGTTTGGCTGCAAACTTAGCGATCAGCTTCAGACGCTTTTTGTCGCGAGCGACCATTGATTTCTTAGCCATTACCTGACGCCTCCTTTCTTCTCGAACGGCATACCAAATTTCTCTAGCAAGGCTTTTGATGCTTCCTTACTGCCGTTCTTAATGACAAATGTTACTTGCAACCCGTGCAAAATCTGCGTTTCCTCAAACGTCAGTTCTGGGAAAATTGATTGCTCAATGATACCCAGGTTGTAGTTACCGCCCTTATCAAATTTCAGGCCGACGCCGTGGAAGTCGCGTACGCGTGGCAAGGCTACGTTAATCAAGCGATCCATGAACTCGTACATCCGAGCCCCGCGCAGCGTAACACTGACGCCGATTGGCGCACCCATACCTTTACGGATGCTAAAGCCAGCGATTGACTTCTTTGCCTGGCGGGCAACTGGCGCCTGACCGGTGATCTTTGCAACGGTGTTTTTGACAATCTCAAAATGACGCTTGTCATCTTTCTTTTTGCCGGTGCCAACGCTCACGATGATCTTTTCCAAAGCTGGCACTTGGTGCACGTTCTTTAGATCTAGTTCGGCTTGCAGTTCCTTCAGGTATTTCTCCTGATACAAGGCTTTCAAGCGAGGAGCTGGCACGACGGTTTTCTTCTCTGCCATTATTTAATCTCCTTATTTTTTGCTTGGCGAGCGACGCGAGTTTTGCCGCCGTCAGCATTCTTTACTAAACCAACCCGGCTGGTTTTGCCTGACTTTTCGTCAACAACCAGTGCGACCTTGCTGATGTCCATCGGTACGTGGATATCTTTCTTGCCGCCTTTTGGATTGTACTGGCTTGGCTTGACGTGGCGGTGTCCGACGCCAACACCTTCGACCAGAACAGTCTGATCTTTGGTGTTAACTTTCAGGACTTTACCAGTCGTACCTTTGTTCTTACCAGCAATTATTTTTACGGTGTCATCTTTGTGAATACGAGCCATTAGAGTACCTCCGGAGCCAGGCTAATGATCTTCATGTAGCCCATATCGCGTAGTTCGCGTGGCACTGGGCCGAAGACACGGGTAGCCTTTGGCTGCTTGTCATCGTTGATAATCACCACGGCGTTGTCATCAAAGCAAATGGTTGAGCCGTCTTTGCGGTGGATTTGGTCGCGGGTGCGAACTACCACAGCCTTGACGACAGACTTCTTTTTGACGTTGCCGGTTGGGCTGGCGTCTTTGACTGAACAGACGATCACGTCACCAACGCGAGCGTAGCGGCGGCGGGTACCACCGAGAACGCGGATGCACAATACTTCTTTGGCACCCGAGTTGTCAGCTACCTTGAGGCGAGATTCTTGTTGGATCATTTGTCATCCTCCTTGGCCTCTTCCTCAGCTTCGCCAGAAACTTCAGCCTTTAGTTTGATAGAACCGCGAGACTTTTCAATCACCTTGACCAGCGTAAAGCTCTTGGTCTTGGAAATTGGGCGAGTCTCTTCGATTTGCACCTTGTCGCCTTCGCCTGCCTCATTGGTTTCATCATGAGCAGTGTACTTGCGAGTCACGGTGTACTGTTTGCCGTAGAGTGGATGCGTTTCGCGGCTGGTGACCGTCACGGTGATGGTCTTGTCGCGCTTGGCACTCGTTACGACGCCAATCAGTGTTCGTCGGGCCATTACTTGCTCTCCTTTTCGTTAATTTGTGTCAGCAGGCGTGCGATGTCCTTGCGGAGTGAACGCAACGCTTTTGGATTAACTAATTCGCCAGCAGCGTGAGAACGTTTTGCCTGAAGCAGGTCATTTCGCTTTTCGGCTAGTTCCTTCTTCAAATCGTCAATCGTCTTCACAACTGCTGCTTTTGCGGTTTTCTTTGATTCAGCCATTATGCGTCCTCCCGCTTGATGAACTTACATTTGACTGGTAGTTTGTGACTAGCCAGGCGCATTGCTTCGCGGGCTACTTCCTCGGAAACGCCCTGCATTTCAAACATCACCGTGCCGGCTTTTACCTTAGCAACAAAGAACTCTGGATTACCCTTACCACCACCCATCTTCAAGCCAAGTGGCTTGCGAGTAACTGGGGTGTGTGGGAAAATCCGGATCCAAATCTTACCACCACGCTTGATGTAGCGGGTCATTGCCTGACGAGCAGACTCGATTTGGCGAGAGTTGATGCGCTCGTTTGATTGTGATTGCAGTGCAAAGTCGCCGAACGCGATGTAATTACCACGGGTTGCTTGACCACGGTTTTTACCGATGCGCACTTTGCGATATTTAGTCTTTTTCGGTAACAGCATTTAGCGACTCCTTTCTCCCTTATAAATCCACACTTTCACGCCAATGATACCAGCTGGTGTCTGGGCGCGAGCACAGTGGAAGTCAATATCAGCACGCAGGGTGTGCAGCGGCACTGAGCCCTCAATCACCTTCTCGCGGCGTGCCATTTCAGCACCGTTCAAACGACCAGCCACCTCGATGCGGATACCTTTGGCACCAGCGCTCATGGTGTTTTGTGCGGTCATTTTGGTTGCGCGGCGGAAGTTGATGCGGCGCTCCAACTGGCGGGCGATGTTCTCGGCCACCAATTTAGCTGCCAATTCCGGTCGGCGGACTTCTTCGATGTTGATGCGAACAGGTGACCCGACGATCTTCTCAACTTGCTTTTTCAATTCATTCACGCCCGCACCGCCACGGCCGATCACCACACCAGCCTTGGCTGTGTGAATGGTTACCGTAATCAAGTTGGCACTCCGCTCAATCTCAATGCGATTGATGGTTGGGCGTGAGGCAAATTTCTTCTCAATCAATTCGCGGATTTCATGATCCTGGCGAATTGCCTCCGCAAACTCTTTCTTATTGGCCGTAAACCAACGAGAGCTCCAGTTCTTGTGAACTTGTAGGCGGAAGTTGATTGGATTCACTTTTTGACCCATTTACTTCTCCTCCTTTTTTGCCGTGGTTTCGGCGGCTTTTTTCGCTGCAGGCTTGGCAGATTTGGTCTCTGCTTTGGCCTTGGTCTCTGGTTTCTTCGCAGGCGCTTTCTTTGGTTTCTCAGTACCAGTTACTTCGACCAAGATATTTGAGGTCTTTTTCTGGAATGGCAAAGCGCGGCCGCGTGACGCTGGCTTAAAGCGGCGCAGGCGTGTACCAGTGGTAACGCTCAAGGTGGTAATTACCAAGCTTTTAGCGTCCAAACCGTGGTTGTTGATGGCGTTTGCCTTAGCGCTGTCGATCGCCTTTTTCACCGGCATAGCAGCGCGTTTTGGCACGTGCTCCAAGATAACCAATGCGTCAGCGACGGTGCGGCCACGTACCAGCGCAGCCACCAAGCTAACCTTGCGTGGTGTTTGGTCAACACCCTTGGCGTAAGCGCGAACAGTATACGTAGTATCAGCCATGATTACTTCTTATCCTTTCCGCCGTGCTTACGGAACTTACGAGTTGGGCTAAACTCACCGAGTTTGTGGCCAACCATGTTTTCGGTAATCAGCACTGGCACGTGCATCTTACCGTTGTAGACAGCAATCGTTCGACCGACCATTTCTGGGGTGATAGTCGAAGCGCGCGCCCACGTTTTGATAACGGTTCGATCGTCAAGGCTGAGAGCAGCGACTTTTTTCGCAAGCTTCACATCGACGAATGGACCTTTCTTTAATGAACGACTCATCGTGATTTACCTCTTCCTCTTCGCGTCGTGACGCGTGCGTACGATTAATTTATTTGAGCCTTTGCGGCGGCGAGTTCGATAACCCAGCGTCAATTGACCCCATGGCGTACGTGGTGCTTTACCAGTACCGTGGCGACCACCGTCACCACCACCATGTGGGTGATCTGCGGCGTTCATGACGACACCGCGCACGGTTGGGCGAATACCCTTGCGGCGGCGGCGACCGGCTGAACCGATCTTCACGTTCTGGTGCTGGATGTTACCGACTGTACCGATGGTAGCGGTTGCTTCCAGGCGAACTTTGCGAACCTCGCCAGATGGCAATTTGATGGTTGCGTAATTGCCCTCTTTGGCCATCAACTGAGCTTTGGCACCAGCGGCGCGAACCATTTGCGCACCTTTGCCAGCAGTCAGTTCAATAGCATAAATCATCGTACCAACAGGGATAGCAGACAGCGGCAGGCGGTTTGACGCCTCGATTGGCGCTTCTTCACCAGTCTGAATCGTCTTACCCTTGACCATCGAGGTGTCGGCCAATACGTAGTGGTACAAATTGTACTGATCTTTCACCCGAGCGATGCGTGCTGAGCGGTTTGGGTCGTACTCAATTTCTTCAACCGTCAGAGTCAGACCAGCCGGCAAATTGTGGTTCACCAAACGGTAGTGACGACGAACGCCACCGCCGCGATGACGCACGGTGATGCGGCCTTGGTTGTTGCGGCCAGCATTTTGCTTTTTGGCTTTGATCAGACTTTTGAGCGGTTTTCTTGTCGTGATATCCGACAAGTCCTGACTCGTCATGCCGCGACGAGCAGGAGTGGTTGGATTGTAAGCTTTCACTGGCATTACTTGGTCTCCTCCATCTGCTGCTCTACTGCGTCAAACACATCGAGCTTATCGCCATCTTTCAGCGTCACGTAAGCCTTCTTCCAATCCTTGCGCGTAGTCGTGCCAGGATAGCGGTTCTTGCCTCGTGAGAAACGCACAGCTTTGCCGTCTTGTACCAAGGTTTTCACCTTCAGGACAGTAACATCAAATTGCGTTTCAACTGCTGCTTTGATCTCGTTTTTATTCAGGTTCAGCGGAACGCGGAACACATATACGCCGTTGGCGCTCACGGCGTAGGCCTTCTCGCTGATGCGTGGGATAATTGTCATCTGTTTCATATTACGCTTCCTCCTTACTCAGCCACTCAGTAATTACTGGCAGAGCTTTCGGGGTCATGACAATGGTATCCGCATTCAGAATGTGGTAGACGCTGAGGTAGCTCGCACGAATCACCAATACGTTCTGGATGTTGTTTGTGGCACGCATCAATTCTGGCGTCTTTTCGTCGACGACGATCAGTACGCGGCGCTCAAACTTGTTATCAGCCAAGAAGGTGGCAACTTCTTTGGTCTTGCCAGTCGTCTTAATGTCTTTGACGACGATCTTCTTCGCTTCATTGGCTACCGTCAAGGCTTGGCGAATTGCCACTTTCTTGGCGGTTTTAGACAATTTTTTAGTGTAGTTTTCGTTGCCGCGTGGGCCAAAGACCACACCACCACCGCGCCAGATTGGGTTGCGGGTTGAACCGAAACGTGCTCGGCCAGTTCCCTTTTGCTTCCATGGTTTTTTACCGCCACCGGAAACTTCACCGCGCTGTTTGGTGGTTGCGCTTGCCTGGCGGGCGCCCGCGAGGTAGCTGTCATATGCCAATTTCAACAATTCGTGGTTTGGCACTTCAACAGCGAAAATGTCTTTAGGAAGTTTGGTTGATTCAGCCATTACTTGTTACCTCCTAAAATGATCAGCCCTTTTTGCGGCCCAGGCACAGCGCCCTTCACCCCGATCAGATTGGTCTCTGGATCAACATATGCCACTTCCAAGTTCTTGACGGTAACGCGCTCGTGACCCATGTGGCCAGCCATCGTCTTACCCTTGAACACTTTTTGCGGATACATCGAGCCAATTGAACCTGGCTTACGAGTATTACCTTTACCACCGTGCGTCTTGCGGTGACGCTTAAAGTTGTGGCGTTTAATGGTTCCAGCGAAACCTTTACCTTTGCTGGTTCCGGTCGCATCGACAGAATCGCCGACTTCAAACGCGGAAACGTTGATTTCATCGCCAACTTTGAGACCTTCAGGGATCTCGTCGACGCGGAATTCCCGAATGTGCTTCGGGGTCACTTGGGCTGGCTTGACGTGTCCAGCCACGGCCTTGCTCAGGTTCTTACCCTCTCCATAAGCGACCTGTACCGCATTGTAACCGTCGGTTTCGACAGTCTTCACCTGAGTCACGGTGACAGGGCCGGCTTGGATCAGCGTCACCGGAATGGCTTTGCCGTCTTCAGCCAAGAGCTGGGTCATACCAAGTTTGGTACCGAGAAGTGTTTTCACTTTTCCTCACTCCCACTTAAATACTCCTGATGACGTGCGGTTTCTGGGTTCTGAGTGAAGCGTTCACGATAAACACTTCAACCATAACCAGACCTGCTCATTCATCAAGGAGAACAGTTGATATTACGCGTAATAGAAATTACCTTGCGATTGTAGCACACGTTGCTCTATTACGTCAACAGCGGTAGAGTGTTAGTCTAAACTATTGACATAACGTTGATTACCTGCTACAATTTGGCAGTTTGAGTAAAAATACCGCCCCATAAGGAGCGGTATTTTTCATTATCATAGCACGTTAGGCGTTGCGCTTCTCGATAATCTCCTGCGCCACGTTTGGTGGTACTTCCTCGTACTGTGCGAGCTCCATGGTGCTGGCGGCGCGACCCTGTGACATCGAGCGGATGTCTGAGGTGTAGCCAAACATGTTTGCTAGCGGCACAAAGGCCTTGACCAATTTGGCGCCGCCCATCAAATCTTCCATAGCGTCGATGCGGCCGCGGCGTGAGTTCAGGTCGCCGATGATGTCGCCCATGAACTCTTCTGGAGTGGTCACTTCAACTTTCATGACTGGCTCAAGCAGGATTGGATTGGCCTGCTTGATACCTTCGCGGGCTGCCAATGAACCTGCTAGCGAGAAAGCTAGTTCCGAGGAGTCGACATCGTGGTACGAACCATCGTACAGCGTTGCCTTGACGTCAACCACTGGATAGCCAGCGATGACACCACCTTCCAAGGTTTCCTTGATACCCTTCATGACAGCCGGGCGATATTCCTGAGGAACCACGCCACCCTTAATCTCGTCGATGAATTCAAAGCCCTTGCCGGCCTCATTCGGCTCAAAGCGTACCCAAACGTCACCATATTGACCGCGACCACCAGACTGCTTGGCGTGCTTACCCTGGACTTCGGCGCGGCCCTTGATTGACTCGCGGAAGGCCACTTGCGGTTCACCGATATTCGCTTCAACCTTGAACTCGCGCTTCATACGGTCGATCAAGATATCCAGGTGCAACTCACCCATGCCGGACATAATCGTCTGACCAGTTTCTTCATCAGTGTGAATGCGGAAGGTTGGGTCTTCCTCAGCCAAACGCTGCAAGGCCAATGCCATCTTCTCTTGGTCAGCCTTTGATTTTGGCTCAACGGCGATGGATACTGGTGGCTCTGGGAACTCAATACTTTCCAGGGCAATTGGGTGCGCTGGATCAGTCAAGGTGTTACCGGTACCGGTGTTCTTCAGGCCAACCACCGCCGCGATGTCACCAGCACCAATCTTGTCAATCTCCTCGCGCTTGTCAGCATGCATGCGCACGATACGGCCGATACGCTCCTTATCACCAGTGGTGGTGTTCAAGACGTAGCTGCCCGAATTCAGCACGCCAGAATAGACGCGGATAAAGATTAACTTACCAACAAATGGGTCAGTAGCGATCTTGAACGCGAGAGCGCTCATCGGCTCTTTTTCGTCTGGTTTGCGGCTCACTTCGTCGCCGGTCTTTGGATTTTTACCCCAAATTTCGTCAACATCCAGCGGGCTTGGCAAGTAGTCAACCATCAGGTCAAGCAGCTTCTCCACGATGACACCACGGCCGTCACCACCAGTGACTAAGAAGAAGTCACCAGCCAGCACTCGCTTACGCAGCGCCATTTTCAGTTCGTCGATAGTAATCGCTTCCTCACCCTGGTCGAGGAACTTCATCATCAATTCATCATCAGCCTCAACGGCATTTTCCACCAGCAGGGCGCGAGCATTCTTCGCCTTCTCCAGCATATCAGCCGGGATTTCGCCAACTTTCAACTCGTGGTCGGTGTAATCATCGTAGGTGTAGGCTTTCATGTCGACGAGGTCGACCACGCCGTTAATCGTCTTTTCAAAACCAATTGGGATGTGAATTGGAAAGGCTTGTTTGCTCAAGCGATTGTGAATTGATTCCAAAGATTTCCAGAAGTCGCCACCGGTCTGGTTGATCTTGTTAACGAAGCAAATGCGCGGCACGCCGTATTTGTTAGCCTGGCGCCAGACGGTCTCAGACTGCGCCTCAACACCCATCTTGCCGTCAAACACGGTCACTGCGCCGTCGAGCACGCGTAGCGAACGCTCCACCTCAGCAGTAAAGTCGATGTGCCCTGGCGTGTCGATAATGTTAATCTTATGGTCTTTCCAGAAGCAGGTCACCGCCGCCGAGGTAATGGTAATGCCCCGCTCCTTTTCCTGCGCCATCCAGTCGGTGGTCGCACCGTCGCCGTCACCCTTAACTACACCAATTTTATGTGTCAAGCCAGTGCGGTACAAGATACCCTCAGTGGTCGTCGTTTTACCGGCGTCAATATGGGCAATGATACCAATGTTTCTAAAGTTTTGTAATGGAACGTTTGCTGCCATTGTCTTTCCTTTGTTAAAAATAGTTATTGTTCGAGATTCTCCGGAGCTATTTTGACGCACCAAAAAACTACGCTTGAGCTGTATTATAGCAGACGATTGGCGTTTTGTGAATGAGCCCTGTCTTAGCGCGGAATTTGGCTACGACCTGATTGGATTTGTTGTATACCCTTGGCCATGAGTAAATAATCTTTGTTTTGAGCATCAGACCGACCAAGGAGCGTTGCACGCACCATCATCACTAGAGAATCACAGACTCTCGTGGTGGCGAGGGTTTCCACGGAGACAGATTGCACATACATCGCACCCGCCGTATTCAATTCAACCCATTCCCTATTATGAAGCGCGAGGCCCTTATACATAATATCGTATGGCATATACGGATCAAGTGAAGCCAGTACCTTGCAGTGAATGTTTATCGCCTTAATCACTCGATTAAGGTCTCTATTCGACAATCGCCTAAAAGGAATTTCATTAATCGGAATATCTACCAGCTCCTTGATCATTCGAGCTGAGTCGATACAATTATTGTTTGGATCAACTGGTCGTATATTATTCAAATAATCAAGGACCTCAGGCGTGTACAGCTGTAAAATAGCCTTGGCCTGTTCAATATCCATCAGCTGCGGAAATTGAATAAGGACATCTAGCGGAACAACATATTGAGTCGTGGTATCTCCTGGTGTTACGCCAAGACCACCAAGTGCGATTTCTGGATCAGACTTGTTCGCGACAATCAGGCAACCGGCGCACTGGAGTTTATGATCTTCAATATATACGTATTCTTCTCCGTTTTTGGTATGTTGTTGCACCCATCCGCTTACCGCCATCAGCTGACCGATAAGCCCGGCAAATAGTTCTTGGTTAATCCGCACAGTGGCTTCTAGATACTGATGAGGATTGAGCTTTCGAACGTCGGCCATTCGTTCTCGAGCCAGGCGGAGGACAGTGGCGACTTGCTGATTGAAAACAGCCTTATCAAGTAACGCAAGGTTCTCGGGCAGCGGGGTGGCAGATGGGGTAGACTCAGTCGTCATCTCTTAATCATACGGCGTAAAAGCCGACTGACGCAACCATAACCATAAAGCTCTTAGCGATAATTCACGCACTGCAGCGGCGTGTCATAATCATTTTCACGCATCAGGCTAATGACTTTCTGTAATTCATCTTTCGAGGCAGAGGTAACACGGACGAGGTCGCCTTGGATTTGCGGCTTGGCTTTGGGCGCCGCAGCGCGAATGTCGGCAGCAATGCGCTTGGCGGTCGGCTGGTCGAGGCCTTGCTTGAAAGGAATTTCCCAGGTGGTTTTGAGGTTTGAGGTGACCTTTTCTTTGGTGAGATCGAGGACTTTGCTCGACTGACCCCGAGCCGCCAGTTTCTTGCGCACAATGTCCAGCACCGCATCAACCTGCCAGTCGTTATCACCAGTGAGCTTGAATCCTTTTTTATCATCCAGCCAGTCAATCCCAGCGCTCGTCCCCTTAAAATCGTACCGCCCTTGGATCTCTTTTTCCGCCTGCATGAAAACATTATTCAGCTCGGCTTTGTCAATTTCTGACACAATATCAAATGAAAAACTTGCCATTTACCCCTCCTCGTTTTCCTCATTATAACAAAAATCGCCCGTTTTTCAGAGCGATTTCTGAGTTCGCATTTCCTTGGCAATTAGCCGCGAGCAAAGTGCGCAAAGGCACGGTTGGCTTCGGCCATCTTGTGGGTGTCTTCCTTCTTCTTAAAGGCAGCACCAGCTTCGTTGTAAGCATCAACGATTTCCAGCGCCAAACGCTGTGAGTATGGCATACCGCTACGAGCGCGAGCTGATTGCACTAACCAGCTAAACGCGTAGTGTAACTGCCGGTGTCCCTGAACTGGGAATGGAATCTGGTAGTTGGCACCACCGACACGGCGGCTTTTCACTTCAAAGTTTGGACTGACGTTTTTCAAGGCCTTCTCAAACACTGCCAGTGGATCTTCTGAATCCAATTTCTTCGCAGCAGTTTCCAGCGCGGTGTAGACAGCACGTTCAGCCGCCAACTTCTTGCCGTCCAGCATTGATTTATTGATCAAGCGCTGCACCAACACACTTTGGTAGCGGCGGTCAGGTTGTAATTGGCGTTGTAGTTTCTTGGTAACTTTACGAGGCATGATTACTTATCCCCTTTCTTAGTACCGTACTTCGAACGGCCCCGCTTGCGGTTGTTGACACCCTGGAGGTCCAACGCACCACGGACGATGTGATAACGCACACCTGGAAGGTCAGGCACACGACCACCGCGGATCAAGACCACAGCGTGCTCCTGCAAGTTGTGACCTTCACCACCGATGTAGGCCCAGACTTCGTAGCCGTTGTTTAGTTTCACACGAGCAACTTTACGCAGCGCTGAGTTTGGTTTCTTTGGCGTCTTGGTCGTCACACGCACGCAGACACCACGCTTGAGCGGTGCATTCTGGTCGTAGTAACGCGTTTTCAGGGCGTTGTGAATGCGACCCAGTGCTGGCGACTTGGACTTTTTCTTGGCCGTTTGGCGCGGCTTGCGCACCAATTGGTTGATTGTTGGCATCCAATTTCTCCTTGGTTGATTTACTAATGATGGCGATTTCGCCTAGTGGCTCTGGCGGGCTGGCGCGCGATTTCACACGCAAAAACCAGCTTCTCTTAGCGCCTACGGCTTGGATTCAGCAACTCCGCCCCGTGTCTATACCTTTTCTGCCGAGCGTGCAGCCTGTACACATTCAAACCACCGCGCGCCCCGAAAAGAGGAAACTCTGGGGAGATTATAGCATAGACTGCGTGCAATTGCTATAGAAAAACCGCCCCGTATCCATCGGAGCGGTTTCTGAGAAAAGAAGCTGGTTGGCTTATATGGCTACAGCTAATTCCTCTTCCTGGTTGTCAGCGAACTCATCCTCGCTTGGCTCGTCGGTTTCCATCTCTTCGACAGCGCCCGTTCCCACTGGGATCTTGCGGCCGATGATGACATTTTCTTTGAGGCCATGCAAGTGGTCAGCGCGACCAGATACGGCAGCGTTGATCAGCACGCGAGTGGTGTCCTGGAAGGACGCAGCAGATAGCCATGAGTCGCTCCAGATGGACACCTTGGTGATACCAAGTAGCAACTGGGTGTAGCTGATGAGGTTTTTGCCTTCAGCGGCCAGCTGCTTGTTGGTGTTCACCACCGCAGCCTTAGAAACGATGTCGCCCGTCACAAAGTCACTGTCGCCCGCGTCTTCGATCTGGACGCGACTAAACATCTGGCGAACGATGATCTCCAGGTGCTTGTCGGCCACGTCTTGACCCTGAGCGGCGTAAATACGCAGCACTTCGTTGATGATGTAGCGCTGAGTCGCCTCGACGCCCTTCAGGCGCATCAAGTCGTGTAGGTTCAATGAACCAGCCGTCAAGCGATCACCAGCCTCGACAACGTCGTTAGCCTTGACGACCAATTGCATGTTGCCAGGAATCTCGTAGCGAGCCGGTGCGCCAGCTTCAGCAGCAATCACCAAAGTGTCTTCTGCCGCTTCAACCACACCATCAAACGGTGCGACCAGCGGGCGAGTGTCTTCCTCGCCAGTTGCCAGCACGTCGCCAGCCTTGACGCTTGAGCCAGCCTTGACCACGATAGTTCGGCCATCCAGCGGTAAGCGTTCAACCTTGCCCGATTCTGGAGTGACTTGGACGATGTACTTCTTGCCATCTTCCCAAACATCGACTAACCCAGCAATTTCCGTGACATACGCCTGACCCTTTGGTGTGCGAGCCTCGAACAATTCTTCAACACGCGGCAGACCCTGGGTGATGTCACCACCGGCCACACCGGAGTTGTGGAAGGTGCGCAGGGTCAACTGAGTACCTGGTTCACCGACCGACTGAGCAGCGATGACACCGACTGGCTGATGATTGCCAACCAGTTTGCCAGTTGACATATCGACACCATAACTGCGCTGTGGGATACCGTTGAGGTTGTTGGTTGACAAGACTGACTGGATCTTGACGCTCTGAATGCTTTCATCATCATCAATTGAGTCAGCGATTTCTCGAGTGATCAATTCGTCCTTGTTGACGTGACCCGGAATCGTCTCAGCGGCGTACCGACCAGCCAAGCGGTTCGAAAAGTCGATCATCGTTTCCTCAGTTTCTGAACGGTAGATTGCGTAACCTTCGTCGTCGCCCTCGGCGTCCTCAACGGTGAAGACGTCCTGTGCCACGTCGACCAAACGACGGGTCAGGTAACCTGAGTCAGCGGTCTTCAGCGCGGTGTCGATCAGACCCTTACGCGCACCACGTGTCGCCACGAAGGCCTCAAGGCTGGACAAACCACCGGTGTAGGAGCTACGGATTGGCAGCTCGATCTCGCGGTTAGCCGCATCAACTTGGATACCGATCATGGCGCTGGCCAGCTTGACATTGGAGATATCACCACGAGCACCAGAGTTAACCATCATCGAGATGCTGGTGTCCATGTGCGCCAGCTGATCCTGGAGGAAGGCCGTGATCTTATTGTCCACATTTCGCCAGGCATTCACCGTCAAGTTGTAACGCTCGTCCTCGGTGATCAAACCCTGGTCGAATTGCTCAGAAATCAAGGCCGCCTTGGCGTCGCCCTCAGCCACGAACTCAGCGATCTCGTCAAAGTGCACGTAGTCGGTCATACCGGTTGACACGGCCGCAGTTGTCGCAAAGCGGAAGGCCTGACCCTTCATGCGGTCAGCAATCTTGGCGGTTTCCTCGGCACCGTACTTGTTGAAGATCTGCGCCAATACTTTCTTTAGCTGCTTTTTCGTCTGAACGTTGTTATCGTATGGGAAGTCCTCTGGCAAAATCTCGTTAAAGAAGACGCGGCCCAAGGTTGTCTGGCGCAGCTTGCCCTTGGCATAGATGCGAATTGGCGTTTGCAGATGAATATCGCCCTGGTCGTACGCCAGTTCTGCCTCGTAGACCGAGCTGAACGCCTTGACATTATCAGTCTGCGCCTGCGGCTTGTCATACGTCAGGTAGTAATTACCGAGCACGATGTCCTGCGAGATGTGTAGCACTGGCGCACCGTCGGCAGGCTTCAACAGGTTGTTGGTGGCGCTCATCAGCTCGCGCGCCTCGGCCTGCGCTTCCTTGGAAAGCGGCAGGTGGACGGCCATCTGGTCACCGTCAAAGTCGGCGTTAAAACCAGCACAGACCAGCGGATGGAGCTGAATGGCTTTACCTTCGACGAGAACTGGCTGGAAGGATTGAATTGACAAGCGGTGCAAGCTCGGTGCGCGGTTGAGCAGCACGTACTTGCCCTTGATCGCCTCGTCAAGCGCATCCCATACAACCGCTTCACCCGACTCGATCAAGCGAGTTGCCGAGCGAATGTTGTGGGCAAATTCACCCTTGATCAGCCAGCTGATGACGAACGGCTTGAATAGTTCGAGCGCCATTTGCTTTGGCAAACCGCACTGATTGATCTTTAATTTTGGACCAACGACGATGACCGAGCGACCAGAGTAATCGACGCGTTTACCGAGCAGGTTCTGGCGGAAGCGGCCTTGCTTGCCCTTGAGCATATCACTGATTGACTTGAGGCGACGGCGGCTGCCAGTCGAGCTGACCGCCCGACCACCGCGCGCCGCTGCGTTGTCGATCAGGGCATCGACGGCCTCTTGCAGCATGCGTCGCTCATTGCGCTGAATCACTTCTGGCGCATTGAGCTCGACCAGCTTCTTCAGGCGATTGTTGCGGTTGATGATGCGGCGATACAGATCGTTCAAATCAGACGTTGCAAACCGACCACCACTGAGAGCGACCATTGGACGGAGGTCTGGTGGGATGACTGGCAGTACCGTCAGGCAGAGGCTGGATGGCTTGATGCCGGCAGCCTGCATGCTCTCGAGCATCTTCAGGCGCTTGAGCAGTTTCTTCTCGCGCTGACCCTTGGCATGTTCGGCTTCCTCGCTCAGCTGGGCGATCAGTTCTGACAGATCAATTTCATCCAGCAGTGCCTTGAGCGCACTGGCACCCATGCCGACCTCGATCAGCTCGTCGTACTCTTCTGGCAAGTTGCGATAATCTGTCTCCGAGATCAGTGCGCCCTTGATGAGGCCCTCGAGCTGTGACTTCTTCGTCGTGTACTTGTCGTTAAGCTCGTCAACCTCGCGGCTTTGCTCTTTCGCCAGCTGCTTGATATCAGCATTGTCAGTTTCCGCAAGCTGCTCGTAGCGCATCTTGATCGCCATCCGACCAGCTTCGGTTTCAGCTTCTAGATCCGCCAGGTATTGGTCGCGGGTGATCTCATCAACCTTGAGAATGACATAGGTCGCAAAGTAGGCGATCCGCTCAATATTACGCACCGTTATCCCCAGTAGCAAGCTCATGGCGCTCGGCGTGCCGCGCATAAACCAGATGTGCGCCACTGGTGCGGCCAGCTGAATGTGGCCCATGCGCTCGCGGCGAACGATTGACTTGGTGACAAGTTCACCGTTCTTGTCAACCGCTGCTTCGCGTGAACGCACGCCCTTGAGCTTGGAATCATGCGGATTGATATCCTTGACCGGGCCAAAGATTCGCTCGCAGAACAAACCGTCACGCTCTGGCTTTTGGGTGCGGTAATTGATCGTCTCTGGTTTGAGAACCTCGCCGTGGCTCCACTTCAGGATGTCCTCGGCGCTGGCCACCGCTAGGCGCACCGCATCAAAATCGCTAATTCCGGTCGCGTTAAATGAATATTGCGCCATCTTACGCCTCCTCCTTTATTTCTTCTACTTCGTCAATATCTTGTACGCTCATGCCGGCCTCGATGTCGCCGATGTCGTCTGATTCGTCTAAGTAAACTTGGTCATCGTCGTCGCTCACGGCTTGTGGCACAGTCTTGTCAGATGGGCCACTGGAGGCGATGACATGCTCAGCGTCAACTACGCCACCCTCATCAAGCAGGTCAACCCGAAGGCCCAATCCCTGCAGCTCCTTGACGAGCACGTTGAAGGATTCTGGCAGTTTCGGCCCGACGATTGGCTCGTCCTTGATGATGGACTCGTAGGCCTTGGCACGGCCATAGACGTCGTCAGACTTGATGGTTAGCATTTCCTGCAAGGTTGCAGCGGCACCGTAAGCTTCCAGCGCCCACACCTCCATCTCACCGAAGCGCTGACCACCGTTCTGGGCTTTACCACCGAGCGGCTGCTGGGTAACCATGGTGTATGGCCCAGTTGAACGAGCGTGGATCTTGTCAGAGACCATGTGGTGTAATTTGATCATGTGCATGACGCCGACTGTGGTACGCTCCTCGAACGCCTCACCGGTGCGGCCATCGAACAGTTGCGATTTACCGTCACGCGCGAACCCTGCTTTTTCTAATTCATCAGAAATTGTTGCCGACGGTACACCATCAAATGATGGCGTTGCCACGCGGTAGCCCAACGCTCGTGCTGCCATACCAAGGTGCGTTTCAAATAGCTGACCGAGGTTCATACGGCTCGGCACACCCAGCGGGTTCAAGATCACGTCAACTGGCGTACCATCCTCCATGAATGGCATATCCTCGACTGGCAATACCCGCGCGACCACGCCCTTGTTACCGAAGCGACCGGCCATCTTGTCACCGACGCCAATTTTGCGCATCTGTGCCACAAAGATTTGGATTTGCATCAACACGCCGGCCTTGAGCTCGTGACCATTCTCGCGGCTAAAGATCTTGACACCGACGACCTTGCCGCCGCCAGCATTATTCATACGCTGTGAAGTGTCGCGGACATCCTTGGCCTTTTCACCAAAGATAGCGCGCAGCAGACGCTCCTCAGAGCTGAGTTCCTGCTCGCCTTTCGGCGTAATCTTGCCGACCAGTACGTCCCCGGCCTTGACCTCAGAACCGATTTGCACGATACCGTTTTCGTCGAGGTGGCGCAGGCTGTCTTCTGACACATTCGGAATGTCGCGGGTGACGATCTCGGGGCCGAGCTTGGTCTCGCGAACCTCCACGTTGTAATCCTTGATGTTAATACTGGTCAGGCGGTCGTCCTCCACCAGGCGGCGGCTGAGGATAATCGCGTCCTCCATGTTGTAACCGCCCCACGGCATAAAGGCCACCGTCAGGTTTCGCCCCAGCGCGATCTCGCCCTCGGCAATCGACGCACCCTCGACGAGGATGTCGCCCTGCTTGACCCTATCGCCACGGGCTACCCGAACCTTTTGGTTGTAGCAGCGATCGTCATTATTCTTGACGAAGTGCCGCAGCGTATAGACCTTGACGCCATCAGCGTACTTGACATGAATTTCATCAGCGTCAGCCCGCACTACTTCGCCATCAGCCTCGGCCTGGATCAGGTGGCCACTATTCTCGGCCACCGCCTGCTCGATACCGGTACCGACAACCGCTGGCTCTGGCGTGAGCAGCGGCACTGCTTGGCGCTGCATGTTCGAGCCAGTCAAGGCGCGGTCAACGCGGGTTTTTTCGATAAACGGCACCAGCGCCGCCGTCGAGCCGAGAATCTGCTTGTGGGCAGCGTCCATAAAGGTAACTTCTTCGACGTCAACCTGACCTGGCTGGAGGAACTTGCGGGCGCTGACACGGCTGTCGGTGAACGACTTATCATCATTCAAGCGCGCTCCGGCGTCGGCGATGACTTCGCTGGCTTCCTGAGCGGCGTCCAGATAAACCACTTCATCCGTCACCCGACCATCGGTGACGCGCAGGTACGGCGTCTCAATAAAGCCATACTCATTGACCCGCGCGTAGGTCGCGAGGTTCAGCACCAGGCCAACGTTGGCACCCTCTGGCGTCTCCACCGAGCAGATACGGCCGTAGTGCGTTGGGTGAGCGTCGCGCACATCAAAACCAGCGCGTTCGCGGCTTAAACCACCGGGACCCATCGAGCTCAAGCGGCGCTTGTGGCTGAGTTCGGACAGTGGATTGACCTCATCGAGGAGCTGACTCAGCTGCGAGCTGGTAAAGAACTCGCGAACTGCTGCTACTACTGGTCGTGCATTGATCAATTGGCTCGGCGTGACGTTCTCCATATCAGCCACGCTCATCCGGTCCATGGCGTTGCGCTGCATTCTGAGCATACCGACGCGGAACTGACGGGCAATCAGCTCGCCGACCAGCTTGACGCGGCGATTACTCAGCGCATCGATGTCATCAGCTAGCTCTTGGGTATTGTTGAGGCGAATGATCTCGCGGATGATGGCCACCAGGTCGCTCATCTGGAAGATACGGTTTTCAGCAGTGTTCGCAACGTCCAGACCCAGGCGCTGGTTCATCTTGTACCGGCCAACCCGACTATAATCAAAGCGCTTGAAATCAAAGAACATTCGCTCGATCATCTGGCGCGCATTATCAACTGTCGCCAGATCGCCCGGCCGCAGGCGACGATAGACTTCGATCAGCGCTTCATTAGCGCCACGCGCGGTATCTTTTTCAAGCGTTTCCTGAATGTAGCTGGTCTCGCCCGTGTCAATGTCAGCAAATAATTCACGAATTTCTGATGTTTTTGGATGGCCCAAAGCCCGCAGCAAAGTCGTCACCGGTAGTTTACGGCGACGGTCAATCTTGACATAAATCGTGCCATTAGTCGCCGTTTCAAATTCCAGCCATGCGCCGCGGCCTGGGATCATCTTGGCACCGTAGTAATTACGGCCAGCCACGGTGTCAGCAGTAAAGAACACACCGGCCGAGCGGATCAGCTGGCTGACCACCACGCGCTCCGTACCGTTGATGATAAAGGTACCGCGCTCGGTCATCCATGGATAATCGCCGAGGTAGATTTCTTGTTCCTTGACTTCGCCGGTAACTTTGTTAGTTAATTCGACAGTCGCGTGCAGCGGCGCTTCAAACGTCAAATTGTTTTCCTTGGCGAACTGATCAGTGGTCTTTGGCTCGTCAAAATGATAACTGCCGAACCGCAGCGCCAACTTCTGACCAGTGTAGTCGTCAATTGGGTTAATTTCTGAAAAGATTTCGCTCAAACCATCCTCGACGAACCAGCGCCACGAGTCCTCTTGGTGAGCGATGAGATTTGGCATGGCGATCGCACTGTCTGTTCCAGTGAAAAAGACGCGCGCGCCACGAGTGGTCTGTTGAGCCACAGGCGTTACTCCTCGCATTGATTATAATTGGTGATCACGGCCGGAAGATCTCTTAGTCTCAGCACGAGCCTGAGGTTTGCCCGCCCATCAAGCTCGCCCCTCGCTAAAACTACACTACTTCACTGTGACACATTATGACGCATAGGACGACGAATTGCAAGAGAAAATAAAGAAAAATTGACTATCGTTAAGCAGCGGCTAGTTCTAAACGAAGGCACACTTCACCCAGTAATCTAGCCGCACGCTCACCGTCAGTGATCGTCGCTAACCATTCCCAGCTTCCATCGGTTTGAAGTTGCGCCGTATGTAGTCGATAATTACCAGCGACACCGCCAACCGAGTCACGTTTGACAATACGGCTAACTTGGTGATTTTGCGGATTAATATCTTTGACGTGACCCGGTAGTAGTAGAGCCCGCTCGTCAATATACATACCAAGATATGTTGGCCGATTATTTGGCCCAGTCTCATGATTAAGTACCGCATTTACCAGTCCCCGAAACAGATCCCAGCGTTTCATATTTCTAGCCCCATACCGCTCGAGATATATCAGATTATTATCCTGTACATCCGGAATATCTGAGGCCAAGCCTAAGGCGTCGGTTCGACCTACACTTGCTGCCGCCTTGATTGACGCATCTGCGAGCGCAACATAGATACCACCCTCGGCAAGATCGGCTTGCCTCCGAAGTACTTCGGGCGTAAACTGTTCAGATTGATACAATCGCCTTGTCTCGCAAGCGCTGATATCTGGCTTCACATGTACGAGAGACTCAACCCACAAGTGGCGTAGCTCATCACACAATGAATCGGTAATATCACCACCACTTAATCGAACTGTCTCGATCATATCCTCTCCTATTTATGAAATATACTACAAATATCGAGCAATGCTGTCAAGGATCCGCGCGTGCACTTCCTCTGGGGTTCCGGCAGCTGACAATAGCGGGATATTTCGCTCGGCGGCGATGGCTTCATAGGCGTGGTTAACCCTGTCCTGAAACGACTGCTCACGCGACTCAAATGTATCAGGCTGAGCGATGCGCCCACGCTCTGCGATGCGCTGCTGGCGCTGGGCGTCACTGAGTGTCAAGACCACCATCGCGTCCGGCTGCAGGTATCGCTCGTCGGTAAATAGCTTCGTCATCCGCATAATCTCCTCCGTGTCCAGTCCGTCGCCATAGCCCTGATAAGCCAGCGTCGAGATATAATTACGCGCGCTGAGAACGATCTCGCCGCGCTGCAGGGCTGGCTGAATCTTTTCGCGCCACAACTCGCGCCGCGCCGCCGAAAATAATGCTAGGTTGATTTCACTAGAGCGCACTAGGTTGCCATTTTTGACAATGCGCCTCAGTTCATTGGCTACCGGCGTCGACTTTTCTGGATCGTCACTACCTGGCTCTTCGACCACACACACGACACGGCCGCGCGCCCGGAAATACTCCGCCAGCATGGCTACTTGGGTTGACTTGCCAGTGCCGTCATTGCCCTCGATGACGATGTATCGACCGGGACGGCTCATTTGATGCCCTCACTCAGCCCGGCGATAGTCGCTGGTGCATGTCGCTGATCCTTGAACGCTCGCGGTAGCATCATTTCTGGCCGCCAGCTGCGGATGAGTTCGGCAAGGTTGTCGGTGTGCTGGTACTTGCCGCTCATGCCGCCACGCCCGTCAGCGTAACCGCCATCCACCGGCCCAGTCTGGTGGAAAATTAATTGTCCGATGCGCTCACCGACTGGTAGCACCACGCTTTCGTGCTTGTTCAAATTGTAAATCTCGAGCGTAATCCGATTGATATAACCCGGGTCGATCCAGCCCGCGTCAAAACACACTGCCACACCGTTACGGCCCCACGAGCTGCGGCTCTTCACCTCGGCCGCGCCACCATGCGCCCGAATGCCCACGAACTCATGGGTATGCGCCAAAATCCGCTCGCCAGGACGCAGTACAATGATCGGATGCTCATCCGGAATATTACGAAACCGCGTAAAGCCGTTATGTTCGCACCACTCGGCGTGCGGTATCGCCATCAGCGGCCCCTTGAAATACCGCGCCACCTCCGCTTCGTCAAATGGATTATAGACGCTTGACTGATCGTCAAATTCCTGTTTATAAAAATAATGCCCCAGCGTAAAATCTAGGCTAGCCTCTGACACATTGTCCGGATCAAATGGCGTACAGACGATCGTCCCCTCCTCAATCGCCGCCAAAATTTCCCGGTTTGAATACACGCTCATGCCGCGCCTCCTCTTGTTTATCTTACCTCACTCCCCCGAGTGATTCTATTATGACAACATTTACTCGCTCGGGCAAGCTTTTCGTAAATTTTACATCATGCTAGACTGAGATTATGGAGAAAGCCATTGTCGTTGCCTATGATACTAACCGCGCCATCGGCCAACATGGCGATTTGCCGTGGGGTCGCAGCCTACCGGCGGATCTAGCGAATTTCAAGCGGCTGACCAAAGGCGGCGACGTCATCATGGGCCGAAAAACCTTTGAATCGATCGGCTCTCACCCACTGCCAGAGCGTGAAAACATCGTCATTTCCTCGCGGCCAACAGGCGCCAAAGGCGTCCTCACAGCAGTGAACTTAGAAAGCGCCCTAGCGCTAGCTCGTTACAAAACCTTCATCATCGGCGGCGCGCGGGTGTATGGCGATGCGCTGAACACACCAGAGATTGACACCATTTACGCCACTGAGGTCGACGCTGCATTCCCGGATGCCGACACCTTTTTCCCAGAGATTGACATGACTACCTGGCAGGAAGTGAGCCGCGTCCATCATCCCGCGGACACCGAGAACAAGTACGACTTTGATTTTGTGATATATCGTCGGATAATTTAGCTAGACTCAATTCCCAACACCTTTGGATAATTTAATACACTAACAAATTACTAAATAGTTGCCGAAGACTGGCACGAACACATTACACCGCAATCGGCGCCTTGATCGGCGGGTGATGCTCATAACCTTCCAGACGAATATCATCAATCGTGAAATCGTCAATATTCTTGATGTCTGGATTCAGCCACAGTTTCGGCAGTGGTAGCGGTTGACGCGACAGTTGCTCGTCAACCTGTGCGTGGTGATTATTGTAAATATGCGCGCTATTCAGGGTGTGGATGAATTCGCCGGGCTGTTTATCAGTCACCTGGGCGATCATCGACAGCAGCAGGGCATAACTGGCGATATTAAACGGTACGCCGAGGAACATGTCCGCTGAACGCTGGGTCAGCGCCAAATCCAGTTTATCTTTCTCGCCATTTTCACCTGGCCGAACATTGAACTGGAACATAGTGTGGCACGGCGGCAGTCCGCCCGACTGCACGATATCGTCAATTTCCGCCACATTCCAGGCACTGACGATGTTGCGCCGCGATGTTGGATTATTTTGTATCATGTCAATGGCGTTTTGGATTTGGTCAAGCGTCCCGCCCTTGCCATCCGGCCATTTGCGCCACTGCACGCCGTAAACTGGCCCCAGATCACCCCATTCCTCGGCAAACGCGTGGTCGGTTGCAATTCGCCCAATGAATTGCTTCATGCCAGCGCGCCACTCCTCACCATTGATCTCCGGGATACTTTGGCCGGTTTTCTCCAGATAATTCTTGTACGGCCATTCATCCCAAATATGCACGCCATTTTGCGCCAGATATTCAATATTGCCGGTGCCTTTGAGAAACCACAGCAGCTCATGCGCCACACTGTTGAAATATAATTTCTTGGTAGTCATAGCCGGGAAGCCGTCCGCCAAATCATACCGCGTCTGCACGCCGAACACTTCCGTGGTGCCAGTACCGGTGCGGTCGCCTTTTCTCACGCCATTGTCACGAACGTGCCGCAGAGCATCTAGATACTGTCTCATAATCCCTCCTTGCCTTTCCTTAATTATGGCAAGATTCCACCGTAACCACAAGCAAAACCAGCGGTAGTTTTCACAACGTCACGCCATATTGAATACATTTATGAATCGCGGGGGCTTCTTGGAGCCTACGATAACTTGCTCAATACCTTATCCACCAGCCCATACTGTACTGCCTCCTGAGGACTCATCCAGTAATCACGCTCCATGTCGGCCTTGACCTTACTGAGTTTCTGGCCGGTGTTTTTGGCCATGATTTTCGCCAGCATTTCCTTCACTTCCAGCGTTTCTTTCAGGTCGATCTCCATGTCGGTCACCTTGCCGCGCGTGCCAGAGGACGGCTGATGGATCATCACCTTGGCGTGCGGCAGGCAAAATCGCTTGCCTTTGGCGCCCGAGCTAAGCAAAAACGCACCCATACTGGCCTGCAAGCCAATGCCATAGGTCGCCACGTCCGGCTTAATAAAATTCATAGTGTCGTAAATCGCCATGCCATCATAGACACTGCCGCCTGGGCTATTGATATAGAGCGAGATGTCCGCCCCTGGGTCAACGTACGCCAGGTGCAGTAGCTGCGCCACCACGCTGTTAGCGGTATGCTCGTTAACCTCCTCGCCGAGGAAAATGATCCGCTCATTAAGCAGCCGCGAATAAATATCAAACGCCCGCTCGCCGTCAGCCGACTTTTCGATGACGGTGGGGATGAGATACGATGTTGTCTTCTTCATACACAGTTATTATATAAGCTTAGCTCGCCGCTGTAAAGAATAGCCTGTCAATCCATTATATATTGAGACTTTTTAGCAGCCGCTCTTGCCCCGCACGTATTAGCTCCTGAGCCTCCTCTGTATGGAGCGGCACTAAGCGGACGTAGACCTGGCCCGATTGCTGTCCAGCGGCGACCAATATACCGAGCTGTTCATCAATATACGCAACGTGTTCAAAGCTATTCTCGCCATATTTAATACTCTCATCCCATATACTTGGATTTAATATGGCGCTATCACGCCCTCCTGACCATGTCGCAAAGACACCCATCCGGTCAATGGGGTTACTCCACTGCTTTGAGCGGACTATTGGGCCAATGAAAAGTGTATCTGCCTCCGGAGCTATTTGGCGTAGTATATGATCCTCTGGGATGTCTATAGTAATACCGGCTCGGTCAGGCCCGCCATAGCTAATGGGTATCCGGCCTGTGCCCGTCGACGGCATTGTGATATGGCGAATTGACCGCGTTGGATCGAGAAAGGCAAGCTCAGGGGAAGAGAACATTGGTATCGTTGGATCTGCCATGGAATCAAATGATGCACTATTTCCCATGACGCTATATCGTGAAGCATAGGGATTTGGTTTTCCACTGTCATCTTTCTCCAGATCATACCCTGCGGCGATAATGTCCTGAATGGAAGCAACATGAGGACTATGGCGCCAATCTTTTACCTCCTTATCACCATCTTGCTTCACCCATGGACGCAGGGCCCAGGCATGACCAAGACCGCGCTCGACGCCCTCCGGAGCAAGCATATGCCCTAACTCGTGTGCAATCGTACCAATGGACACGCCACCCAAATCGCGCACAAGCGCAACTGGAGGCTGTTTATCGTCGTACACGGTTAGACCAGCGTAGTGGTCCTTTTCTGTATCAGCAGAATCGACGATAACCAGCGCCATATCACTTTCCGTTTCACGAGCATGAGCCTGTCCAATCAGTTGAAGCAGACGCTGACCATAAGCAGGCTGTTTACCATGCTCAGTTGTTCGGGTCGTATCAGGCGAGTGACCATCCCGCGTGAACCGCACATTAAGGTATAGATGGCTAGTCGTTAGCGCGATACGCCCAAGAGCATCTCGTACCCCAGAGCTAATTTTTTCAATGCCTTGATGCGGCTCGGCGTTTTCTGGCAATAATTGCACGACGACAACACTTAGCGAGCCCGGCGGCGGAGCTTTTCGCTCGTTATTGTGCTGTATCGGTATATTTTGACCTTGTTCTGATCCTAGGTTTTTTATAGCCTCACCGATAATAGTTCCAGCGCCCAAGCATCCAGCACCAAGCGCCATACCTCCCAAAAAACTGCGACGGCTAACCTTCTCGCCGCTCCCATTTTTCTCTTGGGGGTGCCCAGACTCCAACTCTGGACGCTCAGACTTTGAGGATTCACACATATTTTGCCATTATACCAGCTAATTGTAGGTTTGTCAATAAAACAGGGGCGACCCTTTTGCCATCCCCTGCTTCAGATTATTTTATTGCTATGTCGTCGCTATTTACTATTCAGCTCAACTAGCTTGTCGATCGTCTTGTCGGTGATCATCCGATTGGCGATGTCACGGTGGACGTTTGGATCATCAAATCGCGCGGCTAGTTTAGCGTCCTTGCCGTATTGCTGCTTGAAGGTGGAAATTTGCCTATCAAGCTCCTCGCGGCTAACCTCTACGCCCAGCTCCTTCGATAGCTCAGCTAGCACCAGGCCAGCCTTGACCCGCTTTTCGGCCGCCGGACGAGCTTCTTTTTTCTGCCAATCGGCTTTATCCTTGAAACCTTGCGTCTTTAGATACGAGTCCATTGTCAGGCCGCGATATGACAAATTCTGCATCAGATCTTGTTCAATTGACCGCAGCTGATCGTCGATCAATAGCTCTGGCAGCGCCACCTTGGAGCTATCCGCCAATTCCGCCACCAGCTCATCCTTGAGCTTTTCCTTGGCCTCGCGCTCTTTTTGCGCGGTAATCTCGCGCTTGATGTCGGCCTTGAGCTGCTTAACGTCGGTGAATGGACCGCACTTGGCGGCAAATTCATCATTGAGTTCTGGTAGTTTCAGCTCATTTACTTTATGGAGCGTCACGCTAAACACCACCTTGGCGCCAGCCAGATTTTCAGCGTGATAATCCTTTGGAAATTCGAGATCGAGATCAAATGTCTCGCCGGCCTTGTGACCAACCACGCCCTCTTCAAAGCCGGGGATGAACTGACCACCGCCCAGCTTCAGGGCAAAGTCCTTGGCCGAACCACCGTCAAACGCCACGCCGTCTTTCTTACCAACAAAATCGATAATCGCCTCGTCGCCCTCTCGAGCTGCGCGCGTAACCTCGCTCTTGTCGACAAAATTCTGCTGCATCCGCTCAATGATTTCATCGACGTCTTTGGCCTCAACCTTGACCGTCTGGGCCTTGGCCTTGAGCTTTTTGTAGTCACCTAATTTGACCGGCGGCACAACGGTCGCCTCGGCGGTGAACTCAACTTCTTGATTGGGGACAAATTTCTTGACCTCAACACTCGGCCGCTCCAACGCCTGGAGCTTCTCGTTCATAAAGGCCTCAGCCACCGCCTTGGACAGGGCATTGTCGAGCACCTGCTCCTGGAGCGCCATCGGATTGACGTGCTTGGCAGCCACGCTGACCGGCACCTTGCCCTTACGAAATCCCGGCACCTTGAGGTCGCGCGCCATCTTGGTCAGTGCCACCTGCTCGGCCGCATTCAGCTCGTCCGCCCCCAGCGTAATTGTCAAACAAACCTTGGTATCTGATAGTTTCTTTACAGTCGTCTTCATGACTACCTATTATAACAGGGGTAACGCTAAATCTCAAACGCCGCGTCGTCATCACCGTCGTAGCGCCGATCCTTAACTACACTGATCATGCGCTCGAGGCTGACTTTTTGTTCGGTTGACTCGATGAGATTTTTGATCGTGTAAACGCCCGAAGCGATCTCTTCCTCACCGACAAACGCCACGAATGGAATATTCTTTTTCAGTGCGGTTTTGAGCTGCTTGTCTAATTTACGCCCGCTGAAATCTAGCTCCACCCGCACTCCCTCACTGCGCAGTGATCGCGCCAACGCATCAGCCCCCTCCAGCAGCGCCGGATCCACCGCAATGATATACACATCCGTATGCGTCGTTAATTTTGGCAGCAACTCGTGCACCTCGAGGAACTGCTGCATGGTCGTCGCACCGAGCCCTACGCCAACTGTAGCGACTGGCTCGACACCGAACAGCCCGACCAGCCCATCATAGCGCCCGCCGCCGAATAGCGCTCGATTATTCTCCGGCGAATTATCAAAAAACTCAAACACCGTACCGGTATAATAATCCAGCCCGCGCATCAGCGTCACGTCAAACATAGCGTTACCGATGCCTTTCTGGCGCAGCAGGGTCATCACCTGGCGAAGCTGCTGGACACTCGGACTACCCGTCAGCTCCTCCGGTAGATCGTCGACACTGCGCATGCTGATCAGCTGCGCCAACTTTGGTAGGCCCGCCTTGGCTTCTTCTGGGCCGAAAATCTCGATCGCTTGCTCACGGAAAGCTTCTGGCGAAATCTTATTCTTTCGATCAAGCAGCCGCGTCATCATCTGGGCGCCGATCACATCAAGGCCCAGAAACCCGCTCATCAACTGATTGATCAGCTGGCGATTATTCACCCGCACCGTAAACATGTCTTTGCGCGCACCAAAGTTCATGATGCTACGGTAGCCAAACTCGATAATCTCCGCGTCCGCCCACGGCCCTTCCGCACCAAACAGGTCGGCGTTTAATTGCCAAAACTCGCGCTCCCGTCCGCGCTGCGGCCGTTCGTAGCGCATGAAATTAGCGATAGAATAGAGCCGGGCCGGCATGGCCAGTTCCTGGCGCCGACTGGCCACCATGCGAGAAATCGACGGCGTCATCTCTGGACGAATCGCCACTTGACGACCACCGCGATCAGTGAACAAGTACGTCTGCTCGCCTGCTAACTCCTGGCCTGACTTGGCGGTGTAAATATCCAGCGACTCAAGCAAGGGTGCGCCGTACTCCTCGTACCCAAAACTCTGCGCCGTGGCGTGCCACACCTTGAAAATATAGTTTTGCAGGCGCTTGTCCTCCGGAAAATAATCGCGCGCGCCCTTGTAGCTCTGAGTTGATAAATTGCTCATGGTTGCTTTTATTGTGGCACAGTGGGGCGAATTTTTCAATAACACCCGGGGCAGCGTCGGATATCAACCGAGCACATGCTGCCGCAGCCAGCAATACATCGCCACGGTCGCTGCCGCACCGACGTTGATGGAGCGGGTTGAGCCGAGTTGTTCGATGGCGACGATTTTGTCTGCTGACTGTGTCATCTCCTCGGAAATCCCCGGCCCTTCCTGGCCGAACACCAGCACCGCGCGCTTTGGTAGTGTCGTCTCCGCCATATTGACGCTACCCGGGATATTATCAATAGCAATAATTTCTCTGTCTTCAGCCCGCATTAGCTCGACAAACTCCGCCGTCGAACCGACATAATGTACGTGCAGATATTTATCCGTCATCATGGCGCCGCGCTTGTTCCATTGCCGCCTGCCGATGACGTAAATCTGCCGCACGCCAAAAGCATTGGCACTCCTGACAATCGTTCCCATGTTAAAGTCCCGCTCGGTGTTCTCCAGAGCGATCACCAAGCCGTGATCCTTGGCGTCCAACTCTTTTACGATCTCCGCCTCGCTCTGACCCTTGAATTTGTCAATCACATTTCGCGTGTCTTGCATCTCTGTTATTGTAGCAAACGTTACGAAAAAGAGACAAAAGATCTTCTCGTCGTCATGAAAAATGTAGCGTGCTCTCAAGCATCCACACTATCTCACGACAAACAAAACTTACTCCGACCAAACAGCAAGCTCATTGCCCGCCGGGTCTTGAAAATGAAAGCGTTTACCGCCAGGAAAATTAAATATCTCTTTGGTAATCGAAGCGCCGGCTGTCTTCACCTTGTTGTAGACCGCCTGAATGTCAGTAACATAGATCACTGGAAGCGGAGCAGTTGCTGGATCCTCGGCATTGATACCGCTACCCACACCGCTGTCGTTTGTGTCCACATAGTCATCACCCCATTGTTGATATGACCAACCAAATACCTCGGTAAAGAAGTCTTTTACTGCGTTCAACTCCTTCACGTTCTTTGCTGGAAACTCTATGTAGTCGATATGACTGTTCGCCTTACTCATACGGGTGTTATATCACAAGAAAAACCGCCCAAATGAGCGGTGATTTTCTTGTAATGCAGTCGTCAATTCTTGGTGCGGATGAAAGGACTTGAACCTTCACGTACTTGCGTACACTAGCACCTGAAGCTAGCGCGTCTACCAATTCCGCCACATCCGCGTGACTACCGAGTATTATACACGACCGGCTGCTCCTCCGCAAGGAGTTTGCCTAGCCGTTTCAGCCCGCCAGCCGGCACCAAGCATTTAATTCTTCTGCCAACTGCTTCATCGGCACGGCAGTCTTGATACCCGGCGCGAGGATGCCTTTTGGATCAAAGATGTGCTTGATTTTTGCGTACAGGTCACGCTCCTCGGACGTGAGTGTTGGCTGGACAAACGCCGCCTTGAGCCGACCCTCGCCGCCAAAGCCCGCGAACGACCCTTCGTGGCTGGTCACGATCCGCACCATGTCCGAGCAGAGTTTGAGGATACGCTGGCGGTCACTGACCTTTTTGCTCGAGAATACCGGATAGCTATTAATCATACCAGTCGTCGCGTCGATAAACAGCGGCATGGCCACGCCATATTCTTTCTCGAGTGCACGCATCGACTTGATAAAGCCGTCCAGCTGCACACCCGGCAGCCACATCCCAGAGAATACCTGCGGCACGACACCGTGCTCGTCAGCCGGATGCTCCGCCAAGGTCAGCACTGAATGTAGCGTAAACGCCTCTTTCATTTCCATGTCGCGTAGCTCAACCTGCAGGGCCGTGCCACCGCGAAGCGCACGTAGTAACTTCTTGGCAGCCTTGCTACGCGCGCGGTCCGAAAACGCGTGAAAGAGCGCCACTACCACGCCACCGCGATAGCATTCTTTTGGCGCCCACGCTAGTTTTTTGCCCTGGGCTGCTGCTCGCGAAAAGAGCCGCCCGTCGATCAGCTCGACGGTCGAGGCGCCCGCTTGCAGCGCCGTGTCGACCGCCGCCTGCGCTGCATTCATTGAACTATACGCCGCGCTCACCACGGTCAATTCCGGATGGATGAAGTCAGCCTTCATAATTAGTTCGCCGATAATACCGAGGCTGCCTTGAGCGCCGACAAACAGCGGCGTGAGATCAAACGAGCCGTCGCGCTGCCGCACCTGAGCGATACTCGAAAAGCCAGCCATCTCTGGTGCGCTAGCATCAATCCGAGCGATCAGCGCTTCATTATCGGTTATCAAATTATCCAGCTGCCGGTACAATTCGCCCTCAAATGTCGCCAAGCCTTTCTTTTTGCTCAGCTCGCGCTTTGACAGCCGGCCGGTCTGCACGATATCGCCGCTTGACAGGACGACCTCCATCTGGTGAATCGACTGGCTCAATAGACCATACGCTGAGGACAGCATACCGGTCGCCTCAGTACTAATCGCACCGCCAATCGTCCCGTCCTCACCCGTCAATGAAATTTCCGGCAGACCCAAACCCTTATGTGTTGACAGAACCGCTTGCGCCGCTCTATGAGAAATACCCGACTGGAGGTGGATCAGCTGCTGCTTAGCATCAATCCCGACGACGTTATGCATGTGTGCCGCCATGTCGATGGCGATACCGCGCCCGATCGCCGCGCCCGTACTATCCGTGCCATGTCCGCGCGCATATACCGGCAAGACGTGGCCCTTCTCCGCCAGCTGCGAACAAAACCGCAAAATCTTGCGCACATCACTCGTATCCGCCACTCGTGCGATCAACTCCGGCCGACGCGCCAGCACGCTCCCGTCCCGCTGCGCATCCGCCAAAGCACCGTCATGCGTCACCACTTCACCCGTCAGATGTTCATTCAAATACGTCGCAACCTTATTCATAGTCCCCCTTTTTTCTGTTAGTTTCATGATAGCACGGTCGAGGTGGAGCGTAAAGTGTATTGCTCGAGGGCGACGGGTTGTGTATAATTGAGGGGTGGATGCGCCTAAACGTACCGTGCGCGTCTTTGACAGTTAGCTATGCGGATGTGGTGGAATTGGTAGACACGCATGCCTTAGGAGCATGTGCCTCACGGCGTGAAGGTTCAAGTCCTTTCATCCGCACCAAGGTTTTATTTTATGGGAGATTAGCTCAGTTGGCTAGAGCGCACGATTCACATTCGTGAGGTCACAGGTTCGAGCCCTGTATTTCCCACCATTTAATATTGATATGAATATGGAATCTTTTTACGTTACATCGACCCGTCTTGACATAGAAATGGAAACCGAACCTCATCCGTCTGGTCTGGTTATATTTTCACGAAAATTATCCCCCGACGGAGAGCCAATAGGACACATAATAGTGTCTCCTGAAAACCATCACACGGATATATACTGTAAGTATCTTGAGGAAAACAAGCCGCTACCATTAGAGCGTAAGAGTTGGGGGATAAGTTTTAATCAAAGCTCCAGCCAAAGCGGCGTAGTTCCAAATTATTTTACACGAGTAGAGCCCGCCTATGGAATATGTATACCCCCATCCGACAATATACCTGATTGCCCCACCCTGCTAATAGCTGAAACAAGAAACAAAAGAGTACCAGAATTAGCTCATCAAAGACTGAGCATAGACCCGATACACATTAAGATGGCAATTCAAGCCCTAGGTATAGTGATGGAAAATCCAGATATTTTACATAGGACCGACGACAAGACCAGATTAATGCATTTTTCCGAAGATCAGCTTAATGAACAGTCTGTGACCATCTATTAAAGGTCCTATGGTCAAAACTAGCTATTAAATACAATCCCCCTGCTCTTTTTATTTTCTCCCACTCATGGTAAAATTTTATATTTAAGAGGAAGTTCTGCGTTAGCATCAGGCCATAGTCGCGTACATTTTCGCGCATTGAATTTTATTAACTATACTCATGATCAGCCTAGTGCGAGCTTCGCCATAGATACCCGAGTCCGTTCAGCACGTGTGCTCTCCGTGGGTCGGCTTATCTGATAAGTACACATCCCCCCTCAGAGAGGGTCATCCCCGCATAGTCATATGATATCATCTCTGCGGAGTAGGTCAAATCCAGCTCATCCTACTAATTTTTGAATACCTGTGCTATATTAAGAAGCAGTATGAAAGAACAATGGCGTTCATCACAACCATCAGAGCAAAAGCCACCAGCAGCTCAGCAGTCAGAGGCCATACCTGGCGTAGATGCAGCTCCGGGGGAAATATCCTCACGAGGAAACAGTGTGCGAGGGATGCGGACGGCTATATGGACGCACGAGAGAACTTGGGGAAATAGCGACAAAAGGGATGGAAGGAATGGCTAAAAAGGGCGGTAGACACTCCAAAGAATACAGCGAGCATAGATCACCTGATATGCAAGATGATTCATCGTATGACTTGACTCGTCCATTTGATATTCCTCCGGAAAAACCAGGATGGCATTCGGCAGAAACTGTCGAAGCAGAGCACAGGGCGTATATGCGGGGCAAAGACGGTATATTCATGGTCAATATGAGGCAACGTATAATTGCCGGATTGCTTGACGTTGGCTATGATTACGAGTTACATGTTAGGTAAGAGCATCGTGTTCATGAACGACACAGCAACAGGTAGTCGTAGCATCACGTTACCACAAACTGATCAAATCCCGCCGCGAGCATAGTATCAGTTGCATCCAACACCGCCTTCGGCATGGGCTGGGGAGTGAGGTACCCTGCTTTACCATACACCCTGATTCTTTGGGTATCACCCACCATGATTGATAATGCACGCTGTGGATTCGTCACTATCGACAGATAGTCGGCCAAGCTCACTTGCACCGAAGTCACATCCCAAGACACCTCTGGCCACTGTTTATTAGCAGTCGCCAGCATGCACCGCTCCATGTACGGCTTCGTAACAAGCAACCCCCGACCAATACGAACACCAACTTCAGAGAGCATAGCCTTGGTATTAGTAATATTCTCTGCGGTATTGGTAGCTCGCTCTTCAAGCCACACCGCGTCTGTCGGCACACCGCGCGTAAACATCCTTGCCGCAAAGATGGACGCCTCAGACTGCGCGAATTCATGTGACGTCACATGCCCGACACCACCAGAGATTACCACGCTGCGAAAAGACAATTCTGGATTGAGCACCAACTCCGACGCCCGATCGGCCACGCCGAGATCATGCGACCCAGTGACTAACAATAGATCATACTGCCCCACCGGATGTGCTATGCCAACTCGATGATAATCCCATAGCAGCTGGGCAGCGTCACGAACAGGATCTGGGAGAGTGTCAATATACATAATGTATGCTTCATTTTAAGTATATCATGTCACAAATCCAGTGTTATACTATTACCATGAACACCAACACCGAATACGACCCGCCTCCACCCGGCCTCTTTGTCTGGATGGATTTGGAATATACGACGACCGATGTTGATACGGCGCGGGTACTTGAAGTCGCGGCGATTATCACCAATCGTCAATTGAAGCAAATTGGCGAGCCGTTTTCTTTGACCTGCAAGCCCGATGACTTCTCCAAACACTCTATGTCCGAATCAGTTGTTGATATGCACACGCAAAATGGTCTACTGAACGATGTCTCCGCGTCAACATATAACGAGGCCGCGCTCGAAAAGCAAGCGCTCAATTGGCTAAAGCAAACCGCAAATGACGCTGTTTTGATTCACTGCGGCTATTATCTGCAATGCGATCGTGAGATCCTCGCAAAGCGCATGCCCGCACTGTACGAGCGTTTGGGGTTTCGGCAACTTGACGTGCGCTGCCTCGAAGAAATAGCTGATGCTTGGACGAGCCAGGGCCGATATCGACGAACTAACAGCCACAACCACCGTGCGCTCGGCGATGTGAGGGAAGCAATCTTGCTAGCTAGGAAGTACGAAGAGCAATTTATATCGAAATGATAAAGACTACACGATACCTCGATGAGAGATAGATACGACCACTGATAATTCAGCGGGCTAACCTTCTCATCCCCGCTCATCTGTGCTACAATTAATCACCAAAGGAAGGTCTGCGTTAACATCAGACCATATTTTTATGAAGGACGCTAGCAAGATTCGAAACATTGCCATTATTGCCCACGTCGATCACGGCAAGACGACCATGGTTGATGGGCTGCTCAAACAGTCGCGCACATTTCGCGACAACCAGGCCGAGATGAGCCAAGAATTGATCATGGATTCGGGCGATCAGGAGCACGAACGCGGTATCACCATCACCGCCAAACAAACCTCGATTTTTTACGGTGATTATAAAATTAACATCATCGACACGCCGGGACACGCTGACTTTTCAGGCGAAGTCGAGCGGACTTTGCAGATGGCGGACGGCGTCTTACTGATCGTTGATGCGCAGGAAGGACCAATGCCGCAGACGAAGTTTGTGCTGAGCAGGGCGCTAGAACTGGGCTTGAAGCCAGTGGTGGTGATTAATAAAATTGACAAGCCAGCCAGGCGGATTGCTGAAGTTGAAGACGAGCTGAGCGATCTGTTTTTGGAGCTAGCGACCGATGATAGTCAACTGCATTATCCGATTTATTACGCTATCGGGCGCGATGGCAAAGCGTGGCGGGAGATTCCTGCTGACCCGAATGACGACGCTGATCTCACGCCAATTTTTGAAGCAATTATCAATGATATCCCGGCGCCGAGCGTCACGGCTGACGGCGGGTTTCAGATGCTGGTGACCAGTTTGCAATACGACACCTTCCAGGGTAAATATGCCATTGGGCGGATCGCTCGCGGATCCGTTAAACGTGGTCTGCAAGTCAGTTTGATGAAGCACGGCGAAGTGTCAGGTTCAGCGCGAATTGAGAAAGTTTTTGGCTACCGTGGACTAAACCGCGAAGAGCTTGACGAGGCGTTTGCTGGCGATATTGTAGCGCTGGTTGGCGTGAGTGAGGCGCACATTGGCGATACGATTGCTGATAAAGAACACCCCGAAGCCTTGCCGGCGATTGCCATTGAAGCGCCGACATTGAGCATGTACCTCGGCCCGAATACCAGCCCGATGAAAGGGCACGAGGGTGAATTTACCACCTCGCGGCAAATTGGCGACCGATTACGACGAGAACTGGAAACCAACGTAGCGCTACGCGTCGAAGAAAACGGCATCGGCTTTACGGTGTCTGGCCGCGGCGAACTACACCTCAGCGTCTTGATCGAGACCATGCGGCGCGAAGGCTTTGAGTTTGAAGTTGGCCGGCCGCAAGTGGTCACCATCACCGAGGACGGCGTCGAAAAAGAGCCGATTGAAGAATTACAAATCGAAATTAGCAGCGAATTTATCGGCGCGATCAGCCAGGAGTTGGGTGCGCGCCATGCTGAGATGAAATCGCAAGAAACCACCGCTAGCGGCGCTACCCGTATGACCTATGTACTGCCGACCAGGGCGTTGATTGGCCTGCGCAACGTGCTGTTGACCGCTACCAAAGGCACCGTGATCATGAATTCCCTGCCACATGGCTATCAACCGCTGGGCGGTAAATTACCAAAGACCCGCGGCGGCGTGCTCATCGCCTTTGAAGCTGGCACCACCACGCCGTATGCACTGCAGGCGGCCGAAGCGCGCGGCGAGCTCTTGGTCGGGCCAGGCACGGAAGTCTACGCCGGGATGATCGTCGGTATTTATAACCGCCAAGAAGACATCGAAATTAATGTCTGCAAGGCTAAGCACCTGACCAACATGCGCTCCAAATCGTCCGATGGCACGGTGCAGCTGACGCCATTTACCCAGTTTAGTCTGGAGCAATACATTGACTTCATCGAGGACGACGAGCTGTTGGAAGTGACGCCAAAATCCTTACGCCTGCGGAAACGCTACCTTGACGCTAATGAGCGAAAGCGCGCCGCCAAGCGGTAGGCCCCACCCCGACAAACTCCCGATTGACAAAATACATAAGAAACTTAACGTTACTATAGATTATCCCACGGTAACACGCTATACTTAACCATATGCTTCCCAAAAAAACCACAACAATTATCAAGCGCACACTAGCCCGTACCGCCCAGCGCATCACGCCGATCGACCGTAAAGATCCCGACGAAAAGCTCGGGCAGTTGTTTCATGAAGTGCAGTCACACCGCGTGTTTGCTGACGGTAAAACCTTTGTCGATCTTGTGCCACGAAAGCGGGCGGCCCGTATTCTCCAGGAGTATCGCCTGGCCCGACGTGACCCCAACTTTCGGCTGGATGAATTTGTGAAGCTACATTTTTATGAATTTGAATCACCGGTCAAAAAGGTGAGCTTTGTCCAGGCGGACTCTGCCAGACAGCACGTCACCAATCTCTGGCCGCTGCTCATCCGCCACACCCACAAGTCGAAGGGTTCGCTGATCGCCTTGCCGCACGATTACGTGGTGCCGGGCGGTCGGTTTGCCGAGCAATTTTATTGGGATACATATTTTATCATGCTGGGTTTGGCGGCGGACGGCAAGTGGAAGCTGATCGACGGCATGATGAAAAATTATGTGTACATGATTCAGCGTTTTGGTTTCATCCCAACTGCTAATCGGACGTACTTCCTCAGTCGCAGCCAGCCGCCGTTTTTTGCGGCGATGGTCAAGCTCCTCGCCAGCAAGCCCGGCCGGCGCGCCCCGAGTCTGACCTACCTCGAGTATTTTCCGTCGCTGCTGGCCGAATATAAGTTCTGGATGAAGGGCCAGCGCAAACTTTCGAGCATTGACTTTATGGCTACCAACCGGGTGGTAGCTATGCCTGATGGCCAGGTGCTCAATCGCTACTACGACGACAAGGCCACGCCACGCCCAGAAAGTCGCCGCGAAGATATCGAAACCGCCAGGAACAGCCGCTCCGCTAACAAGGCTAAGGTCTACCTCGACCTGCGGGCTGGGGCTGAGAGTGGCTGGGACTTTAGTTCACGCTGGTTTGATGATCCGCACGACATTGAGACAATTATGACGACCGATATTGTACCGGTAGATCTGAACTGTTTGTTGTATGAACTCGAGATGACGATCTCCCATTGTTACGGCGTACTGCGTCAGGCGCCGCTCAAGAAACGCTTCATCCGCCTGGCCGAACGCCGCGCCGAGAGTATCCGCCAGCACTGTTGGAATGAAACCGACGGCTTTTTCTATGATTATAATTTCCGCACCGGTCACCAGACGAGTCACGCCACACTGGCTGGCGTCTTCCCGCTCTACAGTGGCATTGCCACCAAAAAACAAGCCAAGCACGTGGCCGAGAAATTAGAACGCGAGTTTTTGCGCGATGGTGGACTGCGGATGACGCTGATTGACAATGGCCAGCAATGGGACGCGCCGAATGGCTGGGCGCCGCTGCAGTGGGTAGCGGTTTGCGGCTTGAAGCGATACGGACTTGACAAGCTAGCGGAGGAAATTAGAAAGCGCTGGCTGGCTTCGACCGAGCGCGTCTTTACTGATCGGGGCAAGATGATCGAGAAATATGACGTTGACAGCGAATCGCGCATTGGCGGCGGTGGTGAATATCCGTTGCAAGACGGCTTTGGCTGGACCAATGGCGTGTACGCGGCGCTGTATGATCGGTTTGACGAGCGCTGCCCAAGGTAAGCTAATTCTTGGTCGGACGTGGAATGTCCTCTGGTAAAAATCCCTTTTCATGCTGAAAACCAGCTTGCCATTTGTAATCTTTACTGTAGCCCAGATCTTTCATCAGCTTAGTGGCGGCATTGCGAAGATGGAGTGGCACCGGCGAGTTCGGATATCTGTGCGCCAGAGCGAAAGCCTCATTCATCAAGTCAGTAATCTCGCGTGACTTCTGGCTGCGCGCCAGAGCGATAGCACAGTGAAATAAGTTATATTTGGCTTCAGGTAGCCCAACGCGCTCCACCGCCTCAAAGGTGGCAACTGCCAAGCTCAGCGCACCGTTGCCCACTAATCCGATATCCTCCGACGCAAAAACCACCATCCGCCGAGCGATGAACTTCGGGTCTTCGCCAGCATCAATCATCCGCGCCAAATAATACGCCACAGCTACCTGGTCGCTGCCGCGCAGCGACTTGATGAATGCCGAGATGACGTCATAATGTGTATCGCCCTTTTTGTCATAGCCCGGCAAACGCCGCTGGGCCGCTGCCTTGACAACCTCTGGCGTGACTTTTTCACCAAAGCTCAGCGCCAACTCCAAATTGCCCAGCGCCACCCGCGCGTCGCCGTCCGCCAGTTCCGCCAAATAGTCCAGCGCTTTTGGCGACACCCGCTTGGTTTGTTTCAAAACTTTGAGCGCCCGCTTCAGCACCAATATAATTTCATCTTTGGTCAGTTGGTGCAGCACCAACACCCGCGTCCGGCTGAGCAGCGGCGTGATCACCTCAAAGCTCGGATTCTCGGTGGTCGCGCCAATCAAGGTAATCAGCCCACTCTCGACGTGCGGCAGAAAAGCATCCTGCTGCGCCTTATTGAAGCGGTGGATTTCATCAACAAATAAAATTGTCCTCAGTCCCAAGTTCCAGTTCTGCCGAGCGTGCTCAATCACCCGTTCGACGTCTTTTTTGCCGCTGGTCACGGCCGATAACTCAACAAATTCGGCATTAACTTCGCGGGCAATAATCCGCGCTAGGGTGGTCTTACCCGTCCCCGGCGGCCCCCACAAAATCAAACTGACCGGCTCGCCGCGCCGGGCAATCTGCCGCAGTAACTCACCCTCGCCCAGCAAATGACTTTGTCCAATCACCTCATCCAGCGTTTGCGGCCGCATCTGCTCAGCCAGGGGTTGTCGCGCGTCCATTACCACCAATTATCCTCTCGCGGCCGATACTGCGAAAAGTGTGAAAAACAATCAGCCGGTCGCCGCCCGAGCGGTTTTGTCTGCAGACGTAACCCTCGATCAATCTGCTGAGCGCTTTCACAGACTGCCGCAAACTCCGGCGAGGTCACGTATTCTCGCCATGTCATCCCATCTAGCGGTGCACACTGATCAAGCATTGCAAGTGTCGTTTGATGTACGCTGTCTGCCTCTGATTGACCATCCTTGCGACGAGACCCACGCTGCCCGGCTGCCGTCATTTCCGGCGGTAACGCACAGCTAGCCCAGTGTAAAACCCACGCTGCTGCTCCATTGACCAGACCAGCACCACCAGAACAGTGACTGGTCAGTCGCGCAAGTGCCGCATGACGTTCCGCCTCATCAGTAGTGAGCGGTACGACTAGTGTACGACCGGCCTTAATCGCCATCTCATATGTCAATCGCTTTTGGTCGAGCTCACCGAATAGATTATCTAGCTGCCTGCTGCTATCTTTGATGCTATCGACCAGTGGCGGCAGATTACCAACTGCCTCCCTAAGAAGCTCGGGCTCGCGCTCACCATGCTCACGCAATCGGACAGCCTGAGATATCCGCCACAACCCTCCTATCGCCACCGCTATACCACCAAAAAATGTCGCCTGCTGACCAGCTTCTGGTAACACATTATGCCACACTTCACCCGATAGAGCTGTCAACATGCCGGCGACTACACCAATATTACCGACAACCTCACGCCCACTGCACCCAGTCATTGCGTCACTACTACCGATGACCTCAGGTGACAGTGATCTATTTCTCCTATTTCTTTCATTCTCCGCCATCATCGTTTCATTATATCACGCCCAGAAATTCGCCTCGTCAGGGCATAGTGCGCTATACTGGGATAATGGATAGGTTACGCGTTCTCCTCATATTTGGCGGCGAGTCATCCGAGCACGAGGTCTCGATCAATTCCGCTACTAATGTGCTAGCGGCGCTGGACACAGCACGCTACGACATCAAACTATGCTACATCGACCGTGCTGGTCAGTGGCGGCTCGTCGAGACAATTGAAGCACGCGACCAACCAAGCCCACACTTAACGCCACAGCTCGGCCAGCGGTCGCTGCTCATCGACGGCGTTGACCCGCTGCCGATTGACCTGATAATTCCGGTACTTCACGGCAAAAATGGCGAAGACGGCAGCGTACAGGGTCTGGCGCAGCTACTTCATATTCCCTATGTCGGCCCGAGTCTCCTTTCGGCGGCCGTCACCATGGACAAAGACATGACCAAGCGGCTGGCGCTCGGCGCTCACGTTCCGGTTGTGCCGTGGCGAACGCTAGCAAGTGATGCACCGCGGCCGACCTTCGCCGAGATAGCTGATGAACTTGGTACGCCTGTTTTCATCAAGCCATCCCGCGCTGGCTCGTCCGTCGGTGTCAGCAAGGTTCATTCGGCCGAAGTATTCACCACCGCACTTGACGAAGCCTTTCGCCACGACAACACCGTGTTGGTCGAACAAGCAATCACCGCCCGCGAGATTGAGCTAGCCGTCCTCGGCCGCGGCACATCTGCCCGCGTCAGTATGCCCGGCGAGGTCCTTCCCGGCGAAGAGTTTTATAGCTACGACGATAAGTACAGTACCACTAGCACCTCGCGCGTCGTTATCCCGGCGGACGTTGACGCATCGGTAGCGACAAAACTACAGCGCCTCGCACTGGCCGCCTATCACGCGACCGGTGGATACGGCATGGCGCGAGTTGATTTTTTCCTTGATTCGACGGGCCAGATTTTTCTCAACGAGATTAACAGTATCCCCGGCTTCACCAACATCAGCATGTATCCAAAACTATGGGAAGCTTCGGGTCTCAGTTCACGGGCGTTGGTTGATGAGCTGATCCAGGAGGCGCTTGCCAGCCATTCTATACGTGGCGTATAATCTCCTTATAAATAGGAGGTCATATGGAAATAGCAGCAGTAATTTTAATCATCGTGGCTATGTATGTGCTGAGCGGCATCAAGGTGGTTAATCAATATCAACGTGGCGTGGTATTAACACTGGGGCGATTTACTGGCGTGCGCGAACCGGGCCTACGGGTCGTGATACCAATTTTTCAGACGATGATGATGGTCGATGTACGCTCAACGCCAATTGACGTGCCGAAGCAAGAGGTCATCACCAAAGACAACGTCACCGTCGGCGTTGACGCGGTGGTTTATTTCCGAGTGATTAACGCGCCAAAGGCGGTGCTGGAGACGACCAATTATATTTATGCCACCAGCCAATTTGCCCAAGCTGCCCTGCGCGACGTCACTGGTAATGTCGATATGGACGATCTACTCGCCAAGCGTGAGGAGATTTCACAGCAAATTAAGGAAATCGTTGACGCTGAGACCGACAAATGGGGCATCGACGTCGAGAATGTTAAGATTCAGAATATCGAACTGCCTGGTGACATGAAGCGGGCCATGGCCAAGCAAGCCGAAGCCGAGCGTGAGCGCCGCGCCAACATCATTAACGCCGACGGTGAAAAAGCTGCCGCCGAAACACTGGCGCAGGCGGCGGAGATCCTGGCAAAAACCCAAGGTGCGATTAATCTGCGTACACTGAACACGCTGGAACGTATCTCCACCGAGCCATCACAAAAAACGATGATGCTCTTCCCAATTGAACTGATTGACGCGATCCGCGGCGGTAAGAAATAGCACGCCTCGCACGGTTGATTGCACATGATGGAGCTGCTTCAAACGTCCCGCGGTACGATCGAATATCGACATGACATGCACGGCTCGTTAACGGTTCTCATTTTGAACGGCGGTCACACGACTGCCGCCATGCGTACGGGTGAGGATTACTTCGTTAGTCGCGGCTATTCAATCCTCAGCGTCAGCCGACCCGGCTATGGTGGGACAGATACGGCGCTTAGCGAAACCTATGGCGAGTTCGAACAGGCGACAAACGAGTTGCTAGAGCAGCTCGGGATTGAGCGTGTCATCCTGGTCGGCATATCGGCTGGCGGCAGAGCGGCGATGCGGTTCGCCGAGCTTCACCCCGACAGCGTTGATAAACTCGTCCTGATGAGCGCGGTGAGTTTCAAGAAATGGCCTAGTCAAAGTACTCGTATGGCAGCCCGTATCGCGTTTAATCCTGTGCTCGAACATGCAACGTGGGCAGTGATGCGCTGGCTGCTCCGCAGATGGTCGCGAAAAATAGTCAGTTATTTGTTTCAACAACTCACGACATTGGACGCGCGTGACGTGCTTGCTAGCTACCCGCCGTCGTCTATTGATGCAATCGCGTCGATGTTTATGCAATTTCGCTCTGGCAGTGGGTTCATGAATGACATTAGTCGGCGTTTAATGAAGGGTAATCCCGAAACTATCACACAACCGACGCTTATACTGCATAGTAAGTATGATGGTTCGGTTCCGCTCGACCATCCGCTTCACACCGCGAAGCAGATCAAGCACGCCGTGCTTTCCATCAATAATACCGAATCGCACGTGATGTGGCTGAGTCCTAGGTGGATGGAAGTCGAAAATACGCTCGATGAGTTTCTCGCTTCAAAGTGATAAGGGCGCCGCTTAAATCATTATTCTGCCAAGTTCAGTGATTGCCTGGCTTCTTCGTTGCACGAGGCGGTCGCGACATTTCGGGGGCTGGTCGAGCAACGAAAGGATACACTAGGCATACAGCTGCGGACACCTGTTGAGATGTTGCAGAGGTGGTGAGGTGGTGAGGTGGTACGATAGATATACACGATCAGCAGACTATGTATTCAAAGTGGCTATCGCTACTTGAAAATAATGGCTTGGCAGTGTCATATATTACAAATATGCTAGAGTTTGGCTCAACCGAAGATAAGACCGCATTACAAGCAAGTCTTAATAAATCACGAAAGTTGTGGCGCAAGATACTAGATATAGCCCAAAAAGCTAAGTCATCATAAATAAACTATCTAAGAGCAGTAAAAAGTAAGGAGCAATTATGAGTAAACAAAACTATACCGAAGAATTTAGTGTTAATGGCGATCAAGTTGTCGAGAAGGTCAAACAACTTATCAAAGAGGGTAACGTCCGCCGCATCATCATCGAGAACGAAAAAGGCGAAAGCATCATGGAATTCCCGGTCACTGCGGGAGTAGTCGGCGCCTTGCTGCTGCCAACCCTCGCAGCACTCGGCGCAGCAGTGGCATTGATGGCACAATGCACGATCGCGGTGGAGCGATGGGATTAGCGCCAATCTTTATAAATAACCTACTGGGCTCCGCAGCGCAACCCTTCAGTCCGAAAACCTTGTCAATCAACCAGCCGACTGTCCAGCCAATCAAAGACTACGCTATGCGCCAAACGTAAATTATTCAGCTGACAATGAGCGTCGGCGCCGCTTTGCGAATCGAACTCATGCAGCGTCGTATCAAGTTCGCGCCGGATAAATTCATCGTAGAGACATCGCGTTTGCCGCTGGAGTTCAGCACCTTCGCTTTCCCCCATGAGAAACAGCGACGGACAAGTAATAGCTTGGTGGTCAACAACCTTTGCCTGTTCGAAAACTTCATCGATCGCCGAGCGGAAGTCGCTCGTGCCGAACTGCCAAGCGTATTTTTTCAAATTGATATCGGCGGCTTCATTGATGTTCCCCGCTAATTTTAAGGCGAGATTCATCAGCCAGCCGGGCGCTTTGAGCGCTGCGCCGAACTCACGGCGGAACAGTTCTGCCACGTCAAAAATAGGCGTGCTGGCAATCCATGCGCTAATCCTCGCGTCTTTTGCGGCCGCTTGAGCAGTAAAATACCCGCCGCCGCTAACGCCGTATAGCACAATGTGACGCGCGTCGGGATTTTCGGTTTGCAGCCAGTCAAGGCACGCGGCAATCGGCTCGCCGGCGTCGACGGTAAAAGTGAGACCTCTGGCGGGATTAGAGCCTTGACCGGGTAAATCGACCATCAGTACATTATAGTTCCGCCGCCACCCCGGCCAGCCGGCAAAATAGAACAAATCCTCCCGGTACGTATCACCGCCGCCGACCATGACCACGGTTGGACGGTTATTGTCACAGTAAAGATAATAGACGGGTAAATAGCCAGTTTGATACGGAACGCGCACAGGTTTGATCGGTATATTTATCGCCCTGACCGCACCGGCGAAAGCGTTTTCCATAGCGCAAACAAGCTTCGGATATTCCGGAGAAAACGGATCAATGAACTGCAGTACTGCCCGATAGGCATAGGTTGCACCAAAATAGCAGTCGGCGGCCATTTGTTCACCGGTGGCTGCCTTTGCCAAGCGAACGAGATAATCGGCATGGTCCGTAAAACAGGCTCGCCACTTACTCGGTTTCCCGTCACGCCCGATCTTATGCGCCAGATAAAACAACTCTCCATGCGACATACCGAACAGTTCCGCCACGCCGAGCATCCAGTTGAAAAAGAAATCGGTATCGTCATTGTCAAAGAAGATTTTAGTCGATTGCCGTTTGAGGATCTTTTCGTTTTTTTGCATGATATAACTCCTTTGGACGTTTTTTGAAACGAATAATTTTATACAGTATCGTGATCAGGCAAACAATCCTTCATCGACGTGGTGCGGATGGGGAGAGTCGAACTCCCGTCTCAACCTTGGGAAGGTCACATAATAGCCGTTATACGACACCCGCGACGAGAATATTATACCTGATTCTCCGCCAAACTACTAGAGTATTGCAGCATTTTCTTGACGCTTACGCTAAAAGTTTGACACATATAATTTTAGTGCGCTATAATAGACACATGACGAAGCGAAAACTGGTTACAACTAGCATAGCAACTCTTATCGTCATCGGCGGCTTGTCGCTTGGCGCACTGCACTTCTTGTCGCAGGTAAATAACGCCCCGCCCCAAGCGACAAAGTATGCCGATCGAACTGGGTCACCGACTGGCTCGCTCAATACTGGCAATCGCCCCCTCGCCGACACCAACTCTACGAGCGATAATCAGCAACCAAGCAAATCTAACCAAAATACCGACAATAAACCAACACCAGCCGGACACAATTGGGTAACGCAGACCATGCGTCACAATCACGACCAAGCCCAAGCAGTAAAACAGCAACCTGAACGCCAACGTGGCTCTCAAGATTCGACTCAGCGAGCTAACCAATCCCCACGCAACAACTCGTCAAACAATAATTCGGGCAATAAAAATTCCGGCTCCCCAAGTCAACCACAACCGGTCAAGTCCGGTGACTCAGCAAACCACACAAACCATGACCAGAATCAGGCAGCAATTGATGGTTGGCAGATTGATTACTTTGAAGGCTTTGATTCATCGATCAAACAAACTAAGTGGGTACAGTACGGCTGGGGTGATCCGGCGGTTGGCCACGGCTGCATGGGCGTGATGTCGCAGCGTAATTCGTTTACTCGAGACGGTAAATTGGTAATTCGCACTCAGTACGAGAACGGCCAGTGGAGCACTGGCGGCGCCGGCTCGGGCGATGTATTTACCGCTTCACGTGGTCGCTGGGAAATTCGTGCCAAATTCCCGAAAGCCAAAGGCGTTGGTTATGCATTCCTTCTCTGGCCAAAGGACGAGGGCTGGCCACCAGAGGTTGATTTTGCCGAAGGACGCGTCAATGGTCCTCGCATTGAGGCAACGTACCACTGGGATCCGGATAACAAGCAAAAGCAAGCATTCCTTGATAATCACGACATGCATGGCTGGCACACCTATGGTGTTATCGTCGAGAAAGATTATATGATTTTCACCTTGGATGGCAAAGAGTGGGGCCGCATTAATCACCCAGACGTGACCGACAAACAGATGTTCCTCGGTGTGCAGGCTGGAGCAATGGATCCAAACGGCATTAATAAACATACCGAAACCGTTGATGGTAGCGTGCCCAATCTACTCACGCCAGCCATAGCTGATATCGAAGTTGATTATGTGGCACACTACGTGCGGAAATAGTGACTTGCCAGATAACGGTAACTTTAGTACAATGAAATAGCAAGTTTGTGGCTCTTTAGCTCAGTTGGTAGAGCAGAGGCCTGAAGAGCCTTGTGTCCCCAGTTCGAGTCTGGGAGGAGCCACCAAACATTGCATTTTATTCGCGGCTTTGTTACAATAAATCGTGAACCACATGCGGGTATAGCTCAGTTGTTAGAGCGCTTCCTTGCCATGGAAGAGGCCAGGAGTTAGAGTCTCCTTACCCGCACCACAAACGAAATCATTTGATTCAATGAACCCTTTCCAGGGTTCATTTAGCTTATAAGATACTTTTGACCCCTTAAAAGTATCTTTTTTAATGGGTTCAATTATAAAGTTAGAGAAGAATATTTTTAAAAGCTGGTCCAGCTCGCTCATGTCATCAAGTTTTTCAAAAATAACAGGGAAAAACTCAAAAAGTTTGAGATATTCATCGAATGTAATTAAGGAGTCCTTTAATAAGCGTCTTTGACTGACTATTAGCTCATAACGCTGTTCTAATTCCTTTTGCTCATCAAGAAGCTTGCCAAGATTGTAATAGTCTTTTAGCTCGGGGCTCTCTAATATGAGCGCTTTTGTTTGCTCATACTGTTGTTTTTTAAGCGCTAGCTTCCGTTTTAGGCTAGATATCTCACTAGTGAGCCTAGTGCTTTCATGTTTCATGGACCTTTCGGCACTTGATTTAATAACCAAATAATTACTCTTTTTAATGAATAAATATTCTTTAAAGAATACCTCCGCTGTATCAATAATAGTTTTTGCACGAATTGACTTTCTATTTAAATTGCAATATCTGTTTTCACATTTATAGTAGTATCTGTAGTCATATTTTTCACCCGTTGTCTTATTTCGCTTATTCGTAACCATTGAGGTCATAGACTCGTTACAAGCCCCACAAATGACTCTACCTCTAAATAAATTAGCAAATATCTCACCACCTTTTGGCTTATTGATAGCATAAACTTTAGAGGAATCCAAACTATCAATTTTATTTATTTTTAAATATTCATCAACAGTAATTACGCTCTGAAAATCATACTCTTCTAATAAATTTTTGTAGTGTTTACCCCACTTTAAAACACCAGCATAAAATGGGTCTTTAAGAGTCTTTGAGACATCGTCCTTGGACCATTTATGGCTTTGGTAAGGACCTCCTGCGCGCTTTTGAACAGTATAGGTTTGTTCATTAATCCACTCTCTAATATCTTTTTGAGACTTGCCGTTTAAAGCTAGTTCAAACATGTGCTTAACCTTTGTAAAGTTTTTTGGGTCAGGTTGGAAAAAGCGATTTGAATCTAGTATATAGCCGTGCTTAAATTTACCGATAAATTCAGCATCCTCTATAGCCCTTTTATTACCACGGTCTACTGATTCGGAGAGATGCTCAGAGTATTGTTTAGCCATTACAAACGTGATGCCAAGCAGCATCTTGCCCGCTGGATTATTTTCAAATGTAAATGTCGCAAACCTTAAGTCCTTAATTAAACCCCTGTCTACTAGGTCGATAATAACACCCGCCTCTTTCATATTTCGTGATAGACGGTCAGGATGCCAAGCTATCAAGCCATCTATCCTTCCATTTTCAATATCATCTATAAGTTTATTAAATTCATCGCGTGTATCTGCAATTTTAGCAGAAAAGCTTTCCTTGTATATCTTTTTGATACTTAAGCCATTTGGTGTAATAACTTTATCTACACACTCCTTTATTTGGTCTTCTATTGATGAAGCTTGCCTGTCTTCACTTGTAGTAGATTTACGAGCGTATAATCCATACTGTACGGGCTTAAGTGAACTCTCATTATTTTCAGGACCGCTACCTGCAAGTTTATTTAGTAATAGCTTTACACTTGTGGAGTTGTTACTATTCTGCATAATCCCTATTATAAGCCCTTATCTATTGTTAGAGCTAATTTAGGCTATAGGAAATTATAAAAGAATCTTTATTCCTCTACTGACTACATAGCGCTGTTTATTTGATGTGGTATTTATTTTTTCATTTTGCTTATTAATATACCTGAATAATATATTAAGCAATTTTAATATGTTTTCATCGGCGAAAGCTTTTCGGTTAGACAAAGAGGACATCCGAGACTCCTTGAAGTAGCTACTTCAGTTAGTCCGCTAAAAGCCCCTTTTTTGCCGAGTTGTTCTCGTATGCTTATTTTTATGTGTAAATCATGCTACCCGTTTTTTGCGCGGTACGTCTCCGCTATGTAGCCACATAAAATGCGGTAGTTTATTAATTACATCGTCTATTATATCAAAATTCAAATCTTACATCAAAATGATATAATGGATAATGTCTAGATTCACAACAGGGCTCATTTTATCCCGAAAATGGGCAGCCATTTGCTAAAAGCAATAGGGATAAAACCCTCGTTGTGGGTCTAGACAGCCAGCAGTGGCTGTCCTTTTTTAATAACTAAACGGGGGTATTATGAACAATACACAGCAATCATCAAATTCTAAAAAACAAAAAAACTATATACACACACGGGAACAAAAAGGTCATAGTATCATAAAACATATATGTTTTGGGTGGATGGCACTATGGATTCCTGCTATATATTACACAATTAGTCCTAATCACTACTGGCACGCTTAAAAAGTATGGTAATTTTGCACCCATAAAACTACCATTTATACAGCGGAATGGTGTTCTATCATACGGGGGGTGATTACCCCCGTATGATAGTCTTTATATTAGTAATAGCCTTTGGCGGTTAGTTATATGGGCGTATACTTACCTAATAAATTATTGATAGTGATTGCTTATACTGTGCCGTACGTCTTTTTATTACTGGAGCTGGACCGGGGTAGTCCATAATGTATTCAAAAAGTTTAAGTAGATTCTGTAATCCCGCACCATATAAGACTTTTCAGCGCCTGGAGGGTCTTTTTGATTTTCCTGGATATAACCCTTATTTGTTCTTAATTAATTATAGTATGCGATTAGCCGTAATAGTATATGAGCAACCAACAGATAAAAAAGCAACCAACAAAACGACAGCATTGGCTACCTCGTAGTTCTTATTTGCAAAACTTCACCGTTGACGGCAAGGTCAAGACTTATTGGCTTGGAAATAATGGCCGTGCTAAGTTTATACAAACTGCTGAACAAAAAGACATAGCACCTATCAATGTTGCTGTAAAAAATAATCTATATGAAACGCCACTTCTGCCGACCAATGCCGTTGAGAATGTTTTAGCTCAAATAGAAGGAGACTATGGAAAGATACTAGATAATAAAATCAAAAAGAGTAAGCGACTTAGCAGAGAAGATCATGAAAAAGTAGCTTTATATATAAGCACACTAGAAAGCCGCACAATTAAACAGCAGAACCATCTAAATAATTTCCTGAATCAACTCAATGAAATGGGTCGTGCAATATCATTAGGACATAACGCACCAGATGCAGCTGATAGGTGGAGTAAAAAGATAGAAATGATGGAGGAAATATTTTTTCTCGAATCAATACTCGTATCTTTAGACGTAAATAAATGGGGACCATTGGATTTTTGTTTTCTAAGACCATCAGATACTGTTGACATTGAATTTATAACATCAGATCACCCCGTAACAGTTACTGATTTTACTAAAGACAACTCTCCGTTCGGACTTAATCATTGGCATAAAACAGCCGAATGTATAGTTCCACTCACTCCAAAAATAGCACTGTTCGGTAATAGGTGCGGCATCACTGGATACAAAGAAATAGATTATAACTTTGTTCGTGAAATAAACAACCGTACACTACGGCGAGCAGATAAGATAATTATCTCTGCAAGTCCAATCCCAGAATACGAAGAAAAGGCCATAGTCGAGCGTGCACCGCAGAGCTTACTGCTTAATTTTCTGAAACTGCCGGACGGTCAAATTGACAAGATTATTAAAAAGCAAAATAAACAAGAACAGAACAAATAATTTAAGCTTACAATCAATCCGTCGTAGCAATCACAAAAATAGTCTAGCTATCAATCCTGTTCAATAGCCCTCCATAATTATACGGCGTGAATTTGTCATTGATAAAAATAGGATAGGCCGGAGTTTTTACTCCCATCTTTCCTGCCAAATTCTGATCAATCGGCTGGAATGCTCTTAGGTTTGCCTGATCAAGGTTTAACCTTGTTTTATCCTCCAGGGTTATCCGATATACAAAGCGAAACTTCTCCACCCCTGAGACTGCCCGGTAATCAGCAATTTCCTTTTCAGCAAGCATTTGCAGCTTCTGGCGCCAGACTTTCACATCGTTCAGCCTGCTCTGAACACTAATTTCTATCGATACGCAATTAAGCGCATACTTATTTATGCAATCATAATCAGCCACAATCACCCGCGGCAAACCTAGCAGCCACGACGCGGCCAGCAGCTCTTCATTTGCACCCTCCCCGACAAACGTACAATCATTATCCGGGCAAAACGTATTGTGAAAGTCAAAAACAATATCATATTTCTTGCACATTTCCAGTAGCTCAATCGGGCGCTGCTGCTCGTATATGCCGCTTGATTTCACGCCAGGAAATGACCGGTTCAAGTCTTGTTCGACGAACCGCTTATTTCTTTTTATTGCCTCCTCATTCGCCAGTACGCTGTCAATATTTTCCAGCGGATTTTCCTGTAAACTCTTGACCAAATCAATGCCCAGCATTTCATTCCCGTGCATGCCACCGATTACTAATATTTTCATATTCTTATCCTCCTTATATATTATTTTTTACCGAGATAAATCAATTGATACAAAATTCCGCCAATCAGGAACATCAGATTTGGATTTATCAATGGTCGCATCATCGCCAAAGTCTCTCATAGCTGCGCGCGTCATTGCCGGCGCAATAGTCCGATAAGCCACATTCGTCTGATCTAGGCGATCGGAAAACCCGCATACCATTGGGCGGAAATTCACTAGATTATTACGTCTCGAGACTTGGCGGTCGGCGAAAACTTCATCCAGCCATAATATCTCTGGGTTAGGGGCAGCGGTTGGCGCGTACTTCCGCTTAAGCCACGCTGCCATTTCCAGCGACCCAGGGTATTTTTCCGCCGCAATCTGCGCTGGATTAGCCGTCCAAGCGACCGCCGCCAATACCAGTCCCGCTGGCGTCTCCTCGATATACCAACATGTTGGGCGCGTCTCGCCGATAGCATCAAATTTCTCGGTCAATTCCTGTTCTGTATAGGCTTCGTCGCCAGTCGCGCTGCCGCAAGCTTGACATATATCACCAGGATTTTGACGAGAATAACCCGACGAGCAGCCGCCGCATTTACTTACTTCATACCAAGGTTCTGCCGCGAACACCGCTTGATACGCGGGAATAATCGCGTCATACTTCTCCCTCGCCTCATCTGGCGCAGCGAACCTCGCTGTTCTTATTTCACTCATAAATATCTCCAAAATTAACTAAATTAACTGTCAAAAAATCAAAACGCCAGCGTCGCGCCGGCATTTATTTGGATTTATTCGCAAACTACTCAGCGCGAGCTGGCCAAACGTGCGAATGATGCTTAAAGAAGTTTTTATAGCCGCCAGTACCGTTTTGCATCCAGTCGCTAATCCGAGCAACCGTACGGCTACTGAGCTTCGTCGCTGCAATGACGTCAGCGTATTTTTCGCCTTTTGATAACATTTTGGCAGCTTGTAGGCGCGCGCCAACTTCAATAATCTCCTTCTGAGTCATGACATCGCGAAGAAACGCCCGCATTTCATTAGGGTCACTTATACTAGCAAGAACATCCGCCAGCTGACGCGACTGTTCATCTTTCCAAATATCGTTCTTGCCATTCATATTTTTAGTTTACCAAAGTAAAGTAAAAATATCAATAGCCTTCGTGTCATCGACTAAAAACTGGCATTTTGCTCTCATCTCGCTTATACTTAAATCATGAAAACTTGGCAAGATGTTGCTTCTTTGTATCAGATTTATCCGCGTAGTTTTCGGGATACCAATGGCGATGGGATTGGCGATTTGAATGGCATTACCGAGAAGCTGGATTATTTGGCGTGGCTGGGCGTTGACGGGATTTGGATTTCACCGTTTTTTACCTCGCCGCTGACTGATTTTGGCTATGATATCGCTGACTACCGAGCGATTGATCCGACATTTGGCGGGCTGGATGATTTTCGGGCGCTATTAGAAAAAGCTCATATCCTCGATATCAAAGTCATGATCGACCTCGTTCCCTGCCACACGTCTGATCAACATTCGTGGTTTCAGGAAGCGCGGTCATCGCGCGACAATCCCAAGCGTGATTATTATGTCTGGCGTGACGGGCGGGACGGCAATGAGCCAAATAATTGGCGAAGTTTATCTGGCGGCAGTTCATGGGAGTTTGATGAGCAAACCGGTCAATTTTATCTCCATTCATTCCTGAAGACACAGCCGGATTTGAATTGGGATAATCCTGCGGTTCGGAACGAGATAAAAAACGTGGTGCGATTTTGGTTTGATATGGGCGTGGACGGCATGCGAGTTGACGCGATTTGGGGCATTTCTAAAGATCCGGAATTTGGCAATGATTCGCCAAATCCTGATTTTTCTGGCGACCCAAAAGCTTACGGTGCGTTCATCCACGACCACTGTAAAATGGGGCCGCATTTTCAAGAATACCTGCGTGAGCTGGCGGCGGTTTGTGATGAATATGACGATAAGCAGATGGTGTTTGAATTTTATCCGGACGAGAAGTTGGGCGATATTTACCAGCAGTACCGCCAAGTGCTGACCGCCCATCCAAAGGCGTCGGCATTTTTCATGGAGTATCGCCAGGACGAGTGGCATGCGGAGCATACCGGGCAGAAGATTGAGAATTATCTGCGAGCGGCAGGTTCGGCCAAACCGTTTTTCTGCGTTGGCAATCACGATCAGCCGCGCATTGCCTCGCGGCTCGGGGCGGAACGAGCGCGGGCTTTGCACTTTCTCAATCTGCTCACACCGGGTATTAGCGTAATGTACTATGGTGATGAGATTGGCATGACCAATGGCGAGCTGACCGCTGAGGATATTCAGGATAATTTTAGCCCCGCTCATTCTATCATCGACAGCCGCGACCTGGAGCGCACGCCGATGCAATGGGACGATACGCAGTTCGCTGGATTCTCAAGCGTACAACCGTGGCTGCCCGTTCACGCCAACGCCACCAAAACCAATGTCCTAACGCAGGCCATGCACCCTGACTCACTTCTGCATCTACACCGACGACTGCTTCACCTGCGGCGGAGTATGCCAGTGTTGCAGCGCGGCACGCTCGAAGTGATTAACACCGGTAATGGATTTGTCCTCGGTATCAAACGAGAGCTGGGCAGCGAGCGGGCTTATATCTTTATTAATTTTACTGACGCACCACAACATTTTTCTATCCCAGAAAATACCGAGATCATTGCCTTAACCTGCCCTCACCGCCCTATTATCAGAAAAAACGAGCAGCTCACAATTCCTAGTCATTGCGGAATACTGCTACTTCATAAGGGTAAGTGGCTAAATTATAGACCATAAGGCAGCGCATCTTACATGTACGCAGAGATCCTACTTGACAATCACGGCAGAGGTAATGGCCTATAAAGTCTTTCATACTTGCAATCTGTAGAGGCAGAGGCAATTTGTCAATCACCTACCATGCCACGGCTCACATGCTATGCCATCGCCATCTCGGTCAAGCTCTTCCCGATAGCCAGGTTCACCTTCCCGTATTGACTCTGCACCATCCGCACGAGCTTCAGAGCAATTAGCATAATATACATCATCTTCGCTTTCATCTGTATCGCCAAGATCGTAATATCTATTACTAGGATTAGTAGTGCCCGAAGGACTACTAATCCTACTTTGACTATGGTCTGGTTTCTTACTACTGGAATCACCATAATGATGATTGTACGCATACGCTACAAGTGCTACTGCTCCCGCTATCAGAATAGCGATAAGTACACCAGTAGTCCTATCTTGCATACGTTCACTCATACAACCACTCGCCTACACCACCATGGTGCGAGCAAGCTCCTCTTCCAGTAGCGTATGACCGCCAACCATCACGACAGATCGCTCCGACCCTATGGGTTGCTTGTTGCCGAACTGGCTGTGGTGCTGGCTTTGGCGTACGAACAACGATATGAGCTGTTGGCTGAGTTATAACCTCTACCTTATCCTCATATCCCGATCTGCTTGGTTTGCAAATCTTTTTACTTCCGGCAACACCTTGCTGTTTTACTGTTTCTGTATAGCCGTATTGACCCGTGTCGCCTTCATACTGTGTTTCAAACGGTATTTCTTCCGTTTTACAGTCTGAATAGGTTACAGGTTGGATTACTGGTGCCGGTGCTGCATGCTGTTGTTGCTGATTATTGTTTACTGCTCCAGCAATGCCAGCCAATGCAGCAACACCAATAATGGCGCCGATGACGCCTTTAACGACCTGTGGTTTTGTTCCCATCTTAGTAAGACTCCCTATTTATTACTAAAGTACCTTTAGCATACACCACAAACCCCAAATCTCCAAATTGTGAAATTACTATTAAAAACGGATACATTCTCGCTATCTATTTGATCAATATTATGGACCATTCTTACACTAACATATGCTTCACCTTCATCATCACTACTGTTCTCACTAAAATATGAGCTTGGAGGTTATTGTCGTCTTTGTGACCAGTGTAGTTATTCTGTCTACAAGAGGTCATCAATGTCATATTGCTGACCTCTTCAAACAGAAAAACCCGCCGGCTATCTACTTCGGCGGGTTTTTCTATACATCAAAAAACGTCCTGACAACTATCAGGACGTTTAGTCAACATTTCAACCGTAGGAACTTGGTGAGGTGCGCACCCCCATAACTACGATTGTCCACCACAACAATTCCGTTCTGAATTGGCACCTCACCTATTCCTGAGTGTGATAATACCATATGTCCACCCGGTTTGAGAAGTCCCATCAGTCGTGAAACTGTGGAAAACTGCGGGTTGTGGTATGGTGGATCGACAAAAATAATATCAAACTCCTCTGTTACGCTCATGCTTTCTAGCCAATTTGCTACCGTTGTTTTTATTACAATAGAGTTTTCACTGGCGCCCACGGTGCTAATATTTTCAGCAATCACACGCTGGGCGACGCGGTCTCGCTCCACGAAAACCACCGACTCAGCACCGCGACTGAGCGCCTCCAAGCCAATCGCGCCAGAGCCCGCAAAAGCATCCAGTACCCGCGCGCCGCGAACCATTTCGCCCAATGAATTAAACATGGCTGAGCGCACTCGCTCGCCCATGGGATGCGTCGTCGAGCCTGGCGGCGCCTGGATGAATCGCCCGCCAAATTTACCAGCGATGAGCTTAACGCGCACGCTGTTCCTCAGCCAGCCACACTGCGCTCAGCCAACCCAACACCACCGCACGAATGATCAGCGGCATTAGTTGACGATTGGTCTGTCGCGCAAGCTCCGTTGTCCAGCCAGTCTTGGCGAACTTTTCATACATAGCCATATCCGCCACCTCACGAACGCAGCCGAGATAAAACGCCCGAAAGCCCGCTCGGCGCACGTCCTCAATGTCGTGCTGCTGCGGCAGGCCAGCGGCAAATCGTTGGTAGGCCACTACGCTAGCGACACCCGCCTCGAATGCCAGATGCATAGTCATTACGCCCTTTGCACCCCAAAATTCCCAGTTATTGCGCAGGGCTTTTAGCACCGTTTCGCCCGGCATGAGACTCTTTTTGATCAGCGAATTACGGGTCTCCATACCCTCACCGCGCAGCTGAGCCAATTTCTCCTCCAGCGGAAAATGGTGTGGCGGCGTCAAGCCATCAGTGATCGCATGCGCCATCCATGCTGCCTCAAATGCTGCTCGCTCACAGTTATCAGCACTGAGTGCCGCTGCCAGATTAGTAATGTGTTGATCAATCATCTCGAGGAGCGCCACATCATTCGGATCATGCGGGTCAATGAAGTGCCACGGCTCATCAACGGCCGGACTTTTCCGCTTGATACCATCGGGGCCATTATTACCCTCGAAATGCAAAATCTGCCTGCTCGACGGAAAGTTGCACCACGACGGCAACAGCTGCACGATGTGTCGCCGCGCGACCCGATCAATTTTTTGATGAACACCCATCAGATTGCCTGACTTGGTGTGAAATGTGGTTCCTGAATACATACTTATCTCACTAATTTAGCGTGGTTAATCGCTGATAGCGACTGACGGCACGCGCCAGATGGTTATATTGTAACAAATCCCGCCCCTCTTTGACAAAGCGCTCGGCCTCCGTTTGCGCACGGGCAATCAGCGGCGTGTCGCTCAGTGAGGCAATTTTTAGGTTTAATGCGCCATGCTGCGCTCGGCCGTAAATCTCGCCGGGGCCGCGCAGTTTCAGGTCAACTTCCGCCAAGTAAAAGCCGTCTTGAGACTTCTCAATTTCCCTGAGGCGCCGGCTTGGCTTGTCGTGACCTGACAGCATCAAATGACAAAAACTCTGGTGCTGGCCGCGCCCAACCCGCCCGCGCAGCTGATGAAGCTGGCTGAGGCCAAAATGATCAGCATTTTCGATGAGCATGACCGTGGCGTTCGGTACATCAACACCGACTTCCACCACCGTGGTGCTCACCAGCATGTCCAGCTCGCCGTCGGCAAACTGCTGCATGACCGCCGCTTTTTCCTCCGGCGGCAGTTTACCGTGCAGCAATCCGACGCGGCGATGACGAAACATCGTTTTTGCTAATTTGTGATATTCCGCCTCGACCGACTTTTTGTCATTGTCAGGATTGTCGTCAATTAATGGGCAAATGACGTAGGCTTGGCGGCCTTTGGCAATTTCTGCATCGATAGTTTCGTAGAGTTTTGGCGCCGAGGCTGGCGACCAAATTTTCGTTTCAATCGGCTGGCGCCCAGCTGGCAGCTCGTCCAAAATCGAGATGTCCAGTTCACTGTACAAGGTCAACGCCAAGCTCCGCGGGATCGGCGTAGCAGTCATACTGAGTAGATGTGGCATGTAATCTGCCTTTTGCAGCAAGGCTTGCCGCTGCTTGACGCCGAATCGATGCTGCTCGTCAATCACCACAAACCCCAGTTTATGGTACGTCACTTTTTCCTGAATCAGCGCGTGGGTACCAACCACCACATTGATGTTGCCATTTGCTAAATTATCCAGCAGTTGCCGACGCGCCGCGCCCTTGACATGCCCTGTCAGCAGCGCCACCGACACGCCAAATGGCGACAATAGTTCATCCAGCGTCTTGGCGTGCTGAGTCGCCAAAATCTCTGTCGGCGCCATGATGGCCGTCTGAAAACCAGCCTGCGCCACCTCTGCCGCCACCAGCCCAGCGACCACGGTTTTACCCGAGCCGACATCGCCCTGCAACAAGCGGTTCATCGGATGTTCCGACTCCAAATCTTGCAAGATCTGCCAGGCGGCGCGGCGCTGCGCGTTGGTCAACAGAAACGGCAATTGCTCAACAAATTGCTTAACAACCGGCTGATTGAACGGGATGCGCCAGCCGGTCAACTTGGTTTGCTCTTGCTTGTTAAATTGCGCTGCCAAAATCATTTCAAACAACTCTTCAAATGCCAGCCGCTCACGACCGCGGGTAATCTCCTGATGATTGTTTGGCGCATGGAGGAACTTAACAGCTTCCGCACGGCTGACTAATTTTTGCCGCCGGACGATGTACTCCGGCAGCGTCTCGGGCAAAAATTCCATGATGGGGCGGAGGTTTTTCAGCACATCCTGCACGGTTTTGGGGCGAAGGTTTTTGATGGATTTATAGACCGGATGAATGCCCGACGCGTGCTGGGCGTCGAATGTATCGGTTTGTTTGGCGAGTTCGACGGATGGATTGCTGATCTGATAGCTGTTATATTGCATGCCGAACTGGCCGGAGAACATAAACTCGGCGCCAGATCTCAGCTGGGATTCGCGGTACGGCTGATTAAACCAAACGGCCTTGACCTTGCCAGAATCATCCGCCAGTACCGCCGTGGTAATCCTCAAGCCTCGGCGCACAATCCGCGTCGAAACCGATTCGCAGCGCGCCCGCACTGTCACTTTACCCGGCTGGAGATCAGCGATGTTGACCGCCGCCGAATAATCATCATACGCCCGCGGCAAAAAATCCAAGGCGTCCGCCACCGTCTCCAGGCCTGCTGCCGACAGCGCTTGGGCGGTTTTAGGGCCGACGCCTTTGATGTGCGCGAGGGGGGTGGTTAGTTTCATCTAGGAAACGGCGTTGATACCTTCCAGCGCGTAGGCGGTGTCTTCCCAGCCCTTCACCTCAATCGAGTCAACACCCATTTGCTTAACTGGAAAATCATTACCGCCTTCCTGTAGCTTGTCACCAAAGAATAGTGCCTCTTCCTTTGACCAGCCGTTCAGCTCGAGCAGCTTACCAATGCCATAGGCTTTATCAATTCCTGGCAGCGTAATGTCAGTACTGGTCGTACCACCAATCCTAACTTCGAGATTTGGCAGTTTCGCCGCCACCTTGTCACGATATACCGGACGGACATCTTTATACTTTTCTGCCCAGGCATATTTATCCTCTGGAGTTGCCTGTTGTCCCAGCGCCGACATGGTAATCTGGCTGTGGCGATCCTCGATAATCTCACCCGCAGGATTATCACACCAAATACCCATCTCCCTGGCAACCTCCTCCAGTACCGCAGTTATCTGAGTTTTTTGCTCATCAGACAGATCGTTCGCGTACTGAACCTTCCACTCACCATCAGCAGCGTCAAATCGATAATACCTCGTACCGCATGTCGGCATTGCATGGAATTTTTGGAGTAGCTCAGGCCGAACATCAAGTCGATCAATCACTTGCTTTTTAATCTGGTGGAATGTGCCGCCCGTGATGACACACATCTCATAGTTTTCAAGCAACCGACCAAGGATATCCGCCATACGATCGCTAATTGGTGACTTGGTAATGGCTAGTGTATCATCCAGATCAAACCCGATAATTTTTTTCATTATTCCTCTCCTTCCATATTTTCTGCAACTAGAATAAACGTATTTTTACCTTTTTTCAACAAAGATTGACTGTTGATGGCTTGGTCATTAGCCAGTCTTTCGCCGTTGAGGCTGATGGCGCCAGATTTGAGGAGGCGCCTGGCCTCGCCGTTGGAACTGACCGCACCAGACACCACCAACGCTTCAATGACGCCGACACCAACATCAACACGCGGAATTTCCTGAGCCAAGGCGTCCAAATCATCGTCTGATAATTGCCGGAAATCGCCGCCGCCAAACAATACTTCAGTCACCCGCTCAACTGATTCGCGCCGATTGACGCCGTGGACGATGTCGGTGACTTCGCGCGCCAAAACTTTTTGGGCCGAGCGCGCACCTGGATTGACGGCATGGTTTTCAGCGATGGCCTCAATGGTGTCGCGATCGAGCATGGTGAAGATTTTCATGTACTCGATGGCACTTTCGTCGTCAACGTTCAGCCAGAATTGATAGAATTTGTAGACGCTGGTTTTGGTTTCATCCAGCCAGACGGCGCCGCCTTCGGACTTGCCAAATTTGCGCCCGGTTGATTTGTTGATGAGTAGCGGCGCGGTCATGGCGTAGACTTCGGTGTTTTCTTTTTTGCGAATTAATTCCACGCCTGAGAGTAAATTGCCCCATTGATCAGAACCGCCGATTTGCAAATTGACACCGTGGTGTTTGAATAAGTGCCAGAAATCATAGCCCTGCAGCAAGGTATAAGTAAACTCCGCAAAACTTAGTCCCTTGCCATTAGCGATACGCGCCTTAAAAAACTCCCGCGTCGTTAACTCTGCCATGTTGAAATTCTTGCCAATGTCGCGGAGAAACGGAATCAGTTCTAGATTGCCCAGCCAGTCCGCATTGTCCACCAAGGTAAAATCGCGTCCCGCAAAAATTTGTGACACCTGGGCTTTTAAGGCTCGTTTATTGTGCTCAATTTCTGCATATGAAAGCAGACTCCGCTCCTCGGTGTCGCGCATATCACCAATCATGCCCGTGCCGCCGCCAACCAGCAGAAACACCTTGTGACCGCGCTCCAAAAAATGCCGCACCATCATGTAGACCGCGAGATGCCCGACATGCAAACTGTCCGCCGACGGATCTGTGCCTAAGTAGAGCGTAAAATTTCCCGAATCAATACGCCCATCATCGGTGAATGTCGCTTGATTCCAAAACCCGCGCCACTTTAGCTCCTCTGATAATTGCATATTCCTCCTTTTCTGGATAATAGTATAGCAATTTTATGATTGAAGCGAAACATAGGCGTGATATAATGATAGTGTGAACAAGAAACCCTCAGATAAGCAGTCGGACGCCAGCGTAAAATCAGCGCCGTCACGTCCGCATCCAAAGCCGGCAAAACGGCTGAGTGTCTATGCCAACTTGGCGAATAAGCGTCGGCTAAAGAAGGATAAGCGCTCCCGCGAAAAAGCAGAGTATCTGGCGAGTTTACCAAAGCACCCCGTCAAGCGGTTCTTTTACCGCCTCCACCCCAAGCGCGTCTTTCGCTACTGGTTCTCCAAGCGCGGCGGCTTGATGGCGCTAAAAATTCTCGGTGTCGCCATTGTTGCAATGATTATCCTGATCGGCGGCCTGTTTGCCTACTTCCGCAAAGATCTCGACAAGATCCGCCCGGGCGAACTCGCCAAGCGTGTCCAGACAACGGTCACCAAGTATTATGACCGCAATGGCGAGCTCCTGTGGGAAGATAAGGGTACCGATAATTATAAGCTGGTGGTCGAGGCCGACAAGATTAGTGATTACCTCAAGAAAGCGACCATTGCCATTGAGGATCGTGATTTCTATAAGCATCACGGTATTAGTATTAGTGGCCTGACCCGCGCTATGTTTAGTACAGCATCAGGTCGACAGGTCCAGGGCGGCTCGACATTGACGCAACAGCTCGTCAAGCAAGTTTTCTTTGCCGAGGATGCCGACAAACGCGGCCTCAGCGGTATTCCACGCAAAATCAAGGAAATTATCCTGGCAATTGAAGTTGAACGCATGTACAACAAGGATCAGATTCTCGCGCTCTACCTCAACCAAGCGCCATATGGCGGTCGGCGTAACGGCGCAGAGTCGGCCGCTCAGACGTACTTTGGTAAATCCGCCAAGGATCTCACCTTGGCTGAAGCAGCCCTGCTGGCTTCAATTCCGCAAAACCCGAGTACATTTAATCCGTACAACATCACTGGGCGCAAGATGCTCCTGTCACGCCAGCATACAACACTAGACTACATGCTGGAACAAGGCTATATCACCGAAGCACAGGCCAAAGAGGCCAAGCAGTATCCAATTCTTGACAAGATCAAGCCCGAAACCGAACAGCTAGCTGGCCTCAAGGCACCGCACTTCGTGCTCATGGTGCGCAATCAACTGGAGCGTGAACTTGGTAAGGCAGTCGTTGGCCGCGGTGGACTAACCGTCAAGACGACACTGGACTGGAAGATCCAAGAAAAACTCGAGACAGAGATGAAAGCTTTCTTCGACTCAGGTCGCCCGGGCCGCGTGAGCATCAGTAACGGTGCAGCAACCGTTGAAGATGTACAGACTGGACAGATTGTCGCCCTCGTTGGTAGTCGTGATTTCAATTATGCTGGCTTTGGGCAAGATAACGCCGCCACCGCCTTTATCCAGCCGGGCTCAACCATCAAGGCTTTCGACTATGCCAAACTGTTTGAGAATCGCGGCAGTAATCAGCAAAATTATGGTTCGGGCTCAATCCTCAGCGACGAGAACATTGACAAGATTTATGGCGCCAAGCTGAACAACTGGGATCGACGATTTATGGGAAGTATTTCTATTCGCCGCTCGCTAGCGCTTTCCCGTAACATCCCAGCGGTCAAGGCAATGTACATCGCAGGTAACGGCTCACCAAAACCAACCGTTGACTATATTCACAACATGGGTAATACCAATTATTGCCAGCAAGAAGAAGCGGCCGGCGGCTACGGACTGTCAGCAGCCATTGGCGCCTGCGGTACGAAGCAGACCGAGTTAGTGAATGCTTATGGCACCTTTGCCCGCATGGGTGTCGCCAAGCCAAGCACCAACGTCCTCGAGGTAACCAACAGCCAGGGCGATACGTTAAAGAAATGGAAAGATGAGAGCAAACAGGCAACCGACCCGCAAGTCGCCTACATCATCAATGATATCTTGGGTGACGCGGACGCGGCACGTGACTTGCACGGTTACGGCGCGATGAATGTGCCTGGCGTTAGAACCGCTGCCAAGACTGGTACCACCGACAAAAACGGCCACGCCAAGGATGTCTGGATCGTCAACTATAGTCCGGCGCTAGCCATGGGTATGTGGCTCGGTAATTCCGACACCAGCACCATCAACACCCCGAACTCGGCCTTTGGTATGCCGGTGGTGCGTAACGTCATGTCATTTGCTCACAACGAAGTCTATGCCAAACAGGGCAAATGGAAGCCAAATGATTGGTTCAAGCGACCAAATGGTATCCAACAGCAAGGCAAAGAGCTCTATCCATCGTGGTGGAATAAAAAACAGGGCGAGACTACTGAAAAGATTAAGTTTGACCGTGTCTCCAAGAAAAAGGCGACAAATTGTACACCAGCTGACGCCATCGAGGAAATTGAGGTCACCAAGACCATTGACCCGCTCACTAAGAAACCATCATACTCAGCACCTGAAGGTTACGACGCCAACGCTGATGACGATAAGCACAAATGTGACGATGCCAAGCCAAGTGTCAGCCTATCGCTTTCTGGCTCTGGCTCCAACCGCACCATCACCGCCCGCGCCACCAACGGCACATTTCCGCTCACTTCAATTGACATCCTCGTTGATGGTCGCAGTGTCAAAAGTGAGTCAATCTCCGGTAGTGGCGGTAGTGTTTCGGTCGGTGTCCAAGTTGATAAACCAGGTCGGCACATTATCCAAGCAGTCGCCCGCGACGAAGGCTACTATACTGCATCAGATAGCGGTAGCTTCTCGGTAGGTAGCAGCTCAAGCTCCGACTAATCCGCCCCTCTTTCCCCCGTGACACATAAAAACCAGACCGCTTTAGTCTGGTTTTACTCTTTCTTAACCTTAGCGATTATTGCTCATTAACCATCCGGATCAAGTCAGCCTCGCGCTGCGACTGAGTCTTGGAGCGAGTCGAACGGTGACTTTGAGCTGCGGCGCGTGGGGCATCAGGCTTCGTTGCTTTGCTGGTTTGCGACCGACGACCGGTGGAGCGCTGCTTGGATTGTTTGGGAGTGGCTTGGACTGGTGAATGCTGCACCGCTTCTTTCGCTTCTTTTGGCTCAGCGCAAACTTTCGCAAACATCATCTTGCCAGCGTCGGTCTGTAGGCTACGAATAATTTCAATGCGCTTCTTCTGACCCAGGAACTTTTTGGCTTGCTCAACCACCACCATGGTGCCGTCATGCAAGTAGCCGACGGCCTGATGAGAATCCTGACCTTTTTGTGTCAATTCAAGCACCAGCTCATCACCAGGCAGATAGCTCATCCGCAAGCTCTTGGCCAGCTCATTGATATTGAGAATCTGAATGCCTTCGACTTGCGCCACCTTGTTCAGGTTGTAATCCAGCGTCAAAATGGCAGCATTCATTTCCTTGGCGAGTTGCAACAGGCGGTTATCAACACCCTCAGGGATGCGCGTCGCATCGTCAAGCAGCGTAAATGAGCCGCCCAACACATCTTTTAGTTCCTTCATGGCATCCATACCAAAGCGGGCACGTTCGCGCTTGGCGTGATCAGCGCCGTCAGCCAACAGCTGCAGTTCTATTAGCACACTGCGCGGCACAATAATCTGCCCCAATAGGAACCCGGTCTTTGCCAAATCAACCACCCGGCCGTCCATCAGTACCGAGGTATCAACCAGAATCGGCAGCTGCGTGCCGCTGCCTGTGTGCCGCCGCGGCTTGACTAATAGATATATCTCCGCCATGATGGCCAGCAGCATGATAATGATGATAAGTTCAATTGTTTTTTCCATAATAATTTCCTTTTATCTAATAATGTTATTGTAAATAGTCAATCAGTGCCTGGCGTAGATCACCGACGCCGCGCACAAATGCGTCTTTGTGGGTTTTTGGCGCGATGGCATAGGTAAAACCAAGCTTTTTAGCCTCTTTGACACGGGCGTGCCAGCCTTGAGCGGAGCGCACTTCGCCGCCCAAACCGACTTCGCCAAACACCACCGCTTCATCACTAAGCTTGCGGCCAGCTGAGGCTGAGGCGATGGCCATGGCGACTGCCAAGTCCGCCGCTGGATCGCTCAGTTTCAAGCCGCCAACCACATTGATGTAAATATCTTTGTCGGAGAGATTGAGCTTGGTGCGCTTTTCCAGCACCGCCACCAACAAGTTCAAGCGGTTGAGATCAAAGCCACTGGCCGCGCGCTTGGGATAGCCAAAGTTCGTCGGATTGACCAGCGCCTGAATTTCCACCAGTAGCGGCCGCGCCCCTTCCATGGTGGCTAGGACGATGGAGCCGTCGAGGTTTTGCCGCTCCGCCAGTAAGCTAGCCGATGGATTAGCCACAATCCGTAAGCCATCCTCATGCATTTCAAAAATTGCCGCCTCATTGGTCGAGCCATAGCGGTTTTTCTGCGCCCGCACCACCCGGAAGCCGCCATAGCGATCGCCCTCAAAATTCAGCACCACATCAACCAAATGCTCCAGGACTTTCGGCCCAGCAATTGAGCCTTCCTTGGTGACATGACCGACCAAAATCACCGCGGTGTTCGCGGCCTTAGCGGCGCGAATGATGACGTTGGATAAGTTGGTGATTTGACTGACCGAGCCTGGCGCTGAACTAATCTCCGCCAACGACAGCGTCTGGATAGAATCAACAATCACCAGATTGTACTGGCCAGTCTGGATGGAGGCAGCGATATCTTCGGCGCTATTGCTGGACGCCAGCTGCAAGTTCTCTGAATCAACCGCGCCCAACCGCTCAGCCCGCAATTTGACCTGCGACACCGACTCCTCGCCGCTGACATAGAGTACTGGTTTCTGCCGAGCAATAAACGCCGCCACTTGCGCCAGCAGGGTACTTTTTCCAATTCCCGGCTGCCCTGCCACCAGCACCACGCCGCCTGGCAGAAAGCCGCCGCCGAGCACTGCGTCAAGGTCAGCGATGCCGGTTGCCAACCGCGCTTGTTTGGCCTCGGTAGCCGTCTCGCTGAGCTTGAGCGCAGTCAGCGCTTTACCTTTACCGCTACTGCGGGCTACCGCCGAGGCACCGGTGTCAACCGGTAATTGCTCAACCAGCGAATTCCACTCGCCGCAATTTTCACACTTGCCAACCCATTTCGGATAGCTGGCACCGCACTGCTGACAGATAAATTGTGGTTTTGCTCGGGCCATTATTTGACCGCCTTTTGACTATCGAGGCTTTGATTGAGCTGGTCAATCTTGCGCCCCAATGCGTTTAATTTTTCAACATCAGTGTTATAGGCATCGACCTTACCCTGGATGGCCTGTTGTTCACGACGAAGCGCCAGGCCGCGCTGGCTCAGCCGGTTTCGCTCAGTCTGAAACTCAGCTTGCGTCTGAAAACCGCCCGTCGTCGCCTGCTGGTTAAATGCTGCTACGTCTTGGTTATAGGCATTAATGCGTGCATGGTAGGATGTCGTCAGCTGCTCAATTTCGCGCTTTCGTTTGGCGAGACTGGCCGCCAGTGCATCAGCCTCGGCCTCGGCGCTAGTAAACTTTTCATTATACTGAGCATGTAATTTTAACAGCGCCGCTCGATTACTGAAGTATTCGGCATAATGCGCCTCCAGCTCCGATCCGAGATCAGCAAACTCCGTGCCTAAAATCGAATGCAGTTCATTGGCGCGCGTGCCCGGCTGAGCACGCTCATAATACGCCATCCGCTCCTCCAGCTTTTTAGTCTTGACCTTGGTATGAGCCACCTCCAGGAGCTCGCCCAGCCGCCGGCGCTGCTCCGCCGAATAGCGCGACCACGCCACATGTAGCATTTCGTGAGCCGCCGTCACCTCTTTGATACCGTCTAGCTCCGCGTTCTGCACGTTATAAATGTGAATGGTCTCTTTGGCGTGGGCGTAACAGCCGACGATCGGGCTGGCCTGTTCGACACGGCGGCAATCGTGATTAAACTGCGTAGCGTTTTCTAGTCGCGGCTGCGCGAGATAAAAGCTAAATTTAGCCTTGTCGGTCATCGTCGCCCGATCTGCCAGCGTCGCTATGTCCTGGCTCGGTTGATACTGCCAAACCCTGATATGATCCAGCACTAGCTGGCGATTGAGCACCAGCCAACTACCGCCGGCTACCAGCCCCAGAAATAACACGACACTAACGAGATTACGCAGCCTGAACATTGATCACCACCTCACGATTTTTCGTGGTTGCCACCAACACCGCACCGGGACGCACCTGACGAGACAATAAGGCGTCACTGAGCGGATCAGCCAACATCGTCTGAATCGTCTGCCGAAGCACCCGCGCGCCGCGCTGCTCATCAAAACCGTTGTCTATAATACAACGTTTAGCGCTTGGCGTGATGACCAGCGTCATTTGCTGCGCCCGTACTGCTGACTTGAGCTCACTCACCAGATTATCAAAAATCTTACCCACCACCGGCCGGGTCAAGCCCTTGAAGTGCACCACCGCATCAAACCGCCCAATTAGTTCTGGCCGCAGTAGCTCCTCTAGCTCACGACGCGCCGCCCGAGCATTCCGCTCATTCATATCGTCCGCCCGTGAAATATGCTCACCATGCCAGCCAAAGCCCAGCTCACCATCACGCACCATCGCCTCAGCGCCGACATTGCTGGTCAAGATCACGATCGTCTGGCGAAAACTCACCGACCGACCGTGCGAATCGCTGAGCTTACCGTCTTCTAAAATCTGCAGTAGCAAGTTCAGTACGTCTGGATGCGCCTTTTCAATCTCGTCAAACAGCACCACGCTGTACGGCTGCCGGCGAACCTTGTCGGTCAATTTGCCGCCCTCATCATAGCCGACATAACCAGCCGGCGCGCCAATCAACTGACTAGCCGTATGCCGCTCTGAAAACTCACTCATGTCAATCTTGATCAAGCTATTGTCGCCGCCAAACACTTCCCGTGCCAATACGCGAGCTAGCTCCGTCTTGCCCACACCAGTCGGCCCGAGAAAAATGAACGACCCGAGCGGCCCCGACCGCCGACTCAGCCCAGCCCGCGCCCGGCGAATGGTTCGCGCCAGTGTCGCCACGGCCTTCTCCTGACCGAGCACCGACCGGCCCAGCCGCTGCTCCAACGCCGCCAGGTCTTTGCGCTCATTCACCGTCACTTTTTCCGCCGGTACACCAGCCATCGCCGCCACCGCCCGCCGCACATCATCCTCGGTCAGTTCCGGTAGTGCCGGATCGTCAGCCGGTAGCTGCTCGGCCTGCCGCTCCAATTGTTTGATGCGAACCTTTAGCTCGGCTGCGCGTTGATATTGCTCAGCCTCGACCGCCGCATCAAGCTTGCCCGCCAGCTGTTTGATCCGCCGCGCTAATTGTTGTTGCTTGGTCAGTTTAGCCGGCCGCCGCGTACTAACCAGCGCCGCCGCCTCATCGAGTACGTCAATCGCCTTGTCCGGCAAATGACGCTCCGTCACGTAGCGCTGACTGAGGGCTACACTCAGCTCGATCATCTCATCAGAAATCCGCAGTCGATGATGTGTCGCCAACCGGCCGGCTAGCGCCCGCACCATGGCCACCGCTGCCTGCTCATCCGGCTCTGCCACCGTCACCGCCTGAAACCGCCGGCTGAGGGCCGCGTCTTTTTCGATGTGCTTGCGGTATTCATCAAATGTCGTTGCACCGATCACCCGCACCTCACCACGCGCCAACGCTGGCTTTAGAACATTCGCCGCATCCATCGACCCCTCGGCCGAGCCGGCGCCGACCAGCAAATGCAGCTCATCAATGAACAACATAATCTCCTGATGATTACGCGCTGCGGCCACAACTTTTTGTAAGCGCTCTTCAAACTGGCCACGAAACTTTGTACCAGCGACCATGGCCGTCAGATCAAGCTGAATCAGCCGCTTACCCACCAAAAAATCTGGTACCGTCCCGGCTGCGATGCGCTGCGCCAAGCCCTCAACCACCGCAGTTTTACCGACGCCCGGCTCGCCGATCAGCGCTGGGTTGTTTTTACCGCGCCGTCCTAGCACCGTGATCAGCCGTTCTGTCTCGGCTTCCCGACCAACCACCGGATCGAGCAGTCCGCTCCGCGCTCGCTCCGTCATATCAACTCCGTACCGATCAAGCAGCTTGAGATCGGCCGACCGACGAGCATGCGGCGCCGTACCTTCCTTCGACTCATCCTGTATCGCCTCCAGCTGCTGCCGATCAAACACGTCCTCCAATGTACCGCGCAGCTCCTCAAGATCTACATTCATATCACTGAGTAGCTTCGTCGCCCGAGCCTTGTGCTGCAACAGCATACTATAGACGATGTGCTCAGTACCGATGCGCTCCTGTCCAAACTCCGTCGCCAGCTGCCAAGCCGTCCGTATCGTCTCCAGCACCTCGGCGTTCATCCCTTTGTGAACAACCACCACCACGAACGACTGCGCCGTTAAGCCCAGCGCTAGCTCCGCTCGGTCTAACGTCACGCCATTCTCCGCCAAAATCTTCGCACCCAGTGACGAATTTTGCGCCAATACACCAAGCAGCACATGCTCAGTGCCAACATATGGACTGCCGCTATTATGCGCCAACAGCCCGGCACGCTCTAAGCTGGCCTTGGCGGTATCAGTCAGCCGAGATTCCAATTCAGAAAAATCTTCCGGCATATCGCCCTCCTTTCGTTTTCGGCGATTCTCAGGAAGCAGCCTATTCCGCCACCTCCTCAACCGCGCTCATCAAGCTATCCTCAATGTTTTTGCGAGGTTTTGCTTCAGGTTTAGTAGTCGCCTTTGCCTCGATGTCTAGTTCATAACCAGTCAGCCGACTTGCCAAGCGAACATTCTGCCCGGCCCGGCCGATGGCCACTGACTGCTGATCCTCGCTGACGTAGACCGTTGCTCGCTTTTCGTCTTCATTAACCGTCACACTCAGCACTTCCGCTGGGCTCATGGCATTGGCGATGAAGCCAGCCGCATCTTCTTCAAACGGAATGATATCAATTTTTTCCTGCTCGCCGATTTCGTTCATCACCGCCTGAACACGCGTACCGTGACCACCGACAAACGTACCGACTGGATCAACACCTGGCAACGCTGATGCAACCGCCAATTTGGTGCGGCGACCCGCCTCGCGGGCAATGGCTTTGATCTCCACAGCGCCCGTTTCCATCTCTGGCACTTCCTGACTGAACAAGAAGCGTACAAATTCCTCATTGCCGCGGCTCAAAATCAGCTGCGGACCGCGACCTTCACGCTCAATGTCCTTGATGTACACTTTGACGCGGCGACCAACACCGTAATACTCGCCAGGAATTTGCTCGGACTGCGGCATGATACCGACGGCCTTGCCCAGCTCGATCCGCACCACGCGCGGCTCAACCCGCTGAATCGTACCGGTCACCACCGTGCCGATTTTATCCTCAAATTCTGCCAGCACCACTTCACGCTCCGCCTCGCGCAGCCGCTGCAAAATCACTTGCTTGGCAGTCTGGGCTGCCACGCGGCCAAACGTCGTCACGTTGTGGGTCTCGACCGTCACCTCGCTGCCCAGTTCGGCCGCCGGGTCAACTGTTTTGGCTTCGTCGAGGCTCATTTGATTGACGTCATTTTCGACTTCTTCAACCACCGTTTTAACGACTGACACCACAGCCGTGCCGCTATTGATATTTAGGCTAGCGCGCACCAACTGCTCGCGGGTACCGTTGTCACGCCGCCACGCCGCGGCGATGGCCTGCTCGATCACCTCTAAAACGGCTTCTTCTGGCAGGTTCTTTTCCTCAGCAATCGTCCGCACCGCCAACGTCAATTGCTTAATATTCAAATCTTCCATATTAGCTCCTTTACGCTATATTATTATACTACGTTTCCTATCAAACGCCCAAGAGACGAAAAACTCCGACCTGTTGGCCGGATATGTCAGTAGTGTAGCACACCCAGCCAGGCAGCGTCAAGTTCAGTCGCCCTATTCACCCGTGTCAGCCTGCGAACGGGCATGCATCTCTAACAGAGGTAGTGACTCATGGCCATCCACAATCTTGACAAAAAGCATTGACATTTTCTACTAATAGTGATATATATATATCAGCCTTTTGACAATTTTTAATTAAATCTGTCAACTGCGCTTCGCTGCCGTAGGTCGGATACCTACGGTGGCTTGAGGCGCGGAACGGCCGCACCTCAAAAAGAAGGAGTCGTCCTAATGTTTTTCGAGATTCTGACCATCCTCCTCGTCGCTATTATCGTCACTGGAACCATGATGATCCTGTTTTCTGAAGGGGATTTGGTCATAGGTCTGAACGGAGTGATGCTGTCGGTGTTCGGGGCGTCGGCCCTTCTCACCGCGGCAAAAATGACAGCCGCACGGCATCAACAAAGCCTCAGGTGGCTCTACGAGCCACTCACTACCCTACCCGACTGGGTCCTAACCGTAGGTGTGGCCATAACGGCCGCACTGTTCATCACGGCACTTATTGTCGTGATGGATCACCTCGCCGACCTCCTCTGCTGGTGGAGAAGAAATCGCCGCTGAGGTGCGGGGCGGGATTGACGTTGCTACGTCTCCCGCCCCACTCACATCACTGAACTTATGTTATAGAACTTATGACATCGCTGGCTGCTGAAGGTAGTGGCCAACGTCCGCCACCAGCTCGACCAGGCGATTAGAGTACCCCCACTCGTTATCGTACCAGACCATGATTTTCACCATATTACCACCAACGACCTTGGTCAGCGGCAGATCAACGATGCCGGAATGCGAATTACCGATAAAGTCGCGGCTGACCAGCGGCTCTTCACTGACGCCCAAGATCCCTTGATAGAAACTATCAGCGGCGGCTTTCTTGAACGCCTCATTCACCTGCTCGACCGTCACGTCGCGCCGCAGCAAGGCCGTCACGTCACTGAGCGACACCACCGGCGTCGGTACGCGCACACTCAGGCCGTCGAACTTGCCAGTTAGCTGCGGCAGGGTTTTCGTCACGGCGATGGCCGCACCGGTCGTTGTCGGCACGATGTTCTCGGCCGCGTTGCGACCCTCGCGCAGATCCTTGGCCGGCGCGTCCTGCAGGCGCTGGCTGGCAGTGTAGCTATGCACCGTTGTCAGCATTGATTTTTCCACGCCAAATTCCGCATCCAGAATCGCCATCACTGCACCCAAGCTATTAGTCGTACAGCTGGCGTTGGAAACGATCGGCGTCGCGCCCTTGATCTTGCTGTCATTGGTGCCGAGCACAATGGTGTCAACACCTTCGGATTTGGTCGGCCCGCTGATAACCACACGTTTAGCACCGGCAGTCAAGTGCTTACCCGCGCCATCTTTATCGGTAAAAAACCCGGTCGATTCGATCACCACGTCAACATTCATCTCGCCCCATGGCAAGTTCGTTGGATCTTTTTCCGCCAGCACTTTGACAGGTTTTCCGTCGACGATGAGTTCATCCTCTGTAACATCAACCTGCCGACCGTACTCACCATAATTACTGTCATGCTTGAGTAGGTACGCTAGCGTCTTGGTGTCCGTCAAATCGTTGATCGCCACAATCTCCAAATCGCTGCGCTCCCAGGCAATCTTAAAGGCGCTGCGCCCGATCCGCCCGAAACCATTAATCGCTATTTTCGTTATCGCCATATAATTATTCCTCCCAAGTAGCATTAGCTTTTTACTAATTATACTACAAAGTTGTATAATGAAACTATGACGCACGAGGAATTACTACATCTAGCGGCGCCGCAGTACGATGAAGTACCGGTACTAGTGTTAGATAGCGCTATTGACTACGCCACCAAAAAGCATGCCGGCCAAAAGCGCAAAAGCGGCGAACCCTACATCACGCACCCGCTGGCGGTGGCTGGGATTTTGGTGGAATGGGGTATGGATATTGACACGGTGATCGCTGGCGTGCTGCATGATACCGTCGAGGATACCGATGCAACGCTGGATGAACTAGAAAGTTTGTTTGGCCGCGACATTGCTTTTCTGGTTGACGGCGTAACCAAGGTGTCGCAGGCGCGCGCTGGCATGCGCAGCCTTGATAGCTACTTGCCGCACACCAAGGACAACCTCGCCAAGCTGATGATCGCGGTCGGCGAGGACATTCGAGTGATTATTATCAAGCTGGCGGATCGGCTACATAATATGCGCACGCTTCAATATATGCCGCGCGACAAGCAGAAGAAGATCGCCCGCGAAACAATTGAGGTGTTTGCGCCGTTGGCGGATCGGCTGAATATGGGGCGCGTCCGCGTACAATTAGAAGAGCTTAGTTTCCGATTCTTGATGCCCAAGGATTTTCAGCGCACCAAGAGTCTGATGGACAGCCGCCTGAAAAAAAGCCAGCGCAAACTCGCCAAAGTCCGCCGCGACGTTACGGCGCGCCTGCAGAGCGAAGGCCTACGGTTCGATATGGATGGCCGGGTCAAAAGCGTGTATAGCCTGTTCAAGAAGCTCGACCGCGTTGGCAATATTGATAAGATTTACGATCTGATTGCCCTACGCATCATTGTTGATGATTTAGCGACCGGCTATCTGGTACTGGGCGTGCTGCACGAGATGTACCAGCCATTCTATGAGCGCATCAAAGATTACGTTGCCAACCCTAAACCAAACGGCTACCAAAGTCTGCACACGACGGTGCAGACACCAACTGGGCAAATTGTCGAGTTCCAGATCCGCACCCAAGACATGCACGAATACGCCGAGCGCGGTTTGGCGGCCAGCTTTCATTATAATGAACAAAAGATGTCCGATGCCTACCGCCAGGGGCGAATCGCCGCGCTGCCGACGGATTTGGCATGGATTCGTGACCTACAGGAAACGGCGGCCCGAGCACGCGAGGGTAAATCATTTGATTCAGAAAAATTCCGCATGAAGTTGTTTGAAGATCGCATCTTCGTCTATTCGCCCAAAGGTGATATTTATGACTTACCGCGCGGCGCCTTCCCGCTGGATTACGCCTATCGCATTCACTCCGACATCGCAGCGCACGCCAGCGGCTTTAAGGTCAATGGCGTTATGAAGCCGTTCACTTATGAATTGCAGCATGGCGATGTTGTTGAAGTCTTGACCAGCAAATCAGCCAAGCCCAAACCAGCCTGGCGCGACATGGTCATCACGCCGCACGCCAAAACCAAACTGCGCATGCAGCTATCAAGGAGTGGTGGCGTACTCGGGCATCTGACTGGATTGACCGACGGCGTTTCGTCGTTGTTTCGACGGTAGGCAAAACACTCACACCTCATCCCAGAGGCTGCGGCAAACACGACACCTCCTCTGTCAGAGACTGTGAAACGTTCGCGAGTAGCGGACGTTTCAGCCGAACGCTCGCGAAAAATCTCCGGTGGAGATTTGAGCGAAGAGTGTGCTCTGGCGGCGGGCGCCGTCCGCAGAACCACCGACTTGTCGGAGAGACTGACGGTTGCACTGCGTGACAAACACGGATCGAGTCTTAGGTGAGACGTAATACCACCCTGCTTTACACGACAGTATTACGCCTGCTCGTTCCAGCGCTCAATCGCCGCCGCCACAACCTGCTTGGCGGCATCAACGCCAGCAAACTCCTTGACAATGGTCGAGCCTGGCTTCTTCAGATCCTTATAGTGATTGAAGTGGAATTCAATTTGCTTAATCAGCTGTACTGGCAGATCCTCCAACGACTGAATGGCGTTACCATTATGGCGATCGTCGCTTGGCACCGCGATAATCTTATCATCAACCTCATCGTCATCGACAAACTTCATCACGCCAAGGATCCGCGCCTCGACCACCAACCCGGTCGTCAGTGGCGTATCCGTCACCAACAGCACGTCCAACTCATCGCCGTCCTCATCCAGCGTCTGCGGAATGAAACCATAATTAGTCGGCTTGGCAAAGATCGCCGGATCAACCCGATCTAGCCGCATGACGCCGACCTTCCGATCCCATTCAATTTTATGATTTGACCCAGCCGGAATCTCTACGACAACGGTGATTTCGCCGTCCTGATAGTTTCCCGGGGTTAATACTTGGTTAAAATCTGCCATGATCTACTCCTCTCTGGCTTTTTCTTGTAAATATTCACGAATTTGCAGTGCCGCTACTGCGCCCTCGCCGACCGCCGAAGCGATTTGCATGGTTGCGCCCGAACGTACGTCGCCCGAGGCAAAGACGCCAGGAATGTTGGTATGCAAATGTTCGTCAGTGACGATGTGCCCGCCGAGGTCCAGCTTCACGTCTGAATCAGCCAAAAACTGCGTGTTCGGAATCAGACCGATAAAGACGAACAAACCGTCTGCGGTAAATTCTTTCTGCTCGCCGTCTTGAGTTGATTTGACGCCGTAGAATTTGTCGTTCTTCACGATAATTTCGTCTGTCGTCGCGCCAAGGTGGACGGTTATTTTGCCTGCGTCAACGTATTTTTGCAGTTCCTTTTGCAGGACATCGCTGGCGCGCAATTTGCTGCGCACCAACAGGTCAATATGGCTAGCATAGCGAGTTAGAAAGATCGCTTCCTGCACCGCCGAGTTGCCGCCGCCAACAACGATCAGACTCTTGTCGCGATAAAACGCCCCATCACACGTGGCGCAGTAATGTACACCGCGGCCATACAATTCATCTTCGCCTGGCACACCCAGTTTGCGGTGATTTGAGCCAGTAGCCAGCAGCACGGCTTTAGTTCGCACTGGCTGGCTATCAACTGTCAATTCCAATTCGCCGTCAACTTGCTTCAGCTCCGTCACGTCGCCGTACTCGATATCCGCGCCAAATCGCTCAGCCTGCTGCTGCAGTTCGGACGCCAATTTCATACCGGTCACGCCCTCGGCGAAACCTGGATAATTGTCGATTTGGTCGGTGATGGCTGCCATGCCGCCAACTACGCCGCGTTCGTATAGTGTTGTCGGCACGTCTTCGCGCGATAGGTAAATTGCTGCAGTGAGTGCGCTTGGACCGGCACCGACAATGATAATCTCTTTAGACATTCAACCCCCTTGACCTATAATATCGCTTGATAACTTCTGGCATCTCCGGCCGTGGAATCTCCGCCGGTTTTTCGATAGCCATGACCACAAATTTGAGTGGCGAATTAGCAGGAATTTTATCACCCTGACCCCTGTCGCCGTAGGCTTTGTCAGCTGGAATTGTCAATTCACGCACACCACCAATTTTCATACCAATCAGCCCCTCTTTCCAGCCCTGAATCACCGACGTATTCGCCGGGCCGTCCACCGCAAATGGTGCTTTCAACTTACCGCCATTAATCGACTGATCAAAAATCTCGCCCTTGGCATTCCAGCCAATGTAATAAGCCGCAAATTTGGTATCACCCTTAACTTCTGCGCCGCCGCCCTCCACCAAGTCTTCTTTGCCGAGCTCTTTAACGTCACCAGCCTCAAACGCACCAACTCGCGCGCTAAACTCAGCAAATTTAGCGTAATATTTTTTGTTCAATTCCGCCGTCTGAGCATCAACTTTCTTTTGCCACTCCGTGGTTGCTTTTTTATAATCTTCTTGCGCCTGCTTTAGCTCGGCCTGGTCTTTGGCATCATTGCTTGGCTGCACCATCATGGCGATGAACCCGCCAATTGTCCCAATCGCTAATGTCCCCGTGATGATCCATATACCGAGTCGCTGTCCCCTCGTCGTCGCCATAATCCTCCTTTATCTTACCTTGAAATTATATCAATGTTTCCCCTCAACCGCAATGTCATAACGTGCCAGCTCATCATCAACCCCCACGCCGGCTGTCCGCTGTAGTTTGAGCAAATTAGCATAAATACCGCCCGATTTTGCCAGCTGTTTCGGCGTACCGATCTCGTCGACCCGGCCATGTTTTAGCGTCACGATCCGATCTACCGTGGCGATGGTACTCAGCCGGTGAGCGATAATCAGCGTCGTTCGCCCCTTCATCAGCCGCTCCAGCGCCTGCTGCACTAGATGCTCGCTCTTACTGTCAAGGTTGCTTGTTGCCTCGTCGAGAATGAGAATCGGCGCATCCTTGAGCACCGCCCGCGCAATGGCGATGCGCTGCTTTTGACCGCCAGACAGTTTGAGGCCACGCTCGCCAATTTGCGTGTCATACCCTTTGTCAAGCCCGCTGATAAAGTCGTGCGCATTGGCGGCCTTGGCAGCGGCGATTACCTGCTCATCCGTCGGCTCGTCGGCGCCATAAGCGATATTTTCACGAATTGTGCCAGAAAAGAGCGCTGGCTCCTGAAATACCGTGGCGATATGACGGCGCAAACTCTTTTGCTGCACCGCGTCAATGGCCATATCGTCAATGGTAATCTCGCCACTATCTGGCTGATATAGGCGCATCAGTAAATTCGTCAAGGTAGTCTTGCCGCCACCCGACTCGCTGACGAGAGCAACATGCTCACCGGGACGAAGCGTGAACGAGATGTCGGTCAACACTGGTTTTTGCGGAGCAGAGGCGTAGCGAAACGAGACGTTGCGAAACTCGACTGCCCCGCGGCTCACGACTAATTCCGGCGCGTGAGGCACATCTTCAATTGCTGGGCGTAGCGTCATCACACCAACAAAATCCCGACTCCCAGCCAGAGCTTTCTGGAAATTATCAACGATGAAACTCATGTTAAACAGCGGCATCCGCAAATTATTAATCAGCGTGATCAACAGCACCATATCGCCGATCGAAAAACGCCGCTCGGTCGTCTGCACAAAAATGTAGGCAAAAATCATAAAGAAAATGACCGACAACACCACGCCGCGCACGATGTCCATGCTGTGCCAATAGCGCGATTGCTTGCGTGTGATGGCGATTGTTTTGCGGTAACGCTTGGCAAAATGACGATATTCGAGCGACTCACGGACGTAGCTTTTGACGACTTTGATCTGAGCAATCACCTCAGCGAACCGGCCGCTGGCCATATCTGTCTCATGATTTTTACGGTTCTGAAAGGCCTGCCATTTCTTGCTCGTCAGCGCCGTCAGCCACATAAATAGCGGGTACATGATGACCACCATTACCGCCAGCTCCAGGCTGTACATCAGAACGATGCCGATGGTGATACCTGTCGTGAGCAGCATTTGGAAAAAGTTGTTGGCAAACATGTTCAGGAAGTTCGTCGTTTCGGTAATCGCCCGGTTGAGGCGATTGATAATTGTGCCGGTCAGCTCGCCATCAAAATAACTTTGCGGCAAGCCAAGCAAGTGATGATAGTACCGCGTCGACAGCTGTTGCTTGAGCCGCGTGGCCATCACGTCGCCCCAGTAACCGCCGAGGTTTCGCACCATCGTATTCGTCACGTCAAGCGCCAGCAGCACCAGCGCCAAAAAAATCGCCTGCTCAATTCCTACCGCGCCGCCCTCAACCACTTCAACCATCAAGTTGGTCGCCCGCGAAATCACGAACGGCACCGCGATGCCGGTCAGTGCCACGACAACCGAGCTGATACTAACCCCGACGTAGTATCTGCCCATACCGCGTGCATACCGGAGCATGTGGATTAGCGGCTTCATCAGACTGTTTCAGCGCCCCATCTGTCTTTAGTTGTCTGTTCAATCCGCTGCATCACCGGCGTGATATCATTATCCACCAATGTCCGTGCAAGTGAAGTAAACGTCAGCCGCCACGTCATCGTTTTCTGCGCCGCTTCATGCTCAGATTGATAAATGGTGAGTGGCTCAATTCGCACCTCCATACCAACGTCCCGCACGGCCTCATCCAGTGTCTGCAACAGTTGCTGATATCTGATGGTGGTCGGTAGTTTGAGCGAAATGTCGCGGCTGGTTGATGGATAGCGGCTGAGCGGCTGATAATGACTGTCACGCTTGGCGTAAACGGTCTCCAGGCCGGCCATGTCCAAGCTCGCTGCCGCCACGTACGTTGGTAATTTGAAGCTCTTGATGACTGACTGCTTCAATTCGCCGACTATGCCAATGAACATTCCATCGGTTGTCTCGACCAGTGCACTGCGTGATTGGTCAAACGGTGCCGCGACTGGGAAAGTGAGCTCCTCTTCAATTGGCTTGAATACCAACTTGGTGCCAAGATCATGCACTAGCTGTTCAACCAAGCGACGAATTTTGTAAAATGGCGCGCCTGCTGCCGGCTTTTTGGCGGCGTAGACGATGTCGGTGAACTGACTGGCTTCTGGCAAACCATCTTCGCCTAGGCCATGCATTTTGCCGTGACCCTTACCCATTTCAAACAGAGCGAACTCATCATGCCCGGCCTTGATGTTGGCGTGAACCTTGTCGAGCAAACTCGGCAGCACCGTCAAGCGGTAGTACTGCAAATCAGGACTGAGGGCGTTTGATAATTTATATGCCTGAGTGACGTCCTGCTCGGCGTTTTTCAGGATGCGTTCATGAACGAAGCTGTAGGTCAAGACTTCATTGGCACCAGCACGCGATAGACTACGGCGAACGGCGTTTTTCAATTCGCGGCGCACATTTTTTGGCGCGGGTTTAATACTACGACGCGGCAATTGACGCGGCAGTTTATCGAAACCATACAGCCGCCCAACCTCCTCGACGATGTCCTCAGGCAGCTCAATATCGGTGCGCCAAAACGGGCTGTAAATCTCGCAGCCACTCTCATCAACTTCAACCATAAACTCAGTACGGCGCAAGATATCAGCAATTTCATCGTTAGAAAAGTTAGTGCCCAGTCGTTCGTTAATAAACTCATTCGAAACACCTTGCGAATCAACGCAGTGTACACCATCTGGCATAATACATTTATCGTATGAGCTGGTATCAAACACTTTGCTTGCTTGCACACCGCCCACCATACTCATCAATTGTTTGAAGACGGGGTCGGTTTGTGCCGGTGACTGACCCTTATTAAACCGTGTCAACGCATCGGTGAAAATACCGTGGTGCATAGCGGTGCGGCGCAGTGCGTACATGTCAAAATTAGCGCATTCCAAAACGATGTTTTTCGTGCTATCCGAAACCTCAGTGTCAACACCACCCATAATTCCCGCTAGACCTATCACACCCTCGCCATCAGCAATGACAATGTCATCCGCTGTCAGCTCATACTCCTTGCCATTGAGCAGACTGACTTTCTCGCCATCACGAGCCAGCCGCGCCCCAAGTGTAGACCCGCGTAATTTATCATAATCATAGGCATGGGTCGGCTGTGCCGTCAGTAGCATCATGTAATTTGTCGCGTCAACAATATTGTTAATTGGTTTACTGCCCATCGCCACCAGCTGACACTGCAGCCATAGCGGACTCGGCCGCACCTCGATATTTTTGATAGCTACCGCTGAAAACACCGGCACTACTTCAGTCACCTCATTGAATATCTCGAGCTCGAGACCGTCGCCACCAGCAAATTCTTGAATCACATTGTACCACTCGGGACTGGTAAATTGCTGATGAAAAATCCCGGCAATCTCGCGCGCCACACCGAGCTGCCCGAAGCAGTCCGGCCGGTGCGTAAACATCTTGTTTTCAATATCCAGCACAAAGTCGTCCAAACCAAATATTTCCGCGAAACTTGCCCCCGCGCTTAGTTCAACACCCGCCGGCACATCGTGTTCATGAATCTCAACGATTCCCTCGTGATCCGTACCAATATCCAGCTCGTCCGCCGCCGCCAACATACCTTGGCTAAGCACTCCACGCAGCGGTCGCGCGTCCAGCACGAACGGCTCGTCGTCATCAAAACTCGCCGGCACGGTACTCTGGGGCGACAACCAAATCGCCCACATATCCGCATGCACGTTCGGCGCGCCGCAGACTACCTGCACCAGACCATTCTCATCGCGCGGTACGTCCGCTACCACACCGCCATCATCAATCTTGGTCACGCTCAGCCGATCAGCATTAGGGTGCTTGGCGCATTCAACCACCCGAATGATTCGCGCACCGCCATATTTAGCGTTGAGGTCGATCACTTCCTCAACGCCACCAAGTTGCTGATTGACCCGCGCCACTAATTCATCTACGGGAGGCAATTCAAAATTAATCAATTGTTTGATAAGATTTAGGCTGACTTTCATATATATCAGTATACCATTCTAAGCAACGGTGTAGTCAAACACCTTGATGGGAATACCTTTTTGTCGAACTTGATCAATCGTAAACGTCGTGCCAGGGCTATCGTTGACCCGAAACGCCACTAATTCATCTGCCAAAGCAACGATCTGACAGTTACGCGCATGAAACGACTCGGCATTAACTTCGGTAAATTCGGTAGTAGCACGCAGCACTCCAGGTCGATGCTTGGCGATGTCTCGCAAAAGAGCGACCGTCGCGACCGCATCATCTTGGCGACATTTACCGACAGCTGCTCGGTCATATAACGCTTGGCAATATAGTTCCAGCTCCACTGGCAAAAATATCCGAAACCGTGCCGCCTCCAAACCATGCTCATACGCCAGCCGAGCCGCTTCGTGATCAACACCAGTAGCGCCGCCCGTCACAATCCCGCCGCCTTCAGTAATCTTTTGTCCAACACACTGCTCAATGTCACGGCGAATCGTGTCATTTACTTCGCGCGTACCGACAACTCCGAGCCACTTCATAGTTTGCCCCGTTGACTAGATATCACCCTTGAGCGGCAATGATCTGCGCCTGAATCCGGTCAAGCTCCGCCTCATCCATCTTTGGCCCCTCGGTCGTCGTCAGCCAGCCGCGATAGCTCTCGTGGAACTCTGCATTCTCCGCCCAGACGTCAGTCCGCCCCGCCAAATCACCATGTAGCGGATACAGTTTGGCGTGCACATGCGCTACGCCCGTTCCCTCGAACACCAGCGCTACCCGCGGCGTATTAAACGCTCGTTCTAGTAGCCGCGCCACTTGACGCACTGCTCGCATAAACTCGAGGTATAACGTCTCGTCAATTGCAAAAATATAATCGCCCGGATTATGCTTTGGAATGACCACTGTCACCCCCGGGGTATTTGGAAACGGCGTGAGAAACGCCAGGAACTGCTCGTCCTCCCAAACCTTCCATGATTTTACGGTGCCTGATACAATGTCGTCGAAAATTGTATGGTTCATAGTTACTCCTTTCAAATAATTATAGCAAATAATTTTAAGCTAAAGCAAAATACAACGTAAGGCTACATCCCGTGTTATACTCACAACTTCCCACTAGGTTTAGTCCTATGGTTAAACTATTGCTGCAGAGGTAATCTATTATTTTATGCCATAATTTTGACAAAATCCATTGACGTTTTGTTCTATTATTTGATATATATATCAGCCTTTGCATCCGCAAGGGTCGGCGTTTCGCCCAAAGCCATTGGGCTTGAGACGCTCCACTTCGCGAGATAATTATCTCGCCTGACTCCAAGAGGAGTTATTATGGGAACTAACAGCCAGTACGAGGGTGGTATGGGCCGCATCGGTGGAGAGGTCATGTACTGGGACAAGAACGATGACGGTACTACCAACATCTTCCCCGGTGGCATGCCCGGCGCACGGCCGCACGACCACATCGTCGTGAATGAGGACGGTGGTGTCGAGTATATGCGCGTCGACGGCGAGGTCATCAACGACTACCGCGACCACCACGGCTGATTCCTACTAAGCGGTTTGTGGCTTCCGTACAAAAAGCCACTTTTCCTTTATAATATGTCATTGATTATGGATAATCATCATACTATTATTGAGAAATTTACCGGCAAGCTTCATGAGTGCGCCTCACGTGGTCATTTTGAATTTACTAATCTGCCTATGGGGTCATATGACTTCTTTTACATCGTGACTGAAGATAGATGCTTTGCTGGTGAAGTATGTCTTTTTAAGACGCGGTCTGTGTTGTATGACCCAATGAGCCGCTCAAGTGAAGCTTCTCCGATAGTTGGCGTAGAAGATGGATCTGGTAAAATTGTAGACTCTTGCTTCTCGTTGTATAGTCAACCAGATAATTTTATATTCTTCGACGGAGACTTCAACTATTGCTTATATAAGCTAACACCGTAAGCTTAATACTTTTTCATTTTTCAGGAACATAGACCAAACCATCTTCATCAGCGGAAGCTGTCGCCCAGCTACTCATGATTTCAGAATGATAGTCTTCAAATACTTGCTCATTCGTTGATTTTGGCCAGTTTGTCATGGGATTTTTCGTGTTTGAGAATTGCAACCTGGATTACGCAAAGCATATTTACGGGCAACCAGTCTGTTTTAAGAATTCATCAGTTCAGAGCGTAGATTTTCGCGGCGTCAAAGCTATTATTGAGGCAGGGGGCTGTGCCTTTCGCGGTATGAAATACGACGAGGAAACACAATTTATTTATGGTAGCGGCAAGTTGGCAGCACGATCACACTTTGTGAATCGCCAGGTGGACGATGGAGTGCAAGCATTTTTTGATACGACAAGATGTAGAGACTATAGATAGGTAACTGTATAATATAATTAATAGGCTAAATACAATACTAGATAAACGCCAGAAAGGCCACCAAATGACCAAAAAACTACTAGAAATCGAACGCAAACGCCAGCTAACTAGCAATATTGAAGAGCTGATCAAACGACTGCAAGACCTCGGTTTTGAACTGCAGAGTAATCTCCACGAGATTGATACGTATTATTCTCGTCCTGATGTCGATTTTATGCAGACGGTTGAATGCTTGCGGATTCGCCAGCGCGATGGTTTTGCTGAGGTGACATATAAGCCTGCAACGACGGCTGCGACACATACGAAAAATAATGTGATTATTAAGCCCGAGACAAACCTGCCAATTCAGCCCGAGAGCGCAACGGCTGCCAAACAACTGTTTGCCAACCTTGGCATGGTAAAACTGGTCGAGGTCAACAAATACCGGCGATCGTTCCAATCACCAAACTTTCCAAAAGCAACAGTAGCTATTGATGAAATTAAAAACGCCGGAACGTTTGTGGAAGTTGAGGTTTTGTCAAGCGATGAAACTGGCGCGCTGGCGATGATTAGTGACATTGAAACCAAACTCGGCCTTGACTCGGCAGAAATTGTTACGCGGCCTTATCGGGATATTTGTATGGGATAATCAAGCTACGTTTTTATCAAATCCACGCCTCGCCCCACCACCCAACCGCAGCAGTACATTATACAAAAACATGATAACTCCCCAAAAAATAACACTCAGATAATTACCCCAATTAAAATCATTCCAAGGATTGCGAGCCGGGCTGTCTGTCGGATCGTACGCCACAAACCCCACTACAGCCATCACGAGAATGATCAAGAGTCCGGAGATGACAATTTCACGCACGTAGCTGGAGCGCTGAAATAGTGATAGCCTCAGATTATATCGAGCCCCTGATGGTAACAACACTAGTAACACTATAACGATATATGATGGGATGGTTATTATACCCTCGAACACATCCCACGGGTTCACTTTCATGATATCAGGCTTCACTGCCTTCACGATCTCTTGCATGCCCAAGGATACCCCAAAGAATAGCAGCAGGATGATCAGCACCAGCCCAATCGAGCTCCATCGTCTAGTCTGCATTGTTCACTCCCGTTATGACATTGGCGGCCGCTTTGTATACCTCGTGGATTTTGCCAAAAACCCGGTTGTCATATTCTTCTCGATCTTCAATGCTGCTGTCTGGCAATTCAATAGTATTCTTGAACTGCGGCTGCATGATATTAACCGACGTCACTTCCATACCCTCCTCAATTTCAATGTCGTAGACCTGTTTTTCGACACCCGGAAACTCCTTCACATAGTGATCAATGTACGCGCCAGGAGACAGAAACTTGCCTCGACTCGGCCGGATATCAATGACGATAGTACCAAGTGTATCAGTACGATTATTGATCGAAGGTGCGGAGAATAAACTTTTCGCTAGTTGGCTAATTTTATTATTGTGCTCTATGGCTTCACGAGGAACAAATATTTTCGCGGATTTTATACGATAAGCCTGCCTGATTAACTCGATGGCGTCTGGATGACAAATCACCGTCCCGATAAATACTGCCTTTTCAGAGAGCGAAAGTTTTACTACTTGATTATTAATATATGCTAAAATCTTTACGTTTGTGGCGACGTTTCGGTTATATTCTAACGCCATAATTCCTTTGTCTGCATAGTACAGGAAATGCACCACCTGCACCGGCAGCTGCCCATCAGGAAGCGGATAACGTTTGACAAGATCGTCATCGTCCCTGCCTATGGTAATCACGTTCGATCCGTACACGGCGATGATGCCAGCATAGCATTTGGATAGTTCGCTGGTTTTATGTAGCTTATCAAACTGCAAAAGCCGCATGAAAGACTCATCATCATTCGGATTGTACTGCCAATTCCTATCGTCTTCTTCGAGGTTCATCAGATCACGAAGAACATCCTCAAACGGATAGCTGCCGTACCCCTCATCGTCGCGATTGGTGATGTTGTAGAGAAAGACGTTGCGCTTAATCATCACATATCTCCAAATGGACTAATTGACCGAATTAAAACTGCTCCAAAAAGTCCAACTTACCGCTCTCAAAATGCCGCACGTCCTCGATGCCGTATTTCATCATCACCAAGCGGTCGATGCCGCAGCCAAAGGCAAAGCCGGTGTATTCATTCGGATCGATGTTAGCAGCTTTCAGCACATTCGGGTGAATCATACCGCAGCCCAAGAGTTCGATCCAGCCTTCGCCCGAGCAAACTTTACAATCTGGATTTTTACCCTCACAGAACGGGCAGCTCAGCGCAAATTCAAAGCTCGGCTCGGTGAACGGGAAATAAAATGGATTGACGCGCACATCAAGTTGCTTGCCGTAATATTCCTGTAAAAACTCCTGCAGCGTGGCAATGAGATTGCCAACGTTAACCCCCTTGGCGACATACACGCCCTCGACTTGATAGAACGTGTGCTCGTGCCGCGCGTCCAGATCTTCGTTACGAAACACTCGGTCGGGTACAATAGCAGCAATCGCCTCGCCACTCGCCAAATTGCCATGATATTTTTTCAACACGCGGTTTTGCATGGTCGAGGTGTGCGCCGGCGCGATCAAGCGGTCGCCATTGGCGTCAGTTTCCTCGGTCATGAACGTGTCATAATCATCGCGCGCCGGGTGGCCTTTCGGGAAATTCAGACTCTCGAACATATGGAATTGATCGTCGATCTCACGCGACTCTTCCGTCACAAAACCTATGCGGTTAAGAATGTCAGAAATACGCTCAATCTCGGCGCTCAGCGGGTGAATCGTGCCGCGCTCACTCGGCAGCAAATCGGGTTGCGGCGCATTGACATCCATCGGCGCTGTCACGTCAATTGGCGGCAGATCAACTTTTGACAGCTCATCTTCACGAGCCGCGATCACCCGCTCTAATTCCTGCTTTAATTCATTGACTTTCTTACCAAACGCCCCGCGCTCTTCACTCGGTAGCGTCGCGATAACGCCGTATAGCTCTCGCAACTCCGCACTTCGCAACACACTGCGCGGTTCAGCCGCCTCGGCTACGCGCGATAATAATAGTGCTCGAACTTCATCCAATTTTTCCATGTCATCGCCCCTGCATTAGAAACATCCCAACAACCACTACCGCCATGATCACAATTATAATCCAGGCCGGCGCCAGCGTCGTCGTCTGCTTCGTATCTTCCAAATATTTCACATCTTCTACGCCGTCCAAGCTAGCTTTTTCCTGCAGACCCGACGCTTTGGCCTTCTCGCGCAGCTCCGCCGCAATGCGTTCTTGTAGTTCACTGCGCCGATCTTGTTGATTTACAAATAATCCCATATGTCGATTATACCAGATATGTTATAATGATAGTAATAGTACAGTAAGGAGGGACTATGGCCACGAAGAAGACTACTAAAAAGGCCGCGACTGCAAAATCCAGTCCAAAGAAGACGACTGCTGCAGCTGCTACATCGAAAACAACCGTAACGCGCGTCACCAGCAAAGCTGAGGCGAAAAAACCAGAGGTCAAATCGACTGCCGTTAAACCCGTCAGGACTAGCTCGCCGCGTAAAAAACTAGACAGCAAACTACCACGCAACCTTGTCAACATCGTATTGGCTGAAGTTGCCGGCACATTTATTTTGACATTAGTCGCCTTATTCTCGGCATATATGATGACGCCGTTTTATGTCGGCCTCGCACTGGTAGTACTAGTACTCGGTATTGGTGCAATCTCTGGCGCGCACATTAACCCAGCCGTGACGTTCGGTCTCTGGACGATGCGCAAGCTTCGAGCTATACTCGTGCCGTTCTACTGGGCAGCACAATTCCTTGGCGCAATGGCTGCCGTTGTCTTGATGGGAGCAATTTCATCAGGCAGCTTCGTCATTAACTTTGACCAATTCACCACTTTCTCGTGGGCGATCTTTGCCGTCGAGCTCGTCGGTATGGCGGTCTTTATGTTTGGCATCAGCGCAGCCCTATCGCGCACTGATCTCAAGAATACCAGTAAAGCCGTGGTCATTGGTATGTCATTGACACTTGGCTTGGTGGTTAGCGGTGCATTGCTACCACTCGCCCAAAATGCTGCTGTTCAAAAGTACCAAGAAGAGCAAGCAAATGCGACTCGGCAAACTCAGCAGCTAAAGGATCAGCGCACCTACCCACGCGAAGTGTATATCAGCGGTGCAACACTGAACCCAGCAGTTGCTCTAGCGGTTACGGAAAAGACTAACTCACAGCTACAAAATGCTTCGGCACCAGCACAAAAAACAGAGAAGCTGTATACCCGCCTCAGCCTTGAGGTAATCGCTGCGACGCTCGTTGGTGCAGCACTCGGCGGTAACTTGTTCTTGCTCATCAACTACCGCAATAAGGAAGAAGAGTAAATCATAGTTCTACCATAACGATATCCCGCCTCTTTTGGCGGGATATTTTTTGCGTTAGTCTTCCTGCGCCGGTCGGTCGATTAACTCTGGCTGTGTTTGGTGGTCGCCGCCAGTAATCCGCACCACGTCTTTATCAATCTTGCCCAGCTCTTTGTACGAATTATTATAATGCCCGACAGTCGTACTGAGGCTCTTGCCCATCTTGGTCATCAGCTCATCAAACTTTTTGATGTGCACGCCCAGCTGGCCGACGCGTACCTGAATATCTTTGGCCTGCTCTTCAATTTGTAAACTCCTCAGGCCCTGCAGCACCGTCTGCAAATACGCTAAAAAGCTGGTCGGACTGACGATAATCACGCGCTTGTCACGAAAGGCATATTCGATCAAATCGCGACTCGAACCGCCCGCCCCGACATTGTTAATGAGTAAGTCATAATACAGCGACTCACTCGGGATGAACATAAAGGCAAAGTCCATAGTATGCTCACGCGGGCGGATATATTTGCTGGTTTCGTCAATGCGCCCCTTGAGGTCTGCCTTCACCTTATTCAGCCACAGCTCGCGCTCAGCCTTGGTCTCGGCGTTAATCATCCGGTTGTAATTTTCCAAGCTAAACTTACTATCCACCGGCAACATCTGCCCCTTGTCTAGAAAAATAACTGCATCAACAGTCTCGCCATCCTTGAAGCGGTATTGCATCTGGAACTGCTTGGCAGGCAGTACATTATCCAACACGCTTTCCAGGTAGAATTCGCCGAACACACCACGCTGCTTCGGATTTTGCAAGACATTTTGCAGGGTCTTTAGGTCAGTCGCCACGTCGACCACCCGTTTGTTCGTCTCATCCAACTTGGCCAGCCGCTGTGTTACGTCAGCCACCAATTTGGCACTTTCCGATAGCTGCTTTTGCACCGAAGTTTGCACTTGAGCATTGCTGCGCTCTAATTTGTCGCTGACTGATTCATTCAGCTTGGCGATAGTTCGCCCCAGCTCCACCACGTCAGTTTTGATGAGCTCGACTGATGATTGCTGTTTCAGCTCGCTTAACTTCGACTGTAGCACAAACAGCATCGCACCCAAACCCATAACGATGATAGCTAAGAGAATAATGATAATGATTTCCATACTCTTAGTGTACAGGGATTACAGAGACAAGACAACTCGCGCCAACAGGACGAATATAGCCAAAACGATAATCGCCGCCACGTTGCCGCGGGTCCGGTTCAGCCACATCGCGGTTGCGTATACGAAGCCAAACGCCACAGTTGTTACCATCAGCGACAACCACCATACCTCAGCAGTCGAGACGCCGACACCCCACAGTGCGCCAACCGCAGCGAGTACCACGAGCAGCGGCCGCCTGACTCGATTGAGGGCGATAATTGGTACGAGCATAACGCTGACCAATACCAGCGCAACGTAGGCACCGATTTGCGCACTGTTCGTACACATTGACGGGTCAGCTGTCGGACCGCAAATAATCTGCTTTAGGATAAAGCGATCAAGCGCCAGGGCAATCAGCCATGTCACGACACCGCCAACCGTACCACTGACGACGACTCGCCAGAACACCGCCGGCGTCACGGGAAACATATAGCCTGACTCTTCCTCGTGAAAAACTTTCTCAAACCACTTCACAATAGATACAACTATACCAATAATTTGATAAAATCTCAACCCTATTTTGCAGTGCCTGACGCCTGTCGCAACGGCATGTACCAGAATATGCCCACCCAAGCGATAATGAGCCCCCCAGCCACATCAAGCGGTGTATGCACCAACGCCACCACCCGCCCTATACCAACCAATAGCGTCATTACCAAACAAGCCATAGCCCATCCTTTACACCTCGTACCGAACCACACCGCCAACGTGATGGCCATCGTAAACAGGGCGTGATCAGACGGGAAGCCCGGATTATCCAAAAACGAGGCGCCGGCGCTCACGCCCGCTAGTTCAAACGGACGGAGACCTGATGGCTGATATAGCAACCCGATAATTTTTGCTGCGACGAACGCCGTCAACCCCGCCATTAACACTCGTGTATACACTTGATGGCGCCGATCTCGTGGTACGTATCGGATCAGCGTATACATCCCGATCAACACCACCGGGATCACCAGCCCGTCGGCAACAATTTTCACCATCCATGAGATATCCATAAGCCCCATTATACCCTGCTGGGCGTCGGCGTCAAACCCCGAGCTCGGCCTGCCGACTTGCGCCGCTTTACCGTTCGTAGTATAATCAGACACGCATTGGGGATTCGCCAAGTGGTAAGGCACCGGGTTCTGGTCCCGGCATTCGGGGGTTCGAATCCCTCATCCCCAGCCAAGAAAAAGGATTGACGTTTTGTCAATCTTTTTTCTTACACTTTGGTTTGGTATGATCTTTGCGAGCAGTTGATGTTTCTTGAGATTTTACCGTGGTTGTCGCGCCACCCTGGCCGAAACCGCTTGCCCATATCGCCAAAATCCACACGCCGGCCAGGAACAGGAGCGACCAGCTACCGCCCGGTAGGTCAAACGTCGCCCCAAATATCATTGATACTCCGTGACAGAACGCCATGCTTTCTAGCAGCGTCAACAGCAGTAGCGCCACGATGCCCATCATGGCACTTACCTTTCTCAATCTAGCCGATATATCCATGGCTAGCAGGAATGGCAACGCCCCAATCTCTGCGACAACGAGAACGATGGCGCACACTGCCGCCATCACGCTCGGCAATCCAGCGAGCATTGCTGGAAACTTATCAAACGAAAACAGCTGGCTCAAAACGATGACGAGAATGTATCCGGCAACGATTAACCGTACAATGTGTACGACTGATATTGGTCGTTGGGTTGATGTTTTCTTCATAGATACAGTATACCGACCCGCCTTAAAAAGCTCAAGCTTGTTGTATTATTTACCAAAGCGCTTGCTTTTTTTATTAAAAAAACGTACAGTAACAACAAGCGAACGATACAAAAACAAACACTACTGACGTTTCTTTCGCTCTACGACATCCACCACAACAAAATACCGTTACGGAGATGTAGCGGTATTTTCCGTTGTTGGATAAATCACAACGCTATATATAGCGTATACGTGCTATAGTAACAATATGAAAGAATATCGTGAGTCGAGAGGGTTTGTTGAGTTTGGTCCAAAAAATACCGCACCCGTACCATTACCTGCCATTAATGAAATTGAGCAGATTCGTAAAACATATGATCCAGGGGCAATCACTGAACTAGCGACTTCAATCGTTCACGAGGAAGACGGTAATACTTGGTTTGATATGTACAATCCCCTCCTAGCCGCCTGCCTCACATCAGAGGAGGCGGAGCAATACCTCAAGGAACACGCTGCGTTTCATGAAGGATCTCAATCAATTGATAGTCTCACGCCGGACCATGATGGTAACTACATCATCCTAATCTCTGGGCATCGTCGTAAACGCGCTATCGAGCAGCTACTGAGCCAACATAACATTGCGCTGGAGTGCACTCTAGTAAATGTCAATCTTCGCCGTGGCATTACCTTTGAGGAAGCACTCGTTGCTCAAGTGCGCGAGAATACGCACGAGAAAGTGTCGCCTACTGAAACCGCCAAATATATTGAGCAGCTACACGCCTACCTCGAGAATAAAGAAGGGGTACAGCCAACCTACAGGCGACTGTCTATGATGACCGGGATTAGCGAGGGTATCATTAGTACTGCGCTACGATTTCAGCGCCTACCGGAAAGCATCCGATTACTTGCCACCACTCATGGCGATATCCTCCCCTACTCGACTCTCGTGAGACTCGAGCCACTAATGCGCAAACGGGGTGAGCTGTATGATAAGCTGCTCTCGCTCGGGCAAGCCATGGATGGAGAAAAACGTGAAACCTATATCGAGAATCACCTGCATATCGTGGCGAATACCATTGTTGAAGGCCTCTTTGGCGCCAAGAAGCGCAATCACCATATTGAACAGCAGATTAGAGACCTAGAACTACGAATTATCAATGCCCAGCCCAGCTTTGACCTTATAGCAGAAACCAGCTCTGGAGCTCAGCGAAAGGCATCAGAGACCCGCCTCGGTAAGACAGCCGTATCGGCCATGCGGCATGCCTGTCGAGACGATCCAAGAAATATGCCGCCCGAACAGCTAGCTGAACTCGAGGAGTTCGTCGCAAAAGCCAAGGCATTAGCGACTCCTGCTGTCAATGGCTACGAACAAGAGTCGCTGCTATCCGCCTAATCAACAGTTGCTTTTTGCGACTGCTGTTTGCGCCACTCAGCGATTTTGCCGTGATGCCCACTCAGTAAGACTTCCGGTACTCGCAAGCCATTAAATACCTCTGGCCGAGTGTACTGTGGATACTCTAGTGTTTCGCCGTCTGAGAAACTCTCAATCTCCGCTGACGTTTCACCGCCCAGCACACCTGGCAGCAGCCGCACGATCGAATCAATAATGGTCATCGCCGGCAGCTCGCCGCCAGTCAGCACAAAATCACCGATACTCCACTGCTCATCAACCAATTCCATAATGCGCTCGTCAACACCCTCATATCGCCCGCAGATAATGATAAGCCCCCGGCCCTCATCCGCCACCACACGCGCCATCGCCTGCCGCCAGCGCCGACCACGTGGACTCATTAGGACAACCTTTGCACTCTCGTCACGCGACCTGGCGAACTCCACCGCCCGCCACAGTGGCTTGATCATCAGTAGCATGCCATCGCCACCGCCATACGGCGTATCATCCACCTGCCGACGCGGCCCCAGACCAAATTCACGCAAGTTCACCGTCTCGAGCGAAACAATACCGTCTTTTTGCGCCTTCCACATCATTGAATTTTCAAACACTCCAGAGAACATTTCGGGAAACAGGGTAATGACTTGAAATTTTCGCATACCTTTTATTATACCGCGCCCACATAGAAACCACCAAAAAACCGCCCTCTAGCCAGGCGGTTTTTTAGCACAAATAAGGCTCTCAATGGTTACCCATTGCTCGCATAGAGCTGTTCTCGCATATTGTCTGTGCTTGAACTAGTTATGATTATATATCAAGGTCGTCCAGTTCTGCAAGCTCTTTTCGAGCATTTTCTGCATAAGAAGAGCTATTTTCCACAGTTTCATCTGTTGAGTTGTCCACAGAATCATTATCCGAAGCGGTAGTCGTAGCTTGTTTAGCACCTGTAAAGCCGTCATTATTGACAATTTTCAGGTTGTAGCGCGCATCATTTTTCGTCCCCAATGCCCTGAGCAGCGTCCGCAGACTTTGCGCTGTACCGCCACGCTTACCGATGACCCGACCGAGATCCTCTGGGTTGACCGTCAGCGTGAGTAACACCCCTTTTTCGTCAATCAAACGCTCGACGACGACATCTTCTGGATGCCCAACCAGCGCCTTTACTACGTATTCTACAAATTGCTGATCTATCGTTGACATACTGCCCCTCCTTGGAATTAACTGTACTCCTAGTATAGCATAGGCGATTTGCCGAGGGCAACTATGGCAATTGGCACTTTTTGGCGCAGTGGGCGGTAATGTTCGCTTTGTGCTCAGCCTCGGTCTTCGCAAAATAAGTTATGTTGTCGTCGCCGCTCAAGAAATAAAGGTAATCCTCCTGGGCTGGATCGGCCGCAGCATTCAGTGCCGCGAGACCAGGCGAAGCGATTGGCCCAGGCGGCAGCCCCTTGTGAATGCGCGTATTGTACGGTGAATTAAGCGTGTGCGAGCGAGCGACGCCAGCCTTATCGGCGGCATAATGATAGGTCACGTCTGACCCGAGTGGCATATCCTTTTTCAGACGGTTATAAAACACGCTGGCAATCCGCCGCATATCCTCACAGGTCGCTTTACCCGGGCAGCCAATTGACTCGCGCTGAACAATCGAAGCCAGCGTCAAGCCCTGATACAGCGACAGCCCTCGCGCCGCAAATTTTTTCTCGAGATTATTCTCAGCCACCACCCGGTCTAGCTCGCTGATGGCCCGCTGCAAGGCCTGCTGGGCGGTGGCGTCTGACGGCAAGAAGTACGTATCGCCATAGATATAGCCCTCGAGATCGGCGGTCGCTGGCTTGCTTTTCATGACCGCACCGGTATACGTAGCGGCGAAGGCGGCTGTAATTTGCTCATCGCTGTAGCCAGCGCGCTTGAGGGCGCTGGCTACATCGGTCTTTTGAGTAGCGGGAGTCGAGGTCTTGTCGCGTAGTGTTGCCCCTGGATAAAATAGTACCGAACGCCGATCCGGTTTGCCACCGAGTAAATGCTTAAGCACCGACGCCACATCTTGATCTTGTGTAAAGCTGTACACGCCCTTGTTGAAGGTGCCGGTAACGTTATTTAACTTGAGGTAAATCGTCATGGCAAAGGCGCTGCGAATAATTTTTTTATCTTCAAGTTTTTTGGCGATAACCTGTGCCGTGTCGCCACTGGCGATTTCGACACTAATTTTTTGCCGCGCCCCGGCGTTGACCGGACGAAGCATTTGTTTGTACCAAATGACGCTGCCAAGTATCACCACACCCGCCACCGCGACAACTGCCGATACGATAATGAGCCACAACCGCCGTTTTTTGATCTTCATTTTCTTCATCCGTGCACCTCCAAATAATCTTGCAAAATAATACTCGCTGCCTCGGCATCGATGTCGCCTTTATCTTTGATCTTGCCAGCTAGGCGCTGTTCGGCCTGAACGCTGGTTAGCGACTCATCCTGATAAGCGATCTCGGCATCAATGTCCAGCTGACCCAACCGCCTAACAAAATCGACCACGAACTCTGTTTGTTGTGTTGGCTCACCAGACTGATTGCGCGGATAGCCGACCACTACCAGCGAGATATCGTGCCGCAACATGATCTCTGCCAGCTCCTTCATGGCCCGCTCGTCATTAGCCACCCAGCCAAACGGTACCGCGATCCGCACCTGTGAATCGGCCATAGCTAAACCAATCCGCTTCTCGCCCACATCTAGCGCTAGAAAGTTTTTAGCTTTCATTGAGCTTAAATTCGATGCTTATTCGTTTGGTATCATTTGGTACGGTGCGCACCCAGAACGGAGAGAATTTCACATCAACATTTTCAATACCCTTGATGGCTTCGAGCGCCGACTGAATGTCGCCATAGCTTTTACCGCGTGATTGCTCCTTGACCTTTTCCTCATCAATGGTCGGGCCGACAACGGCATTGGCAGTGATGTGAGTAATAAAGTTACCGCTCTGATCGCTGAACTGTGCAAACTTTGCGCTATCGACACCATCTTTATAGATTTTTTGTGACTGCTTGCCCTCTAGCTCCTTGTTGGCGGTCGCCTTGAGGTAGGTGCTTAACTCTGATTTTTCGATACCAACCATTGAGGCAGTCACCACCGTTTTGAGCGTCACCGCGCCGGTCGCTTCACTGTCAACAGCAACACTTGGAGTTGGCGTGCTACGCTGCTCCTGGTAGCTTTCCTTAATAATGGTGGTTGATCCGCCAAATGACTGCTCGACCTTAGCGCGAAGAGAGTCGGCCTTTTTTTCGTTCAATAAATCACTGGCGCGCTTAACGTCATCGCTACTGACCACCGTCACCTCACGACTGCTGCCCCCTGAGGTTTCACCGACAAGGGCAGCGCTAACCCCTGATGGCATCCCTGAAACCGAGCCACTCTCACCGTTATATTCCGCCCCGATATTCGCAGCCGTCACCATGACCGTCGAGCCTGAGGCATTGGAGCGACTAAACGTCACTGCGCTATCGGTCGTAAAGGTCATCCCACCGCTCGTACGAATCGAGGTACCAGCCGGAACGGTCTTATCGAGCAGGCTGATCGAGTCAGTTGCGATACGCAACTTACCCTTGGCACGCTCACCAACTTTCTTCTTTCCGGTCGCCGAAAACTCAACGGACAGCTCTACTTTTTGCTCCTGTCGGCGGGCCTTGATCATGTCAGCGGCCGGGTCAGTCGCCCCATCAGTCTTGAGCGTTACTTTCTTATTTACCGTCACGGTTGTTGTCTTGGCCGTGATAATTACTCGCGCGTGCGGCGCAAACCAAATTGCCCATATCAAAAACCCGATGAGTAGCAGCGCACCGCCGCCGATCAGCAGAAACTTTTTACGAAATAGATTAAAGTTCGGGACTTTTGGCGCTGTCTTGTTCTTGTTGGCGTTATCCGCCGGTTTTGAGGTCTCGTCGTCTTGCTTTTTGGATGAATCAGCGATGGCTGAATCAATCGCTTTATCCGTTTCATCAACAGGTTGCGCGCTCTTTTCTAGCTCGCCAACCGGTAGCTCGCGCCCGTCGATGACGTCATTTTCGTCGTCCACCTTCAGTACCGGCACCTCGGCCATTTCTGGCTTGCTCTGGAGCGTCTTGGCCACCGGAATTTTGGCTGCCGCCGCGAGACCAGACAGAATCGTATCACCAGTAATCAGTACGACTCGCTTATTAACCGACGCGGCCGTCCGAGCGATAAGCCGCATATTAACCGCACTACGCAACACACCAACTCGCTTGGGCGGCACCAGTGCGATAATCCGTTCCTTCGACGCCTTTATCTTGCCAACAATGGCAGTGATATCATCTTCGACGTCAATGTAAATAACATCTTTATTCATCTATATTTTAAGTAATCGGTTAACTTTATCCATCAAGCCATGAGCGTCTTGATTACTTACCATTGTATCATACCCAACCCGCAGCAGGCCCATCACCGTGATAAATGTGTGATCCGTGATATCACCGGTCGTATCAGTGATACCGATGACATCGGAGGGCTTGATATGCTGAATGGTTGGCTTTTTCGTAAACGGCAGTTCCTTGTACCATGGCTGATTGGCGAGTGCATCAACCAGCTGCTGCAAGCTCGCGCCACCGCCACACAGCAAAATTCGGTTCGGCAAATGATCGACGCTGTCAAAATCACCGAGTGCCAGCTCAACACCCGACAGCCATACCTCAAGTGTTTTATCAATTGCCTCGTCAAGTTTGCGCTTGAGGGTTGGTTTGATGTAACCATTATCAGTATTTACCTTCAACTTTTCCGCCTCTTTATAACCCAGATCAAGGTCCGTCGCAATCATCCGCGTAAAGCTCCGCCCACCGATGCCGAACATCTTGGTGCCCTCAACGCCGCCGTCATTGACGACCGCAATGTCAGTCGTGCCACCACCGCAGTCGATCAAGATCGCCGTAAAATTAGAATTCGCATCTGTACCGAGCACACTTCGGCTGACTGCAAACGGCTCGGCCGCCACGGCGATTAGCTCCAGCGCTAACTCGTCGGCCACCTTTTCCAGCGCTCCGATATGCACCATTGGTGCAAATGCCGTATAAATCTGTACCGCGACGTCCCGCCCCTGAAAACCGATCGGGTTTGACACCTTGTAGCCATCAATATGAATGCTGACCAGTGCTGAATTAACCAGCTTTACCTCGACGTCCTCGTTGCCAGTTTCCAGCGCAATCTGCGCCTGCGCCTTGCCCTGTGCTCGTTCCTGCACCTTCTCAATGATGAATTCCATCTCGGCAACATCCAGTGGTTTATCGGGCTGCGGCCGGCGATAGCGAATGGTGTTAGTCACACCCTTGACCAGCTCGCCGGCGATACCGATGATCACCCGCTTGGCCTGAACACCGGCCTTGTCCTCAGCCTCGGTCAGCGCTGCCTCGCAATTGGTCACCACACCGGCGATATCAGCGATCGCGCCCTGGTGCATGTCGCCCAGATTCTGCTGCGCCCGACCAACTCCGATGATCTCGATATCATCATCCTTGATCTCGGCGATCAGCGCCTTGATATACTCCGTACCAATGTCGAGACCGACGAGGTACTGGTGTTCATCTTTGTCTGTCTTCTTGAAAAGCCTATCTAACACCATAGTCTTTATGATTATATACCATTTGGGTATGGATTGGCTAGTTTTGACAAAATATTATTTAGTTGTATAATACATATTATGTATTCTGCATTCCGTCATGATGGTGACACTTTATCATACACTGCGTCACGCAAACTGTCCGCCGGGCAGCGTGATACCTTAAAACGTGAAATTATCGGATTACATGCTGATACTGTTAACAATACCTGTACACCCAGTGCCGTACGCATCATAGGCACATATCGCGAAAAGGATACGATACTGCACCTAGCTGCTCTGAGAGAACTTATCGCCAGCGGCCTAGCCTTTGCCGCTGACCTTGAGCTACGGGAAGGTCAATTCGGAAGACGGCTCGTTCGGCCAAAGCATACACCAACCTGGACAGGCCTCCTTAGTAATGAAGATATCGTGGCCGCCCTTGGCGGAGTCGACTCCATCCGCACAAGCGAATACTATACAAACCCCACACGTAAGGTTAGTGACAACACCATGTGGCAGTTGCTTGATGAAATCCCCATGATAGAGAAAGATCGTCTTACTCGTTTTTGTAGTGAATTTTTTGAACCAGCTGTTGGGCTTGGAATGACCGATGTGGTCGCGATTGATGCTATATATAAAAAGACGCGGTCAAAATCCACCTCAAAACCACGCACCAAAGAGCGATATGTACTGCGCAATAGTAAAATTCTACGGGAAGTCGGACAGCAAGCAATCAAAGATACCCTCACCGTTGTCGTAAACCCGTATACCGGTGTAGTTGATGCCCAGACAATAATTAGTCCATCAACGACGCACGGACACCTTCTCCAGACTAATCCAGACACAATAACTGATCGCGCAGTTCAAGCCTGCAAACGGCTCAACGAGACAATTCGTACAGACAACGACCCGTTTGCTATATTGGAGCAGCTTGATAGATAACGCCTTTAGCCCACGATATCCTACCTCTATACAAAACTACAATCAAGAAGCGTCTGCAGCGCCCTCACTAAGAACAGCCTTAATCCGCCGAATCCCAGCAGCACTCGCCTCTTCTTTAGTGATGGTGAAGCGCTTACCGCCCTCAGCCAAGACGCCAGTGTGTTCGACGTGTGGGCCGCCGCAAACTTCGAAACTAACGACATTATCGCCCTCGCCGATAGAATAAACTTTCACTTCATCACCGTAGCGCTCGCCAAAGGCGCCGATTGCGCCCATATTCAGCGCCTCGTCAGTCGGATAGACGGCAAAGCTGACTGGTAAATCAGCGTCGATCCAAGCATTGACTTGATCTTCTACTGCCTGTTTTTCCTCTGGCGTCAATTTATCGTGATTGAAATCAAAGCGTAGGCGCTCAGCAGTGATATTGCTGCCGTGCTGTTGCAAATCCGGTGCATCGAGGACTTTGCGTAGCGCTGCTCCCAACAAGTGCGTCGCCGTATGATATTTCAAATGAATCGGATCGTGACCCTCCAGGCCGCCGCTAAATTGCCCCTTGCGTGCTGTCTTGGAGCGTTGGCGCTGCTCAGCCATTCGCGCATCAAATTCAGCGCGCCAATTATCAGAAAGCTTGATGCCTTGTTTATAGGCCTCCTCGGTACTCAGCTCCACCGGAAAGCCAAACGTATCATATAGCGTAAATAGCTCTTCGCCAGTTAAGCCATCGTCGATATAATGCTGCATCTGCTTTAAGCCTTTGCGCAGCGTTTGGCGGAAGGCTTTTTCTTCCTTGACCAGCACAGCGATGATACTCTCGCGGTTTTCCTTAACCTCTGGGAAATCTGCTTCATACAAATCAGCAATCACCGGCACGATTTCCTCGAGGAAATTCTGCTCAATTCCCAGATCGAAACTATAGCGAATCGCCCGGCGCAGTAAGCGGCGCATCACATAACCCTGCTCCTTATTGCTCGGCACGCAGCCATCGACCGCCATAAAGGTAGCAGCCCGCAGATGATCAGCGATCACCCGCATACTTTCGGTATGTGAAGCGTACTGTTTGCCGCTCAAATCCTGCAATTTCTCGATGATTGGCCATAGCAAGCTAATCTTGAAAACATCAGGGTCATTATTCACGGCCGCCGCAATTCGCTCCAGGCCTGAGCCATGATCAATGTTTGGCTTTTCTAGTGGCTCAAACACACCGTCCGCCACCTTTTTGTAGGCCATAAAGACATTGTTGCCAATCTCCATAAAACGACCACAATCGCAGTTCGGATGACAATGCTCGCCAAACTTCGGATCATGCTCGATAAAGTCAAACTCATAAAACATCTCGCTATCCGGCCCACACGGATCACCAATCGGCGTAGTTTCCGGCCCACCATTACGACTCCACCAGTTCTTGCTGCTATCATAAAAGAAAATCCGCTCACCCGGATGAATACCGCGCGCTGCGCCCTGCTCCTCGCTACCAATATCGGCTAGTCCAGCCTCGATGCCTTTTTCGACAAACTTCTGCTGCCATAACTCGGCCGCTTCGGTATCCCTGGCGATATTATATTCCGGCGCACCAATGAAACATGTCACGTATAGCCGCTGCGGGTCAAGCCCAATTTCTTCGGTCAAGAACGTCCACATCCAATTGATCTGCTCTTGTTTGAAATAATCGCCCAAACTCCAGTTACCGAGCATTTCAAAAAACGTCGTGTGGCGGTTGTCGCCGATATCATCAATATCTTGTGCTCGCAAGCACGTCTGCGAATCAGCGATCCGCTTGCCTTCAGGATGCGGCTCGCCCAGCAAATATGGGATCATCGGCTGCATGCCCGCACCGGTAAATAGCGTTGTCGGGTCGTCGGTTAGAATCAGCGGCGCGCGCCTAATGACTGCATGAGCCTGTTTGCGGTAAAAGTTGAGATATTTGAGGCGAATTTCTTGAGCGTTCATAGGAGCAATTATAGCACAAGTCGCCTCAGACGCCCTGGATCTTTATGAGCGTTTTTTTCGCATCAGTAGTACTGCACCACTGATGATAGCAGCAACACCAGCCCCGATCGCTACCAGTAGACTCGTACCGGTATCGGCTAGCTGGCTACCCGACTGACCCTGCGAAGCGCCCGGCTGCCCTGGTTGACTCGGCTGGTTAGGAGCACCTGGATTACCCGGTGCCGTTGGCACAGCGTTCCACTTAGCGTATAGCGTGAAGTTAGAATTTGGCATCGTATGGACGTTAAAGTCCCACCGCATCAGATAAGTTGGATCAGCGTACCACCCAGCAAAGGTATAGCCAGCTCGCGTCGGATCAGCCGGCCGCACCGCTTTGGCAGTGTAGGCGACCGTTTGGGATGGTACCGGTGAGCCTGAGCCGGTATCAAACGTCAGCGTGTAGGTCGGGCACTGCTTGGCATCGCCATTGATCGTCCAGCCGTGACCACCATCGGCCACTGCCTTTTGCAGTGCTGCATGCGCCGCCTCCGCCGTACAATATTTCAGGCCAGCCGCACCCAGCGTCACTGGTGACTTGAGTACTGCATTATTCCAGGCAGTCAGTGTTGCATCGTAATTTTGCACCGATAGCGCCGTATTATCAAGCATATTCGCCCCGCCAGCATACGGATTACCCGTAACATCCTGCAGCGAGGTCAGTTGCCAGCCAGCCAGCGACTGGTTGAATGCCCGCGCATTAGCCAACATCCGCACCATAGCATGTGCCTTCGTCATATTCCACAGCCCGATCGGCTGATTGAACGAATTTGCCCACTCGAACATGCTATCAGCGTATTCAAGTTTTGCAGTATTCCAGCTGGCAATCGACGAACTGCCACCGTTATTGAACGCCCCCGCATACGCAAACATATGGCCAGCACTCGTCACATTTCCCACATTCCACGAACCGATGTTTTGGTTAAACTGTCCGGCGCCATGGAACATATTAGCAGTTGTTGTCACATTTGATGTATTCCATTGCCAGTTGGCACCCTCACCCTTGAGCGAGTGAGCCGTGTCGAACATGCTCTGTAAGCTCGTTACGTTCGTGAGATTTGGCACGTCAGTCGCCTTGACGTCCATATTCTCAGTGCCCCGAAACGCCGAGTCCATGCTGCGCCACGCGCCCGTTCCCCACTGGTCAACTGACATGATCTTCAAACGATCACCGGCATTATTTACATAAATCTGCGGGAATGTACCGCCGATACGAATCGTGTGACGACCCTCGTCGCTGTATGTGCAGGTGTGGCTACCCGTCACGCCCACAGCGTCAGGGATACCGTCATTGTTACAGTCGACCGTATAATTATATCCCCCACCCGTCACCGGTATGGTAAATTGATCGGTGTTTGATACGCCCGGCTTCGTGGTGTCAATCGTCATGACAAAATCAGTGTTGTTAATTGCATCAGCTTTCGCTGGCTGCGTCATCGCCAGTAGCGTCACGCCACCAACACCAAGCGTCATAACCCCTGCTGCTAGCGTCGGCAACAAGCGCCCGCGTCGTTGTAAATATTTCATAAAACCCCCTATCATGTTCATGTTACTTCGTTGTACTAATTACCTCAAATAATACGCGATTAGGCCCTCCCTTGTCAAGAAAATCCCGCCCTCATCGCGGGCGGGAAACGTCTCAGTTCATCACGTCGTATTATTCGGCACTTGGCTCGCCAGCGTCCGGCTGAGTCGGCTCTTCTTTTGGCTGGTTTTTACGAAGCTTCTCTGGGTTGCGGATGGCTTTGTGCTTATCGGCAGCTGGTTCTTTGACCCACTTTGGCAATATAACGCCGGCCTCCCTCAACAATTTAACAACTCGCGGTGTTGGCTGGGCGCCATTATCTAGATATTTCTGCGCCGACTCAACCTGAATATTTGCCACCTTAGTATGTGGATTATAACTGCCGACATAGGCGACCACGCGGCCGCTTGATGGATGGCGCTGCGCCTCTTGTACTGCCAGGCGGTACACCGGATAACCCTTGCGACCCAACCGTTGCAAACGAATTGCTAGCATGTGTGATTTCTTCCTTTTCTTACAACTCTTTGATTAATGTATTACTCCTAGAGAGTGTACACTATTTCCCTATGTACGTCAATTCTGTCTTGAGTCTGATATTGACTTTTTGTGTCTATCTGTTGTAATATCCAAATATGCCACATGAACATATCCAACCAAGAGAAATCGATGATACAGATTTTATTATTTTGGGTCTACTTGGCGAAGGCGGCTCAAAAACAGTATTTGACACAATCATTAATGGAAAAAGAAGAGCGCTAGCGGTGCCGAACAGTATCGACGGTCACGATACACAGGCAGAGAAATGGAACAGCGTATTACAAGAACCTGAAAACGCGAAACTACTGTCTGAATTAGGACTTCTCACTGTTCCAGAATACGAAATAATAACCACTACTATAAACGGTCGAGAATTACCAGCGCTAAGCATGACACCATTTTCTAACCTTCCTTTTAAGGTCTTTGACAGCAAGGATGGAACACAGACATATACACACGGTCCACTTTCTCATATTGAACATTTTTCAGATATTTCTTCCTATATCACTGGTTTTGGCGCCGATATCGCCACGCTCACACAATCGGGAATCATCCTGTCGCGAGACAGCATATCATTTGCTGCCTTACCGGACAGATCGATGCACTTATTTTTTTATGACTTACAGGATATGACAATTAATAATTCGACTAACAAAGATAATCTTCGAGCTGGTTATTCAGGACTAATTGTCTCTATGTTAGATAACATATTTGACTACCGGCAGTTGATGCGTTTTGAAGAACAGGGCTACGATTTTCGTGAGCGCATGGACCTATCACAGAAACTTCAAGCAATCGCTAATTAAACTTTTTAGTGTTGCTCGACGCGAAGTGTATAATTTAATTGTAGATAACCTAATAGAAGCCGTAGCCGACAGAGCCGAGAAAGACAAACGCCAACTTGAAGCGCCCGGTGTTGCGCGATGCCTAAAGGAAAGGATTAATTCTTGGAAATGAAACGACAACACATCATTGACCTACATACCCATACTATCCACTCTGACGGAGTGTTAACGCCAATTGAACTAATTGATCGAGCATATGATAATGGTGTATCCGTACTGTCGATCGCCGACCACGATACGTTAGGTGCATATAAGGACGAATCAACATTTGAACAGGCTAAGAAACGTGACATTCACCTCATCCCCGGAGTTGAAATTTCAGCCAAGTATCGTTCTGTCGGTATTCATGTTTTGGGACTTTTTATTGACTATGAGAATGATACTCTCAATAACCTCTTAGAGAGGCAGCATGATTTTAGGATTGATTATATGAACCGTGCTGTTGATATGTTTGAAAAAGACGGCTGGGCGATTGCACCAAAAGAAAGCTTACTCTCACTAGGGTCAATCACTAAAGCTCACATTTCCCAAAGTATCGTTGAGCACGAGGAGAACGCTAGTCGTCTAAAAGAAGTGTTCGGTGAAATTCCCAGTCGCGGAAGATTTATCGAAGCAATGATGAATGAAGGCTGTAAGTACTTCGTAGAACGTGAAACATTATCACCAGAAGAAGCTATCCAAGCAATTCACGACGCGCACGGTGTTGCAATCTTCGCCCATCCTATTGCTAGTTTGTACGAAGATATGGATATGACAGCCCTCCGCGACGTGATTAGCAATACTAACTTCGACGCACTCGAAGCGTTTTATTACTACCATGACCAGTCCAGAGGCGGAGCGATGGTGACGGCAATTGATCAAATGACAGAACTTGCTCAAGAGTTTGGACTTGCTGTGAGCGCTGGCTCTGATTACCATGGACCAAATCCAGCTCATGGTCGTCAGACGGATGTAGGGTTCAAGGGAATGCCAAGAAAACCGGGATTGAAATACCTTAAAGCTTTGGAAGAGATAGCTCTCAAATATACTTCTTAGTAGCAGCTAACTTAGCGGATAATCCCGCCACCCAAGCATTCCTCGCCGTCATATATTACGGCCGACTGACCCGGGGTGACGGCGCGCTGCGGCTCGGACAGCTTGACTGTCACCTTCTCACTAGCATCGTTATTGATGCATGTGACCTCTGCCTTGATCAACGACGCTCGGTGTCGCACCCGAACCTGATAGGTGCCGTCTTTTAGCGGCTGATTGATCCAGTGAACGTCAGTCAACGTCAATTCTTTCCGCCACAAGTCACCATCATCAATTGAGCAGGACACGTAAACTTCATTCTTGGCCATATCTTTGCCGACGACATAGTACGGCAAGCCGCCACCAACATTCAGGCCATGCCGCTGCCCCAGGGTATAGAAAATTGCGCCATCATGCCGGCCGACAACCGCGCCCGTTGGCTGATCGATGATATCGCCCGGACTCGTCTCGACATATTCTGACAAAAACTCACGAATTCCCACTTGCCCAACAAAGCAAATCCCCATCGACTCCTTTTTGCTGGCCGTCCACAAGCCCCGCTCTTTGGCCATCTCACGCACCTCAGCCTTGGTAAAATCACCCAGCGGAAACATGGTTTTTGCTAGCGCCTCGGACGTCACGCGGTAGAGGAAATAGGTTTGGTCTTTATTGTCATCGTGAGCCCGGAATAGTCGACCCTCGCTCAAACAAGAATCTGCTCTGCGGGTGGCGCGAGGCGGGGTAGCGCCCGAAAATGTTTTCAGCTCACCCGAAAAATTTTCAGGGGCGGACCGAGCGACAGTACCCGCGGGAGAAAAAGTGCGTGCATAATGCCCCGTCGCAATATACTCCGCACCCGCTGCCAACGACGCTTCCAAAAATAACTTAAACTTCACCTCTTGATTACACATTACATCAGGGTTTGGCGTGCGACCCGCTTGGTATTCGCGGATCATATAGTCAACGACATTTTGCTTGTACTCTTTCTGAAAATCAAACACTTGAAAATCAATTCCCAGCCCCACTGCCACGCGCTTGGCATCAGCCACATCTTCCGCCCATGGACAGTGCATACCCGGCAAATCCTCTGACCAATTTTTCATATAGACGCCAGTGACGTCGTTACCTTGCTCGACCAATAGCGCTGCCGCTACCGACGAATCAACGCCGCCTGACATACCGACGAATACCCGAGCCATCAGCGCGACACTCCCAGCGCAAATAAACCGATCCGCAGCAATTCGCCGACCGCCAGCCACCAGCCCCACGGTGTCAGCCACCACCATGCACTCCAATGCTTGTCGTGCGTCGTCGGGCGTGCCCGCAGCTCAACATTCGGCAGTTGCGCTGAAAACTCAGCCAGCGCTCGCCGCATGTGATAGCCACTGGTGACCAGAATGACACGCTTGATGCCGCGCTGCGCTATGATATTTGCCACTTCCTGGGCATTCTGCTTGGTGGTTTCTGAACGTTCATCCATCACCAAGGCCGCAGTTGGCACACCCGCCGCTTCAGCTTGTTTTCTCATGGCGGCGGCGTTAGACGGGCCGGATTTATCGGCTGCAGCACCGGATAAGATAATAGTCGGCGCCCAGCCAGCTTGATATAATTTGACTGCCTCAGCCGTGCGCGCTTCCGTGTCACCGCCGCTGATGACAATGATGGCGCCCGCTTTTTGACATTGCCCCGAGCCCGGGCGTGGACAATCTTTCAAGTCATCCGGCGACAAATAATAGCTCAAGCCGACAATGACCGCGACCGCAATTAGTACTAAACCGATTAATCGATGAATCACTGCGTTCGCTCCCGTTCCATACACACTGCAGCAATAATCTCGTCCGCCGCCCGCATAACTTGCGCCTCATCGTTCAGCCGCCCCAACGTCAGCCGCAGACTACCATCAATCGCCGCGTCACTCAATCCGATCGCCGTCAAAACATGCGATTTCGTCCCCGAATTAGCCGCACAGGCACTACCCGTCGCCACCAGCACGCCGTGCGCTTCCAATAAAAACACTAATCGCTCAGCGTCAACACCAGGAAATGAAATATTGAGAAAGTTAACCAGTGATTTTTTCTGATCAGAAGAAATAATCATGTCAGGGAAAGCCGCTAATAGCTTTTTTACTAACGTATCACGCAGACCTCGCAGCCGTTTTACTTCACCGCTGCGACGCTTGGCAGCTAGTTCCAGCGCCGTCGCAAAGCCGACTACGCCAGCCACATTTTCCGTGCCGCTGCGTAGGCCCGCTTCTTGCCCGCCGCCAACGATATTTGGCTGTAGCTTGACGCCCGGCCGTATCCAAAGCAAACCAACTTGCTTTGGCCCGTAAACTTTTGCTGCCGATAGTGTCAACAAATCAACACCCAGCCGCTTAATTTTTATATCCATCAACGCCGCGGTCTGCGAGGCGTCGGTATGAAATATAAGCGGCGTTGATTCGCCATTTTCCTGGCGCCGCACGCGCTCGAGCCTCAAAACTTCCGCAATTTCTTCAACGGGCTGAATATACCCGAGTTCATGATTTGCCAGCGCGATACTCATAAAACTAACGTCTGGCGTTAGCAGTTTTTTGACAGCCTGTGGATCAATACGCCCATTGTTCGTCGGCGAAATGAACCGAACCTCTGAGCGCGCTTTCGCAGAATTAATAACCGAGCTATGCTCGATCGCCGAGACTAAACTCACACCACCCACCGCAGTAAACGCCAAATTGATTGACTCCGTGGCGCCAGCCGTCATCACTAATTCATCCGCACCCACGCCCAGCACCCGGGCGATGCGCGACTTGGCTTCGCGGTAGTCGCGCTTGACAGTAACCGCCGGTGCATATGGACTGGACGGATTAAAAAACTTCTCAAAAAAATACGGCCGCATTGCCTCAATCACCAACGGATCCATCGGCGTGGCAGCAGCGTGATCAAGATATATCATAGAGGATTCCACACATACTATTATACCAAGCAGCCCAGACGGCGACTACACCAGCTGTCCAGTTTTCGGATCACGATTATATAGTTGGCGCGCCACTCGTTCATGATATTCATTGACTGCCAGCACAAAGTTTTGTAATTCCTGCCCTTCGAGGTAGTTATACTGATAATTAGGCTGAATTTTCAAGATGCCCTTCGGCTGCACCTCGTAGCGCGTCGTCAGTTCGTGGCGCTTGCCGTCCTTACTCATCACTTCTTCGTGCCAAATCCACGTCGTTTTATCGAGGTTAAAGAACGCTCGCCGGACGACATGAGCTGGCTTTTCACCAAAAATCGTTGCCCCAATTTCACTCTCCAGTTGAATCAGTTCGCGCTCAGTTAATTTCTTCAGTGGCCGATCTTTACGGGTAAGTCGCAGTAGCGAGCGCGTCGATTTCGGGACTTTTGGCGCCGAGGCGGCGTGAGCTGGCTTCGCCGATTGAGACGAGCGTGAAAGGCGCGTGTTATCCGCCAAAACGAGACCAAGGGCTTTTTTGAGAATCGTTGGCATAAATCACCTCCTTTCAGGCTGCTAATGTATAGTTATTTCTATGATCCTTCGGCATGACGTCGGATGCGCTGAGCGTTTGTGCCGCGATTGTATTATATTCCGCTCGATACGCTCCAATACGCTCACCAATTGCTTTGACCAAGCCCTCTAGTCTTCGCCGTTCCTCTGGCGATATCTTTGCCGGCTCAGCCGTATCAGCCACCACCTCGGCACTACCACGCACTGCCGCTTCGGACAGACGCGGCGTTACTCGCTGTGATCGCTCTGGGTGTGCTTGCGTCGCCAAATCCAGCGCTTCGGCCCGCGCCTTTTGAATCGACATCATTTCTGTGATTGGTCTTGGCTGCTGATTCATTATCTCTCCACTGTTACAAGCCAAAAAGTTTTACCGTGTTATCGGTCGCTGCTTTTTCGAGGTCGTGAAGCACTAGCTTGCGCTCCGTCGCCCAATACTTTGCCACCAACTCCACATATTCTGGCTTATTCAGCTTACCACGAAATGGCTTTGGTGTCAAGAACGGCGCATCGGTTTCTAGCAATAATCGCTCCAACGGAATGGAGGCGAACAATTCCTGCTGCGCTTGGTCTTTGGTGAACGTGCTAATGCCATTCAAGCCAACATACAATCCGCGAGCAAACCCCTTGTCTAAATTGAGGCGCGTATCAGTAAAACTGTGCAACACGCCGCGCAGGCCATGGAAATTATCAAAAATCGGCCAAAAATCATCCCACACCGACGGCTGGTCAGGCGCACCATCACGCACATGAAGACTAACCGGCAGATTATAATCTACCGCCAGCTGCAGCTGCGCCTCCAGTGCCTGAATCTGCACATCGCGCGGGCTGTGATTGTAATAATAATCAAGGCCGATCTCGCCAATCGCCACAATCGGCGAATTATCCTCTCTACTTTTAAGCAGTTGCTCCACCTCATTCCAGCCATCTTTACTGTCGTGTGGATGAACACCAACTGTCGCCCAGGCAAAGTCGCGACTTGCGGCAAACTCCACGGCTTGCTGGCTGCTGCGCTGGTCAGTGCCAACACAAATCATACCGATACCCGCTGCAATTGACTGCTGATATAATTCCTCTCGATTATCCGCGAAAAACTCCGTATCATGCACATGACAATGCGAATCAATCAAACGTAAGTCTATCGCCGCATTATTGTTTGTCACCGGAGTCATGACTATTTTCCTTGGGTTTCTACTTTTGGGGTGCGCGGATCGGCTGTGTGCAGGTATTTGCGCGGGAATAATGGCGTCAGCTCTGACGGCACAACGCCGCTGGCAAACATGTCGTGAATTTTCTCGGCAGTTTGCGGCATAAATGGACGAAGCATGTTGGATACTTGGAGTAATGTACCACTGGCATGCGCCAAAATCTCTGCAAGGTGTGCTTCAGCATCGGGGTCTTTATCGCGTTTTTTAGCCACCTGCCATGGTTGAACGCGCTCGATGTATTGATTCAATGAACGGATAATCTGCCAAATTTCATCAATTGCTAGGTTAAAATTCAAAGACTCCATATCGGCACGGTACGGCCCCATGTCGTGCTCAGACTGCGGCGCATCGCCAATAACGCCGGCTTGATAATTCTGCACCATCTTTGCCACCCGCTGTACCAAATTACCGAGATCATTACCCAACTCGCCGTTATAAGCCGCTTCAAACTTCTCCCAAGTAAAGTCACCGTCATCCTGAGTTGGCACGTGGCGCAAGAAATAATAGCGGAAAGCCTCAACACCATAGTGCGGGATGATATCAACCGGACCAACACCATTACCGAGACTCTTACTCATTTTGGTACCACCAACATTGATAAAGCCATGAACTAATAACACCTTTGGCAGCGGCAAGTCCAGCGCCATCAGCATCGCCGGCCAAATCCCGGCGTGAAAACGAAGAATATCTTTACCGATCACCTGCACATCCGCCGGCCAAAACGCCTGCCATTCCTCAGCTCGGTCAGGATAACCAATAACCGTAATATAATTGCTCAGCGCATCCAACCAGACATACATCACCTGCGTGTCATCGCCTGGCACTGGCACACCCCAGCTCAGGTTTTTGCGCGGACGCGAAATTGACACATCTTTCAAGCCGTCTTTCATCAATTCCAAAAACTCTTTTTTACGAAATTCAGGCACAATTTTCATCTTGTTTGATTCAATTGCCTGGCGAATTTTGTCCGAAAAAGCACTGGTTTTGAAATAATAATTTTCTTCGCTCAGCCGTTGGTATGGCGCTTGATGGTCAGGACAAATACCGTTATTTTCAGCCGCTTCTTTGTCAGTGACGAACGCCTCGCAACCTTGGCAATACCAACCCTCGTACGCACCTTTGTAGATATAGCCAGCCGCAGCCAGCTTCTGCCAAATATACTGCACCGCACTAACGTGATGCGGGTCAGTTGTGCGGATAAAATCCGTCGCTGAAATATTCAACTCAGCAATCATGTTCTGGAAATTGCCATGCATTTGGTCGACATAGGCTTGTGGTGTCTGATTTTGGCTGGCAGCCTTGGCAGCAATTTTATTGCCATGCTCATCCACGCCCGTCTGGAAACGTACTTCACGACCATTTTGCCGCTGATAGCGCGTCCACACATCCGCCAACATATAGTCCATGGCGTGCCCAATGTGCGGCAAACCGTTGACATAAGGAATAGCAGTAGTGATATAGGCGTGTTGTTTGGTCATGCTACTCATTGTACCATCATCTGGAACAATTTTCACCGATATGTGTTCGCCGAGGGCTCACCCGCGCATCATTGCTACTACTGCAATTCGCCCCGCCGTATCACCCGATGAGTGCGAAAAATAATTTGGATTGTCCGCTGTATCAATTGGCGAAATGACAATATTATTAGCCGGAACGCCTGCCTGGACGGCCAACGAACGATTGAATCCTTGCATGTCCAGATAAATTCCGTCAGCCGTTTGACGGCAGAAATTTTGCCAATTCGTATCATTTGTATGATTAAAATAATCCATACGGTAATTTTTCTGGGTGATACTTGGCGACATCCAAATTTGCAAATCTTTTGCCTGACTACCACGCTCGGCAAAATACTGGACTGCCCTTGTCATCAACTGTGCGACCGTTGAATGTCGACCCAGATGCGCCAACATCAGCGCCCGACGTTTTGGGTCATAAATGACCGTAGCGATACAGTCCGCCACTGGCAAAAACAAGCCCACGTCAACCGCTTCGGTATATAGCGCGTCAGTAAAAATACCTTCGCTGTTATGTCGTGTCGTGTCGGTTTCAGTAACGTCGGCGATGGTATCAAACGTTTGTCCTTGGTCATATGAAACCACTTGATAAACAACGTCGTCATAGGTAACACCAATCTGATCGCAAAACCGCCGCCGATTTTCCAGCACCTCAGCTACGTGGCGACCGCGAATACGGTTGAGCATGGTGCCGTCGTCTTTCGATGAAACCGCAATGAGCAGATTAGAGGGAAAACACGTCGGCTGATCTGCTGTAATCATTGCGTCCGCCACTCACTCAGTAGCCGCCGCCAATCGTCAATCGCCAAATCTTCGGCACGGACACCAGGTGAAATACTAGCCGTTTTCAGCAACTGTTCGGCGGTGTCTTTACTAACACCCAGTCCACCGCTCAGACTGGAACGTAGCTTCTTACGCTTGGCCGAAAAACCGGCTTTGACGATGCGGAAAAAATCTTTTTGGTCTTCAGAATCGACTAGTGGTTCGGTGCGGGTTCTCAATATCACCACCTGTGAATCAACTTTTGGCGGCGGCGTGAAAAATTGCCGCGGCACTTCAATGTCGAGTTCTGCCTCGGCAAAAATCTGGGCACTCACTGCCAAAATACTCATCTCACCAGGCTCCGCCGCGATGCGCTGGGCGACTTCTTTCTGTACCAACAGTACCGCCAAACTTGGTTTATTTTCCGCCGTCATCAACTTCTCGACAATTTTACTAGTGATATAGTAGGGCACATTAGCGACCGCTTTATAACCAGCTGGTAGTTGGTTCAAATCAAATTGCAAAATATCTTCATTGATCACTTCCAGGTTTTTACCAGGAAATTGCCCCGGCAACTTGCGTGCCAAATCCGCGTCAAACTCCACCGCCACCACGCGCCCGGCTCGCGCTAACAATCGACTAGTCAACGTGCCAAGTCCCGGCCCAATTTCCAACACCACATCATCCCCACCAAGTTCCGCCGCCTCGGCGATCTCCGCCAAAATCTCTGGGTCGCGCAGCCAATGCTGGCCTAACTCTTTTTTCGGTCCATGCGCTGACGCCATCTAGCGACCATCTCCGTTCGTCCAATCGGTCGCCAGGTCAAATCCATGCGGATGCCGCGTCGCAAACCCGCCAGTATCGTACACTTTACCAGGACCCATGCTGGTTTCTACCACCGAGCAGCGCGGATAATTGCCGTAATTTGCCGCCACTAAAATATAGCCGTCCTTGTCCACCTTGGCGCCATCTGCCCGTACTGTGTAGCCACCGCCGCCGCACGCATTAATGACAACATTCATCGGCAGGTCATAGTAAGTTTCGCGGTGCGCCACGCCGCGTGAATCAGTAAAGATATGCGCACCCTTTGACTTCGTCAGTGGATTTTTGGGCTTGGTGCCGATCACTTCGATTTGCTTTTTGGGCTGTTTGCTGATACGGCTACTTATTTCCTTACGACTGATCTCAACACCGCGCTCTGCCTGGGCCTGGTAGGTCACGGTACGAATACCCTTTTTGCCCAGCTGCTTAATTTCCTTGAAACCAATCGGTTGATTCGCATCCTTGATCTGCTCCACAGGAAAGTCAATGTCAACCTCCTCGGTCACTGTTCGCAGCGGCGCGCGGGTAATGTTCATCAGCACGTTTGTCCCATCCAGCAACATATTATCGCTCGTCATAAATTCAACCCTATCCTCGACATATAGCGTGATTCCCGCCGCTTTGGCGATTCGCTGCGGCGTCTGCTCCGCTGTGGTAATATGTGAGCGCCGCGAACCATCAATGACCATTACCGGCCGAGCCCGAAAAATTGTCACCGTAAATGTTGTTCCTGTCAGCTCCATATCAATGTCTGGCTTAACAACGTCACGCCGCTCATCAACCGTTACCCGCGCCAGCTGCAATGCTTGGCGTACCGTACGCGCTCTGGTCATGATCGTCTGTTCGTGGCCACGGTCACGAATCGTTACCAGCCGCTCCGCTGACGACTGGGCATGGTTATCTTGTGCCTGGACAGACTGCGATACCAGCAAGCCAACCGCACCGGCCACGAAAGCCATGAAGCAGCCCAGCAGAACAACCGGCCGCCAGCCTTTCTCTATGTGCCATTTCCACCAGTTCATCATTCTGCTCTAGTACCTAATTAACGGACGTATTATAACATATTTATCTAATAATTACTAGTACCACCCTCTGGCCTTGCTGTGCGCCACCGCTTTTTCCCATGAACCATATCGCCCCATGACGTAACCATGCATCCAATTTAGCGAATCGACTGGGTTGAGCGGATTTCCTGGTACTTTACTACATGGCAACGCTTGTGCGAGACCGCAGGCACCGCTCTGGTTGCGAGCATTGGGATTCCAACCGCTCTCTTTCTGCACCAGCCACTCGGCATAACCCCATTGGTCACGCGGGATATTTGACGAAGATAACCATTGATCTTTATTACCACCACCAGTATACGGCATGGCGGCATTCTTTGTGCCGATGATTTCAACTTGTTTTTTAGGCTGTTTTATTACTTGGCTAGCAATCTCCCGACGGCTCACCTCCTTGCCATTTTGCACCTCAATCTCGTAGGTCACGGTTCGCCGGCCCTTTTCGCCGGCCTCTTTCACCTCCTTGTGACCCGTCTCGCGATTGGCATCCCGCACTGTCTCGACCGGAAAAGCGACATCTTCATCAGTGGTAATTGTCTGCTTACCGTTACGCCAAACATCCAGCCGCATACCACTGGTAATCGGCGCCTCGAGCGGCAGTGATACGGTGTCGTTGCTGGCCAGCTGGACACGCTTTTCCTTGAGTAGCGCGCCGACGGTTTTCGCGTGGGTGCGTACTTCAGCCAGTGACCCGTAGAGATTGAGCTGCAGTGGCGTGGCCCGCTTGATGGTCAAGACTGCATTCGTGCCGCTAGCAACCACGTTTTCGGCGGCATGAATATCGACGATGTCCTCGCTATAGAGTTTGATCCCCGCCGCTTTGGCAATCGCCGCCGGGGTTTGCTCCGCCGTAGTTAGCCGAATACGCGCCTGGCCATCGACTACCGTTACCGGCCGAGCCCGAAAAATATTAACGTTATATGAACTAGCGACCAGCTCTTCATTAAGTGCCGGCTCTACTACATCTCGCCGCTCGTCAACCTCAATCCGCGCCGCCTTCAGTGCCTCGCGCACCGTTTTTGCCCGAGTGATAATTGTTTTCTCGACTCCCTTATCATAGACACTCATCAGACGCTGGCCGTCGCTCCGTGATGGACGCTCGGTACCCTGCGCCAGTGCAGCATCCGCCAGCTGGATCAATGTCACTCCAAGCACCAGCAAACCGATCAATAGAAAAATCTTCTTTGAATGGTAGCGAATAGATAAACTCTTTTCCATAATCTCGCTCGTGGGCAGTGCCACAAACTGCTATGTATTATATCAAATTTTCTCTAATCTGGCGAATTCTACATTAAGCTTTTTCGTATTACCATCAGCAAATTGCACCGTCACCGCCATCCCGTCAACATCCACCACCTCACCCGCACCAAATTGTGGGCTTCGCACCCGCTCACCAACCTCGAGACCTATGTCATCAGTATAAAACACATCACCAGCTGGCGGCGCGGCAGGTGCATCCAGACCGCCGCTCATCAGCCCCATCTCATCGAGAAATCGCGACGGCAGATTATAGCCGATCTGACCGAACTGTGTCCGTGAACTAGCACAAGTCACAAACAGCGCCTCTCGGGCCCGCGTAATCCCCACGTAACAGAGGCGGCGCTCCTCCTCAACGTCATCCGCTTTACCGCTGTCAAATACCCGTGCGTGCGGCAAGATTCCTTCCTCCAAGCCAGTCATAAACACCACCGGAAACTCCAGACCCTTCGCAGCGTGTAGCGTCATCAAGGTGACCTGCTGGTCTGCTTGGCTATCACTTGATGACATCAGCGCCATGTCTTCGAGGAATGTCGATACATCAGCATAGGCGCGCGCCTCAGCCACCAAAACACCGAGGTTCTCCAGCCGCTCTTCGGCCTGCACACTGCCGTCATTCACTGCCTCGCCGTAGCCGGTCTGCTCAATAATTTGTTCAATCACCTCAGCCGGCGCACTGTCAAGTAATTGTTGTAATTTTTGCAGCAATTGACCAAACGCCCGCAGTGGCTGCTTGACACGAGCGCTCAACCCTGTAGCCTCATCAACCGCCACCAGCCCCTCAATAATATTCCGACCCGATTGATCGGTCCAATCGAGAAATTTCGCCACGCTCACCGCGCCGATGCCACGCTTTGGTAGATTGACGATTCGCGTGAAGCTAACGCGGTCACTGGGTTGATATAGCAACCTGAGATAAGCCAGCACGTCCTTGACGACTGCTCGATCCAGAAACCGCAGGCCACCCACAATCTTGTAGGGGATGTGTCGTTGACGCAGCGCGCGCTCTATGGCGTAACTCTGGGCGTTGGTGCGGTACAGTACCGCTATGTCGCTATAGGCTCGGCCCATCCTGGCCTGGCGATGAATTTCGTCAGCCACTGCCTGTGCCTCCTCGGCCTCGCTGTACAGTCGCCATAATTGCGGTGTCATCCCGCCAACTGCTTCTGTCCACAGGCTCTTGTCGGTGCGCTGGGTGTTATGTTGGATTAAGTTATTTGCCACCGTTAAAATCGCGCCCGTTGAACGGTAATTTTGCTCTAGTTTAATCACCGCTGCGCCCGGAAAGTCACGCTCAAAGTTAAGAATATTGGTATAATCTGCGCCACGAAAACTATAAATTGACTGCGCATCATCACCGACCACACAGAGGTTGTGCTCTGGACCAACTAGCAGCTTGATCAGCGCATACTGCACCGCATTGGTATCTTGATACTCGTCGACGAGAATGTGGCGAAATTGCTGCTGCCATTTGTGGCGGATGTCAGGCGAGGAGCGCAGTAGCTCCACCGCCTTAAGCAATAAATCATCAAAATCAAGCGCCCCAGCCCGGTGCATAGCGGCCTCGTACGCAGCAAATAATTCGGCCATTTGCTGTTTGACGGGGCCAACCGCCTGCATCATATACTCATCGGGGGAAAGCATGTCATTTTTTGCCGCAGAAATAGCCGCAGCGATGCGGCGCGGCTTGATGTCGCGATCAGTCAGCCCGCGCGATTTCATCAACTGCTTAATGAGGCCCAGCCGATCATCTTCGTCATAAATAATAAAATTACGACCGAGGCCAATTGACATCCCGTCTATCCTCAGTAGCCGCACACACATACTATGAAATGTCCCCATCCACGGCATGAAGCGTCGATCCGAGGCGTCTTCGCCCAGCATATCAGCCAAGCGCTGACGCATCTCTCGAGCAGCCTTGTTGGTGAAGGTCACCGCTAAGATGCGGCTGGGAAAAATCCCTCGCTGGCTAATCAGATAGGCGATGCGATGCGTTAAGGTTTTTGTCTTACCACTCCCCGCTCCCGCTAGAATAAGCAGCGGCCCGCCATCATGCTGGACGGCTCGCCGCTGTTCGGAATTAAGCTCAGATAGGATATCCATTACTTATAGTATAGCAGGAAAAAGTACGCTGCTGCACCGCCGCCAACACCGATAAGGGCAAAAAGAATGATCAATAAAATCGTCCCGATGCCGGATTTTTTCTTATCAGGCTGGAGTGCCTCCCCGCTGGCCGGCTGGCTGGCTGCCGCATCAAACATCGGCTCTGGATCTGGTGCAATCTCGTCACCAGCGGTGTATTGCTGAGGAATATCGCCCGGAGTGTGCGGTCGACGTGGCGTCTCATCATCAGCTATCTCAGCGTCACTCTCGTCCATCGACTCGATCGCCATGAGTTCACTGTCTAGTTCTGATGTATCAGCGACGGACTGCTTGGACGAAACGTCTACCGAGGAAGCATCTGCGTCGAGCTGCTCCCCGACCTCGCCGGCCTCAATTTCATCAATAGTTGCTTCGAGGCTCGTACGATCAGCGGTGATGTCAGTATCAGCCACCTCATCATAGTGTTCTGCTACTTCGTCTCCGGCTTCCGCATCCGTCACCAGATGATCATCATCAGCCATCAGCTCATCCATGGTTAGCCCTTCACTATCAGCTGCCTTAGCCGGAGCGTCCTCTGCCAGTAAGCCCTCCTCGATAAAGGCACTGTCAGTACTGGCCTCAGCCTCACTGGCCATCGATTCATAATCAGGTACGTCCTTGGTATTGAGCGACACATTGTCTGACGTCAGACCTTCGGCCACATGCGATGGATCGGGCTGCAGAACGAGGCGTGGTGGTCGACGCTTAATCTCGCGATCAGCTGCCGATGAGCGAGCAGTGTTATCATCCGCCATCATGTCACTTGACGCGTCCTCAGCATGTTCAGTCATGTTAACGCCCCGCTGGCCGTCATTACCAGTCCGACCGGAGAGATACGAGCCAGTCGGCTGCAGCGTCACGCCAGTGCGCGGCTGATGAATACCGTGTCCACGCATGACAGACGACGGATGCACAACGTCCATAAAGCGACCAGACGGTCGACGCGAAATAGCTGGTGATGGAGCAACGGCCGGCTCGTCATCATGTTTTGTATCTGAAGAATCATCAGTTGGTTTCGCTGCTGACGTATCGGTCACTTTATCCTGCGGTGCGTCTGAGGCAGCCTGGTCATCCGCCTTTTTAGCTGGTGTTTTGATATCTGGAAATACCACGGCTGGTTTAGTCTCTGAGGCGGCGTGCGGAAATCCATTGGCTTCCGTCGACGGTGAAGCCGTCTCCCTGGTGGATGATTCTTGTAGTGAGGTCGGCGGCTCGCCCTGTGACTCACTGTGTGGCTCGTCATCACTAGACTCCGGGGTTGTTGACCGGGTCGGCGGTTCTGGTATCGAAGTAGGCGACGGCGGGACAGGCGACGAGGTTGTCTTGAACGACGGTATCGGCTCGAGCGTCAGCTTCGAGACAGGCTTTGGCGCTGGCTTTGTAACAGAAATCGGGACAGCAGTCGGCGCCGGTGTTGCTGCAGCCGCTGGCGGCGCACTTGGAGTGTTTGATGAGGCTGATGATTGTGTTGTCTTGGCCGGGGCTGGTGGCTTGCTCGTATCGGTACTTGTTGACTCGGATGCGGGTACGGTTGCCATGGCTGAAGTTGGAGATGCAGGCGCAGACACGGGCGTCGACAGCGGTGCTGGCGTCGCTGTCGGTGCAGTGGTCGGCAACGGAGGCGTTAGCGGCTTGATGGTCAATGGCGGAATCGGCGTTGATGGCGTGGTGGCAGGCGACGGTGGGGCTGACGGAGCAGGGGCTGCTGGTGCTACCGACGAAGACGGTGACGTAAGTGGCGACGGCGGCGTTGATGTTGGTTCAGACTTCTCAATCGGCTGCGGTGCGGTAGCCACTGGCGCGCTCGGTGGCGTTGATAATGACACCGCAGGTTGCGGCGCAACTGGCTTGGGTTGAGGGCTTAGCGGCGCGACCGGAGGTGTCGCTGGTTCAGGCTGAGAAGCGGGGGTGCTAGATTGAACAGATTCAGGCGACGACGCCTTCACCGTATTTTCAGCAGTACTAGCCGCGGGTGCCGTCGACGTCGCCACGTCCGTATCAACACCGGCCGCCTGCTGAGCCGCTTCTTTCTCTGCCCGTTTCTGCATCAGTGACGTCACCGCCCGATCAAGTTCGTCAAAATCAATGTCTGACATAAGCCCCCCCTATTCTTTATGCGCCTTCTTTACTATCTCCGTAAATTGATATGCGTCCAGACTTGCCCCGCCGATCAGCAGTCCATCAAGTCCCGCCACTGCGAGATAATCACTAGCATTATCAACCGAGACACTGCCGCCATACACCACGCGTACCGTCTCGGCTGCTGCCTTGCCGAACAAATGGGTGATTTGCTGGCGAATTATCTTGAGCGCCTTTATAAGATCACCTGGCTGCGCATACTCACCACTGCCGATCGCCCAGACTGGCTCGTAGGCAATCACCACATGGTCTATCTCCTCGGCTGTGATATTTGCCAGGCCATTTACAATCTGATCCTGGAGCACCTCGCGCGTTTCGCCCAGCGTCCGCTCGTGCGCCGTTTCACCAATACAAAGGATTGGTTGAAGCCGATTACGCAGTGCTGCCTGTACCTTGAAACGAATATCCTTGTCGCTCTCCATAAACACATACCGCCGCTCAGAGTGGCCGATCATGACATAATCGACCATACCGTGTAGGTGTGACGCTGGCACCTCGCCGGTGTACGGACCATGGTCGCGCCAGTAGCAATTCTGGGCGGCGAGCTTGACGATCCGACGCTTAATTTGCAAGCTCAAACTTTGCAGTGTCAACATCGTTGGCGCCACCACCACCTCGACGTCGCGGCGGACTGGCAGCTGCTCCATTAGCTTATGTAAATACAAACTCGCCTCATGCGTGGTGAGGTTCATCTTCCAGTTGCCGATAATGAGTGTTTTTCGCGTCATAATGCTCATGTTTAGTGTATCATTTTAGTCCGTGTGCGTCTAGTAAACTTTCCACACCTGGTAATTTTTTGCCGCTCATCAGCTCGAGGCTAGCCCCGCCACCGGTAGAAATATGCGAAAATTGCTTGCCGTCATGCCCATCCCACCTAAGGACAAACTCTGCCGTATCGCCGCCGCCAATGATTGAGGTGACGCCGTGGTTTTGTACGATGGCTTCAGCGATCCGAGCCGACCCTCGAGCAAACAACGGGTTAGTCGAGTACCCCAGCGGCCCATTCCAAATGACTGTTTTGGCCGAGGCAATCACTGAGGCAAATTGTGCCATCGTCTGAGCACCAATATCTAGCGCCATCTCATGCTCACCGATCCCATCAACCGACACTTCATGACGATCACCCGATGCTTCTGGTGACAACGCCACCGCTACGTCGCTAGGTAGCCGCAAGAACTGATCGACCTGTTCATCACCAACCTTCCCGGCAGCACGGTGGTAGATGGCCGCGAGCACTTGCTCTTGATCCGGCTCAACTGTGCTGTGACCCATCCTGTGGCCGCGGTAGGCGAGGAAGGTATTGGCCATCGCCCCACCAATCAAAATTGTGTCAGCTTTATCAATCAGCCGCTCAATCAGCGCAATCTTATCAGCAATTTTCACACCGCCAATAATCGCCACTAGTGGCCGCGCTGGACGTGACATCGCTGCGGTTAGCGCGGTATATTCGTGCACCAACAGGTCACCGGCTAGCCCCGGCACGTATAGCGTAATCGCATGGGTACTGGCGTGAGCTCGATGTACCACCGCAAAACCATCCTGCACAAAATAATCCGGCCGCACCGCCCGAGCAATTGCCTTGGCAAACACCGTATCATCACGCGACTCCTCGTCATAAAACCGCAAATTTTCTAGCATCAGTATGTCGCCGGCTGCCATATGCCGCGCTGCTTGACGAAGTTTATCACCGACACAGCCATCAATAAACTGCACTGGCCGCCCGAGCAGCTCAGCCAGTCGGCGCGCCACTGGACGCAGGCTATACGTCGGATCGGCCCCCTTTGGCCGCCCGAGGTGACTCATCAAAACAATCTTGCAGCGTTGCTCTAATAGATAGCGCAGAGTCGGCAAACTAGCGCGAATTCGTAAGTCGCTGGCAATCCCACCAGTCGCAGTCAAGGGCACATTATAATCAACCCGCACCAGGACGGTTAGCCCGCGGAGATTAACGTCATGAATTGTCTGCTTGAAAAATCTGCCCACCCTTTTCTCGTCCTACTCCATTGTCCGGATCTGGATATTGTCGGTCTTGCCCGGCCGGCCCGGTTGATGGCCGCTGACCAATACCAGGGTCACTGGATCCTCGCCAAAGTAACCTTCGGCCTTTAATTCCTCCGCTAACTTATTCGCCGAACCCAGACCACTTGGGCGAACGTATGAGCGCGTAGCGTAACTTAACGCTAATTTCTGGGCCGTTTTTTGGCTATCGGTGACGCTAATAATCGGCATATTCGGCCGAAAGGCACCGACATTCACCGCGGTTACACCGGTGCTGGTCTCAGCAATGATTGCTCCCGCCTTAAGTTCAGTAGCCAACCGCGCCGCCGTGTAGCTGAGCAGTGCGTCATGCTTACGACGCTTTTCACCCGACTCAACCGCCATGACATCACTGTGCTCCTGAGTGTACATAATCGTCCGGCGCATTGCCTGTACTGTCTCGATCGGATATTTACCGTTGGCCGTTTCATCCGACAACATCACCGTGTCGGCACCCTGGATGACCGCATTGGCAACGTCGCTCACTTCGGCGCGAGATGGCTCAGGATTGTCAACCATGCTGCCCATCATCTGTGTCGCGACGATACTGAGCTTAGAATATTTACGACAAAGAGCGATAATGCGCCGTTGGATAACTGGCACGATCTCTGCTCCAGCCTCGACCGCCAAGTCGCCGCGCGCCACCATAATGCCATCACTCGCCTTGACGATCTCCTCCAGATGTTCATCAGAGATCGCTGACTTGGTCTCGATTTTGGCAATAATATACGCATCCGAACCCAGCGCCGTCAGCCGCGAGCGCAGATCAATAATGTCGTCCTCTGTCTGTACAAAACTAAGTGCTACATAATCAAAATCTTGATTGGCTGCCCACTCAATATCGGCGATATCTTTTGGCGTCAAGATATCACCACCAAAATCGGTATCTGGCAGATTCAGGCCCTTGCGGCTCATCAAAAATCCGTTATTCTGCACCTCCACCTTGATGGCCGTTGGGCCAGCGATTTCACGTACGATCGACTTGATCTTGCCATCAAACATATACAGCGGCTCGCCAACTTTCATTTTCTCGGCGAGGTTATATTGGACAGGCAGATTGAAGCTTCCGTCATGTTCTGTGATTGACGAATCAAGCGTCAGCATATCACCAGCCCGCACCGTCAGCATGTTGTCTTTGAGAACACCGAGGCGGATTTTTGGACCTTGAAGGTCTTGGAGAATGGCAACTGGTTTACCCTGCTCATGACTGGCCGTGCGAATCCAATCGATTTGCTCACGCCGCTCGTCATAACTACCGTGGCTGAAATTCAGACGAAAGCCATTAACACCGGCCTGCATAAGTTGACTAATTTTATCCTGACTCATCGTTGCCGGACCGACAGTCGCTAGGATTTTGGTACGTTTAAAAATTGTGTTACTCATCCTTTTGATTATAACACCGGTTAGGCGCTGAGAAAAGATATAATCACTATTCAGAATTCGCTGCCCGATATCGAGCGATCGCTTGACGGGCGGCTTGCTGTTGAGCTACCTGCTTGGACGGACCCACGCCGCGTCCCATCAGCGTTTCACCGACGAACACCCCAAGCGTGAAAACCTTATCATGATCTGGGCCTTCCTCGCCCAAAACTTTATACACCGGCGTCTGGCCATCAACGCGCTGAGAAATTTCCTGCAAATACGACTTCGGATCGCGCCAGCTGCCTGATTCCAAAATCCCGTCCAGCTTAACGATGATATGTTTATGAATAAAATCGCGCGCATCGTCAAAGCCACGCTCCAGGTAAATCGCGCCAATGACTGCCTCAAACGCGTTGGCCAAAATCTGCAAGTGTGCCCGATCCGAACCATTTTTCTCACCCTTTGACATGCGAATCAGCGGCCCGTAACCCAAAGTATCGCCCGCATCGCCGATACTTTCCGTGCGCACCAGTGCCGCCCGCCACGCTGTCAAAATACCTTCTGGCTCAGAAAAATTCGTAAACAAATATTCCGTGACTGCTAGCTCCAACACCGCATCACCGAGGAATTCCAACCGCTCGTTATGCTCGTGGACTGATTTTCTGTGTTCATTAACGTAGCTACGATGCGTCAAAGCCGTAATCAACAGATCCAAATTATTAAACTCAAACCCCAACTTCTCACGCGCAAACTCCTGATACGGCGCCGTATTCATCCCGCTCATCTATAGATTCTCCTGCCTGATTCGTTTCATAGCGAGCAGAATCAGCTTGCCAATATCCTCATACTCGATCTCATCCAGCGCCTCATGAAAGGTAAACCACGCCAGGCCATTCATCCAGTCTTCTTTTTGCAGTTTTTCGTCCGGATCAAGCGCCTTCATCAGGTACACTTGCTGCGAAATCAGCACTAACTTATCAAGCCGGCGATAGCGAAAATTAATCTTGCCCAGCCAGCCACATACCTCGATATTCTTGAGGCCAGCCTCTTCGCCAACCTCACGCTTGGCGGCGGCCTGTGCCGTCTCGCCCGGCTCAACGTGGCCCTTGGGAATTGTCCAGCGATCCCGCGCGTCTTGGTAGAGTAGAAACTCAACATCACCTTTTTTATTGCGTCGAAACACCACACCACCGGCGGTTGGCTCGCGAACTATTTCTTGGATCGACGGTTTTTTGCGACCGCCAAAATATTTCTTAATATGATCAAAGCTGCTTGTCTTCATCGGCATCCTCTTGAAGGGAGCGATACGCTGTGCCGAGCACACCGTTCACAAATTTCCCTGAGTTATCCGAACCAAACGTTTTTGCCAGTTCCACTGCCTCGTTGATAGCCACTTTTGGTGGCACTGCTGCCCGAGAAAACAATAATTCATACAGCCCGAGCCGCAATACCGTCCGGTCAATTCGCGATATCTGCTCAATCGGCCATTCTGGCGCCAGCGGACGAAGTTTATCATCAAGCTCTGCTTTATGCGTGGTGACGCCATTGATCAGACCCCGCACAAACTCAACATCATCGACTGACGATTTGTATTTCTCAAGATTGCGCGTCAAGATATCGGCGACATTAACCCCGCTGTCGCCAACTTCCTGGCGAAACTCAATCTCGTATAAGGTCTGCAACGCGACGATTCGTCCCAAATGACGGTTTGAAGCCATGACAAAAACGTTCCTGTTCGTGTTAGTTTATTTTGTACTCTTATTACCAGTCTCGCGTTTGGTCGTCTTGACTTTCACTGGTGACGTCCCGTTGACGCGGCGTGCTAATTTCAGTACCAAGTGGCTGCGACGCAGACCAGTCTTGCGCGGGCTGCTCTGCTTTTTTGGTTGTGCCATAGAAAAATCTCCTTTATTTCAGTTTATCGTAACACTTGGGCTTCATTATACCGGTTTTTGATAGATTTCTCAAGGGGATGCAGAGATGATGCAGGGCGATGGCGATACGCTGTCAGGGGGTATTATTGACTTTATATAATATTTATGGTAATATCGTAAACATCACTTACAATAGAAAGGATACATCCTACCAATTATGGATAAGAAAAACTTACCCCCTCAATCTGGGGAAACACTAAGTCGACTAGGTGAGCTGAAACTGGCCATCGGGTCAGGAGCGATGCTAGCGGTAATGGGGGCGGGTCTCGGCGTCGGCATTAACGGTATCGCCAACGCCGATAAAGAGCCGCCAGGATCACCCCTAGTTGGCTCTTTTATGATGCATTATGACCCCACGGAAGCTAATGCCACAAATGATTCAGATGTATGTGCAGCAGCACATTCCGTTGTAAGGGATGCCAATACTACTACCCAAATTGATATAGTGGGCTGTGCTACGGAATCCAAAAAGCTCGCTGGTCTTCCACAGGGAACGCGCGTACGAGTCGAGGTACACCGGGATGGCTCGGTGACGACTAAGCCCCTCGGCAACTAACCTAGACAACAATATTCACCAACTTCCCCGGCACATAAATCACCTTTTTCGGTGTCCGGGCGTCGAGATAGGCGCGAACCTTCTCGTCATCCAGCGCTCGTTGCTCGATCATCTCTTTATCAGCGTCAGCCGGCAGCTCCAGCCGTGATCGAAGCTTACCATTGACTTGAACGATGATGGTCATCACATCGCTCACCAGATATTTCTCATCCCACTTTGGCCAGTGATTGACATGAATAGTGTCACTATGGCCCAACTCCTGCCACAATTCCTCAGTGATATGCGGCGCAAATGGTGCGAGAATTTGCAGCAGACTCTCCAGGGTAAACCGCCATATTTCTGACGCTTGAACGCCATGCTTTTCTTTGATTTTATACAGGCCGTTCACCATCTCCATCATCGCCGCCACTGCCGTGTTGAACTTTTCATCCTCAATATCGCGGGTGACTTTCTTGATAGTGAGGTGAGTGAGGCGCAATAATTCAGAAGAATCAGTCGATGACGATGGGTCGCTCAAGGAAGGGTTAGTGGATGGTGATGTATCCGCAACCACAAACTCCTGCACTAAATTCCACACTCGGTTTAAGAACCGATACGTCCCCGGCACCCCGCGCGGATCCCACGGTGCATCCATATCGTACGGCGCGATAAACATCTCATAGACGCGCAGCGCATCAGCGCCATAACCGCTGTCCATGATTTCCATTGGATCGATGACATTGCCCTTGGACTTACTCATCTTTTGCCCATCTGGCGCCATGATGTAAGCGTTGTACATCATCCGCTTGAACGGCTCAGGTGTCGGCACTAAACCGAGTTTGTAGAAAAAGCGCATCCAAAAACGACTGTACAATAGGTGCGCCACCGCGTGGTCGGCGCCATTGTAATAATCGACTGGCATCCAATGACCAATTCGCTCAGGATTCCACGCCTCGGCGTCATTGTGTGGGTCGAGATAGCGCAGGAAATACCAACTGGAACAGGCGTATCCATCCAGTGTGTCAGTTTCGCGCCGCCCTTCATGCCAATTGTCGCCCGCTGGCTTCGGCTCAGTAATCGGTACGGTTTTGCCCGTTTCAACATCAACCCACACCCGCACCCAATCATCGACTTGCGCTAGGACCGAGGTGTTGCCGCCCGTCGGCTTGAAGTTCTCGACTTCTGGCAAAATCACCGGCAAGCACTCATCCGCCACGGCAATTGGCTCATAACCATCAACATGAACCATCGGAATCGGCGCACCCCAGTACCGCTGGCGAGAAATCAACCAATCGCGCATTTTATAGGTAGTCTTACTCCGGCCCAAGCCCTGTTGCTCCAGCCAGGCTACCACCTGTTCGCGAGCCTCTTCGCTGCGCAGGCCGTCAAAATCGCCCGAGTTAATCAATTCGCCTTCGCCCGTGTAGCAGCCAGCATCCGCCGAGTTTTCTGGCTTTTCAATCACTTGCACTACTGGCAAATCAAATTTTTCGGCAAACTCCAAATCGCGCTCATCATGCGCCGGCACCGCCATAATCGCGCCAGTACCGTAACCGCCGAGTATGTAGTCCGCCACCCAAATTGGCAGCTTCTGACCGTTGACTGGATTGATGGCATAGCTGCCAGTAAAGACGCCGGTTTTATCTTTATTTTCCTGGCGTTCAACGTCGGATTTTTTCTGTGCTGCTTGAATGTATGCTTCAACCTTGGCACGCGTGTCGGCATTGACTAGCTGAGAAACCAATGGATGTTCTGGCGCCAGCGCCACATACGTCGCGCCAAACAGCGTGTCAGGACGCGTGGTGAAAACAGTTATGACGTCGTCGCGGCCTTCAACTACAAACTCAACCTCCGCGCCAACCGACCGGCCAATCCAATTTTTCTGCATGGTCTTGACCATGTCCGTCCAGTCTAGGTCGTCAGTCGCCTCTAGAATTTCATCAGCATAGGCGGTGATGCGGAAAAACCACTGTTTGAGGTTGCGCTTGGTGACGGGGTTACCGCAACGCCAACATTTGCCGCCCTCAACTTGCTCGTTAGCTAGCACCGTATTGTCGGTATCACACCACCACTGCGGCTGCTCCTTCTGGTACGCCAAATCGTGTTTGTACAGCTGCGTAAAAATCCACTGGGTCCATTTGTAGTACTCGGGGTCGGCGGTGGAAATCTCCTTTGACCAATCATAGCTAAAGCCGAGGCGCTTCAGCTGAGCGATGAAATGCGCCTTGGCTTCGTCGTGCGCCACTCGCGGCGTTTTACCGACCTTGATGGCGTAATTTTCTACGGGGAGGCCAAAGCTATCCCAGCCAATTGGATGATAAGTATTATAGCCCTGCTGACGCTTGAGGCGCGCTTTAATATCGGCAAACTGAAACGTCCGACCGTGACCGATGTGAATACCCGCGCCAGTAATACCAGGAAGCATGCTTAGACTATAGTACTTAGGGCGCGTCGTATCACCAAGGTCAGTGACATAGGTACCATTAGCCTCCCACTTATCTTGCCATTTTTTCTCAATTTCCGTCGGATTGTAGCGTTTCATACTCCTTAGTATATCATCTCTCGACGCTAACGTTCGTGTCTTCGTCATTCTCGTCTACAGACACACCACCCCTAGCAAACGGCGGCGGTATTGGCGATGAGCCGGCAAAATCCTGAAGCACCGACTTAAGATTATCGGCATTTGATGGTATGTCAATCTGTTCTGACTTGCTGTAATCAAATGTCATATCCATAGTGATATTCCGATCCTTGTCGTCATCTGAACTGTGTGTCTTAATCTCAATCGCTTTCAGTTGATGCGACCACGGATTGACCCAGATGCGTATAGTAGGCAATTTCTTTGATGACGTAGTTTTATTTGCTGTATTGAATACTTTGTCGCCATAGCACTCTTTAATTTTCTTGCCAAGTTTCGTATCCCCCAGAGAATCGACAAATGCGCGTAGTTTGTCTGACATTTTACCATCCGAAGCTAGATCAATTTCAAAGCCAGGCGCACCATCACGCGGCTCGACCTTAGCGTCCTTTTTGACCGTCACAAAGCTGTTTTTGCGATACGCATTGATCAGTTCGCTACGCACCTGCTGGTCAGCATTGATCAAATCAAAGATTTCTTGGGAACATGTATCTTTATCCGCATATGACGCGCCAAGCTCATCAAATGACACCTTAAGCCACTTGCCTTCAATCTTGTTAAGTTTCTCATCAAGCTGTTTGAGGATCTGGTCACGTATATGTATAACTGTTGGCTGCGCGTCCGGTAGTGCTCCCTGGCCCCGATCCTTAATGATCGTCTCTGCCATCTGGCGTACAATATCTTTTAAGTGTTCACCCTTAATATAAACCGCGCCCTTGCCGTCAGCCACCACCGTAAGCACGATATCCTGTTGGGTTTCTATGCCATTGATCGCTAATTTGACGGTGGCCTCGGTTTTTGATTTTGGTGAGTCAGCAACGGCTTTAATCTTAATGTCAGCCCGATTGCCGCTACCAAGATCCATGACGAGTTTACCTGAGGAAACCACCTTTTTAGTCTGGAACGAACTGACCATCGCATCAGTTACCATCCTCTGCGGATCTTGCCACCAGAAAAAGTACAACAGTACCGCAGCAATAGCCAGCAGCAATACGACCGAGCCGGTAACAACACCGATAATGAGGCCGGTTTTCTTTTTTGGCGGCATAACCGAATTCATGATCGGCGGTTGCGACGTCGGCGGTGCTGGTTGCGCTGGCGTCGATACAGGCTGATCAGTCTGTGTAGGCGGAGTCGTTGTCGACTGTGATGAGCTTGATGTGACCGTCGACTGCGACGCTGCCGGCGGTGTTGATGCAGTGGCTTTATCCGCTGGTGTTTTCTTGCTATTCGTACCCTTGTCGTCCATATTCCTCCTCGTTATACTTTCATTGTATCACTATCCGCGAAAGCGCGAGAAAAATTCATTTTTTCGCTTAATCCAGTCAGGCGACTGGCGCACCAATTTTTTCTCATCCTCGGTGCTGTGTAGGTTAATTTTAATCGCTTCCTCGAGCCAAACACCGCCACTTGAACCCTTGAAGAGAGCCACGCCGCCCGCATGAAGTTTTTCGCGCACAAATCCGCCGGCCATCAGCGCATCACGACACTCCTTAACCTGACAGCCGCGACGACGTGCTACCGGCGCTAGGTATTGATTAGCCATCTCGCCAACGGTCACTACCCAATCCAGCTCGTCTGGCGAACACTGAGCGCCGAGCTTCGCATGACCGGCCTGCGTATCCTTGCGTAGCCCATTCATATTACCAAACACCACGATACGCTGCGGCACCTCGAGACTGTACAGCGTTTGTAGTGCTGACAATGCCGTCAGCGGCGACGAGCTATAGCTATCGTCAATCAAAATCGTCTGATCCGCACCACGAAGCACCTGCATCCGACCCGGCAGCGGAAGTAACTGACTCAAGCCCTTTTCAATCAATTCTTTCGTCATACCCATCCGCACCCCGGCGAGCATCGCCACGACGGCTGGTCGCAGATTATGTTCACCAAGCAGCGGCAGCGTCACCACGATGCCATCAGGGTATTCCGGGCCGATAATCTTGCCGACATAACCGTGCTCCAGCGAGAAATCATGCTGCTCAAAATAATACTCAGCGACCTCGCTAGTGCCATATGTCGTCATCTGGGGATTTGTCAAAAACGCGGCAAATCGACCGTCAATATCATCACGGTTAATAGCCGCAAAGCGAGCATTATTCGCCAATGTTAGCATCTCGCCAGCCACCTCTTCGACGGTATGTTCAACCCGCATGCGGCCAGAGGTTACCGACGTCACAACGGCCATGTCCGGCAAAATAACCTGCTGAAACCACGCGTTAAAACCAGGCTGCATTGGGCTAAATTCTTGGACGATAACATGGGCCTCAGGATGTTCGGCGCGAGCACGCTTTTTGACAGCTCGCATCATCTTGCGGCGGTGCCAAAATCTCCACTTCTCCTCCGGACGATTCTCAGGATAGCGCACACCCATAATCTGTAGAAGGGTTTGCAAGTGCGACATTGGCTCAGCAGCGTGCATGGCGACAGCAAATTGCTGCGATAGCACAGTGGCGATCGCCGTTTTGGCACTCGTCTTGCCAGCGCTCCCGGTCACTGCGATCAACTTGACATCAGCATGGTCGGCAAAAAATTGCCGGACATAACGTATCATTTTTTTCTCAAACGACTTCTTGAACATCTCCTTTATCATACCATAAGCGCTATCAAACGCGCCACTTGACGAATAAAAAAGAGCTGTTACGCGCCCACCCGGGGCAATTTCATGTGTTTGTTTTGGATGGCAGCATAGGAAACGCCCCTATGCGTACCAGCTCTGACGATATTATGCGCTTTTCTGTTAAAAAGCACAAGGGGTTTGATCAATATTTACCTACAATTGTTTGGCGAAGGCATTAGTGCCACGTACGACCGCACCTTTTTTCAAGTAGAATCGCTGCGCTGCTTCACGTTCTGGGCGCGATGTGAATTCTAATTTCAAAGCGCCCTGCTCGCGGCCCCAGTCGATGATAGCGTCCCAGAGTTGAGAGCCGACGCCCTTACCCTGGATAGTCGGATCAGCAACGAAATCGTCGAGGTAGATCTTGCGCCCAGCAGCCGGCCCCAGTAATAACGCCACCGTTGCCATGCCAACGACTTTGCCTGATAACCGTGCCAACAGCAACGCATGACTCGGCGAGTCGATAATCTGCTGTAACAGCTCGGTATCAGCCGGGTGTGGCTTGCTGGTGAGTGCCGCGATGAGGTTAGTAATGTCTGCCACATCAGCTTCAGTGATATGGGATGCTCGTTCAATTGTCAATTCGTCCATGCTTCCATTATACTATACCTATGAATCAGCACATACGAGACTTAGCAAAAACCTTAGCCTTACGTCCGCCACGCGTGGTATTTCCTGAAGGTAATAACCACATCATCCAGCAGGCGGCGCGGGCACTAGAGGAGAGCGGTGCAGTGCAGCCAGTATTGCTTGATGAGGAAGAGGACGCCATCAGTCGCGGTGCAACGATGCTAACGAGCGGCGAGGCCGACGTTATGGTGGCTGGAATTGATCACTCAACGAAAGACGTGCTGCGGGCTGGGCTGAAAATTGTTGGACTGGCGCCCGATGTTCGATATGCATCCAGCTTTTTCGTGATAGACATTCCACAGTTTCAGGGCGGTGAACAAGGTTTATTGCTCTTTGCCGACTGCGGTATGAATATTCAGCCAAACGCCGAGCAGCTGGCGGCGATTGCCATGACCTCAGCGAATAGTGCGGCATCACTTGGCTGGGAGCCGCGCGTGGCTATGCTGTCATATTCAACGAAAGGCAGCGCTGGCGGTGATAGTGTCGAGCTCGTCACCCAGGCACTACAACTCGTCAAGACAGGGCGACCCGATATACTCATTGACGGTGAACTACAATTAGACGCGGCAATCGTCCCCGCTATCGGCCAGAAAAAGTCACCGGACAGTCCGGTTGCCGGCATGGCTAATATCCTTGTGTTTCCTGATCTTGATTCTGGTAATATCGCCTATAAGTTAGCCGAACATCTGGCTGGCGGTCATGCGTACGGGCCGATCTTGCAGGGTTTTGCTCGGCCAATCAGCGACCTATCGCGCGGCTCTAGCGTTGATGATGTGATCGGCGCCACACTCGTTACTGCTAGTATGGCGCAAGCGCACTTATAGCAACGAGCGACACTACTGCATGATATACCACTGCGCAAATTGATGCCATTGCTGCAGCGTATCAGTCTCAACCGCCAAGCCTTGATCGCGCCGATCAAACACCTCGGATATCGTCAGGCCGTTACTGCCATCCATCGTAATAATCTTGTTGACCGACGCGCCGCTCTCACCGCGCGGCGGGCTGACAAACTTCCCCGGCTGATCAAAGATAAACGTCTGTAGAGTATGCCCGTCGTAATAGACGACAATATCATGGAGGACAATTTGCCAATCGTCCTTGTCGCGGAGCAGTGCCAAAAAATCCTCGGGCGCCAACCAGTGCGCAACATCCTTCATGTAACCACCGGGAAAGCCGCCGAGCGCGGGCACTTCCCAATTACTATCATTAACAACAACCGGCTTGCCAACCTTCTCGTACGCTGTCCGAACCTTAGCCTCAGTAATTTTCAATGGATCACGGTGCTGGATCTCATCAATATCGAGATTAATAATCTCCACCGCTATGTCGTATTGGCTCAGTGTAGCAGTTGCCTCCTCGATTTTACGTGGGTTACCGGTAACGAGATTGATATGTTTTGTCATGGGGTTTGTTATAGCACCTCTTATTCCAGTGTAGCGAGAAATTGGCGGACGGCGTCAATTGGTTTAATTGTGGGGTACGTGACTACATATTCGTCAGCATAAAGTTCAGCGCGAGTTCTGCCGCCGTAGCCATCTGGGCAAAATATTTTATCCCAGCCAAAACCACCATTGCCTGCAGGATGCTTGGCGATGACGCCACCAAGTTCAGTGCGGAACAACTTGACCTGCTCACCATCGTAGTAGCCAAACACACACGCCGCTGCTGCCGATCGATCATCAAAGCCATCAAGCATCCGACAGAGGTTCTCTAAACCGTTCGGCGCCTCGACAAAAAACTTGATAAACGGGCCCGGCAGTCCACTGAGCGCCGTAAACTCAAGCGCCACATCCTCAACCAAAACTGGACGCTTAGCAACTGCATACGCCTGACGTACCTTATGCTCAACAATCTCTTCCAAGCTCGTTGATTGAATTTCCGTTAAATCAACCGCCCGATGCTTCAGTGGTAAACCCAGCATGCGCGATAAGTAATCTGCCTTGTGCAGATTGCCGGTGATAAAAGTAACCGTCTTCATCGCACTTACACCTGAGTTTCAGAGTTTATTTTCTGAAATCGCGGCACAGATTTCCCATCCAGTACTACTGTTTCCGTAAACATGTTGGCAGGGCGAGCAAATAACTTATATTCATTTTCATAGAGAGGTCGGTAAATTACTAGGAACTCTTCTGCCTCAGTTTCTAATGCTAGGCCGATCACCTCGTATAGTTTGCCTGATTTGCTATGCTTGTACACACCCTTGCTTATTTTCGCGCAACGACTCTGCTCTTTACTATCCGCCGTTTCTTCGCGATACTTCTCTGGCTGAGCGCGGAAGATCTCCACCCATTTACTATCATCCGCCAGATCATGATATTTAATGTAATGCCGCTTGTCAAAGCCGCCTTTATCCTGCTTTTTACGCGCCATTTCCTCTTGAACTTGCTCTGTAGAAAAGCCAAAATCTTGGCGCAGCGCGTCAACGACTTCCTGCAAATCAGCCAGCTCTTTGAGCGATTCGTCGCGTTGATTATCGCCCAGTGGAATTTCGTCTGCCTCCTCGTGAACTTTGCGGAGCAACTCGCGGCGAAATTCTTGCTTGTTTAGTTCGCGGTACTCCGTATGTAAAACTTCTTCGTCATCCAGACACTTTTTCACGACTTTGTCGCGAACTAGTTTTTGTAAGTAAAATCGGATCATATATATTCCCCTTTATTCTTGTAGCATACGCATCAGTTCCTGCTCGTCGATAATTTTGGTACCATATTGCTCAGCTTTTTTTAGCTTGCTGGCGCCAACTTTACCGCCGGCAACCAGGTAGGTGGTGTCTTTGCCGACTGAAGTTTGGAAGGTACCGCCGAGATTGCGGATTTTTTCAGCAGCGGCGTCACGGCCCATTGACTGCAGCGTGCCGGTGATGACAAAACTTTGACCAGCTAGTCGGTCGGATTTTTGACTAAACTGCGGCGCCACACCCAAGTCAGCAAATTTTTCGAGCAGCGTCACATTATCTTCATCAGCAAACCATGCCACGATTGACTCGGCGACAATCTCACCCACTCCGTCTACTTCGCGCAGCTCATCAATGGTCGCCACCAGTAACTTTTCGATACTCTCAAACTTATTAGCGAGATCAATCGCCGTCTGCGCGCCAACATGCCGAATACCAAGCCCAAATAAGAATCGCTCCAAGGCTGGCTGTTTCTTGGCAGCAATGGCATCAATGAGCTTTTGCGCGGAAATATCAGCGAAACGCTCTAACTGCAGCAAATCATCTTTCGTCAGACGGTAGATATCTGCCAAATCATTAACCAGCCCAGCTTCTACCAGCGCCTCGACATTTTTCTCGCCCAATGTGTCGATGTCCAGCGCGCCTTTAGACGCAAAGTGCGCCAAGGCTCGCTTCAAAATCAGCGGACCACTCAAACCTTTAACGCGGTACACCGCCTCGCCTGCCGGCCGCACAAATGCTAGTTCTGGATATTGGCGCGCCAGCTCTGCCGGATAATCAATTGGTTTAGCGTCTGCCGGCCGCAATTCTTTTAGCACAGTTTGCACCTGCGGGATGATGTCGCCGGCCTTGAAAATCACCACCGTATCACCGCGGCGCACATCCAGCCGGGCAATTTCATCAGCATTATGCAGACTGGCGTGCTGCACCGTCGTACCGGCCACTACCACTGGGTCAAACACCGCTACTGGCGTGGCCGCACCGGTTCGACCGATGGAAATGACAATATCACGGACGATGGTCGTAGCTTCTTCGGCGGCAAATTTATACGCTACTGCCGCTCGTGGTGTCTTGCCAACAATGCCCAGCTCGGCAAACTGCCGCCGGTCATTGAGCTTGATGACTGCTCCGTCGGTGTTAAACTGGAGCGATTGACGCACTTCATCAAGGTGGTTAATATAACTCATCACCTCGTCCAGACCATAGACGATTTGCGTCTGCCGACTGGTGGTGATGCCCAGCTCATTCATCATCTGGTAGCCAAAGGCAATTGTTGGCGTGTCCTCAAGGTTGTCACGAATGATGTCATAGCCAACAAAATTGAGCGGACGCTCAGCCACCAGTTTTGGGTCAAGCTGACGAATCGTTCCTGCTGCTAGATTACGCGGATTAGCAAATTCTGGCTGACCGGCCGCTAGCCGACGCTGATTTAAGGCTGCAAAGTCCTCTTTGTGCATCACAATTTCACCACGAATCTCCGTTCGACCGCGCAAAAAATGAGCAAATCGCTGGTTGGCGCGCAGTGTCAGCGGCACATTCTGAATCGTCCGCACATTCATGGTCACATCTTCACCAACCAATCCGTCGCCGCGCGTCACCGCCCGCGTCAGCACACCGTCTTCATAAATCAGCGCACAGGCCAGGCCATCCATCTTGATATCACACAAAAATTCTTCAGTGATGTCGCTACGCACTTTGTGCATACGCTCTATCCACGCCGCAACTTCTTCTCGGTCAAACACGTCCTGCAGTGAAATCATCCGCGTTTGATGCTGGACCTTGGTAAATTTACTGAGCGCTTTTCCTGCCACCCGCTGGGTTGGGCTGTCTGGTGTGACGAGTTCAGGAAACTGCTCTTCTAGCTGCGATAGTTCATGTTTCAGGCTATCAGCCGCCGCCTCACTCATGATCGATTCATCAAGCACGTGATAATGATAGCGATAATCATTGATCAGATCTCGCAGTTTGACAATTCGTTGCTCGGCCGCCTGCCGATCAAGCTGGCGCGCTGTCATCGGCGACGACCTTTCGGTAGAATAGATAAATATAGCACGCCGAGGCAACAATCGAGAACGCCACCAACATCAACGCCACGAGCGGCACCAGCGGCAGCCAGTTCAACGCCGGTATCACCGTTTTGAGTGCACCATCAATCGTAATGACCGGAATAAGCACCGCCGCCCAAACCACGGCGAGCACCACCAGCAGCCACATCAATCGCAGCAAGATTCGCATCCGCCGTCCTAGTACAACGTCCGAAGCCAGTCGCGCTGCTTCTAGTGGATACATTCCCGGTAGCGTGACGATCACCATAGCAAACAACGTACTCGTTAGCCAGTATATCGACAAGGTAACGATTAATATGGTGGCACCGGCCGCCAACATCAGCACCACCGTCTGTTGTAACATGCCTGACGTATCCGCCGCTCCGTAGATGATCACCGCTATCGCCGCTGGTAATAATTGAATGAGCGCAATAAACACCAGAACCGCCAGGGCAATGACTGGTGCACCCGCGTTATACAGCCCATCACGAATCTTTAGGCGCTTATCAGTGGTCACGCCACGAATCAGCCAGATTGTCGTCAGCCATATATATAGCCCAATTAACGCACCAACTAGCTGCTGGGATGATCCCACACCACCCGTCGAACCGCCAAGCTGATTGGTAACCACGCCGGCAAATAGCGCCAGTGTCGGCATCACAGCACCCAGGGCTCCTTCTTGGTTCGCTTCATTAATTGTATCTTTTAGCTGCTGGTACGTATCTTGTGACATTAACCCCGATAACAATACGCCCAATACCGCATATATCGCCGCCAGTCCGACGAAGATTCGCCAGTGTTGTCGCATCAGCTGCCATGCTTGGTTCGTTAGTGCAAAGTAGCCCGGCAACTTGAGCGAACGACGATAGTCACGCCGCTTGGTCACTCGAAAACTGCGGTGCGGCCGACGGCGGAGAAAAGCTTGACGACGCTGCATCAGCCGCTGCCAGGTCCTGTCAATTTTCTTTTTCAACGACACATTCTTCTTTGTCGCAGAGTGACTATCCGCCTTTGCAGCTGCTCGTTTGCGCCGTGTAGTGTGTTGTTTTTTAGTTGGCTTCGTCATGATTACATCTTCGTTGCATTACTTCGCAGACGTGCGATTCGATCTTCTAGTGGCGGATGGGTGCTAAATAACTTTGAGAAAAAGCCAGGACGCAGCGGATTATTCATAAACAAGTTCGCTGTTGAGGTGCTCTGCTTGCGCATTGGCCGACCATAACTCTGCAACTTCTCCAACGCCATCGCCAGCCCCTCCGAGTCACGAGTCAATAATGCACCCGAGGCGTCCGCGAGATACTCGCGCTGGCGGCTGACTGCCAGTTGCGTAATCGTTGCTAAAATCGGCGCCAAGATTACCACTATAATACCCACGACGTAGACAACCGGACTGGTATCCCCGTCATCATCATCGCCATAAATCATCATCCGGAGTGCGATATCAGCAAGCAACCCAATGGCACTCACCAACCCAAAGGCAATCATACTAACGCGAATATCGTAGTTGCGCACATGACTCATCTCGTGCGCCATCACCGCCTCGAGCTCGCGCTTGTCCATAATTTCCAACAGCCCAGTAGTCGCACCGACGATAGCGTGCTTTGGATCGCGGCCCGTCGCAAACGCGTTTGGCGCTGGATCGTCAATAATGTAGACCTTTGGCATCGGCATGCCGGAAGCAATCGCGAGGTTTTCTACTACCCGCCACAGCTCCGGCGCATCCTTCTTTTCAATCTGCTGCGCACCGCTCATCGCCATGGCCAATTTACCAGCGATATAATATTGTAACCACGCATAAAGCAGCGCACAACCGATAATGATCAACGACAATGAATAGTTCCGTAGATACATACCGACCAGTACACCGATTACGCCGATAATCGCCACAAACACTGCCATGATCAGTACGGTGTTTCGCTTATTATGAGAAATTGCACTATACATGTAGTTATTATACCAAAAACCGCCCGCCGAAAATAGGCGAGCGGCTTAGTTCAGGCAAAGATTATCCTGCCTTAGAATTTCACCTCGACTGGATTCTCAACACTTGCTCGATCAGCAACCTCAAAGAACTCCTTGGCCTGGAAGCCGAACATGCCGGCAACCATGTTAGCTGGGAACCTTTGAATCCTTGTGTTCAGATCACGAACACCGCCATTATAAAAGCGACGCGATGCCTGGATCTTATCCTCCGTATCAACCAGCTCTTGCTGTAGCTGCATGAAGTTTTGGTTAGCCTTTAAGTCTGGATAAGCCTCGGCTACCGCGAACAGGCTCTTCAACGCACCTTCGAGCATGTTCTCTGCTTCGGCAGTATCCTTCACACCTTTAGCGTCCATAATGGCTGAACGAGCTTCAGTAACCTTTTCAAATACTTCTTTCTCGTGCGTGGCGTAGCCCTTGACTGAGTTAACCAGGTTTGGAATCAAGTCAGTCCGGCGTTTGAGCTGGACAGTGATATCACTCCATGCTTCCTCGACGCGATTACGCAGCATCACCAGTCCGTTGTACGTACCGATCAAAAACGCCACGATCAGAACGATAACGACACCAACGATAATTAAGGTTATTATTACTGCATCCATGTTCTATTCTCCTTATGGTTAGTACCTTATACACATAATTATACCATACACACGAGTCGTATAGTGGCAAAATCATGCCAACTCATTGTTGACACGCAGCTCATCATAGTCGTATACTTATTCATATAAATCATATTTATATGAAAGAAAGGAATTATATGACAAAACCAAAGAGTAGACATGCTTGGACAGTCAAGGTTGGCGAACGCGGGCAAATTGTGATACCCAAAGAGGCACGAGATATTTTTAATATCAAGCCTGGCGATACACTTATCATGCTCGGCGACAAGCAGCAAGGAATTGCTATTCCGACTAAGAATAAAGTCATTGATACAATCACCGCCGTACTCAATGATACGGAGATAAAATCATGAATGCAATCACTGCGACCAACTTAACAAAACGCTACGGTGACTTTGTCGCAGTCGACAGCCTTAATCTATCAATTGAAAAGGGTGAGTTATTTTCACTACTTGGTGTCAATGGTGCGGGTAAGACGACATTGATTAAAATGTTATCTTGCTTAAGCCAACCAACACAAGGTGATGCTATTTTACTCGGCAATAGTATTACCGAAAAACCTCAGGCAGTCAAACAGATGATCAACGTTTCACCGCAAGAAACTGCTGTAGCTGGTAATTTATCAGTCCGCGAGAATCTCGAACTGATCGCTGGACTCTACGGACAATCTGCTCATAACGCCAGTGAGAGCGCCTCGCGTATGGCAAGCCAATTCAAGCTCGAAACTGTCGAACGTAAAAAAGCTAAGCATTTGTCTGGCGGCATGCAGCGACGCCTGTCGATCGCCATGGCGCTCATCTCAAATCCAAAAATATTATTCATTGACGAACCAACGCTAGGTCTTGATATTTTTTCGCGCCGTGAGTTATGGGAGGCGATCCAGTTGCTCAAAGGTACAGTGACGACGCTGTTGACAACCCACTATCTCGAGGAAATTGAAGCATTGTCTGATCGTGTCGGCGTTATGGCGCGCGGCAAGCTCGTGGCAATCGGTACAGTGGCAGAACTACAAAAACAAACTAATACACGCACCCTTGAGGATGCGTTTGTTGCACTTGTAGGAGATATTCGATGAGAGCTTTACTATTTGCTAAACGCTGTACAAAAGAAGTTGTACGCGATCCGATCAATCTATTCTTTGGATTAGTCTTTCCACTCGTTTTGCTTGGACTACTCTCTATTATAAATGTCAGCATTCCCGCCGAAGCCAATAATACTATGTTTGCCATCAAAAATTTGGCACCAGGCATCGCAATGTTCGGTACGGCATTCCTAGCACTATTCTCAGGTATGCTCCTAGCAAAAGACCGAACTTCATCATTCCTGATGCGTCTGTTTACCTCGCCTATGACAGCCCGAGATTTTATCATTGGATATACAATTCCGATGATTATCATTGCTACCATGCAGGCAGTGATTACCCTCGTTATCGCCTGCTGTATCGGGCTCGACTTTTCAGTACACATTCTTGGGGCAATCGTTATTACAACGGTAACGTCGCTTCTATTTGTTGGATGTGGGCTATTCTTCGGCAGTCTCATCAACGAGCGAGCAGTTGGCGGTATATGTGGCGCCCTGCTAACCAATGTCGCTGGCTGGCTGTCGGGCGTATTTGTCCCGGTCGATCTCATCGGCGGTGGCTTTAAAATGGTTGCGGAAGCACTGCCATTTTACCACAGTGTTGCCGCCATTAAAGGCAGCATTGAGGGGAATTGGCAAGTCATCACACCACATCTACTGATTGTTTTGTGTTATACCACCGTTATCTTTACACTCGCTATCTATATCTTTCGGCGAAAGATGACCGGGCGAAACACCTGATTTACCTGGCACACTAGAACTCAACTATCCATCGCGAAAGCCGCCTCTTACCGGCGGCTTTTGTAACGATTATGGTGCGCGAGGCGGGAATCGAACCCGCACGACTTTTGGTCAAGGGATTTTAAGTCCCTCGCGTCTACCAATTCCGCCACTCGCGCCTATCCGTAGTATACTATATTTATGCGGCAAATTGTACACATCCACGGCGGCAATACGTTCAATAGTTATGTGCAATATCTTGAGACACTCAAAAATGACCCCATTCGGTATGAGTGACTGCTCTACACACCAACATGGCGTAAATGGTTGACCTAAACATGAATGATGCTGATCTTGTTGACCGACATGCCAAACTCGATTTACTGTTTCAAAAACTATTCTATTCAATTAGATAAACTGTTTGTAGATTATCCTCATTTTACATACTACATCTTAAATGCCGTTATCCAAAAACATATTGCGGCTATAAGTGAAATCGGAGTCATAACATATTTTTCTTTCTTACTTTTTGAAATCATGTTCATAATCGTATTCAAAGACAGGTAAGCTGCAAAGAAGAAACAAATATATTTGGTAACTATAGGAGAAAAGCACAAGGGAATAAAAGCCCCAGCTTGCAAAATGATTAGCATTGCGAAAATTTGGATAACAAGGGAAATAACTGCTGCAACTCTAAGTTTCTTAGGTAAGATTTTATGTTGTCCACCCATTGTAAATTCGCCCAAAGGCAAACCGCAAGCGACAAGAACTGTCATAACTGCTATAATTCCAAATAATACTGCACCTGATATTGAAAACATAACTCAATATTCTCCCTTCGCAAAATACAAAAATTCAGTTACAAATTCAACTTTATTTCACTCAATATTTTCACTTATACTATAGCTCTCCAAGAGAGCTTTTATCGACAATCCTGGAGGCACGTACGAGAGTCGAACTCGTCTAAAAGGTTTTGCAGACCTCTGCGTAACCGCTCCGCCAACGCGCCGCTTCATGATATTTGGTGCGAGCGAGAAGACTTGAACTTCCACGAGCGTAATGCTCACTAGCCCCTCAAGCTAGCGCGTCTACCAATTCCGCCACGCCCGCATGACCACTTACCATTATACCTGATTACGGTGTTTTGTAAACGGATTCGCGGCGAACCGTCCAGTAGATCACATCGGCGAACCGATCGGTGGGATATACCAACCGCATTGACTTATCAAGCGCCGACACGGAAGGTAGGTGAATATAGTCCAGCTGTACCTGATACAATGCCAGAGCTGGTACATCGGACTGCCAATGTTTGGTAAATGTTTGGTATTTGCTCACTCGTTGTTTGGCATTTTGTTTGGTGCGACCAGCCGCGAGGGCATCATCGGCCACCGCGCTGTTATAGTTAGCAAAATTGAGGCCGCCTTGATTAGCCTGTGACGAATGCCAGTAGGCAAAGACATCGGCGTCACCGCCCAGCACTAACTCATACAATAGCACATCAAAGCCGCGCGGCCGCAGGACGGACTGCAAAACGTTCTGCGAGGCATCATTTGGATCAACCACCCGCAAGTCAACGGTGATATGCAGCGTTTCCTGCCAGACTTTTACGAGTTCACGCGCAATAGTTTCAAAATCAGAGCCTTTGAGCGTCACGAACGACAGCTGCAAAACCTGCTCACCCTTTTTACGCTGATTACCGACTACCTTCCACCCCTCTTCGTCCAGTAACTTTTTTGCTGCTTCTGTGTCATACGGCAGACGGCCAGCCAGTTGTCCGTCCACTTGGTCGTCAAAAATTGGGCCGTGCAGTGGCTTCCTCGCAAAGGCAAACTTCTCGCGCAGCGCCTGGGTATTAATCGACTGGACCAGTGCTTGCCGAACCTTACGCGAGCTCACTACCTCGCTTTGGGTATTAAACAGTGCGTAGACACCATCGTTAATAGCGTACGACCGCGAGACATACATATGACGGATCTGGTCTGACTGAGCCATATATGACAACTCCGGTGTCGCCATAATTTCACTCGTCTTGAGACCTTTGGTTATCTCGTCCCGCGTCGGATATACATACAGCTGAAAGCGATCCAGCTTTGGCGCGCCATGATGATACTGCGAGTTCACCACGAGATGAAGCACTTTTTTCGACCCATCAGCATTGGCATTCTGTAGAATCCGCATAGCAAACGGCCCAGAGGTTACGGGCGACTTGCCATAACCATGCTCACGTAGCTCGGCCGGATTAACTTCACTGAGGCTGTGCTGAGGCAAAACCGGAAAGGTGAGGGCGTGCATGAATGGTGCGTATGGGGCCGGCAGGATAAATTGCACCGTTCGCTCGTCAACCTGCTTGACGTTGATCGACTGCCAGCCGGTAATTGACGATTGTGTCCGTGCATCCTTGAGTAGATTAACAGTAAACACCACGTCGCGAGCATCCAGCGGCGCTCCGTCTGACCACTTGAGATTACGGCGCAATTTGACCGTATACTCAGTCTCGGCCTCATTGACTGTGACCGACTCAGCAAGATCACCCTTGATATGACCAGTCGCATCATAATTATAGAGGCTCGCAAACATCAGCCGAGCCGCTGATTTTTCGGCACTACTACGAGCAAAGATTGGGTTCAGTGTCTCTAATGGGCCCAGCACGCCCTCTGAATACGACCCACCCCTGGCTGGTGCGTTATGAGCATATAATTCACGAAATGACAGCCACTGCACCATGCTGATGGTAATCAATAGAATAACCAGAAAGATCCACCCCAGGACATGCCGCTTAACTCCAGCCAAATGTTCGAGGCGCGAAGAGATAAACATATGCGTGTGACGCAAGGTTGTCTTGGTCAGTTTTTGCGCTTGCCCATCAAGATCTTTTGTTGCGAAGTCCAGCCGCAGAAATTTTTTCCAAGATGATTTTTTTGTGTCCAAGATATACCCCTAGCCCTTCAGACTCGGCAGTACCATACTCGCCAAGATCGACAGTACGAATACGACAGCAAACACAATGGTCACATCAAACAAATTCTTGTCAAAACCTCGCCGCGTGGTGAACAGCTCGCCCGACGAGCCAAAGCCTGCGCCGAGGCTGGCACCACGCTGCTGCAGCAATATGGCAATGATCATCAAAACGGCTGATCCTAATGTGACATACGGCAAAATAGTATCAAGTGACATGCTTTCTCCTTATTCTGGCGCCGGCTTGATAACGAAGGCGCTACTTACTATATAGTTTACCAGACTGAGTATGATTCCGGCAAGAATTGACGAGCCAAAACTCATGGATAATCCCGGCGCCAGTGCCAACGATATATACACCATGATGCCATTAACCACCAGCGTAAATAAGCCGAGCGTCAGTAAGATCGCCGGTAGCGACAAGATGACAACGATCGGTTTTAAGATAGAGTTGACGATCGAAAAGATTAAACCGGCGAGGATAAACGTTGCCGTCGTCTCAACCACTGGCTCACTCGTCCCGAGAAGCCGCACCGCCACCCAGATACCAACAGAATTAAGTACCCACCTGACAAAAAATATTGCAAATTGTCGTCTCATGACTACATTTCATTATATCATAACGCTAGCAAGCGCCGTCGACTACCTTGCGCTCAGTGCTCTTGATGTGCATCTGGAGCTGCTGTCGACTACTCGTCCCCTCAATGCAGATCGCGGCCGGCGTCGAACCAGACGGCGGGATTGTTCGTACAGTGATTACGATATCTGGCGAGCCACTCTTGAACGACTGCGGCAATGTCGTTGGGTATGACCCTTTGAAGTTTTTTTCCTGTTCCGCCGCTGATAATGCATTCTGAAGATCCGATGTTATAGCTTTACGCACCGTCTCTTTGCGCCACCCGTTATAACTGACGAGACCGATGCCCGCCAAGATACCAATAACCACAACGACAATTAGTATTTCTATGACGGTAAATCCATACTTGCGACTCATACTTATGATGATAGCATAAGCTTAATCTTTTTCGCTAGCTCTTTATCCACGATTTTTTCCAGGTCGGTGAGTGAGGCATTCCGTATACGGCTGATGCTGCCAAACTTTTTCAATAATTTGGCGCGGGTTTTTGGCCCAATGCCAGGAATTTCCTCCAGCTGGTTTTTCGTTTGCTGCTGACGTTTGAGCGCGGTGTGATAGCTCACGGCAAAGCGATGTGACTCGTCGCGGATGCGCTGGAACAGTTTGACGATGTCGGTTGTCGCAAGGGTATTCTCGTCCGCCGTCGGACGTTCGTTGCGAGTTTGCTCCATGCTAGCTCGTAAGTTTTTTGAGTGCGAACTGGCGTTACGCTGACTTGGGTGTAAATTCACCACATAGACATCACCGTCTTCATGAATAGCGATGCTCGCCGATTGCTGCGACCGCATTTGCTCAATGAACGCTATATCAATCTGTGAACCAATCTTATGTACTAGCAGCTCTTCCTCGCGCTTGGCAATGCTGATAATCGGCACGGTGACGCCACGCTCATCACGCGCTTTGATGGCTGCCGCTAGCTGACCCTTACCGCCATCAATCAGCAGCAGATCAGGACGACCCCAGCTTTTTAAATGACGCTCACTCAACCGGCGAAAAACCGTCTCATGCATATTACCCGTATCATCATTTTTCTCACTAACTTTAAACTTGCGGTATTCCGCCCGGTCGCTCGCGCCATTGGTAAACACCACCATGCTAGAGACGACTTGCCGCCCGCTCATATGCGAAATATCATAACCCTCGATGCGTGCTGGGATATCTTTTAGACCCAACAATTTCGCCAAATCAGCCAGCGCCTTGTCTTTAGAAATATCCAAAAACTCCTTGTCGCCAAAGCAAACCCGCCGTTGTAGTTCCCGCATGGCGCTGAGCTTATTGCGAAGATCAGCCGCCCGCTCAAAATCGTGCAGCCCAGCCGCCGTTTTCATGTCACGCTCCAGCTCGGCAGCGATGGCTTTACGATTGCCCTTGATGTAGCTGATGAGTTTGCGTAAAGTGGCTTTGTAGGCGGCTGGTCCATCACTCAGCCGCGGACTGAGACCCAGATCTTCATCCAATTTCGACTGCCCCGGACGGCGCTGCCTGGTCAAATAGGGAAACACCCGCCGCAAGTAGCGCAGCGCTTTTTTCAAAGCAAAGCCATTATAAAACGGTCCAACATATTCCGCGCCATCATCAGCTGGGTTGCGCGTAAAACTGACGGTCGGCCACTCACTTTTCATGTCGATGCGCACATACATCTGCGATTTATCATCGCGCAGGAGTACGTTGTAACGCGGCATGTAACGTTTGACCATCTCGCTCTCAAGGAACAGTGCATCAACTTCGCTCTCGGTCTCAATCCAATCGGTATCAGCAATTTCCGCCACCAACGCCATGGTTTTATTGTCCCGCCCGCGCGAATCCTGAAAATACTGACGCACGCGGTTTTTTAGCACCGCCGCCTTGCCCACATAAATAATCTCGCCGCTGGCTGACTTATGAAAATAAACGCCAGGAGTGCGGGGCAGGGTTTTGAGTTTTTGCTGCAACGGTTGATTCACAGCTACCATTATATCAAGCGATCATGTCTTGCCGACAAAACCACTCAGTACGCCATCCAGTTCGCCCTGAGCAAGTCGTACCGCCCACTCTTGACGCTCAAGGAATGATAGCAATCCAGCCTTTAGCCCAAACCAGCCTAACTTTTTTCTAGCCTCGGCAACTTTTTTCGATTGTTCCCTGAATGTATAATACTGGTCACGACAATCTTGCGGAATATCTGAAATTTTGCGGTTTGGCATTATAGCATTGATTAATTCCTCAACCTTTTCTTTGTCTTTTGGACGCCAGCCGGTAATTGAACGACATCCGTACGCTCCTAATTGAGCAATTGGATTAAGGATAGCACATACTGTCTCGCCATCTCTCTTCACAAGCCACTGATCAAGACTAGCTGAAGGAATTTCCGTCTCAATACCGCCAAGGCGCCAATATAGACGACCTTCATCGTCAACATAACGATCACCAACAAAGTCAAATATACCACGGCGATTTTTTTCGTATGAATTAAGCCCAAATGCCGAAACTACCAACTTATCACCGATAGCATCGGTAATTTCCTGCCGACAACTCCTCACAACAGTCTTATCTGTGCTTTGCACTAATGTGTCAAGGTCTCGCACCGTGCCGTTATCACGTAGACGCGGTAAATACACGTCATTAGGCAGACAAACGACATGATTATCCCAATCAATTTCGGCAGCATTGGTAACTGCATGTAGACCCAGCCCGCCGACAACGCTATACGAGACTTCGCAATCTTCCATTCTGTCATGAATGCTGTGTTCTACCAGCAGTGGGTATATATTTTCTGAAACTTCACTCATACTATAGTCCTTGTCCGCCTATTGTAAATCATTTGCCTTAGTTATATCAAGTAAATACCCTTCCAAAAACTCACTCCACTCCGGCACATCCTTTTCGCGGAAATAGGCACGAAGGAAATCAACCATAACGTGCTGGCGCTTCCCTGCTTCTATTCGCCCCGGCTCCGTTAGCATCAAGCTTTTTAGCTTCAGCAGCTTTTCAAAGAAGTGATTGATGAAGCCGTCGGTATCATGCGTGTTGCCGCTAACGTCGTATTCGTGCGCCGCTAGATCAACATTTGGCCAAACCGAGGGGTCAAAAATCCGCCCACCGTGATGGCAAGCATACATCAATCCCCGCTCAATCCCGACCGCACCAATAGCATCGCACATGTCAGCGTCAGACACCAGCTGCCCCGCCAGCCGCCGCGGCTGCTGGCCGTTCAGCCGTTTACTATACCCAATCGCCGCAATATTTTCTAATACCGCCTGGTATAAGTCAGCGGCCACTCCCGCCTCCGCCATACTATTGACCGCGTTCGTCAATTTCTCTGCCTGCGCTTTGCCGACTAATTTGTAATCGTCAATGTCATGCAGCCAAGCCGTCAATAGCACTTCGTGTAGATCTACCGGCTCATTGCATTCGTTCGCAAAACGTTCTGCTAGAAAGGCCACCCGCTCAATGTGATCATCAGAATGACCTGATGAGTCGCCGCCTAATATATCACGCACCTTATTTTTTATTATCTCAAGTTGAGCCATCTGCCGTTCGTCCATAGGGTTATTGTATCACCCATGCAGACCTCGACCCGCTAAACTATTTTCATTTTAGCCAAGAGGCGCTATAGTAGTGATGTGAAAACAGCTGTGAAAAGAAAAGTACCTGAATTTATCAAACGATCACTGGGCCGCATACCACGACTGCCAGTGCCAGCACCCGTTTGGCAATTGGATAAAATCGACGAGAGCTTAACGCCAAATATGCGAGCACTGCGGATGACGATGGCAATTGCCGAGGAATTATTAGCAATGGGGGTGGCTGCTCGGGACGTGGTACATATGGCGCTAGGGATCACTGGCACATACTGCAGGCGACGAGTTCACATTGATGTCAGCTCAACACTCATCACCATGTCCCAAGACCGCGGTACCGAACGCGAACCACTCACATTAGTGCGGACAATTACCCTAAAATATGTTAACTACCAAACAATTCAAGCTCTGCAAAACCTAGCTCTCATGATCCGCGACCATCACCTGCCGCTAGTTGAGGCTGAAAAACGCACCGAGGAATTACTAGCACATCCGCGGAAACATTCACGTTGGGTTGTCTGCTTGGCGGGTGGTAGTGTATCGATGGGCGTGGTGATTTTATTTAACGGCTCAATCCTGATGAGTGGATTGGCATTTGCGATGGGTTTTGCAGCGACGGCGACGATGCGGATTTTGGACCGATGGGGCCTTGCGACATTTTACCTCCAGATCATTACCGCGCTTTTAATTACCTTGGCGGCGGGTACTGCGCAGTGGCTGAATGGCTGGCTTGGCTGGCAGGTTGATACGACAATGCTGGTGATTAGCGGTATCGTGCTGTTGGTGGCAGGGTTGATGATCGTCGGTGCTTTTCAGGATGCGATTGATGAGTATTATGTAACAGCAAACGCCCGACTACTGCGGGTAACTATGGCGACGATGGGTATCGTTGTCGGCGTAATGACCGGGCTATACATTATTCAGCGATTTGGGATTAGCTTTCCGACCACACCAGATCGACTAGGACTAGCTGCCGATATACGAGCGCAATACTTAGGAGCATTGATCATTGCCGCTGCTTTTGCAGCAGGCAATCATGCGCGCCTATTCGGGATGCTGATCGCTGGTGGTATCGGCGTCTTGGGGTGGTGGATATCGAGTGCACTCGTTGGGCCACTCGGAGTCGTTATCGCAAGTGGCGTTGCTGCAACAGTCGTTGGACTGATGTCGGTGCTATTATCCCGACTATGGCGTTTTCCTTCGGTGGCTACCATCGCTGCCGGTATCGTACCACTGGTGCCGGGCTTATCGCTCTACAATGGCCTAATGGGCATAATAGAAAATCCACCAACCGACCCTGACTTCTTATTGTCGCTAGCAGTATTAGCGCGAGCAATTATGATTGGTGTGGCCATCGCGATCGGTGCATCACTTGGTAATATGATCGGTCGCCAGATGCGGCGCGGCTTAATCCGCTGGTACAGCAAATTGGTACGACAACGAGAAGGTAGTAATTAAGAAAATTATTTCAAGATCACACACTCGTCGCCCAGCACCTGGCGCAGCTGGCTCATGAGCTGGTCACCGGCCTCAACACGAAACGGCATGCGCATAGCGGATTTATTAGCCTCACCCAGCACCAACACCACATCAATCACACCAGCATATTCGGAGCAGAGTGACTTGAGCGCTACTAGCTTATCATGGTCACTCGGGTTTTTGATATGAAGAAATAGCTTTTCCGTCTCGGGCACGGCGTGCGTAGCTACTGGACGCGGCGGCGTATTTGTTGTGTCAGTCGATGTCGACCTCACGTTTGTTCCGCTCGCTGTTGATGCTCGGGTTGCGCCCGCTCGCTGAGTCGTTTGAGTTCGAAATGCCGTACGCCGCTCTTGCTTAACCTTGTTACTCATCTTTGGCGCTTCCATTTTACGACCAGTTGACTGATACTGCCGGAGGTCATCGTCAGAAATCAGTTCAATTTCATCAGCAATCATTTTGCTTTCTGAGCCCAAATTACCGTCCCGATCACGGGCTGAGTTTTTGCCGGTCACCCGAATGACGGCGTCCTGGACGAGCTTGGCACCGACTTGCTCATACAAATTTGGGAAAACGATAACTTCGCCCTCGCCAAATTTATCTTCGATCCCAACGAATGCCATCTTGCTGCCTGACTTGGTAACGATGGTGCGCACCGTCGTGATGATACCGCCGATCGTCATCAGGCGGCCATCATACTCTGGCACCAACTGCGTTAGTGGCTGGGCCTGCTCACTGAGGTATGTTTCATATGCATCGAGCGGGTGCGCCGAAATATACAGCCCCATCAGCTCGCGCTCCCACATCAGCCGCTCTTTGTTGGTGTGTTTGGCCGGCGCTGACTGTAACTGCATCGTTGGCTGAACATCAGCCGACTCATCACCCAGCATACCAAACAGGTCAGTCTGCCCCGACGCGGCCTCTTTCTGAGTTTTTTGAGCAAAGGCGACAATGGTATCAAGATTAAACAATAAATCAGACCGATCACCAAAGCTATCAAAGGCACCAGTTTTGATCAGCGACTCCCAAGCCTTGCGGTTAAACTTACTGGTCGACACGCGCTTGGCAAAATCTTCAACCGACTTGAACGGGCCATCAGCCTCGCGAGCACGAATAATTTCTTCGACTGCGCTGACACCGACGCCCTTGACCGCCGCCATGCCAAAACGAATCTTCTTTTCATCAGGCACTACCGCAAATTCAACGAATGACTCATTGACGTCAGGGTTAAGCACTTCGATGCCCATGTGTTTACACTCAGTCATCTCGATGGCCAGGCGCTCAGTATCATCCTGGTCACTGGTCATCAGCGCCGCCATGAAGGCATCAGGATAATGCGCCTTGAGATACGCCGTCCAGTAGGCAATCAAGCCATAACACGCCGCGTGCGACTTATTAAAACAGTAGTTAGCAAATTCCTCCAGCGCATCCCAGAACTGCTCAGCAATTTCCTTGGTTGCGCCACCAACCTTGACCGCGCCCTCGACGAACTCAGGTTTAACCTTTTTCATCAGGTCAATTTTCTTTTTACCCACCGCTTTACGCAGGGTGTCGGCTTGGCCACCGGTAAAGCCGCACCATTCTTTGGAAATCTGCATAAATTGCTCTTGATAGACCAAGATGCCATAGGTGTTTTTCAATGAGTTTTCCATGCCGGGGTGCAAGTAGGTAATTTCTTCCTCGCCATGTTTACGTTTGATAAATGAGTCGATAAACTGCATTGGCCCCGGACGGTACAAGGCTACCATGGCGATGATGTCTTCAAAGACGCTCGGTTTGAGCTCGCGCAGGTACCGCTTCATACCAGCCGACTCCAACTGGAACACACCAGTGGTGTCACCGCGCTGGAATAGTTTATACGTTTCCGCATCATCCAGCGGCAACGTTGATAAATCAATATCCGTTTTGTAGACTTTACGAATAATGCGCAGGGCGTTGTTGATGATGGACAAGTTAGACAGACCCAAAAAGTCCATCTTCAGCAGCCCCAGTTCTTCCACCGGGCCCATCGGATACTGAGTCGCCACCACGCCCTTTTGCGCCATCTCAAGCGGCACGTATTTTACCAAATCATCTGGCGCAATCACCACGCCGGCAGCATGCACGCCGTGCGAACGAATCGTTCCCTCTAGCTGCGAGGCAAAGTCATAAACCGTCTTAGCGGTCGGATTGGTCTCGTATTCTTTCTTGAGATCGGGATCTTCCTCCAGCGATTTTTTGATAGGCACATGGCGACCCTGGACGGGCGGCGGGATAAGCTTGGCTAGCCGGTCAGATTCGCCGTACGGCACCTGCAATACCCGCGCCACGTCACGCACCGAGGCACGAGCTGCCATGGTGCCAAAGGTACAAATGTTAGCCACTCGTTCTGAGCCGTATTTCTTAGCACAATATTCAATCACTTCGCCGCGGCGCGTATCTTGAATATCAATATCGATGTCGGGCATGGAGATACGGTCGGGGTTAAGGAAGCGCTCAAACAGCAGGTCATAATGCAGCGGATCAAGGTCGGTGATATTCAGAGCATAAGCGATGATTGAACCGGCCGCCGATCCACGCCCTGGCCCAAAAATAATCCCTTGAGATTTACCCCAGTTGATAAAATCCTGGACGATCAGAAAATAGCCGTTATAACCCATGTTGTCGAGCACGCCGAATTCCATATCTAGTCGTTCAATTTGATCATCAGACAACATAGACCGCAGTTGGTCATTTGGCAGTTTCTTGGCATCCTCCAACTTCATGCCAGCGTACCGTGCTGCCATGCCACTGTACACCAGATGGTCCAGATATTCTTTCTCAGACTCGCCGTTTGGCGTTGGGAATTTCGGGATGAGAATATCACCCAGCTTGATCTCCACGTCACACCGGTCGGCGATGGCTTTGGTATTGGCAATTGCCTGCGGGTTAGTTGTTTGCCACCGCGAGATGATGTCTTCTGGCGTCGTCAAGTGCAGCTCAAAATCCTTCAAGCTCATCCGCTTTTCATCACTCAGATACGCACCAGTACCGACGCACAGTAAAATCTCATGCGCCTCTTGGTCTTCGTGATTAAGGTAATGGCCGTCGCTGGTCACCACACACGGAATGTCTAGTTCCTCGCTAATGCGCTCAATATAATCATTGACCTTTTTCTGCTCCGGCCAGTGACTGCGCGCTTCCGGGTGACCATGGTCTTGGAGCTCCATGTAGTACCGGTCGCCAAAGACTGACTTGTACCAGCCAGCGATTTCCTTGGCCTTTTCATAATCATCATTACGCAAATTCTCGCCCAGCTCACCACCGATACAGCCAGACATACAGATGATACCTTCGTTGTATTGTTCCAATAGTTCGTGGTCAATGCGCGGCTTGTAATAGACACCTTCGAGGTTGGCGACAGTGCTGAGCTGCATCAGGTTTTGATAGCCCTTGTGGTTCATGGCCAGCAGCGTCAGGTGATAACGCGCCTTGTCCTTAGCGGGGTCGCGGTCATGACGAGTGCGGGCTGCTACGTAGGTTTCGATGCCGATGATTGGCTTGATGCCAACATTCTTGGCCGCTTTATAAAACTCAATCGCGCCCGACATCGTGCCGTGGTCAGTAATAGCACAAGCCTCCATACCCAGCTCCTTCACCCGCGCCACCATGTCAGGAATTTTAGTCAGCCCATCCAGAAGCGAATGGTGGGTGTGATTGTGTAGGTGTACGTAATCAGACGGCTGCAACGCGGCCGCGGCTTGAGCTGAAGCTGTCGTATGTTTGGTAGCCATTATTCATTGCGCCTCCCTTGTGGGCGCCACCTCCTCTTTCTCCACCCAGTATAACATGCTAGCGCCGCCGCTGCATGGTATCAATCAGCTGGTTGAGAAAATCCGCCAGCGCTGGAAAGACGTCGGCAAACCGCCCCAGCAGCCAAGCCGACACCATGATCAACACCGTCACACCCACCAGGCTACCCATACCAAAGAAAAAGCCGCGCCAAAAGTTCATCCAATAAACCTGCCGGCGCGATCGATGAAAATCAAAAAACAGGTCTTCGATCATTGCCTGCCGAGCGCCGTTTTCATTATCGCGCTTAACCCGGTCAATGGCGCGGCGGGCTACCGATGGGCGTGGGTCGGCGGCCTTAGCATCCTTATGGCCACGTTCTTTTGACGATTTAGCTGGCACTATTTTCCTCAAGCCGCTTGACTAGGTATTCACGAAGGCTCGCACCAAGCTTCGGATCACGCATGCCAAAATCAATCACTGTCTTGAGATACTCTAGCTTGTCGCCAGTGTCATAGTACCTGCCATTGGTAATTTCCACGCCATAAAAACTATGGCCGTCATCAATCATGCTCTGCATAATCGGCTGCACCGTAAATTCGCCGTGACCATCAAACGCATGTTTGGCTTTCTCGAGATAAGTAAAGAACTCGCCCGGCAGCAAATAGCTACTGACACTCGCGAGATCGGACGGGGCATTGGCTTTGCCCGGCTTTTCAACGATATTCGTCATCTTAATTACACCGTCGGCAACCTGCTCGCCGTTAACCACACCGTAGCGATCAAATTCAGCGTCATCAACAATCTTCTTGCACGATAGCACCGCGCCGTCTAATTTTTGCGCCGCCGCGATCATTTGGCGAAACCGGCTGGGACTAGCAGCGATAAAGTCATCCGCAAACGTATAGATAACCGGCTCATCACCATTGATCAAATGTGCGGCGCAAGTCAATGGCGTGGCGTTACCGTACGGGCCTTTCTGGCGAATGTAAACAAAGTTTGCCATTTCCGACAAATTATTCACGATGTCAATCAGCGGCTGTTTCTTGGCGCCGCCCGCCCGCAAATTAATCAGCAGTTCCTCGTTCGGCCTGTCGAAATGATCCTCAATTGCTCGTTTGTTAGCACTGCCGATGATAATGATATCTTTGATACCGGCCTCGACCAATTCCTCGACGACGTATTGGATAATCGGCTTGTCGATCAGCGGCATCATTTCTTTTGGCATAGCCTTGGTTTGCGGCAAGAACCGCGTACCGAAGCCGGCGGCAGCGATGATAGCCTTGGTTGGTTTTTTCATGATAGTTCCTCCTGTCGTAGGTTATCTAAATAATCAAACAAAAGCGCGAATGGCCCTGTTACACATAAATCACCCGCCCGAGCGATGGCAAACAACTCTGTCGCTGAAACAAACCGTAGTTCAGCGCCCTGGCTACTTTCAGCTTCATCAAGATGGATTGCATCCCCATTGTACACGCAGTCAGTCGCCAAGTACACTGCGATCTTGATATTAATGTACGGGCCCTCATAGCATTCACCAACATATTCAAAGCGCCCTGGCGTGCAGCCCGTCTCCTCCATTAATTCACGCCGCGCGACTGCCTCTACCTCCTCGCCCGGCTCGCCTTCGCCACCGGGGAAATCATAGAGCCATTTTTCCGGGCCAGCGCGAAACTGATAGGTCATAGCGATCTTGTTATCCGTCGTCACTGCCACCACTAATACTGACACTAACTCCTCAGAAAAGAAGGTCGTAAACTCATGCTGTTCACCATCCTCTGTTTGATATCGCTTGATGACGGCCGAGCGCTTGAACGCCTCGCCGACTGTTTGCGTGGTAGTTGGTTGAATACGCGTGAATGTTTTCATTGCAGTCGCTCTCGGATTAGCTTCTGGGCGAGGCTTGGGTTGGCCTGGCCCTTAGAGCGCTTCATGACTTGACCAACGAGGTAGCCGATAGCTTTGTCTTTGCCCGAGCGAATGTCAGCGATGGATGCCGCCGAGGCTGGGTCATGTAATACTTCGTCAACGATGACTGTGATGACCCTCTCGTCAGACACCTGCAGTAAATTCTTACTCTCGGCAATCTCGCGCGGCCCCTGTTTGAGATATTGTCGATCAAACAAACTAAGGAAAATCTCTTTGCCGCCAGTTGAACTCACCTCGTTATCCTCGACGAGTAGTGACAACTCTGTCAACCGACGCGACCCAACATAACCCTCCCCGATGAGATCCATATCAATCAACCCCTCCGGCGTCGAAGCAAACCAGTTAAAGATCCGCTTGACCAGCCGCTGATATTTTATCTTGTCAACTCCCAACTCATCGAGAACAGCTTGCTCATTATGCACCGTCAGCGTCTTGATAGCATCAAGCAATATCGCGAGCGGCTGATGGCCGAGGATCGTCGTAATCACCGAATGATCCAGCCCCAGATCAGCCCACCGCTCTCGGCACTCGCCCGGCATCAGCGGCATATGTTCCTGCATGCCGGTGATTTCCTCGTCAGTCAAAACAATCGGCGGAATGTCCGGATCGGGCATGTAGCGATAATCCTGCGCGTCTTCTTTCGAGCGCTGTGAGGTAGTGATTTGCTGGTCGTCACTCCAACCGCGGGTTTCCTGTACTACTGGTTCACCACGCTCCAGTAGGTCAACTTGACGTTTGAATTCGTATTCAGCGGCACGCTCGACGCTGCGGAACGAGTTGAGGTTTTTAACTTCCGCGCGCTTGCCGAGCTCAGTCGCGTCCCTTTTAGCCACCGAAATATTGACATCAAAACGCATGTTGCCATGATACAAATCACCGTGCGTCACGCCAGCGTAGACCATCAACTTATGAAGTTCCGAAGCGTACGCCTTAGCCTCTTCAGCAGAATGCATGTCCGGCTCAGAGACGATTTCAATCAGCGGTGTGCCAGCGCGGTTGAGATCAACCAACGAGTAGCCGTCGTGGTGCGTCAACTTGCCAGCATCTTCTTCCATGTGCGCATGATGAATCCGCACTCGTTTGAGCGAACCGTCTTCTAGCGGCGCATCGACATAGCCAGCCAAGATGATTGGCTGGTACATCTGCGAGGTCTGATAGCCCTTTGGCAGGTCAGGGTAAAAATAATGTTTGCGATCAAACCGACTGACGCGAGCAATCGGCGCGTTTAGGGCTTTACCGGCACGCACCGCCAGCTCGACAGCGTGCTTATTCAGTACCGGTAGCATCCCGGGTAGGCCAAAGTCAATTTCATGCGTTTTACTATTTGGCTCAGCGTCGCGAGCGTCGTTATCAGCCGGGCTAAACAGCTTGGTTTTGGTCGCCAGCTGGACGTGGCACTCGATGCCAATGGTCATTTCATATTCATCATATACACTCATCATAACGCTCCCAAATCTTTTAGTGCTTGTTCAAATGCGGCCATTGCCCGCTTGAATGTCTGGGTAGTAATGGTGACCCGACTTTCGTGGGCAATTTGATTACGCAGTTTATGCGCCGACCAAATCGCGTCCTCATGTGTCCACAGACCACGCCGCGCCTTGAGTCGTTCACCCATCGTCGTGCCACTAACGCCATATTCGCGCATCGCCCGGTCGAGCAGCTTGTCAGCTTTGATAATCGCCATCTGCAGGCTATCGGGGTTATTTGTATCGGCCACACGCTGCACCGCCTGCCAGACTTTTCGGTATAGTTCCCGGTCGAGCTTCTCTGTTCGCTTCGACGTCAACTGAATGAATAGCATCAATAGGCCACCGATCACCAGCGCCGCCACCACTAGCGCGATCAACAATCCATCCATCAGATGACCTCCACTTCCGCCGCCAGTTTCAGCAGGCTTCCGTCCGAACGGTAATTACCAACTAGCTGCACGCCGATCGGCAAGCCTTCGTCGTTACTTCCAGCTGGTACAGAAATTGCCGGTAGTCCAGCCAGACTGGCCGGCACGGTCATGATATCAGACAAATACATTTTGATCGGATCGCTAGTGTTCTCGCCAAGGTTGAATGCCGGCGTTGGTGCCGTTGGCGTCAGCAGCGCGTCGTACTCGGCAAACAACTGCTTAAACTCGTTGATGAGCAGCGTACGTGCTTTTTGCGCCTGCATGTAATACGCGTCAAAAAAGCCGCTCGACAACACGAAACTACCAATCATAATCCGCCGCTTATTCTCCGTCATAAAACCTTCGTTGCGGCTGCGGCCGTACAATTCCGCCAGCGTTTTTACTTCGGCTGCCCGGTGACCATAGCGCACGCCATCATAGCGCGCTAGATTTGACGACAACTCTGCCGGCACAATAATATAGTACATCGCCAGCGAATATTGCATCATGCTCAGATCTACTTCTTCAGTTTCATAGCCCAACTGCTTCAGTTTTTCAGCATAATCAAGCGTTTTCTGGCGAACTGCCGCGTCCACGTCGTCAGTCATGCACTGCTTAACCAAACCAATCTTTTTCTTGGCAAAGCCTGGCTGGTTCCGCCAAAAGTCCGGCAGTGTGGTCATGTCCTTATCGTCGCGGCCTGCCATAATTTCCATCACCAGATTAGCGTCATCAGCATTCGTGGCGAAACAACCAACCGTGTCCGTACTCGATGCCATGGCTACCACGCCGTAGCGGCTGACCGCGCCGTAGGTTGGCTTGACACCGACCACGCCGTTAAAGCTGGCCGGCTGGCGAATTGAGCCACCAGTATCGGTACCCAACGCAAACGGTACCACGTCAAGCGCCGTCACCACCGCCGAGCCACCCGAAGAACCGCCGGCTACCCGGGTTTTATCCGTAGCGTTTTTGGTCGGACCAAAGGCCGAGTTTTCCGTCGAACCGCCGTGGGCAAAGGCATCCAAGTTCGCCTTACCGATGCAAATTGCGCCTTCAGCTTCCAATTTTTCAACGGCCGTGGCCTGGAGTGGCGCGTTAAAATTCTCGAGCATTCTTGAGGCAGCAGTCGTCGGCGCCCCAAACGCCAAGAAATTATCTTTCACCACAAACGGCACACCAGCCAGCCGCCCAGAAATTTCGCCCTTATCCACCAGTTCGGCCCGCTCCAGCGCCCGCTCTTCTGTCAAACTCAGCAGTGCATGATATTCTTCAACTTCGCGCGCCCGTCGTAATGCTTCCTTGACATTTTCGACTGCACTTTTCCCGGTAAAATCACTAATCCGACTCATTACAACACCTGCGGCACTTTCACTTGATGATTCTGCTTTTCGGGCGCTAGGTTAAGGAGTTCATCTCGAGAAATCCCTGACTGAACCTCATCGTCGCGCCAAACGTTCTCTAGACCTGTAACTTGATAGGTTGGCTCCACGCCCGCCGTGTCGAGTTTCCCTAGCTGCTCAATGTAGCTAATTATGTTTTCCAAATCCTGGCGCAGTCCATCAACTTCATCATCAGCTAATGCCAGACTACTCAAACTCGCCAAGTGCTGAATGTCACTGGTAGAAATAGTTGTCATGCAGTCTATTATAGCACTGTCTCGAGGAAAATCTAATAACTTAGCAGTCGCGGCGAATGGAGCGTCACCATCTGTGGTAGGCCATATCTACTGATCCCAGAACCAAGCGATAACCCACCGCGGTTCCAGCCGATAGCTGCCGCCGTTGCTGCATCGGTTGCCGCATTTGGTGCGTCTGGTCGCTCAATGTAGCTAATCTTGTTGGCACCACGATCTGCCACATATACTCGACCATCCGGGCCACGTAAAACTTGTCCGCCGCCATCGCCACCAAAGCCAGGACCCATCCAGCTGGGTTGATTCGGCACTGACGAGTTTGGTAGAGAGTCGGCAACCGCACAGTCCCTAAAATGCTCACAGCTAGTGAAGCCGATGAATCGCTCGCTCGCTTTAATAGTGCTACTATTACGACTTGTTATATCATAGCGGAATAATTCACCAATATATAACTTCGAGACGTAGACGTGGTCACCATTTGGCGAGAAATCAGCAGCATATCCTAAGCTACTGTCAAGTGGGTTGTTGTTATGCACGCCAACTGACCAGTGAGCTATTGGTGTCATATTGGTATCAGCCCCAGATATATCAAATACGTGTAATACTCCAGCGTTACCATTACGATTTGGACAGGCACTACCACCCATAAACACTAACATTTTGGTAGCCTCGTTGTTAAAGTTAATCGAGCCGAATCCCGTTCGTGAAGGGCTTGATGGATTTGGTTGCACGATACACGGCTGAGCCGGGCCAGACGGTACATTATACACTGCTGCATTTGGCGTCTGAATAGTTGCTCCGTTGTCAGTCGAGAAAATATTGAAGGCATAGACTTGATTCGGTGAACCCGGCCGATAGGTATACACCACCGCACCATTTCCCGCATTATTCGGCACGGCATTCATCGCCTCGCCAGAATAGTTGCGCGAAAAACTGCCCGCCATGCCAATAGACATGTTCTTTTTCGTCACTCGTCCGAGTGGATCATTGGTAAAATCAACGACGTGGTAGTATAGCGTGCCGAATTTTGCCCGCTCACGACCATTTGCCGAGTTTGATACTACGAGATATTTAGACTCTTCCTTATTGATCGGGAAAGCAACCACCGCCTGCGTACCAGTACGCGAACCGCATAATCCCTGTGGTGATTCACTATAGTATGCTGTTTGACCATCGTCACATGTTGGATTGCCATCGGGAGCCGAGCTATCAACCTGCATAATATTCCGTGCCGAGTTCCAGATACGAAGTCCGTCAGAGTAGAATTTTAAGTTACCGTTGCGATCGGAAATCGTCGTTAGACCCTCATGGGATGGGCCACTTGAGTGTGTTGGATGAGGGTGTGGCGTCGGTTTATTTGACCCACCCACACCAAAATCAAGGCAGACTGACCCGCCGATACACCACCAGCGCTTACTGGCACGCGTCCCAGTAAAGTCAACTTCTGGAATAGCTTGCTGACGTGAATTATAAATATAGGTTTTATACGCACGACCGTCAGATTTTCGGATCAACTCAAGATAACCTTTGACATCAGCACGCCGGGGATTGGTTGTCGACGTATACTCACCGACAAAATATGAACGTAATTTGTCATTACGAAATACATCAATTGCTGTGCCATTGCCGCGACAGTCAGTGCCCGGGCGCACACCCGAAGCAATGGCACTATCATAACCACGGCTGATACATTCATTCATTCGTACTACGCCAGCCTCGGCCGCTTCACGTGCTAACTGATTATAGTACTGCTCTACCAAAGCATTAGCTGCTGCTGACGCCAGCTGGAGACCGGCTAGCAAGATCAGCAGCAGCATAATGCTCGCCACAAGGACGGTCGGCAACACAAACCCACCGTCCTTATCCCACCCAGATGTCTTATTAGTCACATCCGACTCCGTATTTATCGCACATCATCGAACGGACATTGCGCTGTACGTTGGTTTTAGTGTATGTGGACCCAGTATCGTGCACCTGAACGGCTACCGTGATAGCTCCAGCAATCAGCACTACTCCTGTTGCGCCCAACAGGGTCAGAGACATTGTCTTAGATGTGTTGCGGCCAGAGATAATCCCCTTAAGCATCCACAGCGTCGCACCGATTACCCCTAGCCCTAGGAGATATGGTACAAACTCACCGAGATACAGCGCGCCATACACTGTACCAGCGTCACCAGCGCCGACAAATAGTAGCGAGCTGATGAGGACTGTTACTAACTTTGCCGTCAGCACAATTGCTGGAATTACCAAAGCACCAAATGCACCATATGTTACTACTTTATACGCCGTACTACTGGTGTAGCTGTCACGATCTGGAATAGCCCGTGAGACGCGACCAAATGTGATGAGCGCAACGATTGCAAACAGTGTTGCCAATACACCCGCCATCACTATACCCGTTCCTGGCGTCACCATGTTTATCGATAATATATCGGCCAGCCAACCGCCAATCGAAGTTGTCGTCGTTGTCGTTGCACCATTAACCTTTGCCCAAGCAGTAAACAACGACCCCAGTACTTGCGCAAACAATACCGCCGATACGACCGTCGATACCATTGCTAGTAAATACTCAAATGTCAGCCATTTTGCCTTACCGCGACCCGGATCGGTAGCAGCCTGGGGATAGTACGCTGTCGGTTGTGGAGCATATTGTGGAACTGGTGGAGCGCCCGCGTCCTGTACCGGCTGCACCATCTCTGGTGTTGATGCTGTTTTCTTTTGTGTCATAATTATTACCTCCGCTTATGCTAACCTCATTCTACATGGTCTGGCGAATTTCTGCAATCAAATCGCGCAGCTGAGCGGCTTTTTCAAACTCCAGATTAGCACTATGCAGCTCCATTTGACCAGTCAGCTCCTTGACCAGCGTTGGATATTCGTCCCTTGGAATCTTCTTCAAATCAAGTTGTGGCTTTTTGTCCGATTCTTTTTGCGGGATGATGGAGCGCAGGCCATCGTCAATCTTCTTCTGGATGGTTTGCGGCGTGATGCCGTGCGCTTCGTTATATTGCTGCTGAATGTGCCGCCGACGATTGGTCTCATCAATCGCTCGGCGCATGCTGTCAGTTACGTTATCGCCATACATCAGCACCCGCCCGTCCACGTGCCGCGCCGCCCGGCCAATCGTCTGAATCAGTGCCTGTTCACTACGCAAGAAACCTTCTTTATCGGCGTCCATAATCGCCACCAGGCTGACTTCTGGCAGATCCAGCCCCTCACGCAGCAAATTGATACCAACCAAGACGTCGTACGTTCCCAGCCGCAAGTCCTTCAAGATATCGCCGCGTTCCAACGTGTCAATTTCACTGTGTAGATACGCCGTTTTCACACCATTGTCGGTCAGGTAAGCGCTTAAGTCCTCGGCCATGCGCTTGGTCAAGGTGGTCACCAATACGCGGTGGCCGCTGGCGATGGTCCGGCGAATCTCTTCCATCAAATCATCAACCTGCCCCTTAGTCGGCCGCACCTCAATCGGCGGATCAAGCAGCCCCGTTGGTCGAATCAGCTGCTCGGCCGGCTTTGGAGAATGAGCAATTTCATAGTCACCCGGCGTAGCGGAAACATAAATTGCCTGGTGAATATGCTGATCAAACTCATCAAACCTGAGCGGACGGTTATCCAGCGCGCTCGGCAGACGAAACCCGTGCTCCACCAGCACTTCCTTGCGCGCCCGGTCGCCGTTATACATACCACGAACTTGCGGCAAGGTCATGTGCGACTCATCGACCAACAGCAGCCAGTCATCCGGGAAATAATCAATCAAGGTCGCTGGCTGCTCGCCCGGTTCGCGGTCAGTCAAATAGCGCGAATAATTCTCAATGCCTTTGACAAAACCAGTTTCTTTGAGCATCTCCAGGTCATATTTGGTGCGTTGACTGAGGCGCTGTGCCTCCAGTAACTTATCGTGTGATTCAAACCACTTCAGCCGCTCGTCAAACTCTTTTTCGATGCCGATGATGGCCTTTTCAATTCGTTCACGCGGCGTCGAATAGTGGCTAGACGGGAAAATCGTCAGACTAGCTGGCTGATCCAAAATCTCGCCAGTCAGCGGATCAATTCGTGTTAGTCTCTCAACCTCATCGCCAAAAAATTCCACCCGCACCGCCGTGTCCTGCCCGGCCGGGAAAATATCTACCACGTCGCCGCGCACCCTGAAAGTCCCGCGCGCAAAATCAACGTCGTTACGCTTATACTGAATATCAGTTAGCAAGCGAATAAACTTATCCTGCACCCGCCGCTCACCGACTGTCAATTGAATCGCCATATCAGCATACGTCTCCGGCGAACCAATACCATAAATGCAGCTGACACTGGCCACAATGATAACGTCGCGGCGCGTCAACAACGCCGAGGTGGCGGCATGCCTGAGCCGATCAATCTCATCATTAATTTTCGAATCTTTCTCAATGTAGGTGTCGCTACTGGCAATGTAGGCTTCCGGCTGATAATAATCAAAATAGCTGACGAAATAATGCACCTCATTGTCCGGAAAAAATTCCTTAAACTCAGAAAACAGCTGCGCCGCCAAGGTTTTGTTGTGTGCCAGCACCAGCGTCGGCACATTCCGCCGGGCAATAATATTTGCCATAGTAAAGGTCTTGCCCGAACCGGTCACGCCCAATAGCGTTTGCTCGCGCTCGCCCCGCTCTAAACCATACATCAACTGAGCAATCGCCGTCGGCTGGTCACCGGTCGGCTGATAGTTGGAGACGAGATTAAAGGCGTTCATATTATTACTATTGTAGCATTGTTGACAAATAGCAACTTTTCATGATATAGTTAACCAGTTATCAGTGATAAAAACAAAAAGGACACCTCATGACTTCACAACATACATGTATTCCGCGCGATGTACAGCTGCAGGCTGCGATGTTCCGCCTCGGCAAGATGGAAGACGAAATCCAGAGCGGCTACGAGATTCTTCGGAAATATCAGAAAACAGTAACGATATTTGGTTCAGCACGCACCGACCCGAACAGCACTTATTACCATGCCGCGAAAGAAACAGCTGAGCGGCTAGCTAAACTTGGCTACGCCATCGTTTCCGGCGGCGGACACGGCATTATGGGCGCTGCCAACGAAGGCGCCAACAAGGCTGTCCAAGAGGGTGCGCGGGCTGCTGGCGGTGAGTCGATCGCTTTTAATATTCGCCTACCGCACGAACAGGAGGTCAATAAATACGCCACCGAGGTGTTTGAGTTTCAGCACTTTGCGCCGCGAAAGATCGTCATGACTATGTTTGCTAATGCCTATATTTATTTTCCAGGCGGCTTCGGTACGTTGGACGAGCTAGCGGAAATATTGACGCTGATCCAGACTGAAAAAGCCAACCGCGCGCCGGTGATCTTATTTGATACAGCGTTTTGGAGCGATTTGGATGCCTTTTTCCGCAACCATATGTTGGCCGAGGGGGCTATCGTCGAGAAAGACCTGGATATTTATACTATCACCGATAGTGTTGACGAGATCATTGAGCTGGTACAAGCAAATAAGACCTATTGCTGATCACCTATTGTGTCAATTCAGACTTTTTGGGATTTCTTCAGGGTATTTGCGTTTTGCTGGGACTTTTTATGAGGTTTTTTGCTAGCAGATTTTTTAGATTTTACGGGCACGGCAGCTGACTTGCGACGTTTTGGTTTAGCGTTAGCTACCGGTAGCTGGAACGGCGACGCTGACTTGACTGGCTCACTGACAGCCGAGGCAACATAGCAAATCCCGCCCTCGCAGACGACACGCTCAACAGTCGGCGTGTGCGTGCGCGGATGGGCTGAAAAACGACGGGTTATTTCATAGCCAAGCCCGCGCTTACCAGATTCGATACAGTGCTGGCCGTACGGTAACTGATGATGATAATTTTCGACGATATCCACCGGATGAAACGAGATAATCTGCCCATCAAAATCCATCATCACCCAGTCGCTAGCTCTCGCCCAGGCTGTCTGATCAAGCCGCGGCGCAGCAGCCATTAGCGCCTGGTACACTTCTCTACCTGTCGTATCTGCTGGATCAAGCCCAAGCGCACGAATAATTGAGTGGGCTCGAGCTAGAATCTCAGTGATTAGCCTGACATCACTGTCATCACCAGCCATTCGCCTGAGCTCACTGACGGCAACTCGTGTCTGCACTGAATCACCCAATAATTTTGTTAAGTTTCTTGACATTAAAACTCCTTTTCGCTTAATGGCATGGCATGTAGTCGTGCACCTTGATATAAGATACCGGTTTTGGCACCAATATGATTGACGACCGAGCTTGAATTTGCGCTGGCAAATACTACTGCGTCCTTTAACTGAGCGCCATAAGCCCACTGACTCAAAAAACCACTGGCAAATGCATCACCTGCACCAGTCCGATCAATTGCTGGCACGTCCTCGTACATCGCCGCTCTGACAATCGTTACGCCATCAGACGCCATCGAACCGTTCACACCGTCTGTCAGCAACACTACCGGTACGAGCTCTTTCGCTCGCCGCACCAGCTGTTCCAGATCATCACCCGGCACTAACTGTTGCATCTCTTCTTTATTCAGCGCCAATACCTCCACATCATCCAGCAGTCCCATTAACTTATCGCGCTGTACTAGCTCTCGCTTACCTGGATTAAAGCAAATTTTCATACCAGCTGCTCGCGCCTCACGGAACACCTTATCCAAGACCGTCATCTGACCTGCTAATGTTGATGCATACAACCAATCAGCCTCGACATCTGCCACGGTAAAATCAGCTGCATGATAATGCGTCGATGCGCCGCGATACGTCAAGATTGTCCGTTCACCGTTTGGTGCCAATAGCAACACCGAGTAGCCCGTATTATACTTCTGAGAAAATCGAACATATCGTGTATCAACATTCTCGACGTCCAGATCATCCAACACCGCCTGGCCAGCCGGATCACGGCCGACAACGCCCAAAAACATCACTTCGTGGCCCTGCCTGGCAAAGGTCACGGCGGCATTCGTCGCACCACCACCCGTCGAAAAATGGATCTGGTTGACGTCAGCCTTGGCGCCAAGTTCTAACTTAGCAAAACAACGTTCTGGGCTCTCACACACCGGTTTCAATGCGTCCGACTGACTTAAAAAAACATCTTGCACACCAGCACCAACAGTAATAATTTTTGCCACTACACCACTGCCTTTCCGGCTGAGCCAAAGGCTTGAATTTTCGCCTCAACTACTTCCTGAACAGCAGCATATACCGGTGGCATCAGTTTGACGATGGCGTATTCGTTCGGATTTTCACGCAAGGTCTTTTCCAGCGTCGTGCGGAAAGCGTAACGCATATCGGAATTGATATTAATCTTAGAAACGCCAATTTTCGCCGCATCCTTAAAATAATGCAGCGGCGTGCCTGATCCACCATGAAGCGAAATCTGACAGTGCAGCGCCTCGCGGATGCGTCCTAATAATTCCAAATCCAACACTTTCGGCACCGGATACAGCCCATGCAAATTACCGACTGCCGCTGCAAACGTATCAATTCCCGTCGCTTCAACAAACGTCCTCGCGCCGTCTGGCGTGGAAAAGGTTTTCTTAATCTCTTCATAGTCAATCGCCTCGGTATGGACGTTTGATGAACCCCAAAAATAATGCGGCTCAGCTTCCACCAGCGCGCCGGTGAACTTGGCGTACTCGACAACCTCACGGGTTTTGGCAATAATCTCCTCATCCGAGGCATCATGGTTTGCCTGGGAAATATCGATATGCACAAACTCATAACCCGCGTCAATCGCCCGCTTGCAGCCCTCCACCGTCGGCCCGTGATCCAGATTGAGATACATCTCAATGCCATATTCTGCTTTATAATTATCCACCAAATCGCGCACATTCTCCAGCCCCATGGCCTTCACCTCAGCGTCTGATACTTCGACCAGCACTGGCGACTGGAGCTTCTGCGCTGCCCGCGCCACCGCGATCAGCGTTTCTTGATTATCAATATTAAACGCCCCGACCGCAAAACGTTGCGCCCGTGTCCGCTGCATCAAATGGCGCGCATGCGTGGTATTGCGCCGAATGTCAGAAATTGTCAGTCCCATATACCCTTTTATCCCTTATGCTACTTATGGTTATTATAGCAGCGGTGACGGAAAATGAAAAGAGGCGAAGGGGTTTTACGATTTATTTTTGTACAGTTTTCGTCAAAATGCTGGCCTTGATTTTTTGGCTCATCATGGGGTCAATCCTGATGAGGGAGCTTGGTATTTTTACTTATGCAGCATCATAGGAGATCGCGACACTCGTGACAATTTCCTGTATAGCTCTGTGGACGCTTGAGAAATTCCCTGGCGTCTGCGCAAGCCTAAATAAATGACAGGTCATCTTTTACGTGTCGGACAACTGCTTCGACATCTAGTCCATGCTTTTGCCATAATTCAACTACCGAGCCGCTTTCGCCGAACTGGTCGCGGACGCCGATACGCTTTATTTTAACTGGCAATTTTTCGCTAAGTACTTCCGCCACCGCGCTACCAAATCCGCCGGCAATTTGCCCTTCTTCTGCTGTCACCACACGGCCGCATTTTTGGGCAGCGGCAACGATCGCTACTTCGTCCAGCGGTTTGATGGTGCTAAAATGCACGACTTCTGCCTGAACGCCGGCGTGCGCCAATTGTTCTGCCGCCATGAGAAGTTGATACGTCATCGTGCCAGTACCTAGTAACGCCACATCAGTGCCTTGGCGCAGTACGGACGCTCGGCCGATAGCCACCTCACCATCCAAAAACAGCGTCATGTCAGCTCGCGGCAATCGCACGTAATTTGGCCGCGAATCAGCCGCCATCACTGCTGCCATCATTTCGGCCTCGTAGGCATCACCCGGTGCCAAGACCACCATGTTTGGCAGACTCCGCATCAGCGCGATGTCCTCCAGCATTTGGTGCGTCGCGCCGTCCGCACCGACATTTAGCCCGGCATGCGAGCCGACCAGCTTGACCGGCTGGTTATTCAGGCAAATCGTCGTCCGAATTTGTTCCCAATTACGCCCCGGACTGAACGCCGCATAACTGGCCGCAAACGGGATATTACCCATGGCTGCTAGTCCTGACGCCACCGTCACCAGATTTTGCTCTGCCACACCAACCTCAATGAACCGCGGCGCACCGATTCGCTCGGCAAACTCGCCAAAGCCGACGCTGTCTGCCAGGTCAGCGCTTAGCGCCACAATTTGACTATTGTTCATTGCTGTGTGAACTAGTCCACGGCCAAAACCGAGCCGCATCGACGCGGTATTTCCCGCACGCCAATCATCCCGCAACATGCTCATACGCCCATCCCTTCTTCCGGCTGTTTCTTAGCCAGTAAACCCAATTGTGTCAGCGCCGCGGCGGCCTGCTCAGCATTTGGTGCCTTGCCGTGCCACCGATAATCACCCTCCATAAAATCAACGCCGCGCCCGGGTATCGTATGCGCGATGATAATACTCGGCTGCTCGCGTACTGCCTGCGCCGATTCAACCGCCGCGATAATTTGCGCCATATCATGCCCGTCAATTTCCTGCACCTGCCAGCCGAAACCGCGCCATTTCTCACCCAAATCATTCAGCGGCATGACTTTTTCTGTATCGCCGCCAATTTGAATAGTATTACGATCAACAATGCTGATTAGCCGGCCTAATTTATACTTGGCTGCAAACATCGCCGCCTCCCAAATATTGCCTTCGTTAAGTTCACCGTCACCTAAACTACAATATACAAGGCGCTCCGAATTCTGCAAATACTGCAAATGATACGCCATACCGACAGCCTGGCTGAGACCGCAGCCTAGCGGCCCGCTGGTCGTCTCTAGCCCTGGTAATTTTACCCGCTCCGGATGCCCTTGTAGCCGCGAGCCAAACTGCCGCAAACTCATTAACTCTGATTCCGATAAAAATCCGCGCATCGCCATCGCTGCGTATAGCAGCGGCGCATAATGGCCGTTACTCATGACGAACAGATCGCGATCAGGCCAATCCGGCTCTTCTGGCCGCAATCTAAGCATCCGAAAATACAGCACCGCCATCACATCAGCAAACCCCAGCGGTCCCGCCACATGACCGCTGCCGGCAGCTGCTACTTGACGAATAACCAACTGTCGTAGTTCTCGCGCCTTCTCTTCCAGCCGGCCAATCGTAAGTTCGCTCATAGCAAACTACCCGAGCACACCCGTCTTGCTAATTTCCTGCTGGAGTTTAGCGAACATTGCTGGTGGATCAGTTGCTTTTTGGATTGTCCCGCCAACGTTCAGGACGTTCACGCCGCCCTGAACAAGGCTATAAGCATTGTCAACCATCACACCACCATCCCAACCAATTTCAACATTCGGATTAATCATCTTGACGAGCCGAATTTTTTCCAGCTGCATCAGGCTGGCTGTTCCGCCAAATTTGCCTAGCTCACCGCTAAAAATCAAGACATGCTCTGCTTCCTTAATAAGTTCTTCAACAGTTTGCGGCACCGTTGGTCTCAATAGTGCCAATCCAGCCATGATACCTGAACGCTTAATTTCCTTGAGTGCCCCCAGCACGTCGCCTTTGGCCTCAGCATGAATGATAATCAAGTGCGGCCTCAGCGTGATCAACTTCGGCACATACTCATCCAGCTTGTTTACCATGGCATGAATATCAATCGTCCAACCTTCTGGCGCCCATAACTCTGGAATACCAATCGTAACGGTTGGCGCAAATTCACCATCAGTCAAATCAATATGTACCCGCTCGGCAAAGCCAGTGATTCTATCAACCTGCTCTTTGTATTGCTGGGCATTTTCTGCCAAAATTGCCGGGGCGATAACACTACTCATACGATTTCATCCAGTTGCGCATTGCGCCGATTATACCGCGGGGCATCCGCGTATGCAGTATTGAGCCACGTTTCAACAATGCCCTTCCAGGCAACTTCGTTATCCTCGAGAACCCTAGCCGGCAGACATAGTACATTCGAATTATTGTCACGCCGTGTCATCCTCGCTTCATGTGCATCCCAAATCACACTGGCGCGGATCCCCTTGAAACGATTCGCCGCCATGCACATGCCCTGACCGCCGCCGCAAATTAAAATTGCCCGTGGCTCATCCTCGCCATCACCAATCACTCGCAGCGCTGCCGCTGCCGCAAACTGCGGAAAGTCGTCATCAGGATTAAGCTCACGACCACCGACATCTTCGACCACGTAACCATTCTTTGCCAAATACGCAAATACTTTTTCTTTCAATGCAAACCCTCGATGATCTGAGCCAAGATAAATCTTCATGGGTTTAGTATAAGCGGTTTGGGCGATATTTGCAACTAATCAAGTCCTTGGAAGCTCAACTCATCACGTCGAGCCGCAGCTGGCCAACACCTTGCCCATCGCCTCTTTTTCTGCATTTGTTACCCACAGACGATATTTACGCTTGATCGCTATCTGCCGTTCAATATACTGACAGCGAAACGGTTTGTCGGAAGGCAACCAGGTTGCAGCGTCGCCATCGCCTTTGGCCTGGTTGGCCGGACCGTCAGCGGCCAACAAATTCAGCGGGTCGTTGGCTAGTCTTTCTCGCTCCTCACGGGGTAATTGCTGTGCGCCTTTCTGCCACGCATCACTCAACGCCACCACGTGGTCGATTTGTACTTTCGACGAGGTCTCTGGCCCGCGTTGAAACTTGATTGTCCGACCCGTATACGGGTCGCGTAGTGTCCCAGCTAATACGCGACATTTATCATCAATTTTTGTTTCCGTTAGATCCCGCGCCAAAATTACTTCACGCACTGAGCAGCCGGTAATTTTACCCCAGCCATCACTAAATTGTTTGCGGCTGTAGCCCGTTTTGGGTGCGCGACCTTTAACCTCTAGTTTAGCTAACTCCGCCTGGGCGTTTGAATCACCAAACAATTGCTGCTGCATAGACGGCGAGGTCGGTGCAACCCGCGGCTGCTGCAGCTGCACCGCCCACACTACTGCACCCACCACCGCCATGACAAGCAGTACCATGATTTGCCGACGCCTTATTTTCCCCGTTGCCATAATCTATATTATAATGAAAGTATGAAAATAGTTCCACGCCTACTCGACAGCTTTATACCAAATCATTACACACTAACTCTCAATCTGACGCACGCCGAAGAAAAATCGTTTTCTGGCACGGTGGTTATTTCTGGCGAGTCGACTGGCGAGTCAATTTCACTACACTCCAAAGGATTAACTATTCATTCAGCGTTGATTGACAACCAGCCGGCTGAGTTCTCTCATGGTGAATTTGATGAGCTGCGCCTGTTACATCCAGAGTTTTCCAGCGGCCAGCATGTCGTTCGCATTGAGTTTTCCGGCACCATCACCGACGCTATGCACGGGCTATATCCATGCTATTTTACCCACGATGGCGTGAAAAAACAGCTGTTTGCCACCCAATTTGAGTCACATCACGCCCGGGAAGTTTTTCCGTGTGTTGACGAACCAGCCGCTAAAGCCACGTACGACGTGACGCTCGTGACCGCTCCGGAATTGACCGTCCTTGGTAATATGCCCGTCACTGAATCATCTGAGAAAGACGGCGCGCTGACAACCAAATTCGCTACTACGCCGCGAATGAGTAGTTATTTGCTAGCTTTCGTCGTTGGCGAGCTGCACAAGAAATCCGCCCACACCACCTCTGGCGTCGAGGTAAATGTTTGGGCAACACCAGCCCAAAGCGAAGACACACTGGATTTTGCACTAGACATTGCCACACGCTCAATTGATTTTTATGATAAATATTTTGGCGTGCCGTATCCACTGCCAAAGTCTGATCACGTAGCGCTGCCAGATTTCTCGTCAGGTGCCATGGAAAACTGGGGGCTGATCACCTACCGCGAAAGTTGCCTGTTGGCTGACCCGAAATTAACGCCGGAATCATCCAAACGCTTCATCGCCACTGTCATCGCTCACGAACTCAGCCATCAATGGTTTGGCAATTTAGTGACCATGCAGTGGTGGAATGACCTGTGGCTGAATGAGAGTTTCGCCAATATGATGGAATACGTGGCGGTCGACGCGCTACATCCTGAATGGCGGATGTGGGAGGATTTTGCGACGGGCGAGGTCACCGCGGCACTGCGACGCGATAGCCTGGACGGCGTACAGCCCGTGCAGGCCGATATTAATCACCCGGACGAGATCAGCACCTTGTTCGACCCAGCGATTGTCTATGCCAAGGGCGGGCGGCTATTAGTGATGGTACGGCGGCTGATTGGCGAGAAAGCATTTCGCGCTGGGCTGAAGTCATATTTTGAGAAATTTGCCTACCAAAACACTGTCGGTAATGATTTATGGCGGGAGCTAGAAATCGCCAGCGGACAGCCGATTGTTGATCTGATGAACGCCTGGATTTCCCAGCCGGGACTGCCGATTGTTCATGTCAAACAGGACAATTCAAACGAGCGGCCGACCGTCACGCTGCGCCAGGAACGCTTTTTCATCGGCGACCATCAGCCGTCTGACGCGCTGTGGCCGATTCCGCTGTTTGCCAATCAGCCGCTTGATGATATTTTAACTGAGCGTGAAAAAACCTTTACCGCAAATGGCGATGTTCGGCTGAACTGCGGACTGAACGGACATTTCGTAACGCATTACGACCCGGCAACGCGAGACCGATTGATCGTAAAGGCGGCGGAACTCGCGACGCTGGATAAGATTTGCCTGCTGCAAGATATGACACTGCTTGCCCGGGCGGGTCAGGAAAGTTCGGCGGCGCTGCTGCCGCTGGCACGCGTCTTTCAGCACGAGACCAATGAGAAGGTTTTTAGTATGGCGGCCGGTGCGCTGGCGGAATTACGGAAATTTGTTGACGATAACGAAGCAGGACGTGCTCGGCTAAAGCAGATTTCTGCTGAATTTGCCCACGATACCTTCATGGAACTTGGCTGGGATGAACGGAGCGGCGAGTCTGATGATGATCGCGAGCGGCGCACGGCAGCGCTGGGTTTGATGTTATATGGTGAGGATTCAGTAGCGCTCACGGAGGCCAAACGACGCTTTGACGAAACCGACCCAGATGATTTACCAGCTGAGATTCGCCCGCTGATCATCAACGCCAATGTCAGACAGTTTGAGACGCCAGAAATGATTGACAAGCTTTTTACGATATATCAGAATACGCCGTCAGCCGACCTGCAGGTTGATATCGCACTAAGCTTGACCTCGACGAAGAATCCAGCAACTACCGAGCAAATTTTAACAGCGATCAAGGATACTACTATCATACGTCCACAAGATGCCAGCCGCTGGTTTATTTATCTGATCCGTACGCGGGAAAACCGGCAAATTGCTTGGAATTGGCTGAAAGAAAATTGGTCGTGGGTGAAAGATACCTTTGGCGGCGATAAAAGCTACGATACTTTTATCCGCTACGCCGCCAGCGCTCTGTTGACCCGCGATGAGTTAAACGATTTCACCGAATTTACCACGCCGCTGCGCGCCGAACCAGCCCTGACCCGCACCATTGATCTGGGCATCCGCGAAATCGCTGGCAGAGTAGCACTGATTGAGCGGGATCAGGCCGCGGTTATTGATGCGCTTAATAAGTAATGTGAGTTATACGCTTTTACTATTGACTTATGTAATATCAAGTGGTATAATCACGGATAAACATTTAGTCACACTGAGTGGAGTTGGCACGTGTTTGAGGTAATAAATTAACTCAATTTAAGGAGATTCTATGGGAAATCACAACACTATTGGTAGCCAGGGAGACCGGAGAGATACACTACACCAAATAGCTGACACCGCGCGTAGGCTGGGGCAAAAGGCCGTGGCTTGGGCTTTAATGGCTGGCACAGCCGCATTTGGAGTCGTAGGCTGCTCAGGGGAGAAAACTACCGAACACAAGACTGTCTCCGTGGCTTGCGGCCACGATTCGTTAGCAGTACCGCAGATTGAGAGTGCTGAAACTTACGAATATAATATAACTAGAGAGCCAAGGCTCGGAGTAGTTACTGTTGGTTGCCCCGGCGGCGGCAATGTCATAGTTACTGGTATAAATGAACCAAGCAGTAATCCTACGCCAAGGGGTGAGCTATTTCCACATACTCTTGAGATAACCGCCCTTTGCTCACGAGGCGACACAGGCTTCAAAACACGCGTTATCGACACGCCAGCCGGTAACAATATATTTGAAGCCACCATAGAAGACTGTTCTATCGAAAGTGCAGTAATCAACCGAGACCCTAACTAACGACACATCGCCAAATTTATACCCTACACCACTAGGCATTCGGTGTTGTAATCCCTGTCAACAGCTATAGCTAACATCCGCATATCACGCCCCTCGTGTTGCGGATGTTTTATCATAAATAGCTCAGCTGCAAAGCGCATTTGTCGCTGTTTTTTGTTGGTAATCGCCGCCAAGCCATCACCATATCTGGAATTCTTGCGATATTTGACTTCGGAGAAATACAGCACATCATCTTTTATGCTGACGATGTCAATCTCGCAGTACCGTGTCCGCCAGTTGCGGGCAATGATCTCATGTCCGTCCGCCACTAGCTGATCCGCTGCTACTTGCTCGCCCCCATCCCCAATTTGGCGAGTTGTTGCTAATTTTTCCGTTTCTGGAGCGGTATTTGGTACATCGATTTGCATAACATCTTCGGTGCCTACAAAATCGACTGGAGTGATATCCTCGGAAAAAATTTGGGCAACTTTACGTGGGTCCCGAATTATTTTCTGAGGATATCCGACAGGCGACTCATTCGGTAGAGCACTTGACTTTTTTCGGTGCAGATTCTGTGAATTCATGCTACCCACATACTTCTGTAGCGGTGCAAAACTCAGCCGATGCAGCGGCGTCACGCCCAACCGCTCAATTGCCGTACGGTGCTTGGCCACGCCATAGCCAGCATTTGACGCGAAGCCATACCCTGGATAGACCACGTCTTGCTCGGCCATAAACTGGTCGCGCGCTACTTTAGCGATAATCGATGCCGCCGACACGCCGGGGATCAAACCATCGGCCTTGGCCATCACTGTCACGTATTGCTCTAGCGCCGTATCCGCTAAGAAATTCACCGTCCCGTCAATGATAATTTCATCAAACGCCACATTATTCGCTTTGCATTGCAACTGAATTTGCTTGACCGCCCGCCGCGTTGCCAGTCGCAACGCCCGGCTCATGCCAACGTCGTCCAATTCCCTGGCACTCACCCAGCCCAGCGCCCAGGCAGCCGCCTGCTCGCGAATCACCCCATCTAAAACCTCGCGGCGTTTTTTAGTCAATTTTTTACTGTCGTTTAGCCCTTCAATCTCAGCACCACCCAAAATCACTGCGCCCACCACCAATGGCCCAGCCCACGGACCGCGCCCAACTTCATCAATGCCGAGAATCATGCGCGCGCTGACCCTTTTTCACATCCTTTTTTACGCCCGAACGTATGAGCACCCAGCCGATCCACACCGCCGTCGCACCCAGCGTATTTGCCAAAATATCCCAATTGGTATCGTCCAGCGTGATACGCGCCAGCCCTACCTTAACCATCAATAATTCCGCCAGTTCATTGATACAGCCCAGCGCCGACACCAACGCAAACACCGAGAACGCCATCACCAACCAGTGCGCCCGCCAGCGTGTCGCCAGCACCAAATATACCCACACTAGTCCCGTAAACAACCCGCCGCCCACGAAATGCGTCGTAAAACTGGTGTCTCGCCCCTCAATCAGCGGCGACGGCAAATACCACGAGATGAAAAACAGCACGCACGCAACATATAGCAGCCAGCGGTACTTTACTTCATCGGTAAAACCCTGGCGGCGCAACACGTACGGCACCGCAAATGCCAAAGTCACCGGAACAAATACAGAGATATAGTGAAAGATCGACATATTGGCATTATACCATGAGAAAACCGCCCCCCAGAGAGAGCGGCCTATGTGTCTCAAAACTAATTACGCTTCTTTGTGGCGAGCTGCGACCTCGGCAGCCTTGGCGTCAAGTTCTGCCTGAGCAGCGTCTTTTTCGGCTTGCTTGGCAGCGGCAGCCTGTGCGGCCTCCTCTTTCAAGCGTTCAGCTTCTGCTTCAGCCTTGGCGTCATGCACGTTGTTGACAGCTACGCGGTCAAAGTTTTTGGCAGTCAAGCGAGCTGATTTACCAGAGCGCTTACGCAAGAAGCTGAGGAACTTGCGGCGAACCTTAGCGCGGCGAACAATTTCCACTTTCTCGATCAGCGGACTGTGCAGCAAGAATGATTTTTCCACGCCAACGCCTGAGGCAATTTTACGAACGGTGATGCGTGAGGTGTGTGACTGTTTGTTGTCGGTGCGAATAACCACACCTTCAAACATCTGGATACGCTCTTTGTTGCCTTCCTTAATTTTCTGGTACACACGCACGGTGTCACCACTGCGAACATCAACAACTGCTTGCTTTTTCTGTGCTTGATTGACTTTGTTGATTAGTTCAAAACTCATACTGTTTTCCTCTGTTTCGGGATCTTAACAGCTGGCCATATAGTTGTATCCCTATAGCTCCACACTGAAAGACTCGATATTTAATGTCACCGATACAATTAGTTATCAATTCTAGCACAATTACCCAAAGATAGCAACTCCTGAAAACTTCACCAAACTGCGCTATAATTGACCGCATGGATTACAATACACTAGCACTTGAATTACACAAGAAATATAAGGGTAAAATTACTACCAGCTTGCGCGACCAGGAGAAACTGGACCGTGACAAATTAAGCGCCTATTACAGCCCAGGCGTGGGTGCGGTCAGCCAGGCGATTGCCGAAAACCCAGCGGATTTACCAAAGTACACCTGGACGAATAATCTAGTCGGCGTGATTTCTGACGGCTCAGCGATTTTAGGCTTGGGCGATTTGGGACCGAAAGCCGCCATGCCGGTGATGGAAGGCAAGGCGCTGCTGTTCAAGCATTTCGCTAATGTCGACGCTGTGCCGGTTGTACTGGACGTTCATCAACCAGAAGAAATTATTGCCACGATCAAGGCAATCGCACCGAGCTTTGGGGCGATTAACCTGGAAGACATCGCCGCACCAAAATGTTTTGAGATTGAAGAGCGCCTGAAGGCTGAGCTGGACATCCCCGTGTTTCATGACGACCAACATGGTACAGCGATAGTGGTGTTGGCGGGGCTGATCAATGCCGCGAAATTGACGAGACGAAATTTGGCAGACTGTAAATTTGTAGTCATTGGCGCGGGCGCAGCCGGTACGGCCATCATCAAATTATTGCACTTATACGGCGCGAGGAACATCATGGCAGTAGATAGCCGCGGCATTGTTGGTGCGTCTCGCACTGATTTGAATGCGGAAAAAACTGCACTGTTAGAATACGTCGACGCTTCACAATCCGGCTCCATTGACGACGCCATCACCGATGCTGACGTGTTTATTGGTGTGTCGCGCGCTGGGCTGCTCACACCTGAATTGGTACAGAAAATGGCCGAGGATCCAATCATCTTTGCCCTGGCAAACCCGGTACCAGAAATCATGCCAGACGTCGCCCGAGAGGCGGGCGTAGCAGTCATCGCTACTGGCCGCAGCGATTTTCCAAACCAAATTAATAATTCCCTGGCCTTCCCAGGTATCTTCCGCGGGGCGCTCGATCATGGTGTGAAAAAAATCACCGACCAGCACAAACTCGCAGCAGCCAAAGCACTGGCGGCACTAGTTGAAAACCCAACGGCCGATGAAGTCATTCCTTCGCCATTTGATGAGCGAGTGCCGTCAACCGTCGCTCGTGTTATCACATAACCCTATTCGCATATGCTAACAATCATAATGGAAACCGTCGGAGTGATGGCCTTAGCGTGGCTTTTTGATGTCCACTAGATAACTCGATTAACTTCCTCAAGTGTCGTCTCGCCGCGCAAAGCCGCTAGCACGCCCGCCTGCAGCAGCGTCACCATGCCATGTTTCTTGGCTGTAGCCTCAATCGCCTCGGTGTGCACATCAGCAATATCGCCACGTAGAAACTTCTGAATTTCCTCAGTCACCACCAATTGCTCCATCACTGGGATACGCCCCTTGTAGCCAAACGGCACCTCGTCGGTCGCCACGGGTCGCCACAGCTTGAACGTATCAAGATCAGGACAATCAACATGTGACGGTAGATCCCGCAAGACCTCCTTTACCCAGTTGCGTGTTGCCTCATCTGGTTCATACTCTTCCTTGCTCTCATCATGCAGGCGCCGCACCAGCCGCTGAGCGATCAATAGGCGCACCGCTGAACTAAAAATTGGATTCTGCCCGATCATATCAATAATTCGACTAAATGCCGCTGACGTCGAGTTAGCATGAAAGCTTGACAGCACCAGATGCCCGGTAATCGACGCCTGAATTGCTGTCTTGGCCGTTTCCTGATCACGGATCTCGCCAACCATCACCACGTCCGGGTCGAGGCGCAGCACACTACGCAGCCCATCATCAAACCGCTGGCCAGCCGTCGTATCAATCGGGATCTGCGTAATGCCGGGAATGGTATTTTCTACTGGGTCTTCCAGTGTAATCACTTTACGATCCGGCGTATTGAGCGCATTGAGAATGCTGTACAAAGTCGTTGACTTACCCGAGCCAGTTGGCCCAACTAACAGCACCAGACCACGCGGATGGGAAATGATCTCATCAATTTGCGCCCGCTCAGCCGCACCGATACTGAGCAAGTCTAGGTTCAACATCGAGGTGTCAAAATTAAATAAGCGCAGCACTACGTCTTGACCATACATGGTTGGCACTGCTTCGACACGGAGGTTAAGGAGGTGTGATATACCGTCACGATGGATTTCTTGCTGCATGTGCCCCGACTGCGGCTCATTGGACGCCGTCGAAATATTTGCTCGCGAAGCCAGCGCCGCCATGATAACTCGATAACGATCACGGCCCAGCTCCGCCACCGAGTGCAGCGCGCCATCAACGCGCATCCGCACCCGAATAGTATCGCGCTGATTCTCAATATGAATATCCGACGCATTCAGCCGATCCGCCTGATCGATCAAATAGTTAAACACGTCGTTCGTGCCGACGGTCGCTAATGTCTGGCTGACCTGCTGGAGTGTGTCACTATCACCCTCTTTGGCAATTTCGATATTATCATAAATCACTTTCTTTGGCGGATCAAATCGCAGCATTAACGACCTAAAGCCCGAGGCCGATATTAGAAAGAACTTAGCAATAATACCCTGCTCGCGGTAGTTATTAGTCATCGTTGCTACTAATGATTGTGGTGTCTGTGACGTAATGCCAAACCGATATGACTGCTCGTCAGGGTTTATCGCCAGCGGCACAACGTGTCCGTTATACATCTCTTCAATCGTCAAAATATCACGAATCAGCGGAATTGTCTGCTCAAACTCGCGAGCATCCAGATACTGCAGGCCTAAAATCGCCGCTCGTTTCCGGGTCGCGTCTTCATCTTGATCGCGACGTTGTTGTTGAATTCGATCTTCATCCATCAACCTTATTATAGCAAAAAGCTTATCCTTGGGCGAGTGCTATAATGATATCATGCCAGAAATTACCCTCCTCATGCACAATATTCGCTCGACGTACAATGTCGGTGCAATTATGAGAACAGCCGAAGGCTTTGGCGTCAGACAAATTATCTTTAGCGGCTATACGCCGTACCCCGATTTACGATTAGCCGATCCCCGGTCTATCGATCCAAGGCTGCCGCACATTACCGAAAGGTTGACCGCCCAGATTCACAAGACTGCGCTAGGCGCAGAAACAATGCTGCCCTTTAGCTACGTAGTTGATATTCACCAGTGGTTGGCGGAGAATGCCAGCAGGGAACGCTTACCTGTGATTGCCCTAGAGCAGTCAGCGTCGAGCACAGAGCTCAATACGTTCCGGCCACCAACCCGCTTTGCCCTACTCCTCGGCGAGGAGGTCTATGGCATTGAGCCGGACATTCTAGCGCGGTGCGATCACATTGTCGAAATCCCCATGCGGGGTGCTAAAGAGTCATTTAATGTCTCAGTTGCGGCCGGTATCGCACTCTACGGCCTCTGTTTTTCGCTAAATATAACCCCGGGCTAGATCATAATCCCTACGGGCGTAAATGATGTCACAATTGCCATTAAAATCAGCGTCACGTACCAAATCTTGCGATTAAATTGATACTTCTCGACCGACACCACTAAAAGCAGGCCGACAATCAGTCCAACCGGCAGCGCCTGGATCGCTACCACACCCAGCTCAATCGGCTGCTTCAGTCGCAACCACAATGCCGCCAGCACGACACACACCACCAACTTTACGAAAAAGATGCTGTCATTTTCATACAGCCGCTCCCGACCTTTGCGGTTGGTAATGATACTTGCCTTTGAGCGATTACGAGCGTACGTTCGTGATTTTTGTTTTGCCATAAGCTTTTTTATCATATCATACCAGGCGCACCATAGCAAAGCAGCCCCGCACACAAAGCGAGGCTGCCCTAAGTTTAGGTTACGAGAAATAAATTACCACATATTTGTCAGGTGGACCGACTTAAATCCATTCCAACCGTGACCAACTTCTATTGAACCACTACTAAACGGCCAATTCATATTGCCGCTATTTGTATATTGCAGCAACCGTCCATCTTTCGTCCGGCCAACAATATCCGCCAAGCTATCGGCATTCATATTACCGAGCATAATAGTATCAAATCCATTCCAGCCGTGACCGATTTGACGACCACTCTCAAACATTGTTGTCTTGTTGTCGCGTCCACGATTGAGATATGCCCACATCGTACCGTCCCGGTGTACCGCGACGATGTCATCATAGCCATCCCCATTTAAGTCACCAGCGACAATTGATCGAAAATTCTTCCAGCCGTGACCGATTTGACGGGCTTCATCTGACACAAAATCATACACTCCTTCAATCTTCTTGTAGCGTAGATAGACTTTGCCTGCCATCAAGTTACCGTTGTTATCAACATAAACATGTGAAGCCGGGCTGTCTTTACCGTGCAGCTTGGCGAACACTGCATCACCCTGATAGTCAATATCGCTGGCGACTGGCTTGTCAGCAAATGGTGTCGTCGTGGAGCCATTATTGCGGAACACTTGAGCCTTTTGATTTTTTGGGTAGGCAACAATATCCGGACGACCATCACCGTCCATATCGGTGAATGTAATGTTTGTGTACCCGTCAAATCCCTGACCGATCTTTGTTGAACCGCCGCTAAATGGCCAGCCTGGAATAGCGTTATTCTGATACAGCCACAACGAGCCGTCCTTATTCAGGCCAATCGCATCACTGAAAGCAGCGACATTCTCGATAGCATTCGCAACCGGTGCACCACTCAGCACCAAGCCAAACACCGTCGCCGACAGCCCGAGCACCGTTACTGTTTTCTTTAGTATTCCCATACATCCCTCCACCGTCATAGACGGTACTTATTTAGTACACTCCTACCGTACTACGTTTTCTACATAAAAACAATCCCGCTTATGCTTATCAAGCGGGATCGTGGTAAATTCTGCTGTACGATTAGGAAAATTACATCCGAATCTCAGCGTCAACACCAGCCGGTAAGCTCAGATTTTGCAGGCTATCAATCGTTTTTGGCGTGGCATTGGTAATGTCAATGAGGCGCTTATGGGTGCGCATCTCATAGCTCTCGCCGCCCATTTTATAGACGTGCGGGCTTTTTACCACCGTGTAGGTACTGCGGCGGGTCGGTAGCGGCACAGGACCAGCCACGCTCGCGCCAGTGCGAATTGCCGTATCAATAATTTGTTTTGCTGACTGGTCGATGACTTTATGGTCGTACGCCTTCAGGCGAATACGAATCTTGATACCAGTGTCTTGAGCCATAGCTCCTCCTTTATGTGCGACTCCGTAACCTCTGCCCATACCCGCGCTTTGCGACCGGCCGAGTTCTCGGAGTAAATTAATACTGCCCGGCAATTATATCACAATACCTGAAGTATGGCTAGTCAAGAACCACCGGATTTGCTGCCACCCACTGGCGCCACTGCGCGACATCTTCAATCGGTGGCCGATAACCTATAGCTTCACCTAACCGGCTCGCCGCCAAAATACAGGCTGCAATATAATCAGCATTAGCTTCGTGGTCAGACTGGACATATTTTTCGTATTGTTCACTAGTATAGTCCATCGGTAGAGGTACGATGGTATTATCTATCTCACCAAAAACCTGCATCACCTTTTCGTCAAGCTGGATTACGTGCCCTAACTCGTGACAAAACGCTATCAACCCGACGATTTGACGACCTATTTCTGCATCCTCAAGTCGCTCACGCGGCACACCCAGTCGGGACGACATCCGTGCTATAAGATTCGGGCTAGATAGCGTCTCCCTCGTGCCGATGACAATCATTGGAATTTTCTCACCATCCCTTGCTTCGCCCTCACCACCCCTGAAGTCACCACTGTTCTCATCAATAACAATTTGCATCTCCTCTAGTGTCCGGGCAGGAAACAAATTCAAGGCGGTCTCGTAAATATCACCTGCTAGCGGATTGATACACTCACCAAGTGTTTCGACTCTTAATTTTTGCGCTTTTTTATGCGACAACTCTTCCATAGTAATCTAACTGTAACATATAATATTTATTCCGTCAAGCATCATTCTAAACTACGAATTGCTTCTGCCACCACTTCGGCTGAATGACGTAGCGCCGCCTGCTCGCGCTCATTAAGCGGATAGCCTGTCAAGATTTTTACACCATCTGCACAAATCGTTGATGGTAGGCCAAGCACTACATTGTGTAGTCCATACTCACCCTCAACCAGTGAGCAGACTGGATATACCGAGCGCGACGACGAGCGTAGTGCCGAGACAATCTTGGAGATAACGAAACCAATTGCATAATACGTCGACCGCTTGGTCTCGATCACCCGGTACGCCCGCTGACGAATTTTCTCTTCAATGCCGTCGACCATTGCTGGCTTAAATCCCGGATAGTCAGCGAGCGGCACCTCACCGACTTGCGCCGATTCGATTGTCGCAAATGATGAATCGCCGTGCTCCCCTAAAATGTACGCATCAACCTCCCGACTATGCACATCTAGCTCGTCTGCAATATATGATTTGAGCCGTGAGGTATCGAGTGCTGTCCCCGTGCCAAACACCCGACTCTTTGGCAAGCCCGATTCTTTCAGCGCCACATACGTCAGTGCATCAACTGGATTTGACACCACAAGGATATACGGACGAGCACCGTTTCTCATAATATTTCTCACTGTCCCACGCATAATCTCGGCGTTCACGCCGAGCAGCTCCAGTCGCGTCTGCCCTGGTTGTTGCGGTGCACCAGCGGTGATAACCACGATATCATCAGTCTTGATGTCATCATAATCGCCTGACCGTACCACAACACACCGATCAATTCCCATTCCATCAGTGATATCCGCCGCTTGACCCCACGCCAGATCGGGGTTACGGTCAATCAGCACGATTTCCTCAACCACACTCCGTAGTGCGCAGGCGTATGCCGCTGTCGCACCGACCATACCGCCCGCACCGACGACCACCAACTTCTGTTTATTCATGTCTGTCTCCTGATTTTTTATTGCAATAACCCCTCTACTGTAACGCTATCTCGTTAACTTGTCAAACTGTTCATGATAGTCCATTGACAATGTAGCCCATCAAAAATCCCCCAGTTTCCTGGGGGATTTCTAGGATTGGAACGCAAAGACTATTTGTTAATCTTTGTTACCACACCAGCACCAACGGTACGGCCGCCTTCGCGGATGGCAAAGTTCAAACCTTGCTCCATAGCGATTGGGGCGAGCAACTTAACCTTGAAGGTTACGGTGTCGCCTGGCATGACCATTTCTTTGTCGGCTGGCAGCTCAACTTCACCCGTCACGTCAGTGGTGCGGAAGTAGAACTGTGGCTTGTAACCCTTGGAGAATGGAGTGTGGCGACCGCCCTCTTCCTTCTTCAAGATGTAAACCTCAGCCTCAAACTCGGTGTGCGGCGTAATGGTGCCTGGCTTTGCCAAGACCTGGCCACGCTCAATGTCAGTCCGCTCAATACCGCGTAGCAAGACACCAGCGTTGTCGCCTGCTTGACCCTGATCCAGAGACTTCTTAAATGCCTCAATACCAGTGACTACTGATTTCTGAGTTGGGCGGATACCAACGATTTCAACCTCGTCGTTCAGCTTAACAACACCCTGCTCAATACGACCGGTTGCCACAGTACCGCGACCCTTGATTGAGAAGACGTCCTCAATTGGCATAATGAATGGCTTGTCCATGTCGCGTGGTGGCTCTGGGATGTAGTTATCCATCGCGTCAACCAGCTCCATGATAGCGTCTTCGTACTTCTCGTCGCCTTCTAGCGCCTTGAGAGCTGAACCCTTGATAATTGGAGCATTCTCATCAAAGCCGTTCTTAGCAAGCAGCTCGCGAACTTCTTCTTCAATCAGCTCAACCATATCTGCATCAGCCATGTCCATCTTGTTGAGGAAGACAACGATCTTTGGCACGCCAACCTGCTTTGCCAGCAGCACGTGCTCGCGGGTTTGCGGCATTGGGCCGTCGGTTGCCGCAATTACGAGGATCGCGCCATCAACCTGGGCAGCACCAGTGATCATGTTCTTGACGTAGTCAGCGTGGCCTGGCATGTCAACGTGTGCGTAGTGACGGTTCGGTGACTCGTATTCTTGGTGTGAGCTGGCGATGGTAATACCGCGCTGGCGCTCTTCTGGTGCGTTGTCGATCTGGTCGTACGCAATTGGTTTGTTAACTGCGCTTGGGAGGCGCTTTGCGAGCACTGCCGTAATTGCGGCGGTCAGTGTCGTCTTGCCGTGGTCAACGTGGCCCATAGTACCGACGTTCACGTGCGGCTTGCTTCGATCAAATGCATCTGCCATTTGTAGAAGTTCTCCTTTACTTAATTATATTTTCACGCGGGTACAGTCCATTAAACAGACCTCACGGCGTATGTTCTTGATTATAACTGGTTTGCAAACTGTTGTAAATAGGGTTTATACTATGAGCATGAGTATCTTTTCTAAGAAAGTAACACCCGAAGCAGCTCGCGCCGGTGTATACCCAAAACGATTATCATATGACGAGCGTCAGGAGCTAAATGCCGAGTATGATCGTCGTCATCAAACCAGTCTACCGAAGCTACCCTCTTTAAGTATCGCCCTCCTTCTAACCATAGCGCTCGCAGCAACCTGGATGTTCATCAAGCTCACCACCTTATTTATCAAGGCCAGCGGACAGTCTGCCGTCTTTCTATTGTTCTTTCTGTTTATCTTCATCGCGATCTGCTACGGTGTCACATTTTTCTACGTCAAGCGCACCCTTGATAGGCTCAGCGTTAGTGGCACAAAATTTGTTATCGTTTACGTCGCACTCGTTAGTGTCGTACTCGGGTGCTGCCACCAACTCGGTGTCGCTCCCTTTCATACACTTCTGTCACTACCGCTCCCAACTTTGTTAATCTCTGCCGGTGGACACTACGTTGCGACGAGCATACTCGCCAAATGCTGCATCCATTTTGAGTGGTAATATCGATAATTGTATTATATACAACAGTTTCTTACAGGGGTAGATTGTTGTAATTATTACTTTTTGTTTATTATTTTCTCTGTAATGTCGTATACTGAAGAATGTGTATCAGTTAATGCTAAAGGAGAAATAATGTATGTGTGGAATTGTTGGCTATATCGGTGAGCGCGAGGCGCAGAACATCCTTGTCGCTGAACTAAAGCGGCTCGAGTACCGCGGCTATGACAGCGCCGGAATTGTCACCCTGTCGGATTCTGCCACACCAACCCTGCTGCGCACCAAAGGCAAGGTGGCAGCGCTGGAAGAGCTTGTCGGACAACATAAGACGAGCGATACGGTCGGCATCGGACACACCCGCTGGGCAACGCATGGTGAACCGAGCAAGCGCAACGCCCATCCACACCATGTTGGTGAGATTTACCTGGTACATAATGGTATCATTGAGAACTACCAAGACCTTAAAACAATGCTTTCCGGTCATGAGTACGAGTTTAAGAGTGACACTGATAGCGAAGTGTTAGCAGCCCTGATTGACTATCTGCGGCACGACTCACCAGATTTACTGACAGCAGTCACCGGTGCGCTGAAAATGGTGGTCGGGGCGTACGGCATTGCAGTGCTTGACACCACGAACCCCGAAGAAATTATCGTGGCTCGCCAAGGCAGCCCGCTGATCATTGGCGTCGGAGATGGCGAAACCTATATTGCAAGCGATGCTTCGGCACTCGTCGGCTATACTAATCAGGTGGTGTATCTGCACGATGGTGAAATTGGGCGCTGTACTCGGCACGGACTAGAGTTACAAACAATCGAATCACGGAAGCTTGACGTTAAAATCGAAATGCTCGACATGGATATGCAGGCGATTCAGAAGCAGGGCTTTGACCATTTCCTCGCCAAAGAAATTTATGAACAGCCAACCAGCCTCGCCGCCACATTGGCCGGCCGCGTACTGCCTGAACAGAAATATGCGCGCCTCGGCGGTCTCAACATGAGCGATGATGAACTGCGCCACGTCAAACATGTCATCATCGTTGGCTGTGGCACTGCCTATTTTGCTGGTGTGCAAGCCAGCTACTTTATTGAGCAACTGACCGATGATGTGACTATCAGCGTCGAGATCGCCAGCGAGCTACGCTACCGCGCATTCAACGTGCCCGAACACTCGGTCGCTATGATCGTTAGCCAGAGCGGTGAAACGGCTGACACCCTGGCCTGCTTGAATGAATTGAAGCGACGTGGTGTTAAATGCCTCGGCGTCGTCAACGCCGTCGGCAGTACGATCGCCCGAGCAGTTGATGGCGGCGTGTACTTGCACGTCGGTGCCGAGATTAGCGTCGCCAGTACCAAGGCCTTTACCTCACAGGTTGCTGCTCTGACGATCTTTGGTATTATGCTCGCCAATGCCAAGGGTACCAACCCACAATTTATTGATGAATTTGTGCAAGAATTAGCGATACTACCAAGTGAGATCCAAAAAGTCCTTGATAAACAAGGTGCCGAGATACCTTCCATCGCTAGGGCATATGCTGATTACAATCACGCACTCTACATCGGCCGCGATACGCTATATCCGATTGCCATGGAGGGTGCACTGAAACTTAAAGAAGTAAGTTACATTCACGCCGAAGCGTATGCCGCCGGTGAGCTGAAACACGGTCCGATCGCCCTGATTGATGACCATTTCTTTGAAGTCTGCTATATCCAAGACAATTGGTTATACGAAAAATCCCAGAGCAACTTGATCGAGATGAACACTCGCGGCGCTCACGCCATTGTCATCACCGACACGACGAAAAAGGTGCCGGGCGAGACGGTGATCCGCGTCTCGACAAAGCTATCGCACCTCACGCCACTTCTGTTCAATGTCGTGTCGCAACTCCTAGCCTATCACGTGGCTGTCAAGCGCGGTCATGACGTCGATCAGCCACGCAACCTCGCCAAGAGCGTGACGGTCGAATAATGCTCTCGCATTAGCGACGATAGTACATCGCCAAAAATGCCTCGCGAAACTCATAAAATGTCCCATTCTCTAGGCTGGCACGAATATCATCAACTAGTTTGACGATAAATCGTTCGTTATGGATTGATAATAGCGTGCCAGCCAGAGATTCGCGGGCGTGAAGCAAATGACAGAGATAGGCGGCGGTGTAGTGGCGGCACGTATAGCAGTCGCAATCTTCCATAATTGGCTCAAACAGTTCGCGGTACTTTCTCCCGCGAACATTAACCCGACCAAATGGCGTATAGGCGGCACCGTTTCTGGCCACGCGCGTTGGGCTGACACAGTCAAAGGTGTCGATTCCCTGCTCAATCGCCGCAAAAATATCGTCTGGCTCAGAAATACCGAGCAAATGCCGCGGCTTGTTCTCGGGCAAGATTTGATTAACCCACTGAATTGTCTGCGCCATGGTTTTCTTTTCTAGCGCGCCACCGATGCCGTAGCCGTCAAAGTCCATTGCGCCTAAAAACGCAGCCGTTTGCTTGCGTAGATCCTCGTAATTCGCGCCTTGCAGCACAGCAAATAACGCCTGATACGGCTTGTCAGGACGAGATTCACGCAGACGTTTCACCTCAGCTAAACTGCGCTCCGCCCAGGCATGCGTTCGCGCCAAGGCTTCCACTTGATATTCATACGGATCAATCAGCGAGGTCAGTTCGTCAAAGGCGAAAGTAATATCCGCACCAATGCCCGCCTGAATCTGCATAGATAATTCCGGCGTAAATTTATGGTACGAGCCGTCGAGGTGCGATTTGAACATTACGCCGTTTTCGTCCACCCAAGCGTGGCGCGACGATTTTTTAGCGATGGCAATTTCCTCATCGACATCAGTACTCATCGCCAGTACTTTCTTAAAGCCCGAGCCCAGACTCAACACCTGAAAGCCGCCACTATCAGTGAATGTCGGCCCATCCCAGTGCATAAACTTGCCCAAATAGCCAGCCTTCTCGATAAGTTCATGACCCGGCTGCAAATATAGATGATAGGCATTTGCCAGCACTGCCTGCGCGCTGACATCCGCCACCATTTCTGGCACCATCGCCTTGACATTAGCCTTAGTTCCAACCACGATAAACGCCGGTGTTGTGATATCCCCGTGCGGCGTGTGAATAATGCCAGTGCGCGCCAGCGTGTCGCCAAGCCTAGAGGTGATCTCAAAAGAAAACGGTTTCATTTGATAGATTATATCAGTTTTTTCCGCTACACTAGAAGCATGAGCAAGAAAACGCTGGTTGACCTTGATCCGTGGCTGGCGCCGCATGGACCTATCATCAAGTCACGTGAGGCGTATGTTTCGTCGACGCTCGAGAAAGTTCTGGACGGTAAATCGCCAGCGGAGTTTGCGCTGGGGTTTCATCATTTTGGCTTACATCAGACGGCGGCAGGCTGGACGTTTCGCGAATGGGCACCGAATGCTACGCGCATAGTGATGGTTGGCGAATTTTCCGATTGGCAGGAGCGTGAGGAATTTAGTTTACAGCGCGGTGCACATGGCGAATGGAGTGTTGATTTGCCGAAAGACGCGCTGCACCACGGCCAGAGCTATAAACTACGCGTCTATTGGCCAAATGGCGACGGATGGCGTCTACCATCATACGCCACCTATGTTGTTCAAGATGATGATTCGGTGGACTTTTCGGCTGTAATTTGGCAGCCTGATGAGCCATATCGGTGGCAGCATGACGTTCCGCCTGCACCAAACGTACCACTAATCTATGAGGCCCATGTTGGTATGAGCAGCGAGGAGGAAAAGGTCGCCACTTTCAATGAATTTACCGCGGGCGTCCTACCGCGCATCAAACAAGCCGGCTACAACACCATCCAACTGATGGCCATCGCCGAGCACCCGTACTATGGCAGTTTCGGCTATCACGTCAGCAACTTTTTCGCGGTGTCATCACGGTTTGGCACACCGGATGATTTCAAGCGATTAGTTGACATAGCACACGGACTGGGGCTGCGAGTTATCATTGATATCGTCCACGCTCATGCCGCCAAAAACGAGGTCGAGGGGCTCGGCAATTTCGCGGGCAGCCCGACACAATATTTCAAAGTTCACGACCATCCGGCGTGGGATTCGCGGTTGTTTGATTATGGCAAACCGGAAGTACTGCACTTTTTAGCCAGCAATTGCCGCTGGTGGCTGGATGAGTACCATGGTGACGGTTTCCGGTTTGATGGCGTGACCAGCATGTTATATCACGACCATGGCTTAGGCAAAAGTTTCACGAGCTATGATGATTATTTTGGCGACGACGTTGATAAGGATGCGCTGGTCTATCTCAAACTGGCCAATGACGTCATTCACACTGTTCGCCCCGACGCCACGACCATTGCTGAGGAAATGAGCGGGCTACCGGGCTTGGCGGCGCCGACAGAATACGGCGGCCTGGGCTTTGATTATCGATTGCAAATGGGCGCGCCTGATCTCTGGATTAAAACGCTGAAGGAAAAGCGCGACGAAGATTGGGATTTGGGCGAGCTGGTGCATACGCTGAGTTCGCACCGCCCAGAGGAAAAAGTCATCACCTACGCCGAGAGTCACGACCAGGCCTTGGTCGGCGACAAGACACTGATTTTTCGACTGATCGACAAAGCCATGTATTGGCACATGGACAAAGCCAACCCCGACCTGACAGTAGAGCGCGGCGTGGCGCTGCACAAACTAATTCGGCTACTGACCGCCGGACTACATGGTGGCGGCTACCTTAATTTCATGGGCAATGAATTTGGACATCCCGAGTGGATCGACTTTCCGCGCCAGGGTAATCATTGGTCGTTCAAGCACGCTCGCAGACAATGGAGTTTACGCGACAATGGTTTTCTCAAATACCAATGGCTGGGCGAATTTGACGCGAGCCTGATGAAGCTCATTAAAACCGTTGACGACTCGGGCATTCACTACCTCACCGTTCGCCAACACGACCATGTGGTTAGTTTCATACGCGGCGATCTGCTGTTTATTATGAACTTTTCGCCCAGCCAGTCGTGGACAGATTACGGCGTACCAGCAGCGGCTGGGTCATACAGCGTAATTTTGGACAGCGACGACAAGCAATTTGGCGGGCAGGGCCGGGTTAATCCTAACGGCCGCTACTTTACGACGCCACATGGCAACGAGCATATTATACGTGTATACATACCGACACGAAGTGGCCTCGTGCTACAAAAAGATTGACCGCAAAGCTATGTTAGTATGAATACCCTACCATGATCTTGACTACTGTGCTAATTCTTTGACCATCTTAGACAGAATCGGAATGACGTTCATTTCGAACCATGGATTGCGCGCCCGCCAGCGGAAGTTAAGCGGTGACGGATGGACAAGTGGAAAATAATGAGGCAGATACTCCATATAATGCGCGACTGTTTCGGTCAGGTTGCGCTTCGCCTGTTTGTTGAGATAGTATTGCTGAGCATGAGCACCGACTAAAATCGTCAGCCTCACATCCGGCATCTGTGCTAGCAGCCGTGGATGCCACTTTTTGGCAAACTCCGGTCGCGGCGGTAAATCACCATGCGCAGCCTTACCTGGATAATAAAAATCCATTGGCATTAGAGCAAACAAACTAGGATCATAAAATTGTTCATCGGTAACCCCCAGCCACTGACGCAATGTGCGACCACTGGCATCATTCCATGGCGTGCGTGTTTCCTGCGCTATTCGTCCCGGCGCCTGACCAACCAGCACGATACGTGAGCAGGGCGAAGCGGTATAGACTGGCGGCCAACCACGAGCATGAAACGAAGCATTCATACTATCTTGATCGATTTCATCATACAGCAACGGCCTAGTCATTACGTTAGTATATCACAACCATTCTATACTGTTCATGCTACAGGCTATCCTTCATCAATATTATGTGATATATTGTTCACATGGATATAAACTCAAAAAATATCATAGCTACCTTGATCTCGCTCGGCATCCCACCGGCCTCAGCAACGATCATCCATTGCCTCCTGATCGCCCCACCGTATCACCATAGCCACACAAGCCTCCACGAGCAAACTGGCTTCAGCAAGGCGGCCATTACCGGTGGACTACGCTACCTAGAAACACTTGATATGATCTCCTATCAAACAGACAGTTCACGACGGCAGCATATCGCTCTTGATATCAAGCCGCTCGTTACCTACACTCAACAACGTATGCTGCTGTTTGATAAACTGGCTGACGAATTACACGCAGCATCGGCCGAGCAAGTAGACGGTGAGTTTTCATCGGATATCGCCACGGTAGCTGAGCTGTGTAGCGCAATCAACGAAACAATTTGGCAGGCTATAACGATCTGGGAAGAGCAATATACCTCTACTCATCCATTGAAGTAAGATATTCTTCCAGAAAATCACTCCACTCCGGCACATTCTTTTCTCGAAAATAGGCACGAAGAAAAGTAACCATAATTTGCTGGCGAATTAACGCTTCGTCTCGGCCTGGGTCGGTCATCATAATCTTTGGTAGCTTCAATAACTTTTCAAAGAAATAATTAATGAAGCTATCGCCATCATGCGTGCCGCCGTTGGCGTTATATCGATATGCATCAATGTTCACATCAGGCCAAACAGTTGGATCAAATATCCGACAACTACCGTGATTCACCGCATAAATAAGTGCCCGCTCGATACCGCATGCCCCAATCGCATCACACATATCAGCGTCAGATACCAGCTGACCAGCCAAACGTTCTGGCCGCACACCATGTAGATAACGACTATAGCCAATCCGAGCAATATTATAACGCACCGCATCCTGCAAATCAGCCGCAACACCAGCCTTCGTCATAATTGACGTGGCATTATTGAGTTCATCCGCTTGCTTTTTGCCAACTAATTTATAATCATCAACGTCGTGTAGCCATGCCGTCAGCAGTACTTCGTCCATCGAAGCCGCTTCTTCTTTATACTCATTCGCGAATCGCTCCGCTAGCCGTGCTACACGCTCAACGTGATCGTCGCTATGGCCTGACGTATCGCCGCCAAGCAGTCGGCAAACTTCCTGTCTTACTATCGTCATTGATTTGTTCATAGACTTTATTATACACCCCCATGCAAGTTATGGACGTAAATCTATCTATTAGCTACGAAACCCCAAGGTGCATAATGCATCATGCATCATACACACTCGGAACAACGTAAACTAGTTCACGCAGCATAATATCAACTGGTGCTGTTCGTGAAAAGATTGGTTTCTTTAATGCGAGAGCATAACCGATCTCCATCGCGGCACTTATGCCAACATAGCCTTTGGGGGCATGCAGTAAAATAAAATCAGACTGCTCAATAGCCCGTAAATGCCAGTTTTCTATCTCTCGAGGCGACAGGCCAACTTCTGCAGCATCAACAACAAATTCACCATCCATAAAGTCCACTCGTCGCGGTGACAATACCTGACAGCCGGTTACGGCTAGCTCGTCGTAAGCTCGCCGCAACCCGTCAATATCGCGCCTGTACGACCCACATAATACCGCACGTGCTGCCCGCGGCCTAGAACTCCGCACTACCATATTCATATATTATTTCAGTCAACTCGCCGCACCCGTTGATACACGCCGTGATTTCTCGCAAAAAACTCTTGTACTTTTTTGGCTCATCACGCATCTCATCGAGTGTACGCCAGGCATTTCTACCGCCCTCAAACTGTACGGCCAATTTGCCCGAAAATACCTTGCAAAACATCAGGTGAAAGATCTTGTCTTCAATAATTTCACCCGTTTGCGCATGGCGCACACGTTCATGGTACACCCCGCGATGAACAAACTCACCCCGCAAACCCGTCTCCTCCGTCAATTCACGCGAGGCCGCATTGACGATTGACTCGGCCCACCGCACTTTGCCAGTAGGCGCACCCCAAAACCCATAGTAGGGGTGCTTGAGCCGCTGCTGCAACAAATACTGTTTTTCTCCAGCATGCTCACGCTCGATAACGAGCATAACTGCCACCTTTGGCTGCCGCTCAATAACACCGGCATCAGTATCAAGCTTATTCGCGTACTCCTTACCCTTGACCGAGAGGCAGTACCCGCCGTCGACTTTCTGCACATAACCTAGCTCAACGAGCCGTTTGATGTGAAATTTAATATGATCGCTTTCCAGACCGCTTGCTTTTTGTAGTGTTGCGAAATTGGCCGCTGGCAAAAATAACAATTCCCGCAAAATTTTCGTCTGTGCCTCATGGATCTTTGCTTCAAAACTCATATCGCCTCCTTTGGCTTTAGTGTAGCGCGATCGGATTAGAAAAACTAGGGAAGTCGACTTCCCTAGTGTAGAGGCGTAGACGTGTCACGCTTCTCTCATAGAATCAGAGATTAGATAATCTCAATAGCTACGTCATTCCTGAGTACTGTTAGTTGACGCTCTGCGGATCGCCAACTCAGCCAAGGCGGCCTTCTCTGTCCGCGGCCCACTTTTTATTCTGTCTGTAAAAAAGATACCGTTCAAATGATCTGTTTCGTGCTGGATAACCCAAGCATACATACTATCAAAGGCCTGTTCATGCGTCTCGCCCTGCTCATCTGTCCAGCGCAACGTAACCTCAGGGTAACGCGTGGTAAAACCCATTGGTGTCGTTTCAGAATCACCCGTCACTCCGCTCAGGCAGCCCTCTGGATTCAAGCTCTTCACAGGTTCACCGCTGTATTCAACGATCTTGGGGTTAATTGCCACGAGCCGAAATGGCTCGACTTTTGCATCCTCAGGCGGCCGCACATCAATGATAAAGATTGCGAGATCGCTCCCAATTTGATTAGCGGCGATACCTACGCCTCCGGGACCCTGTGAGCGCAGCGTATCGAGCATATCTGTTATGGTCTGCTGTACATGATCGCTCCCTATGTCCTCATGTTTGACCGGTATCGCTTCTCGCGTTAGTATTTTACGGCCATCTTCGGTAAAGATTTTTTTAATTTTGCGTTCCATGTTTTTATTATACCATATTTATGGGCAGTAAATAGTTAGGCTGCCGCAATATTGACAATTCTTCCATCAGTTGACAGTCGACACACCTCTGTTATACAATGAGATACATCATTACCGTGAGTCTTGGTCACCCAAGTCCACCATACACCATAGTGGACTGTAGATGACTTATCTTTGTATTAAAATATAAATTATAGGAGTTTTACCTTGCGACAACAACACGCAAAAACAACATTACAATTACTATGGCGAGCATCACGTCCATACAAATGGCGGCGCAACCTTGCTCTCATCACAGCGACACTAACCTTAGCGGTAGGCACAATTGTCGGGCCACTGATTATCGCACAGCTCCTGGATATGATTCAACATGGTCAGCTACAGACCGGCTCTGTGTGGACATTGGTAATTTTCTATGGCATAAGTCAGCTATGGTCGGAGATTATCGGGTGGCGGATAGTACTATATTTGATGTGGACCCTAGAAACTGCTATGCAGCGCGATATCGCAAACAAGGTATTCGCCAAGCTATCTGGCGAGACCATGTTTTTCCACTCCAACAAATTTGGCGGCTCGCTCGTCAGCCAGAATAGCAAGCTCAGTGGCTGTGTTGAACGATTTTGGGATGAGCTGGTATGGGCAATACTGCCGCTAGTCATCTCACTCACCGGATCAATTGTCATTCTGTCGATGTTACTCTGGCAATACGCGCTCTTTCTATTCATGGTCTCGATCATCTTTGGTGTAGCCGTCTTCTTTGGATCACGCCCAATGGCCAAATTAAGTAGGCGTGAGGCGGAGGCCAGCAACAAAGTAAGCGGCAACCTCGCTGACATGGTGTCAAATGTGCTTGCCGTTAAATCATCTGGCGCTGAAAAAGTCGAGCAGCAGCGATTTGATAAAACGAATCATGCATGGCGCAAGGCTAGCCTAGCCACTATGCGAGGATTTCTCACTGTCAGCAGTGTTTACTCAACGATAAACACCAGCATCCGAATCGGTGCCATCGTGTTCGCTATTTATGCAGCACAGCATAATATCGTTTCGGTCGCAGCAGTGTACTTAATCATCACCTATACTGGCAGCGTCACCCGTGAGCTGTGGAATATGAATAGCATTATGCGCAATTATAACCGGATCATCGGCGACGCCCATGAGATGGTTGAGATATTACACACACCAACATCACTTGTTGATAAGAGTGATAAAAAGCTTCATGTTGATCGCGGTGTCATTGATTTTGATGCCGTGACCTTTACGCATGACGAAGGCAAGGGGGCGATGCTATTTCGCAACTTTTCACTGCATATTACACCAGGCGAAAAAGTCGGGCTGGTTGGTTCTAGTGGTTCGGGCAAGACGACTCTGACGAAATTACTGCTGAGATTTGCCGACATTGACTCGGGCACAATCACGATTGACGGGCAGGATATTGCCGAGGTTACACAATCCAGCCTCCGTTCGCAGATCGCTTACGTGCCACAAGAGCCGCTACTATTTCACCGTTCGGTGCGCGAGAACATTGCCTACGGCAAGGCTAATGCCACCGACGCTGAGATTGAACAGGCAGCCAAAAAGGCGGGGGCTTATGATTTTATCATCAAGCTGCAGGATGGATTTGACACACTGGTCGGTGAACGCGGCGTCAAGTTGTCGGGTGGACAGCGCCAGCGCATCGCTATCGCTCGAGCCATCGTGAAAGATGCACCGATCTTGGTCCTCGACGAGGCGACCTCGGCGCTTGATTCTGAGTCAGAAGTTCTGATCCAAAAATCGCTCAAGACGCTGATGAAAAACCGTACCTCAATCGTCATCGCTCATCGACTTTCAACGATTGCAAAGCTTGATCGAATCATCGTGATGCATAATGGCAAGATAATCGAGGATGGATCGCATGACCAGCTCCTTAAGCACGGCGGCCACTACGCGAAACTGTGGCAGCATCAATCTGGCGGCTTTATTGACGCCTAACCAGCACAGTCTCTAGGTAGTATGCTATAATGCATAATGATATGATGCACGCGTTTATTGATTTTATTGTTCATTTTGGTGTTGTCGCGATTTTGCTGGTTGTCTTTGCCGAATCAGGCCTACTCTTTGGTTTCATTTTCCCGGGTGACAGCCTGCTGTTTACGGCTGGCTATATGGTACAGCAACATATTCTGCCAATTGATATTCATTTCTTTGCACTACTACTCTCGTTCATGGCTATCCTTGGCGATAGCGTTGGCTACGCATTTGGACATAAAGTTGGCCGTAAATTATTTGAACGCAAAAACTCTCGCTTCTTTAAGAAGAAATATCTCGTGCAGGCCGAAAAGTTTTACGAAAAGCATGGCTCACTTACTGTGGTGCTGGCGCGGTTTGTACCGATCGTGCGCACATTTGCACCAATCGTGGCTGGCGCTAGCAAGATGCACTACCGAACCTTTATCGTCTTTAATATCATTGGCGGCGTTATTTGGGCCACGCTTTTCACCTACCTCGGATTCTTTGCTGGCAAGGCGCTCACCGACGCTGGTATTAATATTGAGGTCGCTGCACTAATTATCATCTTCTTGTCAGTGCTGCCAATGATCATTCACGCCCTCAAGCAGGAGCATACTCGCGCGGCGTTGCGCCAACAAGTATTAGTCCTACTCGGCAAGACTCGCCGCAAAAAGCAATAAGCATTCATGATGAAGCCTGCTCGTTAGTAGCTATACGTCCAACTACAGCAAACTTTTCAGATACGTACCGGTAAATGATTCTGGCACGTTGGCGACTTCTTCTGGCGTGCCGCTCGCTACCACCGTACCGCCGCCGAGACCACCCTCAGGCCCCATATCGATAATCCAGTCGGCCGATTTAATCACATCCAGATTGTGCTCAATAATAATCATGCTGTTACCGCCGTCAACCAGCTGCTGCAAAATTCCCAGCAGCCGCTTAACATCGGCAGAATGTAGCCCAGTTGTCGGCTCGTCTAAAATATACATCGTCTTGCCCGTCGAACGCTTTGAAAGCTCCGTTGCCAGCTTGATACGCTGCGCCTCGCCGCCCGAAAAGGTGGTTGCTGGCTGACCGAGCTTGATATAGCCAAGACCAACCTCGACCAGTGTCTGTAATTTCCGAGCGATATTAGGCACGCTATCAAAGAAATTCGCCGCCTGCTCGACCGTCATATCGAGTACATCAGCAATGGTCTTATTTTTATACTTAATTTCCAGTGCCTCACGATTGTAACGCTTACCGTGGCATTCGTCGCACTGGACGTAGACATCCGGCAAGAAATGCATTTCAATCTTGATCATACCGTCGCCTTGACAATTTTCGCAGCGACCGCCCTTGACATTAAAACTGAACCGACCAGCTTTATAACCGCGGACATTAGCCTCAGGCGTACTAGCAAACAGCTCGCGAATTGGCGTAAAAATACCAGTGTAGGTCGCTGGATTAGAGCGCGGTGTGCGGCCAATTGGTGACTGATCGATGACGATAGCCTTATCCAACTGCTTTATTCCCTCAATTTTATCGTGTGCGCCAGGTACGTCACTAGCCCGGTTGAGTCGTGCCGCTAATTCCTTGGCGACAATATCATTAACTAGCGTCGACTTACCGCTGCCTGAGACACCCGACACCACCGTCATCAGACCCAACGGAAATGCCACATCAATTTGTTTCAAATTATTCTCACGAGCGCCGCGGACGATTAGTTGACGGCTCGCATCAATCTGGCGGCGGTGTTTTGGTACGGCAATTTTTTCTACACCCGACAGATACTGCCCGGTTATACTATCCGTGCATTTAGCCACCTCATTTGGCGCACCCAGCGCCACCACCGTGCCGCCATGAACACCAGCACCCGGCCCCATGTCAATCAAAAAGTCGCTCTGGCGAATCGTATCCTCGTCATGCTCGACGACCAGCACCGTATTACCAAGGTCACGCAGGTGCTTAAGCGTGGCAATCAGCCTATCATTATCGCGCTGATGTAGGCCAATTGATGGCTCATCCAGCACATACAGCACACCCTGCAAACCGCTGCCAATCTGCGTTGCCAGCCGAATTCGCTGCGCCTCGCCGCCGCTCAGTGTATTGGCGGCGCGCCCTAACTCCAAATAATTCAGCCCGACATTACTCATAAACCCGAGCCGTGCTGTAATCTCTTTCAAAATAAGCCGGGCGATCATCGCCTGCTGCTCATTCAATGTTAACTTGTGAGTGAACAAGTCAAGCGCATCATCAACGCCGAGGTCGCAAATATCCATGATATTCAGACCCTGCACCGTTACTGCTAGGACAACCGGCTTCAGCCGCGCGCCGCCGCAAACATAACAATCCCGCTGGCGCATAAACCGCTCAATGTCCTTGCGCATAAATTCGCTATCGGTTTCTTTCCAGCGCCGCTCCAAATTGGGAATCACCCCTTCATAGGTTGTATCATAATGCCGCCCATTGCCAAGCTGCACTGGATATTTCTGATCGCCCGTGCCGTAGAGTACTTTCTGGCGCGCCTCATCAGACAACTGCCCAACTGGCGTCCGAATACTGAAACCATGCGCCTCAGCTACCGCCGAAATCTTGCGCATGTAAAAATTATCGACATTGATCCGGTTGTATGGCCGAATTGCCCCCTCGGCAATCGTCAGATTCTCGTTCAGTACTAAATGAGGATCAACCTCCAAGCGACTGCCAAGTCCAGTACAACTCGGACAGGCCCCTTGCGGTGCATTAAAACTAAACAGACGCGGCTCAAGCTCTGGGATCTCCTCATCCGGATGATCAACACAGGCATATCGCTGCGAGAACGTCTTCAGTTCATCCGTATCAGCATCCAGCACCTCAACCACACCCTGGCCAAGCTCCAGCGCCTGCTCGACGCTCTGGCTCAACCGGCTAGTTAGGTCATTGTTCACCACTAGGCGATCAACCACCAGCTCAATGCTATGCTTGTAACTTTTCTGTAATTGCGGAAACTCATCCAGCGCATACACCACCCCATCCACACGCACCCGGGCGTAACCTAACCGTTGATACTGCTCTGGAATGTGTGCAAACTCGCCCTTCTTATTTTTAACAATTGGCGCGAGTAGCAACAATCGCTTGCCATCATATTGCTTGATAATCTCCTGGATAATCGCCTCGGCTGTGCGGCGTGACACTGGCTTATGGCAGCGTGTGCCGTCTGGCTTGAGGGCCGGACAATGCGGCGTGCCAATCCGCGCGAACAAGAGTCGCAAATAATCATAAATCTCGGTCACCGTCGCCACGGTTGAACGCGGGTTACGGCTGGTTGATTTCTGGTCAATTGAAATCGCCGGACTCAGGCCCTCGATACTATCAACATCCGGCTTATCCATAATGCCCAAAAATTGCCGCGCATAACTCGACAGACTCTCGACATAGCGACGCTGCCCCTCGGCGTAAATCGTATCAAACGCTAGCGACGACTTACCACTACCACTGAGACCAGTGATCACCACTAATTTATCGCGCGGGATCTCCACGTCAATATTTTTCAGATTATGTTCACGGGCGCCCTTGACGCGAATTACCTCTGGCATATCTGGTCTATTATACCGAATAGACATCCATTTTTCCAGTTGCAGCGGGCGAGATAATTTCCCCTGTCGCCACACTATAAATATATTCATAAAAACATATTAAGCTTATGATTGCAAATATGATAATCAGCTGTTATAGTAAAATACATGAAGAGGTTTGTGATCATCTGTGGAATTGCCGTTGCCGTCGCAACCTTATTTTACCTGACCCACGAAGAGTGGTTTTCATTCATGGTTATCGGTAGACTTCCATTCACTGGTATCATTCTGCCGGCAGCTGTGATGATGGGCTTCTGGATGATCATTGTGCCGGTATGTATTATCTGGGCAAAATCGATTAGTACTGCATTTTGGAGTAGTGTCGAGATTATCGGAGAGTTTGATCAGCGTCGCATTAATCGACAACTCCGTCTAGTGGCAAATTCTCGTCACGCAACAGCACAGCACGTCAGTCTAGCTATGGTTGCAGCGTGGCTCGTAATGACGCAACGTCATCTAGCACAAGCTGATGCCACTCCCAAGGTTGACGACCAATCTACAGCACGATTGGCCGTTGCAACAAACTAAAGATATCCCCGCCCCGCTTACTCAGTCTGATTTGCTTCTGGTGACGTCAGCTTCTTGATCATTGGCAATATGATATAGATACCAACAATAGCCATTGCCAATCCAGCACCAACAATCAAGCAATATAGTGGTGTAATAACTGGCTTTAGGGAGGTTGGAAGGATGCTGATAAATACCAATCCTGTCCACACACCGATAGCACACGAGAGTAGGGAGACACTCACTAACGGCACTAGCGATTCAAAGCCAACGAGGCGCTTTAGCTGACTGAGCTTCATCCCACCGAGCCGTAACGTAAACAGTGATCTCCGTCGCTCCAAGAGTCCACCAATCGTCGATACAATTAAACTTGCTACGGCGACAAACAATGTCACACCCATACCAACATAGGCAAGATCGGCGAAGTTTTTGATGACTGGATTAATGGCTGGCCGCTTAGAATCAGCACCACCAACGACCCACATTGGATTGGCTGATTGTAGTCACTCACCAACTAGGCCTCGCAATTGATCAACATCAACTGCATTTTGTAGAGTCACGAGATAATTAACGTTGCCCTTTGTTTCAACAGTATCCATCAATGTCACCGACTGCGTAACTGGTGCATCAAAATTGATGAGTACAAATTGATCCGGACGAGCATCGCTTGGGCACGTATGCTCAGTGTATGATGCTAGATCGCTACAACGCATAGCATGGCCTTTTTCGAGAGGATATATTGCTGCACTATTTACAATATATTGCTGCCTATTAAGAGTTTGCTGCATTGACTGCGGCAGTGAATCACCAATGATTATCGCAGAGTTACCCTTAAGCTGTGAGTAGCCATTATTATTAACTGATGATGCACTCAGCATTTCAATGCCACTAACTGCCGTCAGATAAAAACTCCCTGCAAATAGCGCCAAGACGACACCACTGACACTGCGAAATACAGCTCGCGAATGTACCGCGATACGTTTACTTGCGATCAGCACCAGACTGCTACGCGCCCACCGAGCGCACCATCGTGCGATACAATTCGTCAGCCAACCACCGGCCAATACCAGGCCAAACATAACAAGCATCACTCCCGCCGCGAGCACCATCATTGCTCCTAATGAACTATCTGCTTGCCCATGAAGCCACTGATGTCCCGCAGGAGTCCAGGCCCAGGCAAAGATACCAAGACCTATTGCTAGTGGTAGTACTCGCCAAATACGCAACTTCTTTACTTTTTCTTGCGTCCGGGCTACGCCAAGTGGTGAAATCTGTGCTCGCCGCATCCGCCGCCAGCTCACACCAATAGTTAACGCCAGTGTCAATGCAATGATTAACAGATACTGTAGCCAGTTTAGCTGCAAATCAGCCGGCCAGAATCGTGCACCACCCATCTCAAAATTCTGTAGCGGTGCCTGAAACAGCCAAAACGCTACGAGACCAATAACAACTCCGACAATCGAAGCTATAAGTGACTCGAGGAGAATCACTCGTGTCACTTGCTTTTTTGTGGCGCCAATCAACCGCAATGCCGCATAGCATTTCTCACGCTGTACGCCACCTAATTGTTTGGCGATGACCAGCCGTTGCATCAGTTTAGTATATATCGGTAAAGTATGATGATTGCCCACGAGACTGAGCAACCTTATCCGTGGCGGCAACTTCCTCAGTACTCACCCCTCGAATAAGCATCAGTGCGTCTGGACTTTGTAGGTACGCATCAGGGATCGTACCAAGATACTTTGTATGCTTGCCAAATCTATCAATAATCTTATCCTCGGGATGCTGGGCGACCCTCTCGGCCAGAGCTTTTGACATATAATATTCACCAGATGCTGGTGTTGGTAATTGAGCAAACTGGACCGACCCTTCTACGCCATAGAGTGACAGTACATCAATTTTTTTATCGCGCCATTTCGTCAAATTACCTAGCTGTACGTTTGACGCCTTTAGCGGCTTGACGGTGGTGTCTCGTTGTCGCTGCTGCGGTGCAGCATTCTTTGCTTGAAGTATAGCCGTATTAATAATCGCACGGTCGGTCCGTTTCAGTAGACCGTTTACACCGGCTACAAAATAACAAACCAACACTATACCAAGTGCGATAGCTGCCGATGTCAGCACGAGGCGGGCCATTGATTGGCGACCAGATTTACGAAGAAGCATCCAACTAATGCTCATTATATAACCCTCCTGCTATGAGCATCAGAGCTCACTGATTGTACATGTCCAGCGCTTGCAATTTGACCATCACGAACAATGATCTCACGGTCTGCATACGCAGCAATCGTCGGTTCATGGGTCACCATGATAACCGTTGTTCCATGCTCTTTAGCGGTTGCAATAAATAACTCCATAATCTTCTCCGAGTTAAGGCTATCCAACGATCCGGTTGGCTCGTCGGCAAACAGTACGGTTGGATTGGTCACCATAGCACGAGCAATCGCTACACGTTGCATCTGACCACCCGATAATTCACCAAGCATGCTGCCAGCCTTGTCGCTGAGTCCGACCGCTTTGAGCCAGTGCTCCAGCTTGCTTGTAAGCCTCCTGTCGCTTAGCACCATTGAGCAGCAGAGGCAGGGCTACATTATCGAGACTGGTCAATTCTGGCACGAGCTGTCCAAACTGAAAAACGAAACCAAAGCGAGTCCGCCGCAAGATACTACGTTTATCATCATTCATTGCATCAATACGGTGACCATCAAAATGAATCTCGCCACTATCAACACCGATAACCGCTGCTAGACTGTGCAATAATGTTGATTTGCCCGAGCCACTTGGCCCCATAATTGCTAGCACCTCGCCGGCCATAACATCAAGCGATACACCACGCAGCGCTTGCGCCTGTCCAAATGATTTCTTGATATTCCTCACACTAATAATTGGCTTGCCCATGTAATAATTCCTCCTTTAACTTTGTTAAGCGTGAGATAGTTAGTTCAATCCATCGTAAATCTGCCTCCAAATGAAACAACGCATGATCAATCAGTAGCATATTTGACAAGTCGCTATCACGCCGCTGAGTGGTTAACTCACGCATGCGTTGGATATGTGCGGTGCGCTGATTATCAAGGTATGGTGCGGCGTCTCCCTCCTTGAGAATGGCGAGTACCGACTTAATATACATCGTTGCCTGTAGTTGGGGTGATGGCGCTTCGGGAGTCTCCAACCATTCTTGTAGCTCATAATGTCCTTTTTTAGTGATAGCATAACGAACTCTATCTGGACCACCTGAGGTGCCAGTATCGACAATTTCTTTAACCTTGCCATCACGTTTTAACCGCGCCAATATTGAATATACCTACCCGGCTAGAATTGGCTTATCTTTACCAAAGTAGTCATCGTACTCCTTCTTTAACTCATATCCATAGTTTGATCCTTACGCTAAAAACCCAAGAAGTGTGTACTGTGCATTCATACTCTTACTATACACCACGTGACTAGCTATCGCAAGAGTTATTATAAACTTAGTGTATAGTTGTCTTATAGCGCTGAACAGCCGGATTATATGCCTGCCATGCCGGCATCAAAACCCCTAACCGCCTGCCGTCAGCCAATACTTCATCATACCCAGCTAGCCATTCGTTAAATCCGTGCTTCATATGACCCGTTACCATATCGACTACATCGGGCTGTTGAAGTGCATGCCGCATTATTGCAGTAGCTACCCTTAGCGGCATCATTGATAGTACATTGAAAGGGAAAACTCGCCACACCGCAACACCTTGATGACGACATAGAGACATACCGTCACGAAGTGCCATAATTAGCTGACGAATCGCCCCTGGATCATGCGTTAATGCCGAAAAACTGCCACTACTAGCTATGGCGCCAGCAGTTGCTGATTGCTGGAGATAATGAACTTTCATCCAATCAAGCAGACGAGCATCATAGCTGCTCGCTACCCCAGCTTCTTTTAAGTGCTGCATGAATAACTTTGCTCCCGCCCTTGCACCACCAACCCGCGTCGGTGTTGGAAATATAATAACCTTCACGCCATTATTATCTCGCCCACCGCCAATACTGGAAGGGAAGGCAATAAAATAATCATCAGGCGATATATATTGATCAACCTCACTGGCCAGATTCCAATTATTTTGCATAAATCCAATCCACCTAGCCTTCGGCTGATACTTTGCTAGTATCGGCAGTACCGATTGAAGTTGACAGCGATTAACCGTTACTAATATAACGTCGTAATAACCTACTGGCGATGTGACACACTGTGGGTAAAATACCGTCGACTGATACGTATTGTCACGCTGACGCAAATCCTTTATAGCAAGTGGCACGCCTTGCGACACCTCTTCATACCGCTCAGGCAATACGAGCACATCCACATCATGATGTACCGCTAATAAATGTGCATACGTCAGACCGATTGTTCCCGCACCATAAATTAAGTACCGCATCTTAGTCCTCAGTGGGCAGTATCGCCTCCGCCCATAGCTGTAATTCCTGCAAGATAAACTGCTGCTCGTCAGTCGCTGTCGGCGCCAACCGCTGTAGAGACGCCATAAACTGCGGTAGCTGCGCCTGCAGATGCTGAGCCCGCCATGCTTCCCATTGCACTAAATCATCTTCGCTGAGCGAGCGCGGAAAGTTGCGCGCTTTGTAGTGCAGCAGTAGTGACGCCAGCCGCTCGTCCTGGAATTCTGGATGAAAATCAGCTAGTTCACGCTCATCAGCATTGCGCACCGCTTCGACACGGATACGATCACGGTCATGCAAAAAGCCGTCGTATAATTGCGCTTCTGGATCGGGCATCTTTTTGAAGGCTGGTTTATTTTCAAAAATACTGCGCAATTTTTCGGCAAAATCTGGGTGATTCAGCAAAATATTTTGATGCTGTTGGACAATTTCTGTGCTAAGCGAAATTTTCTGCCAGCCATCGCCCTGCTCCAGCACACCCAGCGGTGCCACCGCCGGACAGCGATTGTACTGCAACTCTTTGACTGGCAATTTGACGAAATCCTCAGCCTGCCGCTCCTCCCACGACGCAAAGATTTTCTTTGTTAATTCCTCCGCACTCAGCCCAACAAACGGTATCGGATCATACCGCAAGTCATAGACGACCACACCGCCGTTTCGACTGGTCGTCAGTGGAAAGGCCACCGTGGTTTTGGCGAACTCTTTGTCGTAACGCCCGCTGGCGTAAACAAACGGTTTTTTGTCATCCACGTTGACCAGCTGTTGGACTGCTTTTTTGTCACGCATTTTTAGCAAGTAATCATACAGCTGTGGCTGCTTTTGCTTAATCAATTTCGTCACGGCAATCAGCGCTGTCACGTCCGCTAGAGCGTCGTGAGCATTCTCATGCGCAATACCGTTGGCGCTAGTGATCAATTCCAGGCGGTTGCTTGGCTCACCCTTGTCATCAAGCGGCCACTCGATTCCCTCCGGCCTCAGTGCCCTAGTCAGCCGAACTACATCCAGCAAATCCCAACGCGAGCGACCGTCTTTCCAGCTCCACTCGTACGGATCATGAAAATTGCGCCACAACAAATGGCGGATAAATTCGTCGTCAAACCGAATATTATTGAAGCCAACCGCGATGGTGTCCGGCGTAAAAATCTCCTCGCTCAACATCCGGGCAAACTGCGCCTCGGTGTAACCTTCTTCAACCGTTTTTTGCGGTGTGATGCCAGTCACCATTAGTGCATCAGGACTCGGCAACGTGTCATCATTCAGCGTCACCAGCAGGTTATACGGCTCACCAATCGGCTCGAGATTCATATCTGTTCGCTGCCCAGCAAACTGCATGATGCGGTCTTGCCGCGGATTTAATCCACTCGTCTCGAGGTCATAGAAGAAAAATGTTTGTGCCATGATTATAGTATAGCAAACCTATTGCTCAACCAGCGTAAACGGCATCGATTCGCCAATCTGTACCACAGTCTCGCCGACTGCACCCTGACGAATTAACTCGTGAGTGATGCCCATTTTTCGCATGATGTCACGCAGGCGATTGACCGATTCAAATTGATCAAAGTTAGTGCGGCGAGCAAACTTTTCAATTTTAGCGCCGCGGATGATGAAACTAATCATCTCTTCATGGTCTACATTTTCAGGCTCCACACCAACCACCTGCTCTACCGTCCAAGCATCAGATGCTGCTTGCGCATCCAGGGTAATTACCGGCAGATCATCACCTTCTTCTTCAGTCAACTCAGCTTCCCGTGCTCGATATTTCGTAACTTCCCGACGCAGTAGGCGTAGCAGCTCCGTCACGCCAGCATGTGTCTGCGACGAAATCGCCAGCACTGGCGAACCATTGGCTACATTTTGTAGTGCCGTTGATTGCATGGCAATAATCTCATCGTCCAGCCCTTCACACTTCGTCAGGGCAATAATCTCTGGATGCGTTGCCAATTCTTCAGAATATTTTTCCAGCTCACGGCGAATAGTCTGGTATTTTTCCGCCGGGTCGTCACTATACGCATCAATCATGTGAAGCAACACGGCTGTCCGCTCAACGTGGCGCAGGAACTGATCGCCCAAACCCTTACCTTCCGAAGCGCCTTCAATCAACCCCGGGATGTCAGCAATCAACACTGAACCATCATCAACATCCGCTACGCCCAAATTTGGCGTCAAGGTCGTAAATTCATAATTGGCAATTTCCGGCCGAGCATTAGAAACCACGCTCAAGAATGTCGATTTACCAGCATTAGGGAAACCAACCAAGCCAACGTCGGCCAATAATTTCAATTCCAGCTCAGCCTCAAATTCTTCACCCGCCTCGCCAAGCTCAGCCATCTTTGGTGCTTGGCGCGTACTGGACGTAAAGTGCGCGTTACCAAAGCCGCCATCACCGCCCCGGGCAACAACTGCTTGTTGCTGGTCTGCCGTCAAATCTGCAACTACCTTGCCGTCGCGCTTGACCAATGTACCCATTGGTACTTTGATAACCAGCGGCGAGCCACTTTTGCCACGCTTATTACGCTTACTGCCGTCACCGCCATTCTCTGCTTTTAGTTCTGGCCTGTGGCGAAAATTCAGCAGTGTATTAAGGTCTTTGGTCGCCAAAAACACCACATCACCACCACGTCCACCATCACCGCCATCAGGACCGCCTTTGTCAACATACTTCTCATGCCGAAAACTGACTGCGCCGTTACCACCCTTGCCAGCTCGCACTAATACTTTCGCTGTATCTACAAACATAATTTTAGTATATCAAAAAGCACCCCCGAGAGATAGCGGAGGCGCTTTATTGCCTTAGAGCATCCTAGTGAATAAAGTTATATCGACCAACCTCAGACATCGGGATCGTTCGATGCGTCACGACGTTATACCCAGCGTAATTCATATCGCTAACGTAGATCGTGCCACCTTCAACCCGCTCGACCATACCGACGTGACCAAGACCACCACCGCCCCATGTTGTCTGGAAGATTGCCCCTGGTGCCGGCGTATGATTAACGACAAAACCGGCTGCCCGAGCACTTGCTGCCCACGACGTCGCGTTGCCCCAGAAGCTACCAATTGGTCGACCAAGTGCTGCCCGCCGCTCGTACACGTACCATGTACAGTTGCCAAGAGCGTATCGGTTGCCAACTGATGCTCGAGCGTAACCATAGCTGATACCACTGACTGCGCCGCCCGTTGTCCGCCCTGCATAGCCCCGACGGCCAGAGCGGGACGCCACGTAACCTGGCTGCTCATTTTCTGGCAATACGCCACCCGGCAGAACAATTCGTGTATCTTTGGCTAGTGCCGCCCCATTTGCCAAGTCGTTATACAATGCCACTCGTTCAGGATTTGCTTTATACTTTTCTGCCAATTTTTCGACGGTGTCGCCGTCCTTAACAGTGTAGACCACGCCGTCAACCATCGGGATAATCAATGTTTTGCCAGCTTCAACCGCATCAGATGTCGTATTGTTCGCCCAGCGCACCGTCTGGGCCGTCACATTAAACTTCTTAGCAATCGAGTCAATTGTATCGCCCTGCTTAGTGACATAAGTCTTGATGCCGCGCTGAGCTGATTTCTCAGGCTGGATAATCTGTGGCTTAGAAATAACCTCCGTATCACCCTGAGCCAACTCTTTTTTGATTGACAGCGTTGCCGTCGCTTCACGTAAATCACCGGCAGTTGGCAGATTGACCGTCTCAGCCAGATCGGCTACCGCATTAGCAGCCGCCAGTTGATCTACTGAAACCTTATTTGTCTCATGTGTCACACCAGTAGACGGTGCGACTGGCTGAGAGGCCGAGACTGAGCCCTGCTGACTAGCGACGCCACCTGTCTGATAACTTAGTGCCAGAAATGAAATAACTAATAGAAAGATTCCGCCATACGCCGATATTGCGCTTAGCTTGAGTTTTTTGCCCCGACGGGCAGATACTTGATTACGAATAACGCTTCTCCCGTGTCAATGTCTCCATCAACACTGACTACCGTACTGAGTCTTTCTTCTCGCACAAGAACAGGATGCATTGTCGACCTAATAATTAGTTAATATTGCTAAACGATTAGTTTTCCGCATCCGTGCGACCGTTCTGGTAGGCCCGCGCTTACGAGGTATGACCACGATATGAGCGCAAGCTTGTTATTATTATACGCGATCACTTCGTTATTTGTCAATATTTTACTCTATAATACGCCTCACCCTTTAGCATATACACCAGCCCAACAACAAAACTCAATATAACTGCATGTGGCACCACCGCAGACATCGCCATCATCATCACAAAGAGAATAGTTGCGGGAGTAATATACAATAGTGTCGCGACAAGTATGAACGCACATATGAGTGCGAACGGCATTCGCACCATCAAGGTTAGACCAATATTGCGATAACGCAGACCCCGCCTCTGCTTGATTCTCTCCGCCTCAGATAGTTGATCGGCTGGACGTGGCTGCCAATATGACGCCCCCTTAGGCATCGCGATAATCTTCCATAGCCACAGTGAACCAATAGTCGTACACGCCACCATAAACAATATAGCCGGGAGCGAGTTATTAAAGGCTAGTGTAGCACTAAATATCGCACGGGTAGCCTCTCGAAGTGCTGAACTAAATGGGCCAACTTGAGAGGTATAGAGTAGCACAAATATAATAAATTGCACCACCGGATACACCACAGTCATGGCAAGCGCAGCGATTCGTTGCCGGTACTGGTCAGTTCGACGGGACTGCTTCAAGACAATGAGGCCCTGGACAAGGAGTGATGCGATAGCTACGCCAATGACAGCCAGTAATAACGGCATATCCTGGAGGTTCCGAAAGAATAGCGGTAGCTGACCTGTGAATACCCCTGCTGAACAAACAAGTATTGCCGCCTCAATGACAATGACTGCCTCACATCGAATGTTACGCTCTGGTGAAGATGCAGCTTGTTTCTTAGGTTTATTCTTTGTAGTCGTGGCTGTCGTCTTTGTCATTCGAGGATTTTCTCCTTTCTTTTTGAAGTGTCCTACTGTCTATTATACCAGAGTATTTTTACGTTTTGACGTCAACAAAAATAGCTCACTATCAAAGCTAAGCGAGCTACTGCAAATACGAACGAGATAAGCATCTCATAAAAATGGTGACCTCACGGAGAATCGAACTCCGATTGCCAGGATGAAAACCTGGTGTCCTGACCGTTAGACGATGAGGCCATCAAACAGGTTGTATTGTAGCAGATTAGTGATACTGTGTCTAGGGTGCAATATCGTGGCAAAATTGACTTTTTCAATGTTTTGATGTATTCTACATAGAGTTTTAAGGATAAAAGGAGGAAGTTATGCAAAAATTGTCATCACTATTCCGCTCGTTATCACTGCGCCACTATGCAGTTTTGGCGATGGTTGCGATTGCCACAGTAGTACCGACCACATTGTGGGCGCTAGATTCTGACCGCTCAACTAATACTAATACCAACACACAAACACCAGCGACCACAAAACCGACGCCAGTTTATAGCTGTAATGCACTCAATATTGATCAGTTTTCAGCTACTAGTTTCAAGTTCTCAGTCAAATATTCCGCTCATGGCGGCGCAACCTATAAGACAACAATTTACAAAGTCTACGACGCCAGCGGCAAAGAGGTATACCGAACTGGTAACGAATTCAAGGGCTTCACACCGGGCATATACACGGTCAAAGCCTTTATTGTCGTTGATGTGAATGGTAAAGAAGAAATGGTGACCAGCGATGCCTGCACTAAGCAGGCCACAGTCCCTGGCGAAACATCGGATCCAAAACCAAAGCCAACGCCAATTCCGAAACCAGTTGACCCGAAACCTGAACCAATCCCAGATAAACCACCAAAAATCACGCTAGGATTTGCCGTCAAGACTACTGTCGGTGGCGCACAGCACAAAACAGTTGCCGTCAATGAAACCTTCACCTACCAGGTAACCGTTACTAACACAGGGACTGCCACGATACATGATGTATACGTTACCAATACCGCGCCACAGGGTGTAACCTACCTAAAGGCTTCTGCTGGTACAATTCAGAATAATACCTGGCAGACACTGATTAGTGAACTCAAGCCAAATGAATCGAAAACATTTACTGTCGACGCTATTGTCAAGCAATATGTCGCGGGCACACTGACTAGTACAACCTGCATCAAGAGTGATCAAATTTCGCTCGAGGGCCATAACAACTGCAGTGGTGCTACTATAGAGGTGGCCAAGCCGCAGACCCCAGCTCCACAGCCAAAACCACAGCCAACGCCACAACCAAGACCAGCACCGACCGATCCGAAACAGCCGACACCGACCCAACCGGCAACTCCGACTCGGCCAACTACACCGGTGCCTGAACCAAAAACGCCAGACCAATCGAAGCAGCCATCAGCCAACAACAATCAGCAGTCACCATCAACATCAGGCAGCGCACAAACCACGAACCCACCTGCTGCACCGACAACCGTTGGTGAACTGCCACAGACTGGTAACGCCACCGACACGCTTGCTGGCGGGTTGGGTCTTGGCGCCCTCCTCACTGCTGGGGTCGCCTACCTCATCAGTCGACGTCATGTGTAATCATAACTCTGGTTAACGTGGATGCCCCTCGCACCCCGAGGGGTATTTCATGGTACAATATCACTATGGCAAAGCAGAAGAAAAAGCGCTCCAAGAAATACTCTGGTGTTGACGCCGCAACAACTCGGCCCAGTGTCACGCGCATCCAGGCGGTCAGCCGCTCGTCGGCCGGTCAGTGGCTATATGAACGCAAAAAATTACTGCGTGGTGTCGGCATCGGCGTAGTAATAGTCATCATCGTCATTGTGATTATCACTGGCATCATTAGTTTATTCCGGTAAAACTTTCTCAGTGACTTGTCGCCTTTTTCTTGTTCACGGCCGGCCTATCAAGTGGCAGACGAAAACCAAACGTGCTGCCCTTATTTTCTTTTGACGTAAAGATCATTGAGCCGCCGTGCTCCAACACAACTTTACGCGCCAAAAACAAGCCAACGCCCGTGCCGTCAGGACGACGCTTGCGAGCATTTGAAGCGCGAAAGAATTTACCAAATACGCCAGACTGCTCAGCTTTTGGCACGCCGATGCCTTGGTCTTCGACCGTAAACACCACTTCCTGCGCGTCACAGCAAAGCGACACCTTGACAGTTGTTTGTTCTTTAGAATAAAAGATTGCGTTATCAATCATGTTCATGATGACTTGGCGGAGTTTTTCGGCATCAATGGCCAAGGTTGGGACATCATCGTCAATATGTACCGAAAGAGTGATGTTATGCTGCTTAGCCACAATCTTCAGCAGAGCCATTTCACTTTGTACAATATCGCCGAGGTTAGCCAGCTGGCGGTTCATGGTGAATGTCCCGGTCTGCAAGCGAGAGATACTGAGAAAGTCATTGATCAGTTGTACCATGCGCTCACTCGAGGAAAAGGCCTCACGTAGAACAGCTTTCTGGGTCGGACGAACCGGACCGAGATCACCCTGGAGCAGCATGTCGAGATAACCCTTGATACTGGTTAGTGGCGTTCGCAGTTGATGCGACGCCATAGAAATAAATTCATTCTTCGCCTCGTCTAGTCGCTGTAGCTGCTGGTTACTCATCCGCAGTTCCTGCGTCGCCGCCTCGACACGCTGCTGTAGCTCGGCATTCAGCTCATTCACCTCCTCCATCGACTGAGCATTTTTAATGGCGATCGCTAGTTCACCGCGCACTGCCCGAAGCATTGAGAGATCGCGCTCGACATAGTTATTTTTCTGACTTTCGCCGATCAGCACAAAACCAACGATATCCTCCTGTAGCGATAATGTCATGACGATAGCCAGCTTTTGTAGTTTCATCGTCCGCCGTGACTGCTCCGGCAGTGATTCGACCACCGCCACGTCATCGAGCTGCTCGAGCTGGTGTTGCATTACCAGCTCCGCTAGATCTACCTGCGGCGGACGAGTGTGTCCACGTGAGCCAAATATCCGAAAGCGACCATTATCATACACGGCAAAAATAACCTGACGCGCCTTGATAAGCCGTGTTAGGCACACCGCTAACCGAGTCGTCAGTAGTCGCAGCCCCATCGTATGTAGCAAAATTTGCCCAATCTCGTTGATAAAGCTTTCAATGGTATAGCCCTGTCGATAAAATAGCTTGTCAGTCAGGCGATCAAAAAACTGCTTGGTCGGTTGAAACAAAAACCCTAACAATAATGCCGCTAGCACACCCCAGAATCCTGGCATCCCGCCGATATCATGACCGCTGAACGCACTGACAATCGCCGAGATACTATAGGTCGCTGTGTAGTATACGATTGTTAATAAGCTTAGCAGCATGGCGTACGCAATTGTTCGCACCGCCGCATCTTTCAAACCAAAGAGACGGTGCTTGACAATTGTCAGATACGCCAGCGGTATAAAAATAAAGGTGCTCAGCGGCCCAATCCAGATGAGGTCATAGCGACCAACAGCCGGCAGCAGTAAATTAAATATCATACCTACGCTGCCAGCAATGCCATAGGCATAGGAAATGAGTCGTAGCTGAGAGCGCACCAAGAGCGCACTGCGGCGACGAGCCTGATGCGCGAGGATGATAAGTGCCGCCAAAAACAGCAGTATGAAATACACCATATAGACGAAATAGCCGATCGGATGAATCACGACCGTATGATCATTCAAGACCACCTGCGCTATCAGCCAATCAACTCGCACGATAATCATCGAAGCAACAATGCCAAATAACACCCAGGCAGTGGCTGGCACGTATTTTGTTGTTCGTCGTGCACCAATGTGAGTTGCCACTGAGATCATGGCTGCCGCGATCAGTGCTGCTCCGATGTAATATATCCTCAGGTATATCAGTGCCGCCGCCAGCACATTAGTCGCTAAAAACGCCGCGATACCCAATGCCCACAGCGCAATGCCAACCGTCAGCACAAAAAAGAACCGGGTTGCCAGCTGGCGTGGTTGATGAGCCACGACCATGAGGCCAAACACCAGCGACATTACCCCGGCAATGATCAGCCCCGCTATCTCCATGCCCACTCCCTCGTCATATTTCTAGTGTACCACCAACCTTTGGTCTACGCATAGCATACAGTGCATAGACACCCATCAGGACAATATACATCGACCCGCCAATCACCCAGACCCGCTGCCCCCGCGATCCGCTGCATTGTTTCGATTGACCGAGGCTGGATATGCGGCCACTGCACGACATTGAGCGTAAAGCCCAGCTGCGGATGCGTATCACGCATATTGCCGACTAGCAGCAGCCCGCCAGGTTTCACCAGTTGAGCAGCATGAGCTAGAAAAGTTGCGGCATTAACCTGCAGCGCCGTCGGACTTTCATCTGAAATCACCTCGGGCACATATTCCAAAATTCCAACGGCATCGACTGCATCATATGCAGCCGCCTCAAGGCCAACCCGTCGCCGCAGTGCTCGAGCTGCCACGTTGGTTTGTGCATCTACCGCAGGCGAGACTACACCCTGAGGGCGCAGAATATTCATACAGCAAACGTTGGTAAACTGCCTGACTTCCATTGTCTGGGCATACGTTTGCGCGGCCTTGAGCGCCGACCGGTCAAGATCAACCAGTGTGACGCGCGGCGTAGGGTTGCCGCTCTCTTTGATGTGCCGGAGCGCATGACAAACTGGCTGAGCAGCGCCGCAAGCTAAGCTAACCCATTGCTGCTCTGCGGCGCCCAGAGACGCTTGATCAATAACGTGCCTGGCAAGAATATCCTGAACAATTTCACCGCGACTGCGAATACCGTGCGCATCCAAAATGTTACAGGCCCAGTCGCGCACCACCGGCGAAACCGGCTTGCCATTCGCTAATTGCTTGGTGTTCGGATCATACAACAAGGCCAGTGCTGACGCTGTCGGTATCAGTTCCAACCAATTCTCAACGCCAGAAACCCGAGCGATCAATTCACGTGTCGCTGGGTTCGTATCATCAATCCTCGTTCGCTGGCGCCCAATCGCTGCGTTGAGATCACAATCACCATGAAAGCCCATGCCAGCCAACTCTTCTAGCTCCGCTGTTATCCTCTCGTAGGATGACGTCTGGTATTGGTCACACGTTGGCACTGGATGAATCCGCCACTGATCCATCTCAAGTTTCGCCGCGCACTCTGACAACTCAACCCAGCCATAACGATCTGGCTGAATAGTTATGCTTTCACGCTGCTTTATTGTCACTTTGCCCACCTCTTTTGTGCTAGTTTTACAATACACCACTGCCTGCTATAATACAATTATGGTTAAAATTGCTATCATTGAAGATGACGCGACGATCAGTCAGATGTACCGAATGAAGTTCGAGGCGGACGGGTTTGACGTGCGGCTAGCGAGTAATGGTACAATTGGCGTGGCGCTCGTCGAATCGTTTCGTCCAGATGTTATTTTGCTTGATATCCAGATGCCAGAGATGGATGGAGCCGAGGCCTTGCGACGTATTCGCTCACACGCATGGGGCAAGACCATACCGGTTATCGTGCTGACCAACCTCGGCGAAGAAGAAGCTCCGCGCGAGATGCGCTCACTCGGCATCCAAGGCTACATCGTTAAGGCCAACCTCACCCCGCGCCAAGTCGTCGCCCAGGTCAAATCAGTCATTACAAAGCCGTGAGTTTCTACCGGATATTGACCCGGCGCAGGCACGCGGTAATCACATTATCAAACAATGCGCTCACCGTCAGCGGGCCGACGCCGCCTTTTTCTGGTGTCAAGTGAATATCGGTGCGCATCCGGTTTGCTGGTGCCACGTCACCAACAATCTTACCATCCTCCGAGGCGGTGCCTGCATCGACTACCACCGCACCAGGTCGGATCATGTTCGGCTGAATCAGTCCCGCCACACCAGTTGCCGTGACGATGACATCATATTCGTGTAGTCGCGATAAATCATCACCCCGACTAAATACCGTTACGTCCAGCCCCGACGCTCGCCACATCCGCTCGAGCGGCGCACCGACCAGCCGCCCACGCCCAACAATAGCCAACCTTTTACCAGCCAGCTCCACACTATAGCCCGCTAACAGCCAATTGATGGCCATCGGTGTCGCCGGGTCAAACAGCGTTTGCTCAGAATTAAGGCCATCGACGTCTTTTTCCGGTGCCACCAACCGCACAATTTGATCGGTCTGCTCTGGCTCGGCCAGTGGTAGCTGGACGATAATTCCTTGGACGTCATCACGTTGGTTCAGCGCCGTGATTGTCTCCGGTAGGTGACGAGTCGCCACCCGACAAATTTCTACCTCAATTAAAATGTCTGCACCGTAGCGCTGCTTGAGGCGCATGTAGGTAGCGATGACCGGATTGTCCGAATCAGTGACGATGGCGAGGCGTGGCTGGATGTGGTGCGCTTGACGGAGCATGCGGACTTGCTTGGCCTGACGCTCTTTAATAAACGACGCGAGTTCTGCACCATTGAGAGATTTCATTGTTTGATTGTAGCAAATCAGCATGAGCACGTCGAGCGCCTTGAGGTTGGTAGCCGCCTGTGGTATAATCGGGAAGCTTGGCGGATGTAGCTCAGTTGGTTAGAGCGCTGGATTGTGGCTCCGGAGGCCGTGGGTTCGAGCCCCATCATTCGCCCCAAGCATTGTCCATAGCAAAAGTGCGACGTTATGTTTACCTTCACCACTCATTATGCTATAATCTGGACTGATTGGGCCAGTAGCTCAGCTGGTTAGAGCACCTGCCTCTTAAGCAGGGTGTCGAGGGTTCGAGCCCCTCCTGGCCCTCCAAGGAATTATTAAACCCCAGTTTTCTGGGGTTTTAGTATGCATAATAAATCGTACTGCTTACGAAAATGGATCGTGGCCACGTGAAGGCGGCTCTTGAAATCGAGGCGATGATTGTGAGCGAGTGGTATTATTGCTACCGGTTGGACCGCCCAGCGGTGCACTGCCTGGGATATTTTGTGATGATAACGACGGCTCCGCTTGGCGCAGCGAATTACCCGCAAAGGTACGATTAGAGAGCGGAACATCACTAGTCGTGTCATGGTCTTCCAGTGTATCGTCAGCGCTCGTTGGCGGCATATAACCACGCGCACCCAGCGCTGATGACTGATAATTCCCGATCCGCTGACGATCACAGTTGCGGTCGCTCACTCGACGACTTCGACCGGTATTACCAAACGCCGGCTGCGTCCGTGGCCGATGCGCCATTAACCGCTGAACTAACCGACGCGACATTCGAGGTTTACCACTAGCATCCATGTGACCCTCCTTCGATCATTCCTGGCGCCCCGAGTAGGATTCGAACCTACGACCTTAGGCTTAGAAGTCCTCTGCTCTATCCAGCTGAGCTATCAGGGCATGTTCACATTATAGCATCTTTCTGGTACAATAGTGCAAGCTCGCGGGTGTAGTACAGCGGCTAGTATGCAAGTTTTCCAAACTTGAGACGGGAGTTCGATTCTCCCCACCCGCACCAATGTCAGATAATTTCAATCCGCGAAAAGGGCATCATGGATTCATATTCATACACAAACACATCACCATATCAGCCACAGGACATCGAAGACGCCTCCGAATTTTATGACGTAATTGAGCGTAGCAGCCTGACGCATCAACTGTCTAAGTCACGGCCGTACATCTACTGGACAATGGAAATTTATGACAAGGCCAACGGCATCAAAGGTGGTGGCGGCCTGGGCGTACTGGCAGCAGACACACGGCGAGTGGCCGAAAAATTAGACGTGCCGTTTGTGGTAGTCACGCCATTTTACCGCAGCGAATCACACCAAAAAATTACCGATCTCGCACAGACTGAATACGTTGAGAAGGTCTCGCCCCAGGAGTATGGCTTTCATTATATTGATGAAGTTTCAGTCAGCTCTGCCGGCTTTCCCGATGCTAGCCTCAGCGTCTTTCGCAAGACACTCGGCTCAACGCAATTTGTCACCATTTCAGAGCCAAACTTTGGGCAATTGTACGAAGGCGAAGGCTCGGGTGATCACCGGCTGTACCAAGAAGTGGCACTCGGGTTTGGCGGCTATAAGGCCCTGAAACTACTCGGCATCAAACCAGCCGTCATTCAACTCAATGAAACCGCAACAATTTTTGCGGCACTGGCTCGGCTGGACGAGCTATGCGCCAACGGTATGAACTTGTACGAAGCAATCGTTTACGTCCGCAAACACACACTCTACACCAACCACACCCTACTCCAGGCCGCTGAACCAGAGTTTCACCGCTCGCAATTTGAAAAATTAGTACTGCCAAACCTCAAAAGCAACGCCGTGCGCTGCTGGCTGATGGAGCAATTTCGTAACGACCGTTTGCGACCTAATTTGCTGGCAATTGAGTTGACCGAAGCCAAAAATGGCGTCAGTAAACTGCACGCCCGCGTGGCAAATTTCCGCGACCGCAACAACGACAAAGTCAAATTCCACGCCATCACCAACGGCATTGACCTGGAAACATGGGTGCTGCCGGAGATCCTGCAGACTTATCGTGAGCATACTATTATTGATAAATTTGGCTTGCCAACAGAGCAGTATCAAGAGGCAATCGCCACGCTACCCGCTAGCACCATTCGCTCGCTCAAACGCGTGGGCCGGCTGGAGCTAAACCGAGTCCTTATGGGGCGCAAGGATCAATACAACAACCCAGTTCACCTGCCCGAAGACGCGCTGGTATTTGACTTCAAACGGCGGTTCGCCAATTACAAGCGACCGCATCTACCATTTGAGCGCCCAGAGACACTCAGGCAGATTTTGCTCGATAGCAACGCTCACTACATTCTTGCCGGTAAGGTTCATCAGGGTGATCATGATATGTATCAGCAGCTCCTGACCATCCTCAAGCTCGTCGATAGCGACCCTGTCCTGCGTGAGCGCGTCCACTACATTCAAGATTACGACGAGACCCTGGGACGAGCGCTGGCAATCGGCTCAGACATTGCTATCAACGTGCCGATCATTGGCCTCGAGGCTTGTGGCACATCATGGGAAAAAGACATTGCCAATCTCAAGCTGCTTATCTCCACCAGCGACGGCGGCGTTGCCGATATCAAGCCGATTGCCTGTCTCGAGGTGAGCGGCGTGAGCTCAGAGGACGAGACCACCTCGCTCTACGCTAATATGCGGCGGGCAGCACAAATCGTCGCTAGTGACGATTTGCTGATGCAGCACATTCATCGCCAGCTCACGGCCTATCTACCGATCATATCAGGTGCACGAATGCTCAAGGATTATCTCAAGTTTCTGTTTCCCGCCCGCCACACAACCAAATAGAGCCGACAGCAGAACACTGCGTAACTACTCGGTAATAACTTCAATCTCTGCACCCAGTGAATTAAGCCGCTGCGCTAGTTCCTCGTAGCCGCGATTGATCGAATACACATCGCGCAAGATTGACACGCCCGGCGCCGCTAACATAGCGAGCAGTACCACAACCGACGGCCGCAGCGCTGGCGGTGCCACAACATCAGCGGACTTCCACCTGGTCGGGCCAGTGATATACACCCGGTGCGGATCAACCAGCTCAATCTGCGCATTCAATTTACTCAGCTCGGTGAAATAAATCGCTCGATTCTCGTAACTCCAGTCGTGCACCAATGTCCGACCTTTAGCGACGGTCGCAATCAGCCCCAAGAACGGCAGGTTGTCCATATTAATCCCCGGAAACGGCAGCGCGTGAATCTTGTCTTTTGGTGCAACCAACCTAGAGTGTTTCAGCGTGATATCCACCAAGCGAGTACGACCGTTGTTGGCTGCGTATTCCTCGCTTAACTCATATTGCAAACCCATCTCAGCCAATGTTGCTAGCTCAATTTCCAGAAACTCAATTGGCGCCCGACGCACCGTGATTTCTGAATCAGTCACCACGGCCGCTGCGATAAAGCTCATGGCCTCGATCGGGTCTTCAGACGGGTAGTAATCAACCACCGTATTGATATGCGACCGGCCCGTGATTTTCAACGTCGTTGTACCAATTCCTTCGATGGTCACGCCCAATTTCTGCAAGAAGAAACACACATCCTGCACCATGTAGTTCGGACTAGCGTTGCGGATGATGGTGGTGTCTGGCGACAGAGCCGCCGCCATGATAACGTTTTCCGTCACCGTGTCACCGCGTTCAGTCAATAAAATTATCCGATCGCCCGTTGTTGGCTCGACGCGCGCATGATAATACTCACTCTCAGCCTCTACCTGCATCCCAAAATGCTTCAGCCCCGACAAGTGTGGCTCTACCGTGCGCTTACCGAGGTTGCAGCCACCAGCAAACGGCAGCCGAAAATTATGGTATTGATGAAGCAGCGGGCCAAGGAACATGATCACGGTACGCGTGCGTTTAGCAGCAGCGATATCCATATCCTCCAGCCTCAGCCGTGCCGGTGGTATAATCTCCAGGTCGTTCTTTCGCAGCCAACGGGTTTTAACGCCAATCGAGTTGAGCACCTCAATGATCCGGTTAACCTCTTCGATACGCGCCACATGACGTAGCGTCGTTTTTCCCCTGTTGAGCAAGCTGGCGCAGAGCAGCCCCACGGCCGCATTCTTGCTCGTTTTGACCGATATATCACCAGAAAGTTTTTTACCGCCATGCACCCGAAAGTTCATCTTGCCCGAGTGATTGAGCGTAACGATGTTACAGTTGAGTACATCACTAATCCTCATTAGCATCTCGACACTGATATTTTGACCGCCGTTCTCGATACGGTTGATGGCACTTTGTGATGTACCAATAGCCTCAGCTAGTTGCGTCTGCGTGAGGCCTTTGCGATTACGATTTTCATTGATAATAACGCCGATTTTTTGGAGATAGTCATTCATACTCATAGCGTAAAATATATCACACATGATATATGATGTAAAGTGCTATAATAAAGGAAAAGGAGGGAGTGTTATGCAAGATACACAGGTCGCCGATTTAATTGCGGCAGAAATAAAACGACAACAACGGGGGATTGAGCTGATCCCAAGCGAAAATTACGTTTCAACTAGTGTACTCAAAGCGCTGGGTAGCGTCTTTACCAACAAATATTCTGAGGGCTATCCAGGCCGGCGCTACTATGGCGGGCAGGACAATACCGACCAAATTGAGCAACTGGCGATTGACCGCGCTAAAAAGCTATTCGGCGCTGATCACGCCAATGTCCAGCCGCACTCCGGCGCCCAGGCGAATGAGGCGGTGTATTATGCGTGGTGCGAGCCGGGCGATACCATTTTGGCGATGGATTTGGCACACGGCGGCCACTTAACACATGGTGCACCGGTGACTCGCTCGGCCCGCGAGTATACTTTTATTCGCTACGGCATCAAGGATGTCGAGACTGGTGAAATTGACTATGAAGAAATTCGCCGCTTGGCGCTAAAACATCGGCCAAAGATTATTTTGGCCGGCTTCTCGGCCTATCCGCGCGAGCTAGATTATGCTAAGTTTGCCGAGATTGGCAACGAAGTCGGCGCCATGCTGATGGCAGACATGAGCCACATTGCTGGACTAATTGTCGGTGGCGTAGCCAAAAATCCGTTTGACTACGGCTTTCACGTTATCACCACTACCACGCACAAAACCTTGCGAGGCCCGCGCGGCGGCCTGATTTTGTCAAAAGGCGTCGTCGGCAATCCTTTGAAACGACCAGAAAAGACCTTGGAAAACTTGCCAACATTGATTGACCGGGCGGTCTTCCCCGGCACCCAAGGCGGCCCACACATGCACACCATCGCTGCCAAAGCAGTGGCCTTTGGCGAGGCGTTACGCCCAGAATTCACGGAATACGCCCAGCAAATCGTAAAGAATGCGGCCGTGCTAGCAGATGAACTGAAACGCGGCGGTTTGAAATTAGTAACGGGCGGCACCAGCAACCACTTGGTGCTGGCTGACGTCTACGACAGCTTTGGTATTGATGGCAAAACCGCTCAAGAGCGGCTGGAGGCCAGCGGCATCACCGCTAATGCCAATGCTATACCGAACGATACTCTGCCGCCATTCCGCCCCAGCGGCTTGCGCCTCGGCACACCGGCGCTCACTACGCGCGGCATGATGGAAGCGGAAATTAAGCAAATTGCCGAGTGGATTATTGCAGCGATAACTACAGAGGACCCGGCAGAATACGCAAAAATTAAGCAGCAAACTACTAGCCTTGCGGCGCGTTTTCCGCTACCATATAACTAATACTAAATAACTTGGGGGGCAAATCAGAAATGATTTCTTCAAACAAAACTAAAGGTTTCACATTGGTTGAGCTCTTGATCGTTATCGTGGTCATCGCTATCTTGGCTGCTATTTCGATTGTGGCGTACAACGGTGTGACAAATAAGGCTCGGGATGATGAGCGAGTGGCTGATGCACGAGATATTATTAACGCTGCTGCAGTGTACAACTCAGAGAATGCCCATTGGCCAACAATATCAGAGCTAGGGTCATTCAACACGGTTAAACTTTCAGATCAGACAAAGAGTCGTCTTGGAACTGTGGCACCAAGTGCAGGTGATAAGAATAAATACCAATACAGGCTGTGCGGGACTGCTCCGAATTTCACTGGGGCGAAAGTCACTTACTGGAAGGAGGGCATTAGTAGTCATGAGCACCACGAGAAAACAGTAAGCAGCGGCAGCGGTTGCTAAAGAGACACGTTGCCATAAATAAAATAATCCCCGGCAGTGTCGGGGATTATTTTATTTATATTAAGATCTCCTATCCTGCAGGGATTATGAGCACTTACCAGTCTTCATGACAATCTTGTGGTTGGTCTCACCATTACCCAAGACATCTTTCCAGTAGGTAACTTTGACACCAGATACGGCAGTACCATCCATGCAGTGTGCAAAGCCAAAGAGATGTTTATGGGCATCATCTGGCTCTGGCGCTGGTGTAACCGGGCTTGCCGAACCACCAAGACCAGTTATCGCCTTTTCAGAAAGCTTAATAGTCTGGTACTTCACCACTTCGTCAACGGTTGGCCACTTATCGTTATCTGCATTATATGAAGCCGCTGCGTTCAGGATGCTCCTTGCATCTGAAGCTCGCTCATCATCCCGAGCCTTATTTGTCACACCGTTGTACGCCACAATCGAAATAGCAGCCAAGATAGCGATGACCACGATAACGATCAAGAGCTCAACCAATGTGAAACCTTTAGTTTTGTTTGAAGAAATCATTTCTGATTTGCCCCCTATTTTTAGTTAGTTATTATTGTAACTTGATTGTAGCAAAGCGATTATAAAAGCGCAAGCATTTTATGAATAATTCCCCGATTCGACTCACGTTGGCCATAAAAACAGAGGTAGTACCTCAAAGTACTTCCTGCTCGAAACGGGCGTTATCCACACGACCCACCCGAACCCGCTATGGACACGAGGCGCCGGCAGTGCCGTTTACAGGAACATTGATTGACTTGACGAAGCGCTGACTGGAATATTCGATATTCTGACCCGCAACCGTCTTGGTGACCCCGAGGCTGACTTTAAGTGTACCGTCGTTGATCTTGCAAACATTGAAATTAAGCACCGTACTGGTGTCGATGATCGTTTCGACTGCCCCGTCCAGCTGCCAGATACGGTCGCTAGCACTCGGACATGAGCCGTCGTACATTGTCTTGCGCTTGAGTTCCGAGCCACTCTGGAAATATTCAGTGGTATAGGTCTTAGCATCAGCAATGGCAACTGCTCCCCACGCCACGCCGCAATCACTTTTTTGGATCAGGCGCCGCGTCGAACTATAGGGGTTCTCGCTGGTAGCGAGACTATGTATACGCACATACGAGGACGTTGTTCCCTCAAGCGTGGTACTGAGCCGCACATCCGCCTCAATTCGATCAAGTGCCGTTAGCACATCACTCTGTAGTTGTGACTTGGCACTGGTGACCATTGACGAGCCAGTGAGATTGATGATTAGGCCAATAATACCCGCCAGCACCAAAATAATGACTGGCGCAATCGCCAAGATCTCGATCAGCGTAAAGCCCTGGCTGTGCTGCCGTCGGTTAGAATTAGCCCGAAATGTACGTCGCATGCACCACCTCCTGCGCTGGCGTTCCATAAGTAATAATTACCGCAACACGAATGACCGCGATGCTGTTTGGCACTTTACAATATTCGACTCGAGCACGTACTGGATCCGGCAATGTTGGCGTGGTCGGTGGTGTCACGTGTTCAGTCTTGACCGCACCGCTGCCACAAACCTCAGATACTGTTTTATACAAGCCACGTTCACGTAGGATGCCGTAGCCGAGATTGGCAGCTTCTGAGGTGCGGCGAGCCTCGGTATTACGTGCCAATACCGCCCCGTACAGCTGGTAGCCACTCATTAAAAAGATCCCGGCAATAATCAAGGTGATCATCAGCTCGACAACGGTGAAACCGCCCGCATGCTTTAGAGACGTTTGCTGTTGAGTACTTGCCATTTACCCGGCTCCTTTGTTTCTAAATGATAAAAAATCGTATAGCGCCGACAAGCCGCGCCCGCCTCATCACATACACCATCCTTAGCGCCGGCAACGTAGATGTACGCACCATTTGGATAGTTAGTGATCTTGGTGTTTTCGTAATCATCTTTTTTGGCAAGCAGCTGACCCACGTTAGCGATCGGATTGACACCGAATGTACCGTTAATCGCCGAAATGAGGCGTTCTCGATCCAGTGGACCAGTCTTGGCGGCACCACCCAGTTCGTCAAACGCCGCCGCAAACTGCGCCGCAGTCATCTTGCCAGCGCCGCTAGCCCCGGAAACGTACGCCGGATAGCCGCCAGCGGGCTTGATGACATTACCGGTACTATCACGAATTTCCCGCGGATAGACGCTCTCGAGATAGTTCTGCAAGGCCAGCACATCAGCCTCACGCTCCTTATCGCGTGCCGCCGCCTGATAATTACGAAAACTCAATGTCGCGAGCACCAGCAAAATCGCCATAACGGCAATAGCAATGATCAGCTCGACTAGCGTAAACCCCCGTCCCTTCATACCCCCATCATACTCGGAAATAGATATAAGCGCAAGCGTTTTGAGGCTCAAATTTCCAACGGTTCTTGCTGGATCTGGATGTGGAATTTGTCGTAGACTGCCTGGATAATGGCGTTACGTGCTGCCGCCAGATCGTGGTAGCTAGTCGCCGACTCATTGATCAATACCAGCGCATTCTTGTCGTGCACCCGCATGCCGTGTAGCAGTGCCCCCTTGAGTCCAGCCTGTTCAATCAGCCAGCCCGTCGGCACCTTGTGTCGGCCGTCCGGCATGTCATAGGACGGCGCATCCGGATACCGTTCACGAAGTTCATCGAGCTGCCATGATTCGATCAGCGCGTTCTTGAAGAATGAACCAGCATTGGGTCGCTTGGTCGGATTGGGTAGCTTATCAAACCGAATCGCCATCACCGCGTCACGGATCACCTGCGGCGTAAAGGTCGTGATGTTCATGTTGGTCAAATACCGCTGTAAGCCGGCATAGAACGGCGGTTTTGGCGCTGCGTGATGGAGCTTGATGGTAATCGAGAGAATGCAGTAGCGGCCGCTCGCTTCACCGCGAAAAATACTGTGCCGATATGAAAACCCGCACTCCGCCGCGCCTAGGGTTACCACTCGGTCGGTCAGCGAATCGTACGCCTCTAGCTCGGTGAGCACATCAGCAACTTCCTGGCCATACGCCCCGACATTCTGCACCGGCGCGGCGCCGGCTGTACCAGGGATGGCCGACATCGCCTCAATGCCGCTCAGGCCCATGGCAACTGTGCGCTTAACCACCTCGTCCCATATTTCACCCGCACCAACCTTGATCGTTGCTGTCTGGCCATCATCAGTCAGCACTGCAAATCCCTTGATCCGATTGAGCAACACCGCCCCCTCAAACCCTTCATCGCGAGCGATGACATTACTGCCGCCGCCGAGGACAAAGATCGGTATGCCCTGCACCTTGGCACTTTTATATAGCTCCCTAACCTCATTCACCGACGTCGCCGATGCCATAAAGCGTGCTGTGCCGCCGAGGCGCATCGTCGTATATTGTTGCAACGGAATCTCTGTTCGTATCTCCATATGATACATTATATCATTTCTATTTAGGCGCAGCGCGTGGTATAATACCCTCGTGTGCACCCGTAGCTCAGTGGATTAGAGTACTTGGCTTCGAACCAAGGGGTCGCAAGTTCGAATCTTGCCGGGTGTACCATGATTTTCGCGCTTTCCTACCGGACCTTTTCCTATCAGCGCGTTAGTTATGCCCCGTTAGCTCAACTGGATAGAGCGTTGGTTTCCGGTACCAAAGGTTGCAGGTTCGATTCCTGTGCGGGGTACCACTATACTAGACGATACCCTGGTCGATAACGGGGTATTTTTGTTGGAATTCATCAGTTGTTGGCAATGTCAACTTGCCGTCTGTCATGACTTTGATTTTACTTTGAAAATGATCATACGCCTTATATACCGACAGGCTGGGGGGTTATCATCCGCGGTAATTTATGGATGAAGTCCATTGCCCATATTATTGCTGGTGTATAGACGCCTTGTTCGCCTCCACTAAAACCTATCAGCGTTTCTCCGCTCAGAGACCGCATCAACTCATCATGAAATACTTTCGCTGATTGACACTTAATTTCTTCTTCGGTAACGGTCGTGAGGCGCTCTATCGTGGCATCAAACTCGCGCCGCGATTGTCGTTGCTGCTCTTCCCGCTCTAGTCGGTCGTGTGTCTCTTTCACACCATCGAACAGCTGCAAGAAACAGTCCGCCAAATATTCATCAGTATGACTCTCACGCGCGTCCAATTGACCATCGTTAGTTTTTATGCCCATGCTAGTACGAACTTCCAGTGCGGCTCGCTCACGCTGTATTGCGTCATACTCTTGTTGGCACTCTTGGCACTTCTTGGCAAACATAAGGGCGTCCGAGTTATATCGCGGATCTCTAAATATAAACCGAATAATATTATTGATAGTTATTATCTGTGCATCAAATCTAAAGTTAGGGTCGACTCTGCTCGTCTCCCAAAACCACTGCAGACTAGATACCACCGGTGACGGCTTGCTCGCTCGCGCCTTGTCAATAAGGTCGAGGTTAATGGTAATGTTGTCGGGGCATTCATGTATTACCCGACTAAGTTGTTCTACCTGCCCCTCAAGCCATTTTCTTTCAGTCAGTCGAAAGCCAATCGACCCAACCGCACCACCCACAACAGTCCCAGCTGTCGTCAGAAATGGCTCGCCAGAACCTAGCCATGACATACCTCCACCAGCGACAAAGCCGCCAAATCCGAGAGCACCCATATCCCGTAGTGTTAGCCTAGTATGTTGATCTTCCCGAGCTATATCTTCAAGTTGCTCGACAATATTCACGAGCATAGGATCTTGGCATATGGTAACAAAGCCATGGTTGGAGATGCGGCCGTTATATTCAACCATCTCAGACCCGGGGAGGTCAAGAAAACACCCCCCTACAATTACCCCGTCCGCAATAACAAAACAGGAATCCTGCACCTCTCTTGAAAGCTTCGGGTCAACCAATTCTCCATCCTCTAGCACCTTAATAGGTGTTAATATCTCTACACCCCCTCGCGGTATGGCACGACGTGTCCGCTCGGTTAGTTGCCCACTTTCATCAATAAAACCACTCTCTACAAGCCCCTCAATTGAGCTGGGCGATCGTTCTCTAACCTCACTTCCGCGCCCGAAAGACTCCATACCGCTCTTAGCCATGTGCCTATTATACAATAATAAATTATATTGGCAACTCTACTGTCCGAGTGGTATCGGCGGCACACCCGGGCCTGGGGACACCATACTGCTACCATTAGCCGCCTCGCCGACCACCGCCCGTATCTGCTCCACCGTGATAATCGTCGTTGAGCCCGGCGCGACAGAGCCAGCCAACAATTGTTTGGCGACGGTATTCTCGACAGCTCGTTGCACCACGCGGCGCATCGGACGAGCGCCGAGGCGCGGGTCATAGCCAGCATCAACCAATAATTTTTTGCCCGCCTCTTCGACAGCAACTTGGATTTTTTGTGGCGCCAGCGTTCGATTGATACCAGCCAAGATGAGATCAACGACCTGCAGCAGCTCTTCTTTGCCCAAGGGACGAAATAGCACGATTTCATCAAACCGGTTGAGAAACTCCGGACGAAACAGATTGGCATTAATCAGCTCGTTGATAAATGTTTGCTCAAACTGCTCCAGTTGGTAGCCACGCTCGATATATTCGCGAATTCTCTCAGCACCAGCATTCGACGTCGCAATGACAATGGCGTCACGAAAACTAATGTCGCGGTTTTTCTCGTCGCGTAAAATTCCCTCGTCCAGTAGCTGCAACAGTGTCGTGAGCACCTGCGGATGCGCCTTTTCAATTTCATCGAGCAACACCACCGAGAACGGACGCTTTTGCACCTGGGCAGTCAAGCTCATCGGATCATTCGCCCCGTCAGCGATCAAGCGCGCCACGTCCTCGGCCCGCACAAACTCATTGAGATCCAGCCGAATGAGATTGCCCTCGCCACCAAAATAGATATCCGCCAGCGCCTTGGATAGCTCAGTTTTACCAACACCAGTTGGGCCGAGAAACAGAAACGTACCAATCGGCCGATCGGGGTTGCGCACACCGGCGCGCGCTCGCCGGATCGCATCAGAGATGACGCTGACGGCACGCGTTTGATTGATCATACGCTGATGGATCAAGTCTTCGAGGTTCAAGAGTTTTTCCCGTTCGTCATCAGTCGAGGCGGTCGCGATCTTGATGCCCATGGTTTTTTCGACCGCGTCGTCAACCGACTGAGCTGTCACCAGCCCGGACGACGCATAGTGGGCTGCCGCCTCCAGCACCTTGAGCGCCTGACCCGGCATCGCCACATCTTGGACGTAGCGCTCGCCGACGCGGTAGGCTTCGGCAATAGCTTGATACATGTAGGTGACTTTATGGCGATGCTCAAGACCAAGCAGCTGATCGCGCATAATCCGCACCGTCTCCTCAGGTGATGACGGCTCGATAACAATGGTATTGAGCGCCGTCGCGAGCTGGGCGTTGCGCTGAGAAATCTGCAAGTAGCGCTGACTATCCATGGTCAAGATAATTCGCAGCCTGCCCGCCTCCAAAATCGGCAGTAACAAGTTACTCAGATCAACCGAACCGACGCCCTCCTCGAAGAACAGTTGGGCATTATCGAGACACAAAATGACATTCTTTGATAAAAATGCTTCGTTGAGAATCTGCGTCACCAATGCTTCTAGCTCACCCCGACCAGCCGCCGCCGAGATCAGCGACGAGGCGTCGAGGAGGAAAATCTGCCGATAGAGCAGCGATGACGGCACAGTTTTATGTCCATCAATGAGCATCTCGGCGAACGCCGCCACGACCGTACTTTTGCCAGCCCCATCAAGCCCAACCAGTGCTGCATTTTGCCGGCCGTTCGAGCCGAAAATTGTCATCAGCTGTTCCAGTGCCGTCTGATGAGCGTCCAGCTGCGAAATCATCGTCCCGCCCGACACCTGCAGACTGAGGTTCTGGGCGAACCGGCTCAAAAGCGGCGTATAACCAAATGACCAATCACGGGCGATACCGCCGGTGTGGAGCGGCTTTTGCTTGAACTGCTCGATCAACGACTTGAGGCGCTCATACCACATAATGCCGCCCAGCACATCACGAAAATCAATTTTTAGATTGGCGAGCAGGGCGTCATGATTCGGAAATTGCTCAACAATCGCTGCTGCTAGCACCGCACCTGTTACTTTCGGGCTATTGGTGTCACGCCAAATCCGTAGCGCTGATTGCCACACGGCCGGCGTATTATTGGGATCATCCGAAGCAATATTTGCCAAAAAGTTTGGTGTTAGCCCTAGTCGTACCCCGAGGAATTGCCCGGCCCGCGACTGACCAACCGCCAGGGCGATCTCTTTTGGCGACGGTCGCTGACTCAGGCGGCCCAGCACATCCGCCGCCATCACATCATCAATCGTCTCCGCCCGCGCGCTCACTGCCATCGTCTTGAGATCGCCCTGCCACCACACACTGAGCATTGCCAGCGGCCCCACCAGACCAATCATCAACCAGCCAACCGGCCCGTGCTTGATCAATAGCCAAACGCCACCCAGACCCAATGCAACAGCGACGAGCACCACCAAGACATGCCAGACCGCACCAAACCGTGCCGTGAACCGCGCCTTTTGCGCCCGCAAGCTGTGATAGCGAAACTCCGGCCGCACCTCGTTCATGCCAACACCCTCATCTGCCACAAGATAATTCCTATCACCGGTGTTACGGGTAACAGCGCCCACACCACGATGCTGCCGACCGCCCACACCGCCCGCAGGCTGATAACCACCAGTCCCGCAAGCAGCACCAAAAGCCGCACCACCGCACCAACTGCCCGCGAGAACAGCCGGTCAAAAAAGGCTTGCATTTTCACGGTAAGTGGTGCTTGAGCACGAATTTGCCCTGCAGAAATTTGGCGAAATGGATCGAACAGCGTCCGCACCAACAGGCCGATTGAGAAAACATCAGCTGTCCGCAGCACGCTAAGACCAACTCGCTTGATATGCCGCCGCCAGCCTGCACCATACCACCACTGGAAAATACCCACCAAAAACATAGTTCTATTGTAGCACACTGCTTGGGCGCGGTATAATACGAAATATGTCACGACAGATTCTCAGTACACTCATCGGCAAAACCGTCAAACAAGCTGCTCGCCTGCGCGGTGGCGGCTCGGCACTCCCGGGGTTAGTTATCGAAAAGATTGATCCAGGCTTTATCGCTCGTACCCTGGCGCAAATACCGCGCGGCGTGGTGGTTATCAGTGGCACGAACGGCAAGACCACTACCACTAAAATCGTCGTTGAACTGCTCGAGGCGGCCGGCCTCAAGGTTTTTACCAATCGCACGGGCAGTAATTTCTCGCGCGGCGTGGCGGCAGCGCTGCTCGGCGAAGTGGACATGCGCGGGCGGCTGGATGCCGACATCGGGGTGCTGGAGCTTGACGAAGCCTGGGCAGTCAAGTTTGTCCAGCTAGTACCACCGCGCTACAGCCTGTTACTCAACGTCATGCGTGATCAACTAGATCGGTTTGGCGAGATCGACACGGCAGCTGGTTTCTTGGCAAAAATCGCCCAGGCAACCACTGATACCGTGGTACTCAATCGCGACGACCCGCGCATCTATCGCCTGCACCAGCAGACGGCGGCCAACGTAGCGTTTTTTGGCACGACCGACCAGCTGCTCGAGCTGATGCCGACTGACGATGCGCTCAAGACTGGCCATGCTCAGGCAAATGACACGGCCCCAGCTGACGTGCTGCTCACCGACATCGACAAGCAGACGGCGACCTTTCAGATCAACAATGCCAAGCATGCGGTACGGATGCGGCTGAATGGCGTGTATAACTTACTGAACGCGGCGGCGGCGCTGAGTTTGGTGCGGCAAATTATGGGGGAGAAAGCCGAGCTGACGACGCTACTGGGCGCCCTGTCAGACGTAGCGCCAGCATTTGGCCGAGGCGAGACCATCGTGATTGACGGCACGCCGATTGAACTGATTCTCGTGAAAAATCCGAGCGGCTTTCGGCTCAGCCTGCTGTCATTTGCCGACGGGACAGCCGATACGATGATTGCTATCAACGACAACTATGCCGACGGGCGCGACGTTAGTTGGCTGTGGGACGTGAACGTTTCGCGCCTCGAGCAGGTGGCGGTGGTCAGTGGTGTGCGCGCTCATGATATGGCACTGCGGCTGGAGTACGACGATATTACGCCAGAAATAATTGAGCCAGATTTGGCGGCGGCGCTGGAAAAATTACTGGCCCATCATCCACGCAGACCAAAACACATTTACTGCACCTACACGGCGATGCTGCGACTGCGCAAATTATTAGCAATCAAAACCGATGTGGAGGCCATCCGATGACAATCACGATTATTCAATTGTATCCGCGCGATATGAATCTCTATGGCGACTGGGGCAATACGCTGGCGCTGAAAAAGCGGCTGGAGTGGCGCGGTTTTACGGTCCGTATTATCGATCATAATCCGGGCGATACGACTGATTTTATGGCGGGAGATATATTTATCGGCGGTGGTGGCCAGGATGCCGGGCAAGAAATTATCCAGGACGATTTGCTGGCGCGAGCGGATGAGCTACGGCGCTTAGCGGAGAGCGGCGTGCCGATGTTGATGATCTGTGGTATGTATCAATTATTTGGCCGGGCGTTCACCACACATGATGGGCACGTGATTCGTGGTGCGGGGATTTTACCGCTAGAGACATACGCCAAGGCAGAGCGACTGATCGGCAACATCACGCTCGAGAGCGAGGAATTCGGACAGATCGTCGGTTATGAAAATCATAGCGGCCAGACACTGCTCGACGACGGAGTGTTGCCGCTCGGGCGCGTGGTGCGGGGCGCTGGTAATGATGAGACTGGCCAAGTTGAGGGCGCGAGGCTGCACAACATCGTGGCGACGTACCTGCACGGACCGATCTTGCCAAAGAATCCACGGCTCGCTGATTTTTTGATCACCGTGGCGCTCGCACGAAAAGGCTATACCGATAAGCTCAGCACGCTACCCATCGACCGCACCGCAGAACATGCACAACGAGTGGCGATGGAGCGAGGACGGTAAGCTCAGTGCGGCCTAGCGGTCGCTAATGGAGACGGTGTTATTAAAATAATCAACCTTAAAACCCTTAGGGTCATCAAGGAGTGCCATAACAGCTTCTCCTTCAAAAAAGCTGTAGGGAGGCTTAGTCATTACGCCTATAAGATCTGACCAACACATGCTTCCATCGTTAGTCTGTAATATTTCTCGAACAGCCACTTGGCGCTCTCTGTGTTTACATACGGTATTTTTTGACCCCCCAACTGCAACCTTGCCTAAAACTTTCTCTGCTGCCTCACGGCCCAGCCGCTTATCTTGCTCTTCTTCAGAGGTGCCTAATTCAGTGAGTTCAGCGCGTGATTCATCCATCGGGACAAGTCGCTTAAAATTGGGGTTTTTAGAAATCTGCTCATGACCTCCACTCATTCTTACGCTCCTTCCATTATAGTCACTGTTTTGATTATACCAGAAGCTGGTTAGTAGCGTAAGATTACAGGAACGGGCGTGTATTATAACCACAACAGACTGAAAACGCCCCCGGAGCGGAACTCCGAGGGCGTGTGTTCGAACAAGATGAGTGTGGTCGGCTACGTCCCCTACCCCTTGAATGAGTCCTCGTTCCTCATCCAGCCGACCCTGCCGGAGCTGCAGCGGTTGGCTGAGGTGATGGGGTCGCTGCCGACGGACGCACCAGCTGGTATCGCAGCGATGATCGAGGAGGTGGCTCAGCTGGCACCCCGTGAGGCGGAGCGTGATGCTGTGCGCGCACCGAATGATGTTGCTGTGACGTCCACGCCGGTAACAGCTGCTATGGATGAATATCCTTGCTGTGTCAAGTCCGGGCGGCGAGACGGCGCCTCGGCTTCCCGTCGGGTGCGGCGTCGGCTTTCGCCTGAGACCATTGCCCAAGTTGTGGAATGCTACCAGACGGGGGCGACGGCGGCGGAGCTTGGTGCTGAGCATGGTGTGTCGAAGAACGGCATGCTCAAGCTGCTGCGTGAGCAAGGGGTGCAGATTCGTGCCAAATCTCTGCCAATCGCGGTCGTCACTCAGGCCAAGCATCTGTACGAGCGTGGCATGTCGATGCGTCAGGTGTCGGAGCAGCTGGGCGTCTCACGCAC